>JAESGM010000180.1_pt1 | contig 128411 bp, 129 predicted proteins | sample 9269721 | NCBI WGS metagenome assembly JAESGM01 (sample SAMN15720920, study PRJNA650825) | algae metagenome | isolation source: Komarekiella atlantica HA4396-MV6 and co-occurring heterotrophs from... | place: USA: Theobald House, Kauai, HI | collected 2009-07-29 | reverse complement strand
GCAGTTCGAAAAGCAGGTCGCCTCGCGTCTTCCTGCCGGCGCCGCGCTTGACCGTCTCTGGTTGATGCCGACCACAGGCACAAAACTCTATCGGTTCATCAATGGCGCTTGGCGCGCGGTATATGCCGAGCTGTTCGAGGACGCAGAGAAGGCGACGATCCGCACGGCCTTCGATCAAGCCCTGACCGATGCCGGCCTCGCCGACGAACGTATCTGGGGCGAACGGATCGAGGACCGGGGCAGCCAGATCACCTTTTCGGGGCTGGGGCAGGCAGCGCTGCTAAAGGAAAAGGAAGCGTGGGATCCCGACCGAAAGAAGAGGACCGCTTTGCAGGCCACGTTGCGCGCGACGCTGCCGGACCTCTCGATTAATCTGGGTGGCACGACATCGATCGACGTGACCAGGGCAGGGGTGGACAAGGGCTATGGCCTGAACCGCCTGAGTGCTGAAAGCGGCGTCCCGCTCGACGGGATGCTGTTCATCGGCGATGCGATCTTCCCCGGTGGGAATGACTATCCCGCCGCTGAAATTGGCCTCGATACGGTGAGAGTGCGCGACGTTGCGGAAACCACCGCCGTCGTGACCGCCATCATCGCATGTCTGCACCGGTAGGGATCTCCGGTGTTCACGATCCCCGCCTTGGGCCTGAACGTCTGTGGGACTCCCCGCCCGACCTTACCCCTTTACCTCCGATCTGGAGCAATCGCGTAGAACAGGCAGGCCGGCATGTTTCAAAGCTCGTGGTGGGAGATAACCACCCATATCATCAGTCTCGCCGTCGCCTACGCACTCGCCCTTCCTGTTGGCTGGGATCGCGAGAAGGACGCCCGCAGTGCAGGCATCCGTACATTCCCGTTGGTTGCAATCGCCAGTTGCGGCTTCGTGCTGGTGGGCATCGCGATCCTCGGCCGCACGTCTCCAGCGCAAGCCAGGTTGCTTGAAGGTCTGATTACGGGCGTCGGCTTCATCGGGGGCGGCGCGATTCTGAAGAAGGGCGACAAGGCGTCAGGCACGGCGACGGCGGCCAGTCTGTGGGCGACTGGGGCACTCGGCGCGGCCGTAGGCTACGGCCTATACGACATCGCTTTCATCCTGAGCGCCACCACCTTCCTCACCCTGCGCTGTTCTCGTCCGCTTAAGCGCGCCACCAATGGCGACGTCGGCACCTCGGCGAGCCCATGACGAGCCCTTGGGCGAGCCGATGGATGCGGCCTGTGCGATGCCTTACCCGGCGCTGGGCACCGGTGAGGACCATCGCGGCGCGGGACCGCCAACATCGCTTGCTGCGCTGGGCGACGCTGCTGGAGCGCAACCCCCACCAGATCATCGGCCTGCTGTCCCCCTCTTGGGCGGGCGGCGACGCGCGCGGCACGATGGTCGATCGGCCGAGCGCGATCGATGTCGCATGGAGCGACGTGGTGCTGCGGGTGATGGGGTTGGCGGGGCGATCGCGCGGTGAAGCAAAATCGTTCTTCGGGTTGTCGGATGCCGAGCTGGATCGGATTGCCGCAGGTTCGTGGCGGTGTCCGGTTCGACCCGCTTGGCAGCTCGCCGTGCGGATCAGGAACGTCGAATGTCCGCGCCTGGAAAATCGGATCGTTGGGTCCGTCGTCGCCCTCCTGCTCGTGATTTGCGCGATCTCCTATTGGATCTTCTGACGAGGCTGGTTTGTGTTCGACATTATAACATCGATCCTCGCGTCACTAGGCGGCCTTGGCGTCTTCCTGTTGATGCTGGCGGAGAACGTCTTTCCGCCGATCCCGTCGGAAGTGATCCTGCCACTTGCCGGCTACACCGCTGCGCAGGGGCGCGGCTCGCTGTGGGTAGTGGCAATCGCCGGCACCCTTGGATCGGCTGCAGGGGCAGTGCTGTGGTACTATGTCGGCCGCTGGATCGGCATCGATCGATTGAAGCGCTTTGCTTCCCGCCACGGCCGATGGCTGACGTTGACGCCCGGTGAGGTCGATCATGTCGACCGCTGGTTCGACCGCTACGGTCGTTGGGCGGTTCTGTTCGGGCGCATGGTCCCGGGAGTCCGGACCCTGATTTCGGTGCCCGCTGGGGTCAGCGGGATGCCCCTTGGTCCATTCTTGGTCTCGACGCTCGCCGGCTCGGCCATATGGACCGTGATCCTCGTGCTGGCGGGCTATGAGCTGGGCGAGCGCTATAGCCAGGTGGCGAGCGTCATCGAGCCGGTCAGCAACGCCGTGCTCGCGCTGGCCGTCATCTGGTATCTTTGGCGGGTCGCGACTTTCGGGCGATCAAGGGGTGGCCACTGATGGCTGGCCTGCTGCCCGTGCCTCCTGCCGGCCTTTGGCTCATAGCGGCTTCGATGCTTGTCCGCATCACACGCTTCGCACGTGCCTTTAGCCTGATCTCGCCAGCTAGCGCGATCGTTCTCATCAAGTGGGTTGCACGGCTTCACCGCAACGGATTTCACGCATGGCGTCGCAACGGAGGGAAGTGGCGTTGGGCCGTAACATGGAGAGGATCAACATAATGAGAAACAGTAAATAGCGGGTGCTCATCGCCGCTGGACCCTTCTCGCCTTTGCGGACGCAACCGCCCATCGCGAGCGCCTGTCTCGACACGAAGCGTCGCAGAAGAGCCCGGCCTAATCACCGGCTCCAGGAGATCCGGTGGCTCGCTACGCGACGTCGTTTGGATGGGGATACCTGACGCAAGGTGAAACCGCGCCCATATGTCGAACGAGCCCGAAACCCTGTGGGGATCAGCCGGTGTTCGCAGTTGCCGGGTTCTAGCAGCGCACAGAGGACGGCAACGGCTTCACGATGGTGACGTGTGCCCCCAACACGCTCGTTGCGCCGATCCATCCCAAGGCGATGATTACGATCCTGGAGCCTGAGGATGTCGATACTTGGCTGCGCGGCTTCTATGACGAGATCGTCGCCCTGCAGAAGCCCTATGACCCCGCCAGGATGACGGTACGCGGGCCGGTCTTTCCGACCCGACGCCCCGAACGCTAAGGCGAAGCCTAGCGGCTCCGATCCTTGCCACGATCCGGGGGCGGCGTGCTCCGGTCGGGCGGCGGGGCGGACGCCCCTTCGAGCGCGGCCCCGATCTTGATCCGGTCGGCGACAAGCTGGCGAGTGGATTCCCCGACCGTGTTGACCATGCGCGCGCTTTCGCCGCGCTCGCGCGCCTTCTGCATGGCGTCGGCGACGATCGTCTGGGCGGGCGCGAGACGTGGGTCGGCGTGGTTCTTCTCGGCCGTGTTCTTCAGGAACAGCTCGGCGAGCCGCTCCTGGCCTGGCGAAGCCCCAGGCGGCAGGATCGGTCGCTCCAGCGAGCGGACGGCGCGCTGGAGCTGCGCTGGCTGCTGCGAATTGATCTGGACGCCGAGAGCCGCGCCGATCTCGCGGACGCGCTCAAGCGGAGTCTGCTGCGGGGTGATGACCGCATCGACCTGACGCACGCCAAGATAGGTGAGAAGGTGTGACTGGTAGATCGGGCCTTTGGCGTGGCGGACATAGGCCAGCTCGGTGCGGGCGTTGGCGATGACCGGGGAGGGGGCGCCTTCTCGAATGAGGCTGCGTAGCCGGTCGGCCGCCTGCTGGCGGGCGGCCGGGAGATAGCGATCCAGTTCCTCGCGGGCCTTGGTCAGCGTCACCCGGTAGCGCTGCCCTTCGGGCGGCGCACGTTGAGGCAGCAAGGCTATCCCGGCGGGACCGATCCGCGCTTCGGGCGCAAGGTCGCGACGGATCGCCGCCTCGGCGAGCACCGCGGCCATAGGCCGATGATCGCCGGTGAGGAAGCCATGCCGGGACGCGTCCATCCACGCGGTCTTGTCGATCGAGGCGATCCTGATGGGATGGCCGGCATCGCGGGCGAGCTGCGCCGCGTGGTGGCGCATCGTCCGCCCGTTTCCCTCGCGGAAAGGGTGGATGGCATTGATCTCGTTGATGTGGTTGCCGAGCCGGTCGAAAAACTCGTCGCGGGCGAGGCCCTTCAGCGCATCGCCCGCCCGCGTATCGGCAAACCGCTTATCGAGCTCGCGCGCGATGTAAGGCACGTGCGCGAAACTGGAGCCGCCCTTGGCGATATTGACGGTGCGATCCTGACCCGCCCAGTCGTAAAGGTCCTGGAAGAGGTGCCGATGTAGGGCGCGATAGCCGTCCGTCGTCGCTGGAAAGGTGAGGCGCGCGGCTTCTGCGCCGCGCGCCAAGGTCAACCTCCGCTCGGCCTCCATGAGGGTCTTGTCGTCCGTGATCCCAAGCCGGTTCCGGAGCGTGTCGGTCCCCGGATAGGTGTAGGGATCGTCTGCCAAGGTCAGGCCGCGATCTGGTGGGTTCCTGGCTTGTAGAGGCCGAGGATGATGGACGGCATGAGCGAAGGGGGAACACCCTCATCGAGCATCATGGCGAACATGGCCTCCTCGTCGCCGGTCGGCGTCATGTCCTCGATGACGAGGTTGGCGCGCGCCTCTGCTACGTCCTCGCGCCAGAGCGCGATCTGCTCGGGGGTGCCACGCTCAAAGTCCATGGAGCGGATGCGCTCGCGCAGCGTGTCGAGATTGATCTGGGCCATCGCGTCATCCTTTCGCCGTTAACCCTACGCGCTCCCCCGCGATTTCTCAACAAATCACGTTGGCGCAGGTCCGTTTCGGCACGGTTGATCCGCGCTCAATCGAGCGCGGATCGCTACGCCACAGGCGTTAGTATTCGCTGGCCAGCATGATCGTCAGCACCCGTTTAGTCTGCTCGGGATTCCACGGAGCGTCACTGCCGTAGGTGAGGCTCGTGTCGTAGCAGTCGATCTTCCAGAACACCGTCTGCACAACCGCCTTTGCATCGTCCGGACGGTCCTGCGTCCACGCGCCGGTTGCGAGCTTATAGATCGCGCCGAAATCGTGCTCGCCATGAGGGTCGTTGTTGCCATCGAACTTCGTGAACCGGGTGATCGCGACCAACGCGGCGAAACGGTCCAGCTCGGGGAGGGCCTGGAATCCCATCGTAACGTTGGCGAGGCTCGCGAGGCCAGGGTGGGTACGCGCCGCATCGTTGAGACGCCGGATGGTGTCGATCTGCTCGGGAGTCGGCATGGGTGATCCTCCTTGTTGGCATGGGCCGCAAGGCCGTTCGGCCTCACGGCCCTGCCTGTCCGGCGAGGACGGGATGGGGAGGGGAACGAGAATCTTGGTAAGCTGGCGCGGGCGAGCCGCCCTAGCGCGGCCGGCACCGACGGGGCCGGGCGCCGCGCTTGGCGGCTTACACGGGCGGCAAGATTGTCGTTCGGGAACGAAAGGGCGGCGCCCTTGGCGTTCCCCGGCGCGGGTCGCCCCGCGCCAGACAAACGGATAAGGTTCGGGAGGGGACTTCGGGGGGAAGCGCGAATGTCGAACTGGGCGGAGCGGGCGTCGGCGTCGTTGCTACCGCTCAGCCGCGCGAGCACCCTTGGCGCCGCGCTCAAGGAGTGGACCTATACGGGGCGCTTCTTCGACCTCGAAGCGGCGGACGGCACCTGCGAGCTGTGCGGGCAGCAGGAGCTTCGCTACCATTTCGAGATCGAGAACGACGGCACGTCCGCGTCGTTGCTGGTCGGCTCCGAGTGCATCAAGCGCTTCGAGATCGCCGGCATTGACGAGCAAGGGCGACGGCTCGATGCACGCGATACGGGAAAGCTGGTGGACCGTCACCGCCGCGGCCTGGTGGAGGACGCGCGCAAGCAACGCGTCATGACCGCGCTGCTCAAGCTCGGTCGCAAGGCACCCGACTTCGACGCGCAGAACTTCATCGCCTTCGTCGACGACAAAGGTGCGTTCACCCCCAACCAGGTGGCGATGATCTTCTGGCGGCTCGGCTCGGCCGGGGTGGAGTATCGCCCGGCCGACTGGAAGGTGCGGCTGCGCCGCGACAGCGATATCGGCCAGCTCCGAACGATGAAGCCGGCCGCTTTCAAGCGAGTCATGGCGGCGCTCACCGCGGCGCAGCGGCGCCGGATCGACGAAATCGAGGCTCGCTTAGCTCAGTATGGGCAGCGCTGGCGCGAGTGATGTGCCGCCCGCGGTGCGGACCGTGATTTTCTGCTTTCGTTCCGCTCGGCCCTGACTCATAGAATCGTCATGCCGATCATGCCGGAACATCGCTGGCTGTACCCGATCGACTGGCCCGAGCTGTCCAGGCTGATCCGGTTCGGCCGCGCTAAAGGCCGCTGCGAGCATTGCCGACGGCCGCACGGTGCGCGCGTCTTCCATCTTGGCGATGGTCGCTGGTGGGATGCCGATCGCCGACAGTGGCGCGACGGGCGGGGACGGCGCATCCGTGTCGTCGGGGCAGACGTCGCCGCGATCGTCCGGCTCACGCGGGTGTATATCGCCTGCGCGCACCTCAATCACGACCCGACCGACAATGCGCCGCGCAATCTCGCCGCGCTCTGCCAGCGCTGCCACATGATCCACGACGCGGCCGAGCATCGCCGGCGCCGGTGGTACAACGCCTATCGCAGGCGTGCGCTGGGCGATCTTTTGGCTCTGCTCGATGGGCTGCCGACGATCGGGGCGGGGCAGGGTGTGCCACGTGGCACACCTGCGCGTCACACCGCCTAAGCCCCCCATTCACTCGAACCGCGGTAAGGGAGAAGGCCTATCGCTCTATGATATATCTGCTATGCTGGATATATGGAAAACGAGTTAGCGATCGCGGCACTGGGGGCGTTGGCGCAGGGCACGCGCCTCGACGTGTTTCGTCTGCTGGTGCGGCACGAGCCTGACGGGTTGGCTGCAGGCGAGATCGCCCGCCGGCTGGATGTGCCGCAGAACACGATGTCGGCGCACCTTGGTATTCTGGCCCGTGCCGGCCTCGTTCGCTCCGAACGGCACAGCCGGTCGATCATCTACCGCGCCGACCTCGACGGGCTGCGCGCGCTAACGCTGTTCCTCGTCAAGGATTGCTGTGCCGGCAACGCCGAATTGTGCGGGCCGCTCATCGCCGAACTCGCTCCCTGCTGCTGAAAGGACGCCCCATGAGCCGGACTGACTCGGTCGTCGACATCGTCATCTACCACAATCCCGAGTGCGGCACGTCGCGCAACGCGCTCGCCATGATCCGCAATGCCGGCATCGAGCCGCACGTGGTCGAATATCTGAAGACCCCGCCGTCGCGCGCGCTGCTGGTCGAGCTGATTGAGCGGGCGGGCATCTCGCCGCGCGAGCTGCTGCGCGAGAAAGGCACGCCCTATGCGGAGCTGGGGCTCGGCGACACCACACTGTCCGACGAGGCGCTGGTGGACGCGATGATGGCGCACCCGATCCTCATCAACCGCCCGCTGGTCGTCTCACCCTTGGGCGTGAAGCTCTGCCGCCCGTCCGAAGCCGTCCTCGATCTGTTGCCGAGCGGGCAGCTCGGCGCGTTCGCCAAGGAGGACGGCGAACAGGTGGTGGACGCGTCCGGCGAGCGGGTCGGCTGAGCCCATGTCGACGATCGCCCCTGTCGCCGGACCTGCGCCGGCGCGCGCCGGCATCGGCACCTTCGAGCGCTACCTGACGCTCTGGGTGGCGCTCTGCATCGTTGCCGGCATCGGCTTGGGGCACCTTTTGCCCGGCCTGTTCGCGCGCGTTGCCTCGGCCGAGGTAGCGCGCGTCAACCTCATCGTCGCGGTGCTGATCTGGCTGATGATCGTACCGATGCTGCTCAAGATCGACTTCGGCGCGCTCGGGTCGGTCCGCCAGCATTGGAAGGGGGTGGGCGTCACACTGTTCATCAACTGGGCGGTGAAGCCCTTCTCGATGGCAGCGCTTGGCACATTGTTCATCGGTTGGCTGTTCGCGCCGCTTCTGCCCGCAGGGGAGGGGCCGTCCTACATCGCTGGCCTGATCCTGCTCGCTGCGGCACCGTGCACGGCCATGGTGTTCGTGTGGTCGAACCTGTGCGAGGGCGAGCCGACCTACACGCTGTCCCAGGTCGCGCTGAACGACGTCATCATGGTGTTCCTGTTCGCGCCGCTCGTCGGGCTGCTGCTCGGCGTCGCTTCGGTGACGGTGCCGTGGGACACGCTGCTGATCTCGGTGATGCTCTACATCGTCGTGCCGGTCATCGCCGCCCAGCTCGTGCGCCGTGTCGTGCTGACGAACGGCGGACAAGCCGCGCTCGACCGGCTGCTCGGTCGCTTGGGGCCGGTGTCGCTCGTCTCGCTGCTGGCGACGCTCGTCCTGCTGTTCGGCTTCCAGGGTGAGGCGATCGTGGCGCAGCCGTTGGTGATCGCACTGCTTGCGGTGCCGATCCTCATCCAAGTCTATTTCAATGCAGGTCTAGCCTACTGGCTCTCGCGCCGCTTCGGCGTTGCCTGGTGCGTGGCGGCGCCTGCGGCGCTGATCGGCGCATCCAACTTCTTCGAATTGGCCGTGGCGGCCGCGATCTCGCTGTTCGGGCTCAAGTCGGGCGCGGCGCTGGCCACGGTCGTCGGCGTGCTGGTCGAGGTGCCCGTGATGCTGTCGGTCGTCTCGATCGTGAAAGCATCCCGGGGCTGGTACGAGCGCGGGGCGCACGCATGACCGGCCTCCGCGTCACGTGTCTCGCGCCGGGCGAGCTGGATGATCTGGCCGGCGCGCTGGCAGCCGCCAAGCTGCCGACCGCCGATCTCGCCGAACCCGGCCGCGCCTTCGTCCGCTTCGACGACGACGCTGGGTTGGTCGGGTTCGGCGGGATCGAGGGCGAAGGGTCGGACCGCCTGCTCCGCTCGCTGGTGGTCTTGGCCGATCGCCGGGGCGCCGGCATCGGCGGTGCGATGCTGGCGCTGCTTGAGGGCGAGGCGCGCCGGCTCGGCGCCGAGCGGCTCCACCTTCTGACCGACACCGCGGCGCCATTTTTCCGGGTGAACGGCTATGCAGAGGCCGATCGCGCTGCGGCGCCGCCTGCGGTTGCCGCCTCGCGCGAGTTCACCGCGCTCTGCCCGGCGTCGGCCACCTTTCTCGTGAAAGCTCTTTGATGCCGCTTCGTACGCTCACCGATCCCGACCTCCTGCCGGCACTCGATCCAGCCTATATCCGCGCGCGGCCCGCCACAGGGCTCGGGCCGCTTGATCCGGCACCTCGGATACTCCTGCTCTACGGCAGCTTGCGTGAGCGCTCCTTCTCGCGGCTCGCCACGGAGGAAGCGGCACGCCTGCTGCAGTTATTCGGCGCGGAAACGCGGATCTTCGATCCCTCGACACTGCCGCTCCCCGACCAAGTGGCCGGAGACGATCACCCGGCCGTCCATGAGCTGCGCGAACTGGCGCTGTGGTCCGAGGGCCAAGTCTGGTGCAGCCCGGAACGTCACGGCCAGATCACCGGCATCATGAAAGCGCAGATCGATCACCTGCCGCTCGAGATGAAGGGCATGCGCCCGACCCAGGGCCGTACGCTCGCGGTGATGCAGGTGTCTGGCGGATCGCAGTCGTTCAACGCCGTCAACACGCTGCGGCTGCTCGGCCGCTGGATGCGGATGTTCACGATCCCGAACCAGTCGTCGGTCGCGATGGCCTACAAGGAGTTCGACGAGACCGGACGCATGAAGCCGTCGAGCTATTATGACCGCATCGTCGACGTGATGGAGGAGCTGGTCCGCTTCACGGTCCTGCTACGGCCACACGCGACGCAGCTCGTAGAACGCTACTCGGAGCGCAAACAGGCCGGCGTGCCGGTCGACACGACGACGGACCTGTCGAGCATCGCGACCGCGCCACAAGGCCGCTGGCGGTGAGCCGCACCACCCGATCGGCAAGGAAGTCGCCACGGCGCCGCCCGACCTCGTGTCGGGCGGCGCGACGCGGACCTGAAAGGGCAGCCGGCGCGCCAGCCCGCCAGGGCTGGCGCGCCGGGGCGACGGGCCGCCTTGCGCTCGTCAGGAGAGGAAAGGGGGTCCGATTATCACCGGACCCCCAGCTTTGCTGTTCAGGCCGTTTCCTCGTCGATCATGCCCTCCTGCTCGCTGCCGTTCTCGTCCATGTCGGCGTCGCATTCCTCCGGCTCGCGCTCCGCTCGGTCAAAGGCACCGATCCGCAGCGGGGCGGGAAGCCAATGGGCGGGCAACCGCTCGGACACGTTCACGGCAAGGTCCGCCTTCTTCTTGATGGTGGCGCAATTCTCGGCACTCGACGCGCCCACTTCCTCGCGCAACAGGTCGATCATCGCAGCACGGCGCATCTTGTCGAACAGGCCGATGGGGGCGGTCCAGCGCGACGCGATGTTCACGCCGCTCGCGCGCACGATCTGCTCGAATTGGTGGTGGCGCTGGCCGGGGGAGCCGCCCGCGAACACCGTGCCGTCCACCGTCATCGCGACAAGCCCGGCCAGCAACGCCATCTTGTCGTCGCTGCCCATGGCACGGATCGCCTCGAACCGGCCTTCGGCGGGAATGGCGGCGAAACGGGTCGCCATCATGTCCTCCACGGCAAGAACGTCGCTCGTCGCCATCAACTCTTGCGCCACGTCGGTCGCGACGGCCTTGGCCTGAACCTCGATCGCCATCTGGTGGCTGTGCGCGCCGTGGAGCAACTGGCCCGCGAGGCTGTCAAGCACGATGTCGAGTGCCAGCGCCGGGTCGGCCGCGACCGCCTCCTGCACGACCCGTGTCTTAATGCGCGTGAGGTCGGCGAACAGGCTGTTGCTGTAAAGCGGGACGGGACCGTCGTGGTTCGCCTTCGGTTTCGGCTCGGCCTTGGCGCGGTAGAAGCTCTTGCCCAGTGATCCGTCATGCGACACCCAAAGGGCCACGCCGCCCACCGCAACCTGCTCGCGATTAAAGGCGCGCAAGCCTTCGGTGATCGCGTCGCGCTCGTCCGATAGCGGGTCGATCCGCTCGCTGTCCTCGCCCTCGGCCTCTGCGATGGCCTCGATCTCGGCGTCGATCGCGGTAAGCCTCGTCGCCTCGTCGTGGGTCGGCTCGCGCGTCGCCGGGTACATGCTGCCCTTCATATAGAGGTCGTAAGGGCGTTCGAGCGCCGCACGGACTTCGTGCCACCCGATAGCGCGATACTCGTCCGCGAGTGCGTCCAGCTTCTCTTCTGCCAGTTCTCGCACAAGCTCGGGATCGTCCGCAAAGCCTTCGGCCCCTTGGCTGAACAGGTCGACCGTGATCGTACCGCCTTTGGCCTCGTAAGCCTCCCGCCCGACGAACAGGAACGGGCCGCTGGTGGTGTCCACCTTCTCGGTGGTGAGCATCCGGCGGATAGTGTGCGCGTGGCCGTTCGCGGCCTTCCAGACCTTCATCTGCTGGCTGTGATCGTCGGTGAGGGTGAGCGCACGTGCGGCCTCAAGGCTCAACTGATCCTTGGCGATCAGGTCGATCAGCGCCGGGGCAAGCGCAGACAGGCGGAGCATCTTGTAGACGAAGCTGACCGCCTGACCGAACCGGGCCGCAATCTCCTCGGCGTCCATGCCCGTGTCGCGGAGCGCGGCGAAGGCGCGGATGCTGTCGGCAGGGTGCATGTCCTCGCGCTGGAAATTCTCGGCGAGCGACAGTTCGATGGCTTCTTCCTTGGTCCGCAACTCAACCGGGAAGGTGTCGCTGCTTTTGATCCGCTTGCGCTTCACCAAGATTTTGAGCGCGCGGTAGTTGAATCTTCAGTAGCGGGTTCTATATCGGGAGGCATCTGCGGCCTCCCCCTCGGGGAGTGTCCGTTTCCCGCGAGGGAACTAAACGGTCGGGGCCGCCTCAAAAGGGCGGCCCTTGGCTCATCTGCGTCGGATATAACCCGTTATCTAGGACGCTACCGCAATCGTTGCGATCAGCGACAGAATGGCGATCACGATGCCGGCGACGGTCCAGGCATGTGCGCGATTCAAAGCGCTCCAGCCGCCTTCGGTCAGACGGAAGACGGTCTGGGTTCGCGTAAAGAGAGGTCCGGACGGCAACTTCATGTCTGGCGTCAGATCACCGGTTGGCATGCTGTCATGAAGCGGCTCGACCCACCCTCGCATATGGCAGGTCATCAGCGCCGCCTCTGTATCTTCGTCACGCTGTAGCGCGCGCTCGATCACCCAAACGCCTTGTGGCTGAAGAATCATGGCGACACGCTGCCGCGCCAGGCCGCTCAGCACTTTCCGGATCTGGCGCTCCCGTTTCCACTCGTCGAGCATCGATCAGGCCTGCTCCATGCCGTTCTCCGTCAGCACGTCTCGCAAGGTCCAGAACGCTCCCAGCGCCCAACCGAGGTGCTGAGCCTTGTCGTGGCCGTTGGTGATATCGAAGCCGAGGGCGGCACCAATGTGCCATTGATACTGGCTTACCTTCTCGTGAGCATAGCCATGGCCGTCCCGCTCAGTGTCGATGTACCGGCGGAAGTCCTCGCACTGGATTCGCGCCCCGGCATAGAGCCCGGCGCGGCCGGCGAATGACAGGTCGTCGCGCTTGGCTTCATCATAGATGGACTCCAGCACGCCGAGAGAGAGGTTCAGATCGTTCATGCTTGCCCCATCAGTTGCGTTCCGTAGAACATACCGTGAATGCCGTTCAGGGGCTAGGCGCGCGTCGCGCGAGATCGAGGGTGTCGAGCATGAGAGGCATTGACGAGCATCTGCGCGCGGTACTGGCAAGGCATAAGGTCGACACTGGACTCTACTCGCCCGTACGGGCCGTTCAGACGACAATAGACCCGGTCATCCGCAATTGGGGTGGGCAGTTCATCGTCGACATTCGACCGAGTGGTTCGTTCGCAAAAGGAACTGCTGTGCACGGCGGCACGGATATCGACATCTTCGTCTCGCTCACGTCGACGCTGTCCGACACGCTGCAACGTATTTCAGACACGCTCTTCACCGCGTTCTCGCAGGCTGGCTATGTCCCGCGCCGCCAGAACGTATCGATCGGGCTGACGGTGAATGATTGGAAGGTCGATGTCACGCCCGGGCGTCGGCAGGATCAGTATGGTCACTACCATAGCCTGTGGAGCACCAAGACGGGAAGTTGGCTTCAGACCAACATCAATGAGCACATCCGCGTCGTCTCGAACTCCGGCCGGCTCGATGAAATCCGGTTGATGAAGATCTGGCGCAATCGCTTCGGCATCGATTGGCAGTCCTTTTACCTGGAGTTGTTCGTCCTTGATGCGTTGCACGGCGCCCGGACGGGCAATCTTCAGGCTAATATCGTGACAGTCTTTCGCGCAATTGCGACGGCACTCAGCACAAGGCGCTTCATCGATCCGGCCAATACCAACAATATTGTGTCGAACGTGCTGACAGTAGATGGGAAGGCAAGGATCGTGGAGATGGCGCGCTCGGCTCTGAACAGCCCTTGGAATACGGTGTTTCAATGAGCTCAGATTGGTCGCTCGCAGCGCTCTTCGCTGACTTCCATGCAAAGATCCAGAGCGAGCTTGCGACCGCTCGTAAGCTGGGACACCCGACCGATAAAGGTGATGCCAGCGAGCAGGTGTGGATCGATGTCCTCACGCGCTATCTGCCGCGCCGATACGAGGCCCGGAAGGGGTTCGTGGTCGATAGCCAAGGCATCTTCAGCAACCAAATCGACATCATCGTCCATGACCGGCAATACTCGCCTTTCGTGTTCACGTTCAAAGGCACCGACGTCGTGCCGGCGGAGAGCGTCTACGCAGTTTTTGAAGCCAAACAGGAGCTAACGGCGGATCACATCCGCTATGCCGGCGAGAAGGCCGCCTCCGTGCGGCGGTTGCATCGTACCAGCCTCTCGGCCGAGACCATCGACGGGCCGTCACGAGCGAAGCCGCTCCACCACATCCTTGCTGGCATTCTGACACTCAGCGCGGGCTGGAGGCCTCCTTTGGGCGACACATTGGCGGGGCATCTCCGGCGCGATGCCGCGGACCAGCTACTCGACATTGGCTGCATCGCCGATGCTGGCTGGTTCACCAGGAAGGTGGATCAATTTGAGTTGAACACGGTCGATAAGCCGGCGACCCGCTTCTTGTTCGAGCTGATCGCCCAACTTCAGGCAATCGGGACCGCGCCGATGCTCGACATTCGCGCTTATGCGAACATGATCTAATGCAGTTGGCGGCAGTCGGCGCCAGATGCCTGCCGGGCACCATCTCGTTTACCAACTACGGTGTCTGGCGCGGGAAGTGGAGAGTAACGTGGGAACGCTTTATGCCATCGGAGTCTCATCAGGTGATATCGGCGCCGCTATTGCAGAGGCCATCATCCACGATGTCCGCGTGAATGGGCTTGGCATACAAGGCTTCCCTCAGGTGGTGGTCGCGCATCCTGACAGGGACACGTTCGCGATCACGCTCAAATTCGACACCCATACCAGTGCGTTCACGATTTCGGCGGCCGAGGCGGGCCGCGCCGTCAAAGCCATGAAAGCCGGCAAAGGCCATGACGACGGGATCTTCCGCCGCGTCCAGGACGCGGCGGTCGAGATCGAGGCGGCGCACATGCGTGGTGTGCAAGGCGGCTAGGGAAAGCTCAGAATCCCGAGCCACTGATGAGGCGCTGAACCCTCGCAATTTCCTCGGACGCTTCGCGCACGGCGCGCATCACAGGGCTGTTCTGCATCTCGCGCATCGCCCGCATCGTGGGGCTCTCCTGCAGTTCACGCATGGCCCGCATGGTTGGGCTGTTCTGAAGCTCTTCCATTGCCCGCATAAGGGGGCTCTCGCGCAAACGACGTGCGGCTTCCTGTGCCGCCATCATGCCTGGAGTGTTCATCATCGCGTGTGCCGCCTGCAGCCCTGGACCAAGCGCCTCCTGCATCTTGCGTTGCGCCTCCATGAGCTGGCGAGCCGTGCGTGGCGAATAAGTCGCGCCTGCACGACGGGCAGGTGCCGGGACCGGAGCAGCTGCACGCCGTTGATGTGCCTCGGCGAGGTAGGTGGCGGCCCCCGCCTTCCACTTCACTTGGAACCGGCGAATTTCCGATTGCCCAGGATTGGCGATGATCCGGCGGAACGCGGTGGTCGCCTTCAGAGCTGGGTTTGCGGCCATGAGATCAGCCACCTTTTGCAGCGTCGGCATATCATCGATACCCGAGCCAAGCGGACGTCCACGCCCACGCTTCTCATTGTTCATAGCCGATCCTTTCACTTGCTGCGCAGCAAATTGCCTACGAATTCCGCAAGTTCAAGCGATAAGAAATCAAGCACAAAAGCGAGGAAAAATAGCGAGATTAACTACCTCAACTTTGGCCAGAGCGAGGATAAATCCGAATTTATCCTCGCTGCCGCTCACCTGTGCCACGTGGCACACCTCGCGCGGGTCCAGTGCTAGCTCCAGGAGCGGCGAAACGGCGAACTGGCCGTTGGGCTTGCGGTGGTCCGACGCGAGCTTGGCCAGAAACTTGTTGTAGCTGATGCCCGCCGACGCGGTGAGGCCGGTCTCCTCGAGGATGCGCGCGCGGATAGCCTTGGCGGTGGCCCAGGCCGTCGGCAGCCCGGCACGGTTGCCGGTCACGTCGAGATAGGCCTCGTCGAGCGAGAGCGGCTGGATAAGATCGGTGTAGTCGGAGAAGATTGCATGGATCTGACGCGAGACGGCCTTGTAGACGTCGAAGCGCGGCGGCACGAAGACGAGGTCGGGACAGCGCCGAAGTGCTGTGATCGAGGGCAGGGCTGATCGCACCCCGAACGCCCGCGCCTCGTAGCTGGCGGCCGCGACGACGCCGCGCGCTGCGGCATAGCCGACCGCGACGGGCCGCGCGCGCAGGGCCGGATCGTCGCGCTGTTCCACGGACGCGAAGAAGGCATCCATGTCGACATGGATGATCTTGCGAGTCGAACGGCCTTCCATCGCCGGCCAGCTTAGCAGCGCGCGAACGAACGAGGAACATGTGATCTGCGGCGCCGCTTCAGGACCATTCTACCCTTTAGCGACGGAACGGCATCGGCAACGCTTCGCTATACGATGCTGCGGGCTTCCGGTCCGCCAGGGAGTGCCTCACATGGCCGACGAGAATGTAGCGATCCTGTACCGCATGATCCTGCCGGACCACACCTGTCCGTTTGGCGTACGCGCCAAGGAGATGCTGGAAGAGGCGGGCTTCGAGGTCGACGACCGCATCCTGTCCTCGCGCGAGGAGGTGGATGCGTTCGAGGAGGAACAGGGCGTCGATACGACGCCGCAGGTGTTCATCGATGGTGAGCGCATCGGCGGGAGCGACGATCTCGAACGGTATCTCGCGGCATGAGCCGGGCGGCGGTTCGCGCTCGCGAGGCCGGCCTCTCACCTCTGGCCGCTGCTTCGATCGTCGCGGCCGCGATGGGGGTCAGCGCGCTGCTCGGACGTCGCAACGCGCCTGACCCATCCCACCCGAACATCCGGCGCTGGTACAAGCGGCTCGACAAGCCCGCCTTCACGCCGCCCGCTCCTGTGTTCGGTGCTGTCTGGCCGATCGTGGAGAGCGGGCTGGCGATCGGCGGCTATCGACTGCTCCGCCGATGGCCAAGCGAGGGTCGCAACCTGGGCGTGGCCTTGTGGCTGCTCAACACCGGAATGATCGGCGGCTGGACCGAGCTGTTCTTCCGCAAGCGTGAGCTTGGCGCCAGCGCGTTCGCATCCGGCGCCATGATCGCGACGGGAGCGGGCTATATGGCCGCGGCCGCGAAGGTCGATCGACCAGCGGCGGCGCTCGGCCTGCCCTTCGTGGGCTGGCTCGGCTTTGCGACCCTGCTTGCCGAACAAGTGTGGCAGCGCAACCCAGGTCCGGACGTCCCTGCGTCCTGACCTGGGCTCACGGTGCTCACCCGGTCGCGTCTGGCGTCGTCGGACGCTAGGTGAAGCCGATGGCGCGCAATCGTTACTATCAGGGACTGCCGACCGACCATTTCGACGGCGTCCTCTTCTTCAACCCGGGACAGCCATCCACCGATCGTGGCCTCACCGCCATGCTGCGCTGGAAGCTGGCTGGCAGCGCCGCCAAGTGGCCGGTTTCGGTGCCGGTCACCCCGGCCAAGCCGGAGGCGCGGGTTGCAGGCCTCCGGATCATCATGGTCGGGCACGCCTCGCTGTTGGTCCAGGCGGCGGGCAGGAACATCCTGACCGACCCGGTCTGGTCCGAGCGCGCCAGTCCCTTCGCCTTTGCCGGACCGAAGCGGGTGACCGCGCCGGGGATCGCGTTCGAGGACCTGCCGCCGATTGATGCCGTGCTCATCAGCCACTGTCATTACGATCACCTCGACGTCGCGACGTTGCGCCGGCTCCAGGCTGATCATGCGCCGCTGATGGCCATGCCACTCGGCAACGATACCATCGTCCGCGCTGCTGTTCCCGAGGCGCGCTGCATCGTCGGCGACTGGTGGGACCGGCTGCCGCTGGGCGAGGGGTTCGCGACCACGCTGATCCCAGCCTACCATTGGGCGAACCGCTGGCCGACCGACGTGCGCATGGCCTTGTGGGCCGGCCATCATCTGACCACACCCGCCGGCTCAATCTGGTTCGCGGGTGATACGGGCTACGGTGACGGCCTGATTTTTAGGGAGATGCGCGAGCGGCTCGGCGGGCCGGACGTGGCGCTCATTCCGATCGGTGCCTTCGAGCCGCGCTGGTTCATGAGCGCGCAGCACGTCAACCCGGCGGAGGCGGTCCGCATCTTCAAGGACGTGGGTGCCGACCAGGCGCTCGGCATCCACTGGGGCACGTTCCAGCTCACCGACGAGGCGCGCGACGCGCCGCGTCTGGCGCTCGCCTCCGCGCTGTCGGCAGCGGGGCTGCCGCAACGGCGCTTTGTGGCGGCGCAGCCCGGCACCGCCTATGACTTCGAGCCCGCGGGCGGCTAGAGCATCTCCAGCGGCACAGGTCCGGGCGGCCCCGGGAAGATGTCGTCCAGCAGCGCGAGATCGGTGTCGGAGAGGTCCAGGTCCGCCGCCGCGCGGTTCTCGCGAACGTGGGGCGCCGATAACGCCTTGGGGATGGCGACGGTCCCATCTCGCGCCAGCAGCCAGGCAAGCGCCACCTGCGCTGGCGTTACGCCACGCTCACGCGCGATGGCGGTGAGCCCCCGATGGGCAAGCAGGCGTCCCTGCTCGACGGGGCTGTAGGCCATCACCGGCATGCGTCGCTCGGCAAGCCATGGGATCAGGTCGTGCTCGGGCCCGCGGCGGGTCAGATTGTAGAGGATCTGGTCAGTCTGGCATCGCTCACCACCGGCGGCGACCAGCTCTTCCATGTCTTTGGCATCGAGATTGCTGACGCCCCAACGGACGATCTTGCCGGCAGCGACCAGCCGCTCCATCGCCTCCACCGTCTCGGCCAACGGCACGCTGCCGCGCCAGTGCAGCAGGTAGAGGTCGAGCCGGTCGGTGCCGAGCCGCTCGAGGCTCGCCTCGCACGCGCGCGGCAGCCGCTTGGCGGAGGCGTTCTGCGGAAAGGCCTTGCTGACGAGAAACACGCGGTCGCGCATGCCGGCGATGGCCTCGCTGATAAGCCGCTCGGACTCGCCGTCGCCGTACATCTCGGCCGTGTCGATCAGGGTGAGGCCGAGCTCGACGCCTTCGCGAAGCGCGGCGATCTCTTGGCGGCGGCGGCTCGGATCCTCGGCCATCATCCAGGTGCCTTGACCCAGCGCGGGGACGGCCGTGCCGTCGGGGAAGCGGATCGTCTTCATGGGCGCATAACGTGCCACCCGGCCTGTCGGACCATCTGCCGCCGCCCGTCGTTGGGCGAACGGAGGTATCGATGAACGAGGATGACGAACGCTGGATGCGCCGGGCGATCGAGATCGCCCGCTCGAAGGGCTCGGACCCGTCCACCTCGCCGCTCGGCTCGGTAATCGTCCTCGACGGCCGCGAGATCGCGGGCGAGCGCAACCAGACCCAAGAACTGCCGGACGCCACCGCGCATGCCGAGATGATAGCGATCCGCCGCGCCTGCGAGGGTACGGGTGAGCTCGAGCTGCGCGGGGCGACGCTCTACTCGACGCTCCAGCCCTGCGGCATGTGCACCATGGCCTCGATCTGGTCCAAGGTCGGTCGCGTGGTCTACGGCGCAGGACGTGAGGACGTGCACCCGATGTATTTCGAGGCGCGGCATGTCGACACGCTGTCCTTCATCGCGGACGCCTATCGCGACGATATCGTGATCGAGGGCGGGTGCCTCCGCGAGGAGTGCGCCGGCCTCTATTACCCACCCGACGCGGACCTGCCGCGAGACGAGCAGGCGAACCTGTGAGCGAGCCCGACACCTTGATGCTGGGCCCAAACGGCTGGGTGCCCAACAACTCCGCGCTGCCGGTGCTGGTCTATCGCGGCGTCGTGCCGTTCGGCGACCCGGATGCGATCGAGGCGACGCTGCGTCGGAACGACTGGCGGCCGGACTGGCGCGACGGCGTCTACCCCTACCACCACTACCACTCGACGGCACACGAAGCATTGGCCTGCACCAACGGCTCGGCCGAGCTGGTGCTGGGCGGCGAGGGCGGCCGACAGGTGCGGATCGAGGCGGGCGATCTTCTGGTGCTGCCGGCGGGCACCGGGCATTGCCGGATCAGGGCCAGCGGCGACTTCCTGCTGGTCGGTGCCTATCCGCAAGGGCAGGACTGGGACGTCTGCCGCACGGCAGCGGACGGGGCGATGCTTGCGCGCATCGCCGCCGTGCCGCTGCCGAAGGGCGATCCGATCGAGGGAACGGAAGGCCCGCTCGCGCGGCTGTGGAGCAGCAAGGCATGATCGACATCAACACGGCATCGGCGGACGAGATCGACGCGGTGCCGCAGCTCAAAGGGCACGGGTTCGAGATCGTCCGCTACCGCGACGAGCGCGGGCGATTCGAGGCGGTGCGGCAACTCGAGGAGGTGCCCGGCATGGCGGGCAAGACGGCCGGGCTGGAGGACGACATCCGCTTCGGCTGACCTCAGCCGCGCGCCTCGACTGCGATCAGCGGGTCCCCCGACCCACCGTCCGCGAGCAGATGCGCCTGCACATTATGGAAGCCGGCATTTTCCAGGTAGAGCCGGATGAGTGCTGCCTGGCCATTCACGTCGAGCGCGCGCCAGATCGCGACTGCCTTGGTCGGAAAGCACCGGTTCGAGAAGCTGGCGATTGCTACGCCATCGGGCTTCAGCACCCGTCGGAGTTCGCGAAACACCGCCAGCGGCTGCTGAAGGTATTGCACGCCGACGCACACCAGTACCGCGTCGAATGCCTCGTCCGGCTCCGGCAGGACAGCATCCCGGTTGAGGTCCTGGATGAACCATCGGCCGAGGCGCGGATTGGCGGCGAGCTCCTCCGCGTTCATGCCGTGGCCGACAACCTCGAGAGCCAGGCCGGGCGGCAGGTGGCTGACCCAGCTCGACATGAGGTCGAGGACGCGATCGCCTGGTTTCAACCTCGATGCATAGTGTTTGGTCAGGGCCTCGACTGCCGCCTCATCGATTTGTGTGACGAGGCGAGTGGGCGCGTAGAAGTCGAGGTCGGACCCGCCGTCCTGCTTGGCGAACGCCTCGGGCGGCAGACCCAGCGCCTCGGCGTCGCTCATGCCGTGCGCTCAAGGGCTTCGTACCAGTCAGCATAGCGGGTGTTCCGCGCCATCCGCCGGTTCTGGCCAGGCGTGCCGTCGCTCCACCAGACGGGGCCACGCTCGCCAAGCGCGATCTTTGCGTCATTCACGTGCGCGCGAGCCGCCGCGAGTGCGGCGTCATCGTGGGCGCGCAGGGCTGCACCGACCGCGCGGCGAGCGCGCATCAGGTCGGCCGTGAGCGCTCTTCGCTGCTCGGCATCGAGATCAGGATTGGCACGTCGCCAGAGCCGGCCGCGCACGACGATGTAGCGGCCGTCCGGCGTCACCGGCGGCGGGGCTGAAGCTTTGGCGGAGGACCCAGGCTCGAGCGACGACATCAGGGACGAACGAGCAGGCGACAGGCTGGTTCAGGGGATCGGTCGATCGCCTCGTCATGCTCATCTCATTGGCCCCGAGCCGGACCGAACTTGAGCTGCTCGAGACGCGCGGCGAGGATGGAGAAACGCTCCACTCCCTTGCTGTCGCCGGCTTCCCGGAGCGCCACGACCCGCTCGGCGACCCATGCCTTGGCGCGCTCGCCATGAAGCCGCTCGATCGCGATCGCCTCGGCCCATCGTTCCTGGTCCTCGGTCATCGGCATGGACCGGCAACATACCCGGAACGCATCATTTGGCCACGCCCGATCGATTTCGCACAGTCGGAGAGCCGGATCAGATGCCGATGTCATAGGGCTTGGTGCGCGCCGGCTCGAGATCGAGACCCTTCTCCGGCTTAGCGTCGCGCGTCGATTGCCGCGCTGGCTCGGGGCTTGCAGGACGAACCTTGCCACTGGTCTCCAGCGCGGAAGTCTTTCCGCCGGCATTGCGGGCGAGCTGGCGTTCGAGCCGGACGGCATTGTCGACGACGAGCGTCAGCGAGTCTCGGAGCCGGGTGACGGTCACCAGGAAGGTTTGCTGGTTGACCAGCTTGGTGTCGCAGGTCTCCATCACGGCGATCCCGCGATCGGACGTCAGACCCTGCGCCATATGGGCGTTGAGCGCATAGGCGAGATCGAGGCGCTGCAGCATCGGGTCGTTGCGAGGCAGCGCGACAGTCTGGCCGCGTGATGTTTCTACGAGCACCTGATGCTCGTCGATCGACAGGACCTTGGCCTGGTCGGCGTTGAAAAGTCCTCGCTGATGGTCATTGGCCGTCCACCGAATGCGGTCCTTCTCATGCAGCTGCAGCTGCTTCGGCTGGTAAAGCTGCAACGGGCTCTCGCCCGCGCGGATGCGTAGCTTCTCCGGGCGAAGCGTACGCTCCTTTCCGCCGGACAGCCGCAGCGAGACCGTACCTTCGCGGTGGTCGATCGCCTCGACCACGGCCCGAGCGCGCGGCAGCTTCTGGCTCGCCTGAGCGCGGCTGATCTCCACGATCATGCCCTGCTCATAGCTTTGTGGGCGGCGCAGTTCCTCGTCGGTAACGCTGACCCGTTCGAGCACGGTAAGCTCGACGCTCCCTGGCCCAACCTCTCCGCGGGTGATCAGACCCGACTGCACGGCCTCGTTCACCTCGCCCCGCAATCGACGCCCGGATGCGTAAATCGCGGTTCTCTCGCGCGCGCCGGGGTCGAGGGCGAGCCACCGCTCGGCTGCCTCGGCACTCCCGCGCCCCGGAGCTTCGACGGTGAAGGGAGCAAGCGCATCCATCGCGCGATCGATGGCACCGATCTGCGCGGCGGTAGCGGCCTCCTTGATGGCATCGCCCCGCGCGCGCAGGTTCTGGCTCATCTGCGCGGTCGGGGCGCCCGCCTGCTGCATGACGGAGAAGGGCTTGCCCGCGTCGACGGCCCCGAGCTGACGGGCGTCGCCGACGAACGCCATGCGGCCGACCCCGATCAGATTGGCGAGGCGGACGAGTTTCAGCTGGTCGTGGTTGGACAGCATCGAGGCTTCATCGACCAGGATCGCAGCGCCGCCGAGTTGACGGCGCGCGTCGGCTAGCGCGCCGCGATCGGGGGCAGGTCCGAGCAGCTTGTCATGTGCCTTGAGGAAGCGGGCCACGGTCATCGAGCCGACGCCGGTTTCCCGCTGCAGCATCTGGACCAATGTGTTCTGGACGGCGAGGCCGACGACCTCATGGCCGCTCTGTCGAATGATCTCGGCCGCGGGTGCCAGCATGCTGCTCTTGCCAGCACCCGCCACGCCCTGGATCGCGACGATGCGGTTCGAGGACGCCAGGATCATCGCGCCCGCGGCGGCCTGACCGGGGTTCAGAACGATCTTCGACCGTGCTTCCGCGACAGCTGCCAACCGTCCGAGTGCCTGCTCCTGCGCCACATAGGCAAGACCGGCGCCGCGGCCTGCGTCAACCTCGCCGAGAATACGACGCTCGGTATTTAGCGCGCCCGCCGTCGTCATCATGTCGGCGCGCCGTCCGCGACCCTCGACCAGCTGACCGCCCCGCGTCAGAACCTCGACACGGCGTTCCACAGTGTCGATCGTCACGGGCAAGCCCGTGTCGAGTGCAGCCCTGTAAATGTCTGTCTTCGGGAATGCCGCTTCGCGCTGCTCGAGGTGGCGAAGCGCCGAGGCGACCGCATGCGCGGCGGCCGCCTTCCCGGGCCCACGCAGATGGCCGTCGCCTGGCAGATAGGGGTCGCTCGGCGACAGCCCCAGCCGTTCCCGGAGCACGCCGATCACCGCCGATGCGCGATCGCCGATGCTGCCCACCGCCTGCGCCAGCCTTGCCCACCCTGTCGGGATCTCCTGCTGCCGCGCATCCGCTGCCGCGATCATGGTGGCCAAGTCGAGGCCAGCTTCCGTGGCGCTCGCACGCCAGGCAGCATGGAGCGCCTGCCGATCCACGACAGGAGCCTTGTCGGGCCGCGTCATGAGCGTCGCCGCGGCGAACGCCTCCGGCGTGCGGGCACCCATCTCGGCGACCTTGGCGAGGATCTGCTGACGTCGTGTGCTGAACGCCATGACGAGATTGCGGCCGATCCCGGCCGCTTCGAAATTGCCGTGCTTGGAACGGTCGCCGACCTCGTAGCCGAGAGCCTCGACCCGCTCGCGAAAGCCCGTCATCGCGATCGAGTTGAGGAGCGTATTAAGCGACCAGAGTTTCTCGTTGTGGAGGGCGCGCCACTTGCCGTCGGGTCCTTGCGTCACGTTGGCGATCACGGCGTGCAGATGCGCCTGCGGGTCCTGCGCGCGGCTGGTGTCGTGCTCGAACAGCGCGGCGACGAGATTAGCTGTGCCGACGACCTTCTCGCGCCCTTTCACCTCCATTCGCGTTTCCGCGGCGTTGGTCTCGGCCCAGCGGAGCGTGTCCTTCACCGCTGCCCGGTAAGCCTCCAGAATGCGCCGGTCGCCGCCGACCAGGGCAAGCAGCGACCAGCTCTTGGGCAGCGAAAAGGTGAGGTCGATGCCGGCACGGTGCCGGTCGTCGGTCCCGACCTGGCTGCCGTCGGGCAAGCGCCCCTGAAGAAGCGCCTCGAACTGTGCCGCATCGACCTTGCCCCCGAGCCCGAGCGCCGCTGCGCCCCTGCCGAACCACTCGCCCGTCGCCTCCGGCTCGCCAGCGCTGTAATAATTGTCGGCGGCGAAATAGCCGGCCGCCCCCTTGGCCGAGCGGACGCTCGCGACCGAGAGCATGGGATCTCAAAAATCCAGCTCGGGTTCGCCTGGCGACTCAGGGTCAGGCGGCGCGATCCCCTCGCGCAACTCGCGCCTGGACAGGTTCTCGGGCGCCGAGAGCGGCCTCATACCGCGCGACGGATCGACGCTCCCGGGGCGGCCAGGATCGGGGCTGTCCGACCTCTGACCGGACTCTTGCTCGGGCGCGGTCCTGCTCGGCTCGGCCGTCGAGGACGGCACGAGAGCCGGAGCCTTTTCGCTGCCTGTCGATCGAAACCGTGCTTCCGGCTGCTCCGGAGCGAAGCGGCTCGATCGCGCGCCGGTGAGGCGGAACGGGGTTTCCACAGGTCTCTCGGCTGGCCGGCGATCCCGGTCCTGGTCTTCCCCTGTTGCGGCGGCTCTTTCGGGCAGGTCGGCGACCGTGTTCGATGCAGGCCCATGCCCTGTCCGGTCGCTGCTCGGGCCCGGTCCCTGGTCGCTCGCACCTGACGTCTGGCCGCTTTCGCTTTCCGGCTCCGAGACTCTGTCCCCCCTCGCTAGCCCGCGCCGCTTCGGGTCGATCGGACGCGGCTCGAACGGAGCGCTGACATCGGGGAAGGGGACATAGCGGAGCTGGATAGGCGCTGCTGGAAAGCCATCGGGGAACTTGAGATAGCCCTGGAGCCGGGGCAGGTTCATCAGCTGATCGGGGAGCAGTAACGGCTCGATCAGGCGCCGTGGCGTGAGGCTCACCGCATCGCGCGCATTGTTGTAGCCGTAGCTATAGCCTTCCTCCATTTCGCGGAACTGGCGATGGCCGACAAAGTCCGAGCACCAGGTGGCGGACTCGCGGTCGGCCGTGGCGAGCACGAGCTTGGTGCGGGCGAGCGCCGCCAGCGTCATCGCCATGTTGTCGCCATAGGTCTCCTTGAGCTTGGCATAAGCGTGGACCCCGACGACGATCGCACCGCCATAGTTGCGGGCGGTCTGGAGACCCTTCTCCAGCGCCGGCAAGCGATGGAGAGCGCCCAGTTCGTCGAACAGGAACCAGAGCTTCAGATCCGAGGTGCGGGGTCCCGCCATGAGCGTGTTCATGGCCGTATCCATCCAGACGGTGAGCAGGCGCGAGGCCACCGCCATGTCGACATAGCGCGCCGAGACGAACAGGAAGCTGCCGGGCGCGCCATCGCCCCGGACCCAGCGCCGCACCGAGAACGGCTGGCCCGTGGTCGGCAGCATGCGCAGGGCCTTGGCATTGGCGTTGAACACGGCTCGGATCGACTCTGCCATGCGGGCGGCCTCGGGCGCGGTCAGCGGGTCGGCCACCGTGCCTTCCATCAGGCGGTGCACATGGGCGAGGCTGGCGGTCATCAACTCGGTCGAGAGCGCCTCGTTGGTGGCGCGCCCTTCGGCGACCAGCTTGAGACACATTTCGACGAAGAGCATCCGCGCGGCGAGGACCCAGAATTGCTCGGCACCTCCGCCGTCGTGGGGTACCAGCGCTTCGGCTGCCGCAGTGAAGGCAGCTTCATCGGGGCAGTCCTCGAACACTGACCATTGCGGGCAGCGCGCATCGAGCGGATTGAGGATCACGTCCCGCGCGGGATCGTGGAAAGCCTCGATGAAGGCGCCGGTGAGGTCGAAGATCACGGCACGGTGACCGCGCTCGCGTACCTGGCGGAGGAGGTCTCGGAGCGCGACCGTCTTGCCCGTCCCGGTGGTACCGATCAGCATCGCGTGGCTCTGCTCCAGGCGCCACGGAAAGGGCACGCCGGCAAGGTGGTAGGGCTCGTAAAGGTTCGCTTCGCGTCGCTCGGTCGCCGAGGCGAGCCGCCACCCACGGCCCAGCAGGCGACGATATTCCGACGCCTGTTCGGCCCGATTGTGCGCCTCGATCTCACCGATCAGTGCCGGCAGGGTCGAGAGTGTTGCACCCCGCTCGTGGCGGCTCTCCTTCGAGCGTCGACCGAACCACGCCGCTGCCCAGCCGAAGGCCAAGGTGGCGGGGGCGGTGATCACGGCCGCAACGAGCGCGCCGCTGCGTGCCGCCGCCATGCACTTGGCCCAGGCCGCGACCATCAGGGGGTGGTTCGCCGCACGGGCGATCGGCACCAGAAGGGGTCCGCCATCGCGCGCCAGATTGATCGGCTTGCTGGGATCGAACTCGAACCAGGTATAGCCGGTGACGTAAATCCGCATCCAGCACAGGTAGCTCTCCGCGTCGTTGAGCGCGGCGGTCACGCGCCACCAGATGAGGCCGCCAAAGGTGGCGAGCGCGAGCAGCAGCGGGCCTTTCAGGCCGGCCGCGAACATGAAGCTGAAATGGCCGATCAGCTGGCTGCCGCGGGTGAAGTTGACGAGCTTATGCGGCATGGGGACGACCCTCCTCGGCGAGGCGCGCTTTCCACAGGCGGAGCATCTCATGGCGGAGCTCGGGATCGGGCTGGGCGGCGAGCAGGCCGTCGACCGCGATGGCGATGTAGAGGACGAGGTCCAGCACCTCGTCGACCCGTTCGCGCGCACCAGACAGCTCGTTGGCAATCAGTCGCCGGACAATTTTGCCGACGTCGGTTTGACGCGCTTGGGCAAGCGCAGTGAGCTCAGCGCGCATGCTGCTGCTGAGCCGAATGGCTATGAGTTCATGGTACGACACGTGCAACTCCATCCAGCCGGATGGAGCGTGGTCGCGCTTCGCAAGGCAGGGTCGGATTAGCAGATCGGCGGGGCTGTAGGAAAACGCTTTGTTCGGTGCAGCTGCCGACGACCGCAGCCAATCTCAATGGCTTAGCGAAGTATAACGCCGTCTAACGAACTGCGTGGGCCTGTATAACGGATATTGGGTAGCGTATTCAGCTGCTTCCCCTGCGGCTGCGCCGCGTAAGGTGTGCAAGGTAAAGTCCCCATTTGAGCCCTCCCTGCTGAGCTGGCTAACTTACCAGGATAGAGGGAGAAATCAGGCTTCCGGCGGGATCGCCCGCGGCGGCCATGCCGCCGAAAATTGCTCAAGATTAGGCGAAAATCGGCCCAGGCTACCGTACAGCATTCACCGCGGCCGATCGCGGCTGGCTACCACCTGCGGCGCCGATTGGCGGCGTCGAGGCCTTCGCGATTGTCGACGTTTTTCGCGCGACCTCGTCGAGCGTAGCGGCCAAGCGATTCACCTGAGTCGCGTCCTTCGCCTGGTCGGGCGCGTACCGGCTGACGAGGTACTCTCGACCGTCGCAGAGCGCCCGTAGGTGCGCGACAGTGCGGACTCGCAACACCAGTCCTTCGGCCAAAGCGAGTTCCGTTCGCGCCGCTAGGTTGTGCTGGAGCCGCCTCAACTCTACTGCCGTGTGGCCCCGTTCCAGGAGGAGCGCATTGAGGTAAAGCTCAATGGCTTGGATCGCCAATAGACGGTACGGGGAGCGTGAAAGGGGCTGACCGGGGCGTCCGGCCGGGGCGACCATTGCAGCGGCTTGGCGGTACTCCTCCGCAAGCGATCGCACCTCGCTCGCCGTCACAAACTGCCCCGGATAACATCGCTGCACAGGTACTGACATCGGCGCGATGTTGCCCGAAAAGGGTAACCATCGAGCTAAGATCGCACGCGTTCGTCCATTCCTCATGTCCGCGCGAAGGATCGTTACCCGAAGGGCCGAAGCGCTGATAAGCGGCTCGGGAAGGGGCCATGCCCCGAGCAAAGCCTGGTCGGCCAAGCCGACAAGCCTCCGTTCGCGCCTAACAGCACTGCTCGAAGAAGCGGGTGAGCGGACCGGCTCTGGTCTGGGGGATCATATCGGTAAGCTGGTCGCCTTCGTCCACCAAGCCGCATCGTGAATCCATCGGGCTGTGCTTCTGGCATGAGGTAGAGACGAGGCTTATACCCGCTGTCGAGGGAGATAGCGGGCGCAATGCTTCAGCGAGTGATTTCGATCGCCAATGTCGGGCGTTTTCGCAATTCGGCGAGCACGCCCAATCCCGCTTTTGGGCAGCAGACCTTGGTCTTTGCGCCCAACGGGTATGGCAAGACGACGCTGTGTGCGATCCTTCGCTCGCTAGAGCGGGGGCAACCCGAATACCTTCTGGCGCGTCGCACCTTGGGGGCCGCGGCGCCTGCGGCGGTGAACCTGTTGTGGGATGGCGCGCCACGTCAGTTTCAGAACGGTAATTGGCCGGGTCGTGAACCCCGGCTGGCGATTTTCGATGGCACGTTCGTCGCCGAAAACGTGCATTCCGGAGATATTGTCGACGTCGCCAATCGTCGAAATCTCTACCGCGTGATCGTCGGCCGTGATGGGGTCGATCTCGCGGCGCGTGAGGCGCGGCTCGCTGAAGATGGCCGCGCGACGCAAACCCAGCTCACGCCAGCAGAAAAGGCCGTCACCGACATCGCCGGCGGAGTGACCGCTCGTGCCTTCGATGCCCTCGCGGCCGATCCCGCAGTTGAGGCGAAGCTGACGGCCGAACGGCGAGTTCTGGAGGGCCTGAGGGAGGCGGCAGCGATCCGTGAACGGCAGCCGCTCACTGTGGCTGCCTTACCGACTTGGCCGGATGATTTTGAGGCAGTGCTGGCCCGCACCCTAGATGGAATAGGGGCTGAAGCTGAGGCGACGATCGCCCGTCATATCGAGCAACATGGCCTGCAAGAGGGGGGGCAGGCCTGGTTGGCCCGCGGCACCAAGTATGCTGATGGCGACGACTGCCCTTTCTGCGGGCGCGACGGCCTCAGCGGCCTCGACATCGTCCGGGCCTACCGCGCCCTGTTTGGTCGGGCCTACGCCGAGCTGCGCCAGGCTGTTGCCGATCTCGCTGACAGTATCGATGCCGGGTTCGGTACTGCGGCGGTGGGAGCGCTGCAAACTCTCGACGCACGCAATGCCGCCTCGCTTGAGTTCTGGCGGAGGCATTGCGCATTACCGGAGCTGGGTTCGCTAACCGTTGGAGCGGAGGGCGTGCGTACCGCGCATCGGCGGCTTCGCGCCCTGGTCGACGCGAAAGCGGTAAATTTGCTAGAACCGGGTGGGGCAGCGGATGAGCTGGAGTCACTCCGAGCTGCGGTTGCCGCCGCGTCCGACAGCATCGCCGCTTACAATACCGGCGTTCTAGCGACCAACGCGGTGATCGCCGACACCAAGGCCGCTACGGCCGGAGGCGATCTTGCGGCCGTGCAAAGTCGGATCGCAGACCTCGAACGGATTGCACGCCGTCACGCTCCTGATGGGATCGCACGTTGTAACGCCTGGCGGGCGCTCGATGCGGAAAAGCGGCGCATCAATGGCGAGAAGGCCACCGTCCGGGCCGCCCTCGAGGCACATTGCGACCGGGTCGTTCAGCCCTACGAGACCCGCATCAACCACTTTCTTGGGCTGTTCAATGCCGGGTTCTCGATTGCACGCGTCGGCCATGCCTATCCCGGCGGGAAAGCCACCTCCTCCTATGTTTTGCGGATCAATGATGTCGAGGTTGCACTCGGCGACGGCAGCACTCCTGACGGTGAGCCGAGCTTTAAGAATACGCTAAGCGCGGGCGACCGTACCACCCTCGCGCTGGCATTCTTCCTCGCCGATTTGGAGCGAGACGCGGCAATCGCCGCGCGGGTCGTGGTTTTCGATGACCCTTTCAACAGCCAAGACGCCTTCCGTCGCCGGCAGACGATCTATGAGATCATGGCCGTCGCCCGCCGCGGCGCGCAGGTAATCGTGCTGTCGCACGACCCGTTATTTCTGAAAGCGATTTGGGAGAAGTGCCAGCCGGCGGAGCGTGTCGCCCTCCAGCTGAACTATCACGTTTCGGTCGGCTCGAAGATCATGGGCTTCAATCTGGATGACGCCTGCCGAGGTCGCGCCGCCGCGGAGCTGGACGCGCTGCTGGCTTTCCGCGCCAACGGTGCCGGCGATCTACGCGAGATAATCAAGAAGTTGCGGGTCGTGCTTGAGACGCACTACCGCTGCACCTTTACCGGCTATTTCGAACCGAACGATAACTTAGGGGAAATCATCCGCAAGACGCGAGAGGGTGGAGTCCAGCACCCAGCCGCCGCCCACCTCAATGAGCTGGACCGCATCAACGACTACACGGCGGACTACCATCATGGCGAGGACGCCAGAGGTGAGCCAGAACCGTTTTTAGATCGCGAGGAACTGACGGGGTTCGTCAATCAGACGATCCGCCTAGCCAACGCCTCGCCGGCGTAGCGCTAAACCAAAATCTTATCGGCCAACACGTCCATATCTGCCATGATCTTCTCTCTAGCCGCCTGCGTCTTGGCGTTGTGAGCGCGCAGGCAGGCTGCTGCCAAATCGCGATGCTTCTTATCAGTGGCGTCATATTTAGGGATACTAAGGTGTTTGAATATATTGCTGACCTGAATCTGAATGGTATGACTTTCGATATACTCTTTGACCAGCGTTGAGTTCAACAGCGCACAAACGAAATACGCTTCGTCCTGTTGCTGAAATTCGGCAAAGTAGACCTTATGATCCGGCACAATCGGCCGCTGACCGATCAGCGGCACGTCGCCCGACGTAAAGACGGCTGCCTGGAAGGTAGTAGACAGCTCGGCCCAAACCACTTTGAACGGCGCGAACGTGTAGCTCCCCGAGTTGTAGATCGCATAGAACGGTGCAGTCGGCTGCCGCAGCCGATAGGTGGACCGTCGCTGCAAAAGTGCCTTGTAGTGGTTGAAGTATTTCCCGGTCTGCTTGAGCTTAGACATCGTGGCACTGGCCGCGGTGTAATCGGCCCTGAGGATGCCCTTATTAGGAACCAGCACGAACAAGTTATGCTCCGGATGCGGGTTACAGGCCGAAAAGTCGGCCGCGCCCTTCAGGAGCGGATAGAGCAGGTCGGGTTCGATCCAGAATTTACGCGCGGGGCCAATGTCGATCTTCCCGGCTGCCGGCCGGGTCTCGACCTGAACAAGCCCGGTTGTGGCGTTGGCTTGGAGCACCTTCACCATGTAGACGCCGTTTAGGTCGGCCGTGATTCCCTTTCGCCCGGTCGCCCAACTGCTCTGCCCTTGCAGGTTGGCCATGTTCTTGAAGCGGCCTGGCGGCAGAATTGCCCACGGCGAGTTCCCGCCGTTGACGGGCGTGGCTTCCCAATTCTTTACAGCGACGCGAGCATAGACCGCTGCCTTTGTAGCGCCTTCCGGAATAGCTGCCGACTGGCCGGGGAGCTTCTCCCAAACATCGTAGGGAACGGGGTAGGCTGGGACCTTCTTGGCGCCCACCTTCCGCAGTCGCATGATCGCCGTTTTATTAGCGACTTTGGCGAAGGGCTTTAGACGTTTCAGATCGTCAACATGCTCGGGTATGAGGTTAGCCTTTGCGTCGATCCTGAATGAGCGAAAGCCCTGTGATGAGGGCGACTGAAAGTGCGTTTGAGTGATAACAAAGACCAGCGTCCCATTCGGCTTCAGCCATTTGTCGCCGGTAGTGTATGTAATCATACCCGAAATATCGAGTTCGTTGCCGCCGTGATAAGGTGTCTCCGAGAAGATCGTGTAGCGCTCGCAAGTCGGCTTGATTCTGTTTCTGTAGAGCTCGGGCAGATTTGACCAGCGAACCCACGGCGGATTGCCGACGATAACGTCAAACTGCCCGGCGACCGCGGACCAAAAGAAATTTCTGACGATCCTGAACCAAATGCCGTTCCAGGCCTGCCGGTGCAACTCCAGGATTTGGTTGTAAGTCGAGCTGAGGGCCGCTTTCCAGGCCTGCGCCTCGGCCTTCGTCATAAGCCCGGCTGCGATTAGCGACTTCTCGACCGTGGCATAGGGCAACTCGGCCTGCACGGCGTCGGCCATGATGACGAAAGCGGCATCGAGCCTGGCTCGGTCGAACGCCAGTGTCGCCGGCAGCTTGATGCTTAGATTAGCTTGCGCGCTACCGATCCCGTATTCGACGAAATCCTGGCCTTTGGCCGGTGCCTGTGCCGGCGAGTAGACCGCGTCGGCAAGCAACACCGGCAGCTCGACTTCCGCACCGGCCGCGGAAACGAGATCGGCGACCGCGATCAGGAAGTTAACGCGCGCGGCCTGGACTGCTAGCGGGTTGAGGTCAAAGCCCCATACCTGATCGAGGATCGCTGTCAGCGTTTGGGCATCTGAGAGCCCCGCAGCACTGGCGAGCCGCCGCTTGCGGCGGATCACCTCCAGCAGGAATGACCCTGAGCCGCAGGTCGGGTCGAGAGCGCGCACCTTGCTCCAGTCCGCCACCTCGGCCCGATCGCACGCTATGTCGACGAGCCAATCGGGGGTATAAAACTCGCCGAGCGCCTTGCGCAGCACCTCGGGGACGAGCGCCTGGTAGAAGGCCTTCAACACGTCGCGCGACCGCGCCGCAGTCAAGTCGTCCATGCGGTAGAGCGAGAGCTGAGTCAGGAGCGGCCGGATTGCCGCGCATAGGACGGCGCGGTCCGCCTTGCCGATGCTCGGATCAGCGTACCAAGAAAAAACAGCCTCTTCGACAAAGCCCTTAATGCGGGCGGCCTCGAAGAATGCCCCCCGTTCAACCTCCGTGTCGAGCAAGTCTAACAGCGCGGCATCGTCATGGCCAAGCAGGTGTTCGCAGAAATCCGGAAACGCGGTGAGGCCGTACTGCGCCACGATCTCGGCCGCGAGCAGCTTCATCACTAAGGCGTTATAGCTGTGGATTGCGAACAGCGCCGCCGCGACAACGTCGTCAGTGGGCAGCTTAGGCGAGAACGGAATGTGTTTGCGAATTTCGTTAGCTTGCGCCTTGGAGAGGTCTGCGACCTGGCCGAAGAGCGTGCGCCATTCTTCAAAAAGGAGCTTAATCTTGTTGTTGCCCGCGCTGGTCAAGTTCCTCTCAAGCTGGGCAACCATACTCTGCATCATCGCGCGGCCAATCTCGGCCTTGTGCCCGAAGTCCTCCACAAGGTTCTCGGCCGTCACGGCGCGCCGCTTTGAGTCACGGCAGGCCTGCGCAACCAAGTCAACCGACGCCTCGTTAAAGGGCAGTAGGTTGCGATGGGTGATCTTGTCGGCCTTCATAAAGGCGAAGCACACATGCTTTCCGTCGATCGCGATGCCGATGTAGTCCTCCATCGGCAGGCCCTCGGCCTTGGCACGCCGACGGATATACTTGTCTAGACGGTCGTGAATTGCTTCTTTGAAGGATTTGCTTTCGGCGCTGCCTTTGAAGAGGCCGTAGTCTTTAAACTCGATGATCACCTGGTTATAAGACGCGTCGTTACGCCCCCGCTCAGCATGGAAGGTGATGCCGAGCGCGTTCTCGATGTGCTTTAGCCAGCCTTTGCGGACTTCCTCCTCGTTGGCCCAATTCGCGCTGTCCTTCTTCAGCGCGGTGTACAGACTGGTCATGCGCGGCTCTCGACGGTCAGGGCACTGCGCCCGCCTGGAATGTGCCGGTAGAGGGTCGAGGTCGCCGTTCCTAGTTCGTGCGCAACCTCCTCCACCGTGATCATGGGATCGGTTAGCATCGCTTTCGCGCGCCTGATCTGCGCCTCGCTAAGCGCCTTCGGTCGGCCGCCGCGGCGGTTCGCCGCGCGGGCCGTCGCCCGCCCGGCATGGGTCCGCTCAAGCATCAACTCGCGCTCGAACTCCGCTACCGCTGCAAAGACGTGGAACACCAATCGCCCGCCGGGGGTGGTGGTGTCGATCGCCTGGGTGAGCACCTTTAGTTCGATGTGCCGCTGCTGTAGGTCTTCGGCCGTTTCGACAAGCTGGCGCACCGATCGCGCCAACCGGTCGAGCTTCCACACGACCAGCGTATCGCCGGCACGGATATAGTCGAGGGCGGCTTTCAGCTCGGGCCGGTCGCGGTTCGCGCCCGATGCTTTTTCCATGAACACACGATCGCAGCCGGCCGCCTTGAGAGCGTCGATCTGCGCTGCTGGATTCTGGTCGCGGGTCGATACCCGCGCATAACCGACGAACATGCTATCTCCCGAAACTCATGACATCCTGCCCCAATTTGAGAGGAACAAACAAGATACATTTTTGAGAGGCCGAACGGGCGTTCGGGGTCGGCCTGGGCGTAATGGGCGCTGACCGTCGCGACACCCTCCGTTTGTAGGGAATGCCTTAACGGGGCGTTGCTAGCCTGAAGCAACCTTTGTCGATTGCAGCAGGCCCAAGTGATCATCGTTCCAGATAGCAGTTGCGCCGCAGCTATCAGCGAAGCCCTTCGAGCAGAGGTCCAAAAGGTCTTTGATGGTGACGGCTTCCTCGCACGCGTGTGGAACCCGCATCGTCGCAAGTGGGTCGAGCGCGTTCCGTTCCGCTTGGCGTTCATTGACGCCCCAGAGGCTGCGCAACCCTTCGGACTGGAATCCAGGAATTTCCTCGAACGACTGGTAGCCGATAAATCGCTGAAGCTCGCGCCGGTCCTGAAAGGATCGACCAAGCTGAGCCCGTTGGACTCCTACCACCGCCTTCTGTGTGTGCCGTATTTAACGGAGTTGATGCAGGTTGGAAGGGTCGACTATTTTATCAACGGGGGCTGCGGTTCTGGCGTCGTGCGGCAACCACGATCCGTCACCCGCAATATCGAACTTGAGATGGTCGTAAACGGGTGGGCGTGGGTTCTCCGGCAATACTCGTTCGATTGCGAAGCTGAATACCTCCAGGCCGAAACCGACGCGCGCCGACACCGCCGCGGTCTATGGTCGGTCGACAATCCCGAGCCGCCTTGGAGCTTCAAGCGCCGAAACCAGCGCGTGCGCCAACGTCACGCTGGGCAGCACTGCCTATATTGACGCGATGTGCGGGTGGTCGCGCCCTTGGGCGGGCCGTAGGCCGGCTCAACGGGGTTAGGCGGAACTATCTTCTGATCTATCGCTCCGGCTCACAACATCGGCCTCATGCTCGACGCGCCGGTTTGGCTTATGCGGGCACTGGCCGGCTCCGATCACGCGCGTCAAACGCGCATCATGTAAGCTATTTTCTTTCCTACAATTTCCGACGCATCCAAAGTCGGGGCGTCGTCCAGGTGCGCGTACCGCGCCGTAGACGCGACCTTTGAGTGTCCGAGCAGCTTGCCGATCATCGGTAGGGTTTCTGACCTTTGTGCCGCGAAGCTGGCGTAGCTGTGTCGCAAGTCATGAAGGCGCAGCTCGCCCAAGTCGGCTTCGGCTCGAAGTGTCTGCCAGAAGGGGTCCAGTCGATGTCTGCTCTGGTCCGCTCCGAAGTCGAACACGTACTCGGCTCCGCGGAAGCGCGGTTGGCGTTCTATGATCGTGCGCGCCTCAGCTCCGAGCCAAACAGTCCGCGCGCCCGTCTTGCTGTCGGTCAGCAACAGACGGCGGCCTTTTACCTCGGACCAGCGCAGCGCGATAATCTCTGACTTGCGGCAAGCGGTAAGCAGGATCAGCCGCACCGCGTCCGCGTAGGCGGGCCTGATCGCCTGGGCCGAGCTTAAGGCTGCGCCAAGTCGCGCTAGCTCAGCTTCCGACAGAAAGCGCTCGCGCGGCCTGCTACGGTTGCGCCGGAGCCCCGCGACTGGGTTGCTGCTAGGTTCACGGTAGCCCCACGCTTCCGCCTTGCGCATCATGGCCTTGAGAATGTCGAGCGTGCGGTTGGCGGCTCCGGGACCGCCGCGCTGGGTTACGCCTACGAACCAGCGCGCGACCTGTTCCTCGTCTATCTGGTCGATGAACTTGCCCGCGAACGCGCCATTCAAGTGGGCGCGGCGATAGCTGTCGTGCGTCTCGCGCGTCCGCGGCTTCCACTGGGCCGCCATGCGGCTCCAGTACTCGTCCAGGTAATCGGTCCAGCTCGGCACGGCCCGAACGCGGGCGCGCGTCTCTGCCGGGTTCTCGTCCACCTGGCAGCGGAGCAGGACGCGGGCGGCAACGTCGCGCGCAACGGCCTCGGGCAGCGTGTCGGCGCTACCGATCGTCACCGTCCGCATCCGTCCGCTCATGCGACGCTGCACGATGTAGCTCCGCCGTCCCGACTCATAGAGCCGCATTCCGAAGCCGGGCAGGGAGGACAGGAACACCGTCTCGCGGGGGCGGCCTCCCTCTGCTGCGGTGGGCTTCACGCCCACGCGCGCCAGCTCCTCGGCCATGATCCGGGCAAGGCTGATCGCGGTCATGCGGCAAGCTCCAGCGCGGCCGCCAAGCCGCCGCATATCCGGTCGGCGGCGTCCGCAATCACCTCATCGGCAAGGTGGGCGTAGCGGGCCGTCGTCTCTGGAAGCGCATGGCCTAGCAGCTTGCCGATAACGTGCAGGGGAATGTTGTCCTGAATGGCGACCGACGCGAAGCTATGGCGCAAGTCGTGGATACGGACGTCCGGGAGCGCGGCGCGGCGACGGATGCGAATCCACACCATGTCCAGCTCAACCGGGCGGTGAGGAGCGCCGCGCATCGGGAGAACCCAGTCGTCCAGCTCGCCGCGGGGCAGGGCGTCCAGCACCTCCATCGCCGGGCTGTTCAGGTAGACGATCTTCGGCCCCGTCTTGCTCTCGGGGAGCATGAGCCTGGGCGGCTGGACGTAGCTCCACTTCAAGCGGGCAATCTCCCCCGATCGCGCGCCGGTGAACATAAGCAAGCGGAGGGCGGCAACGACTGTTGGCTGCTCCGCCTCGAACTCCTCCAAGGTCCGCGCCAGACGGCGGTACTCGGCCGGGGAGAGATAGCGGTCGGGAAGCTTGCGCTTGAATCGGCTGACGCCCTTGCAAGGGTTCGATCCCTTGCGGCGGTAGCCTAGCTGCTCGGCATAGGTCAGCATGACCGCGAGCACCGGGAGCGATCGGTTGAAGGCGCCGCCCTCGTCGGCCATGCCGTCGCGCCAGCGGACGATGTCGGCAGGCGTGATCTGGTCCAGCCCCAAATCTCCGAACACCGGCAATAGCCTGCGCCGGATGATCGACCGGTTGCTGGCCGCCGTGCTCGGTTTCCAGTGGTGGGCGTAGTCCGTCCAGAACTCGGGCGCGTAGTCCTTGAACGTCGGCGCGGCGCGTGCCGCCCGCTTCCGCGGCAACCCGTCCAAGGCGGCGTTCGCGAGCAGCGTCGTCGCGCTCTCGCGGGCGACCGCCGGCTCGATCGCGCCCGCCGCCCCCAAGGTTACCCATTTGGGCTTGCCCCGCTCGGGGTATTTGACGATCCAGCTCTTGTGTCCGCTGTCGCGGACGCGAAGGCCGAAGCCGGTTAGCTTCTGGTCCCAGTAGATGCCGGGCGCAAGGTTGACGCGGCGCGCAAGGTTGCCGTCCACGGGCGCGCGCTCGTCGGTCTCGCGGGCTGGCGAACACCCCTCGAACGGGTCCGGCAACCCGCCATTCTGGGCTACCGTACAGCATTCCGTAGACGTAAACTGCGCACTTTTTAGCGGCTCAGGAGTGGCGGATTTCTGCGGTTTCTTCCTCATATACTGCGGTTTACCGCGTAAGGTGTGCTCCCTTTGCGCCATATCGTCGAAGTGCTGCGGTCGGGATGGATGGACTGACGATCGGGTCTTGATCGGTTCCCGGGGGACCCGCCGGTGGCGTTCCCCGTTATGGCTCGGATGACGTGTCCAGACGCTGACCTTGACGGATTGCTGGGGCGACTGCGGCAGGACGTGACGATGATACGCGCACTGATCGATCAAGGGTCGGGACCGGATGAATTCCTACTATTGCAGCTGATCGCTCATGTTGAGTGGGTGATGGTCGAGCTGAGCGACCGAGCGGTGATCGCAGACGACACCCTGCTGTGGTGGCAGAGCTGGCGAGCTCGACAGGGCTGATGATGTTTGAGCTGTTGGACCGAGGGCTGCTCTGGACGAGCATAGCGAGAGAGGCGTGGTTGCCCCTCTCGCCGGCTTATGATTCGTCGATGCGGCCGGCAGCCACGGTGTGGACGATCCGGTCCACCAAGTCCTGCATCAGGGTTTCGTAGTCACCCTCGTCAGCGACCCAGTAGCAGCCATCGTCGGTGCGGATGATGTGCTGGTCGAAGTAGCTGTAGGGCGCCCTGGCGGAGGCCCTCGCATAGGCGGCCATATAGGCCTCGTGGTCAGCAGCAGCAGCGGCGGTGGTGGTGATCGGGCTGTAGAAGGTCATCGTCCGTCCTCTCAATGTTCAAGTGAAAGACGGCGTCTGAGGGACAGCGGGGAAGATCGGGGGTCAGGGACCGCTCCGTTAGGAGCGGCCGCGTTAGCGGCGATGGGGGTCACGATTTTTTCGGCCGCGCCGTGACGCTGGCGGTGGAGTGCAGACCTTGATCGGCCGGAAAAATGGTGGGGCCCCGTCGTCCTTGAGGCCCGGTCTTCGCCGCTGTCATGCTTCCCCATGTCGAGCGAGTAGAAGAGCTCGGCCGGCGCGGGCTCGATGCCCGCGGCGGCCGATTGGATGCGGCACGCTCGAGGGGAGGACCTGCTCCGGTCTCCCGCAGAAATCCCTTTCCTACAGGTACGCGGCTAGGCGAAGAGAGGATCGGAAGGGGCTTCGACCGACAGGAGAATGGTCGTGGCCAAGAAGAAGCCGAGCGCGGTGGATGCGCTCACCCGACATGACGAAGAACGGCGCCTGCTCGAGAGCCGGCGCGAGGAGCTGCGGCGTGCTGCCGCGCTCGAACTGGGGCTGATCGCGCTCGATGCCGGCGGCGGTGCGCTGGGCGCCGAAGGCCTGAGACAGGCGATCCGCCTCGCGCTCAATGGGAGCGGCGGCGAGCCCGCTCCCGGAAAAATGCGATCGCAACCGGGCATGGTTCACCCGCCGGTGAAGGGAGAGGGCGATGCCTGACCCGATCACCCGTGAGCCGATGAGCGATGTGGCCGAGGTCATCGCGATGCTGGCCGATCCGGCGACCAGCTACTGGCTGCGCGATGCGATCGTCTCAGCCTGCCAGCGTGATCCGTTCGACGCCGAGCGGGATGCGCTGGCGCTCGCCGGCCTGCTGACCCGCCGGCTCGATGCGATCGTCACGCGGCACTTCGGCAGCCCTCGCCAGGCATGACGAAGGCGCCCCGGCGGCGGTGCCGCCGGGGCGTATTCCGGGCCGTCAGAAGGGCAGGTCGTCGTCGATGTCGTTCTGGCCGGAAGGCTCGCCGCCACTCGCCGACTTGCCGCGGCTGAGGAACTGGACATCCTCGGCGATGATCTCGCAGCCGTACCGCTCGACCCCCTCGCGATCGGTCCACTTGCTGTAGTGGATGCGGCCGCGCACCGACACCAGCATGCCCTTGGTCGCGTATTGCGCGACCGTCTTGCCGAGGCCGTTGAAGCAGGTGATGCGGTGCCACTCGGTCTCCTTGGCGGTGTAGCCGTTCGCATCCTTGAAGGTCTTGCCCTCCTGATCGCGCTTGGGCCGGCTGGTGCCGAGGCTGAGGGTGGTGACGCGGGTCTCGCCGCGGGTGGAGCGGGTCTCGGGATCGGTGCCGAGATTGCCGACGAGAAGAACGGTGCTGGTCATGGCGCTTGCTCCTTTCGGATCGTCGGGACCGTCCCGATCGACGGAGCCCCGGCCATGGCGAGGCAGCCGGGCGGAGGCACCGAGCGGCCCGCAGGGCCGGGAGGGGAACCCTGGGAGACCAGGCTGGCGCGGGCAGCGGAGGCGAAGCCGGAGCAACACGGGCCTGGTCGGGAAGGGTTGCCTGCGCTCGCGCCCGCCATAGGGGTGAGCAGTCGATGGGAACGGTCCTGGCCTGGCCGGATCGCGGGCGCCCGAGAGTGCTACCGTCTGGCGCTGGAGGTTCGCGCCGATCGACATAGACGGTTCCCGCCATAGCGGGCCCACGCCAGCGCATAGCCGTCCCGGACCATCGCGCAGGAGAGGTCGCCGACTTGCTGAGAACGGCACAAGGCGCCGGTCCGATCGCCCTTCGCTGAACCGTTCGACACGCAGGTGAGAGGGGAACCACGGACCACGATGTGACCGGTGCGGAGCGTGCCGCGGGCCCCGCCCAGCAGGGTGACGAGATGGTCGCGCGCGGCGCGCCCGCTCGCCTTGGGACAGGGATGTCCTGGCCGGCAGGTCTCGTCCATCTCGCGGGCGGCGATGCCCTCCAGCCGAATGCGCGGCCCTTCCGCACACCAGATCGGACCGTCCCCGTCCCAGACCGCGACGGGTGTGCAGGTGAAGGTGGCGCCTGGGGCGACGACGCTGGCGAGGAGCAGAAGCGGGATCATCGCCGATGCTCTTACGCAAGGGTGCACGACAGACCACCTCCAGCGGGACCGCGCCAACGGGCGAGCGGCTTGAAGAGGCAAGGGAGCGAGCTAGTGAGGACGGAATGACCCTGACCAAGCCTGTCAGCGAGACCGCGCTCTATGCGCCGATCAAGCGCTTCCTCGAGCGTCATGGGTTCGAGGTGAAGGGCGAAATCTGCGGCTGCGACATCGTCGGGCTGGCACCCGGCGAGCCGCCGCTCGTGGTCGTCACCGAGCTCAAGCTGTCCTTCTCGCTGGAGCTGCTGCTGCAGGCGGTCGAGCGAACGCGCTCGTCCGACATCGTCTATGTCGCGGTGCCGGCCACGCGCCGTGGTCGCGACCAGGACCGCCGGGTGCATCGGCTCTGCCGGCTGCTCGGACTTGGCTTGCTCGCGGTCGACCTGCGGCTCGGCACGGTCACCATTCTCGCCGAGCCTGCGCCTTACCGACCGCGTCCCAACCTGCCGCAGCGGCGGCGGCTGGTGGCCGAGCATCGCCATCGAAAGGGCGACCCGACCCAGGGCGGATCGACCCGCCAGCCGATCATGACGGCGTATCGCCAGCGCACGATCGCGTGCGCCCAAGCGATGCGGGATGGACCGAAGCGCCCGAGGGAGCTGCGCGGGCTCGCGGAGGATGCGGGCGCTATCCTGCTGCGCAACGTTTATGGCTGGTTCGAGCGGGTGGAGAAGGGGCTCTATGCGCTGTCTGAGAGTGGCCGGCTCGCGATCGGCGATAGTGAGAAGAGCTCGTGGTCGACCCCGGAGCAGAAAGCGGCATAGCCTGCAGCCGCGGAAGAAGGGCGCCGCCGAAGCGGCGCCCGAAAGGGTTCAAGCCGCGACCGCTTCGCCCGAGGTACGGGCGTGGTGCTTGGGGTTGGTGCCGAGCGGACCACGCCTGTCGACGACGGCAATCCCGCGCTCCTTGGCCTGGATGACGAGCCGCTCCAGCACGCCGTTGCCGGCAAAAGCGACGACGTAGCGCGGCTTCAACCCGAGCATCTGCTCGTTGCGGCGGAAGCCTGCCCGGGCGCCGAGCCGGGTGTCGAGGCTGAACGCGATCTGCGGCACCTTGTGACGCTCGGCCCATGACGCCGCGAGCCGGTCGGCACCCTTGCCGTCGCCCCCATGGACGAGGACCATGTCCGCGACATTGGCGCGCACCCGGTCGAGCGTGCGCCAGATTGCATCGCCATAGGCCTTGGCATCGTCCGCGCTGCCGAAGCTCAGCCGCCCGCCGGCAAAGACGACGGGCGTGCCCTCGGGCATCGCGGCCCGGCGCTTCCCTTCGGCGCGGGCCTTCAGGAACTCGCGTCCCTGGACCACAGCGGAGGTGCTCAGCGCATCGTGGCTGAGCCGCGAGCCGCCGGCCGGCTTCCAGGACGATCCGGTCTCGGCGAGGTAGAGCGCGGCCGCCGTTTCGCGGAGTGCCTCCAGCGCCAGCATCTCGCCTTCGGCCGCTTGCGCGCGCTCGACCTGCTGTTCGAGTTCAGCGGTGTGGACTTCCGAGCCGTCGTTGGTCGCGAGCAGCAGCCGGATCTCGTCGGTCGCCCGGTCGATGCGGGTCGAGGCTTTGGCAGCGGCGCGATGGAAGAGGTTCACGAAACCCCAGCCGAGCTCCTCGGCCTGGTCCTCGAGGATGGTGTCGGTGAACAGCGCGAACAGGTCTGACCAGACGGCTGCGAGCGTCTGGTCGATTGCTTCCGGCTCGGGTCGGGCGAGGATACGCGCACCGGTATCGCTGGCGATCGAGAGATGCCCGAGTTCGAGCGCGGCGAGTTGGGCGGCAAGGGTGGTCGGCATGAGAGGTCTCCTGTCAGACGCCGCGGATCTGCGGCGACGCGTGCCCTCCCACCCGGCGGCATCAGGGCCGGGCGCCACCCCCCGACAAGGCCGGCGCGGGCCGCCTCGGGAGGGCGCCAGCCCAAGCGAGGCAACACGGGCCGCAGGCGGGCGGGTTGCGCCTGGATCGCCGGCGGGTAGAGGGCCTCTCGCGCCCGCACCGCGGCACTGGCCGAACCTCGTATCCGGCTCTCAGGCGACGAGCCTCGGCTGGCTTTCGGGCGCGCATGCCAGCCCGATCTCGCGTGCGATCCGTGCCGCCAGCCGGGAGTGGTCGACCAGCTCGGTCATGCGAGCCCAATGGTTGCGCTCGCCGACATAGTCGGACCGGCCTCGGCAGCGGCGGAACAGGATCTCGCCCGGCCCGAAGTTGCCGATCGAGACCTGGCAATAGAGCTCGTCTCCGTGCAGGATGACCTCGCCCGACACCGCAGGACCGCCAGCGCAGACGCGAATGTCGTAGGCGCCGCGCTCGAAGTGCAGCGCTTCCGCAAGCCGCTTCAGCGCCCGTCTTGCTTCCGTGTGAAAGGTCCGCTTGGCATCAGCGTCATGGTCGACGCCGCGCGCCGCGAGCAGGGTGAGCAGCGGCGTGCGCGCGATCTCGGCCAAAGCATCGCCGCAGAGCGTGCGAAGGGCCGGCCGATCCGGCATCGTGGTCGTCGCGACAGCTCCAAGGTGCTGGGCGAGCAGCACCACGGCAGGGTCGGACTCGAACGGCTTGCCGGCGTTGCGGCAGTCCTTGGCAGCGGCCTGGATGGCGTGGAGGCAGGCAGCGATGGTGTCGAGGCCGCTCGGATCGAGCGCCTGCGCGAAGCGGTAGCCGACGTCGTAGGTCATGAGGAAATCTCCTGAGGAGAGGACGTGCAGAGGCGAGCCCTGCGGGCCGCCGAGAGGGTGCGGGTCAGGCGGCGAGCGACAGCTCGGCGGGGTGCTCGGCGCGGCCGAGCTTCAGCAGATAGGCGGACGCCTCCTCGGCCTTGGCGGCCGCAGTCAGGATCGCGCGTGCATCGGCCTTGAGGACCTTGAGCCAGCTGCCGAGATAGCTCGCATGATCGTCGAGATGGTCGACCGGTAGCCCACGTTCGGCGCCGACCATCGCCGAGGCGAGCTCGGCGACCAGTTCCTCGATGGCGTAAGCGTCGCTCCCGAAGCGAGCACTCAGCGAGCGGTCCAGCCGGCTTCGGTGCCCCGTCCAGTGCGCAAGCTCATGCGCCAGCGTCGACCGGTAGAGGTCGCGCGTCCGGAACTGCGACACCTCCGGCATGGTGATCTGATCGGTCGAGGGCATGTAATAGGCCTCGCTGCCACCGTGGCGCAGCGACGCCGGAATGGCGGCGAAGAAGGCGTCGAGCTCGCGGTCACGCGCGGTCGGTTCGGGCAGCGACACGGGCTCGGCCCGGAACCGCTCGGGCAGCCCCTCGATCTGGTCGACATTGAAGACAGTGAAGCTCTTCAGCACGCGGCGCGCCTCGTCTTCGCGCTCGCCCGTCGTGGGATTCTCGATCTCCTTGGTATAGCTCTTGTAGAAGATGGCGAGCGTGCCGCGCTCGCCCTTGCGCACCTGGGCTCCGAGCAGCTGTGCCTGGTGGTAGGTCATCCAGGTCGGCGAGCCGAACCCGCGTGATTGTGCCGCCATCCAGAGCCAGATGACGTTGACCCCCCGATATGGCGTTCCGCAGACCCGCAGAGGCCGGGAGATAGGGCCGCCGGTCCACGGTTGGCGCCATGGCCTGACGCCGGCCTCCAGGCGTTCGATAATGGCGTTGGTGATCGTCTCGGCGGGGCTGGTCGGCGGGGTGGATCGGGTGTGGCGCATCGCGCGGCTCCTTGCGGTCACGAGCCGGATCGGCTCGCCCCGGCGACAGCCGTCTCCCCTCTCCTGCGAAGCCGAAGACAAAGGGGGCGACCTTGAGGTGGAGGCCGCCCCGGAATGCCGCGTGCCGCTCAGGCGGCGTCGCGGTCGATCACGTCGTTGGCGTTATCGAGCTCGGTCGCGCTGGCGTCCGCTTCGTCCGGCAGCGTGGCCGGATCGGCGTCGGCTTGCCGGGCACCCTCGGGTGCGAAGCGCATCGCGGCCGGCAGCCACGCCCGTGCCGCCTGCTTGGTGTTGACCTCGCCGATGAAGTCGCCAGCACAGATCTTCTCGCAGGTGACGGCGAGGTCGGCCTTCTTGGCATTGCCGTAGCGCGCGGCAAGTGCGGGTCCGTCGATCTCCGCCAGAGCGTCGAACATGACGGGCTTAATGACCTTGTCGAAGAAGTTTGCCGCTGTCGGCCGCCACCAGGCGGCGACGTCGATGCCGAGCAGCCGGCCCAGATGATCGTGGAAGCGGCAGCCGCCAGTGCCCGTGCCCGCAACGCTCGCCTCGAGACTGCCGGCAACCGCGTGGCCGAGCCATGCCGCTCGTTCGTCGGGCCCGAGAGCGCGAAAAGCGTCGAACCGCGCCTCCGCGGTGTCGAGGGTGGTCCAGCTGCGGTCGAGCCCCTGGTCGGCTTCCGCCCGGGCGAGAGTGGCGGGCGCCTCGGGCGTCTTGAAACCGGTCACCGGCTCCTGAGGTGGCGGGGCGCTGAGTGACGAGCCGTACCGCTCCATCCCGTGACCCGGCTTGCGATCGACCATCAGGAAGATCGCCAGATCGAGCGCGAAGTCCGGGTCTGCCGCGACATGGACCGCGAGGATGTCGCGGCGCTGGATCGCGAGCTCGTCGGTAAGCCGCTGCGAGAGACCGACGGCGCGCGGGGCAGGCTCGCCCGCCTCGTTACCGTCGTCCTCGAGCTCATCATGCTCCTGCGGCGTCCGCTCGATATAGAGCGTCTGGTGCAGCCGCGGTGTGCCGTCAGGGCCGAGGACGAGGAAGGCGCCAACCTGTGGTCGAAGCGCTTCGTCGAGCACCGGCGGCTTGTCGGTGATCGCCTCGACTGCCTTCTCGATGGTCTCCAGCTCGGTCTCGGCCTGTGCCCGGTCCTCGTCGCTGCTCGCCTCGTCTTCCAGCAGGGCGATCTTGTCCGCCGCCTGAGTCTCAAGCGCCACGACCTGCTCCTGCTCGCTGTCGGTCAGCGACGCAGGCTCGAGCTCGACCCGCTCGAGACCCTCGGTCTGCTGCCAGTCGACATAGCGGTCGAGCGTTGGGCGGACCCAAGCATAGCCGGTCTCGGCCGCGAGTGTCGCGGCCGCCTCGTCCATCTTCTCGTTGGCGAGCCGTTCGAGGATGGCGATGTCGAGCCAGCGGGTGGAGGTGTCGTCGGCGAAGAGATCGCGGTCGATGCGGCCGCCTGCTGCGAGGTAGGCCTCCTCGCCGACAAGCCGGGCGCGGGGATCGGCGGCGGAGACGGTCGCCTGCGTCATCATGCGCCGGATGCTGTCCGGGTGCGCGCCGCCATAGCCACGGCTCATCTGGTCGAAGACATGCGCCTGGCGCTCCCGGTCGGGCGTCGAGGCATAGGCCTTGGCTATGTCGAGGGTGATCTCGCCGTCGGCGAGTGCCTGGAACACCACCGGCGCAAGGCTCGCAAGCCGGAGACGGCCTTCGACGAACCGCACGGTGACGCCAAACCGGCGGGCGACGCCCTCGACGTCCGAACCGGCTTCCATGAAGTGCTGAAATGCGAGGCATTCGTCGGCCGGGTTCAGCGCCAGCTTCTGGAAGTTCTCGGCCAGGCTCGCTTCGGCCACCGCGCTGCCGAGATCGTCGAGCAAAAGGCAGGGGACTGCGAAGTCGGCGGCGAGCTTGCCCTCCTCGGCAAGCGCCTTCAGCGCGGCATGGCGACGGCCACCGGCTTCGACGGCGAAGGTTCCGCGCGGCTTCTTGTTGGCGGTCACGATCAGGTTCTGGAGCAGGCCGCGCGCTTCGATGTCGGCGCGGAGCTGGGCGTCGGCGGCGGCATCGCTGCGGCGGCGGACATTGCGTTTGGAGGGCACGAGCTTGGCAAGCGGAATGGTCTGGATCATCGTCTTCACTCCTGGTGACGAGCCCGCGTGCGCTCACGCCGGCTCGCGCCATCCGACGCGTCCTCCTCTCTCAGTTGTTGGGCGGGGGGTGCAGGGTCAGGCGAGCAGGCGGCCGAGGCGCTCGTCGACCGATGCCGCGAAGGGGTTGATCACTACAGTGCCGCGCCAGGCAAAGCCGCTCGACATGTCCTCTGACAGGAGCAGCGCGCAGCCTGCCTCGGCGGCGGCGTTGAGGATCAGCGCGTCCCAAAGCTGCAGCTGGTGGGCGCTGGCGAGATCGAGCGCCGAGAGGAAGGCCGAGCTGTTGCTGTCTGCAGTCCCGAACGCTCGGGCCATGCGCAGCACCGTCTCGCGCGCTTCCTCACGTGAGGCACCCGATCGGTTCAGGACAACGTAGAGCTCGCCCAGGACCTGGACCGGAGCGATGAGTGAGGCCCGCCCCCGTAGTTGCCTCAGGAGCGCACGGCTGGCGTCGATCTTTGCCGCATCGTCGGGGTGGCGATCGACCCCCGCGACATAGGCCAGCACGTTGGTGTCGAACGCGACACGGCTCACTCGTACAGATCCTCGCGCCGCCAGCCTTGCCCGCTCCTGCGGGGCAGGGCAGAGACGAAGTCGAGCAGGGCGTCGATCTCGGGGCCTTGCCGATCGAAATCGTCGACCGGCGTGACCTTGGCGACGGGGCGACCGCGCGAGGTGACGATGAAGCTCTCGCCGTCCTGCACCTCGCGGAGCAGTTCGGAAAAGCGCTGGTTCGCGTCGCTCGCTGTGATCGCCCGTTCCATCACCGAACCTTTCTAGTGGTTACACCTAAATAGGGGATGAGCGTCCTCGTGTCGACTGCTCACCCGCCGGCGGACAGGCGCTCGAGGATTTCCGCTGCCCTGGTCACGGGAACGAACAACCGCGTTTGGTAGCGGATGATCTCGGTGAAGCAGCCGAGTGCCTTCAGTTCGCTGAGGCGGGCCGGATCGAAGCCGGCAAGTTCGAGCCGCCAATCGCCACCCACCAACGAGCGCTTGAGCTGGACCGAAAGCGCGCCGGGAAGAGCGCAGGACCGCCCGGTCTCCAGCACGCCCGACACCAGGGCAGGAACCGGAACGGCGTCGTCGAGGTCGAGACCGAACCGGCGACCCAGTTCGGAGACGGCGGCCGCGGGAACGGGCCTGCCGAGGAGCGACCGGCCCTTCTCGTCGACGACCCGCACCACCTGGACATGGTCATCCGGCAGGGCATCCCAGATCGGCAGGAGCAATCCGGTCGCGAGATGCATCGTCTCGGTGTGGGTCGATGCCGTAGCCTCCTCGACCTCAGCGTTCCATGCTGCGGCGAAGGCCGTGCTGTCGGTGGGGCGCCAGTGCGTTTCCTCGAACTGGCCCTGGCCGATATGCTCCCGGCGGAAAGGCCGGACCAGCTCGTAGCGGCGGAGCGGCAGTCCCTCTTCGGTGAGGAGGCTTCGTGCATGCAGGCGTATCGCCGCGCGGCCCGAGCGATCGTTGACGAGGAGGCAAGCGCCCTCGCGCTCGGCGAGCCGCAGGGCCGCCTCCAGTCGTAGCGGACGGGGCCGCCGTTCGAGATCGAGGGTGAGGAGATGGCTCCTCGCGCCGCTCGACGGATCGGTCCGCAGGATACGATCATCGCTGACGGTCAGTGTCTCGACCAGGAGCGTCTCGACGCCGACATCGAGGGTTCCGGCTTCGCGCGCCGCGGCGACCCGCGCCTCGACCAGCCCGAGATACTCCTCGAAGATCGCATTCTGGAGCGCGATCGGGAAGGCGAGGAGCCGGTTGAGCCAGCGCTGGATGGGCGGCAGATCGTCGCGCAAGCCACCGACTTCGGCTTCCAGCGTGAGGCCGGATCGATCCTGGAAGTCCGCGCAGGTGATCGACTGGAGCTTGCCGGCGAACAGCAACCGGTACCAGCTCGTGAGGGCGTCCTTGGCATAGTCGCTTTCGAGGTTGTCGGCCGGGTTGAAGAGGTTCTGGCCGCCGGTCTGCCGTTGCCCCCGGGTCAGCGCGCCGAGCGCATCGAGCCGCCGCGCGATGGTCGAGATGAACCGGCGTTCGCCGCGCACGTCGGTGGTGACCGGCCGGAATAAGGGGGCGGACGCCTGTGCGCTCCGATGCGTCCGCCCGAGGCCCTGAATGGCCGCGTCGGCGCGCCAGCCGGGTTCGAGCAGATAGTGGATGCGCCGCGCCTGGTTCCTGGCCTTGAGGCACGCATGATAGCTTCTGCCAGTGCCGCCGGCGTCGCTGAAGACGAGCAGCTTCTTGTTACCGTCCATGAAGGCTTGCGCTTCGGCAAGGTTGCTGCGCGGCGACCGGCGTTCGAGCCGCTGCTGGCCAGCGCGGTCGAGCACGAGCCGGCGGGTCCGGCCGGTCACCTCGGCAACACTGTCAGTGCCGAACCGCTCGAGGATGGCGTCGAGAGCGGTGGCGACCGGCGGTAGCGCACAGAGCTGCTCGACCATGCTGTTCCGCGCCTCGATCGCCGCCCGGCAGTGAACGGGATGGCCTTGGTCATCGACCATGGGTTCGGAGCGGACGTTGCCGTCAGGATCGGTGAAGACCCGCATCTGCCGGGTTGGGAAAGCGCGGACCAGATAGTCGACCACATATTCACGTGGGGAGAGGTCGATCTTGAGCGTCTCGCGTTCAGCTGGATTGAGGTCGGCGAGCCGGCGGTCGAGCATGGCTTCGGACGTCGAGACGAGCTGCACCACGACTGCATTCCCGTGCTCCAGATCGGTCGCGATCGCCGGCAGGAGGCTCGGCAGCTTGGCCGAGAGCAGCAGCTGGGCGAAGAAACGCTGCTTAACGCTCTCGAAGCGGGAGAGCGCGGCCGACTTAGCATTGGCGTTGAGGGTCGAGCCCGACGCGCTGTCGACCACGCGCGTCGCTTCGAGTGCTGCGCTGAGATTGCGGTGGATGATCGCCCAGGCCTCGGCATAGGCATCGTAGACGCGGATCTGCTCGGGGGTCAGCGCATGCTCGAGCAGATCATACTCGACGCCGGCGAAGGAGAGCGCCCGCGCGGTGTAGAGGCCGAGCGCCTTCAGGTCGCGCGCGACGAGTTCCATCGCCGCGATGCCGCCGGCGCGGACGCCGGTGATGAACGCCTCGCGGGTCGCAAACGCCGTCCCGAGGCCCCACAGGCCGAGCCGGCTGGCATAGCTCAGGTTGGCGACGTCCGACGCACCGGTCGCCGAGACATAGAGGACGCGGGCGCGGGGCAGGCGGTTCTGGAGCCGCAAACCAGCCAAGCCCTGTTCCGAGCCCTTGATGCGACCGCGCGAACCCTCGCCGCCGGCGGCGTTGGCGAGCGCGTGCGCCTCGTCGAACGCGACCACGCCCTCGAAGTCTTCACCCGTCCAGGCGAGGATCTGCTGCAGGCGCGTGACCTCTTCCCGTCCCGAGCGAAGCGTCGGGTAGGTGACGAAGAGAATGCCCTCGTCGAGCGTAATGGGCGTGCCGAGCTTCCACTGCGACAGCGGCTGCACGTCGAGGCTCATGCCGCCGAGCGCGCTCCAGTCGCGCCGCGCGTCCTCGAGCAGCGCCTCGTTCTTGCTGAGCCAGATGTGCCGCTTGCGCCCGCGTGCCCACTGATCGCGGATGATGCCGGCGATCTGCCGGCCCTTGCCGGCACCGGTGCCGTCGCCAAGAAAGAAGCCCTGTCGGAAGGCGGTCCCGTCCTCGGCCATCTTGAGTTCGGTGCCGGCCTCGTCCGCGACGAACAGGCCGGGCAGGTCGCGCTCGAAGGCACCGCCGGCATAGACGAGTGTCTCGAGCTGCGCGGCCGAGAGCAGGGCTTGGCTCACGGCGTTCGACGGCAGGCGAGGCTGGTAGGCCGGCTTGGGGGCTGCGATCGATCCCATGGCGAGCGACTCGACCAGCGGCGTCGGATGTTCTGCGGCACCGGGCAGCGCCAGGCGGCACGGGCGCCATGCCATGTAGATGCCGGCCGGCTCGCCTTCGGGAGCGGGATCATCGAGGGTCACCACCTCGATCGGCTGCTCACCGTCGGGCTCGACTGCGCCCGGCCGTGGGCGCGGCGTTGCGGTTTGTGACTGGCGGCGGAACAGAGACAGCCGTGTCCGAGGCGTGGGTGGCGTCGAATCGCTCGGATGCGCGCGAGCAGGCAGGTGTTGGACAGCGTCCAGCAACGCTGGGAGGCCGGTCATCTCCTGCTCGACTGGGCCCTTATCTGGAGCCGGAACCTTATCGAGCACGAGCAGGCGGACGGCGATGCCGGTTCCGTGCTTCACGTACAGGCCGCGGGGCAGGACCGCGTCGAGGCGGATGGTCGCCTCCGATCCAAGCGTCTGGCTGTCGAACCAGGTCGGCATGATCGCAACCGCGCGTCCGCCGCATTTGAGGCGGCGGAGGCTGGCGTGCAGGTGCCGAGCGGCCGCATGCCGGTCGATCGGGCGGCCAATGGAGCGCACAAAGGGCGGGTTGATCAGGAGAATGTCGGCTTGGACGTTGACTGGCAGCAGATCGTCGACGAGTTCGCCATCGTGAGCGCTGATCTGCGCCTGTGGAAAGGCCAGTTCGAGGCAGTGTCGGCGACCGGGATCGATCTCGTTCAGCACAAGCGCGGCCCCGAGCTTCGCCGCCGGCCAGACGAGCAATCCGGTGCCGGCAGAGGGCTCGAGCACAGTGTCGGAGGAGCGGAGTTGTGCCGCCACGCTCATCGCCCAGGCGATCGGGGCAGGAGTGGAGAATTGCTGGAAGGCGAGCTGGTCTTCGGTGCGCACCGTTTGCGTCGGCAGCCTCCTGCCCAGATCGATCAGAGCGTCCAGCACGGCCGAAGGGCTGGAGAGGTCCATGACCGCACCGGCTGACCCCAGCCAGAGCACTTGCGCGAGTTCGAGCGCATCGTAGGCGTGGCGCATCGACCAGCCGCCATCGGCGGCGGAGCGGCCTGTCGTGGAGGCGAGTAGGTCCCGCAGCAGGCGCGCATCGATCACCTCGCCGGCCTGGAGGAAGTTCCGGAGGCGGAGGGCGACGAGGAGAACGGGATCGGCAGGAGCTTCAAGGCGAAGCGCGGCAGCAGTCATGGTAGATACTCCGGCCCGGCCGGCTCCAGCGCCGGCGTCGGGGCACGAAGTGTCCGATCTCCTCTCCTCTATCTGTCGATCGTCATCCTGCCCCGAGGACGTGCGCGCAGGACATCGTTCCAATCCGCACCGACCTCGGCCGGGTAGCGGGCTTCGATCCGCCGATCGGCGAAACCCTCGCGCGCCACCGCCTCGGCTTTGTGCCCGGCGGCATCATGGTCGAGAAACAGCACGATCTCGGCGACCGAGGCGGGGAGGGCGATCCGCTTGAAGCGCTCGGCGCCTAGCGTCGCCCAGCAGGGCACGCCAAAAAGCTGAGTGGCGGACAGGGCGGTCTCGATGCCTTCTGCGAGCCCAAGCCGATCGCTGACGGGATGAAGGCGGACGAGACCGGTGCCGAGCGGCCCCAGCGCGGCACGTGCGGGCTGGCGTGAGGAGAGGGATCGGCCGTCCCGGCTGAGAAATGTACGGTGCACGGCAACGAGCCCGGTCTCGTCAGTCACGGCCGCAATCATGGCCGGCAAGAAGCGTGTGAGCGGCTGCCGCCCCTGAGGCGTTCGTGGGTGGAAACGAAGGGCCGAAGTTCCGGCAAGCTCGCGTCCCGCCAAGTAGCGCGCTGCGAGACTATTACGGAGAGGACGCGCCTCGGACCAGAGCCGCTCCACCGCCGGTCGACGCTTGTCGATTGGCTGGTCCGCGGCAAAGGCCACGCGCGCGCCGCCGGGGAGACGGAGCGCCGCGATGGCGTCGAGCACGTCGCGAGTCTCGCAGCCGGCGAAGCAATGGAACAGCAGTCGTCTGCGACCCGGGCGGACGCTGAGCGATGGCGTCGTGTCGGCATGCGCCGGACAGCGGCACATGCCGCCCCGGGCTGTCCAGTGTCCGCCGAGTGCCTCAACGATCGCGCGGCCGTTGTCGGCGCCGCTGCCGGAATGAGAATCGTGAAAGGTCATGGGGGTCTCGCTGTTCGTAACGCGCCCCGCGCCGCCACCTCCGCTCCTCAAAACTAGGCGCTTTCCTACAGCGCCATGTTCGCACTATGTTCCGATTCGAGGAAGAGGGAAATGCATGATGCGAGGTGATGATGATCCGAACCTTCTTCCCCGCCGCGGCAGCGCTGCTGGCTTGGGCCTCACCCGCGCTTGCGCAGCAAGCTGACGAGCGATCGAGTTCAGCCGAGGCGGACCATGCTTCAGCTGCCGTCTTCGAGCTGATCGAGCACCGGACAGCGGCGACACAAGCGTCTTCGGCCGCGCCCGCGGATCCCCCGTTCATGACAGTCTCTGGGACGAGAGCCGCACCGCCGAGAGGACGCGAGCGGTTCCTCGCCTTCATCCGCGCCGCCGAGCTTCGCCACGCGCTGCCGAACGGTTTGCTCGATGCACTGATCGCGGTGGAATCAGCCTACCAGCCCGGCGTGGTCAGTCGCGCTGGGGCCATGGGTCTGGCGCAGCTGATGCCCGCGACGGCGCGGGCGCTGGGTGTCCTCGATCCATTCGATGCGCGTATGAACGTCGACGGCGGGGCTCGCTTCCTGAAGGCCATGCTGGACAAGTTCGGGTCAGTGACTCTGGCCTTGGCCGCCTACAACGCCGGGCCTGCGGCGGTCCTGCGGGCCCGCGGCATTCCCGTTAACAGCGAGACCCCGACCTATGTGCGCAAGGTCCTGTCGGCCTGGCGGCTGGGGAGCCTCTGACATGCGCGATATCGTCGAGCGCCCGGCTCACGCCCCGTTCTGCAGCAGCCAGGCATGGACATGCGCGTGAACGCGCCGGCGTGGCCGGCGGCCGGCCCGGAGGTCGAACACGAACCGAGGATCGTGGACGACGAGGCGGCCGAACCGGGTCGGGCTGAGGCCCACCCGTGTCAGGAAAACTTCGATCCTCGGCAGCAGATCCCCGTCCATGCGTCGCGACTCGCTTTACTCCGTTCCTGTTATGTTCGATACTGTGCGACCAGTGCTGTAGGAAATACCCTATGATGCTTGCCACGATCGAACACCCGCGTGAAGCGCTCCAGCGGCTCATCGAGGAGCGCAAGGAGGAGTATGCCGCGCTGTCGCGCATGCTCGGCCGCAATCCGGCCTACATCCAGCAGTTCATCAAGCGGGGGACGCCCAAGCGCCTCGATGAAAAGGATCGCCGCCTTCTCGCCAGCTATTTCGGCGTCAAGGAGACGGTGCTCGGTGGCCCTCAGGAATGGGAGAAGCCGACGCTGCAGCAGGTGCCGGTGCTCGATGTCTACGCGTCGGCCGGCTACGGGGCTGCCGATTTTGGCGAGGCGCGCCGGACGTCGATCGGCTTCGATCCGCGCTGGCTGCGCGAGCGCACCAAGGGCTCGGCCGATGGTCTCTCGATTATCCAGGTGAAGGGCGACTCGATGGCGCCAACGCTCGCCGATGGAGACGATGTACTGGTCGACCGTAAGGATGGCGTGAGCCGGCTTCGTGACGGGATCTACGTGCTGCGGCTTGATGATAGCCTGATGGTCAAGCGTCTGGCGCGGCAGCCCTCAGGTCGAGGCATCTCGATCAAGAGCGACAATCCCGACTATCCGAGCTGGCAGGACATCAATCCCAGTCGGATCGACATCGTGGGACGCGTGCTATGGTTCGGTCGCACGCTGAGCTGATAGGGCCAGCCCGGTCACAGGTGTCAGCATGAAGCAGATGAGCCTGCACGTCGTCGGCGCGAACCATCCCAATGCGGACGGAGGCAATCGGCGCTTCGAGATCCTGCTTTGCGTGCCCGGCGAACCGATCGAGTTGGTGCCAGAGCCGAAGAACCCGGCGGACCCCAATGCGATTGCGGTGTTCAGCAGCCGGAATGTCCAGATCGGCTATCTGACCGCGGACCGCGCTCCCTGGATCGGCGGCATGCTGCGCAACGGCCGCCCCATCGAGGCGATCTTCCAGGCCGCCACGCCTGCCGGTGCTGCCATCCGGATCGGGTTCGACGGCGACCATCCCGTTTTGCCGCCCGCGGACGCGACCCGTGCCACACCACCAGATCCGGCCACGGTCGAGTTCTGGCCAGACGAGATCTACCCTGATGACTGACCTCGCTTCTCTTGCCGTTGAAGGCCAGCACACGCCCGGGAACCACCTTCCAAGTGGCTCGGCGGTACATCCGATACTTGAGGAGGCGTGGGCGATCGCAATCGATCTGCGCCGCGATCTCGGCTTGTCCGAGGCGATCGCCTGGGCAGACGGATATCTGGAGGAGGTGCGGGAGAAGGAAAGCTCGACCGCCGCCGCGCGCTGGGTGGTCGTGATCAGTGCGTTGGCCGAGCTGGCCCGATCAAGCGTGCACTGACGATCGCTCATCGGGCTAGCTGCCTAGCTCGCTAGGCTCGGCTTGCTTGGCTAAGCTCGGCAGCATCGGCAGGATCGGCTCTGAGCTACCGTCCCACTCCATAGCTCATACGGGTGTACCTAACTAAGCCGGGCAGGAGTAACGACCACGTGAAAGGCAGCGAGGTACGGGCGGCGCGGGTGTACCTGCGGGTGAGCACGGACGAGCAGGATCTGACGCGGCAGGAGAGCATCGTTGCTGGCGCGCGGGCTGCCGGCTTCTACGTCGCGGCGGTCTACCGGGAGAAGGCGTCTGGCGCGCGACCTGACCGGCCGGAGCTGTTGCGCATGGTGGCGGACCTGCAGCCGGGCGAAGTGGTGGTCGCTGAGAAAATCGACCGAATCAGCCGCCTGCCGCTGCCGGAAGCCGAACTGCTCGTGGAGGCGATAAGGGGCAGGGGGGCGCGGCTGTCAGTGCCCGGGATCGTCGATCTGTCCGATCTGGTGGCGGACAGCGCGGGCGTGGCGCGCATCGTGCTGGAGGCGGTGCAGGACATGCTGCTGCGCGTGGCACTCCAAACAGCGCGCGACGACTACGAAACCCGGCGCGAGCGGCAGCGCGAGGGCATTGAGATCGCGAAGAAGGCAGGGCGGTACACCGGTCGCAAACCTGACCTAGCCCATCACCGCCGCATCGTAGGCTTGCGCGAGGCTGGTATGAGCATTGCGAAGACGGCTGAGCTCGCTGGGTGCAGCATCGCTCACGTCAAGCGGGTGACGGCGATCCATCGCGCTAGATCAGCACCGCCTTCAAGTGCGTCAGCCGACAACAGTAGGTAGCCAACTGCCGCCATAATCCTGATCGGTGATCTGACACGGGGTTCTGACACCTGCAAACCTTGGAAAGGCTGGGGCAGCGGGACGGCGTCACAACCGTCCGGTTGTGACACCCGAGCCTGCGGAAATTACTGCCGAACTTTGATTTCAAGGCAACCGGTTCACGCTATCGTATTTCGATGGCGATTGCCGCACCTTACCCTCCGAGCCGCATGGCCTCGCTCTCTGTCGCGGCCGTGCTAATCCTGCTGCTGGGTTACGGCGCGGCGTCATTGGCGGGCCTTATCGAGCGGTGGGGCGCGTCGCCGGGCGGATTGGGCGTGCTGGCAGGCTGGATGGCGCTGGCCGCGCTCGCGCTTCCTCTGATGCGTGCGCGACCTACACGGCGCGCGATGGCGATGCTCAGTTCTCATCGAGCGATCGTTGAGCGCGTACACCAGCGGCAAGACGGAAGCTGCATTCGATGCGGAAGGGTTCACGTTCACCCTCCATGCACGCCTTGAAGACGTCTCGATCAATGATGGAAACAATTAGTGGGCCAGCGTAAGCCGATTGCGAACAAGACGATCCTGATCGTGGAAGACGAAGCCATCCTCAGGTTCGATCTGGTCGACTTCTTCGAACATGCAGGTTGGAAAGTGTTCGAGGCCACGAATGCCGAGAGCGCCATCGAATTGCTCGATCGTCACAGGGAGATCGGCGCTGTTCTGACGGACGTCAACATGCCTGGGTCGATGGACGGCCTTGCACTCGCTCATCACGTGCGCGGGCGCTATCCGCCAACCGTCCTGTTCGTGGTGTCGGGCAACGTGCCCCTGGACAGCGAGGATCTGCCGGTCCGAACCGCGTTCATGCCCAAGCCGTTCGATCCGCATCGCCTGCTTCGCGAACTGGAGGCGGCAAGTCTGTGACGGGGGGCTAACCTTAACTGCACAGGACTCCGGCGGAGGAAGGCGTTCACGCCGGTGCCAGTGCCGTCACATCGCCCGCGCCATTTCCCGGTCGATCTGCTGGACCGCGGTGACGAAGGCGAACAGCTTCTGCGGGTCGAGCTGACCACCCGTCCGGACGCCGGAGCACAGGTCGACACCATAGGGGCGAACCTGCCCGATCGCTTCCGCCACGTTAGCGGCGGTCAGGCCCCCGGCAAGAAACACCGGCTTCTCGGTCGCACGGACGAAAGCGGCGCTGACCGCCCAGTCATGCGCGCGGCCGGTTCCGCCCAGCTCAGCGACCGGGGCGTTGGGCCTGCCGGAGTCGAGCAGGAAGGCATGAACGCAAGGCTCATAGGCCGGGATCAGCTGTAGCGCTTCCGGCCCTTCGACGTGGATGACCTGTATCCGGCGGACGTGCGGCTCCAGCGCTGCCAGCTTGCCCGACTCCGCGGGATCGATGTGCGACACGATCTGGACCGCCGACGGAGCGGTCGCGCGGACATGGGCGGAGATGGCGTCGGCGGTCGTCTCGGATGTCAGCAGGAAGGTGGCCACCGGCGGTGGCACGAGCGCCGTCACCTCTGCGATCGCCCTGTCGGAGATCGGACCGGGACCAGAGGGCATGCGTGCTACCAGCCCCAGCGCATCCGCCCCCGCGGCGATCGCGATCCGCGCTTCATCCGGCGAGGCGATGCAGCAAATCTTTATACGAGTTCTCATGGGATGGAGACATGCCGCCAGGCCGATGCAAGGGCAATGCGCCGGTCCGTGCCGGTTGCCGTCGTGAGGTCGGGCGTCCTCTATCGTGGAGCAAGGCGGATCGTGGCCGTGCCGCGCCCCCATACGGGAAGGTACACGCCTTGCCCCGCCGCCTTCAGCTGGCCCGTGCGCACGTCCGTGATGTGGGCGCGCACGATCAGGTCGCCGATCCGCTTCTCGTCGATCGCACGGGTGATCTTGGCGAGCAGCTCGTCGAAATCCTTTTCGAAGTTCTGCGTCAGCGCGGCGGACACGGTGCTGGAGATGCCGGGGGCGTTGACGAGCTTCAGAAGCAGGCTTGTTCGGACCGAGTCGGTCACACCTGCGACGGTGAGATCGTCAAACGCGACACGGCGATCATTGACGGCGTTGCGCGGCGTGGCGGTAAGCCAGATCGTGCCCCGCGAAGGCTCCCCGCCTTCGGCTGCCGCACTGAAGCGGAGCCCGACCGCGATCTTGCCGCCCGTCGTGCCGTAGATGGTCACCTGGTAAAACTGCGCGCGCACCGCACCGACACCGGGCACCTCGAAGGGGCGGCGGGAACGCTTCACCAATGCCTTTGCGAGCACCGGCTCCAGCTGACGATAGTCGGCGATGACGGGTATGGCGAACAGGATGCGGCCGGGTCCAGGCTGCATGCGCGTCATGGCGGGGAGCGGCTGGCGCTGCGGATCAGGCGGCCGATCGCCGACAAAGGTCTCCGTCCCCGCCGTCAGCCCCAGCGCCAGGTTCACCCGATTGCGCGAAATAGTGTAGCCTCCGTAGCTCAACTGTCGGGGAGTGATCCGCATCCACACCGGCGGGTTCGCCCGGTTCAGCTGGACGGAGGTGAACGCCGCGCCCCACACCTGCGCGATCTGCTCGCGCAGCTGCAATCTGCCGAGCTCCTGCGGCAGAGTGTGCTCCAGGCGCGCGACGACGCCGGCGAGCTTGGCGTCGGCCTTGCTGGTGAACTCGATACGCTGGCCCAGGAAGTCGACGTGCGGCTCGTCGGTCCAGTCGTAGGCGATCGATACCGTTGCGCGCGGCGACCAGTCGCCGGCGATGTCGAGCCTGGCTACTGCCCGAACGCGGGCGTCCGCCTCGGCTGTTTCCCGGCTGAGCACGCCTCCCACGTCCCGGGCGCTGATCGCGGCGTGAAGCGGCATGGTGACGGTGATCGTTTTGCCCGAGCCCTCCAGCACCAACGGCCCTCGGACTACGGTGCCCGTGATGCGGCACCGGATCGCGGGCGTCTTAATTCTCGCAAAGAGGATCTTGACCTTCTTCGGCGGGACGCAGGTCTGCTCCGGCTTGTCGATTGACCAAAGGCGACGCGGAACCGCCTTTTCGAGAGTTGCCGCCAGCTTGCCCAGGTCCGCGACGATCGGCACGTCGATGGTGGAGGTCTGCGGCGGTACGCTGATCGTGTCCTTCGCTCGCGGAGGCGCCTCGCGAGGAGTTCGGTCGCAGCCAGTGAGGATGGCAACGCAGAGCAGAGCGAACACGATCGAGGCGCGGGAGACGTCGCTTTTGCGCAAGGAAAACCTCGCAATTCGGTCTGCCGCTTCAGATTTCGACTTAACCGGCATTGGAACGGCTTCAAGAGCCGCCATGTTCATCATCGCCGCGTACCTCCAGACGTCCGAGCGGCCACCTCTCCAGCAGAGCGCCGAGGTGCGTCGCAAGAAAGGGAACCGTTCCGTTTCCTTATCGTTCGACCCGTTGATTTCGGTCAATGCCTGACAACACCAACGGAGAACCTCGATGAAGATTGCGATTGTCGCTGCGCTGCTCACCCTGGCGCCGGTACCAGTGCTGGCGCAGGCCGTTTCGCCCGCCACTTCGGGAACAATGACCAGCGCTGACGTCGGCGTCTCGCCGATCGCGAGCCAGAGCGGACCCAATTACGTGCTCGCTGCGGCCGATGCGAACCTTTACCAGATCAAGGCCGCGCAGCTTGCCGCGACGCGCGCGCAGAGAGACGACGTCAAGGCCTATGCAAAGCGCGTGCTGGCGGAAACGCAGAGCAGCCACAAGGCGCTGCTGGCGGCGCTGAAGAATGATCAGCGCACGATCAAGGCGCCGTCCTCGAGCCTGTCCGCCGACCGCGCTGCCCTCCTCAAGCTGCTCCAGAAGGCGCCCAAGAGCGCCTTTGACAATCTGTATCTGACGCAGTCCGCGCAGGTTCAGCAGGCCGCCTGGGCCGTGCACAAGGGTTACGCGCAGGACGGGACCGACCCGGCGCTGCAGCAGGTCGCCGGCACCGCGGTCCCGGTGCTGGAAAACGAGCTCACCACCGGCAAGTCGCTTACTCCCTCCGGGCTTGCAGGATAGGTGATACCCACCGGGCCAGGTCGATGAAGCCCCCTTTAGACCTGGTCCGGTACCTGTTTATGGCGATTATTGACGGGAGTGCAGCCTGCGGAACTGGTCCCGTGCTTCACCGCGCATGAGATGCTGCATTACGATCCAGTAGCCCGTGACGGCTGTCTCTCCTGCCGCCTGATACGCGTTCGCCATGTTACGCCTGAGCTCCTCGAACAGCGCGTGCTCGAGCGCACGTCCCTCGTCGGTGAGCGACAGCAGCTTCTGCCGTCGATCGCGCTCCCCGACACGTCCGCAGACTAGCCCGCGGTCTATCAAATCCCGCATTACCCTGCCGAGCGATTGCTTTGTGACGCAGAGAACGTCCAGTAGTTCGCTGACTGAGATTTCCGGGTACCTGCCGAGGAAGTACAGGGCGCGGTGATGCGCCCGTCCGAGGGTACGCGTTGCCAGCTCGGCGTCGGCATGCGCCAGATGGGATCTGTGGGCAAAGAACATCAGATCCATTCCTCCCCTGATCGCGTCATCACGCAGATACTGGGCAGGAGGCGGCAGAAGCGGAGCCGTCACGCGGTCGGTGCCCTCCCCTCGCATCGCTGCAAGACTGTCACTGCTGGCTCCATCCAAGTCCCATCGCCTTTTGGAGGGCGATAAAGGCACGATCAAGTTCGCCGGTCGCTTCCAGCACTGACTGGTCGGCAGCCAGCGCCGCGCGTTCGGCATCGATGGACGTGGTCAGCGGTATCGCTCCCTGTGCATATCGCTGCCCGGCATAGGTCGCTGACTGTCTGGCACCGTTACGGCTCGCGACAGACGAAAACAGGTTACGGCGCTGATTGCCGAAGCGGGTCAGGCTGGTTTCAGCATCAGACAGCGCGCCGAGAACCGCCTTGCGGTATTGTGCTTCCGCCTCGTCTCGGTCAGCCCGCGCCTGCTCGACCCGGGCACGATTACGGCCGAAGTCGAGAAAGCTCCAGCTGATCCGCGGCAGGAGCAGGCCCGCGACGCTGTCAGGATCAACCACATCGGCGATATTGGGACCACCGAGCCCGATGATCCCCATAATGCTGACCGATGGGAACTGCCGGGCGACGTTGACCCCGATCTGCGCGTTCGATGCCGCCAGCTGCCGCTCGGCTGCGCGAATGTCAGGCCGGCGTCGCAGCATCGCGGCCGGGTCGCCGATCGCGACAGTTCCTGGGATCATCGGGATCGGGGCAGGAGTGGACAGCAAGGCATCGTGTGTTCCGGGCTCGTCGCCGGTGAGCAGGGCAAGCTGGTCGAGCGTGGTCGCGATCTGTCCCTCGAGCGGCAACAGCCCGGCCTCCGTGCGGGTCAGCTCGGTCTTCAGCCGAACCACCTCGTCGCGCGACGATGCACCGCGTTGTTCGCGCTGTTGAAGCAGGGCGAGTGATCGCTGTTGAAGCTGCGCGGAGCGGCGAGCCAGGATCAGGCGCTGCTGAAGTTCGCGCAGAGTCACATAATTCTGGGCAACCTCCGCCGACAGACGAACCTGCGCATCAGCTTTATTGGCTTCGGCCGCCTGAGCCTGGGCCTCGGCACCTTCGGCAGCGCGGCGTCGCGCGCCGAACAGATCGATCTCCCACGATGCGTCCAGGCCGGCATTATAGAACTCGGCCCTGATACGATCGGATTGCTCGCCTTGCGTCGGCAGCGCGAGCGAGCCTGCGGGAAGATCGGCGACGATCGCAGTGCCTGACGCCGACACGGTGGGAAGCTGGTTCGCGCGCTGTTCGCGCAAGCTGGCGCGCGCCTTGCGGATGCGCGCCTCGGCGATCGCCACGTCCGGATTGGAGGCAAGCGCGCGGTTGACCAGGGTCGTGAGCTGCGGGTCGCCCATGCCTTCCCACCAGCGTGCGATAGGGAGCTGCGGTGACGTGACTGCCTGATCTGCGCGGCGAAATGTCGATCCGGAGCGCTCCCCACTCGCGACGCCCGGCGGCCCTCCATAGTTGGGCCCGACGACGCATCCGGTCAGGAGGGCGGGCAGAATGGCCCAGCTGAGTCGCTTCATCAGTGCATCGCCATCTGCGTGTCGGAGGAGATCGGGCGGAGGAACAGTGCCAGCGGCGTCGTGACCGCGATCGCAACGCCGAGCGCGAAGAACAGGTCATTATAGGCCATAACGGTGGACTGCTCCAGGAGTTGACCCGCAAGCTGCCGATAGGCGCCGGCTTCGCCGGACGGCATGGCCATAGCCTTCGCGAACCATTCCTGCGTGGTCGCTGCATTGGCCGACACCGTTTCGCCCAGCCGATTGAAGTGGAGAAAGGTCTGCCGGTCCTGGAGGGTCGCCATCATGGCAAGGCCGATCGATCCGCCGAGATTGCGCCCCGCATTGAACAGCGCGGACGCATCACCAGCATCCTCGGGTGCTACAGCGCTGATCGCTGCCTGGTTGAGGAACATCATGGCGAAGATCTGCCCGAAGCCCCGGACGAGCTGTGAACCCGTCAGGTCGCCCCCAGCCGACTGCGCGGTGAGGTGCCAGTCCATGGCGCAGCTGACGCCGATCAGCGTCATGCCGACGAAAACCGCCAGGCGAACGTCAAGATATTTGAACGCTAGCGGCAGGAACGGCATCAGCATCAGGGCGGGGATACCGGAGACGAAGACCACCTTGCCCGATTGCAGCGCGCTATAATCCGCCATCGACGAGAGGAACTGGGGGATGAGAAAGGTCACGCCGTAGAGCACGACGCCGATGATGAGGCTGAGGACGAATACGCTACCGAAGGAGCGGCTGAAGATCAGCGACAACTTGAGCACGGGATGCGCGGAGCGGACCTGTCCGATCGTGATGAGCGCGAAGCCGAAGACCGTGGCGATCGCGAGTTTCACGATCATGGCGGACTCGAACCACATCTCGCGCTGCCCCTCCTCGAGCATGACGGTGAGCGCACCCAGGCCGATCGCGAGTCCCGCGATCCCGAACCAGTCGGCATGGCGTAGCTGGTCGAGCCGCAGATGCTCGTGCTTGAGCCCGAACAGCAGGAGGAGGACAAGCCCTGCACAGACCGGCACATTTAGAAAGAAGGCGTAATGCCAGCTGTAATTGTCGGTGAGCCAACCGCCGATGATCGGCCCGAGCACCGGACCAAGGATTGCGGTGCCGCCGAACGCGGCGGTGCCGATCGGCTGCTGCGACGGCGGCAGCCGTGTCGCGATGATGGTCATGGCGGTCGGGATCAGTGCACCGCCGGTGAAGCCTTGGCCCACGCGGCCAGCGATCATCATCGGCAGCGTCGTCGAGATCCCGCACACGATGGAAAAGCCAGTGAAGCTGACCGCTGCCCCCAGAAGGAAGTTGCGCAGGCCGAACAGGCGCACGAGAAAGGGGCTGAGCGGTATCATGACGATCTCTGCCACGAGATAGGAGGTCGCGACCCAGGTGCCCTCGGTGCCGCTCGCGCCGATCTCGCCCTGAATGGTGGGCAAGGCCGCATTGACGATCGAGATGTCGAGCAGCGCCATGAACGACCCGATCGTGCCCGCCGCAACGGCGAGCCAGTCGCGCAGGCCGGCGCGTTCGGACGCCATCAGCGCGAGCCCTGCGTCTCGTCGCGCTTCAGCCGCTCGGTTTCCTGCTCGATCCGGTCACGACTTCCCTTTGCGCTGATCGTGTCGACCGTGACCTCGACCGACAGGCCGGGACGCAGCACCCGGCGCGCCTCCGGCCCGGCTTCAATGCTGATCCGCACGGGCACTCGCTGAACGATCTTGGTAAAGTTCCCGGTCGCATTCTCGGGCGGGATGAGCGAGAACTGCGCGCCCGTGCCTGGCGAGAAGCTCGCAACCCGGCCGCGCAGTTCGGCGCCGTCCAGTGCATCCACCTTGATGGTCACGGGTTGCCCGACGCGCATCAGTGCGACCTGGGTCTCCTTGAAATTGGCTTCGATGTAGAGTTGATCGACTGGCACCACCGACATCAGCCGGGTCGCCGGCTGGACATATTGCCCGGCCCGGACCGCCTTGTCGGCGACAATGCCGTCGATGCTGCTGCGGATCTCGACCGCACCGAGGTCCGTCGAGGCGCGCGCAAGCTGCGCCTGCGCGGTGCCACGCTGCGCCTCCGCCTGGCCGATGCGAGCCGCTTGCGTCGCGACACTACGACGGGCGGCGAGGTAGGCGGCTCGCTGCGCGCGCAGCTCTGCGGCGGTTCGATCACGCTGAAGGACAAGGTTTGCCAGACGCTCACGCGATTCCGCTCCTGTCCGAGTAAGGGGTTCGTAGCGTCTTACCTCGTTCTCTGCCGCTGCGGCGGCAGCCTCGGCGCTCGCAACCTGGGCGGCGGCCTGAGCGACAGTGGCCTGTTGTTCGTCAAGCGTCCGGCGCGCAGTCGTAATGTTGGCGCCGGCGGCGGCGATCTGAGCTTGCGCCTGTTCGACATTGGCGCGGTAGTCACGAGGATCGAGGACGGCAAGCAGCTGGCCGCGGCCGACAGGCTGGTTGTCGGCGACGAGCACTCGCTCGACATAGCCGCCCACCTTCGGTGAAACGGTCACGAAGTCCGCGCGCACATAGGCGTTGTTGGTCGACTGCAGGTATTGGCCGCTCGCGCGGTAGTTCAGGTACCAGACGACCGCCGCGAGGATGCCCGCAACGAGCGCGGCGATGAGGACGTAGCGGATGATCGGAAAGCGCTCGAGAAGCGAGGGCTTCTTTTCGCCATTCTTCTCCTCGGAACCGTCCTCTGACCCGGCTTTTTGCTGGGAATTTGCGTCCGAGTGGTCATGCGGCGCGTCGCCGCCTCGATCTTCAGCCTGCTCGTCAGCCACCCAGCAACCCTATCGTATGTAAACTAAGCCGTATCATAGTGTGTGTCGGTCGGCATTGCCACCCACTCTGATGGGCTCGTGCACAGCAAACTCAAGCTGCGCGAAGCATACAGCCGCGGGATCTCCGCGGCGGAATGCTTCGGCGTGAACGACTGCGATCCGACGCCCGACACGCCTGACCTTAGGCGTCGTGACAAGGGCATCGGGCCGAGCAGAGGCAAGGAACTGGAGGTTCACGCTGATGAGCTTCGGGACGTGCCCATGCGGAAGTTGGCGTGCAAGGGCACGCTTCGCTGCCACTTCGAGAAAGGATGCCACAGCTCCGCCATGCAAGGCGGGAAGGAGGGGGTTGCCGATCATGTATTCCACTGGCGTCAAAACAAAGGCGTCACCGCTCTCCGAAATCGTGGAGCCTAGCAGCTGCGCGAAGCCGCTCATGACCCGACAGCCCGATTGATCGAAAAGACGCCTTGGGCAGTCGCGATCAGGTGAGAAGGATCGGTATCCCAGACTTCGGTCCGTACGAACGCACGGTGCTCGGTGGCGTCGTAACAATGCGCCCACGCTGTCGCGGAGCATCTCGCCTCGGGGGACCGCACATGGTCCACCTTCAGGTTGAGAGTCGAGATTGCCAATCGCCTTCCCAGTCGGGACATTACAGCAACGCCGCAGGCCTGATCGATAAGGCTCGTCAACACGCCCGTTGCTAAAGTCTCGTCGTCGTCCGCCAGCTCCTCACGCCAACCGACACGTAGCGAGCTGAGGCCATCGCCGATCGAAACCAGCTCCAGGCCAAGCCTGTTGCCCCACGGTATGTCGCCTGGTTGCAGGCTCCAGTCTCCAGCCACGATTCCATCCTCGTCCTGATCAGGCCTTGCCAGCTTAAAAGGCCGCCTTTGCTCCAGCCACCTGGGAAACGGTACGGTTTACATATATGGTCCTGCTTCTTAATGGTTATGGTCTCGCATGGAAACGCGGTCGAACAAATTCCTGGTGCTCGTAGTGACCGGCTTTCTGCTTGGCACGCTCCTGATCTTCACCCTGTGGCTGTTTGATGCACGCGATGGAGACGGCAATCCCTATATGATCCGCTTCACCGGGAGCGTTGCCGGCCTGGAGAAGGGGTCGCCGGTGACCTTCTCGGGCGTACCGGCCGGTCATGTCACATCGATACGGTTCGATAAGGATGACCCGTCAGCGGTTCTCGTCACCGTCAGCCTTGACCCGCGGATCCCCATCGTCGCAGGCGTAAAAGCGTCGATCGCAAGATCGGCACTGGCCGGCACCGCGAACATCAGCCTCGACGGCGCTACATCTGGTGCGCCCCCGATCGTTGCGGCGAGCGACACCGAGCTTCCCGTCATTCCCGCCAAGGAAGGCGGGCTCCTTGGCGGCGGAGGGGACCCCGTCGCACTGGTCGAAAAGATCAGCCGCACCGTGGATTCTGTTTCTCGCAACCTCGACGCCGCTCAGCAGCAGCGGGCCAGCGATCGACTGGCGGCGCTTGCGGAAAGTTCCGCCGGTTGGGCAGACAAAGCCGGAGCAGCGTCCGATGCTCTCACCGGTGCGCGCGGCCGCGTGATTGCCGTGGGCGACGCCTTGCAGCGATCCCGCGACAGCGCCCAACAGCTGAGAGCGGCAGTGGACGAACGCAGCGCGACCGTTCTCGCGAGAGCGAACCGCACGTTGGTGAACGCTCGAGACGGAGCCGAGCGATTTGTGGCGCGCGTTGAGGCGGTTCGACCCGCGATCCGCGGCACGACTGCCAAACAGGCTCAACTGCGTGAGACCATTCGTTCAGCAAGGAACAAGGTCGGTGCTGTCAGGGATACGGCCGTTCGCATCGATCAGGAGGGACTGGGCGTGGGTGCTGCGTCTCTTCCCGTCTACAAGCCAACGTCACAGGATTGAGCGACGGCGATACAAAAGCACAGCCTTGGGCTGAGATCGAGCTGGCAGGCGAGCAAGCGACCCTCTCGGCGTGATTTCTCGTCAACCTGTCCGGATCAGGCTACCGTCGATCCAGGAGAACGAGATTGAGCGACAACGAAAAGAAAGGTCGGCCCAGGAAGATGGGCAGACCCACGACCGAGGATGCGCTTCGCCTGACCTCGCATATCCTCAAGAGCGCCCGCGAGATGTTCTTCGCACACGGGTTTGACGGCGCCAGTGCCGACATGATCGCCGAACAGGCGCGTATCTCCAAGCGAACCCTGTACGCGCGCTTCGGCAGCAAGGCCCGCGTGTTCGAGGCGGTGATCCTCGACGAGATCGATACGCAGCTGCGCGCGCTCGAACCTTCCGGCAGCGACGAACCCGACATCCGATCGCGGCTTCGCGTAATCGCCGATCGTCTGCTTGAGTGGCTGCTGACGCCGCGGATCACCTCCATGGAACGCGTCGTCATCGCGCAGGCCGTGCGCTTTCCAGCGCTTGCGGCAAACATCCACGACTTCGGCTACCAGCGGGCCGTGCAGTGGGTGGCCTCGATCCTCGCCCATGCCGATGCAAAGGGTGAGCTATCGCTGGCAGACCCGGTGTTTGCCGCCGAGCAGTTCGTCACCCTCGTAGTGGTCGCACCCATGCGCCGCGCAGCGCTCGGGCTGTCTCCTCCCGCGTACGACGATGCCGCACGTGATCGTATCTCTCGCGGTATCGACCTGTTCCTCGATGGCTGCCGTCCGCGCGAGGCGGATGGTTGCAGCGCCTGATGCCCACCACCGACGACGAACCTCAGATCGGTGAGCGCGCGCGCCTGGCCGAGCTCCTCCAGATCATGGGGCGCCATGGCTTCAACGGGCTCGCCTCGCGCCTGGGCCTGCTGCCCGGTCGTTCGGAGCAGCCGGTGGACGTCGGTACCCCCGAGCGGGTCGTCGCGCTGCTGCGAGACCTTGGACCCGTCGCGGTCAAGCTGGGGCAGGTGCTCGCGACCCGTGAAGACCTGCTCGGGCCGGAATGGGTGCGCGCGTTGTCGACGCTGCAGGACCGGGTGACCCCGCTGCCGTTCGAGGCGCTGGAGCCGACGATCCTGACCGCGCTTGGCTCCCCGATCGCGGACGTGTTCGCGAGCTTCGACCGCGAACCGATCGCCGCGGCCTCGATCGCGCAGGTTCATGGCGCCATCCTGCGCGACGGAACCGAGGTCGTGGTAAAGGTACGCCGACCGGGGATCGCGGAACGCGTCGATGCCGACCTGAGGCTGCTTCGCCGCATTGCGCGGCTCGCCGCGAGACACTCACCGGAGATCCGTCGCCTCAAGCCTGACGAACTGCTCCGGTTCTTCGCTGAGAGCCTGTCGCAGGAAATGGACCTCAGCGCCGAAGCGGCAGCCTGCGAGAGCATCGGCGTGTTCCTGCAGCCGCTCGGCGTTCGCACGCCCGGCTTCTACTGGGATCAGGTTGGTCGCCGGATCAACGTGCAGGAACGGCTCGACGGCGTGCCGGTCCGCGCGATCCTCGACCGAGCGGGTGAGGACGGGGCGGGTCAGGGCGCTGCCGACGTCGCCGGCAGATATGCCGATGCGGTGCTGCGGATGATCATCTTCAACGGCCGGTTCCACGCGGACCCCCATCCCGGCAACGTGTTTGTTCTGGCCGACGGGTCGTTGGCGTTCATCGACTTCGGGGCGGTCGGCGTGCTCAGTCCCGCCCGGCGGAACGAGGTTGTCACGCTCGTCCTTGCCATCGCGGGTGAGGACACACGATCGGTGACGGACGTACTGTTGCAATGGTCGGGCGAGACCGACGTCGATCGCCCGGCACTGACCCGCGACCTCGACGCGCTGATCGACCAGTTCCGCGGGGCGGTACTCCAGCAGATCGAGCTCGCCGACATCTTCGGCCGCGTGTTCGCGCTGCTGCGCACCTACCGCCTGGCGCTGCCACCCGACCTCGCCCTGCTGCTGCGCACCCTGCTGATCGCCGAAGGATTCGTGCGACGGCTTGATCCCGGCTTTGACATTGCCGCGCGCGCGGCACCGATCGCGCGCGAACTGCTGCGGGAGCGGATCGGCCCAGCCGGCCTAAAGCGTGGCGGACGCCGGCTGGCGACGAGCCTGGGCCGTCTGGCCGCCGCCTCGCCCGAGCTGGTGGCCTTCGCCGAGCGGGTTGCGCGGTCGGGTGCGCTGCCGATCGAATTGCAGGGAGGCGCGGTTTTCCCAACTCCGGCATCGCCCCGGCGCGCCGATCCCAACATTCTGTCCACCGGACTGCTTGTCGCGGGCGCGATCCTTCAGCGCGACCATGATGTTGTCGGCGCGATGTTGATGGCGTCTGCGGTGCTGCCTGCAGGCTGGGCTTGGTTTTCGAGCAGGCAGAGGCGCTGACTTCCTGCTGCCCGACCTTCCCACACCCGACTCTCCACCCTTACCCTTTCGCGCGCTTGTTCGGGTATCCGGCTCCTCGCTGAGAAGTGGAACAACCCACGAGAGGGGGCGTTTCCGAACAAGTAAACCAGGCGGTGTATAAACCGCACCCTGGTTCGATCGAGCGAGGGCTTTTGCGTGTCGGAACAACCGGATCACGAAGCGCATGTACCGGCTGAGGAGTTGTCTGACTTCGGTGCTGCACTGAGCGACTTGATGCCCAGGCTGGCGAGCTATGCGCGATCGCTAACAAGAAATCCCGATGCTGCACAGGATCTCGTTCAGGATACCGTGCTGAAAGCCTGGCGCAGCCGTGCGTCCTTCGAGGCCGGCACGAATTTGAAAGCTTGGACCTTCCGTATCCTTCGCAACTCCTTTTTGTCGCAGGTTCGTCGTAAAGGTGCGGGACAGGCAGGCGAGACCGCCGAACTCATTGATGTTCCGGTGGCGTCAAATCAAGAATCGGTCGTGACATTGGGCGATGTTCGCCGCCTGTGGCCGCGCCTGACACCCGAGCAGCAGCGGTGCATCCAATTTGTCGGGATCGAGGGTTTGAGCTACGAAGAGACAGCCACGATCGAACAGGTTCCTGTCGGTACGATCAAGAGCCGCGTGGTGAGAGGGCGGCAGATGCTGCGCGCACTCCTGGATCAAGCGAACGTCGTGCCAGCCAAGGGGACAGCATCCCGGATCCTGTCGGTCGATTCGTCCCCTCGGTATGAGCCGTCGCGCGTTGATGATGAACACTCAAAGCAGATCGAACTGCTGCGAAGGTGGCGCGCGGAGCGTGCGGCCGCTCGCTGCGCCGTCGGATGACTTTCTTAGGATCCACCAGATCCCGTTTGTGTCCCTTCCGTTTCAGACCCGCGATGAGCCCCCGTGGCGCCACGAGTTAATGATGGCGCGATGGAGTCGTCTCGCGAGTTTGCCCGTTAATCGCTGCCAAACAGGCGATTTTCCCTGGATCATGTATTTTCGTTAGCATTCACCTCTGATCGTTGCGCCCTGGTTACAAGCGAGCAGGTGCTACGGGAACAGATCGTCCACGTTTCGGTTCGACGGTCGATCCTGCAGCGACCGTCGAATCTCGCTCGCGATCGTTACCGCGGAGTTATGCCTCGTACCTCGACGAGCTTGATGCCCACAGAAACCTCTTCGCGGTCGAGCTCAACGCCATCACTGTCCGGGAGCAGCAGCTGAACGCGCTGGTTCGCGTCTGGGCGTCGCTTGGGGAAGGTGGGGCGATCGGACGATTGCGGATCGTTCGGCGCTGCCACGCTGGGCACTACGCGTCTGGACGACGCTGCGATCGTGAAAGGACGCGGTCTCGGCTGGTCAGGCGAGTTCTGCCCCGTGGCTGTCCTGCCAGGCGGCATCCTCGATCGCGTCATGCCCCGGCTCGCCCGCCGACTGCGCCCCCGTCCACCGCCAGGCATCCAGCCGTTTGCCCGTCACCGTCGCGGCAGCGTCGGAGCAGAGCCAGAGCAGCGGCGGGACCACGATCTCGGGCGACAGCAGCCCGGCGCGGGCACTGTCCGGCAGCCCTTCGGGGATCATGCCGGTCAGCGTTGCGCCCCCTGGCAGCAGCGCGTTCACCGTGATGCCGCTATCAGCAAGGTCCTGCGCCCAGATCGCGGTTTCTGAATCCAGCGCCGCTTTGGACGGGCCATAGGGCGAGAAGCCTCTGCGCCGCATCGTCTCGCGGTTCATCGAGACGTTGACGATCCTCCCGCTGCCTCTCTCCAGCATCGCCGGGACAGCCGCGCGCGCCATCAGGAACGGTCCGTTGACGTTGGTGTCGATCACCAGGCGCCAGGTGTCGGGGGCGACCTCCCAGAATCGGGTCGGTTCGGTCAGGAAGGTATCGCTTACATACTTCATGCCGCGCCCGGCGTTGTTGACGAGGATGTCGAGCCGGCCGAACCGCGCGACCGCTTCGCGCACCGCCGCGGCACAATCCGCCGCCCGGGTCACGTCGGCGAGCAGCGGCCGCACCCGATCGTCGCCGCATTCACGCTCTGCCTCCTTTGCGACCGCCTCGACTTCGGCAAGCTCGCGTGCAGCGGTGGCGATCACCCGCACGCCGGCCTGCGCTAGCCCCAGCGTCATGGCGCGGCCCAGCCCGCGACCGCCGCCCGTGACGATCGCGACTTGGCCGGCGAGCCCGTGCTCCTCGGGCGCGCTCACCTGTTTAGCGCCTGCATCTGAGGTGCCGCGTAACGCTCGCCCGCGGCAGCCCCCCTTGGCGCCGCGTAATCAAGACGTTCCAGTTCTTCCCGGCTCAGCATGACGTCGAGCGCGGCGACATTCTCCTCCAGATAGCGGCGGCGCTTGGTGCCCGGGATCGGAACAATGTCCTCGCCTTGTGCCAGCACCCAGGCGAGCGCGAGCTGGGACGGCGTACAGCCCTTTTCCCGCGCAAGCGCCTCGACCGCGGCGACAAGCTCCAGGTTACGCTGGAGATTGTCGCCCTGGAATCGCGGACTGTGCCGGCGATAATCATCGGGTGCGAGGTCCTCCACCCGCCGGATTGCGCCCGTCAGGAAGCCTCGGCCAAGCGGGCTGTACGGCACGAAGCCGATCCCCAGCTCCCGAATGGTTTCCAGGATCTCGCCCTCCGGGTCACGGCTCCAAAGCGAATATTCGGTCTGGAGCGCCGCGATCGGATGAACGGCGTGCGCGCGCCTGATTGTTGCGGGCGCCGCTTCCGAAAGGCCGAGGTGGCGCACCTTGCCCTCGCGGACCAGATCGGCCATCGCACCCACCGTGTCCTCTATCGGCGTGTCGGGGTCCACACGGTGCTGATAAAAGAGATCGATCACCTCTATTCCTAGCCGGCGCAGGCTCGCTTCGCAGGCCGCTCGGACATAATCGGGTCGCCCGCACACGCCCCTGAAGCTCCCGTCCTCGTCCCGGACATTGCCGAACTTGGTCGCAAGCACGACCTTGTCACGACGATCGCGGATCGCGCGCCCGACCAGCTCCTCGTTACGGCCGACGCCATACATATCGGCCGTGTCGAGAAAGGTCACGCCGAGTTCGATTGCCCGGTGAATCGTTGCTACCGCCTCGGCGTCGTCGGCCTGTCCGTAGAACTCGGACATACCCATGCATCCCAGTCCCAGCCCCGACACGCGCAACTCACCGCCCAGCGTTCGTTGTTTTACCGTCATTGTTGATCCTCTCGTCTTCGGGCGAGTGTGCCAAGTCTGGGCCCGCTTCCCATTGTGCAAATCAGCGATTGTGGCGAACTCAGCGGCGCCGCTCACTTCTTGTTCCGACCGGGACTCGGCCGTCCTGATACCGACATGCCACACGAGCCGGCCGACTGGCGGCGCGCCCTCGGCCTGTGCAGTTCGTGTGGTACAACCTAGCGCGCAGTCCTGGCTTCGAGGCGCTTACCAGCCGTATCCATGATCATTGCGTTCCAGGCGAAAGGGCAGGGGCACAATCACCCACTGCTCCTTCGCCTTGCTGAAACCGTTCGATCCCGGACGAGTTCTGAGGCCGTTCGAAACGCTTGTCGCTCAGTTCCCGCTTAGCAGCTGTTCGGCGAGTTCGGTGTGCTTGGCGTCCGCCTCTTTTGCCTCGTCCGCGCACGCCTTCATGTCACGCGCCACGTCCTCCATCCCAAGGTGTCCGCAATAGCTCGCCATCGTGCCGAAGGATGCGACCCAGTAGTGCAGCGCCAACTGTCCGCTTGCAATAATGCCGAGGTCCCGTGAGGTGTCGTCCGCAGCCTGTTGGCGGATCCTGCGACTTACTTCGTAATGGGCTTCGAGCACGGGGTTGTCCTGCTGCTCACCCGACCCCGTCTGCTGGACAGCACGCTCGATCTTATCGGCCCACTGCCGGGATGCCCGGTTTCCTTCCTCGAGCGCCGCTTTCAGGGCCGGGTGGCGGGCATCATTATTGACCTCGTCGGTTGCCTTTGCAGCCACATCACTGCCGGCCTTCATCGCAGCCAGTCCCTGAACTACGAGCTTCTGCAGATTGTCTTTTTCCATGGAGCCTCATCCTCATCCTGCGGCCGGCTCGAACGAAGAGCGGCTTGTTCATTAACCTTGAAGGCGATTGAAGTTCCGTCGGAACACGAGGCGGGAGTATGGACTATACCCTTTGTCGATCGCGGATGATCGCCTGGGGAAGGCACCGGCGTCGGAATGAGTTAGGAACCGCGCGCCCACCTGAGCAATCGTCGCCAACGTGATCGTGGAAACCTTGGCAAGAGCTCTTGCGTTCCCACTTGAGAGGAGCAGAACTATGAAAGAGGTACACGACGCCCCTTCGGAAGCGGAGGCGAACCACGGCCTGGTCGCAGTTAAAGGCCCGGATGCCGTCGACGTCGTGATGACGCCAAAAGCAGCGTTGCGTACGGCCGAGCGGATCAGCAGTGCTGCGGTCGAGGCGCTTGTCGAACAGAACCTCAGCGAACCGGGCGACCGTCACTAAAGCAGTTCAGGCCTGAAGCGCAGCGACGGGTGCATGAAGCGACCAGATCAGCCCGGTTGGGAGGTCATCGACGCCTCCAACACCGCCTAGCCGCTTTGGGGTGGCGACCTCGAGCAAGCGTTCACTCCATGTGCAAAGCGGCGTCCTTACTTGCGGACCGTCACGTTCTGCCCATTGAAGCCAGATGTGCGGCTGGTCCGTGACGTTGACCTCCCAACGTAATGACACGTATCCGTCTTTTTCACTTAAGGCGCCGTAGCGCAGCGAATGCACCTCCAGCTCGTGAACAGCGAGCGCAAGGGCCGCCGCCGTGCTCGGTCCTACCGGAACAGGTGAGCCGACGATGCGAACGCGACTACGACCCCCTTCGGCAAGCGCCAGCTCGACCAGTGTCTGAAGATCGGTGACGTGGGCCTCGGGTTGCACGATCAAGTCGCTGATCCTGCTGAGCATCGCCACCCGGGCTGACAGCTCTCGGCCCTTCTCAAGAAGAGGCTCGTCGCCGTCCAACACCTGATTGGTCGTCGCTGAGACGATGGTGAGCAGGTTTCGAAGAACATGGCGAGCGCCATTGACTGGCATGAAGCCATTTGCTGGCGGCTGACTTTTGGAGGGCAGACCGAGCCCCATCACGACCTTTTCGTACGGAACCTTGAGCTGCACCTGCGAGCCATCAAGGAAGCGAATTGTCGTCGCGAAATCGTCGCTGCACAGGTGCGACACGGTAGCGGGATTGATCGCAACGACTTGGCCATCAGCCAAGCCAAAGGTGGCGAGCGGCGTAGCCGCGTGCGGGCCGGGAGAGACCAGCTCCATCATTGAGGACCGCGGTGCCATGTCGGTCGCATTCGGTACGGCGACATCCAGCGCCTCGGAGAGACGACAAGCAAAGAGGCTGCCGCCGGCGTCAACGCCGTCCAACAAGCTCAGCGCTCTAGGAGCAAGAACGGCCGCCGTTCGCTCCGCTGCCTCTTTATCCACGACGATCCTCTTCCATTCGATCTGCTCTGTGGCCCCGCTTGTAGCCCCGAGCTTCGTTCCGCGCTCAGGTCTCAATCAAATCGCCTGCTTCGCTCCCTGCCGGCATTCTCCGCGCGAGCAGAGGCCATAGCTTTCGAGAAGAGTTCCCGGAACACTCGCCCGGCGAGTGCCGGATTGTGCCGGTTCATGTTCTCTGACATTCTCTTGATCAGGCCGCATTGTCGCACCTGCGGGATAGAGGAGAAGCGCAACAAAAGGAAACCGTTCCGTTTCAACGTGGTTCCCGCCTTACGCAGCCGACGGGTGTGCCGCGACGAGGAGGCGCTCATAAGTGCTGCGCTGTCGCGTCTCTTAAATCTCGTGCAGGAACTGGTCTGTGCGTCCGTCAACGCGGCTGAGGTTCAGCCGACGACCAGCGGATTTCCTCGCCGGATCCTCCCTCTCACACCGCACAACACGCGAATTTAACATAATCTATGCTATCGATTTCGGGTGGTTGCGGACTGGCGGTCGACCGCTGCAATAACAGGGTCGCGAAGGTCAAGTAGGCACTAACCTGCCCACAATCCGTTCGAGCTCGCCAGTCCAGCTCTCCAGCGCCTCTCGTTTCTCCCGCTGGTAATCGTAGCGTTGATAGACGCCGGCGATACCTGATCGGGAGCCGCTGATGTGGTTCAGCACGGCCTCGGTAACGGGCATCGGTACTCCTAGGCGCTGCATGCCTGTTGCGACCGTACGTCGCAGATCGTGCAGGATGAAGTGATCCACCGCGTCTACCTTCATGATCTTGGCCATTTCCCGAAGGAGGCGCGGATGCCCTTTGCTGAAGCCGTTGACCGACGCGTCGGGATTACCTGCAACGGGAAAGAGCTTGCTCGAGCCATCCATCACCGGAAGGTCTTCGATCAATGCCTTGGCGGCTTTGGTAAGCGGCACGATGTGAGCTTTGCCGTTCTTTGCTCGAGCAGCTGGGATGACCCAGGTGTCGCCGTCAAATTCGGAACGGGCTGCGTCGAACACCTCGCCGCGACGTTGACCGGTTAAGAGGAGCAGCTTGAAGCCAGGTCCGAACGGCCATCCCAAAGTGTCGCACGCCTGCCAGAAAACGCGAATCTCGGCATCTGAGAGGAATCGGTCCCGAGCCTTCGGGAGAGGAGGGCGGCCCGCATCGCGGCAGGGATTGGCTGGTAGCTTTTCCAGCTTCGGCATGGCCCAGGTGAAGAATGAGCTCAGCTGTTGGTGCACTCCCAGCCCTGCTCTTGGCGTGGGGTTGTTGGCGTCACGATAGGTGATGTCTTCGACCAGCGCAGTCACCTCCGAGCGGGTGATCGTGTCGGCAAGCCGATCGCCAAACCGAGGGAGGATGAACTTTTTGCCGATGCGCTCAATTTCAGAGGCGCTCTTCTTTTTACCCCGTACAGCACGCTCAAGGTATTGCGCCCAGAGTACGGAAAAGGTGAGGCGTCCGACAGCGCCACCGGCGCTACTCGCCGGCTGGGGCAACCCTTTCCCGGACTCAAGATCGATCAGCAGCGATCGAGCCTTCTTACGAGCGTCGGCTAGCGTGAACGCATCCGAGAAGCGTCCGAGGGTGACGTTCCTAACTGAGCCTCCGACCCGCTTTCGCAGGATGAAGGTCTTGCCTCCGGACGCGCCGACGCGAACACGAAGGCCACCGACGAGTTGATCGAGCAGTTCCACTTGGCCGGAGGATGGCGGAGTGAGGCCCCGGATCTTGGCATCCGTGAGACCCACAGCTTTGCTGGGCATAGCTATGATCCTGGTTCGTTCCGGCCACCTTGCTGCTACCTTAGGTAACAAACGGGTGCTGATACCCTAGAACATACAGGGAACGTGCGGAACGTTCAAGTTGTTGTATTCGCACCAGAAAGAGACGTTCTGGGACCTTGCTGGATGGCGCTTTATCGCCCTACGAATCTGAGGGTCGGACGTTCGAATCGTTCCGGGCGCGCCATTCTCCCTCAGGGGGAAGCAGGAGCGGCGCGACGCGCCTTCCGTCTTGCCTGCTCGATCATCTTCATCCTCCTGACGGTCGAACCCGGTCTCGTATCGAGGTCCGGGCATGATCCTGCCCGACCTCTCGCCTCAACGAACCTCGGCGAGGCGTTCAGAGAGGGCGTCGTCGGACCATAGCTGGAGTTCGAGTAAGGCCTGGTAGGGGTCTCCGCCCAGCTTCAGCACATCGGCAAAGGCCGGCTCCGTCTTTTGGCCGCCATTGCGCCGGTTCATCACGGCCGCGCGGAGCGCATCTCCGCCGAGCGCCAGCAGTCGCTTCTCGACCTCGAAGTGTCGCCAGCCGCTCTGTTCGCGCACCGGCCGCACGTCTCCGAACAGCTCGAACGTCCACCCTTCGGCGACGAACGAACACACGACGGGCCGGGCCGGGCCAACCCATTGCCAGATCGCGAAGCGTTCGCGCCGGCTGAACGCCGCCCAGACGGCTTCGGTGAACACGTGCGGATCCGGCGCGTGACACAATATGTCCAAATCGCTCGTGGGAAGGTCCAGGCCCAACGGTGGGGTGCCTGCCACGCGAGGATCGAAGCTCGCCAGCGCCGTCAGCACCCCTACGCGGTCGAGCGCTTCGACATAGCTCGGCTTGTTCATGCCGAAGCAGCTTAGCCGTGTCGTCTCGCGGCCGCCATGGCTCGGTTCCGCCCGGCGGTTTCGCGAAATGGCAAAAGATGCTAACCTTCGTTGGCTCGGACTTCGAGCGGCCGTCTGGAGGGAGATCGGCCATGGCGACGGCAGCGGACGCGTTTCTCGAGCCGGATCCGGGGCGCCGCCGCGCCTTTCGCGAGCGTCATCCGGCAGATGCCTATTTCTTTCCCGGGCTGGTTGTCGTCATCTGGGCGATCATGCTGCTCGGCTTCGTGCCCGAAGTGATCGAGCGGATGACGGGCGAGATGCGGCCCTATCCTTGGATCATCCACGTCCACGCCGTCGTGTTCTTCGGCTGGCTGGTCTTCCTCGCCTCGCAGGTGGCGCTGATCCGCACCGGCCAAGTGCGCTGGCACAGGCGGATGGGCGTGGTCGGCGTCGCGCTGGCCGTGGCGGTCGTCGTGGTCGGTCCCGCCGCGGCCTTCACCATGCATTTGGCGCACGAGGCGCGCCAGCCGCCGCAGTTCCTCGCCATCCAATTGCTCAACATCGCGACCTTCGCGGTGCTGGTCGCGGCCGCCGTGCTGCTCCGCCGGCACGCGGCCGCGCACAAGCGCCTGATCTTCATCGGCACGCTCGCGATCATCGGCGCCGGGTTCGGGCGGATCATCCGGCTGCTGACCGGCGGGCCGGCGCCGTTCACGATCCTGCCCGGCGTCTATATCGCCGGTGACGTGCTGATCCTGTCGATCGGCCTCTACGACCTTGCGACGCGCGGGCGGCTGCACCCGGTCTTCCTGCCCGCGGCAGGCCTGTCGGTCGCGGTGCAGTTGACCGCCGGCTATCTGCTCAACGCGCCCGGCTGGATCGCCTTCACCCGCGCCTTGGTCGCCTGACCGACAGATCGACGCCGGGCTTGACCTGGCCGGCGGCGGGAGCAGGATCGCATCCGGTCGGCCTTGCCGCCACGCGAACAAGGCCTGGCCGGGTGACGGCACGACGGAGAGACAAATGGGGGTCAGCAGCGACGACGCGGTGCTGAAGCTGGGGGAGCGCCAGTCCGAGCTGCTGCTCTATGATTTCTTCAAGCACATGACGACGCTCTCGCTGGCGACGCTCGGCGGCGTGATCTCGATCCCGCAGATCTCGGAGCTTCATTACCCGACCCGGACGTTGCTGCTGTCGATGGGGCTGGTGATCGGCGCCGGCACGGTCGCCTTTGCCGGGATGGACGGCGTCATCAAGGCGCAGCTCAAGAACGAGCCGTTGAGCCGGACGACCCGGGCGGCGCGGATGCTCAGCTCCTCGCTGTTCGGGATGGGCATCGGCATGTTCGTGTCGCCGCTAATCAACCTGCCGGCGTGATCGGTTCGCGCGCGCCGGGAACATGGGCGGTCGCTCCCGTGTTCCTGCGCTGACATGGGTCAGGATGGCGACGCAGCGCTCGAGGCGCTTCTGGGTGAACTCGGGGCCGCTGGCTATCGGTTCGTGACGGTCACGCCGGCGACGCACGCGCGCGTCGTCGCGCGTCGCGACAAGCGGGTGGCGAGGGACCGGCGCGACATGCTCGGCTGGTCGCTCCCGTTCGCGCCCGATTTCGATCCGCGCCTCGAGACGCTGCTCGCGCAGGCCGGGATGATCGCGCCGGCGGCGGGCGGGCTGCTGCGGAGCGCGCTGCGCGTCTCCAGCCTCGACGACATGCTGTTCCTCCACTCGGCTTACCCGACGACCGAGGCCGACGCGGTCTTCTTCGGGCCGGACAGCTACCGCTTCGCCGACCTGATCGCGACCGAGCTGGCGGCCAAGCCGCTTCGCGACGGCGCCCATATCGTCGATTTCGGCGCCGGTTCCGGCGTCGGCGGGATCGTTGCCGGCCATGCCAGCCGGGCCGCTCGCGTGACGTTGGTCGAGACCAACCCCAAGGCATTGCGGTTCGCGCGGATCAATGCGCGGGCAGCCGGCATCGCCGTCGCCACGGCCGAGACGCTGGACGACGTCGCCGACCTGATCGTCATCAACCCGCCCTACATCGCTGATCCAGAGGGACGTGCTTATCGCGACGGCGGCGGGATGCATGGCGGCGAGGCCGCGGTCGCGATGACTCGCGAGAGCACCGACCGCCTCGCGCGGGGCGGCCGGATCCTCCTCTACACCGGTGCAGCGATCGTCGACGGCCACAATCTGGTCTGCGAGGCCCTGGCCGAGGTGGCGGCCGCGGCGGGGCTGCGGCTCCGCTGCCGCGAGCTCGATCCCGACGTGTTCGGCGAGGAGCTGGACAACCCCGCTTATGCCGAGGTCGAGCGGATCGCACTGATCGCCGCGGTGCTCGAACGCGCGTGAGGTGGCGCGCGCTCGCCGGAGCGGCGGCGACCTTGCTCGTCGCGACGGCGCAGGCGCGCGAACCGGACGCGCCGCTGGTGCCCGTCTTCCGGACAGACTTTCCCGACCCCTTCGTGCTGCCCGTCGAGGGTGGCTATCTTGCCTTCGCGACCAACGCGACGCGCCTGCGCGCCAATGTCCAGATGGCCTTGTCGACCAACCTGCGCGATTGGCGGCTGGTGGAGGAGGGCGGTCGACTCGTGGACGCCCTGCCGGTGCTGCCGAACTGGGCCGAGCCGGGACGGACCTGGGCGCCCGAGGTGATCCGCATCGGCGACCGCTATCTGCTCTACTTCACCGCCCGCGAGCGCGGGAGCGGCGTGCAGTGCATCGGGGTCGCGGTTGGCCTGCAGCCCCGGGGTCCCTATCGCCCCGCGGGCGACGCGCCGCTCGTCTGCCAGCGCGATCTCGGCGGCTCGATCGACCCGAGCCCCTACCGCGCCGACGACGGCCGGCTGTATCTCTACTACAAGAGCGACGGCAACAATCCGGCGGTGCTGAAGCCCTCGCGCATCTGGGTGCAACCCCTGGCCGCCAACGGCCTGTCGCTGATCGGAGCGGCCGTCCCGCTGATCCGCAACGACCGGCACTGGGAATGGCGCGTGGTCGAGTCCCCGGCGATGACGCGCGCACCGGATGGCCGCTACGTACTTCTGTTCTCCGCCAACCATTATGGCTGGGAGGCCGACCAGCGCCTGTCCAACTACGCCATCGGCTACGCCACGTGCCGCGGCCCGCTCGGCCCCTGTACCAAGGCGCGCGAGAACCCGATCCTTAGAAGCGTGAACGATCGCCGCCGCTTTTGCCTGAGCGGGCCGGGCCACCAGACGATCTTCGTCGACCAGGGGGGGCAGCACGTCGCCTTCCACGCCTGGTCGGCGACGCCCGACTGCCGGCCCGCCGGGCTCGGTCGCTTTCTTTACATCGCGCCGCTGGGGTGGAAGGGCGGGCAGCCGGTGATCGGTCCGGCCACCCGCTGAGCGGTCACGAGCCGAAGCGAAAGCGAACGCCCACCGACATGGTCGACTCGTCGTAGCGCAGGAAGCGCGGATATTGCGCGCGCGGCGCACCGTCGCGGGCAGAGCTGAAATTCTGTCGGAAGGGCGTGTTGGTGATGTTCGTCCAGTCGGCGAACACGGTCAGGTTCTCGAAGACATTGTAGTTGACCGACAGGTCCAGCCGGTCGGCCGGGTCGCCACTCTCGAGATAGAGATCGCCGGGATTGGGCTGCGCCAGCGAGCCGCCGCGAAACTGCCGGAACGCGCGGAAGTTCGACCGGCCATTATAGGTCAGCCGCGCGGAAAAGCCGCCGCCCTCGTACAGCCCGACAAGGTTGTAGTTCCACTTGGACACGCCGTTGCGGATGCCATCGTCGAAGAAGATGCGATCGTAGACCAGGCCGTCAGGCGTGCCGTCGGTCTGCTGCGTCTTGGCATCGAGATAGGTGACGTTCGCCTGAACACCGAAGCCGCGCGCCCAATCGGGCACGAAATCGAAGTCGAAGAAGGTCTGCAGCTGCGCCTCGACGCCGTTGATCCGTCCCTTTCCGGTGTTCACCGGCCCGGTGATCGCGACGAGACCAAAGGTCGGGTCCTCGAAGCGGAACTCGCGCTGCTGGATGAAGCCCTTCAGGTTGCGGCGGAACAAGGCGACCGACACGAACCCCGTCGGCGAGAAATAATATTCGAGGCTCGCGTCGAAATTGTCCGAGGTGAAGGGCTGCAGGAACGGATTGCCGCCGGTGCCGCGCTGGGGATCGCTGGGTGTTCCGATCCCGCCCGCCGGCGGGGCGCCGAGCACGATGTTCGGGTTCAGGTCCTGGAAGTTGGGGCGGGTGCGGGTGCGCGCCGCCGACAGGCGGAGCTGCAGCTCCGGCGTCATCCGGAAGCGGAGGCTCGCGTTCGGAAGCCAGTCGGTATAGCGGCTGCCGCGATCGATCTGCTCGATCCCGGTCGGAGCCGCGCCGGCGACCCGGGTCTTGGTGCGCTCGACACGGACCCCGACGGTCCCGTCGATCGCGTCCCCGAACGCGTAGTTGAGCTGCGCATAGCCGGCGAGCGTTTTCTCGCTGGCGCGGTAGACCAGCCCGGCCGGCACCGCCGTCGTCGTATAGCTGCTACAGCCATTTTGCGGGTCGGTGACCAGGATCGCCGCGCAATTGTCGATCACGAACTGACGGAGTTCCTCCCGGTTCTCGCGGATGCTGCCATAGGTGGGCGAGACGAAGCGGCGGAAAGGCTGGATGTCGGTCCCGCGAAACCCCTGCGGCGTCCGCGCGAAGTCGAGCGGGAGCGTGTCCGCGGCGATGCCGAGCGGCAGCAGGAAGGCGTAGCGGTTGCCGAACCGCCGCACCGCGTCGCGGTCCGTCCAGCGGCCGCCGACCTGGATGTTGCGGATGAAGAAGTCGCTGTCGAAGTCATATTGGGCGTCGAGCCGCGCCTGCCAGTCGCGCCCGGCGGAGCGCTGGCTCTCCTCGTAGAGCCCCTGGAACAGATAGGCGGAGGCGTCGGCGGGGTTCAGGCCCGAAATGTTGAACTCGGGCACCTCGTTGTTGAAGTCGATGGTCGGCGTGCCGACGAAGCGACGGTCGACGGACTCGGTCGACCCCGTGAACGTCGACCGCGTGCGCGCGACGTCGGCCGAGATCTTCAGGCGATCCGTGGTCCATTTGACGCCGCCCGCATATTGGAAGGTGTCGGTCTTGTTGAAGGTGCCGCCCTGGAACGTGAAGATCGAGTTCGGCTGGCCGACCACCGTGCCGCTGCTCAGCACGTTCGTGCCCTCCCGGGCGACGAGGTTGGTGTAGGACGAACCGCCGAACAGCGGCGCTTCCACCAGCCGGTCGTCGATCTTGTTCCGGAACCCCTGCCACAGGAAGTCGGCATAGAATTCGAGATCGGGATTGGGCTTCCACTGCAGCGCCGCGTTGATCGACGGGCGCACGCGGTTGCCCGAACGGTAGAAGAGCCGCTGGACGTCGGGGAAGCGCACGCGCTGTCCATTGATCAGCGGGTCCGCGATGAAATCCGTGTTGGACGGCTCGCTGTCGAGAAACTGCAGCTCGGTATAGGAGCCGTTCACGAGCACCCCGAACTCGCCGGCGCCGGTCTCCCAGCGCTTGGTCGCCAGCAGGTTGAAGTTGGGGGTCAGCTTGCGCGCCTGGCGCGTGTACAATCCCCATACCGACCCGGCGACCTGGCCGTCGGCAAAGTCGAACGGCCGGCGGGACCGGACATTGACCAGGCCGGCAAGGCCCGGCGCGATCAGATCGGCGGTCGAGGTCTTGAACACTTCCAACGCCGCGATGTTCGCCGACGGGAAATCCTGCAGCGCGACGACGCGGGTCTCGGCAGTGAAGATCTCGCGGCCGTTATAGGTGGTGGTGAAGTCGGGAAGGCCGCGAACGAGCACGCGCGCCGCCTCGCCGCCCTGGCGGTAGACCTGCACGCCGGGGATCCGGCTGGCGGTGTCCGACACCGCAAGATCGGGGAGCTTGCCGATATCCTGCGCGACGATCGCATCGACCACCTGCCGCGCGTTGCGTTTGATCGCTTCGGCCGAGCGCAGGCTCTCGCGCAGGCCGGTGACGACGATCACGGCTTCGTCGGGCGCCTCGGCGGCCGCGGTCTCGGCGGCCGGCGCGGGATCGGCTGCGGGCGAGGGTGGCTGGGCGAAGGCCGGCGCGGCGAGCGCGGCCAGAGACACGGATGCCGCGAAGAACGGGTATGAGCGCATGGTGACCTCCCCTTTGGGTCTGCTTCTTGTCTCGAAGCCTTTGCGCCGTAACGTTCGCGAAACTTGATAGTTGCCGGGCCGCGCATCGACCCGTCCCATTCTAGCCGTTCGGGTTGCGAATGACCTGCGCCAGCAATTCGTTCACCCGCCGCTCGGCGTCGCGGAGCGCGCGATCGACCGGCTTCGAACCGTTGATCGCCGCCTCCAATTCCTCCCCGATCAGGCCTTGGATCGCCGATTGGCGCTGGACGAAATCGGGAAGCTGGCGGCCGGTTCGCGCCATCTCCGCAATGTCCCGGCGATGGGGAAGCGACGCGAAGCGGGGGTCGGCCAGCGCGGACGTGATCGCCGGCAGGTGGCCCGTCCGCGCCCAGTCGCCGTCGTGCCGGGCAACGAAGCCCAGGAAGCGCGCGATCGCCGCGCGCTGGGCGGGCGAACGCGCGCGTTTGGGCATCACCCAGGCATGGCCGTCGACGAAGGCGGTCGAGCGGCCCCAGAGCGCGGGGTAGGGCAGCACCGCATAGCTGCCGTAAAGCGGGCGCCCCGGCGTCCGCGCCTCCTGGTCATAGGGGCCGATCATCCATGTCCCCACCGGGAAGATGCCGCCCTGACCGTTCAGGAAGGCGGCGGTGGCGGCGGGAAAATCCTGGTTGCGCGTGCTCGCCCCGGTCCGGTTCAGATCGCGGAGGAACGCGACGATCTCGCGCGCCTGCGGCGTATCGAGCCGGGCCCGGCGCGGGTCGGGGAAGATCGGCACGTCCTGCGCCAGCAGATAGGTGTAGAGGTTGCGGACATGGCTCGCCGGGTCGTTGACCTGCGCCTGGATGAGATAGGGCTTTCCGGTTCGCGCCTCGAACTGTCGCGCCTGCGCGATCAGTTCGGACGGCGAGCGCGGCAGGACCGGGCGACCGCCGCGCATCAGCCCGGCCTTGGCCATGAGCGCGGTGTTGATGTGGAACAGCCCGCCGATCGTGTCGAGCGGCAGGCCATAGGCACGGTCGGCCTTCACCACGCCGCGCCGTCCCGCCTCGGTGAAGCCGGCGACCGGCGTGCCCGCCGCCGCCAGGATCGCGTCCATCGGCTCGAGCAGGCCGCGTCCCTGATAGTCGGAGATGACCGACTGGTGCATCGTCACGAGGTCGGGCGGATCGCGCGCCGCGATCTGCGCGGCGAGCTGCGGATAGCCGGGCCATGCGACGATGTTGATCCGCACCCGGATGTCGGGATTGTCGGCGATGAAGCGGTTGATCATTGTCGTCATGATCCCGCACTCGCCCTCGGCCGACGCGACGTCGGTCGCCGGTCCGTAGACCGCGCCGCACTCGCCGAAGAAGCGCTGGATCACGATCTCCGTCCGGTCGTCGCCGCGCGCGCAGCCGGCGAACATCAGGAGCAGCAAAAGGCCGGCGAGGGCGCGCATCACCGCACCGCGGCCCCGGCCATCGCGCGGACGATCTGCTTCTGGAACACGATGTAGACGATGAGGATCGGCACCGACGCGAACACCGCCTGCGCCATGAGGAAGCCGAGGCCGCTCGTCTGCGCATAGTTCATCTGGGCCGAGGCGAGGCCCACGGTCAGGGTGAACATGTCGCTGCGGGTCGCCGAGATCAGCGGCCACCAATAGTCGTTCCACGTGCCGAGAAAGGTGAACACGCCGAGCGTCGCCTGGGCGGGGATGGTGAGCGGCAGCAGCACCCTCCAGAACACGCCGAAGCGCGAGGCGCCGTCGAGCAGCGCCGCCTCGTCGAGCTCGCGCGGGATCGCCCGGAAATATTGCGTCATGAAAAAGACGCCGAAAGGCCCGGCGAGCCCCGGCAGCATGAGCCCCGGATAGCTGTTGTGGAGGTTCAGCGTCGCGAACAGTTGGTGCTGCGGCAGGATCACGGCCTGCTGCGGGATGGCGAGACCGAGGAGCACGAACACGAACAGGCTGCGCCGGAACGGGAAGTCGAGCCGGGCAAAGCCATAGCCCGCCAGTGAGCTGAGAAGGAGCACGCCCGCCGTCGTGCCGAGCGCGACGATCAGGCTGTTGAGCAGCCAGCCCGGAAGCTGCGACCCGGCGACGATCGCGCGGTAATTGTCGAGCGTATAGGGTCCCTCGAGCGCGGTCGCGCTGCTGCGCATCAGATCGGCATTGTCCTTGAAGCTCAACAGCAGCGTCCAAAGCAACGGCGCGACCATGATCGCGGCGCCGAGCGCGAGCCCCAGCCGGGCGAGCCATGGCAGGCCCTGCGGCCCGGCGCCGCTCACCGCGAGTCCTCCCGGTCGCGCCCGAAGCCATATTGGGCGAGCGTGAGGAGCAGCACGAGCCCGAACAGAATTTCCGCGGCGGCGGCGGCATAGCCGAGCTCCCACCGCCCGAACGCGACTTCGTAGATGAAGAGCACGACCGGGCGCGACGCGCCGCCGGGTCCGCCGGCCGTCAGCAACTGCGCCTGGCCGAAGATCTGGAGCTGGGCGGCGGTCTGCAGCATCACCACCACGACGAGCGTCCGGCGCAGCGAGGGAAGGGTGATGCGGCGGAAGACCGTCCACCGGTTCGCCCGGTCGAGCGCGGCCGCCTCGTACAGATCCGGCGGGATCTGCTGCAGGCTTGCCAGGAACAGCATGAGCGGCAGGCCGAGGCTCCACCAGATCGTCGCGAGCGCCAGCGCGGGGACGGTCAGGCCCGGGTCCGACAGCCAGGGCAGGGGGGTATGGCCGAGGCTGCGGGCGACGATCGCCATCAGGCCCGCATCCGGGGTCAGGATGAATCGCCAGATGAGCGTCACGATCGTCACCGACAGGACCGAGGACGAGAAGAAGACGCCCCGCAACAACGCCGCGCCGCGAGTCGCCCGGTTGAGCGCGACCGCCAGGAGCAGGGTCAGCAGCGTCAGCGCGGGCACGATCAGCAGCGCCAGCTTGAACGTGGTGACCAGCGCCTGGCCGAACACCGGGTCGGCCAACAGCCGGGCGTAATTGTCGAGCCCGACCCAGATGCGCGCGCCGAACAGGTCGGCTCGGAAGAAGCTGACGCCGATCCCCATCATCAGCGGGTAGATCAGCAGCGTGCAATAGGCGGCCAGGAATGGCGCGACGAACAGGAAGCCGCTCCACCTTTTGGTCATTCGCGCGGTTCCGGGTGGTGACCGGTGCCGTCGGCGTCGAACAGATGCGCCGCCGCGCCGTCGATCGCGAGCCCGATGCGATCGCCCGCACCGATCGTGCTGCGGCCCTCGGCAAGGGCGGTCACCTCGCCGCCATCCGCCAGCCGGGCGAAGACATAGGTCCGGTCGCCCAGCCGCTCGACCAGTTCGACGGTGGCGTCGGTGCTGCCGGTGCCCGGCGCGGCCGCCGCGACCATTTCCGGCCGCAATCCGAGTTGGAGCCCGCCCGCGCCCGCCGCTCGGGGCAGCGCGACGCGGGTCGCGATCTCCGCCCCGTCGAACAGCCGGACCCGCGCATGGGGCGCGCTCCCGACCGGCTCGACAGGCAGGATCGACATTGCGGGCGACCCGACGAACCGCGCGACGAACAGGTTTGCCGGGCGCGCATAGACTTCGAGGGGCTTGCCGACCTGCTGCACGCGCCGGTCCTGCATCACGACGATGCGGTCTGCGAGCGTCATCGCCTCGGCCTGGTCGTGCGTCACCATGATCACGCCGGCCTCGACGCGGTGGCGAAGCTGGGCGATCTCGACCCGCGTTCGGTTGCGCAGCGCCGCATCGAGGTTGGACAGCGGCTCGTCGAGCAGGAACAGCCGCGGCTGCTTGACGATCGCGCGGCCGATCGCGACGCGCTGCCGCTGGCCCCCGGAAAGCTGCCCCGGCTTCTTGGCGAGCTGCCCGGCGATTTCGAGCACATCCGCCGCCGCCGCGATCCGCCGGGCGATCTCGTCGCGCGGCGTGCCGGCGTTGCGCAGCCCGAATGCCAGATTCTCGAACACCGTCATGTGCGGGTAGAGTGCATAGGCCTGGAACACCATCGCGACGTCGCGCGCGCCCGGCGCAAGCCGGTCGATGCGACGATCGTCGAGCCAGACCTCGCCCGCATCGGCGGTCTCGAGGCCCGCGATGATCCGCAACAGGGTCGACTTGCCGCTGCCGGAAGGGCCCAGAAAAGCCACGAACTCGCGCGCATCCATGTCCAGCGAAACGCTGTCGAGCACCGGCGTGTCGCCGAACGCCTTGCGCACGTCCCTCAGCGACAGGCCGGGCAAGATCGCGCTTCTGAGCGAGGGAAGGACGTCATGACGGACACGATATGATCATGCGACAAATAGCCGCAAAAGCAGGAAATTAGCGCGCAATTCCGGCGCAGCTTTCGCTTCATAGCCGGGGCACGAAGGGCTAACGGCGCTCAGCATGACGACTCACCCCTTCTCGATCGATGCCCGCGTCGACGGCGCCGGTTACCGGATAAACGTGACGCGCGGCGACATGATCCGTGAGTATCGTCTGACACATGGCGAGCACACGGCCTACCAGCTCTTTTTCGCGGAGCTGGCGCGCGACTTCGGCACTTTGCTTCCCGAAGGCCATGCCATGCCTGCCGTCGCTGACGATGCACCCGAGCCCGACTGGCGCCCGCTGATCGTCCAGAATCTGAGCCCGCAGACGACCGCCGGCTATGGCGACCCGGCGGTGCTGCGGACGGGGGAGGGCTATTGGCTGGTCGCCACGTCCAACGATGCCCTCGATGCCTTCCCGATCCTCCATTCGCACGACCTGAAGAGCTGGGAACACAAGGGCTTCGTTTTCCCCGAGGGGCAGGCGCCCGCCTGGACGGCGCAAGGCCGCCATGTCGGCGACTTCTGGGCGCCGGAAATGACCCGGGTCGGGGACGAATATTGGCTTTGCTACACCGCCCGCCAGCGCAACAATGCGCTCGCGATCGGCATTGCGCGCGCGCCGCACCCGACGGGGCCGTGGGTCGACAATGGCGCGCCCCTGATCGCGACGGGAGGGGTCAACACCACCGGGCTTCCCGACGACCCCGCCATGCCGTTGCTCTCGGGCGGCGTGATCGACTCGCACATCTTCATCGACGAAGACGGCACCAGCTATTTGTTCTGGAAGCGCGACACGAACGGCGTCTGGCCGCGCCCGCTCGCCGGGTTGCTGCGCAGCCGGCCCGAGCTGATCGACCGGCTGTTCGCCGACGAGGTCGAGCGCACGACCGCGGCCTTCGCGGCGGCGATCCAGCCCTGGGCGAATACGCGGCGGCCGATGGAGCGATTTTTCCTGATGCAGCCACTGATCAGCGCGGTCCTCGCCAATTGGTCGCGGGCCCGCGACGTGCTCGCCGACCTTCCCGAGGCGGAGATGATCTTCGACGCGATGCAGACCCCGATCTACGCCCAGCCGCTCGCCTCGGACGGGCGCAGTCTCGTGGGCGAGGCGCAAGTGGTGCTCGTCAACGACCAGGATTGGGAAGGCCATCTGATCGAGGGACCGTGGGTCACGCGCCAGAATGGCCGATACTTCATGTTCTACGCCGGCAATGATTTCGGCACCCCGGCCTATGGCATCGGGGTCGCGCATGCGGACGACATTCGCGGGCCCTATGTGAAGCAGGGGCCGCCGCTGCTCAAATCGACCCGTAGCTGGTGGGGGCCGGGCCACGCCTCGGTCGCGCCTGGCGTCGACGGGGCCCCGCAGTTGTTCTTCCACGCTTTTTTCGCTGGCACCGGCGGCTACAACGCCTTCCGCGCGCTGCTGACGACGGGGCTGCGCTTCGCCGCCGACGGCGTCTCGCTGCAGTCGGTCCCGGCATGAAGTCGTGCGGATCGGCACGGCTATGCAACCATTTTGGCGTCTATCGGATTACTCTCTTGCGAGCCGGTTCCACCTTGCCGACGATCACGGGGATCGCGCACGCGGCGACCAACGGGGCGAAACGCGATGAACGGTGACGGGGCAGCACCGCGGGCCCACCCGCTCGACGACACGCATCGCCGGCTCGAAGCCGTGCTTCGCAACGCATCCGTCGCGATCTTCCTGATGGACGATCGCCAGCATTGCGTCTTCATGAACCACGCCGCCGAGCAGCTGACCGGATGGCGCCTCAGCGAGGTGCGCGCGCTCGACCGGCCGTTGCACGACATCATCCACCACAGCTATCCCGACGGGAGCGCCTTCCCGCTCGCCGAGTGCGAGATCGACCGCGCTTTCCCCGAGCACAACCAGACCCAGGGCGAGGAGGTGTTCGTCCACCGCGACGGGCATTTCTACCCCGTCGCGTTCACCGCGAGCCCGATCCGCGACGAGGCGTCGCAGACGATCGGCACGATCGTGGAAGTGCGCAACATCAGCGACGAGAAAGCCGCGGCCGAGCGGCAGCGCCTTCTCGTCAACGAACTCAATCACCGGGTGAAGAACACGCTGGCGACGGTCCAGTCGGTGGCGTGGCAGACGTTCAAGGGCGCAGATCCGGAATCGCTCGATCGCTTCATGGGCCGGCTCGAGGCGCTTTCGGGCGCACACAACATCCTGACCGAGTCGTCCTGGCACAAGGCGGCGATGCGCAACGTGGTCGAGTCCGCGGTCGATCCGTTCGGGGCGGGGCGCTTCCGCATCGACGGTATCGACTGCGACATCCATCCCAAGGCGGCGATCACGCTTGCGATGGTGCTGCACGAGCTCGCGACGAACGCGGTCAAATATGGCGCACTCAGCGTTCCCGCCGGGCAGGTCGAGATCGCGTGGCATTGCGAAGATGGCGAGACGTTGACGACGCTCGAGCTCTGCTGGGCAGAACGGAACGGCCCCCCGGTGGTGCCGCCCACCCGCAGGGGCTTCGGGTCGCGACTGATCGAGCGGCAGGTGCGCCTCGAGTTCGGCGGTGCGGCGACCCTGTCCTTCGATCCCGCCGGCGTCGTCTGCCGGCTGACCCTCGCCATGCCGGCCAATCCCGAGCCGATCCGGCTGGAAGCCGCGGCGCCATGACCTGGCCGGCGCGCAGCGGCGACGTCCTTCGCGGCAGCACCGTGTTGCTGGTGGAGGACGAAAGCATGATCTCGATGCTTGCCGAAGACGTGCTCGCCGCGGCGGGCTGCGAGGTCGTGCTTGCGATGCGTCAGGGCGAGGCTCTCGAGATGGCGGGATCGGCCGCGCTGGACTTCGCGGTGCTGGACGTCAATCTCGGCGGCGGGGAGACCAGCTATCCGGTCGCCGACGTGCTCGTCTCCCGCCGCATCCCGTTCCTGTTCGCGACCGGCTACAGCGTCGAAGGGATCGAGCCGCGCTTCCGCGCCTGCGAGCGCGTGCAGAAGCCTTATTCGCCGGGGCAGTTGATCGAAGCGGCGATGCGACTGCGCGAAGGCAGCCGGGCCTAGCCCGCGGCCATCGCGGCGAGGCTCTCGCGGACGCGCGCGGTGGCGACGGCCTCGGGTTCGCCTTCGCCCATCAGCGCCCAGGCGCCGCTGAGCGTGAAGACGCAGTGGCCGTGGACCGTCGCGATCAGCGAGCGGGCGAGGGTGTGGACCTCGGGGTCGGGCTGGCGGCCAAGCGCGGCCGCAACTTCCTGCACGATCATTTCGGTCAGCACGCCGCGGGTCCGCTCGTCCTCCTCCGGCAGCTGCGTACCCGGCGGCAGGTGGTGATCGTAGATCGCCGTCCACCAGCGGGGATGCGCGCGGGCGAAACCGAAATATCCGTCGACCAGGGCCGCGATCCGATCGCCGGGCGACGCGTCGAGCGCGCGTCGGATCCAGTCGGTCCAGAGCGGGAAGCTGCGCGTGTTGAGCGCGATCAGCAGCCGATCGAGCGATCCGAACACATTGTAGATGGTGCCGACCGTATAGCCGGCGCGCTTGGCCACCTCGCGCGCCGAAAAGCCGGCAAGGCCGGTCTCGCCCAGCAGATCGTGACCGGTCGCGAGGATCAACTCCCTCAACTCTTCCCGGCTATGATCCGACCGACGGCCCATCGGAGTCGAGTAACACAAAACTGAACATTGTCCAATTTCTATATTGAACAGCGTTCATTTTCTGCTACGACCCGCGGACGGGAGAGTGCGATGACGTTGCTGCTGCTGTTCGCCCTGGCCATGGCCGTCGTGTTGCTCCGCAACCAGCTCACGAGCCTGCGGGCGCGTGTCGATGCGCTGGAAGCCGCGCTGGAGGCATTCCGCACGGCCCCGTCCACCGAACCGCGCCAGGCCCGCACGGCGGGGCTCGTGGTCCGCCGCTCCGCGGCGACGCGGCCGGCTCCTTGGGTCGATGACGGGCAACCGACGACCGGGGCCGAACCGCCGCTTCCGAGCGCACCCGAGGCGCCGGGCGAGCCGAAACCGTCGATCGAGCCGATCCCGGTGGAGCCCGACGACGTGGCGCTTGCCCGCGCGGAGGAGGATCCCGTGGAGCTCGAACCGGCTCCGACCGCGCGCGCGGGGTTCGAGGACATGTTCGGTCGCCGCCTGCCGATCTGGGCGGGCGGTGGCACGCTTGCCGTCGCGGGCTTCTTCGTCGTCAAATACTCGATCGACGCCGGGCTGATCTCGCCGCTCGTGCGGGTGCTGTTCGGCCTGCTGTTCGGCACCGGGCTGATCGCGGCCGCCGAGATCGCGTACCGGCAGGCGGGGCGAGTCCGCGATCCGCGCATCCGCCAGGCGCTGGCGGGCGCCGGCGTGGCGACGCTCTACGCCTCGATCCTGGTCGCCGCGAACCTCTATGCGCTCGTCTCCCCGGGCGCCGCATTCGCGGGGCTGGCCGCGACGACCGTGCTCGCCGGGCTGCTCTCGATCCGGTTCGGCGCGGCAAGCGCCGTTCTCGGCCTGCTCGGCGGCCTATCCGCGCCGGCGCTGGTCGACGCCGGACCGCCGGACATGGCGCTCCTGGCCTCGTATCTCGCGCTCGCGGTCGGCGGGCTGTGCGCGCTCGGTCGCACGCAGCGCTGGTGGTGGCTGGGCGCCGCGGCGCTCGCCGGCGGCTTCGGCTGGGGCATGACGCTGATCGTCGCAGGCGCGCTGGACGCGGCGGCGATCCTGTCGCTCGGCACCTATACGCTGCTGATCGGCGTCGCCTTTCCGCTGCTTCTCGCCGAGGGTCCGACCCGGGCGCTGCGCTGGGCCGGCCTGCTCGCCGGCTGCGCGCAGATGGCGGCGATCGTCGCGACGGGCGGCTTCGCGCCGCTGACCTGGGCACTTTACGGGCTGCTCGGCGGTGCGACGGTCTGGCTGTCCTTCCGCGACGCGCGGCTGCGCGAGGCGCCTGCCGCCGCCCTGGTCGTCGGCGTGATGCTCGCGATCGCCTGGCCGGTCCCGCCTGCCAGCCAGCTCGCGCTCGTCGTGACGGGAATAGCCCTGATCTTCGGCCTGCCCGCGGCGTGGCGCGCGTGGCGCGACGACGGAAAACTGGTCGACGCGGGGCAGGTCGCGCTCGTCGGCCTCGCCATCGGCCTGCTTCCGCTGCACCGGCTCAGCGGTGCGCCGGCGGGCGGCTTCGCGCTCCTTGGCGCCTTGCTGGTTACCGCTGTCGCCGCGCTCGGCTGGCATCGAACCCGCGCCGATCACCGCTTTCCGCTGCTTGCCGGGACAAGTGGGCTGCTGCTCGCGATCGCGGCGGGGCTGGCCGGGCCCGATTGGACGCTCGCACCGGCCGTGGCCGCGGTGGCCGGGCTGCTGCTGCTCGTCGGGCGTGCGGCGGGCGACCCGCGCGTCGGCGGCATCGCCGCGCTGTTCGGCGTCGCCGCCGCGCTGCTGCTTCCCGTCACCGGAGGAGGGTGGAGCGAACTCGCGCGGTCGTTCGGCACGGCGGCGCGTGCGCCGGCCGCCATGGCCCTCCTGCGATGGGCCGTCACGGCGGCGATCGCGCTGACCTTCGCCCGATATGGCGGCCGACGCGTGGCGCCGGCGGCTCAGGTGCTTGCCGTCCTCCTCGGATATGTCGCGCTGGCCCAATCCGTCCCCGCATCGCTGCTGCCGCTGCTGCCCGCGGCGATGCTGGCCGGCCTCGCGCTCGCGCGCCGGGCGACGACGCTCGCGCCCGCGCTGATCACGGCCGGGTTGCTGTCCTCGGGCTGGGCCGCGGCGGACGTCGCGCGCTGGGCGGCGACCAGTCTGGGGGCGCTGGTCGGTTACCCCGCTTATGTCGCGAACCTGCCGGGCTGGAGCGCGGCACTCACCAGGCTGGCCGCGCCCGCGCTCGGGCTGGGGATCGCGCTGGCGCTCGACGTCGTGTCGCCGCGTCTGCGCCGCCTCGCGATCGGTGCGGCCGGCCTGCTGGGCGTCGCCGCGATCCACATCCTCTACAAGCAGCTTTTCGCGATCGCTGACCATGGCGCGTTCGTCGCCCACGCGATGGCAGAGCGCACCGCCTGGGAAGGCCTGCTGGCGGCGGTCGCGGCGATGGCCTGGATCGCGGGCCGGCGCCAGGTCGCGGCGACCGCCGGGGGGCTCGCGCTCGCCCATTTCGCCTGGTTCACGCTGTTGCTGCACAATCCGCTCTGGGCCGACCAATATTCCGGTCCCTGGCTCTTCGCCGCATATTGCTTGGCCGGCGCTCTGGTCTGGGCGAGCGCGAAGCTGGATCCGACGCCGCGGCTGGCGCACGCCCGCGAAGCCGGACTGATGATCGTGATCCTTGCGAGCGGCGTGTCGCTGCTCCGCCAGCTCATCCACGGCGAACTGCTCAGCAGCCCGGGACTGACCCCGGCGGAAGACATTGCGCGATCGGTGTTCGCCATCGCGGCAGCGATCGCATTCCTGGCCTGGGGGATCCGCTCGGCCCAGCGCGACTGGCGGCTCGCCTCGCTCGCGCTGATGCTGCTCGCCGTCGGCAAGGTGTTCCTGTTCGACGCGGCAGGGCTGGACGGGCTGGCGCGGATCGCCAGCTTCGCGGCTTTGGGCTTCAGCCTGCTCGGGGTCGGCTGGCTCTACGCCCGCTATCTGCCGGCGCGCGAATGACCGGCCGTCCGTGCCGCGAAGCACGGACGGCACGGCGCATCACTGGTCGAGGAAGCTCCGCATCTTGCGGCTGCGCGACGGGTGCTTGAGCTTACGCAGCGCCTTCGCCTCGATCTGGCGGATGCGCTCGCGCGTCACGCTGAACTGCTGGCCGACTTCCTCGAGCGTGTGATCGGTGTTCATGCCGATGCCGAAGCGCATGCGCAGCACCCGCTCCTCGCGCGGCGTGAGCGACGCCAGCACGCGCGTGACCGTCTCCTTGAGGTTCGCCTGGATCGCGGCGTCCACCGGGATGACCGCGTTCTTGTCCTCGATGAAATCGCCCAGATGCGAATCTTCCTCGTCGCCGATCGGCGTCTCGAGGCTGATCGGCTCCTTGGCGATCTTCATCACCTTGCGGACCTTCTCGAGCGGCATCGACAGCCGCTCGGCCATTTCCTCCGGCGTCGGCTCGCGGCCCTGTTCGTGCAGGAACTGGCGCGAGGTGCGCACCAGCTTGTTGATCGTCTCGATCATATGGACCGGGATGCGGATCGTGCGCGCCTGGTCGGCGATCGAGCGCGTGATCGCCTGCCGGATCCACCACGTCGCATAAGTCGAGAATTTGTAGCCGCGCCGATATTCGAACTTATCGACCGCCTTCATCAGGCCGATATTGCCCTCCTGGATCAGGTCCAGGAACTGCAGGCCGCGGTTGGTGTACTTCTTGGCGATCGAGATCACGAGGCGGAGATTGGCCTCGACCATCTCCTTCTTCGCGATGCGCGCCTCGCGCTCGCCCTTCTGCACCATGTTTACGATGCGGCGGAACTCGGGCAGGGCCATTCCGGTCGCCTGCGCGATCTCGGCGATCTCGGCGCGGATCCGCTCGACCGAATCCGCTTCGGCAGCGGCGAAGGCCGACCACTTCTTGTCGAGCCCGCGCACCGCGTCGACCCAGCTCTCGTCGAGCTCATGGTTCACATAGCGGTCGAGGAAGTCGCGGCGCGGCACCTTGTGGCGCTCGGCCAGCCGCAGCATCTGCCCGCCCAGCGCGGTCAGCCGACGGTTGTAGCTGTAGAGCTGGTCGACCAGATACTCGATCTTCTGGTTGTGAAACTGGACGCTTTCGACCTCGGCCGTCAGCTCCTCGCGCAGCTTCTGATAGTCGCGCTCCTTCGCGGTCGCGAACTCCGCGCCGCCGCCCAGCGCATCGAGGCGCTGGCCCTGGAGCTTGGCGAACTTCTTGTAGAGCTCGGTGATCTTCGCGAATTTCTCGATCGCGCCGGGCTTGAGCAACTCCTCCATCGCGGCGAGCGAGAGCGTGTTATCCTCGTCGTCCTCTTCCATCGGCCGCGGGGTGCGGCGCTCGGTCATGGACTCCTCGTCGTCCTCGTCGGCGACGACTTCCTCGACCTCGTCCTCGTCCTTGAACGACGGGCCGGCGGTCTTTTCGGAAATCTCGCCGTCGCCCTCGTCCTCGTCGTCGAGATTGTCGGGCGTCGGGTCCTTGGACAGCATCGCGTCGAGATCGAGGATCTCGCGCAGCTGCATCGTGCCTTCGTTGAGCGCGTTCGACCAGCCGATGATGGCGTTGAAGGTGATCGGGCTTTCGCAAAGCCCCAGGATCATCGTGTCGCGACCGGCCTCGATGCGCTTGGCGATCGCGATCTCGCCCTCGCGGCTGAGCAGCTCGACGGCGCCCATCTCGCGAAGGTACATCCGCACCGGATCGTCGGTCCGGTCGACGGTTTCCTTCTTCTTCTCGACGACCGGCGCAAAGCCGGTGTCGCCGTCCGACGCGGTATCGACCTCGTCGTCGTCGGCCGGGGCTTCCTCGCCGTCCTCGCCCGCATCCTCGTTCTCGACGATGTTGACGCCCATGTCGTTCAGCGCCGACATGATGTCCTCGATCTGCTCGGAGGACATCTGGTCTTGCGGCAGAGCCTCGTTGAGCTCGTCATAGGTGATGTAGCCGCGCTTCTTCGCGCGGCCGATCAACTTCTTGATCGAGGCCTCGTTCAGGTCGATCAGGGGCGCGTCGCCGCCTTCAGCCTTCTCGACCGGTTCGTCCATCGTCTTCGCCATTCGCTCGCCCGAACCCAGATCCAATCACTCGCCTTCGTCGTCCTGCAGGAGATTTGCAAGACGTCGATCGATCTCGACGCGCATTTCCAGAAGCCGCTGCTGTTCCGCATAGGTCGTTTCGTCGAACGACCGCGTCAACCGCGCCGTCGCCGCGCTCAGCGCCGCATCCACTTCGGGACGCGACACCATCACCTGAATCGCCTCGCCGAGGTCGGCCCTGGCGCGTTCAGGCTGTGCATCCTTTCGCGTGAACGAGAAAGGCAGGCTGTCGGCACGCAGCAAGTCTCTCGCGAGCGCATCGAACTCGCTGTCCGCCAATATGGTGGCGACTCGTCCCTTATCAAGCGCTTGCTCGTGGAGGGCGAGATCGACCAGCGCATCGACCAAGCGCGCCACCAGCGGGTCGCCGATCCGGAGCGCGTGCAGCGCCTCGGCGTGGCGGGCGAGGAGGTCCGGGAAACGCAGCAGTCCGGCGACGATGCCCTTGGCCAGCACGCGCTCGATCCCGGTCGCGCCGACATTCTTCGCCTCGGCGCTGAGCGGCCGCTCGAACGCCATGCCGGGCCGGAAGGGTGCACCGCGCCGCTGGCCGCCCTGGCGCGCCGGCATCGGCGGCCGACGCGAGAGATACTGGGCCTCGAAGCGGCTGCGGAACTCCGCCTGGTACTGGCTGCGGACGTCGGGATCGCCGATCGACTGGGCCAGTTCGTTCAGCCGCTTGCGCAAGCCGGCGCGCTGTTCGGGCGTGGCGAGCGGGGCGGCGGCGACTTCGTGGTTCCAGATCCGGTCGACCAGCGGCTCGGGGGCGCGCGCGAGCTGCTCGAACGCGCCGGCACCTCCCTGCCGCACGAGATCGTCGGGATCCTGGCCGGAGGGGAGCGTCAGGAAGGCGAGGCTGCGCCCGGGCGCGATCACCGGCAGCGCACGGGTCGCGGCGCGAAAGGCGGCCTTCTGGCCGGCGCCGTCGCCGTCGAAGCAGAGCAGGGGAGTATCGACCTGCCGCCAGAGCCGCTCGATCTGGAACTCGGTCAGCGCCGTGCCGAGCGGCGCGACCGCCTCGCCGATGCCGGCCTGGGCGAGCGCGATCACGTCGAGATACCCCTCGACCACGACGATGCGCCCGCTCGCCCGCGCCGCGGCGGCCGCCTTGTCGAGATTGTAGAGCGTCCGCCCCTTGTCGAAGAGCGGCGTATCGGGCGAGTTCAGATATTTGGGCTCGCCCTGGCCGATGATCCGGCCGCCGAACGCGATCACGCGCCCGCGCGGGTCGCGGATCGGGATCATCAGCCGGTCGCGAAACCGGTCATAGGGCTCCTTGCCGTCGACCTGGATCAGCAGCCCCGCCTCGACCAGCATGGCGTCGCCGAAGCGGGCGAGCGCCTTCCTGAGCGCGCCCTTGGAGTCCGGCGCATAGCCGATCCCGAACTCCTGTCGCGTCGCCTCCGACAGTCCGCGCCGCGCGACATAGGTTCGCGCCGCCGCGCCCGCGATCCCGCCATATTGCTCCTCGAACCACGCCGCCGCCGCCGCCAGCACGTCGTGCAGGCTCTTCGCGCGCTCGGCCTTTTCGGCGGCGCGAGGGTCGGGAGCCGGCATGTCGAGGCTCGCCGCGGCGGCGAGTTCCTTCACGGCATCGATGAAGGGCAGTCCCCGCTGGTCGGTCATCCAACGGATCGCATCGCCATGCGCGCCGCAGCCGAAGCAATGGTAGAAGCCCTTCTCGTCGTTGACGTAGAAGCTCGGGCTCTTCTCGTTGTGGAACGGGCAGCAGGCCCGGAACTCGCGCCCCGCGCGCTGCAGCTTCACGGTCTTGCCCACGAGCGCCGACAGCAACGTCCGCGCGCGAAGCTCGTCCAGGAATTGCGGGCTGAGGCTCATGGACGCGGGTCTCCCCTCCCGCTCGCGGGAGGGGCTGGGGGTGGGCACGCTGCAAGCGCATTGCGAATGGCGGTCAATACCCCTTCCAGATTGGCTTCGAGTTCGTCGTTCGAGAATCGCATCACCCGGATACCATATGTCGCCAGCAGGCGATCCCGCCATTCATCTCGGGCGGGATCGATGGCATGGCTGTGGCCGTCGAGCTCGATCGCGAGCCGCGACCGCCGGCACAGAAAGTCGCAGAAAAAAGGGCCGATCTGGATTTGCCTGCTGAACTTGTGACCGTCGAGCTGGGAACGGCTCAGATATCGCCAAAGGACCCGTTCTGCCGGCGACGCGTCGCGACGGAGCTCCCGGGCGCGTTGCGTGTTCCGGTTTCGCCAGTTCGGCATCGCGCCTCGCCCCACAGCCCACCCCCAGCCCCTCCCGCAAGCGGGAGGGGAGGCGGAGTCTGGGCCTCAATGAGCTTATAGTCGATCGCCCTTGTCCAACGCGGCCCGATACGGACGGGCTACGCGCGTTGCCTCATCCCAAAGCCGCCTTCACCAGCCCGCTCGCCTTCGACATGTCGAGCTTGCCGGCGTGGCGGGTCTTCAGTTCGGCCATCACCCGGCCCATGTCCTTGACGCTGGTCGCGCCGAGGTCGGACTTGATCGTCTCGATCGCGGCGCGCGTCTCGGCCTCGTCCATCATCTGCGGCAGGAAGCGTTCGATGACGGCGACCTCGGCGGCTTCGGCGGCGGCGAGTTCGGGGCGGTTGCCCTGCTCGTAGAGCGTGATCGACTCGCGGCGCTGCTTCACCATCTTCTGGAGAACCTCGGTGACGAGCAGGTCGTCGTCGTCCGGCGCCTTGCCGGTGCGCGCCTCGATGTCGCGGTTCTTGATCGCGGCCTGGATCAGGCGCACGGTCGCGGTGGTTTCCTTGTCGCCGCCCTTCATGGCGGCGACCAGTGCGGCTTTGATGTCGTCACGAATCATGGCGACCGCTTTAACAGGTTGACCGGCACGGCGCGCAAGCCTAGCGGGTGGGCCTTAGCGACATCGCTGCCCCAAACTTCTGCAAGGAGCCGACCCTTATGGCCGACGCCACGCCTTTGCGCGCACCCGACGGAGCGACGGGGGTCCTGGTACTGGCAAGCGGGGAGGTGGTCTGGGGTCGCGGGTTCGGCGCGGAAGGCGAGGCCGTGGGCGAGGTGTGCTTCCACACCGCGATCACCGGCTATCAGGAGATCATGACCGATCCCTCGTTCGCGGGGCAGATCATCACCTTCACCTTCCCCCATATCGGCAATGTCGGCGCGAACCATGAGGATGTGGAGGCGAACCACGCCCATGCGCTGGGCATGATCGTGCGCGAGGACGTAACCGCGCCGTCGAATTTCCGCGCCGCCGAAGGGCTCGGCACCTGGCTCGCCGCGCGCGGGCGGATCGGCCTTGCCGGCATCGACACGCGCGCGCTCACCCGGCGCATCCGCAGCGGCGGCGCGCCCAACGGGGTCATCGCCCACAGCGCCGCCGGCGCGTTCGACATTCCCGCGCTCGTCGAAAAGGCGCGCGCCTGGCCAGGCCTCGAGGGCATGGACCTCGCCCGGGACGTGTCGTGCGAGGCGCATCATCTCTGGCAGGGCGGGATCTGGAAGCTCGGCTTCGGCTACGACCATGGCCATGAGCTTGCCGACGATCGCCCGCACGTCGTCGCGATCGACTATGGCAGCAAGCACAACATCTTCCGCAACCTCGTGAAAGCGGGTGCCAAGGTCACCGTCTTGCCCGCGACCGCGACGTTCGACGAGGTGATGGCGCAGGCGCCCGACGGCTTCTTCCTGTCCAACGGCCCCGGCGATCCTGCCGCCACCGGCGACTATGCGGTCCCGGTGATCCGGCAGATGCTCGAGACCGGCAAGCCGCTGTTCGGCATCTGCCTCGGCCACCAGCTCCTCGCGCTGGCCATCGGCGCGCGCACGACCAAGATGTTCCAGGGCCATCGCGGCGCCAACCACCCGGTCAAGCGGCTCGAGGACGGGCGCGTCGAGATCACCAGCATGAACCACGGCTTCGCGGTCGAGCGCGACAGCCTGCCGCCGAACGCCCGCGAGACGCACGTGTCGCTGTTCGACCAGTCCAACTGCGGCCTGGAGCTCACCGACCGGCCGGCGTTCAGCGTGCAATACCACCCCGAGGCCAGCCCCGGCCCGATGGACAGCACCTATTTGTTCGAGAAGTTCGTCCGCCGCGTCGAGGCGGCGAAGACGCCCGAGCGCGAGACCAACTGATGCCCAAACGCACCGACATCTCCTCGATCCTGATCATCGGCGCGGGGCCGATCGTCATCGGGCAGGCGGCCGAGTTCGACTATTCGGGCACGCAGGCGGCGAAGGCGCTGCGGGCCGAGGGCTACCGCATCGTGCTGGTGAACTCGAACCCCGCGTCGATCATGACCGATCCCGAGTTCGCCGACGCGACCTATATCGAGCCGATCACGCCCGCCGTCGTCGCCAAGATCATCGAGAAGGAGCGCCCCGATGCGATCCTGCCGACGATGGGCGGCCAGACCGCGCTCAACACCGCGCTCGCGCTGTTCCATGACGGCACGCTCGCCAAGTACGGCGTGACGATGATCGGCGCCGACGCCGACGCGATCGACAAGGCCGAGGACCGGCTGAAGTTCCGCGAGGCGATGGACAAGATCGGGCTCGAAAGCCCGCGCAGCCGCATCGCGCACACGCTCGACGAGGCGTTCGCCGCGCTCGACTTCGTCGGGCTCCCCGCGATCATCCGGCCGAGCTTCACGCTGGGCGGGACGGGCGGCGGCATCGCCTATAATCGCGAGGAGTTCGCCGAGATCGTCACCGGCGGGCTGGACGCGTCGCCGACCACCGAAGTGCTGATCGAGGAATCGGTGCTGGGCTGGAAGGAATATGAGATGGAAGTCGTGCGCGACCGCGCCGACAATGCCATCATCGTCTGCTCGATCGAGAATATCGATCCGATGGGCGTCCATACCGGCGACTCGATCACCGTCGCGCCCGCGCTGACGCTGACCGACAAGGAATATCAGATCATGCGCAACGCGAGCATTGCGGTGCTGCGCGAGATCGGGGTCGAGACCGGCGGCTCGAACGTCCAGTTTGCCGTCAACCCGGCGGACGGGCGGCTGGTCGTGATCGAGATGAACCCGCGCGTGTCGCGCTCCTCGGCGCTGGCCTCCAAGGCGACCGGCTTCCCGATCGCCAAGGTCGCGGCGAAGCTGGCGGTCGGCTACACGCTCGACGAGATCGACAACGACATCACCGGCGCGACCCCGGCCAGCTTCGAGCCGACGATCGACTATGTCGTGACCAAGATCCCGCGCTTCGCGTTCGAGAAGTTCAAGGGCGCCGAGCCCTTGCTCTCGACCGCGATGAAAAGCGTCGGCGAAGTGATGGCGATCGGCCGCAACATCCACGAGAGCCTGCAAAAGGCCCTGCGCGGGCTGGAGACCGGGCTGACCGGGCTCAACCCTGTCGCGGCGCTTGCGGGCGCCAGCCGCGAAGAAATCGTCGAGGCGCTCGCCCGGCCGACGCCGGACCGGCTGCTCGTCGCCGCGCAGGCGCTGCGCGAGGGGCTGAGCGTCGACGCGGTGCACCAGGTCGCCAAATACGACCCCTGGTTCCTGGCGCGCCTCCAGGAGATCGTCGCCGCGGAAGCCGATGTCGCGCGTGACGGCGTTCCCGGCGACGCGGCAGCGCTGCGCCGCCTGAAGGCGATGGGCTTCTCGGACGCGCGCCTGGCCGAGCTGACCGGGCAAAGCGAGGACGCGGTCCGCGCCGCGCGCCATGCGAGCGGCGTCCGGCCCGTGTTCAAGCGGATCGACACCTGCGCCGCCGAGTTCGCGGCCAAGACCCCTTATATGTATTCGACCTACGAGGCGCCGTCGTTCGGCGCGCCCGAGGACGAATCCGAGCCGACCGGGCGCCGGAAGGTCGTCATCCTTGGCGGCGGTCCGAACCGGATCGGGCAGGGGATCGAGTTCGACTATTGCTGCGTCCATGCCTGCTTCTCGCTGCGCGACACCGGGCTCGAGACGATCATGATCAACTGCAACCCCGAGACCGTCTCGACCGATTATGACACGTCGGACCGGCTCTATTTCGAGCCGCTCACGGCCGAGGACGTGCTCGAGGTGCTCCATGTCGAGCAGCAGAAGGGCGAACTGCTGGGCGTGATCGTCCAGTTCGGCGGGCAGACGCCGCTGAAGCTCGCCTCGGCGCTCGAGCAGGCGGGCATCCCGATCCTCGGCACCAGCCCGGACGCGATCGACCTCGCCGAGGATCGCGAGCGGTTCGCCGCGCTGGTCGAACGGATCGGGCTCAAGCAGCCGGCCAACGGCATCGCGCGCAGCCGCGACGAGGCGCTCGCGGTTGCGGAGCGCATCGGCTACCCGGTGCTGCTCAGGCCGTCCTACGTGCTCGGCGGGCGCGCGATGGAGATCGTCGACACGCCTGCCCAGCTCGAGACGTACATCGCGACCGCGGTGCAGGTTTCCGGCGACTCGCCGGTGCTGATCGACCGCTATCTCCGCGACGCGATCGAGGTGGATGTCGACGCGATCGGGGACGGCGACGACGTCGTGGTGACGGGAGTCATGCAGCACATCGAAGAGGCGGGCGTCCATTCGGGCGACAGCGCCTGCTCGCTGCCGCCCTACAGCCTCACGCGCGACGTGATCGCGGAGATCGAGCGGCAGACCGATGCGCTTGCCCGGGCGCTCTCGGTGCGCGGCCTGATGAACGTGCAGTTCGCGGTCAAGGACGGCGAGGTCTATCTGATCGAGGTCAATCCGCGCGCCAGCCGTACCGTGCCGTTCGTCGCCAAGGCGATCGGCACCCCGATCGCGAAGATCGCGGCGCGGGTCATGGCGGGCGAGAAGCTCAGGGACCTGCCGGTGATCGACCGCCACGTCCCGCACATGTCGGTCAAGGAAGCGGTGTTCCCGTTCGCGCGCTTCCCCGGAATCGATCCCGTTCTCTCGCCCGAGATGAAGTCGACCGGCGAAGTGATGGGCATGGACATGGATTTTGCGACCGCGTTCGCCAAGGCCCAGCTCGGCGCCGGGACGATCCTGCCCGAGAGCGGAACCCTGTTCGTGTCGGTCAAGGACAGCGACAAGGCGCAGATGCTCGAACCGGTCCGCGAGCTGATCGGAATGGGCTTCCGGGTGATCGCGACCAGCGGGACCGCCGACTTCCTGAGCGGAGCGGGCGTGTCGGTGGAGCGGGTCAACAAGGTGGCGCAGGGGCGGCCGCACATCGTCGACCGGATCAAGGATGGCGGCGTCGACCTGATCTTCAACACCACCGAAGGCGCGCAATCGCTGCGGGACTCGAAATCGATCCGCGCCTCGGCGCTCTATGGCAAGGTCCCGAACTTCACGACCGCGGCCGCGGCAGCCGCGGCGGTGCAGGCGATCGCGTCGCTTCGGGCGCGTCCCCTTGAAGTAAGGTCGTTGCAGTCATATTATTCCGCCTCACGCGCCTGACGTCCCGACAGCTCGATCGAGAGGTGGGCGACCCCGGGGGAGGGTCGCTCGAGGCGAATTATTCCGGAAGAAGGGTGGTTTGATGGCGACCGTTGAAAAGATGCCGATGCTGCAGGAGGGCTATGAGAAGCTCAATGCGGATCTGAAGCGTCTCAAGGAAGAGCGGCCGCTGATCGTCGACGCCATCGAAGAGGCCCGCGCGCACGGCGACTTGTCAGAGAATGCGGAATATCACGCCGCCAAGGAGCGCCAGGGCCAGATCGAGGCGGAGATTGCGCGCCTTGAGGATCGCCTGAGCCGCGCCCAGATCATCGACCCGACCGAGCTCTCGGGCGACAAGATCGTGTTCGGGGCGACCGTGACCCTGCTCGACGAGGACGAAAAGCCGATCCGCTACCAGATCGTCGGCGAGACCGAGGCCGACGCGAAGGCCGGCCGGATCAGCTACAACTCGCCGCTGGGGCGCGCGCTGATCGGGCGCAAGGTCGACGACGAGATCGAGGTCACGGTGCCGTCGGGCGACCGCTACTACGTCGTCGCCAAGATCGAATTCATCTGAACACGGATCCCGGCCCTCTCCGCCAGCGAGCCCAGGACCCGCGCATGCCGTCGCTCCCGGTCGGCCGCGTCACCAGCGCGATCGCCGCGATCACCGCCATTGCCTGGCTGCTGCTCGCGCTGACCGGCCAGGACCAGCTCTATGCCCTGACGTCGGGGTTCATCCCCGCGCGGCTGAGCGGCCTGGTCGAGCTGCAATCCGGCTGGCCGGCCTGGCTGACTCCGCTGACGGCGACGCTCAACCACGCCGGGATCGTCCATCTCGGCTTCAACCTGCTGATGTTCGTCTATTGCGGCCGCTTCGTCGAGGACGTGATCGGGGGAGCGCCGAGCGCGATCGTCTATGTGGCGGGCGCCTACGCCGCCGCGCTCGCGCACTGGGCCGTCGACCCGGCGAGCACGGTGCCGATGATCGGCGCGAGCGGCGCCGCTTCGGCGACCGTCGGCGCCTATGCGGTCTTCTTCAGCCGCGCGAAGGTGAAGGCGATCGGTCCCTTCTCGCCGTTCGTCGTGCGGGTCGTGTGGCTCGCGGCCGGCTGGATCTTCGTCCAGTCGCTGATCGGGCTGGCAGGGATGGGCGGCGGCCAGATCGCCATCGCGGCGCATATCGGCGGCTTCATCGCCGGCCTGCTGCTTGCCCGCCCGCTGCTGCTCTGGCGCTACCGGCACGCCTGAGCGACCGGCTCAGCCGTTGGGCAGTTCGGGCTCGAGCAGCCGGTGGAGATGGACGACGACATATTTCATCTCGGCATCGTCGACCGTCCGTTGCGCTGCGCTGCGCCACGCATTTTCGGCCGACTTATAGTCCGGGTAGATGCCGACGACGTCGATCTTGTCGAGATCGACGAACTCAAGGCCTTGCGGGTCGCGGACGCGCCCGCCGAAGACGAGATGCATTTTGCTCATGGGCCGCGCGGTTAGCGGCGGCGCGCCGGGCAATCAAGCCACGGCGCGCCGTTCGCGTGTCACTGGCCGTCGAGCGGCGCGTTCTCGCTGTGCTCGCCATGGGTGTCGCCGGGCTGCGCGCCGGTGACCTTGCTGGCCGCCGCCGAGCCGGCAGCGGTGCCGGCCGCGCTCACTGCGCCCAGCGCCTTGTCGATGATCGCCTCGACCGGCGACTTGGCCGGCTGGCTGAGCCCCAGTTCCTGCTTGCCCGCGTCGACCGCGGCGCGAACGGCCTCGCTCGCGGCCAGGCCGATCCGGTTGCCCGCCGCACCCAGCGTCCGCGCCTCGCGCTCGGTGCGCGGGAGCAGGGCGCCGATCGCGGCGCCGAGCGCGACACCGCCGGCGATCGCGATCAGCGGCGTCTCGTCGACGCGGGTGCCGACCTGCTGGCCGGCCGACGCCGCACGCTCGCGCGCGCTGCCGATCGCGCCCTGGACGCGCGCGCGCGGGCCTTCGGAGCGGGTCGAGGGGCTGGTATCATTGTCGATGGTGGCCATGGTCATGCTCCTTGATCGGCAAGCGCGCTGGCGTGCCCTGCCGGACTGGTTTCGGGGTTCGCCGCCGGGGACACCCGCGCGGCCTCGTAAGGGGTAAGTTCGTCGGTGGTTGCGGGTTCGCCCGCATCGGATCGGTCGAACAGGCGTGACAGGACCCGCGCGATGGGCTTGCGCAGCAGGAAGATGACGAGCGGCACGGCCAGCGCCGCGGCCGCCGCGGGCCGCGCCCGGGCCGTCGCGACGCCCTGATTGGCGACGTTCAGCCCGGCATTGGCGGCGTCGCTCGCCTTCTCCTTCACGCTTTCCTTGACGTCGTTCGCGATCGTCTTGGGGCTCAGCCGATATTGCAGCGTGTGGAGCGTTCCCATGAACCGCTCCTTGGCCGCATTGGCCTCGGCCTCCTTGGCCTTCACCTCGACCTTGGTCATTTCGCGTTCCCCGCAAGCTGCTTGTAGGCGAGATAGCCGAGCAGGCCGGCAATCGCGAAGGTGACGACCACGACGATCAACGTCGCGCCGAACGGGCCGACTTGCGGCGTCAGCGACATGATCAGCCCGACCAGAAGCGCGGTGACCGCCGACAGCGCCAGGACCGCCGCCGTTCCGCCGAAGATGGCCGCCCATTTGACGGGCTCGGCCTTCTCCTGCGCCTTTGCCTTGTAGAGCTCGACCTCGGCGCGCGCATAACGCTTGCCGTCATCGACGAGCTGGCTGAACAATTGGCCGATCGGCACGTCCCCGTTCATCGCGCGTCGCTCCTCAGGCCGGGAAGGTCGGCTCGGTCGATCCCGTGACGGAAGTGCCGCCGGTCGGATCGGCGAACGGGGTCGTGGCGGGGCTGCTCGCCGGCGTGAACGGCGTCGTCTGCGTCGTGCCCGCGAAACCCTGGGTGGCGGTGTTCGACGTGCCGCCGGCCGGGGTCGACGGGGTCGTGTCCGCCTCATAGCCGACGCCGGCCTTCACCAGCCGGGCCAGCACGAAGCCGACCGCGACCGCGGCGCCGATCGCCACGGCGGGCGATTTGCGGACCAGGTCGCGCGCATCCTCGACGAGATCGTCGATGTCCTTGTCGCGCAGGGTCGCGGCGAATCCGGAGACGCTCTGCGCCGCGTTCTGGGCGTAGCGGCCATATTGCGGGCCGGCCTTCTCCTCGATCGTGCGCGCGGTATCCTCGAGAAAGCGCGCGGCCTCGTCGAGTGCGCCGGTCGCCTTTTCCTTGCCCTGGCCCGCCACGTCGCGCGCCTTCTCGCCGGCCTGGCTCTTCAGCGTCGCAAACTGCTGTTTCAGCTTGTCGCCGGTCGTCGTCTGTTCGGCGCCGGCGCTGAAGCCGTCATTCGCCTGGTTCTGATCCGTCATCTCGATCCCTTTCCGGGTTGATGTTCGCCACCAGAAACAATCGCTCGGGCGGCATGGTTCCTTGTCGGCGGCCACGCCGAATTGCGTTCCGGCGACGTCGCCGATAGGGGCAGCCTGTCCCGACCACGATGTAGGAATACCGTTCCATGACCGCAATAATCGACATCCATGGCCGCCAGATTCTCGACAGCCGCGGCAATCCCACGGTGGAGGTCGATGTGTCGCTGGAAGATGGCAGCTTCGGCCGCGCAGCGGTGCCGTCGGGCGCCTCGACCGGTGCGTTCGAGGCGGTCGAGAAGCGGGACGGGGACAAGACCCGCTGGCTCGGCAAGGGCGTCGAGCAGGCGATTGCCGCGGTGAACGGCGAGATCGCCGAGGCGATCCTCGGCCGCGAGGCGGAAGACCAGGCCGAGATCGATGCCGAGATGATCGCGCTCGACGGGACCGAGAATAAGGGCCGGCTGGGCGCCAACGCCATATTGGGCGTCAGCCTCGCCGTGGCGAAGGCGGCGGCCGAGGCGACCGGGTTGCCGCTCTACCGCTATGTCGGCGGCGTCTCCGCGCAGCTGCTGCCGGTGCCGATGATGAACATCGTGAACGGCGGCGCGCACGCGGACAATCCGATCGACTTCCAGGAGTTCATGATCATGCCGGTCGGCGCCGACAGCCTGGCCGAGGCGGTGCGCTGGGGGGCGGAGATCTTCCACACGCTCAAGAAGGCGCTGCACGACCAGGGCCTGGCGACTGCGGTCGGCGACGAAGGCGGGTTCGCGCCCAATCTCGCCTCGCCTGCGGCGGCGCTCGACTTCATCATGAAGGCGATCGAGACCGCCGGCTACACGCCCGGCGACGATGTCGTGCTCGCGCTCGATTGCGCGGCGACCGAGTTCTACAGGAACGGTCGCTACGAGCTGGAGGGCGAGGGGCGCTCGCTGTCCAGCGACGAAATGGCCGCCTATTTGGCCGAGCTGTGCGCACGCTATCCGATCAGCTCGATCGAGGACGGCATGGCCGAGGACGACTATGCCGGCTGGGCGACGCTGACGCGCGAGCTGGGCGCCCGGGTCCAGCTCGTCGGCGACGACCTGTTCGTGACCAATCCCAAGCGGCTCACCGACGGCATCGGCCAGGGCCTCGCCAATTCGCTTCTGGTGAAGGTCAACCAGATCGGGACGCTCAGCGAGACGCTCGAAGCGGTGGCGACCGCGCAGCGCGCCGGCTACACCGCCGTCATGTCGCATCGCTCGGGCGAGACCGAGGACGCGACCATCGCCGACCTCGCCGTCGCGACCAACTGCGGCCAGATCAAGACCGGCAGCCTCGCGCGCTCGGACCGGCTCGCCAAGTACAACCAGCTGATCCGCATCGAGGAGCAGCTCGGCATGCAGGCCCGCTACGCCGGAAAGTCGATCTTTGCGAACAAAGCGGGTTGATCCGGTGACTCGCCTGTGATTCAAGGCAGTTGATGGCGCAGACTCGCAACTTGGCCCAATTGATCAGGTCGGCCGCCGGACCGGCGGTCGCCCTGCTCATCATCGGCTTCTTCGGCGGCTACGCCCTGCTCGGCCCGAACGGGGTGCTCGCGCTCGGCGACTATCGCCAGAACCTCGAAAAGCGCCAGGCCGAGCTCAGCCGGCTCGAGACGCAGAAGAAGATCATTGCGAACCGGGTCGCGCTGCTCGATCCGAAAAAGGCCAATCCGGACATGGTGGACGAGCTCATCCGCAAGGAGCTCGGGCTCACGCATCCCGACGACATCATCATCCCGCTCGACGACGCCGACGCGAAGTAACGCCCTGCCGGTTGCGACTCCCCGCGTCCCGCGCCTATAGGCGTCGAACTCCCGTTTCACCCGCTTACAAGGGGCCGTCATCTTGGCCAGAGCCGCAAAGCCGAAGGCGTCGCAATCGGCGCCCCCCGCCACGCCCAACCGCGAGCGTCCGCCCGAACCCCAGCGCTTCAAGGCGTCGAAGGAAGAGCTGCTGGCGCTTTACCGGCAGATGCTGCTCATCCGGCGCTTCGAGGAGAAAGCCGGCCAACTCTACGGCCTCGGCCTGATCGGCGGCTTCTGTCACCTCTATATCGGCCAGGAAGCGGTGGCGGTGGGCCTGCAGTCGGCGCTGACCGGCGGGCTCGACAGCGTGATCACCGGTTATCGCGACCATGGCCACATGCTTGCCTATGGCATCGACCCGAAGGTGATCATGGCCGAGCTGACCGGCCGCGCCGCCGGCATCTCGAAGGGCAAGGGCGGCTCGATGCACATGTTCTCGGTCGAACATCGCTTCTATGGCGGGCATGGCATCGTCGGCGCGCAGGTGAGCCTGGGCACCGGCCTCGCGTTCAAGCACAAATATGCGAACGACGGCGGGGTCTGCATGGCCTATTTCGGCGACGGCGCCGCGAACCAGGGCCAGGTCTATGAGAGCTTCAACATGGCGGAGCTCTGGAAGCTGCCGATCATCTTCGTGATCGAGAACAACCAATATGCGATGGGCACGAGCGTCAATCGCTCGTCGGCCGAGGACCAGCTCTATCGTCGCGGCGAGAGCTTCCGCATCCCGGGCATCCAGGTCGACGGCATGGACGTGCTCGCCTGCCGCGGCGCCGCGCAGGTGGCGCTGGACTGGGTGAGAAGCGGCAAGGGTCCGATCATCCTCGAGATGAAGACCTATCGCTATCGCGGCCACTCGATGTCCGACCCCGCCAAGTATCGCAGCCGCGAGGAAGTCCAGTCGGTGCGCGAGAAGTCCGATCCGATCGAGCATGCCGCGCGCGACCTGGCCGAGCTGGGCGTCGACGAGGCGGCGCTCAAGGAGATCGACAAGGACATTCGCCGCATCGTCGCCGAGGCGGCGGATTTCGCCGAGAACATGCCGGAGCCGGACCTGGCCGAGCTCCATACCGACGTGCTTGTGGAAACCTATTGATGGCGATCGAACTGAAGATGCCGGCCCTCTCGCCGACGATGGAGGAGGGGACGCTCGCCAAGTGGCTGGTCAAGGAAGGCGACGAGGTGCGCTCGGGCGACATCCTCGCCGAGATCGAGACCGACAAGGCGACGATGGAGTTCGAGGCCGTCGACGAGGGCAAGGTCGTCGAGCTGCTGGTGCCGGCCGGCACCGACGGCGTGAAGGTCGGCACCGTGATCGCGCGGCTGGCCGCGGAGGGCGAAGATGCCGCGCCGGCTCCGGCCCCGGCTCCGGCGGCGCAGCCGGCCGTCGAGGCCGCGGCGCCGGGTGCGCCGGCCGGCGAGGCGCAGCCGCTCGAGGCGACGCCGCCGCAGCAGACGCCGCCGGCGGGCGGCACCGACAAGCTGACCGCGGCGCCCGCCGCTCCGGCCGCCGATCCGGAAGTGCCGGCGGGCACCGAGATGGTCCGCACGACGCTGCGCGAGGCGCTGCGCGACGCGATGGCCGAGGAGATGCGCCGCGACGACCGTGTCTTCGTGATGGGCGAGGAAGTCGCGGAGTATCAGGGCGCCTACAAGGTCACCCAGGGGCTGCTCGACGAATTCGGCGCCGCCCGCGTCATCGACACGCCGATCACCGAATATGGCTTTGCGGGCGTCGGCACCGGTGCGGCGATGGGCGGCCTGCGCCCGGTCATCGAGTTCATGACATTCAACTTCGCCATGCAGGCGATCGACCACATCATCAACTCGGCCGCCAAGACCAACTATATGTCGGGCGGCCAGATGCGCTGCCCGATCGTGTTCCGCGGCCCCAACGGCGCGGCTTCGCGCGTCGCCGCGCAGCACAGCCAGAATTACGGGCCCTGGTATGCCAGCGTGCCGGGCCTGGTCGTCATCGCTCCCTATGACGCGGCCGACGCCAAGGGCCTGCTCAAGGCCGCGATCCGCAGCGAGGATCCGGTCGTGTTCCTGGAGAACGAGCTTCTCTACGGCCGCAGCTTCGACGTGCCGCGGATCGAGGATTTCGTGCTCCCGATCGGCAAGGCGCGGATCATGCGCCCGGGTCGCGACGTGACGATCGTGAGCTATTCGATCGGCGTCGGCGTGGCACTCGAAGCCGCGGAGACGCTGGCGGGCGAGGGGATCGAGGCCGAGGTGGTCGACCTGCGCACGCTCCGCCCGCTCGACCGCGCGACGGTGCTCGAAAGCCTGAAGCGCACCAATCGCCTCGTCGTCGTCGAGGAGGGCTGGCCCACCTGCTCGATCGCCTCCGAGATCGCCGCGATCGCGATGGAGGACGGCTTCGACGACCTCGACGCGCCTGTCCTCCGCGTCGCCAACGAGGACGTTCCGCTGCCATATGCCGCGAACCTCGAACGGGCGGCGCTGGTCGATGCCGGGCGGGTCGTCGAGGCGGTCAGGAAGGTGTGCTACCGGGCCTGATCCGGCCCGCATCCCGCTCGCCTGCGCGGGCGGGATCGCACCCAAGCGGGCGTTAACCGCGTCCCGCATCCCTTTGTTCACGCAAAGTGGTCATTCATGTGCACGGTTCGAAGGAGTGCACGGGGATGGCTCGATCCATTTTTAGGCGATTGCGGGACAGCGAGCGCGGCAGCGCCGTCACGCTGACCGCGATCTCTGTGCCGCTGCTGATGGGCGCGGGCGGGCTCGCAATGGACACGGTCCAGTGGGTGCTTTGGAAGCGCCAGCTGCAGCGTTCGGCAGATTCCGGCGCGCTCGCCGGCGCCTATGCGCGCGCGCAGAGCAAGAACGTCTTCACCGCGGTGTCGCGCGACCTGACGCAAAGCCTCGACGTCAGCCTGACCGGCCAGACGGTCGAGAACGGGCCGTCGACGGGCACCTATGCCGGCGACAGCCGGGCGGTGCGCGTGGTGCTCAACCTGCAACGGCGCCTGCCTTTCACCAGCTATTTCATGGCGACCGCGCCGACGATCACCGCCGAAGCGACCGCGGCGGTGCTGTCGAACGGCAATTATTGCGTGATCTCGCTCGAGGACACCGCGAGCACCGGCATCACCATGCAGGGCAATGCGACGGTGAACCTGGGCTGCGGCATGGCGACGAACTCGACCGGGAACCCGGCCGTGGTCGCAGGCGGCAGCTCGTCGATCTATGCGACGCCCGTCTCCGCGGTGGGCAATGTGCCGCCGAGCAGCAACTACGCAAACGGCACGACGCTGCAGCCCTATTCCATTTCGCAGCCCGATCCGTTCGCGAGCCTGTCCGATCCCGTCGTGCCGTCGGGGTGCAGGAACAAGCTCACCGTGCAGCCGAACGCGACCAAGACGATCAACCCGGCCGTCGACGGATCCTGCTTCCGCGGCATGGACCTGAAGGGCAACGTCACGTTCATGCCCGGTACTTATGTCATCGACGGCAGCGCCTTCGACGTGGGCTCGCAGGCGATCGTGGCGGGCGCGGGCGTGACCTTCATCCTCACCAGCAGCACCGCGGCGTCCAACCCGTCGAGCATCGCCACGCTCAACATCAATGGCGGCGCGACGCTTAACCTTACGTCGCCGGAAAGCGGCACTTACGCCAAGCTGCTCTTCTACCAGGATCGCCGCGCGGTCGATTCGGGGTCGAACAAGGTCAACGGCAATGCCGCGTCGACGCTGCAGGGCGGGTTCTACTTCGCCAAGCAAGCGGTCGATTTCACCGGCACCTCCGGCCAGAACACCCGGTGTGTGCAGATCGTCAGCCGGCGCGTGACCTTCATCGGCAACAGCCAGATCCAGAATGAATGCCCGCCGGGTCCGAACGACTGGACCTTCCAGGGCACCCAGATCCGGCTGGTCGGATGAGCCTCGCAATGACCCGGATGCGCCTGGGCGCGATCGCCTCTCGCCTGCGCCGCGACGATCGGGGCGGCAGCATGATCGAGTTCACGATGATCGCCCCGCTGCTCGGCTTCCTGATGCTCGGGCTTGCCGACTTCGCCATGGCCTTTTCCAAGCAGATCCAGCTCGAGCAGGCGGCCGCGCGCGCGATCGAGCTCGCCTCCGCGGCAGGGGCGTCGCAGGCAAATTACGAGTTCGTGCGGACCGAGGCGGCGACCGCCGCCGGCGAACCGACCGCCAACGTCAACCTGGACACCTGGCTGGAATGCGACGGCGTCCGCCAGGCGACCTACAGCGGGACTTGCGCGACGTCGTCGGCGCAGACCGCGCGCTACATCTCGATCCAGGTCACCAGCCAGTTCACCCCGCCGTTCGACTATGCGCTGATCGGCAGCGTGTTCGGCTCGACCGGATTCGGCGGGCCGATCACGCTGGTCGGCGACAGCGCCGTGAGGTTGCAGTGATGGCCAGGATTTTGTCGAGAGACGTTCGCGGTGCGGCCGCGATCGAGTTCGGAATCATCGCGCCGGTGCTGATCCTGATGCTCGTCGGGCTGCTGCAGATGGGTGTGATGTTCAACGCGCAGGCGGGGCTGAAGAATGCCGTCGCCGAAGGCGCGCGCTATGCGACCATCTTCCCGAACCCGACCGACGACCAGATCCGCACCCGGATCACCGACAAGAGGTTCGGGATGGACGCGACGCTGATCGGCGGGCCGACGATCACGCGCGGCACCGGCGGGCCGGGCGGCAACATCAAATATGTCGATATCTCGATGACATACGCGGTGCCGCTCAACTTCGCCTTCTTCACCTTGCCGGCAGTGACGCTGACCGAGACACGCCGGGCCTATATCCTCTGAGCCCGGCGCGCTAACAGCCGGTCCGGATGGACCGGCCCGAGCAGATCAACGACCCCGAGCGCGCCTTGTCGCTGGCCTATGCGCCGGCGCGGGCGCGGGCGGCGCTCGCCTTGCTCTGGCGGCTCGACGAGCAGTTCGGCCAGATCGTCGCGACGACCGCCACGCTCGCGGTCGGGCAGATGCGGCTGACCTGGTGGCACAATGCGCTCGAGCAGCTCGGGACCGGACCGGCCCCGGCCGAACCGCTGCTGCGCGACATGGCCGCCGAGCCCGCGATCGACCCGCATGGCTTGCTGCCGCTGGTCGACGGCTGGGAGGCGCTGCTCGAGCCGCTTCCGCTAACGCCGGACCAGATCGCGCTTCACGGCGAGGCGCGCGGCGCCGCGCTGTTCCGCGCCGCCGCGAACGTGCTGGGCGCAAACCGCGACGTCGCCGCCGCGGGCCGGCTCTGGGCGCTGACCGATCTCGGCTACCGGATCAGCGACGCGGCGACGGCCGCGCGTGCGCTCGAGGCGGCGCGCGCGGAGCTCGACCGGGTGCCGCGATCCTGGCCGCGGCCGCTGCGTCCGCTCGCCGTGCTGGCGGGGCTCGCGCGACGGGACGCCGGCCGCGCGGGCCGTCTCCGCCGACCCGGCTCGCCGGCCCGCGTCGCGCTGGCTCTCCGAATCGGACTTTTCGGAGTCTAGCCGCACGCCCCGAAGCCAGCGTAGCTAGGCGGAGGGGAGGGTCTTTGCATGTGGAAATATCTGGCGGGCACGGCGGCCGCGGCATCGCTGGCGGGCGCGGGCATCTACTGGTGGACGGGAAGCGACGCGTCGCCGGCGGGGGCGGCCACGCGCACGCCCGCCGGCGCGGCGGCCCAGGCGGGCGAGCCGCTTGCCGCGCCGCCTGCGGCCGAACCGGGCAGTCGCGAGGCGCGGCGTTTCGCGCGCTATGATGCGGACCGCAGCGGGCAAGTCAGCCGCGACGAATATCTGTCCAGCCGCACCAAAGCGTTCGGGCGGCTCGACGCCGATCGCGACGGCAAGCTCAGCTTCGACGAATGGTCGCGGCGGACCACCGATCGCTTCGCCAAGGCGGACAATGACCGGGACGGCTCGCTCGACGCTGGCGAGTTCGCGACGACCCGCCCCGTCCGGCGCACGCGCACGCGGGCCGATTGTCCGCCGCCGCGCGAGGAGGACCAGGGCTAGGCGGCGACCGGAACCGCGTCGGCCTGCCACGAGTCCAGCGCGGCGCGCGCCCGGGCGGTCAGCAGGGCCTTGCGCTCGGTCTTCTTCGCCGCGGTCTCGAGCGGGGGGAACAGTCCGAAATTGATGTTCATCGGCTGGTAGCTGCTCGCCTCGGCATTGCCGGTGATATGGGCGAGCAGCGCGCCGAGCGCGGTCACCGGCGGCGGTGGCGCAAGCGTCTCGCCGCGCAGCTCGGCCAGCGCGAACCGCGCCGCGACCAGCCCGATCGCGGACGACTCGACATAGCCTTCGCAGCCGGTGATCTGCCCCGCGAACCGGATGTGCGGCGCCGCGCGCAGGCGCAGCGTCGGATCGAGCAGCCGCGGCGCGTTGATGAAGGTGTTGCGGTGAAGGCCGCCCAGCCGCGCGAACTCCGCATTCTGGAGACCGGGGATGGTGCGGAACAGCCGCACCTGCTCGGCATGTTTGAGCTTGGTCTGGAAGCCGACGATGTTCCACAGCGAGCCGAGCGCATTGTCCTGGCGCAGCTGGACGACGGCATAGGGGCGCTTGCCCGTCCGCGCATCGCGCAGGCCGAACGGCTTCATCGGCCCGTGGCGCAGGGTCTCGGGCCCGCGGGACGCCATCACCTCGATCGGCATGCAGCCTTCGAAATAAGGCGTGTCGCGTTCCCACTCGCGGAACTCGGTCTTCTCGCCGTCGAGCAGCCCGGTGACGAACGCCTGATACTGGTCCTTGTCGAGCGGGCAGTTGATGTAATCATGCCCGTCGCCCTTGTCCCAGCGCGACTGGAACCATGCCGTCTCCATGTCGATCGACTCGCGATGGACGATCGGCGCGATCGCGTCGAAGAAGGCGAGGCTGTCGAGCCCCGTCGCGCCGCCGATCGCCTGGGCGAGCGGTCCCGCCGTCAGCGGGCCGGTGGCGACGATCGTCATGCCGGCCTCGGGGAGCGTATCGACGCGCTCGCGGACGATCTGGACGTTGGGCAGCGACGCGAGCGCGGCCGTCACCCCGGCCGAGAAGCCGTCGCGATCGACGGCGAGCGCCGAGCCCGCCGGCACCCGGTGCCGGTCCGCCTGCGCCATGATGACGGAGTCGAGCGCGCGCATCTCGGCGTGGAGCAGCCCGACGGCGTTGCTCTCCGCATCGTCCGACCGGAAGCTGTTCGAGCACACCAGCTCGGCCAGGCCATCGGTCTGGTGCGCGGGCGTCATCTCGACCCCGCGCATCTCCGACAGGCGGACCCGCACGCCCGCGCGCGCCAGCTGCCACGCCGCCTCGGACCCGGCGAGCCCGCCCCCGATGATGTGCACGTCGTGATCGACCATGCCGCGCGGGTTAGGGTCGCGCAGGCGACGAGGCAAGTGGGGAGGGGCTCATTCTCGCTCCTCCCTGCCGAAGGCGGGGAGGGGGACCGCCGGCGAAGCCGGTGGTGGAGGGGCCAACCCCCTAAGCCTGACCCTCTTCGTCCCCGGCCGCGAGGTCTTCGCCGATCACCGCGCCGGTGTCGGGCGCCAGCTCGCGATTTTCCTCGAAGCCGTCCTCGTCCTCGCTCTCGTCGATCTTGGCGGCGGCGACGACATGCTCGTCGTCGGCGACGTGGAAGAGGCGGACGCCCTGGGTGTTGCGGCCGATGATCCGGATGTCGCCCACCGTGGTGCGGATCAGCTTGGCCTGGTCCGTGACCAGGATGATCTGCTCGCCGTTGCGCGCCGGGAAGCTCGCCACCACCGGGCCGTTGCGGTCGGACATCTCGATATTGGTGATGCCCTGGCCGCCGCGATTGGTGCGGCGATACTCATAGGCCGAGCTGCGCTTGCCGAACCCGTTGGCGGTCACGGTCAGGATGAACTGCTCCTTGTCGGCCATCTCGGCGAGCCGCTCGGGCGAGAGGATCGTCGGCTGGCCGTCGCGCTCGCCCTTCCATGGCGCGAAGCGGAAATACTCGTCCTTCTCCTCCTGGGTCGTGCCGACCCGGGCGAGCACCGACAGCGAGATCACCTCGTCGTCGCCGATGAGCGTGACGCCGCGCACGCCGGTCGAGGTGCGGCTCTGGAACTCGCGCACCGCGGTCGCGGGGAAGCGGATCGCCTTGCCCCGGCGCGTGGCGAGCAGCACGTCGTCCTCCTCGGTCAGCAGCGAGACGCCGATCAGCCGGTCGGTGGCATCGCCTTCCTCGTCGGTACCGAAGCGCATCGCGATCTTGCCCGCGGTCGGGATGTTGCGAAACGCATCCATCGAGTTGCGCCGCACCGTGCCGTGCGCGGTCGCGAACAGGATGTGGAGCTCGCCCCATTCGTCCTCGTTCTCGGGCAGCGGCAGCACCGTGGTGATGCTCTCGTCGGCGGCAAGGGGAAGTAGGTTCACCATCGGGCGCCCGCGCGTCGCCGGGCCGCCCTCGGGCAGGCGCCAGACCTTCATGCGATAGACCCGGCCGAGGTTCGAGAAGAACAGCACCGGCGAATGGGTGGACGTCACGAACAGGTTGGTGACCGCGTCCTCGTCCTTGGTCGCCATGCCGGCGCGGCCCTTGCCGCCGCGCTTCTGCGCGCGGAAGGCGTCGAGCGGGGTGCGCTTGATGTAGCCGCCGAGCGTGACGGTCACGACCATGTCCTCGCGCTCGATCAGGTCCTCGTCGTCGATGCCGTCGGCGGCGGGCGCGATCAGCGTCTTGCGCGGCGTCGCGAACTCGGCGGCGATCGCCTCGAGCTCGCCGCGCATCACGCCGTAGAGCTTCACCCGGTCGGCGAGGATCGCGAGCAGCTCGCCGATGCTGGCGGCAAGCCCCTTCAGCTCGTCGCCGATCTCATCGCGGCCGAGCGCGGTGAGGCGGTGGAGGCGCAGGTCGAGGATCGCGCGGACCTGCAGGTCGGACAGCTTGTAGGTGCTGCCCTCGACCTCGTCCTCGATCGCTTCGACAAGGCGGATATAGGGCGCGATCTCCGCGATCGGCCATTCGCGCGAGAGCAAGGCAGCGCGCGCCTCGGCGGGGCTGGCCGAGCTGCGGATGATCCGCACGACCTCGTCGAGGTTGGTGACCGCGATCACGAGGCCGAGCAAGAGATGCGCCCGCTCGCGCGCCTTGGCGAGCTCGAACTTCGAGCGCCGGGTGATCACTTCCTCGCGGAAGCGGATGAAGCTCTGGACGATGTCGCGCAGATTGAGCAGCTCGGGGCGGCCGCCCCGGATCGCGAGCATGTTCGCCGAGAAGCTCTGCTGCGCCGGCGTGTGCCGCCAGAGCTGGTTCAGCACCACTTCGGGGGTGGCGTCGCGCTTCAGGTCGATGACGATCCGCACGCCCATGCGGTTGGATTCGTCGCGGATGTCCGAGACGCCCTCGATCCGCTTGTCCTTCGCCGCCTCGGCGATCCGCTCGACCAGAGCGTTCTTGCCCTGCTGATAGGGGATCTCGGTCAGCACGATCGAGCGCCGGTCGCCGCGGCCTTCCTCGACCTCGTGCCGCGAACGCACGATGATCGAGCCGCGACCCGACTGGTAGGCGAGGCGCGCGCCCGCCTGGCCGAGGATGATCGCCCCGGTCGGGAAATCGGGGCCGGGGACGATCTGGATCAGCTCCTCGATGCTGATCCCGGGATTGTCGATATAGGCGAGGCAGGCCTTGATTACCTCGCCCAGATTGTGCGGCGGGATGTTGGTCGCCATGCCGACCGCGATTCCGCCCGCGCCGTTGACGAGCAGGTTCGGGAAGCGGGCGGGCAGCACCTGCGGCTCGCGCTCCGACGCGTCGTAATTCGGCTGGAAGTCGACCGTGTCCTTCTCGAGGTCCTCGAGCAGAGCGTTCGACACCTTGGCGAGCCGCGCTTCGGTGTAACGCATCGCGGCGGGCTCGTCGGGGTCCATCGAGCCGAAATTGCCCTGGCCGTCGATCAGCGGGACGCGCAGCGACCAGTCCTGCGCCATGCGCGCGAGCGTGCCGTAAATCGCGGCGTCGCCGTGCGGATGGTATTTACCCATCACGTCGCCGACGATGCGGCTGCACTTGCGATAGGGCCGCCCGGCGACATAGCCGGCTTCCTGGCAGGCGTAGAGGATGCGGCGATGCACCGGCTTCAGGCCGTCGCGCACGTCGGGCAGCGCGCGCGCCACGATCACCGACATGGCGTAATCGAGATAGCTCGACTTCATCTCGTCGACGATGTTGATCGGACGAATATCGGAAGGTTCGGCGAGGACGATGTCGTCGCTGCTCAAGGCTCGGTGCTTTCGGAAATGGGTGTGATTACTCGACCGTCCTACCCGCTCGGTCGCGCAAAGGCCACCCCTCGCGCGTACGCGTACGCGCGCGTGCGGGGGTTATCCACGGGAATCCGACCGAGCCGTTGCCCCTCCACCACCGCTTCGCGGCGGTCCCCCTCCCCATCTGCGATGGGGAGGAGCTAGCTCTTCGCTCCTCCCCACGCAAAGCGTGGGGAGGGGGACCGCGACGCGAAGCGGCGTGGTGGAGGGGCTGCCGGACCGCCGAGCCGTCACGGCGCGACGGTGGCGCCGTCCCAGGCGAGGAGGTTGCCGCTGTCCTTGATCTCGAGCCCGTCGATCACGTCGAGCAGCTGCACCGCCGCGCGTCCGGCATCGAACAGCTGGCCGGGCGCCACATTGCGCTGGAAGGGCTTGCTGAGGCCGGTGTCGACCGTGCCGGGATGGAGGCCGACCACGATCGCGCGGTCGTTCACCCGCTTCATCTCGATCGACAGCGTCCGGATGAGCTGGTTGAGCGCGGCCTTGCCCGCCCGGTAGCCATACCAGCCGCCGAGCCGATTGTCGGAGATGCTGCCGACCCGCGCCGACAGCGCCGCGAAGACGCCGCGCTCCCCCTTCGGCAGCAGCGGCAGGAAGTGCTTGGCGACCAGCGCCGGGCCGATCGCGTTCACCGCGAGGTTCGTCGCCAGCCAGCCGGCGTCGAGATCCCGGAAGCTCTTCTCGGGGCCGCAGTCGCCGGCGTGGAGCAGCCCGGTCGCCACCACCACGAGCGCGGGCGGCGGGCCGGCGGCGACGGTTGCGGCGGCGGCGGCGATCGACGCCTCGTCGAGAATGTCCAGCTCCGGCCGCGCAAAGGCATGGACGCGCGCATATTGGTCTTCGTCGCGGAGCGCGTCGACCAGCGCGGCGCCGATGCCGCCGCGCGCGCCGATGACGACGGCCGAGCGGCTCATCGGCGGGTGAAGCGCCAGCTCGTTTCGGTCGAGGCGTCGGGATCGAATGCGTAGCCGTCGCTGTCGAAGCCCTTCAGCGCCTCGGCGTCGGTCAGCCGATGCTCGCAGATGAAGCGCGCCATCATGCCGCGTGCGCGCTTGGCGGCGAAGCTGTTGAAGCGCAGCCCGCCCGGGCCTTCTTCGCGGAAGTCGATGGAAATGATGCGGGCTCCCGGCGGCGGGGCGGTCTCGACCGCGTGCCAATATTCCTTGCTGGCGAGATTGACGATCGTGTCGGAGCCCTCGGCGGCAAGGTCGGCGCCGAGCAGCTCGCCGACGCGCTTGCCCCAATAGGCGTAGAGGTCGCCCCGGCGGGGTGCCCATTTCGTGCCCATCTCGAGCCGATAGGGGCGGATCGCGTCGAGCGGCCGGAGCAGGCCGTAAAGGCCCGACAGGATGCGGACATGGTCCTGCGCGAACAGGATCGCGTCGTCGGCCAGGCTGTGCGCCTCGAAGCCCGCATAGACGTCGCCGGCAAAGGCGTAGATCGCCGGCCGCTCCGGAAGCGCGTCGAAGTTGCGGAACCGCTCGGCGTTGAGAGTCGCGAGATTGTCGGAGATCGACATGATCCCGGCGAGCTTGCGCGCCGACAGCCGCGCCGCCGAATGGGCGATCTTGACCGCCTCGTCCGCGAAGCGCGGCACCGTCGGCGCAAGGTCCGGGAGCGGCTTCTGGTAGTCGAGCGTTTTCGCAGGTGAAATGATCGCGAGCATGTCGCCGCGCGACTAGCCGCTGGACCCGGGCGGTTCAAGCCGGGTTCACGGGAAAGGCGGCATTGGCGCCCCGGCAATGCCTTGTTCGCCGCGGTGCCCGGGGTTATCGGGACCGGCAAGCGATCTCAATCGCTCGGAGAGCAGGTCTGAAGGAGGAATCGATGAAGTTGGTGTCCAAGATGGCAGTCGCCCTCGCGCTCGCCGCCGGGGTGAGCGGGATCGCGCTCGAGCCCGCGCTCGCGCAGAAGAAAGGCAAGGAATCGGCGCCCGCCGCATTCTCGCCGAAGCTGAGCAAGGAATTCCGCGCCGCCGCGCAGCCCGTGCAGAAGGCGATCGAGGCGAAGGACTTCGCGACCGCCCGCGCGGCGCTGCCGACGCTCACGACCGCGGCGACCGCGGCCGACGACAAATTCTATCTCGGCCAGTTCAAGCTGCAGATCGGCCTCGGCCTGCAGGACAAGGCGCTCCAGAAGGAAGCGATCAACGACGTGCTGAACTCGGGCTCGGCCGGCGCCGCCGCCGAGACCGGCAAGTTCGCCTTCTTCGCCGGGCAGTTCGCCTACCAGGACAAGGATTATGCGACCGCCGTGCAGCGCCTGACCCAGGCGCGGGACTCGGGCTATCAGCCCAAGGACGCGAACGGCCAGCCCACCCGCGACATCGACCTGATGCTCGCCGAGGCGAACTTCCGCTCGAACCGCACTGCCGAGGGCCTGGCCGGGCTCGAGGCCGCGATCACCGCGGAGAAGGCGGCAGGCCGCAAGGCGCCGGCCGACTGGTATCAGCGCGCCGCGTCGGTGGCTTACCAGTCGAAGATGATGCCCGAGGTCGCCAAATGGACCCGGATGCAGATCGTCGATTATCCGACCGCCGAGAATTGGCGCAGCGCGCTCGTTATCTACAGCGACAGCCAGAAGATGGACGACCAGACCAATCTCGACCTGATGCGCCTGCAGCGCGCGGCCGGGGCGCTGTCGGGCGAGCGTGACTATTTCGAATATGCCCTGCTCGCCGACAAGGTCGGCCTGCCGGGTGAAGCCAAGGCGGTCGTCGACGAGGGTCTCGCCAAGGGCAGCTTCAACAAGAGCAGCAAGGCGATCAACGAGATCGGCACGCTCGCGGGCAGCCGCGTCGCGGGCGACAAGGCCTCGCTGCCGGCCGCCGAGAAGAGCGCCGCGTCCGCCGCCAACGGCAAGATCGCGCTCAGCACCGCCGACGCCTATTTCGGCTATGGCGATTACGCCAAGGCGGCCGAGCTCTACCGGCTCGCCATCCAGAAGGGCGGCGTCGACGCCAACATCGCCAATCTGCGCCTCGGCATGGCGCTCGCCCGCTCGGGCCAGAAGGATGCCGCCCGGCAGGCCTTCGGCCAGGTGCAGGCGGGGCAGCGCGCCGAGATCGCGAAGTTCTGGACGCTCTGGCTCGACCAGCAGGCCTAATCGGAAGCGGCAGCCCCGGCGACAGGAACGCCGGGGCTGTCCTTCGACGTCCGGATCGTGAGCGAGGTCTTGACGCTTGCCACATTGGGCGCCGGCGTCAGCTTCGACGTCAGGAATTGCTGGAAGGCCTGCAGGTCGCTCGCGACGATCTTCAGGATGAAATCGATCTCGCCGTTGAGCATGTGGCACTCGCGCACCTCGGCGAGCTTGGCGACATGCTCCTCGAACGCCCGCAGGTCGGCCTCGGCCTGGCTCTTGAGGCTGACGAGCGCGAACACGGTGATACCGTAGCCCAGCGAAGCCGCGTCGAGCTTGGCGTGATAGCCCTTGATGATGCCGCGCTGCTCCAGGCTGCGCACGCGCCTGAGGCAGGGCGGGGCGGTCAGCCCGACCCGTGTCGCGAGATCCACGTTGGTGATCCGCCCGTCGTCCTGAAGCGTGGACAGGATTTCGTAGTCGACCGCATCGAGCGCGGGGCCAGCCATAAAATCAAACACTCCCAAAGTCGCGGCCCGGTATAAGATTATTACGGGCAAGCGCAATTGTCCCACAATGTAACGGGACGTTTTTGCCCCCTGTCGCGCCCCCCCGGCGCGGCGTATCGTCGCCCTCGTCCTGCCGGCTGCGGCGGGCGACAAGGGGTACAAGGTGAGGTTCGACGATCGGCTGGCGACGGTGCTCGCGCAGAGCGCCGAGAGCGATGCGGAGCGGCAGGCGCTATGGCGCCAGCTGACCGATCTGCTCGCGCAGGAGCCGGTCGACTCGCCGACGCGCGCCGCCGCCTTCGACCGGCTGCGCGACTGGCGGGTCGAGATGCCCGAACAGGTCCGCCGCTCGACCGCCGCGGGCCTGGCCTGGCAGGAATTGCCCGACGACCTGATCCTGTTCTTCGCCGAGGACCTGCCCTCGATCGCGGCGCCGGTGCTCGGCACCGCCTATGCGCTCGACGCGCATTGGGCGCGCATGATCCCGCAAATGTCGCCCGTCGGTCGCGCGCTGCTCCGCCACCGTCGCGACCTCGGCCCCGCTGCCCGGCGCACGCTCGAGGCGTTCGGCAGCCATGATCTGATCATCCCGGGGCCGACGGCCGTGCCCGCGCCCGAAGCCGCCCTTGAACCCGATCCGGCGCCCGAAGCCCCGATCGGCGCGACGACGGGCGAAGACGCGCCGCAGCCCGCGCACAACATCGCCGAGCTGGTCGCCCGCATCGCCGCTTTCCGCGAAGGCCGGGCCGGCGACACGCCCGACGCCGTGGCGCCGCCACCGCCGCGCGTGCCCGACGAGTTCCGCTTCGAGGCCGGCGCCAACGGGGTCGTCACCTGGTGCGACCTCGACGCGCGCGGGGCCGTCATCGGGCTCAGCATCGCGTCGGCCGACGAGACCCGCGCGCATGGCGTCGACGGCCAGGCCGCCGGCGCGTTCCGGCGCCGCGCCTCGTTCCGCGACGCGCGGCTCACCATCGCCGGCGAAGGCGCGATCGGGGGCGAGTGGCGGATTTCCGCCGTGCCGGTGTTCGAGACCGAGAGCGGCCGGTTCCGCGGCTATCGCGGCCACGCCCGTCGCCCGCGCCTGAACGAGCGCGCCGAGCTGCCCGGCCTGTTCGGCACGCACATGCCCGGCGAGGCGCTGCGCCAGCTCGCCCACGAGATCCGCACGCCGCTGAACGCGATCATCGGCTTTGCCGAGATGATCGACCGCCAGATCCTGGGCCCGGTCAACGCCGAGTATCGCGACCGCGCCGCCGTCATCCTCGGCGAGGCGCGCCAGCTGCTCGCGACGGTGGACGATCTCGAGACCGCGGCGCGGCTGGAGGCACGCGCGCTGAACCTCGTCCCGCGCGCGCTGGAGACCGCGGCGTTCGTCGCGCGCGTCGGCGGCGCGCTCAGCGGCTTCGCGGCCGATCGCGGCGTCGCCTTCGACCTGTCGATGGCGCCCGACCTGCCATCGGTCAGCGCCGATCCGGTGTCGGTCGAGCGCATGGTCGCCCGGCTCGGGAGCGCACTGATCGGCCTCGCGGCGCCCGGCGAGCGGATCGCGGCGCAGCTCGACACCGGGGAGGGCGGGCACGTCCGGCTGTCGGTGTCGCGACCGGCCGTGCTGGGCGGGCGCGGGGAGGCGAGCCTGCTCGATCCCGGGCACGACGCCAATGGCGACCTGCCCGACGCGCCCGTGCTCGGCCTCGGCTTCACCCTTCGCCTGGTCCGCGGCCTGGCCGAGGCAGCCGGCGGACGGCTGGTCATCGAGCCCGAGCGCTTCGTGCTGCTGCTGCCGCCCGAGGCGCCCCAGCGCAGCGTCGCCGAGAGCTGATCCGCCTTGCCAGCCGCGCCGCCGCTCCGCTATCGCCGCGCAACCGGGCGGGGCCTGTAGCTCAACGGTAGAGCTGGCCGCTCATAACGGCTTGGTTGGGGGTTCGAATCCCTCCGGGCCCACCGGTGCCGACCCGGCCCGTTGCCGTCTTATCGGGGCTCAACCCAAGCCTCACCGTCATACTGGCTTTGATACAAGGATCATCGTCATCCCGGCCTTGAGCCGGGATCCAGCTTCTCCTCGGCAATCAAGAACAGCTGGACCCCGGGTCAAGCCCGGGGTGACGGAGCAACATGAACTCAGTCTTCGCCGGCGACAGCCCGAAGCACCCCCGAACCGCTTGCCCGCGCGCTCCCGAAAACCTAAGGCGTCCGGGACCTCGGGGAGTAGCGCAGCCTGGTAGCGCATCTGCTTTGGGAGCAGAGGGTCGCAGGTTCGAATCCTGTCTCCCCGACCATCACTTCGCGGCGGCGGAGTCCGCCTGCACGGTCGGCAACAGCCGCGCCTTTATCTCCACTTTCGCGGCCTGTTCGAACGCATAGCCGAGGTTCAGCAGCAACTGCTCGGACCAGGCGGGGCCGAGGATCGACAGGCCGACCGGCAGCCCGTGGACCTGTCCCATCGGGACGGTCAGATGCGGCGTGCCGGCGACGGCGGCGAGCCCGCCCGGGCCCGAGCCGCCGAACTGGTCGCCGTTGACGGGATCGATCAGGAAGGCCGGCCCGAGCGTCGGCGCGACGAGCGCGTCGACCTTGTTGTCGCCAAGCAGCTTGTCGACGCCTTCGGGGCCCGCCATCCGCTTCGCTTTGGCGCGCGCCGCCAGATAGGCCTGGTCCTCGAGCCCCTTGGTGGCCTGGGCCTGCTCGAAGATATCCTGGCCGAACAGCGGCATCTCGCTGGCGGCGTTCGCGGCGTTGAACGCGATGAGGTCGGCCAGGGTACGCGTCCTGACCGCCGGCGGGGTGGTCGCGAGATACGCGTTCAGCCCCGCCTTGAACTCGGTCAGCAGCACCTGATACTCGGCCGAGCCGATCTCGCCGCGGCCCTTGAACTCCTTGATCTCGACCAGGGTCGCGCCCGCCGCGCGCATCAGCCCGAGCGCCTGCTCGAACACCGCGTCCGTGGCCGGCGAATAGCCGGCGGCAAAGCGAAGCACGCCGATGCGCTTGCCACGAAGGGCCCCCGCGTCGAGCGCGGCGGCATAGTCGGCGCGGCGGCGATCGGCCTGGGCGGTGGCAGGGTCCGCCGGATCGCTGCCCGCCAGCGCGGCGAGGGCGCGCGCCGCGTCGCGGACGCTCGCCGTCATCGGCCCGGCCGTGTCCTGGCTGGCGCTGATCGGCACCACGCCGGTGCGCGAGACCAGGCCGACGGTCGGCTTCAGGCCGACGATCCCGTTGACCGCCGCGGGGCAGGTGATCGACCCGTCGGTCTCAGTGCCGATCGCGATCCGCACCATGCCCGCCGCCACCGCCGCCCCGCTGCCCGAGCTCGATCCGCACGGATTCCGGTCCAGCGCGTGCGGGTTGCGCGTCTGCCCGCCGACCGCGCTCCAGCCCGAGATCGAGTGGGACGAGCGGAAATTAGCCCATTCGCTGAGATTGGTCTTGCCGACGATCATGGCGCCCGCCTGCCTGAGCCGGGCGACGAGCGGCGCATCGCTGGTCCGCACGTTCGCGGCGAGCGCGAGGCTGCCGGCGGTGGTCGCGAAGCCGGCGACGTCGACATTGTCCTTGACCAGGATCGGCTCGCCGAACAGCGGGCCCCGCGCCATGCGGCGAAGATCGGCGGCGCGGGCGCGCACCACGGCTTCGGGATCGGTGACGGTGACCGCCCGGACCTGCCCGTTGGTCGCCGCGATGCGATCGAGCGCGGCGCGCGTTTCCTGCTCGGCCGAGCGTTGCGCGAGCGCCGGCGTGGCGGCGGTGGTGAGCAGAAGGGCAGACAGGGCCAGCGCGCGCATCGGGTTCGTCTCCAGCGGAACTGGCCCGTTCATGGCGCGCGGGATCGCAACCGTCGAGAGGGTGACGGCGCATCCAGGGCAAAAGAAAAGGGCGGGAGGCCCGAAGCCTTCCGCCCTTTCCCTATGCTTCGATCTGGCCTTGCGACCGGACCCGCAGCTTACTTGGCAGCAGCCTCGTTCGCAGCGACCGCGTTCGCAGCAGCGTCGCCCGCGTTCTCGGCGGCGGCCTCAGCGTTGTCGGCGGCGTTCTCGAGAGCGGCCTCGGTCGACTCGTTGGTCGCGTTGTCGGCAGCGGCCTCGAGGTTGTCGGCGGTGTTCTCCATCGCCGCCTCGGCGTTGTCGGCCGCGTTCTCGACGTTGCTCGAGCCCGAGTTGTTGCAAGCGGCCAGCGAGAACAGGCCAGCGGCGAGGACAATGGTCAGCTTCTTCATTCCAATAGCTCCCCAGGAGATATGAACGCGCCCGGCTGGAGCCGTCGCGAGCGGCCCCTTTAGCGGTTAACGCGCGCCAGTCAAACTGTTTTGGTTGAGAAGGGGCTCGTCTGCCCAGCCCACAATCGCGAGCATCGCCGTCCACGCCGCGACATTCTGCCGGAACTGCGCCGGATCGATTTTGTCGAACGTGTCGTCGGCGGTGTGGTGGAGGTCGAAATAGCGGGTCCCGTCCTGGTTGAGGTCGACGCCGTTGCTGCCGGCCCGCACCCAGGGCCCCAGATCGGCACCCGCATTTGCGGGCGCGCGTCCGCGGCCGATGCCGAGCGGGGCGAGGGCCGCCTCGAGCCGCTTCGCGACGGGCTCCGCGGCGGCAGGCAACGCCATCTGCACCCGCCAGACGCGGTCGGCGCCGAAGTCGGACTCGGCGACCAGCGCGTGCGGTTCGGCCTTGTGCGCCTCGAAATAGGCGCGTCCGCCGACGCCGCCCACTTCCTCGCTGCCGAACCAGATCACGCGGATGGTCCGCCTGGGGCTCCCGGCGGCCATGATCCGCTTGGCCGCGGCGGCGGTGATCGCCACGCCCGCGGCATTGTCGATGGCGCCGGTCCCCAGGTCCCAGCTGTCGAGATGGCCGCCGATCGCGACGATCCCGGCGGCGGGGTCGGTGCCCGGAATCTCGGCGATCACATTGCCGGACGGGCGTGTCCCCAGCGTGCGCGGCGTGAGCACGAGCCGCATCCGCATCGGCTTCCCGCTCGCCGCGGCGCGCTCGACCAGGTCGGCGTCGGGATTGGAGAGCGCGGCCGCGGGGATCGGCGTGACCCCGGGCTCGAAATTGGTCGTGCCGGTGTGCGGCATGCGATGGCTGTCGGTGCCGAGCGAGCGGATGACGATTGCCGCGGCGCCCTTCTTCGCGGCCAGGCTCGGCGCGGTCCGCCGGACCGGGCCGAAATAGCCATAGCTCGACCCGTCCTGGGCGGGGCGCATCGCGTGGCCGACATAGACGATCCGCCCGGCGACGTCGGCGTCCTTCGCGGATTCGAGCGCGGCGACGCTTTCGAAGACGACCACCGGCGCCTCGATCCCCTCGGCCGGGGTCGCGCCGCTATAGCCGAGCGCGGCGACGGCGAGCGGCTGGGCGTAGGGGAGGGTCAGCGCGCCGCGTTCCTCGCCCCGCTGCCATGCCTTGACGTCGAACGGTTCGATGCGGACATTCTTGAAGCCGAGCGCCTTCAGCCGCGCGACCGCCCAGTCGCGGGCGCGCGCTTCGGCCTCGCTGCCGGCCGGGCGGGGCCCGATCTCGGTCGTCAGGTCCCGGGCGATGTCCAGCCCCACCGCGTCCGCCAGCGCCGAATCGCGCAGCTTCGCCGGATCGGGCGGCGCGGCGGCGACGAGCAGGGGCAGCAGGGCGGGGAGGCCGAAGACGACCAGTCTTTTCTGGAACATGCGCCCGACCTACATAGGCGCGTGCCGGTTTGCCAAGCCATGCCGCCTCGGCTAGGGCGCGGCGCACATCCAGCAGTTCAGTTTTCGAGAGCGGAGATCCGGGCCGATGGCCGTGCAGTATAGTTACGTCATGAAGGGTCTGACCAAGACCTTCCCCGGCCAGCCCAAGCCGGTGCTCAACAACATCCATCTGCAGTTCCTGCCCGGGACCAAGATCGCGATCATCGGCGTCAACGGCGCCGGCAAGTCGACGCTCATGAAGATCATGGCCGGCTACGACACCGAATATTCGGGCGAGGCGTGGGCGGCCGAGGGCATCCGCGTCGGCTATCTGCCGCAGGAGCCGCATCTCGACCCGAAGAAGACGGTCAAGGAAAATGTCATGGACGGGGTGCGCCCCGTTGCCGACCTCGTCGACCGCTTCAACGAGATCTCGAACATCATGGCGGACCCGCCCGAGGACGCCGATTTCGACGCGCTGATGACCGAGATGGGCGAGCTCCAGGAGAAGATCGACGCGGTCGACGGCTGGACCCTCGACAACCAGCTCGAGATCGCGATGGACGCGCTGCGCTGCCCGCCGGGCGACTGGTCGGTCGAGAATCTCTCGGGCGGCGAGCGGCGCCGCGTCGCGCTGTGCCGGCTGCTGCTCGAGAAGCCCGAGATCCTGCTGCTCGACGAGCCGACCAACCACCTCGACGCCGAGAGCGTCGCGTGGCTGGAAAAGCACCTGATCGACTATCCCGGCAACGTCATCCTCGTCACCCACGATCGCTATTTCCTCGACAATGTCGTCGGCTGGGTGCTCGAGCTCGACCGCGGCCGCGGCCTGCCGTTCGAGGGCAATTACTCGAAGTGGCTGGAGGCGAAGGCCAAGCGGATGGAGCAGGAGGACCGCGACGAGGCGGGCCGCCAGAAGGCGATCAAGGAAGAGCTCGACTGGATCCGGCAGACGCCCAAGGCGCGCCAGGCCAAGTCCAAGGC
>JAESGM010000179.1_pt1 | contig 128796 bp, 102 predicted proteins | sample 9269721 | NCBI WGS metagenome assembly JAESGM01 (sample SAMN15720920, study PRJNA650825) | algae metagenome | isolation source: Komarekiella atlantica HA4396-MV6 and co-occurring heterotrophs from... | place: USA: Theobald House, Kauai, HI | collected 2009-07-29 | reverse complement strand
TAGTCAAAACTAGGCGTAAGCGCCATCGAGAGATTGACGCTTACACTCAACAAATTTGGGCTTTACCTTCTTAAGTTGACACCAATGGGCAATGCCATGCCCCTACGAGAAATCTATATGTATCAAGGTTTTCGTGAAATGGTATGACTACTTCTTAGCCAAGGCTAGAATATGATGATTTACAAACCGTGAGACTAATCTTTTGCGGCAGTCAACTATAATTTCGCGCGTGAATTACCCAAATAATCTACAGGTATATGCCCCATCGTTAATGTCCCTGAATGATCGTGATTGGAAAGCTTTGACAGATCTGTTTGACAGGGACGACGGTGATGAAATTGAAGCCGACATCAACAGCAATTTGCTATGGCTGACACCTGAACCATGTTGGGAAGACGACCCCTTTGATTTCTTGCGCGAATATCTTTGAATCAGTGATGAGTCCTGAGTTAAGAGTCATTAGTCAATTGTAATTTTTCTTTTCCTGCTCCCCCTGCCCCCTGCTCCCTTACCTAACATTGAGGCGACTAAGGAAAAGACGTAGGCGATCGCTCTGCGGATTGCTCAGAACTTCATTAGCTGAACCTTGTTCTGCTACAACGCCTTTATCTAAAAATATCACCCGATGGGCTACTTCCCGCGCAAATTGCATTTCATGGGTGACAATCACCATTGTCATACCTTCGGCTGCTAATTGTTGCATCACTTGCAAAACTTCGCCGACGAGTTCTGGATCTAGGGCGCTGGTGGGTTCGTCAAATAGGATGATTTGGGGGTTCATACATAGGCTACGGGCTATGGCTACTCGTTGCTTTTGTCCTCCAGAAAGTTGTTCGGGATAAGCTGAGGCTTTATCAAATAAACCCACTTTTTCGAGATATAAGCCTGCAAGTTGGGCGCTTTCTTTCGGTGTTTTTCCCAGAACTTTACGCGGAGCAAGTGTCATATTTTCCAGTACGCTGAGATGAGGAAATAGGTTGAATTGCTGGAAAACCATGCCTACTTGTGTTCGCAGTTGCCGCAGTTGGCTATAGTCTACAGTCGGTCGGGATACGTTGATACCGTTGATTATTAAACGCCCGTTGTCAATGGTTTCTAGGCGGTTGAAGCAGCGTAGTAGAGTACTTTTACCACAGCCGGAGGAACCAATAACTGCAATGACTTCTCCCCGGTTGATTTCGCCTGTGATTCTTTTGAGGACTTTTAGGGAACCAAAGTTTTTTTCGATATTGTCAAAAATAATGGCGGGGGTGGTATTGTTCATTGCATCTGTCAAGCTGCTCTAGAGTTGATTGTAGTGTTTTTAACGTAGACGCGGAGCGGCTTGCCGGAGCGAAAAGTTCTGTAGGCGGAGAGAAGTCTGAGCGCCGGCGTCCGGCGATCAGAACTTCGGGGTTTCCCAACCTAGGAAACTTTTCAAGACAGGCTACCGCAGAGGCGCAGAGACGCAGAGGGGAGAGAACACAATATGGCTAAATTGGGCTTTATTCGTTGGCTGCGCTTATGTATGGTTATAAGTTTTAGCTGTTTGTTAGTGACTGGCTGTGGTGTAAATTCGAGTACGGGTAAAACTCTGCGGGTTGCTACAGAACCGGCGTTTCCACCTTTTGAGTTTCAAGGTAAAGATGGTGAGTTGCAGGGTTTTTCTTTTGATTTGATGAATGCAATAGGAACTGCTGCTAACTTTAAAGTGAATTTTCAAAGTCTGCCTTTTGATGGCATTATCCCAGCTTTGCAAGGTAAGACGGTAGATGCGGCGATTAGTTCGATCACGATTACTGAGGAGAGGGCGAAGACTATTTCTTTTTCTCGTCCTTATTTTAAGGCTGGGTTGGCGATCGCTATCCGCGCAGATAATCAAAATATTACTGGCTTTGACAGTCTCAAAAATCAAAAAATTGCAGTACAAATTGGCACAACTGGTGCTGCAAAAGCTAAGAGTATTCCAGGGGTGCAAATTCGGAGCTTTGATTCTGCACCTCTAGCCCTGCAAGAGTTGCTCAATGGTAATGTGGATGCGGTAATTAATGATGCACCAGTTACTTTATATGCAATTAATACAGGTAATCTTCAGGGAATTAAAGTAGTAGAGCAACTACTGACTGAGGAGTTTTACGGGATTGCTACAGCTCAAGACTCGCCTTATTTGGCACTGATAAATAATGGTTTGGATAGGGTGCTAGAAAATGGCACTTATTCCCAAATTTACCAAAAATGGTTTAAAGCTGAGCCGCCATCATTACCAGCCAAATCACCATTTGAGAATCAAGCTGACGCTGATGTACCTAGAATATTTACCTCAATTGGCGTGATTGTGCAGGCTTTTCCGGCTTTATTGCAGGGAGTGTTGGTGACGTTGCAATTGACAATACTTTCTGTGGTGCTGGGTTTGGTTGGAGGTTCTTTAATTGGAATTGTCCGCCTTTCTCATGTCGCACCTGTGCGTTGGTTGGCGCGAGGGTATGTCGATTTTTTCCGGGGAACGCCTCTACTGGTGCAGATTTTTATGATTTACTTTGGTTTCCCGGCAATTTTACAAGAACTTGGTTTGACATTTACTTTTGATCGTTTAGCTGCTGGGGTAATTGCTTTAAGTTTGAATAGCGCTGCATATATTGCTGAAGTTGTCCGCGCAGGGATTCAATCAATTGAACCAGGACAAGCAGAAGCTTCACAATCACTAGGTTTGAGTTCTGTGCAAACTATGCGCTACGTAATTTTTCCTCAAGCTTTCCGGCGGATGATTCCACCATTGGGTAATGAGTTTATCAGTTTGTTGAAGGATACTAGCTTAGTTGCAGTCATTGGGTTTGAAGAATTGTTCCGCAAAGGACAGTTAATTGTCGCTGATAACTATCGCGCCTTTGAAATTTACACGGGTGTAGCTTTGGTGTATTTGTGCTTAACGCTGCTTTCTTCTCAAGCATTTAGCAAGTTAGAAGCGTGGATGAATCCCGTTAAGCGTAAAGCGTAATTCGTACTCAATTGTAATTGTAGCGATCGCCCTGCTCCCAGACTACTATCACTACAATAGAATGTAACTACATTCAATATTTATGGTCTAAATATGAAAACCGAAATCGAAAGAGAAGAAATTATCAAGGCTATCAACGTATTGCTAAACCAAGCTTACGATAGCACTTTAGATGAAATTCTCGCATTATTACAACGGATTGAAGAGGAAGAAGAAGAAGAAGAATTAAAAGCCTATGATGAAGGTAAAGAAGATATACGTATTAACGGTACAGTAGCTTGGGAAGAAGTTAAAAAAGAAATAAATAAGGAAGTGGCGTGATTTATCAAATTGAAATTTCAAAGGGTGCATTAAAACAACTTAAAAAACTATCGCCAGAACTTCAGGAACGCATACAATTAAAAATTGATGATTTAGCTATAGAACCACGTCCAGACGGGGTTAAAAAGCTGAAAAATAGAGACGGTTATCGCATTAGAGTAGGTAATTATCGTGTTATATACAACATTTTAGATGATATTCTATTGATAATTATTGTAGAAATTGGACATCGTAGTAATATTTATAAAGATAAGAATTGACGGTACACTCGAATTTATTAAAATATGTAATTACGTTGATGAACAAATAGCAGAAGTTGAAAATCAACTGTTTGATAAATGAGTTTACCCCAACAGAAACGATAAACGCACTGCAAAATGTGCTAAAAATCCTGTTACAACTTAGAGCATCGATTTAGTAATCGCAAAAACCCGATTTATTTTTGGTAAAACGACCAATTCTCGTTGACTGTAGAGACGTTGCAATGCAACGTCTCTACGAAAGAATCGGTTTTTTAGCCCCTATTATTGAATACTGAATCGGTGTTCTAGCCTTGGCGATTAGAAATCGTGGCTATACAAACAAAGTCAGCCTGCGCGGACTAAGGGAAAGTCAAAGTTTTCAACCCGCGTAGGCGGGTTTTGCCTGTGTAGCCGCGACTTCCAGTCGCTTGGTGCAAGCAAGTTACGATTCTCATTCACGAATATCAAAGACTCGTCCGCGAATATCAAAGACTCATTCACGAAGCTCTGAGGTTCATTCACGAATATCAAAGACTCGTCCGCGAATATCAAAGACTCATTCACAAAGCTCTGAAGTTTACCAACGAAGCTCTGAAGTTCATTTACGAGTATCAAGGACTCATTCACAAATATCAAAGACTCGTTCACGAAGCTCTGAGGTTCATTCACAATGCTCTGAGGTTCATCGACGAAGCTTTGAGGTTCATTCACGAGTATGTATCAAAAATTCATCCGGTTTTTGACGATTTTCGGGTGAGTCTTGGTAAAATCTGAGAACTTATGAGCATTATTATGCACAACCGTATATTTACTACTTTATTTTTAACTCTATCTCTAGCTACGACACCCCAGTTTGTAGTCGCTCAAAATAATACTGAACAGCTATTTCAACAAGGCGAAGCTGCCGAAACACTCGGTAATAATTCCCAAGCAGAAACAATTTGGCGTAAAGTTTTACAAGTTGATCCCAATAATGGCAAAGCTTATAACAATTTGGGTAATGTTTTGCGGCGACAGGGGAAACTAGAGGAAGCATTAGCATTTCACCAAAAGGCTTTACAACTGAACCCTAATGATGCGGAAGCTTACGTTGGTATAGGGAATGTGCTAAATGCTCAAGGGAAATTAGAGGAGGCATTGGCATCTCATAAGAAAGCCTTGCAACTTAATCCCGGCTTGGCTATTGCTTACAACGGTCTGGGCAATGCCTTGAATGCTCAGAAGAAATTAGATGCCGCCGTCGCCGCCTTTCAAAAAGCGATTCAACTCAACCCCAACTTTGCTTTTGCTTACTATAATCTCGGCATTGCCCTGGGAGAGCAGAGGAAATTAGATGCTGCCGTCGCCGCCTTCCAAAAAGTTATTCAACTCAACCCCAGCTTTGCTACTGCTTACAACAATCTTGGCAATGCGCTGAGTGACCAGAAGAAATTAGATGCAGCAGTTGCCGCCTTCCAAAAAGCAATTAAACTCAACCCCAACTATGCTTTTGCTTACATTAATCTCGGCAATGCGCTGACAAAGCAGAAGAAATTAGATGCAGCAGTTGCCGCTTACCAAAAAGCAATTCAACTCAACCCCAACGATGCTGATGCTTACTACAATCTCGGCATTGCCCTGACAAAGCAGAAGAAATTAGATGCAGCAGTTGCCGCCTTCCAAAAAGCAATTCAATTCAACCCCAACTATGCTTTTGCTTACATTAATCTCGGCAATGCGCTGACAAAGCAGAAGAAATTAGATGCAGCAGTTGCCGCTTACCAAAAAGCAATTCAACTCAACCCTAACTATGCTATTGCTTACAACAATCTCGGCATTGCCTTGAGAAAGCAGAAGAAATTAGATGCAGCAGTTGCCGCTTACCAAAAAGCAATTCAACTCAACCCCAACTTAGCTAATGCTTATATCAGTCTCGGCATTGCCTTGAGAGAGCAGAAGAAACTAGATGCAGCAGTTGCCGCTTACCAAAAAGCAATTCAACTCAACCCCAACTTAGCTAATGCTTATATCAGTCTCGGCAATGCCCTGACAAAGCAGAAGAAATTAGATGAAGCAGTTGCCGCCTACCAAAAAGCCCTAATATTGCCAGAAAATAATTCTGGAACCCCAGCCAGCGCTCATACTCTCGCTAATAATGGCTTAGGTTTAGCATTCCAACAACAAGGAAAACTAAAAGAAGCCATTGAACAGTTTGACAAAGCAGAAGCAATTGACCCCAATTTTGTCTATGCGAGTAACAACAATATAGAAGCAAGGCAGTTATGGAAAACGAAAGACGATACCGAAGCTAAGGGCGTAGTAGACGATCGCCAATGGTTGCCTAAGAATGATCCAACTATACCTGTAAAGCGTTCTGTGGTACGCATCACTGCCGAGTTTTCTAGCCGCGAACGCCAGGGAATAGAGATTGGCACTGGTGTAGTAATTAAGCGAAAAGGCAACCAGACATTAATTCTCACTAATCGTCATGTCATTTTTGATGACTATGAACAAGGTCAAAATATCCAAGTTGAATTTTTCAGTTCACCACCATCAAACCGAGTGCGAATGCGGCGAGATGCCAAGCTGTTCCAAATGACTTCCGTTGACAAACAACTCGATTTAGCCGTTTTGGAAGTTACCGATAATCTGCCAGAAGATATCCAGCCCTTACCTATCTCCTCAACTGCAATCACCCCGAAAATGCCCATTCGGATTATTGGTCATTCTGCTCAAAGGGGAGAAGATAAATCTTGGTCTATGGAATCAGGACAAATTAGCTATCAAAACCAGCAATTAGAAATATCTCAAGCTGCACTCAAACCTGGTTTTTCTGGCAGTCCTGTAATTGATTCGCAAAATCGGCTTTTAGGCATTGTGTTTGCCCGAAAAAAAGGTGAAGAACAAAATTTTGCTTATCCCATGTCTGAAATTCAAAAACAACTGCTTACCTGGAGCATTCGTTAAACAAGCTATGAATTATAAAATTATTCTTGCTAGCCTATTAATCCTTAGCGTCAGCCATCTTCCGGCTAATGCTGCTTGCCCAGAAGGAAACCCCCAATCTACAGATTATATCCGCCGCAAGCCACCCAACCGTTGCGAAGGTATCAAACTCGAACCCTTAAGCGGTAACAGCTTGAGCCTAATTTCCATTGCCACCCGCAACCTTGCCAATTTCGGCAAAACTCTCACAGTACAAGTTCCGCAAATAAATGGTGGAAAAAACCCTCAAGTAATAGTGAAATCATTGGGCGATAATTATCACTATCAAATGGATGACTTGTTACTGTCTAACAGTGGTTCGCGTTTCAGCTTTAGCTGGGATACTTACGTTCTCAGGCAAGCAAAAGTACCAGTAAGCAAACTCCGCGCTGTGGCATCCTATAGCCTTGATTCCCAGCCTGTATATGTTCCAGTCATTCTAGGACAAACTTCTGGCAAGTATGAATTCGTCTTTTATTCCGACGATCGAGTGAGATTTACCACCTTTGAAATTCTGCCCCAAGGTGAAAAATCAATCTATAGTACTACCCGCCCTAACCCGAAAAAAGGTGAAACTATTTTTACCTGGGATGGACGCAACGCCCCAGCAGGGCGCTATGAACTGCGCTATGTTGCTAATATTGAACGCAGAAATGAACCTAGCGATCGCATCGAAAGGCGAATTACATTTGAACATAACCCAAATTGGTTGAAATAAAGCATGGCATCTCGGCAAAAAGCCAAACAAAGTTTTTCCAAATTTATCAATATTCGCCAATGTTTTAATTATTTGAAAAGATATCTTATTGCTTTGTTTGTAGTCGGCGCTTCAGCGCTGAAGCGCTTACTACGAACTATTTCAAAACAGCAAAGTTCGTTTTTGGTATTGTTGTTACTTTTCGTTTTGACTATCGTTACCTTTGCCGCGATTTTACCTAGCACTCATACATTTGAAGGTAACATCATTTCTCAAAAAATGAGCTTTATCTATAATGGACAGCAACCCAAACGCTTTATTGAAAATATTCGTGGCATCAAAGAACTAGAAAATGAAGGTATCCAAACCTTAACTTTTACAGGCAATTTTCAAAGTGAATCATTACCCCAACTTAATCAGTTAAACTCTTTAAAAATCAAGCTTAAAGAGCGCGAAAGTAAATGGATTATCGCTCCAGCTAATCCCAATGGAACGAGTGAAATTGATTTGAATGAATTGCGGTTGCAACCGAATACCAAAGTAGCTAGAATCAATTATGACTTTTATCGTAATCAACTGGCTTTTTCTCTACAGCCAAACCCCAAACTAAACCTAAAAAACAACCCGAATATATTAAAACTCTATTTAGGTGAACAACCAATCAAAGTTACAATAGAAGGTTACGAATTACCATATTTAAATTTACAAAATCAATCAGATGATCAAACACCGCTAGAATTTATTTTAAACCCAGATAATAAAGAATTAAATTTAGAATTAATACAAAACACTAGTATTTATATTACCTTAGCTAAACCTGCCAAATATGAATCTGAACAATGGTTTAGAGGCAAGATAGAAACCAAAAATGTTCAATTTATAGATGTAGATAGAAATGGCAGTGACCTCAGAGATGACTTAGATATTTCTACTATTGTAGAAGGCAAAATCCGCATGATAGGACAGGAACAAGAAATTAAACAAAATCAATTTCTTATGGGAGAAAGTCCTGATGCTCCTCTAGATATTAAACTTATCCGCCATTTACAAATTGTTCCTAAAAAGGGAATAGAAGCCCGTTTTTCTGGTATAACGAAACAGATTCAAATCGGTCTAGATCAAGATTTTCCAGTTTCCAGAATCCAGGGTAGCTGGTTAGATAGTGTTTTACCTCGTGATGCAATTATTGCGCTATTCTCTTTTGGAGCTGCTACAGTTGCTAATCTTTTGTCTTGGTTATTTAGTAATGCCTCTAAATCAGCATCAAAACCATAGCTACAAATCATCAGAAAATGTAACGCCCAGAATAAGTATGATCTGAATAATACCTACTACAAACAATAGACCTCTTGCATAAATGCTTAAATTGTCATGTTGAGCGGAGCGAAACATCTGAGTGAGATTCTTCTCTCCACTGCGTTACACTCAGAATGACATTCCTGATTTTTGGAATTTCGCAAGAGGTCTAATAATGGTAAGCATTACGCATCTTACTTTTGTATCTTATTAAAACTGCGGTACTCCCAGGGATTAACAAACCTAGAATCACTCCAAACGCCAAGCCGTTGTTGTCTGGCCTCAGCCTCCGCTTGTTGGACTAAGTTTCTACTGGGACATTTATTTAAATAAGGACGATACACCTTTGCTAAACCTTCTTGCACTAACACTTCTTGCACAAGAGTCCCATCTCTCAGGCGGACTTCTGCAACTTGCCTGCCATAACGATCGCTATCGGTAATATTCAAGTTAACGCGATCGCCTCCTTGTCTCACCAGTTCCCTCACCCGTTCTTGCGCTCTTACACCCCAAGTAAACTGATTGCGATCGCTGCTACGTCTACTTTGTTTTTCTCTATTAGAATGGGCTACTTCCGGCGCGTCAACACAAGCAAAGCGCACAGTGACATTTTGACCATTGGTGTCTCTCACTACTAAAGTATCGCCATCACTAACTCGCTCAACCACGTTTCCAGAGTTACCAATAAGGCGATCACAGCTTATCAAACCCAACAGGATGATAGTTGCACAAAGCCAAAGTTGTACTTGCTTAGTTGATTTCTCCATCCAAACTCACCAAACTACCTCTGATGGATGATAGTAGCAAAATGAAAATATCTTTTTGTTAGGTGTTGACAAACTGCCACCGATAATTAGGAAACAGTCAGCCAGAGTTCTTTACCTGTATAAGCAGAAAGTTTTACTTAAGATCTAATTCAAATACAATCTCGTCACTAATAACCGAATTTAACGAATAGAAAAGGCAGAATAGTATAAGAAATGTAAACTTCCAACAGTCAGCGGGAATCTCTCATGAACTTCTTGACTTATGTCATGCATTTAGCAGGTTCGGGTGCTGTGGCTTATTACTCAGCTGCTCAGATCCGTGACTCTAAAACTCGCCCTAACGTTCTGGCGGGGTTTCAGTTGGCGGAATCTGGTTCTGTGCCGTTTTTGTCTGCACTTAGCGATCGCGCCGCCGCAGAAGGCGATACATGGCTAGCAGAGAAACTAACAAAACATGCATCCGATGAAACTAGGCATGGTCAAATTTTTGCCCACGCTTTAAAACAGCTAAATAAACAAGTTATAGATTTCAAGCGTCAGCCCCAAACCACATCTGCAAATAAATCACAACAGCAGCGCAGTCCATTTTTTGCAGCATTCTTTGAAGGTTATACCCCAGAACAGCTAAAACCTGCCGCCATTGACTGGGATGTTTTTATGGCTAGCACTTACATTCTGGAGTTGGATGCTAGTAAAGACTTTGCTCGGATGGCGAATGTGTTACCCGACGATGAGCCAACCACTCGCAACCTCAAGATGGGAATGTTGAGTGTTGCTCAAGATGAAACTGGTCATGCAGCTTATCTCTACGAAGCAATGATGCGGCGGATGTCTGCTAACCAAGTGCAAAAATTGGTGGATGAGTGGCGTACCCGTAAGGTAGATGCCTTATTGGCAATGGTTGGCGGTCTTCTCCAGCGTAACGGCGAAACCCGTTCTTTAGTTCAGGATGGTGCGCCTTCAGAAAACGATTCTGAGTTGATAGTTGCGTAATAGACTTATGGCAAAAGTCGGGATAAGGGTAAAGGTTAAGGGGAAAAGGAAAATTCAATACTTTTAACCTGACCCTGTTTTCTATTTTTGAAACTGCTGTTCTCTCTGTGGTTGCTGCTGGTTTTCGGTGGGTCGAAGTTTCTCAAATAAAGCAGGTGGTGTGGCTTGGCGAAAGGCTCCACAGTAGTGCATAGTCATGACCGCTTTGAAAGCCCAATGGTCTGATGGCACATCGCTAAAGGGATTTGGTAATGTCTGGGCTTGGTTTTGAACGCAAGCATTTGCAACTTGATCTGATTTTACGGGAGTGTTGTTAGTAGATTCTTGAGCTTTAACAGGAGAAACTAAGCTACTAGTAGCTAAAATTATGACTGTTGCCAGAATTTTGCAGTTCATAAGTTGATATGTCTCAAGTTTAATTTTCTAGAGACGACAGTTCATTCTAATTTAGTTCCTAGGCTGCTGCCCAGGAACTAGCATAATCTTGCTGAGATTAAGCGTTAGCAAACATGAAAAGCATTACTAAAACTACAATTAATGAACTAACCCAAAGAGCTAACGATCCCCAACTCACAGAATCTTGTTGCACTCTCTGCCATAAATTGCTAACTAAGTTATTTCGTACTGCCATTTTATAACCTCCAATTTTTAGTAAGTTTGTACAAGACTTGATTAATCAAGCCTGCACTAAGTAAAGTAGAGTTAATTTTTGAGACTATAGGCTACTTGAGTCTAAAAACCCTCGTAGTAAGCTACACATAACGCGATCGCAACCTTATTTCTTGTAGCCACGAGTTGATTTATTTCGACTCACACCCCAAAATCAAGCAACAAATATTTAAACCAATGTCATAATGGAAAACGCGTTTCCATACACGCATTTTCTTGTTGAATACAAAACAGAAATTTACAAAAAGTATTTGTTGATGTTTAACTTTATTTTCCCATGAGTAACTGTTTACACTCTTAAAGTTCTCTAATTTTGAAAAGATTCTTAATGTTGTTTTAACTTTGTAAAGAAATTTGTATTATTCAAGTCAAAACTCGGCGCAAGATATACATAAATCTGTTTTTATAGTCGTTTCAGGTTTTTATTAATTATTCTTTGATTGTCAACAGACCCGCGCTGTAAGGGCAATTCATGAATTGCTCCTAGGTCACTGTTTTACCGTTATCCATTGCGTAACAGGTGTCATTGCTCGCCAGCCCAAAAATTTACCAATAGGTTCTGCTCTTTGAATGGCAATACGGGTTAAATTGCCTCCAACTTGTTCATGCCATTTAAATAACGTTTGCTCGCCTTCTACTGTCACAACATTTGCTACCAAACGTCCACCCGATCGCAGTGCTTGCCAGCAGACATCGAAAAGTCCCGCTGCTGTCACCCCACCACCAATGAAGATGGCATCGGGTGCAGGCAAGTCTTTGAGAGCATTAGGGGCTGTACCTTCAATGATTTGCAGATTTGGAGTACCTAAAGCTGCGGCGTTATCAGCAATGTAGCGTATTCTGGACGAGTTTTGTTCGATGGCGATCGCCCGACACCGGGGATGAGTCCGCATCCATTCGATAGAAATAGAGCCGCAACCCGCACCGACATCCCACAGTAGTTTTCCGGGTGTGGGAGCTAGAGTTGCTAAGGTGATTGCCCTAACTTCGTGCTTAGTTAGCTGTCCATCGTGGTGGTAAGCACTGTCTGGTAGTCCTGGCAGTCTCGGCAAAGGGACAACCCCAGCATCGGCAATACAATTAACTGCGATCGCATTCAAGACCGCGATTTCTGTTTCACTCCAGGATACAGCCGTACCTTCGACAATCCGTTCCTGACTACCGCCCATATGTTCCAAGACAGTAATTTCACTACTACCATAGCCGCGATTTGTCAAGAGTTGAGCAACAATTGCGGGTGTATCCTTGCCTTCACTCAAAATCAATAGCCGTGCGCCGGGATAAATGTATGACTGGAGCAAAGAAGGTGGACGACCATTCAAACTTAAGGTTTCCACCTCAGTTAAAGACCATCCTAATCTGGCGCAGGCGAGGCTAAAGGTTGAAGGTGCAGGAATAATCGTCATTTCAGACACAGGAATTCGCCGCATTAAGGTGACACCGATGCCGTAGCACATAGGATCACCGCTTGCAAGTACGCAGATGGACTGACCCCGACGGCGGATGATTTCATCTACCGAGGCGCTAATTGGCGAAGTCCAAACTATTTTATGACGTTGGTCATTTGTGGGCAACATTGCTAAATGGCGATCGCCTCCTACGAGGATTTCAGCTTGAGCAATTAGAGAATGAGCGATCGCGCTCAACCCCTGTAACCCGTCTTCGCCAATCCCTACAATAGAGAGCCATTTTCGTGTCATAATCAGCACACTTTCCCAAAATCTGAAAATAGACAAGCTTAACGTATATCATCGGTAAAACTTATCAGAATTTAGCTTAACCAAAAAATAATGTAGTATTTGACATCAAACCCGTCCCTGTTAAATTTGTGGAGAAAATTGAGAATGCACCTTCGACAAGTCTTTACTCAAGTGTGCCGCGCTGTGTTCTTAACTTCGCTGCCCCTTACACTTGTAGCTTTGATTCCGTCAGCAGCACAAGCGGCAATCTTTAGCCGCATATATGCCTTCGGTGATAGTCTTTCTGACACAGGTAATTCCTTTGATATTACCGAGAAGACCATACCAATTGCTATTCCTCCCAGCGAACTGGGATATTTTAAGGGGCGGTTTGCTAATGGCCCTATATGGTTAGATACTCTAGCAGCTAAATTAGAAATTCCGTTACCCCCAATATCTCGCTCTGTGGGAGGAGCTAGTCCTACAGGCGTTAACTTTGCTACCAATGCCGCAACCACAGGAGATGAAAACACTTTCCCTCTTCCCCTAGATGGTTTCGTAGGTTTACAAGAGCAGGTTGCTCAATTTAAACAAGACAACACTACCGTAGATCCCGAAGCGCTTTACGTTTTGTGGGCTGGTGCAAACGATTATTTGGGTGGTGGTGTAACAGATCCAACCCAGCCGGTTACAAATTTGTCTAATGCAGTCACAACACTTTTTGACGCAGGTGCTCGCAATTTCTTAGTCGCAAATCTGCCATCTTTAGGTGCTACGCCAATTGGTCTGCGTCGGGGCGATCAAATTTCTAATCAACTTAACCAATTGAGTGCGGGGCACAATTTAGTTTTTTCTCAGGCTTTTGGACAACTGAGTAACTTACCCGGAATTAACTTAAAAACCCTGGATGTAGGTTCCCTGTTCAATACAGCTATCAAAAAGCCTGCAACTTTTGGTTTTACGAATGTAACTTCCCCTTGCTTAGTCAACTCTCCTCTATTTAATCCCATCTCAGCAGACAACCCAATCACAGTTTGTAATAATCCAGATGAATACTTGTTCTGGGATGATCTTCACCCGACAAGTGCTGCACATAAAGCTCTTGGAAACCTAGCTTTTGAAACCCTAACGAATCAGTCTGAACCTGTTCCTGAACCTTCACTTGTCTTGGCTCAGCTAGCATCTGGTGTCTTCCTAGGGTCTAGGGTTGTTCGGAAATGGAAACAAAAAAAAGTCATGGTTCGGTCATAGTAAACGGGCGAATGTCCCTGTTAGAGAAACCTAAAACCAGCCCTTTCAAGGTAAGTGAAAAATCTGCTTTCATTACCTGGTTTTTCATGATTCAACTTGGTGTCTTTGTGTCTTTGTGGTGAAAAGATAAATTTTATTTAACCACAAAGGCACCAAGACACGAAGAAAACTTATTGTTTAGGATTGCACCTTGAAATGGCTAGTCCTAAATCCTATAAAGTGTTCAACATTCTGATTACCTTCTCGTGCTAGATTACTAAAGCCTGGTGTTGGGAAACTCCGGTGAAATTCCGGGACTGTGCCGCAGCTGTGATGGGATTGCCCAAGTCAGAATGCCAACTCTAGGGATGTTCTAAATTCATACTCATTGTCTACTCCCTGCGTCGCACGGGGAAGGAGTTATAGTCTTGTTATCCAGTGCCACTTGTCCTGGCTTGTTTTACTCGACACCTGCCGAAGATGGTATATTATCTCGAATCAGAATACCAGGCGGGATTCTTGATAGTTTACAGTGCCGGGCGATCGCAGATATAGCAGACCATCACGGCGGTGGTTATGTAGATGTAACTAATCGCGCCAATCTACAAGTCCGCGAAATCCACACGAAAATCAACGCTCAAGTTCTTAAGCATTTACAGGATATAGGATTGGGTTCTAGTAATAGTGCTGTAGACCACATCCGCAATATAATGACTAGTCCCACCGCTGGTATTGATCCACAAGAATTGATCGACACCTGCCCTTTTGTTCAAGCCTGGGATAATTATATTGCTGCACATCCTGCCCTATCGGGACTATCTGCAAAATTTAGCGTTTGCTTCGATGGTGGTGGCATAGTTTCAGTACGCGATCGCCTGAATGATATCACCTTTGCTGCTGTCTTAGTTGACGGTGATGTTTACTTCCGCCTCTATCTCAGTGTAGGTGCAAAGGGAGCGCTAAGCGATGTCGGAATTTTGTTGCCATCACAATGCTTGCAAATTTTGGCAGCTTTGGCTGATGTTTATCTAGCTCATATTGACACTACAAGTAAGCGCAAGCTACGTCTGCGAGAGTTGTTGAATACTTTAGGTTGTGAAAATTATCTCCAGGAAGTTGAGCAACGTCTACGTTTTCCTCTTTTCCGTACTCAAGAGTGTCAAACTCAAATCGCAACTGCCAAATATCAACATATCGGCATCCATCCCCAGCGTCAGCAAGGTTTATTCTATATCGGTGTCGTGCTGCCACTTGGACGGCTAGAAAGCACCCAAATGCGGGGTTTGGCTAATTTGGCAGAAAAATACAGTAATGGAATCAGGCTAACTCCCTGGCAAAATTTGCTCCTAACTGATATTCCTCAGCAATTGGTTGTCAATGTACAGAGTGAACTTGCTTTATTAGGATTAGATTCCTCGGTAACTAATATTAAGAGTTCATTAGTTGCTTGTTCTGGCAACAAAGGCTGTGCCGCTTCTGCCACTGACACTAAAAGACACGCCTTAGCATTAGCAGAGTATCTCGAAACAAGCCTGACTCTAGATCGCCCAGTCAATATCCACTTCAGCGGTTGCGAAAAATCCTGCGCCCAGCACACCAAGAGTGATATTACCCTGCTCGGTGTCAACGTTGAGATGGATAATGGAACTGTGGAGGGTTATGACGTTTATGTTGGTGACAGTGATAATAACCAGAAATTTGGTCATCAACTTTACCAGCATGTGACTTTTGAGGAACTGCCTGCACTGTTAGAGCGGATGCTAAAGACGTATAAAATCCAACGCAGGAATTCCGATGAGTCCTTTGGGGAATTTGCCAATCGGTATGCGATCGCTCAATTAAAGCAGTTCTTTGCTAGCCCAAATTTTAATTCTCAAATCCAATGCCCGACTACATCCGAGATGCCAATGAAATCTACCGTAATTCCTTTGCCATTATCCGGTCAGAAGCGAGTCTAGATGTGCTACCAACAGATGTAGCAAAAGTTGCAGTGCGTCTAATTCATGCCTGTGGAATGACGGATATTGTTACCGACTTGGGATATTCGCCAACAGCAGTACAGTCTGGGCGGGCAGCACTGGCTATGGGAGCGCCAATTTTGTGCGATTGCCGGATGGTTGCCGAAGGCGTTACTAGGCGACGGCTGCCTGCAAACAACCAAGTTATCTGTACCCTAAACTATCCTGAAGTACCCGAACTTGCTCAGCGTATGGGTACAACGAGGTCGGCGGCTGCCCTGGAATTATGGCGTAAGCACCTAGAAGGAGCAGTGATAGCAATTGGGAATGCGCCCACAGCACTATTCCGGCTGTTAGAAATGCTGGATACAGTCGTGACTAAACCTGCTGTAATCTTGGGCTTTCCAGTTGGATTTGTCGGTGCAGCAGAATCGAAAGCAGCATTGGCAGCAGACAGCAGAAATGTACCATTTTTAACATTACATGGTCGGCGCGGCGGTAGTGCGATCGCAGCAGCAGCAGTTAACGCCTTGGCAACAGAGGAAGAATAAAAATGAAAAGCAAAGGTCGTCTCTATGGAATTGGTGTGGGGCCGGGTGATCCAGAATTATTGACCCTGAAAGCGCTACGGCTATTACAGGCTGCTCCTGTGGTCGCATATCAATCAGCAACAGACAAAGAGAGTATAGCGCGGGCGATCGTCTCGCAGTATTTAACTGGCGATCAAACTGAGGTAGCATTTCACCTACCCCGTGCCTTAGAGCCAGAAAAGGCACAGTCCATTTACGATAAAGAAGTTGAACCAATCGCTGAACATCTGGCAGCCGGGCGAGATGTGGTGGTGCTGTGCGAAGGAGACCCGTTTTTTTACGGTTCCTTTATGTACGTGTTCACACGTTTATCTGAGCATTACGAAACGGAAGTTGTCCCCGGAGTTTCCTCTCTAATGGCTTGTCCGGTTGCCTTGGGCGTACCCTTCACTTATTACACTGATATTTTGACAGTTCTACCTGCCCCACTGCCAGCAGAAGAGTTAATTACACATTTACTAGCAACCGACGCAGCGGCGATTATGAAGTTGGGTCGCCATTTTCCGAAAGTACGGGAAATCCTACATCAGTTAGGATTAGCATCACGGGCAAGATACATTGAGCGGGCGACAATGACACAACAAAGAATTGTACCCCTAGATGAAGTTGATCCAGCAGCAGTACCTTATTTCTCAATGATTGTAGTGCCAAGCAAAAATCGACTATAAGGTGGTAAAACATGGGCATGATTAGTCATCTCAAAGTCGTAACTGCCAAATGAACGCGTCAAAATAGAAGACACAGCCTTTAATAAAGACTGGGTATTGGTCAAGAGTAGAGACGCGATTAATCGCGGCTGTACAAAAGTCAAGAGTAGAGACGCGATTAATTGCGTCTGTACAAGGGTCAAGAGTAGAGACACGATTAATCGCGTCTGTTATTCCTTCATCTTCCCCTTGTCCCTCATTGCGGTTTTTAAGCGCGAAAGACTACTTACCCAATTCCCAGCCCCCAAAATTAAGGAGTTTACTATCAGTGGTATTACAAGTACAAACAAGCACCTACGAAGCTAAAACTCAAGAAATTGCTAAACAACTTCTAGCAGTAACACAAGAAAATCGCTCATTTTTTGCTTCTCTACGCGATCAAATGCGCTGGGATGATAAATTACTAGGCTGGGCGATGAGCAATCCTGGGTTGCGGGTGCAGCTATTTCGTTTTATAGACACACTGCCTGCTTTGCATAGTAAATCAGAAATTGCCTCACATTTACAAGAATATTTGGGAGATGAATCTGTAGAATTACCGACAGCCCTGAAGGGAATGCTAAACTTTGCTAACCCGGACTCTATGCCGGGGCAAGTTGCGGCTACAACTGTTGGTACAGCGGTTGAGACTCTTGCTCATAAATATATTGCTGGGGAAAATATTAAACAAGTCATCAAGACAGTTGAACGACTGCGAAAAGAGAAAATGGCTTTTACCATTGACTTGCTTGGTGAAGCGGTGATTACTGAAGTAGAAGCGCAGTCTTATTTAGAACGCTATATAGAATTGATGCAACAATTAGTGGAAGCATCAAAGAATTGGGCAACTATCCCGGCTATTGATGAAGCAGATGGCGAACTGCTACCAAAAGTCCAGGTTTCTGTGAAGTTAACGGCGTTTTATTCTCAATTTGACCCATTAGATGCTAAGGGTAGTGAGGAAAAAGTTAGCGATCGCATCCGTACCCTGTTACGTCGTGCTCAAGAATTAGGCACAGCTGTACATTTTGATATGGAACAGTATGCCTACAAAGATATAACTCTCAGTATTCTAAAAAAACTGTTGCTGGAAGCAGAGTTTAGGCAACGTACAGATATTGGCATCACAATCCAAGCATATCTGCGTGATAGCGAGCAAGATGCCGAAGATTTGATTAATTGGCTGAAAGAGCGTGGTTATCCCCTGACAATTCGCTTGGTAAAAGGCGCATATTGGGATCAAGAAACTATCAAAGCAGCACAGAAACATTGGCCACAGCCAGTTTACAATGACAAAGCTGCAACAGATGCTAACTTTGAAACGATTACTCAGTTATTGCTGGAGAATCATCAATATGTGTATTCTGCCATTGGTAGCCATAATGTGCGATCGCACGCTCGTGCTATTGCCATAGCTGAAAGTTTAAATGTCCCCCGTCGTCGCTTTGAGATGCAAGTCCTCTACGGTATGGGTGATAAAGTTGCAAAGGCATTGGTTGATAGGGGTTATCGGGTAAGGGTTTACTGTCCTTATGGTGAGTTACTACCGGGGATGGCTTATCTGATTCGGCGGTTGTTGGAAAATACGGCTAATAGTTCTTTTTTACGGCAAAATTTGGAAAACCGACCGATTGAAGAATTGTTGGCGGCGCCGATGGTGGATATTTCTCACGCAGCGGAAAGTCGGAGCGCCGGCTCCCGGCGATCAGAACTTTCCAAGACAGAGGCGCAGCGAAAAGTCGAGCCAGCGCTGCGGGAGGGTTTCCCTCCGCAGGCGACTGGCGTCGGAGCGCCGGCTTCCGGCGATCAGAACTTTTCAAGACAGAGGCGCAGAGAGGAAGGTGTGAGTTTTGTGGGGGCAGTGGATACGGATTATGCGGAGGAGGAGGGGAGAAGGATGGCGGCGCAAGCTTTTCAAGGGGTTCGTCAAGAACTTGGTAGAACTTATTTGCCGTTGATTAATGGGGAGTATGTTGATACGGCGTCAGTTGTGGATTCTCTGAATCCTTCTAATTTTAGTGAGGTAATTGGGAAAGTTGGATTGATTAGTGTTGAACAAGCGGAACAGGCAATGCAGGCTGCTAAAGCAGCGTTTCCTGGGTGGAGGAAGACGCCAGCTAAACAACGCGCGGATGTTTTGCGGAAGGCGGCTGATTTGATGGAACAACGCCGGAATGAACTTTCGGCTTGGATAGTTTTGGAAGTTGGAAAACCTGTTAAGGAAGCAGATGCGGAGGTTTCTGAAGCGATAGATTTTTGTCGCTACTACGCGGATGAGATGGAGCGGCTGGACAAGGGTGTTAATTATGACATTCCTGGTGAAACTAATCGTTATATATACCAGCCACGGGGAATTGCTGTGGTGATTTCTCCCTGGAATTTTCCGCTAGCGATCGCCTGTGGAATGACTGTTGCAGCCTTGGTTGCAGGCAATTGTACTCTCCTTAAGCCTGCTGAAACATCTTCTGTGATTACTGCTAAACTCACAGAAATTTTAATAGAGGCTGGTATCCCGAAAGGTGTATTTCAATACGTGCCTGGTAAGGGTTCCAAAGTTGGTGCTTACTTGGTAAATCACCCTGATACTCATGTGATTGCTTTTACAGGTTCTCAGGAAGTGGGCTGTAAAATTTATGCAGAAGCAGCAATAGTCAAACCTGGTCAAAAGCACATGAAACGGGTGATTGCTGAAATGGGTGGCAAAAACACCATTATTGTGGATGAAAGTGCTGATTTAGACCAGGCGGTTGTGGGTGTAGTGCAGTCAGCGTTCGGTTATAGCGGACAAAAATGTTCTGCCTGTTCGCGGGTAGTTGTGCTGCAACCGATTTATGATGCTTTTGTGCGGCGGTTAGTAGAAGCGACAAAATCCTTGAACATTGGAGAAGCAGAGTTACCTAGCACGCAAGTTGGCCCGGTGATTGATGCTAATGCCCGCGATCGCATCTGCGAGTATATTGACAAAGGTAAGACAGAAGCGCAATTAGCACTGGAGTTACCAGCACCAAATCAAGGATATTTTATCGGGCCTGTCATCTTTACGGAAGTACCGCCAAATGCCGTAATTTCCCAACAAGAGATATTTGGGCCTGTTGTTGCAGTAATTCGGGTGCAGGATTTCCCAGAAGCTTTAGCAGTCGCCAACGGTACAAACTATGCTTTAACTGGGGGACTTTACTCACGCACACCTTCGCACATTCAGCAAGCGCAGACAGAGTTTGAAGTCGGGAATTTGTACATTAACCGCACGATCACAGGTGCTATAGTTGCACGGCAACCCTTTGGTGGATTCAAACTTTCTGGTGTTGGTTCTAAGGCAGGAGGCCCTGATTACCTGCTACAATTCCTCGAACCGCGCACTTTGACAGAAAACATTCAGCGTCAAGGTTTTGCACCAATTGAAGGCGTTGATTAAATAATTCGTAATTCATAATTCATAATTCACGCCTGATGTGAATTATGAAAATCAACGACATATCAAAAATTCTGCGTACTGTAGAGACGTAGCATTGCTACGTCTCTACGAGAAATACAGGGTTTTAGCATCTAATCCACATTAAACGTAATTCATAATTAAATAGGTTCAAGCGCCCACTAAATTTTTAATTTAGTGGTCAACAAGAGAGCGCAAAGTCGAGCCAGCGCTCTTGGTAGGGTCTCCCGACAGCCAGGCGACTGGCGTCTCTTGCCGAACGCGAGTGCGTCTCGTAGAGAGGCTTCCGACGCTCTCTACGAGATGCTTCGCGTAGCTTGCTTCTCCGTAGGGGTACGCAGACTCGCGCTTCGCTGCGCTATCGGATCTGAACTTTGTGAGACCAGCCACACGTGCGGCTCTGCCGCCGAGTGGACTGGCGAACCCCGAAGGGGTAAGAGAGCGAAAAGTTCTGCGGAGAGAAGTTGCCAAGAGGGTTTCCTTCCAAGCAAACTTCTCCCAAGGGGAGACGCTGCGCGAACGGGGAGGGCAACCCTGGGCAGGAAACTTTTCAAGACAGATGAACACCGATGAACACCGATATTTATCTGTGTTCATCGGTGGTTCGATTTAACAAATCTCGACTTATGCAAGAGGTCTAGTATTCAAGATAGGGGCGAGAAAAACCGATTATTTCGTAGAGACGTTGCATTGCAATGTCTCTAGAGTTTTTTTGCTGTACTTTCCTTCAAAAGATAGACAATCATCTTTACTAATACCTCTGGTTCCAATGGCTTGGCAATGTGAGCTTGAAACCCCGCAGTTAGTGCTTTTTGCTGGTCAAGATCTGCGGCATAAGCAGTTAATGCGATCACTGGAATTGTTCCCCCCTGATTGGGTGGACGTGAACGAATCTGCTGGATCAGCATGTAGCCATCCATCTGGGCCATGCCTACATCACTGACAATTACATCAGGAATAAAACAATCAAGTACTTGCAATGCTTCTAGCCCAGAAGCTACAGTTGTCACCTTTGCACCATTTTGTTCTAGCAAAAATGCTTGATACTCGCGAGTATCAGTATCATCATCCACGAGCAAAATTTGCAGATTGCTTAGGGGAATCTCTACGCTTTTTGCTTTAGCGTGGGCTGGCTCAAGTACAATTGGTGATTCCTGGTTCAAGATCGGTATTTGAACTGTAAAGGTTGCGCCTTGATTCTTACCTAAGCTTTCTGCTTTGACTGTGCCACCGTGCATTTCCACAATTTGGCGGACGATCGCCAGGCCTAGCCCCAACCCCCCAAATCTGCGTGTCGTCGAGCTATCTTCTTGCCGGAAATAATCAAATACATGCGGCAGAAATTTCGGTTGAATGCCAATGCCAGTATCAATCACCCGAATCTGAGCCAGCCCGTCAATTTGCCTTAATTCGATGATTACTTGTCCGTCATCTGGTGTAAATTTGACGGCATTGGTAAGCAAGTTCCACACCACTTGCTGCAAGCGGGCAGCGTCACCAGAGATAGGTGCAGTCGGATCGAGATCGATATGTAAGTTAATATTCTTTGCTTGGGCTGCTAAACGCACCGTTTCCAGGGCAGCAGAAATAACAGGGATTAAATTAAGGGAAGCCACTGTTAAGGACAGCTTGCCCCGCATAATCCGCGAAATGTCAAGTAAGTCTTCAATTAATTGTGATTGCAGTTTGGCGTTGCGCTCAATCGTTAGTAGTGCTTCGCGTTGACGGGCAGCGTTGAGCTTGCCTTTTTGCAGCAGTTGTGCCCAGCCCAAGATGGGGTTGAGGGGCGATCGCAACTCATGAGACAGCACTGCTAAAAACTCGTCTTTAATCTGGTTGGCTCGTTGCAACTGTTCTGCCTGTTGCTGAATCGAAACAATTAGGTTGGCTCGGTCAAGAGCGATCGCTATCTGCTCAGAAATCAATTGCAGCAAATCGATTTCTTTTGAGGTAAAGCGAGTGCGAGTGCGGCTACCAAAGCAGATGGTTCCCAATAACCGTTCTTGGACAATTAACGGTTGACCGACATAAGTGGTGCCACTCAAGTCGCGGACGGTTTGGGCACGAGGATGAGTGGCAATTTGGGCGTGGTCGAGAACGATTTGCTGGCGTTCTTGAGCCACTAATCCACAGAGGTCTTCACCGAACTCAAGCCACTCGATCGCCTCTACGATCTCTTGAGGAATGCCCTGATGGTTTTTCAAATGTAGGATGAGGCGGTTGTCTTTTGACTCGACGATGTAGTTGTAGTAAAAGTCCAACCCTAGCTGGGGTGCGAGTTTGCTGAATAGGTTGTGCATTAGCGTCATTGGTTGCTCGACCTCCAGGAGATCGCTGGTGATGTCATAGAGCAACCGCAAGCGTTCATCGGCTTGCCGCTGTGAGGTGACGTCGCGCATGATTTTGATAAATCCTTGCACGTCGTCGGCTTCATCGCGTAAGGGCATTACAAAGCCACTACCCCAAAGGCGGCTACCGCCCTTTCGGACATGCCAGCACTCATTTTCTGCCTGTCCTTGAGTTTGGGCGGTCTGCAATTCTCTCCCAGCGCGGTCTTGGGCGTTATCTTCAGGAGTGTATAGGCTGCGACTGTCACAACCAATTATTTCTGCTGCTGAATACTCCAACAAGTTTTCGGCACCGGGATTCCAGCTTGTAATCACACCGTTGAGATCAAGGGTGAAAATAGCATATTCTTTTGCACTTGCCACCATTAACCGAAAGCGAGCTTCACTTTGTTTAAGGGCAATTTCGGTTTGTTTGCGATTGGTAATGTCGTAGGACATTGCCAGCACAGCATCAACTTCACCAAGAGCATTGTGTAAGGGTGTGCCATGAGAGATATAGTAGCGATTGTGGCTGTTGTGTTCTAAGGTAAATGATTCACCATTGAGAGCTTGACGGAAGTAGGGTTCGTAGCTGTCTGCCAGGGTTGGGTCGAGGGCTTCCCAGAGTGTTTTGCCGATAAAGTTTTCAGTAGTCATGCCGGCTTGCTCCAGGGCTTCGCCTTCTGCCAACTGGTAGCGCAAATCTCGATCCACAATGAACACAGCGCCATGAGGCAGTTTGGCCGCAACTTGACGCAGGCGGGCTTCGGCATGTTGGCGATCGCGCTTTTCTTTGGCTTCTCGCAGCGCTCGTTGGACACAAGGAACCAACCGCCGTAAGTTGCGCTTGAGCACATAGTCGGTGGCTCCCAGTTTCAGCGCTTCAATCGCCAATTCTTCGCCCATACTGCCAGAGACGAAAATAAAGGGCGTGTCAGGACACAGGTTTTGGGCAATTCTCAAGGCGGAAATGCCATCAAAACCGGGCAAGGCATAGTCTGCCAAAATCAAGTCAAACGCATTGGTTTCTAATGCCTTCACAAACTCAGCGCGAGTTTCCACCCGGAACAGTTCACAATCAGCGCCGCCATCGGTCAGGCAAAGATGTATCACCTCTGCGTCAAGGGAATTGTCTTCGAGCAAAAGAAACCGCAGTGCTGTCATAACTACACCTCATGCTTTGGCAGCGAGAAGTAGAACGTTGCACCTTGGTCGATTGCACCTTGTGCCCAGATGCGTCCGCCATGTCGATGAATGATCCGCCGGACAGTGGCAAGCCCGACTCCCGTGCCAGGAAACTCCTCCTGGGGATGCAGCCGTTGAAACATGCTAAATAGTCGATCGCAGTATTTCATGTCGAACCCTGCACCATTATCTTTAACAAAGAAAATCACTTCCTGCTCCTGTTCAATACTACCAATCGTGATTGCAGCTTCAGTGTTATTGCGGGTGTACTTGACGGCATTCGACAACAAATTTTGCACTACTAACCGTAGCAGCGTTGGGTCGCCCTCTACCGTTGCTAATGGCTCTATTTGCCAGTAAAGCGATCGCCCAACCAGTTCTGATTGCAACTGTGCTTGTACCTGCTGCACCAATTGACTGATATTAACAGTAGTCAAATGCATTTCTGTCTTCCCCAGGCGGGAAAATTCCAGCAAGTCGTCTACCATTTTTTCTGCCTCAAGAGCAGATTTCGCGATAATGTTGAGAATCTGGAAACTAGATGCATCGACGAGAGTTGGATTGAGCTTACCTTGCAACCGTTCGGCAAAGCTGCTGATGTAGCGTAGCGGCGTTCGCAAGTCGTGGGATACTGTGGAAGAAAACGCCTCTAGTTCTTGGTTGATTGCTTCTAGTTGAGCTGTCCGGGCTTTCACTTGTTGCTCTAAGCGTTCATTGAGTGTTTGTACCGCTTGCATCACCTGTTCGCGGTAGACCGCTTCACGGCGCAGTTGTGCCAATTTTAGGTTCACATCAACTCGCGCTAACAGTTCTCGTGCCGAGAATGGTTTAATTAAGTAGTCATCTGCCCCAGTTTCTAAACCTTGCACCCGTGATTCTTCACCAGCACGGGCAGAGAGCAAAATAATCGGGATTGTCTGGGTATTTGGTGAAGCCCGTAGCGATCGCAGCAACTCAAATCCATCCATTCTGGGCATCATCACATCTGCTAACACCAAGTCATAGATGGTACTTTTGCCAGAGCGAATCGCAGTCAGTGCCGCTAACCCGTCATTTACAGCTTCCACCTCGTAGTACTGGTTTAACAACCGCCTGAGATAGCCGCGCATATCGGCGTTGTCATCTACTAGGAGAATACGCGCCCTCTTGGAGTTCTGAACTTGAACTTCCGAGTTCTGAGCATCAACTTCCGAGTTCTGAGCATCAACTTCCGAGCTTTGAGCTTGAACCTCCGAGTTCTGAACTTGAACTTTCGAGTTCTGAGCACCAACTTCCGAGTTCTGAACACCAACTTCCGAGTTCTGAACACCAACTTCCGAGTTCTGAACACCAACTTCCGAGCTTTGAGCTTGAACCTCCGAGTTCTGAACACCAACTTTCGAGTTCTGAACACCAACTTCCGAGTTCTGAGCTTGAACCTCCGAGTTCTGAAATTCTGTGCTTTCTTCAGATAGCCAGCGTAAGGCTTCATCAACAAAAGCGTTTGCATTTACAGCCGTCGATGCCAGTGTCGAGGCAACCTCAATTTGGTCGGCGGGTAGATGGGCGATGCCGGTGGGGATAGTGACGGTGAAGGTTGTGCCTTGGTCTACTGCGCTCGTAACCGCGATCGCGCCGCCATGCTGCTTGACGAGTTCCTGCACCAGAGACAAGCCAATGCCTGAGCCTTCATAGGTGCGCCCTTTCGCGCCTTTGACTTGATAGAACCTCTCAAAGAGATGAGGCAGTTCGTAAGCGGAAATACCTACGCCAGTGTCGCTGACTATCAATTCCACCGTGTTTGCTTTGGGTTTGAGCGAGACAGAAATGATACCCTCGAAGGTAAATTTTAAGGCATTGGAGAGCAGATTCAACACAATCTTTTCCCACATCTCGCGATCAACGTAAATGGGATCGGGCAGGGGGGGACAATCGACGACTAACTGCAAATTAGCATTCTCAATCGCCGAGCGGAAAACACTTGCTAGTTCAGCCGTGTAGGTGGATAAGTCGGTGGGTTCGTAGTTTGCCTTCAGGCGATCGGCTTCGATGCGAGAGAAGTCGAGCAGGGTATTGACCAGTTTCAGTAAACGCAAGCTGTTGCGATGTGCTAGTTCTAGCTGTTCCCGTTGTGAAGAAGTTAAGGGATTTACCGAATCGCTCAAGGCATCTTGCACCGGAGCGAGTATCAACGTTAGCGGAGTGCGAAATTCGTGGCTGACGTTGCTGAAGAAGAGGGTTTTGGCGCGATCAAGTTCTGCTAGTGACTCGGCGCGTTGGCGTTCTTGTTCGCGGGCAGATTGTTCTCGAATTCGTTGAAGTTCCGATTCGCGCAGGGCAGCTTCGGCGCGGGAGCGCTCCACCGCATCCCAGGTACGCTCGGCCACCTCTTCGAGCAGCCGCAAGTCGGAGTCGATCCAATGGCGCGGCTCGCTGTGAGTTATTCCGAGCATAGCAGCCAGCCGGCCGCGCTTCATCAAGGCGACACCCACGCCCGATCGGATTCTCGTCGCGCGATAGACCTCGCGGCTGGCTTGCAACCGTGGGTCGGTTTCCGTGTCGTCGTAATAGATCGTCCGTCCAGCAATCAAATCATCATAAAACCCGAAGTCCCGCAGCCGCCACACGGGCGGCATGGCGATGCGCGAGTTCGTGCGTCCCTCCCGCGTCACTACGTAGTCACCGTCCGCATCGAACTCGTGATAGACCGCGCTGTCTACGCCGTAATGCTCGGCCACATAGTCCATCGCGGTTTTCTGGATTTCGATAGCATCGACGAGCGGTCGCAATGCGTCGGAGAGTTGTAAGAGAAAGTCCTGTCGTTGTTCTTGCCGCTTGCGCTCGGTGATGTCGTCGTAAAGCACTGTGAAGCCGTCTGCTCCGCCAAAAGGAGTAACGTGGAAAGCAAACCACCTCTCATTGTCCGGCATGAAACGTTCAAAGCGTTCCGGCTGTCCGGTTCTAATGACGCGCTCAACAATCTCCAACCAGGAGCGATAGTATGGAAAGACTTCACTCGCTAACCGGCCGAGGGCGCTGCTCCGGTCAAGTCCTGTCTGCTTCTCAAAGGCTGGGTTGAGTTCAAGATATCGGGTATCCACAGCGCGACCACTCTCGTCGCGGACAAGCTCGTTGATCGCAAGACCCTCGTTCATCGACTCAAACAGCGATCGATATTTCTCTTCCGACTCGCGCAAGGCAACTTCGACGCGGGTGCGTTCAATGGTTGCCCAGGTACGATCGGCAATTTCGTCTGCCAGATCCATCTCAAACTCTGTCCAGTTCCTCGGTGTGGTCTGGGTGATAGTGAGGATGCCGACAGGATCTCCCTGCTTGATCACAGGCACCATCAGACCGGAAATAATCTGCAACTGCAAGCAGGTCTCTCTCAAGTTTCCATCCAGCAAGTTCGTTGTGTGTACATCCTGAAAGACAAAAGGCTGACCGGCATCGAGCATGGTTCTGAAGATGGGGGAGTTTTCTAGAGGGTATGCCCCCACCACCGAAGGCAAATCTGCTTGTGAGGCATCCCGCCGAATGATGGCGCTGCCGTCAATAATTTCGCAGTAGTAACATCTGTCCGCTTCAAAGAAGTTCATGGTGGTGCGCGTCACGGTTGCCTGAATTTCAACCGCATCGGAAAGCGATCGCAGCCCATCCGATAACTTGACCCGAAACGCATCCATCTCGGCAGCACGGCGCAATTGTGCTTCTGAGCGTTTGCGCTCCGAGACATTGCTGAATAGGACAGCGATCTGTCCTGGCATCTGAGATGGAAAAACCTCCGCTTCTATCCACACGTCGAGTTCTGAAACATAGTCCTCGAATTGCCGATGCTGTCTTGTTCGCACCACTTCGTCGTAGATGTCTATGATTGATTGCTCAACATTGGGCACGAACTCGCGGATCGTCCTGCCGACGACATTGTGCATTCCAGTATGATGCTCAAATGCTTGGTTTGCCGTCAGGTATCGGAAGTCGCTCGGTTGACCTGCCGCCGTCTCGATCTTTTCGATGATGCAGAAGCCTTGAGCCATCGTCGTGAATAGTGATCGATATTTTTCTTCCGATTCGCGCAGGGCGGCTTCAGCACGGGCGCGTTCAAGCCGCGTCCAGATGCGGTTGGCGAGTTCACGGGTCAGTTCGATTTCGTCGTCGCGCCAGTCATAGGGTTCGGTACGATAGATGACGAGCAGGAAGCGCCACTCGCCATTACGCACGAGCGGTATGCTGAGGAAGGAGCCGATGTTCAGAGCCGCAAACTGCTCGCCATCGATCAGGGGGTCGTCGAACACGTCGCGGATGACGACATCTTCTCCGGCGAGACAAAGCCGCCGAACTTCGGGTGTAAAAAACTCTTGCGTGCGATACGTGCCAAGCAGGCTCGGCACGTCGCTGCGATGCCAGTTGTGGTCGATGACTGCAATTTCAGCCGCCTCATAAAGTTCGGCAAAGGCGCATGCCGACAAGTCGAAATGTCTGCCGATTTTTTCGCCCAGCGCATTCATCGTCTCGTCAATGTTCGTCAGACGCGCCAGGTCATGGCTGACTTCGGCTAAAAAGGCGAGATTTGCATCGTGCCGTTTGCGATCGGTGATGTCATTAAAGACAGCGCAGATTTGACGACTGCCCGCTTTGCCGACGCGCGAAGCGTAAGCCTGATACCAACGCTCGGTAGATTGGTTGTAATTTTCAATACGCTGGGGTTTTCCCGTCTTTACCACATCGTCATAGGCTTCAAGCCAGTAGCTTTCAGTGTTCGGGACAATCTCGCTTCCCAACTTGCCCACCACGTTTTCGAGTCCCGTCTGCTGCTCGAAGACTCGATTCACTTCCAAAAAACGGTAATCAACCGCCTTTGGGGTTTCGCCATAAATCATCTCGAAAATACAGAAGCCTTCGTCAATCGAATCGAACAGCGAGCGATATTTTTCCTCCGATGCGCGTAAGGCTGCTTCGGCTTCTACCCGCTCGGTGATGTCGCTCGCCGCACCAAACCATTTGACGATTTCGCCCGTTTCGTTGATCAGCGGAATGGCGCGGGAGAACGTCCAGCCCACAGTGCCGTCTAACCGAATAACGCGGTGTTCCAATTCAAAATTGCTGCCGGTTGCGATCGCGCGGTTGATCGCCGCCCTAACTCGCGGTTTGTCGGTTTCGGGAATGTACGCCTCTATCCAATCGCGGCGCGGATCTTCAGTCGTGGCGATAAACTCTTTGCCTTCAAGAGAACGCATTTCCCGCCAATCTGCGCTCATTTCATAAATAATGTCCGAAGCTGCACTGACAAAAGCGCGGAATTTTTCTTCCGATTCGCGCAAGGCATCTTTGGCATGTCGCTGCTCAATCAAATCAGCGGCTTGGCGGCCCAGTAAATCGAGAAAGCGCAGTTCGCGATCGCTCGGTCGATGGTGTTTGCACCAGTGGGTCGAAACCATGCCGATCGCTTTACCCGAACGGGTAATTAGCGGTGTGGACTGCGCCGAGAGATACCCCGCCTCACGGTGCAGTCGCATCGAGCCATGCGGATCTTCGCTCTGGGGCACATCGAAATCAACGAAGGCGCGCTTGCCCATTGTCAATGCTATACTGCAAGGCGTGTTAGAGCTGGCGTTGACGCGATAGAAATGCTCGATTAGATTTTGCTCAAAGCCCTGAGTTGCCAGCAGCAGCAAATCTTGCGTCGTTTCATCCAGAAGTTGTACCGTTCCGGCATCGGCTCGTGTGAGGGCGATCGCAACAGCTATAATCTCCTGGTAAAGCGTCTGAATGTCGCCTTCGGTTACAAGCCTCGCGCTCAGTTCGTGCAGCAGTTGCGTATCTTTCAGGTCTGACTCAATGGCTGCTTCGGACTTGCACTCGGTTGTGTTTTTGTCAAGTTCCTGCGCTTCCTGCAATGCCCGTTGTACAGATGGCACTAACCGCCCTAAGCGTTGCTTGAGTACATAATCTGTCGCGCCCTGTTTGATCGCTGCGATCGCCAATTCTTCGCCCAAACTGCCAGAGATGAAAATAAACGGTATCTCAGGACGTAGGCGATGGGCGATCGTCAGCGCTGCAATGTCATCAAACCCAGACAAAGCATAGTCTGCCAAAATCAGGTCGATCTCGTCGGTTTCCAATGCCTTGATAAAATCAGCGCGAGTCTCTACCCGCAGTAGTTTATAGTCAATACCGCCCTCTCTCAGCGCAGCTTGCACCACTTCTGCATCAGGTAGATTGGCTTCGAGCAAGAGAAACTGAAGTGCTGACATTTGAATAGATATAGAAGGAAGAATTAAATAGAAATGATCACAATCGATAATTTTGCTAATTCAAAAATATAAAATTTTAGTAACCTAGAAATAGCTACCATGTTTTTTACAACAGATAACAGTGTCTTTAGACTGAAATTTTGACACTATTTATTTTAATTTTGATAAAGACATCGCGGTACGTGTAGAGACGTTGCAATGCAACGTCTCTACATATTGCAACGTCTCTACATGGTTTATCTGTCACATTTTTTTTAATTAAAAAATAAAAACTTGGTTTGGGATAGATGCTTTTTATCCGTTAATGCCTTCCTCTTCTTCCAAAGGCGTTAGATTTGGCAGAAATAAACTGAACTGACTACCTTCTCCCAAAGTCGATGTTACTGTCACATCCCCACCATGCAAACGTGCTAATTTGCGTGTTAAGGCTAAACCCAAACCAGTCCCTTCATACTGACGATTTAACTGGCTATCAAGCTGTTTAAACGGTTCAAATAAAAATTGAAACTGACTTGAGTCAATACCAATTCCGGTATCTGAAATTGTAAACGTCATCCCTTCGGCTACTTTTTTCACTACCAGCGACACGTGACCTACTGAGGTGAATTTAATGGCATTTGTGAGCAAATTGAGTAGCATTTGCTTGATGCGCCGCTCATCGGCAATACAAATATCGGCTTCTGGGTCAACTTCGCTTGTGAGTTGCAATCCTTTTTCAGAGGCGCGATCGCTTACTGTTAATATGGCATAATTACATAACTCTGGTACTGACAAAGGTAGCAGCAACAGGTCTTCTTTACCTGCCTCCACCTTAGATAAGTCAAGAATATCGTTGATCAGTGCTAACAGGTGTTCACCACTACTATATATACAACTTATATATTCTTGCTGCTTTTCATTGAGAGAGCCAACCATTTCTTGTTGCAACAACTGCGACAAGCCCATAATTGCATTGAGAGGCGTCCGTAGTTCGTGGCTCATAGTTGCTAAAAATTCACTTTTTGCCCGACTACCGGCTTCTGCTGCTTCTTGAGAAGTACGTAGTTGCAATTCTGTTTGCTTGCGCTCAGTAATATCCTCAATCATCGCCAGAAACAACTCCGGTTCACCACTTGTGCCTGGAATGACAGAAACAGAAATATGAGCCAAAACTAAGTTACCATCTTTATGCAAGCAGCGTCTTTTCATCTCAATACGATGTTTAGTAACAAGCTGCTCCTCATCACCCTTGGCGTCTCCCCTTGGAAGAAGTTCCGATGCTTGGAAGCCAACCCTTGTACTTTTCTCTGTATCTACACGAATTTCTGAAACCAGTTGTTTGTAAAGTTCTAAATCTCCCCTTTGGATTGCAATGTAATCTGTAAAGCTTTTACCATATAGTTCTTCTTGGCTATATCCTAGAATCTCACACAGCGCCGGATTGTTATCAACTATCTGTGCTTTCATATCTATAAGTGCAATGCCGATAGAGGAGCGCTCAAAAATTGCTCGAAATTGTGCCTCACTCTGTCGCAGTGATTCGTGTACAGTCTTTTGCTCGCTCGCTTCTATAGCCAGCGTCACGAAATCTGCAATCGAGCTAGCAAAATTCTCTTCCTGCAAAGTCCACTGACGAAAGTCGCCAACATGTTCATGGCACAATACACCCACCAAACTATCACCTAACCAAATCGGCGCATCTAGTAGGGATGTGATGCCTAACACAGAAAGATTAGATTTAGATAATTCTTGAGTTCTGATATCGTTTTTAATATCATACACAGCAATATTACATTCTTCTTCCAAAGCCTGGAAATAAGCAGGATAACTTGCTTTCAAGAGCGACATACCAGAGGTATGCTCTTTAGTAGACATATCATACAAATCAATGCATTCAATTTTTGAGCGGTCTTCGTTATATAACCACACACCAACCCGCTCCACTAAAAGTGTCTGAGCAGCGGTTTCTGTGATTTCTCTTAACGCCGCATTCAAATTGCCTTGTTGAAACGTCTTGCTCTTTGCAAGTTGCACTAGCGTCTGGCTTTGTTTTCGCCGACTCCGACCATTTTCTCTTACTTGTAAAGCCTCTTGGGCTTGCTTGCGCTCTATAATATCTCTAACCGCTACCATTTGCATTGGTTGCCCCTGGGAAGAAATAATTTTGCCTTGTAGCTCTACAGGAAAAGTAGAACAATCTTTTCTAACTACAATTACTTCATAGGGTTTTTCATAACCGGAAAGTATATTGTTTCTAAATAAATCTTGTGATTTTAAAACAACAAGTTTTAAAACCTCTTGCCAATTAGTTCTCTAACTTCATAACTATTTATTTTAGCCAAATTACCATTGGCATCTCAAATAATTTCACAGCTATATAATATGATACCTTCAAAGCTACCTCACGTAGACAGTGCAGGTGGATTTTAGCATCATACAGATTAAATAAATGTAAAAACTGTCGTTCAGAACTCCCGTATACTTAATCAACAGTTATTTATTATTCATGTGTTGAAACAATTGTCGCTGGATGGCACGTAGTAACCTCTGTTGCAATAGTTGAGGTCTTGTCTGGCTTTTGACTAAATGTTTCTCTGTCTCCAAGCTAACAGTTTGCCAGTTGCAGGCTTTATCTTTAACATCATTGATGAGCATAATTGCGACTTTGAGAGCAAGCGATTTATGGCAAATAGTTATTAGATATTTATACACAAAATAAGCAAGTTAGAAATTTGGATCATTCTTCAACGATCAATTTAATATAGCGGTTCTCGCATGAGTGAGGTACACCAATTTTAGTAATTTCTCAGCCTGAATTATCTAAAACTAGTATTCTGATTCAGAGTCATTCACCTCTCGTTTAGAGAGTAGAGAATGTACCAAGCCAGCATCATTCATGAATTTGGCAGTAGTTGGGATAGTTGTTGCAACAAGTTTTGTGTAACCATTAAAAAATGGTACAATCTTACTTTTAAATATTATTTATTTTAATGTGTGTAATTGCAATAAGCATTTTTTTAAGTTCACTATACTGAATAAGTTTAATGGCGTTAGTTTTCCTCTCATCGTAGGTTTATGCTAGCTCTAAACAAAAATCCGCAAATATACCATGTGTTCTATTGGGTATTTAATTTTATTCTGGTTATTTAAGAAAGGAAAAAGTGAAGAACAGTAGACCTCTTGCATAAATGCTTAAATTGTCATGTTGAGCGGAGCGAAACATCTCGGAGATTCTTCCCTCCACTACGTTATGGTCAGAATGACACTCATAATTTTCGGACTTTTGCAAGAAGTTTACTGATTGTATGGATAAAGTCGAGAAATCTGATTCTTGAGTTAAGTGAACGGTTAGGATTTCTATTAAAAAGACTAGCTTGCTAATTGGGCATATAGAGGATTTAAGGAACAGGCATGTCAGGAAATGAGCGGGAAAAAATACGCCACCTGTTGGTCGTCCAAGACCCGCAAGGGGAGCGAACTATCCCCTTGAAAGAGGCTACTTATTCTCTTGGGCGGCATAGTGGGAATGCGATCGTCCTCCGTTCCCGGTCAGTATCTAAGCAACATGCCATTTTATTGCGGGTAACTCTTCCACAGACTGACCAATATGGCTTTCGGGTTATTGATGGCAACTTCAACGGCAAAGGGAGTACTAATGGCTTATTCGTGAATGGCTCTAAATGCTCTTACCATGACCTCAAACATGGAGATGTTATTGTATTTGGCGATAATCAAGCTCAGGCCAAATATTATGCAATTTCTAACCTGTCAGAAAAAGCATTTTCTGAATCTTGTCAAGTTGATGACCTATCTGGTTTTCTGTCGGAGCAAGCCAATCCCGTTAATCCTTTTCAAACCCTAGTTGTCGATCCTAGCTTTGAAGGAGCTAGCGATACAGCCTTAGCTCGCTTAGCATCCTTTCCTGAACTTATCCCCAATGCGATTATCGAGACAGATTTAGAGGGAACAGTCACTTATCTCAATCCAGCAGCGTCTCTCAAGTTCCCCCAACTTAGGGAAACTGGTAAGCAGCACCCGATTTTGGCAGGGCTCTTGAGTGCGGTTAAGAATCTAGAAAAAAATTCTTTTGTTCGGGAGGTAGAAGTTGGCACAGAAGTTTTTGAACAATCTGTTCACTACCTTCCTGAAAGTGATTTAATTAGGACTTTTATTGTTAGGGATATTACTGAGCAAAAGCAAGCTGAAGCAGAACTACATCAGCGCGATCGCTTGCTACAGGCAGTTGCAGAAGCCGCTAATTATTTGCTGATGGAAATGAATTACGAGATAGCTATTGATAAAGCTCTCGCCACTTTGGGTGAAGCTGCCAAGGTGGATCGTGCCTACTTTTTCCAGAACCATCCCCATCCTGATACAAAGGAGATATCAGTAAGCCTGCGATTTGAATGGACACGTCTATCGCTTGAACCTTCTCGCCATCATTGGCAAAATCAGCCTTATCAGGTTTCTGGACTAGCTCGCTGGTACACTGCTCTCTCTAGCGGACAGTCCATTAGCGGACTCAGCCAAGAATTTCCCGCAGCCGAACGAGAACATCTTACCCGCGATGGGATACAATCTCTGCTCTTGGTTCCTCTGCGGTTAGATGACGAGTTTTGGGGTTATATTGGCTTGGCAGACTGTACTTGTGAACGTCATTGGTCAAGACACGAAGAATCCACCCTCTTGACGATGGCTGCCAGTATAATTGGTGCACGGCAACGTCAACAGGTGGAGGAGAAGATTCGCTATCAAGCCCTTCATGATCTACTTACAGGCTTGCCCAATCGCCTATTATTTAACGAGATGCTAGCCACCGCATTACCCAACGCGCGGCGGAATGAGGACAGTTTAGCTGTAATATTTCTCGACTTGGATCGCTTCAAGGTGATTAATGATACTCTTGGGCACACACTAGGGGATCAATTGTTACGACGTGTGGCTCAAAGATTGAAAGATTCCCTTAGAGGCGGAGATACCCTTGCCCGTTGGGGAGGGGACGAATTCACTATTCTACTGCCGCGAGTGAATCATATTGAAGAGGTGTCCCAGGTTGCTCAAAGAATGTTACAAGCTTTAGAGAATGTCTTTCCTCTCCAAGGACACGAACTTTACGTCAGTGCCAGCCTTGGTATTGCATTGCTTGATCAAAACAGCCCTGATGCCGAAACTTTAATCCAGCACGCAGATGCCGCTCTATATCATGCTAAAGACAAAGGCAGGAATAACTACCAATTCTACAGCGTATCTCTGAGTGCCAAGAATCCCGAACTTCTGACTTTAGAGAAAAATTTGCGCTATGCCTTAGAACGAGCAGAATTAACAGTGTATTACCAGCCCAGGGTAAACATTACTACAGGACAAATTACTGGCATGGAGGCTCTGTTGCGTTGGCAGCATCCTGAGATGGGATTAGTTGCACCCAATGTCTTCATTCCCCTTGCTGAAGAAAGTGGATTAATTCTCCCCATCGGTGAATGGGTACTACAGACAGCCTGTAATCAAAATAAGGCTTGGCAAGATGCCGGATTGCCACCTCTGACAATGGCCGTCAATCTTTCTCTTAAGCAGTTCCGTCAACCCAATTTAGTCGAGACTATAGCCATAATTTTAAAACAGACGGGACTAGAAGCCCGGTTTTTAGAGTTAGAGATTACAGAAACGACTGCGATCGAGGATCTAAACTTCACCAGAACTGTGCTACAGGAACTAGAGCAGATGGGCGTTTACATCTCCATAGATGACTTTGGTACAGGTCACTCTTCACTCTCACGCCTACAAGTGTTGCCACTCCACAATCTAAAAATTGATCGGTCTTTCATTCGAGATTTAACGACAGATGTCAAAGTAGCTCATATTATCAAGGCGATAGTTAGCTTGGGGCAGAGTTTGGGGCTGAGGCTGACCGCTGAAGGAGTAGAGAAGGAAGAAGAATTAGAATTTTTGAAATCTATCAATTGCGAAGATGTACAGGGCTTTTTATTCTATCGACCGCTTACTGTCCAGAAAGCTACAGAGATTCTTTACAGTCAAAGTACAAAGCTTTAGTAGTCTGCTCACAGAACTTGGCAAGGTCACGGGTAAAGGGTTATCCTTTGCCCTTTAATGTTTCTGCGCGGAAACGGAGTTGAGGTCAGTTAAACTAAAGATGCGAGTACTTAATAAGTTTTAATAATTCTGTTATGAGTACGGATTCACCTGTTAATTCTCCCGCAAAGTCTGAATCCATGTTGGGAACGCGTGTGAGAAATTTCTTAATAGCAATTGTAGCGATCGCTCTCAGCATTGCCTTATTCTTGGGACTGCGAACTCAAACAACCTCAGTTTCCCTCGCCAAGTTAGATCAGGGTTCTACACCTTTAGAAGTAGCTGTTAGCAATGGTAAACCATCGTTAGTAGAATTTTATGCTGATTGGTGTACTGTCTGCCAAAAAATGGCACCAGATATTGCCCAACTAGAAACACAGTATGCTGACAAGCTGAATTTTGTCATGCTGAATGTAGATAACAACAAATGGCTACCAGAAATGCTGAAATATCGGGTAGATGGGATTCCCCACTTTGTATTTTTGAGCCAGAATGGAGAAACCATAGCCCAAGCGATCGGCGACCAACCCCGCACTATTATGTCTAGCAACTTAGAGGCTTTGGTTACTGGTTCATCTCTCCCCTATGCTCAAGCTAGTGGGCAAGTTTCCAAATTCTCAACTCCAGTAGCACCAACAGCTAGTCAAGATGACCCCCGCAGTCATGGAAACCAAGTGGTAAATTAGCACCCGCTTATCCGTCAAATTAGGTCAAGTACTAGGTACTAGGTACTTAAAAACTCAGGGTTCTTTAATAGAATAGCTTTCACATGGTACTATGAATAAGTACCATGTACCAGAGGTATCTAAGAGTTATGTCTAAGAACCAAGTGAAGTTTCTCTTAAATGATAAACAGTTAGCTCAATTTAAGGCACAAGTGGTTGCTTCTGCGTCAACTCAGCAGGAATACATAGTTTCTAAGATACTGACTGAGAGTACCCCACCAAGCGCCTTGGTGGATATCATCAAATCCCAACAGGAAACAATAGCCAGCCTAACAGAGATACTAAAAGACAAGCAAAGTACTTTAAAGGAAGTAGTTCAGGATAGCTTGAAAGATACTGATGATAGTAAACATCAAGATAAGGATTTAAATTCTTCAGCAATTATTGAGGCAGACCAGTTAATCAAAGATGAAAAAGAGATAGCTCCTAAGCCTACTCAGTTGAGCCGAGTAGATCTGATTGAGCGGTATGCTATGAGTGATGGAGACTACAACAAGCTAGCATCCCAAGCCCAAGAGCAAGGTTGGGTAGAATTAGATGGTATGCGGTGGCAGGTATCCGGTAAGAAGACTAAGGCGGTCTGGACAGTATTAGAACCCCTGGAAGTTCCGGGATAAACTGAGTCTTTTAAACAACGCTATGCTCAACGAACTGGTGTTGAAGGCACTTTATCCCAAGGCATTCGTGCTTACCAACTACGACATTCTCGTTATATTGGTCTAGCAAATACACGTCTTCAACATCTGGCAACGGCCGCAGCAATTAACCTTGCACAAATGTGGGCTTGGTGGCAGCAGATACCAAGGGACTCTACTCGCTGAGCTCGCTTTGCTGCTCTTGCTCCCACTCATTTATGCTAATTTACGATCGCCTACTGTGGCTATATGAGTTTTACCACTCATCAATTCGCCAATAATATCTTAGAAATCGCCGGGTATATTTGCAAAGGTGAGATACTCCCAATGCATAAGTCCTATGGTTAATGCTCTAAGACTTTTAGGACGTATGAACTTTTATTCTGGAATTTGATGTCTGCTTCTACCGTTCCCAAATGACATTTGAATTACGTTCCAAGTCGTAAGCTAATCTATCTAAAACCTCATTGCACCCAACCGAAGATCGCAATACTTACGCTACGATATCCCCTATTGCCTTTGTGCAATCACGTGGGGAGTAGTGTAGGTACACGAATATGACAGAAAATATTAAAATACAGAGCGGGGAGAATCTGGTTACTATTGCTGCTGACCAATTCGCACGACTGGGGCAGGTTACAGGTGTCCAAGCATTTGGAAGTGGTAATATAAATGACACATTTCTAGTTAACCTAGATTCTGCTGAAGAACAGCATTTTGTCTTACAACGCATCAATACAAAGGTATTTCGTCAACCCCAGCTTGTGATGCAAAACATGCGTATCTTCACTGAGCATGTTTATCAAAAATTACAAAATTCTTCATTGAATAGGCGCTGGGAAGTACCCCGTGTGTTATTGACTAAGGATGCTCAAGACCATTGGAGGGATGCTGATGGGTCGTTCTGGCGGGCAATCAGCTTTATTAAAGGCTCGCAGTCTTTCGACACCATGCGCGATCGCTCACACGCTACAGAAATCGGCTATGCTCTGGGGATGTTCCACAATTTGATTAGCGACCTACCACCAGAGAAACTCGCTGACACTCTCGAAGGTTTTCATATTACGCCGCTTTACCTCCAGCACTACGAGGAAGTTCTGGCTCAAACTATCCCGCATCTATCTTCGGAAGTAAATTATTGTTTGCAGTTTGTTAGCGATCGCCAAACCTTTGCACATATCCTAGAAAATGCTAAAGACACAGGCAACCTGCCGCTACGCCTGATGCATGGCGATCCCAAAATTAACAACGTCATGTTTGATACTGCTACCCAGCAAGCTGTTAGCGTCGTAGACCTCGACACCGTTAAACCTGGTCTGGTACATTACGACATTGGCGATTGTCTGCGATCGGGTTGTAATCCCGCAGGAGAAGAAACCGAGCAATGGGAAAGTGTTTATTTCGACACCGAATTGTGTCAGGGAATCCTCCAGGGTTATCTCCCTGTAGCCAAAGCGTTTCTGACGGAGAATGACTATACATACATGTACGATGCCATTCGTCTAATCGCCTTTGAATTAGGACTGAGATTTTTTGCTGACTATTTAGCAGGGAATGTCTACTTTAAAGTCAAGCACTCAGAACACAACCTCGCAAGGGCACTCGTTCAGTTTAAGCTCACTGAGAGTATCGAATCCCAAGAAACACAGATTCGCAATATTATTCAGGACATGAAATGAACGATCAAATATTCTCTCTAAAACCTTTCCCCTCTACTAAACCGCTGTCTGATCTGAAAATCACAGTTAGTATTACTCGACACGCTAATCAACTAGCCATCCGCTACACACTTTTCGACGAGCTCAAGGAAGTTATCATCGCCCCAGTATCAGATAAACCAGCTCGAAAGCACGAACTGTGGAAAGATACATGCTTTGAATTTTTCCTGGGTATAAAAGATTCTGAACAGTATTGGGAATTTAACCTCTCTCCCGCCGGACACTGGAATGTCTATCGTTTCGATGGGTATCGTCAAGGAATGCAAGAGGAGACAGCTTTCATAACACTCCCGTTTAGTGTCCAGAATCAAGCCGACGGTTTAGCAGTTGCTCTAGATGTCGATTTAGGTAAAATTTCGGTACAAACCTGGGAAATAGCAATCACCAGTGTCATCAAATACAGAAATAATGAGGTGACTTACTGGGCGCTGACTCATCGAGGAGCGGAGGCTGACTTTCACAAGCGAGATAGTTTTATCGTTAATTTGTAACGTTTTTTCTAGTTAATTGGTAATGTGAACCAGAAAGTTAACCCGCGTTTATGGTTAGTAGTGACACCGATTTCACCACCATGCGCTTTAATAACTTTCCGGCAAAGATACATTTTTAAGCCAATGCTTGTAGAACAACAATCTTGAGGATCGCGTACATACAAATCAAAAAGGCGATCGCACTCTAGTTTACTCATCGCCATACCGTTATGTTGGATCTGAGTGCGAATAATTCCTGCTTCAAAAGTAGCTTTCATCGTAAAATTTAAGCCTGGTGGATTGTGTTGCAAGCTATGAGTCAACAAACTTGCCAAAACTTTTTGTAACCGATTTGCATCCACCATTACTAATGGTAAATCTTTAGGAACCAAGTTCTTTAGAGTCGCTTGATTTTGTGTCAGTATTGGTTGCAAATCAGCGATCATTCCTTCCATTAGGGTATTCAATTGCACTAGTTCCCGCTTGATAGAAATTCCTTCTTTTTCACAGGAATGTATTTCCAATAATGAGTTAATCATCGTTAGTTGGCGGTCATTGCCTTGAATCATCCGCTCGATAATCGAGGGAGATACGGAGATTGGGGATTGAGCAGATTCTTTCCCTAGTTCCCAGCGATGCACTGAGCTTGTTGTACCCCCGCGCTTAAGCAAGCTACGCGGAGCGTCTCGTTCGCGGAGCGTCTCGTAGAGAACAGAAGTGTCCCCGTCCCCAGTCTCCAGCCCACAGTCCCCAGCCTCTAGTCCCCGTTTGAGCAAATTCTGTAGCACCATCAAGTTACCCATAACTGAAGTTCGTAAATCGTGGGCAACCGTATGTAAAACAACATCTTTTACCCGGTGCAATTCTTCGATTTCTTGCATTTTCTGCTGTAACTGGGCTGTACGTTCTTGCACCTGGTGTTCTAAATTAGTATTGAGTTCTGCCAGTTCTTGGTGGATCAGGCTTTGCTGAATGGCGATCGCTACCTGTTCAGACATCTGCTGTAGTAAATCAATTTCCATTGGCTGCCAATTACGTGGCCCAGAGCATTGGTTAGCAATCAACGCCCCAAATAATTTGTCGCCTAGCATAATTGGTACAGTTAAGCTAGCCCTAGTTTGAAATTTTTGAAAGTGTGCCTTGACTTTTGCAGATATTGTTGTTTGCGTTATATCTTCAATAACACGCACAAGATTCGTCTTTAATAAATTTTGCAATTCTTGCAGGTAGGCTTCGTCGTTTGTAGACCAACCTGAGACTGATGGATAGTTTGGATCTACTGATTCGGCAAGAGTTCTACCTTTTAGCTTGGCATTATTTAGACCAATAAACACCCGATCTGCTTGTAGAAATTGCCTGACTTCAGTCACGGTGGTTTGGAGAATTTGGTCTAACTTCAGCGAAGACCGAATTCGCGCTAGGGTTTCTGTTAACAAGCGATCGCGCTGTGCCGAGAGGTGTAATTGTGCTTCCACCTGCTTGCGTTCTGTAATATCTCGGACAATTGCTAATACTTCGTCTGGAGCGCTTACTACCAATCGCGCTTCATAGTCTCGCACTCCTAGAGGCGTAGGTAGCTGATATTCATAAGTTTGCAAAGTTCCAGAATCCAAAGTTTTTGCGATCGCTTCTTGGGTAATCGCCGCCACATCGCTTGGTAATAACTCCCACAAATTTTTACCAACTATTTCTTTTTTAGAAAGAGTTATATTTGCTCCCTCGCTTTTCAAGTCTAGATACTTGCCATCGCGGCTGATGCGAAACATTAAATCAGGGATAGCATCTAAAATTGCTTTATAACGAGCCTCACTCTCTCGCAATTTCTCTTCTGCTTGCTTTCGGTCTGTAATATCCATGACCAAACCATCCCAAAGACAATCGCCGTTAGCTTGTCTTTGAGGTTGGCAAGTACATTGAATCCACTTCATGCCACTGGGCGTAATAATGCGACCTTCCCAACACCAAGGTGAAAATGCATCAGTAGAAACAGATATAGATTTTGTAAATATTTTTATATCTTGCGGATGAATCAGCTTGAGCAATCCCTGAAAGTCTGCTTGGATAATCTCTGGTTCTAATCCACACAAATCTTGACAGCCAGAACTCACGTAAAGGACACAAAGAGAACCATCCCGCCGTTGCAGAACTTGGAAAATCATTCCTGGTAAATTTACAGCAACTCTTGAAAGCAGGTTAATATAATCTTGCTGACAATTTGATGTTTGCAGTGATTTTAAGGTTTCATCCACTCTTTGACCCTTTGATACACGAGCTACTGTTGTCTGATTTGAAGCCACAATAGACAGTTTGGCAGTTTTTATTCTGTAGGAATAACCACTAAACGGATTAAACTAGCTTCTTCTTTCAGGGTATATTCCATCTGCTAGCATCGCATTCACCCAATCGGGTGAACCAGTTGCCATTATGATCCCTAAAAGGGAAACAGAAATGTCAGCGAAGAAAGCAGAGGGAGCGGAGGAAGTTGGGGAGGCTGGGGAAGCAAATACAAGAATAAGAAATAACAAACGCTTATACTCTTTATCCAGTAATAATTTGAGCTATTTGACCAGAATTAAAATCATTCTCTTTTCTCCCCTAACTCTCTGGGCCTTCCTTTTTGCTGAGTTTAAATCACATCAAGAGGTAGGAAACGCTCTTTGGTTGAGCAAGTTTTGAGTGTTAAACGTCCGGGGTAGCTGTAACCCAAGTACGATTATAATAGTTGCCATATATGATACAAGAGATATCCATAGCAGGTGGTTATTGTGAAAATACCGTGCCGTAACAGCTAGGGGGATAAAACCCAAGCCAAAAGCGAGTAGAACGGCATCACGTAGTTTTGCACTTTCCTTTAAACCAATGAAGTAGCCTTCCAGCATGAAAGCAATGGCAGTAAATCCTAAAAGAGGCAATAACCAAATTGTGTAGTTATTAATATGATTATTGATCTCTGCGTGATTAGTTAACAGCCTAAATAACTTGTCTGGGAACAGAACAGAAATTGTTGCAAAAGCCAGTGCAATTAATAAACTAGTCACGATAGAAACAGTCAGCAGTGGACTCATCTGTTCTGTAGCTCCTTTGCCCTTGAAGTTTCCAGTCAGCGTTTGGGTTGTCATCCCTACTCCTTGAACAGTGAATTGACTTAGCAGAGCAATTTGGAGAAGCAGACCGTTTTCTGTCAAGACAGTCGTTCCCATTGCTGCACTCAGATTTGTGAAGATAGCGTAGGTGGAAATTAGGGCTAAAAATCTAATCAGAATGTTACTTTTGAGCGCAATAGTATCTTTAAGGGCTGTCCAATCAAAAACCTCTTGCATAGCGGCTGGTAACACTTGCCACGGTATACTAAAGCAGACCCAAACCAAACCAATCAATAGCGCTAAATACTGACTCACCGCTGTTGCTAGTCCAGCTCCCATACTTTCCCAACCTAACCTGACAATCATCAGATAATCCAGCGCCACATTAGAAGCATTGCCAACAATAGACATAAGCAGCACTACGCCATTCATTTCCCTGCCCAGAAACCAACCAATCAAAACAAAGTTGAGCAAAACAGCAGGAGCGCCCCAAATCCGAGCGCTGAAATAATTAGCCCCAGAGGCTTCAATCTCAGGGGAACCACTCAAAATTGTAAATCCAATTTTTTGCAGGGGGTATTGCAGCAGCAGGATCAGTAAACCGATTCCTAACGCAATCAAACCACTTCGCAGTCCTGCTAATAAAACGGCTTTGGGGTCATCGAGTCCCACAGCTTGTGCAGCGATCGCATTAGTACTTGAGCGCAGAAATTTCAACACACGATAAAGATAATCAAAAAGAATAGTTGCTAAGATGACTCCAGCCAAGTGACGGATGTCTGCTAAATGTCCCAAGAAGGCAATGTCAACCAGACCCGCTAAAGGAACCATCATGTTAGAAAGCACACTGACGCTTGCTAGTCGGTAAAAGCGAGGCAAGAAGTCATACTTGGTTGGGATCACAAATGCCATAGATTGTCTGTACTGAAATTGATCTAAATCGAACTCTTTCAGTTTAAGTGACAAATAAGATCCCCAACTTTAAAAAAAAGTCAGGGATCTGTCTACCACTTGAATAACATCAAAAATCTAGAAAAATTCGTCTTAAACCAGCTGTAATCATGAACAATGGCATCTTGTCCTGCTGAATTGCTGCCTGAAAACTAGGGCGTTCTTTTAGACATTGAAAATATCTTGCAATTGCAGATTTTGAATTGTCTTTCCATAAATAGCCAAAATTCAATTCATTTAAGCGATTTAGAACTGCTGTCCATACAACATCAGCTAGGGAATACGTTTCACCGCACAACCATTTAGTTTGACTCAATTGTTGTTCTAGTTGCTCTAATAACGGCTCAATTCGTGCATTGATATCAGCAATTTTCTTAGAATCCCGAATTGTTTGGTTCCACTGTTTCACATCCTCCAATTTAGCAGCATATCTTTCTTTCAATTCAGGATTTGCTTGCATGAGTTGAGGAATAAGCTTTTCTTTAATTTGAACTGAGCGTTGCAATACGATGCCATCAATTCCTTTGTAGTTGCCGTACATCACTTCTCGCATAGGAAAATGATTTTGGAGATCAACCCATGCATCCATGCTTTTTTGCAACACTAATTCATTCGGAATCAAACTCGGATTCGGAAATTGTTCATCCAAGTAACGAATAATCGTGGCTGAATCACAAATGATTTTGCCATCATGAACTAGAGTTGGAACAACACCTTTAGGATTGAGATAGATGTAGCTAGGTTGCAAGTTTTCAAAGGTCAGAAGATTAATCAGGCGATCGCTCCATTTGAGATTTTTCTCTGCCAAAACTAGCTTTACCTTTTGAGAGCAGAGTGAACCCGGAAAGTAGTAGAGTTCAAGCATTCTAATTTACTTCTCCTCTCATGCTCGTGACAGTGTCTTTAGATGACAACAGTTGTTATGCAAATTAAGATAACAACTGTTGTGATAAGATGTCAACAGATTTAATTAGAACACCATTAAAACAATGAGTTACAGTGATCGCCGTCTCGAAGTGACTGAAGCAACATGGCGCGTGATTATTCGTGAAGGACTTGATCGCGCCAGTATGCGGGCGATCGCTCAAGAACTTGGCTGTACTACAGGTGTTCTTACCCACTATTTTCGAGATAAAGACGAACTGACGCTATTTGTACTAGAACGAGTCTTTGAAAACCTATTTAGGGATATAAAAGCCTGTACAGAAGGATTGTACGGAATTGAGCGGTTTGAGCAAATGATTTTCGCAGTGCTGCCTTTTGAACCCAGTGGCGGACAAGGTTGGCAGATTTGGATTGCTTTTCTAGGGTATGCAATTGGACGTGAAAAGCTAATTCAGGAACATCGAAAACGCTACGAATTACTGCATCAGTCCATTTGCCAAGAGTTGACTAATTTGCAAACAGCAAAGCTGATTCGAGAAGATATTGACTTAACGCTTGAAGCAAATGCCCTAATAGCACTCGTCGATGGTATTGGCACAGGGTTTGTTATTAATCCTGAACAGTTTCATCCAGATCAGCAGCGATACCTTGTGCGGCGATACATTAAAACTTTACTCGCAGTCTTGTAAAAGCTCTTTTGTATAAAGCTTTCATCATTTTCCCAAAAATTTGGGTATGTTTAGGGTTTTTTCTTCTATTTATAGTAGTACAATTGTTCTAGTAGAATCTTTTAATTTTAGCGATCGCCTTTTATCCGGCAACAGATCCGAACAAAATCTAATTTTCAAACTTCCGCCAACGAAGTACGTAGATACCCGGAGTTATCTGCGAGTTGGCTTGTGATCATCAAAACTTCGGAAGCAGGTTGTCGTTAAACATCGCCTTTTAGAAATACCCTAGATGAGATCTAATACTATGATGACACATGCACAGGGTGTAGTTGCAGCCCAAGTTAACAGACCCAATTTTGAGCAATTCGTTGAAGAAAGAGCTAATACAAGCAAAAGCCTTAGTACCGAAAATTTTTCTTTTCAAACCCTTGCCGAAGTTACCAAAACAATATTGCATCATGCCTTTTGGTTAGCAGAACAACAACAAAATCTCTCCGTCAAAGAGTATAAACAACTACTGCTTGATCAGGGCTGGAAAGGTGAAGAAAAACGGTATCTCAAAATTGCAGCAGCATTTGGTAAATTTTCGCCGCAAGATTTGGCACAAGTCGAGCCAAGAACCATATATCAGTTAGCAGAGAACAGTAAGAAGTATCAACAAGTAATAGATAGACTACTTGATTTAAGTGCAATTACCCAAGAAGCTATACGTTCTCTCACTAAAAAACAACGTACTTCTAAAGAAGCAAGACCTGAAAAACCAAGTATCTGGCGGCGGCTCAAGAATGGCGGGAGGTATTGTCAAATTCCGCCGATTCACGAAGCTTCAGAATCTACTGGAATTACCTTGCAAAAAATGATGGATGAAGAAGGATTTAGCGCTCAGCACATTGTGGCAGAGGCAATTGCCTTGCGGCAAGCTTACAAGGAAGGGCAACTGGTACGTAGTTCAGGAAGGTAGAGATTAGATAACTACGGTGTAATGTATTTTTCTTAGTGTCTTTGTGTCTTAGTGGTTTCAAAGTTAGTTTTTAAACCACTAAGGCACAGCGAAAAGTCTGAGCGGTAAGAATTTGATAGAGTTGTGGCGTAAATCCTATTCAATTCAAGATGACCGAGCATAACACATAATAATACCAGCCATTGCAAAGCTCCAAACAGTAGCAAATAACCAGGAATTAGACACGTAGTTGAGAAAAGAAGCTTCTAGCCACTGTTTTACAAAACTAGTTTCGTGATAGTCTATTAACTTTTTTAGCTCTAACATCGTAATACCGCGATGAGTGGCATCAGATTCGGACTGGAGAGTACCCACTACGTAACATATTCCAGGAACAGCTGCCAAAAGGACAATCAAAAAAGGAATAAGAAAAAATTCACTTCCCATAAAACTTAAAAAAATAAAGCTGAAATTCAAAAGAAAAAATCCGCTGCCGATGAAACTCCAAAATAGAAAAAATGTCAGCTTAGAAATGGAAAAGTAAGAGCGGCCAAAATAATACTGCAAGGCATGTCCGCACTCATGAGCGCTGATTGCTATGGCACGTAGAGAGGAATCTGCAAAAATATCTGGGGGAAGACGTATGGTTCCTCGCTTTCCCTCTTTTGGTCTGAAAGCGGCTTTTTGGGAGGTTTGATCATTTTGTACAGATATCGCACCCAGATTATTCTCTCTTAAGATCAGCGTTGCAACTTCATAACCAGTCAACCCACAACTTGCTGAACGATTTAAGTTTCGTCGTCGTAGTTTGTCCTGCCGACTACTACACCTGAAAGATAGAGCAGAGGAAACAACTGCACTTCCAACAAATAGATAAAACCAAAAGCTCATTAGTTTAAGCAAAAATCAGGTAGTGTTAGCTATCACACTTAAATTACTTGAATTTTAATTAAGCTTTTATGAAATAATGTTACAAACAGCCAGATGGAGTTAAAGCTCCAGTCAAGATTAATAATTAGCTTTGATTTTCCGTGGCCTAAACGTTTTAGCAGTTCTTTGTATGATTTACGCTAAGGGGCGATCGCGCCTAGTAACTAGCTATAGATTACGAAATTACTGTGAAAATAGCGAAAAGTTTTCACGCCACCACCTGAAGCTGCATCAGCTGTTGCTGGATTTGGGTTTTGTCTTCTTGAGCAACTCGCGCAACCATTCTCTCTGATGGGTTTTGAGAATCTTGATACTCGGTGATTAACCTATCAAACCGCTGAACTTCGCCTACTAACCACTCCACATTACTGACTTGTTCGCTTTGTTGCTGAATATAAGCGTCAAACTCCTGTTGCGCTTTGTGCAATGTTTGGGCAGCCGTTTGCCGGGATTCTCGTTGCAATAAGCTGCGAACAAACAAAGGTAGTGGTTGTCCTGAAGCTTTGTATTTAGCCTCAAATTCTGCACCTGCTTCTGCGTCTAACCGAGCAATCAATGAGCGCGATCCCCCCTTCGTCCTCCTCCACTCCAGCACGGGTGGAGATGATGCTGGCTTTTTCAATGCTTTGTTTGTCGCTGTCATCTCGCCGCGTACCTCCTTGACCGTCAAACGTTCCACCTGAAGTCGCTCGATGATTGGGCGATATTTCTCATTGCACAATGTCTTAAGGGTGTTAATGTCTAACAGTTCTAGGTTAGACGGCTCAATCCCCATAAACCACTCACCAATTTTGGCGTAGGGCGTTTCTGTAGTACTGTCCCATCCCAATGATTCCTTCGTTTGCCGCCACTGTTTGCGTTGGCTTGTAATCTTGGCAGCGTATATACCTTGGCAGAAACTCAGGAATGCACGAGTTAATGTTGTTGCCTGCTTTTGGATGTTGGGGAAGAAGTCATCTGCTTGCTCAAGAAACTGATTTGCAAATTCTTGTTGATCATTTACGCCTGGAGCTGCTAAAGTAGTCATAAGAAATCGGCCGAGATGATTACTCATCTGGCTAGTAATGGTTAAGCAGAACCCGGATGTTTTCCAGACATAGAGCCGGGTTTTGCTATTGGAATTCATTTTACCAGAAATTAATAAAAAATGCGATCGCTTTAGGTATTTGGTAAGCGCCCCAGATTCTAGCGACTCTTCAATCAGGAGCTAGCGATCGCCTGGTAAAATTATTCAATAATTATAGAATTAGAGTGCCTTGAGCACAGTCTCTATGGCCTGCTGTTTTTGAGGGTCTGCTCCTTCTGCGTATTCTAAGGAGAATGGAACGCTAATATCCGGTGTGATGCCTTTACCCTCCAACCTTTGGTTGCCGTTGAGAAACACGTCTGCAACTGCTAAGTAAAGCACGCTGCCATCTTGCATTATAAAAGGACTGCCAGCAACGACTGCTCCTGGAGTCTGAGAGCCAATTACTGGCCCAATTTTATTTTGCTGAAAGCCAAACGCTAGTATTTCCTTACCACTCCGGCTACCCTCATTTACTAACATAACCACTGGCTTTTTCCATTGATAGTTATAGGTATTTTGCCTACCATTGCGTCGAATACTAGTCAAACTTGGGCCATCAGCAGTATAAATATTGAGATAACTGGGAGACGCACCACCCCATCCCTCTCTCAAATCTAAAACTAACGCATCTGCGTTTTTAAGACGACCATAGATTAAGTTTGCCTCAAGTTGTTGCTGGTATTGCTCGCCTGCATAAGACCAGATATGAACATAGCCTATTTTCTTGCCTTCTCGTTCAATGACCTGGGTACTGGCTTCTTGAGCGTCTAGAAACATTGTAGTGGCATCGAGTATCTTTGGGGCGATCGCAATTTCTTGCTGATTACTAGCATTGGGCGTGCGCTGAATCAACAGCTTGACTTTTTGATCCGCTTTACCAACAAAAGATTGTATCGGCTGATAAGGTTTACCATCTACACTCAAAATTTGGTCGCCCACCTTTAAACCAGCTTTCGCTGCTGGACTTCCATCTAAAATGGCACTGACAAAGGTCTTGCTATTGATGTTTTTGGTGAATATGCCAATGCCACTATATTCAATGCCTTGAGGAAAAAACTTTTTTAACTGCTTCTGTAATTCTGGATTGTTGGGCAGAAAAATCCCTAAAAGTTGATAGTAGGCTGGTTCATCTTGAGTGTAGAAGCGAGTGTGAGAAGTCCGCAATTGCGAAAGCATCTGATTGACTACAGCAGCAAACTCTTCTTTAGACTTGGCTTGTTCTGCTTGAGGTTTATACTTTTCGCGAATGGCTTTCCAGTCTACTCCATTCAACTTGGGGTCGTAAAAGTTGTCATTTACGGTTTGCCAAACTTGCTCAAAAACTTGAGTTTCTGGTTTTGCTAGGGTTGGTAGCAGTGGTGAACTCAACCACAGTAAGAGCAAAACTGACACACTGAGAAAAATTGCTTTAGCTAAGCGTTTTAAGTAAGGGAGTCGAAATATCTTCATTATTAATTACATCTTAGCAGATAGATTTTAACGGTTGACGGTGCTCATATCAGCGTAGCGATCGCTTACTGCCACACTCTTGGGTGACACCTCATCAATCCGCGCAAGTTTTGCTGGAGTGAATATAATATCGACTATCACTGTACTTTGATAACGACCGCTAGCAGACTTCCTCAAGGCTAGAATTTATCAGCAAATAAAGGGTGTTTTCTCTATCACCAGAACGATGGCTATTTTTAAAACTGCAACCATAATTTCATTAATGCTGAGTACTAAGTAAGTTAAATGCTTCTTCTCAGAGCTCGGTACTCATCACGGGCTACGCTAACAGAAAATTAGGAAACAATCGTGACTGAGCAATTCAAAAAAGGCGACAAGGTTGAATGGAACACTGCACAAGGCAAGACAACTGGTAAAGTCGTAAAAAAACTTACGTCCCCCACAGATATTAAAGGACATCACGTTGCAGCATCGGAAGATAACCCAGAATACTTAGTCGAAAGTGATAACACAGGAAATCAAGCTGCTCACAAACCTGATGCTCTTAAGAAAATAGAGGAGTAACACTCAGTCATGAGTAACGATGCTAAAACAGTGATTGCCGAATTTCATAAAGTCGTCAATATGACTCCCAAAGAATTAGACTCCTGGTTAGATACAGATGATTCTAAAACAGTGGGACAAAAGAATGAAGACGACGAGTCTATCGGTCACAAGTCCGGGCGGTATATCATTCAGTTGTTGCAAAAGGATGACTATACTGAAGATGACATATCGCACATGAAGAAAGTTATTAGTTACGTTCACCGCCACACAGCACAGCAGCCATCAGGCGATATTGAACATACACGCTGGCGCTACTCTTTAAAAAATTGGGGACATGACCCCCTTAAGTGAAAGTGTTGCTGAGTAAAAGTATGAAAACTCAATCTCTCTCTCTGCGCCTTCGCGCGACGCCAGTTGCTACAACGCGGGGAACCCGCCGTTCGCGCAGCGTCTCCGCTAGGAGAAGTTCTGATGCCTACGGCGGGCTGCGCCAACGGAGGAAGCCTCCGCTCAGACTTCTCTCCGCAACGCACTGGCTCCTCTGCGTGAGATAAATCCATTCAACAACCCCAATTTTTAACTAACTAAAATACTTAAAAATCGTAAGTAGTATTTTAAAAAAAGTTTGCCAATTTTCTTACTATCGGTCGAAGTCAGACTGACATTTAGTCAATCAAACTAGACAAGTATAGAATCAGGCAAAACTTATGAGTAAATATAAGGAATTATTACGCGTTATTCTGGCGGTATCGATTATTGTAGTTGGAGTGACACACTTTATTGTACCAGACCAGTATGTCAGAATCGTCCCTCCACAACTTCCCTACCCTTTAGAATTAGTCTATCTCAGTGGCTTTTACGAAATCTTAGGTGGTATTGGATTATTAGTGCCACCTGTGAGTCAAGCAGCTGCTTGGGGATTAATTGCTCTTTTTATTGCTGTTTACCCTGCTAATATCAACATGGCAGTTAATCTTATTAAGGTTGATCATATACCAAATTCACCTTGGGTTCATGTAATCAGACTTCCCTTACAAGCAGTTTTAATTGCTTGGGCTTGGTGGTATACAAAACCTTCAAATCGAGAACAACAAGCTTCTCTAATTCCAAAGTCGTTGATTCCTAAAGAATTGGAATTAGAATGAGTACATTTTTTTTATTTAATATTTAACCATGCGCCTTACAACATTTGGAACAACACTCTCGTTAGCGCTAGGTATTTTGGGAGTTGCAACTCAAGTTACTCAAGCAGTGCAACTTAGAGATGGCAAAGTCTACTTTGTTCAACCGCCAAACTTAGTTAATGTAGTGACTACATATAAAGGTGTAAATGTCTGGGGAGGGACTTACTATTTTACTATTAACCTGCCGGAAAATGCCGGCGAACCCCTCCAGAGGGTAACGATTACTCAACGAGAGGGAGTAGAAAATATCCGTTATGATCTTGATGATACCCGCGCATTTGTAGAAACAGGCGATCGCAAAGGAGCGCAACTAACACTAGGCTCGGTGACAAGAGAACGTGAAACACGTACTATTTCTGTAAACTTTAATCCGCCTGTGACTCCAGGAAAAACAATCACAATTGCTCTACGCCCATTGAAAAATCCTAGCTTTTCCGGTGTTTATTTATTGGGCGTCACAGCGTTCCCTGTAGGTGAAAAATCTCACGGTCAATTTCTTGGCTTTGGACGGCTTCAGTTTTACAACGATGGAAGAAGCTGGTTTCCATAAGCTAACTACAGACTCGCAACTCGGTGCATTCTAAATTTATGGTCTATCTAGCTTACATCTAAACTTTCTTAATTACCTTAACGCAGTACAGCGTAGCCCCAGAGCGAATTACAACCAGCCGGAGTGCTGCAAATGAAAAAATTAGTTGTTCTAAAGCTAGATGGTAATTTAGAGATGGGAGTAAAGGTAACGCTAGAAATTGGACAAGAAAACTCTCGTCCCAGTACAGAAATTTCTGGTCAGTTACCGCCAAATCCAGACATGGCCAGAGCAATTAACGAGTGGCGGTCAACTTATTGCAGTTTGGGAAATGCCCGCATCAAAGTCAAAAAAATTGTTTACGATGGATCAATTTCCAAGCGACGCGAAGACTGCCACAATAAAGCTGATGAATTGCGATCGCACCTGAATAACTGGCTATCGTCAAAGTCTTTTCTCCCAATTAGAGAAAAGTGGCTTAAACACTTAATGCCCTCCGACGAAGTACGAATACTGATTCGCACAGCTTCAATGCAGCTAGAGAAACTTCCTTGGCATTTGTGGGATTTGGTTGACCGAGATTATCCCAAAGCCGAAGTAGCCTTGAGTGTTCCAGAGTCAGAACAAGTAATTGCATCGCAGACATCTACCTCTAGAGGTAAAGTCAGAATATTAGCGATTTTGGGAGACAGCACAGATATTGAAGTAACGCAAGACCGCCAATTGCTAGAAAAATTATCTAATGCCACCACGACCTTTGTAGAGCAACCCCAACGTCAAAAAATCAATGATCATTTGTGGAGCAAACCTTGGGATATTCTATTTTTTGCTGGTCATAGCAAGACTGAGGGAAACACTGGGCGCATCTATATTAATCAAACAGATAGTTTAACCATCGCAGAACTCAAATATGCTCTGAGAAATGCTGTTGCTAATGGGTTAAAATTAGCAATTTTTAACTCCTGTGATGGGTTAGGATTAGCGCGAGAACTACAAGATTTACAAATTCCGCAAATAATTGTTATGCGGGAGCCAGTACCAGACATAGTAGCTCAACAATTTTTAAAACACTTCCTAGTAGCTTTTTCTTCAGGACAGTCTTTATATGCTGCGGTTCGCTCTGCTAGAGAGAGGCTGCAAGGATTAGAAAGTGAATATCCATCTGCGAGCTGGTTGCCAGTGATTTGCCAAAATCCTACTGTAGCACCAATGACTTGGCCTAGATCTCGAATTGACTACAGTCGCAACTTTAAAACCTTGCTGCTTTCAAGTATACTAATCACCGCCGGCATTCTAGGAGTGCGACATCAAGGAGGATTGCAGACATGGGAACTGCAAGCTTTTGACCAATTAATGCGATCGCGTCCCCAAGAAAAACAAGATTCGCGCTTGTTGCTAGTCACTGTCACCGAAGATGATTTGCAGCTTCCAGAACAGCAACAAGCAAAAGGATCGCTCTCAGACGTAGCACTGAAGCAGCTATTAGAAAAACTTGCACAGTTTCAACCGCGAACCATTGGCTTAGATATCTATCGTGACAAGCCATTAGAACCGAATCAAGCATATCAAGTCACTCGTTTGCTGACAGACGACAAATTATTTGCAATTTGTAAAGTAAAAGACCGTACTAAAGACCATCTAGGAGTTTCTCCGCCCTTGGGAGTTCCACTAAAACGTCAAGGATTTAGTGATATTGTTTTAGATTCAGATGGGATTTTGCGTCGTCATTTATTAGCAATGCAACCAGCAGATCCTACATCGCCTTGTACAGCACCCTACGCGTTGAGTGCTCAACTAGCATTCCACTACTTGGAAAAAGAGGGAATTGCTGCCAAATATGCCAAGGGGGATTTGCAGCTAGGTAACGTTGTTTTTAAGCGGTTGCGATCGCAGATGGGTGGCTATCAACAAGCGGATACAGAAGGATATCAAATATTACTCAATTACCGCTCTTATCAAGGTTCTCCTTTAGAAATTGCTCCTAAAGTCACACTCCAAGATGTTCTTAGAGGTAAAATTAACCCTGATCAAGTCAAAGACCGAATTGTTCTCATTGGTACTACTGCCCAAAGCTTCCGTGATTATAATCTGACCCCCTACATGATTGAAGAGGGTTTTAATCAAGAAATACCAGGGGTGATTCTGCAAGCACAAATGGTGAGCCAACTAGTGAGTGCAGTTATGGATGAGCGACCTTTGATATCAGTATTACCTGTTTGGGGTGAAGTGTTGTGGGTGTGGAGTTGGTCAGTGGTTGGAGGTGCGATTAGTGTAGTTGTGTTGCAGGCGATCGCTCGGCGCGATCGCTCAGCACTATATCTAATACTAGCCAGTGGAAGCACACTTTTAGTTTTATATGTTCTTTGCTTAGTCCTTTTGAATCAAGGTCGTTGGGTTCCTCTTGTCCCTTCAGCCTTAGTATTAGTGGTTACTGGTGGCGCTGTGGCAATTTATCAAAAAAAGGGAAAACAGAAGGAGTAAGTAGCTAGGCGTAAATAAATTAAAGTTTGTAGTAAGGACTTTAGTCCTAATAATCCTTGTTTTGAGCGATGAATCTCACTTACGAACTAAAATTTTATTTTATATTTAATTATACCTACCTACTTAAAGCTAAAAATCGAGTGGAATTGTAGGCAACTATTATCATTCTTTTACCTTTACTCTTTTACTTAATAATCCGAAATACTTGAACTGTAGTTTGTAGTTTGCTGTGTTCCTACAAAAGTGAGAAGCACCCCAACTCAGATGAAATTACCTGTGCGAAAGATTCAACTTACCCTCGCTATCAGTTGGGCAGTACTTAGTTTTACACCTGTGCAAGCACAGCCTGTCAACTCCTTACTTCTTGGACAAAACCCAACTTTAAACAAAACGTTGGTTTTCGCTGCACCACCCCCGCCATCAGATATCGGGGAACCAGGTAAACGAGCCGAAGCAGGTAGCCGTGGCTGTAGTCAGAACATCAACAAACCCCTGACTTCTTCTCAAAAGCGGCTCACAGCCTTAGTACCTGTTTATTCAAACCCAGAAGCCGTATTTGGAGCAACGATTGCTGAGTATCCTAATTTCTGGTTTTATGTTCCCTATTTGTCATCCTTTACCTATGGCGAGTTTGTTTTAGAAGATGAGGCACAAAATCAGTCTGTTTATAAAACTCCTTTAGCAGCGACATCAGGAGTAGTAAACCTTCGCTTGCCATCAAAAGCGACACCTTTAGAGATTGGTAAGCAATATCGCTGGTATTTTAACATTTACTGTAAAAAAGATAACCAACTTATTGGTAACGTTGAAGGATATATCAAACGGGAGCCACTGAACTTTGCTTTGAAAACTCAGTTAGAAAAAGTAACACCACACCAACGGCTAAACCTTTATGCAGCTAATGGTATTTGGTATGAAGCGCTAAGCACAGCTAGTGAACTGCGTCGCACCAATTTGCAAGATACTTCTTGGACGGAACTCTTGCAAGCTGTTGGTTTAAATAATATGGCAACTGAACCAAAAGTTGAGTGCTGTAACCTAGAAAAGTTATCTGAGAGCAGTTTCTAATTATTAATTGAACCACACATGTTGTAGGGACAGAGTATTGCTCATTGGTTTGCGGTTCTTGCAAACCAAACATAGCGGATGCCATAAACCGTGAGGCGTGACTGCGGTGTGAAATACAGCAGAGGCACAATATATTGTGCCCTTACGCGTGCTAACTTGCAACTGCAACTGACTTCTTGCGGTTGGGACGCTTGCGGTCTGATTTTTTCTTCAATCCAACCGCCTGAGCTTGGTCGCTATCTGAACCATATTGCCCGCGCACGACTTCTTTCATAGCTAATATAGCATTATGAAATTCCCATTCCGCTAATCGGGCAGCATCAGCAGCCGCACGGTATAAAGTTAGTTTTTCGGTTTCGGCTTGTTGCTGCGTCAACATAGCCTGATAAACTTGCTGTAAGTCTGCAACAGAAGTATTAGCCCGGCTTGTATCGTAGGTGCTAATGGTTTGCAAACCATGCAATGAACTAATATCTTGACTAATTGTTTGAGGAGGCAAACGGCGTGTTTTGTCTTGGGCAGGCATATATCTATACCGTAATAAACTATATATTTAATGTGCCCATTGCCACTCTAAAGCTAACGGTAAGGCGAGGTTTTTAAACAAGACAAGGTTAAGGTTAAAGAAAGGGTAAGCTCATTTATGTGGGTCAATGCGATCGCATTGTCAGGCGATACAATCGCATTGTCAGGCGATACAATCGCATTGTGACTCGATACAATCGCATTGTCAGGCGATACAATCGAATTGTGACTCGATACAATCGAATTGTGACTCGATACAATCGCATTGTCAGGCGATACAATCGAATTGTGACTCGATGCGATCGCATTGTCAGCCTAGTGAAGTCTAATGCTAACTTGCTTAGCAAGATGCATTTAACCAAAGACTATGGGGCGTAGTGGGAAGATTTGCAGTCAGGACGACTTCCCCTTTTTTGTTTAGCACCAAACCAGTAGCTTCCACAATACGTTTTGGTGCAGTGGTAATTGCTTTGCTGGTAACAGATGGACTACTGCGGTTATCACCACTTGGCTTGAGACTCACCAAATCTACCTGCACTGCATCAGTACTGAGGGCTTCACCTGGGTTAGGGGGCAAGCCACCGCGTCCAGTAATCATAAATTGGCTCTTAGCTACAGTTCCGCCAGCCTGACAGGTCTGTGCTACTTCCGTGTCAACTGATATTACTGGCAAGTTGACTAAGCCACTATTAGGCTCAATATCAGGTATATTTATTTCTACATTACCGCTGGACTCAGGATTTACCCCAGTCGCGGTAATGTCACTTGTTTTATCAGATGCCACATCTCGGAACTGTATACCAAAGATACCTTGGGCATTGATTCGCACATTCCCACCACGGAAGTTAGCAGAATTGGCGCTGATATCACTATTGTCAAACCCAACAAGGATATCGGTATTAATATTGATGTCGCCGCCGATAACGTTTTCCCCTATTGCGTTGGTGAAGATGTTGCTATTGCGACTCATTATCAGATTTTCTGAGTTAATGTTAACTGTCGCCTGTTCCCTGTTGGGGTCAACTTTAGCACTGCGTGTACTAGCGCTAAGTAAAGCATTGTTGTTTAAACGGATAGAACGAGCGTTTACTGTCATGTTGCCTGCGGTTCCTGTTCCTAAACTGCTCACAAATACTCCAGCTCCATTTCGCACTAGCAAGGTATTAGTTTTAATCGTTAAATCTCCCGCATCTCCTGTTGAGTTTTGGTCTGCGGAAGCAAATAAGCCACTGGTAAACCGACTATCGGCTGATTTAGAAATTAGTTGCACATCTTGGGCATCAACGGTCAAATTTCCCCCCTTGCCTTTACCAAATGTACGAGCACCTACTTGTGCTCCATCTCGCACTAGCAAGGTATTAGTTTTAATCGTCAAATTTCCCGCATTTCCTGTTGAGTTTGGCTCTGCGGAAGCAGTCAAGACACTGAAAAACCCATTAGCACCTATACCAATTAGTTGCACATCTTGGGCATCAACGGTCAAATTTCCCCCCTTGCCTTTACCAAATGTACCAGCACCCACCACTGCCCCATCTCGCACTAGCAAGGTATTAGTTTTAATCGTCAAATCTCCCGCATTTCCTGTTGAGTTTGGCTGTGCGTCGGCACCCAAGCCACTGGCAGTCCCAATTAGTTGCACATTTTGGGCATCAACGGTCAAATTCCCTCCCTTGCCTAAACCAAACGTAACAGCACTCACCTGTGCTCCATCTCGCACTAGCAAGGTATTAGTTTTAAGCGTCACATCTCCCGCATTCCCTGTTGAGTTTGGCTCTGCGGAGGCAAACAAGCCACTAGCCTGACCATCGACACTTCTACCAATCAGTTGCACGTCTTTGGCATCAACGGTCAAATTTCCCCCCTTGCCCGAACCACGTGTACCATTACCCACCTGTGCCCCATCTCGCACTAGCAAGGTATCAGTTTTAATCGTCAAATCTCCCGCATCCCCTGTTGAGTTTTGCCCTGTGGAAGCAAACAAGCTAGTAACCTGACCATCAGCGCTTCTACCAATTAGTTGTACGTCTTTGGCATCAACAGTCAAGTTTCCCGCTTTGCCGGAACCGGATGTACTACTATTTACCGATGCACCACCCTCAACTTGCAACGTATTAGCACTTAGATTTATATTACCCCCCTGTCCTTTTGCTTCTGGTTGCACCAGAATAGCAATTAAACTCCTATTGTTAAGGTTTATTGCTCCAGTCGCATTAATCTCAATATTTCCCGCCTTACTATTATTAGAACCCAGCCCACTCTCTATTCCTGCATACAGGAAACTCCTTCCTGTTATATATAAGTTTTGGGCATTAATTGCAATACTTCCACCATCACCAGCAATCACCGCTACCCCAGCTCCATTGCTAAGGAAAACATCACTTTTTTCTACACTATCGGGAAAACTCAAGCTCAGATTATTACCATCCCCCTTCAATCCAACTGTTCCCGCACCTGCTAACCCACCTAACTCTACTCGCCCACCAAAAGCATATAAACCTCCACCATTCATATTGATATTACCGCCTACCAATAGTAAATTTTTGCCATCTGGTACACGTAAGCCCCTAGCAGTAAACGCAGAAGATGGGTTTAGACCGGAGTTTGCAACTGAGTTATTTTCGATATATGCGGTTTTGATCTGATTAAATAGTAAAGCTGAAGGATTGACCGTTAACAGTTCAGGAGTGTTGGGATTGTCAGCACTGAAAAAACCTTGATTACCAAAGCCAATTGCATTAGCTGTACTTGTTACAAAAGAGCCACCAATATTCAATGAAGCATTACGCCCAAAAATAATCCCATTGGGATTAATCAAAAACAGGTTAGCTGTACCATTAGCGCGGATTAACCCATCAATGTTAGAAACTGACCCACCTGTTACGCGACTAATTATATTCTGGATATCTCCAGCATTATTAAAGAAAGCAGTGCCGCCAGTAGGGACAGAAAACTCCGCAAAACTGTGGAACAGGTTAGTTCCTGCTTGGGTTCCTTCAGTAATATTGAGGGTGCTGCCATCTGGTGTAACAATGGAATTATTTGGAAGAGTCCCATCTGGGGTGATTTGGGCATTAGCGTCATTTGTAGAGAAAGGAAGTACGCTAGCGATCGCAATCCCTATAAACCAGCCCCAACGATTACTCATCTCAGACATTATATCCTCCTAAGCAAACAACAGTTGCAGAATTTTGGTTTGTCACTGACTGGTGGTTGAAATAACCTCTGCCCATTTCTCTGTTTTAATGGCGCTAGTTTTACGCAAAACTTTCTATTTTCTTTACAAAAATCATCAATATATTGCCGAATAGATGCGAAATTTAATACTGGTGTTCACGCCGCTTCAATCCACGGATATTCAACTGGATATCATAATTACCGAAGAAAGAAAAGAACGTGAAATGCCTTCCCCAAGAGGTCTAAAGCCCCTGAAGTTATTTATGGAAAAGAAATAGAAATTTAAATCGAGAGTGCTTACACGCCTGTTTTAATTCGTCCTTGTTAAAACCCCTGCTTTTAAGCACTTGTCATTACCCACATCTTTTAAATCTTCCGCTTTGTTGCTAACCCGCCTTGGAATTTATTCCCAGGCTAATAGCTAAAGTCCTCTCAAGAGAACTAGATATAAGATTTTAGGCAATATCGATGACTAAACTCTGTCAAAGGGAAAATTTCAGTCCACTAAGCGTGGACTTGAGCTATTATCCCAGAACTTAAGTTCTGGGCGGGATGTCACTCAACGCGACATCACTGTCACAAAAATGTGGGTAATGACAAGCTTTTAAGCATGAGATTCCTCTTTCCCTCTTCCCCTTTAACCTTTTCCCTCTTATAGCCAATTACCTAGCAAAACATAAGGGGCCCAATACATAGGACGTTTGTATTTGGGACTCTGCAAAAGTGTTAACTGAGCGCGACGTAGTGCTTCGGCTTTAGTGAGTTTTTGGTTAGCTAACTCTTGGTAAAATTGACTCATCAACACGGCGGTAGACTCATCATCTAAATTCCACAGAGAAGCGATAGTACTCCGCGCTCCTGCTTGGAAAGCAACACCAGCAATTCCCAGTCCGGCCCGCTCATCGCCAGCAGCGGTTTGACAGGCACTCAAGATGAGCAGTTCAATAGCTTCGGGTTTGTTTTGCTCTATAGTTCGGACTAATTGATTAAACTGCTTAACATAAATACGGTCTTGCCAAGCGACAATAAATGTCTCTTCTGCCTTGGAGCTAAATTGACCATGAGTTGCAAGATGAACAACTGGGAAAGGTAGAGAATTTATGCGATTCTGCAAAGCTGATCTGGTAAATTCTTGATTAAGAAGTATACTGCTGGGTATTTGAGAGCGGATTTCTTCTAATTCGCGCTTGACGTTGGGTAGTGCAGAAAATCCAGAACTTGGTTCAGACAATCCTGCGACTATTGCTTTTAATTCTTTCTGCAATGGTTTGGGTTCAATTATTTGCAAACCAGGGGTTAGAGCAATGCCATACTTCTCAATTAGATAGTGGTTGCCGTCATAGAGAACCGCCATCGGCACATTCCGCAAAAACCCATCCAGCACAAACACCAAAGTTGGGATTTTACTATCAGCTAAGTCAGCTTCAGCAGGTTTAATCAGCCAGTTGTAAACCTTTTGTGATAAAGACTGAACTTGTTTGATTGTGTGAGGCTTTGCTAAATTTTGTTGTAGTTGTTTTAAAGTACTTTGTACTTCCTTTTCGCCTACAGGAGTAGCATAGTGCAGCCAACCTTTTTGTGGTAACTGCAAAATCACCTCTAATCTGTCTGGTAAAATAAATGGATAGATGACTGCTGCTGTTGTTTGGTCTTGTTTTTTATCTGGAATCTGAGCATTTAAACAGGTGTTGCGAAAAAAGTTGTCAAGTTCTGCCACTTGCAACAATTCGATTGTTTCGCTAGCTTGCTTAATATTTTTTTGACTAGGTTGGGAATTTCCCACTGGTTGCAAAAGCAACTGTACTAATTCTCGATATACAGGTTCGACTTCATCCCGAAAGGAAAATTTAACTTCAGGATTAACAGCAACTAAATCATTACGTAAGGCTTGGAGATTGTTAACTGCTTCGGTATAAGCAACAGTAGCTCCTTCCATATCTCCATTAGCTTTTAACAAACGCCCCAATTGCCATTGCCATCGATAGCTAATATCTTTAGCATCAATAGCTTGAGCTATGAACAAAGCTTGCTGAGTAAGGTTTTGGGCATCAGACTTCTGCTGGGTTTGTTCGTACACTTTTCCCAAGACACCAAGAGCATAAGATTCTGTGCGTCTATCTTGCAGACTTTTTGCTTGCTTAACAGCAGTTGAGAGTATTTGGGCAATATCCAACCATGAAGGAATATCTGCGGTGGTATCTTTTTTGAATTGCGTTAGACTTTCGGCAAAGTTGATACGAGCAGAAATTGCTGTGCGACTGGGGGGTAAGTCAGTAAACTGATTCTGGATTGGAGACAATAACGCTTGAAAATCTTTGAATTGCTGAGTTTTCAGCAGTAGTTTGAGTTGATTGACTTGAGCTTGGATACGCGTGATGGGTGAAAAGGCAGTGCTAGTAGCTTTTTGATAATAATCTATAGCTTGTTGAGTTTGCCCTAAAGCGCGGGCTGTATTGCCTAAACTCAGCAAAATATCACCTGTTGCTTGTTTATCTGGCAAAGATAAAGCTACCTCTAAACTCTGCTGCAATTTCTGCCGAGATTGTTCTAAATCACCCGTGACTTGCAGAACGTTGCCGAGACTACGCAATCCTGTAACTTTAACAGGCGAGTTGGGTTGACTTTGGAGGATTTTGGTACTTTCTTCTAACGTTTTTTCGGCTTGACGATAAAACCCCAAAGCTTGTAAGGCTTGCGCTTGGTTGATGCGATTTTGAAGAATTGCTTGTTCATTACCAATTTTAGTATAAATGTCAACTGCCTGTTGCCAAGTATTCAGGGCATTTTCTGCTTGACTTTGAGCTAGTTGCAGGCGACCTTGAATATCTAAGACTTGAGCAAGGATTTGGGGACGTTCTTTAGTGTTGATATTTTGATTATCTAAGAGATTAAGACTTTGAGCGATCGCACCTTCTGCTTCAGTCCACTGTCCAAGTTGCTGATAAGCTAATGATAGATTGCCCAGTGTCATGGCTTGTGTAAGTTCATCCCCATTAGCTTTCAGTGCAGTCACCGCCTGTTGCCATATTTCAGCCGCCTCAGCAAACCGCTCAGCTTCATAGAATTTTCTTCCCTGTTCTAGTAAATTTTGGGCATTAGGCAAGCTAATAACTGAGTTTTCCGCAGTCATATAAGCGAAAGTAGGCGGCAATAACCCTGCACCCAAGAACATACCCAAAAGTAGCAGTAAACTTAAAAAGCGTTTGATTCTGCGGAACTTAGATTTTCTCACCATGTTTTGCCCTCATTCATACCGCATCTTTACTAAACTAAAAAATCTGGTGTTGCTGATTAATAGGATGAATTTTGTTTCGCGCAAAGGCGCAAAGACGCAAAGATAAGAGATTAAGGGGTGACAGAGAGGTTTAATTTTTTAGCTTTTGACAATTAGCATTTTGCCACGATGTATAAGGTGTGACAGTGGGAGTATTTGCGGTGAGAACCATGTTGCCATTGGCATTAATTACTAAACCCTGAGCTTCTACAAGGGGAGCGGGTTTTGAACTAGTCGGATTAATAAAGACTGCTGTTGGAGGTTGAACTTCTCGCTTAAGAGTAACTAAATTTACCTGCACAGCATCCGTGCTGAGGGCTTCTCCTGGATTTGGAGGCAAGCCGCCGCGACCAGTAATCATAAATTCGCTTTTTGCGACATTTCCACCCGCAGTACAAGCTTGTGCTACTTCAGTATCAACTAGTACGGCTGGCAAGTTGACTAAACTACGACTGAGGTTAACATCTGGGGCGTTGAGACGTAGCTGACCACTAAGGGAGGGATTTGTTTGCGAAATCGCGGTAATGTCACTACTAGAAAGATTTGCAGGGTTTAGTTCTGTGGGATCATTAGTTTCCAATAAAGTTTGAAGTTCTTGCCGGCTACGCGGTGTTAATCCAAAAATACTTTGGGCTGTGATTTCGACTCTACCGCCTTTGCCTGTGGAAGCATTAGCAGCGATATCGCTATTTTCATTAGGGACGGCAACAATGAAACCATTAGGAGCATAAATTGTGATGTTACCGCCGTTTCCACTACCACCTTCTCTGTCCGCAGTGGCAGATATCTGACTATTGCGACGTAACAGCAAGAAATCCTGCACATTCAGTGTAATGTTTCCGCCGTCAACCGCCGATGTAGCTCTAGCATTTAGTCTTCCTTCGTTGTCCAGTTTAATAGAACGAGCCGTAACTTTTAGGTTTCCTGCCCTAGCAGACTTTCCCAGACTATTAACACCTACTTCACCTCTATCCCGGATAATCAAATCTCTAGTATTAATGCTCAAGTTTCCAGTTATACCATCCTCAGTCCGATTTGTTAAACGGCTTCTAATTTCACCACCTGGGCCATTTACTTTTCCAATCACCTCTACAGAATCAGAGGCATCTACATTTAAATCCCCTCCATTACCTGTACTACCAAATATATTCCCACTAGATACTTGTCCCCCATCGCGGATGACTAACTTTCTGGTTTTAATCGCTAAATTATTAGCATTTCCAGTACCCTCAGTCCGAGTTGTTAAACGGCTAACTACTGTACCGTTTTTTCTGATGATGAATCCACTCACTTCTACAGAGTCAGCAGCGTTTATAATCAGAGTTCCCCCATTCCCAGTACTACCAAATGAAGTACCACTAGATACTTGTCCTGCATCACGAATTACTAACTTTCCTGTGGTAATTCTTAAATCTCCCCCAGCGCCATCGCCCCCAGTGCTAGTTGTCAAGCGACTAAAAAAGTTACCGTTTTTCGATGCGCCACTTACCTCTACATTAGAGGCAGTAATTATGATGTCGCCAGCATCTCTTTTTCCATCAGTGCTGGTACTTACTTGAGCACCATTAGTTATTGATAGTGAATTAGTTGTAATATTAATGTTATTTTCCTTGCTGAAAATTTCAATTACACTACTCTTATCAACAGTTCCAAGTTTTACACTGCTATCATCCCCATCAATAGAGACTGTATCACGGGCATTTAAATTTATAGTCCCGGCACTGCCACTTTCAGAGTTACTGGCATCTAGAACAGCTCCATTTTTCACCAAAAGCGCTCTCGCTGTAATATTGATTTCACCGCCATTGCCTACGGCTCTATCTTCTACACGACTGAATGCGCCAGTAGTAGTGAATCTTATGCCGCCAACTTCGCTATCAAAGGAAACTGTATCGCGGACATTTACATTCACGTTTCCGGCATTGCCCCGTGTCAAAGGGTTTAATAGTGAACTTTGTTTCAAAATACTAGTATCTAATTGAGCGCCATCATTCAAAAAGAGTGAGTCAGCTGTGATATTGATATCACCACTATTGCCCACTGCTCCAGCATCTACCGTGTTGCTAATAAAACCATTTGTAAGTGTAATTATTCCCTGAGCATGAAGTTTAATATCTCCGGCTTGAGCACCAGGAAATCCTAAATTTCTCTCTAAACCACCATCAAGTTTACTAAAATCGTTAATGTCTATGTTCCGAGCAGTGATGGTAATACTGCCACCGTTATTAGCGCGAACATTAGCTTCAGCAGCATTAGTAAACAATACATCAGCTTGCTCTACATTATTGGGAAAACTCAAACTTAAGTTGTTGTCAGTGTTTAGTTTTACTGTCCCTTGTCCTGCTAATCCTCCTAACTCTATATGCCCACCAAAGGCATTCAATACCCCTCTATCCATGATGATATTGCCACCAACTAACAATAAACTTTGACCATCTTTAACACGTAAACCAAAATATTTATAGCCAGATGGAGCGATTCCGGCTGGTGCTATTGAGTTGTTTTGAATGGGTGCAGCAATTTGATTGAATAAAAAAGCTGAAGGATTAACTGTTAGTAATGCAGGAGTATTTGGATTGTCAGCACTGAAAAAACCTTGATTACCAAACTCAATTGCATTAGCAGTTGTTGTTACAAATGACCCACCAATATTCAAACTTGCATTTTTGCCAAAGATAATTCCATTGGGATTAATTAGAAATAGATTGGCTGTGCCGTTAGCTTGAATTAAGCCATCAATATTAGAAATAGATTTACCCGTTACCCGACTAATGATGTTTTGAATATCTAAAGCATTATTAAAGTAAGCTGTGCCACCAGTCGGTATAGAAAACTGTTGAAAGCTGTGGAACAGGTTGCTTCCTGCTTGGGTTCCTCCTTCAATAATCCTGGTATTATCTGAGGGTGCGACATTAGAATTATTGGGTAAAGTACCATCAGGGATAATTTGGGCGTTGGTACAATTTGCAGTTGAAGCGATCGCACCACCAATCACTAACCCTAATTGCCAGCCCAAACGCTGTCTGCATAAAATTTCAGACATTACACCCCCTAATAAAGTAGTAGTTGAGTGAACTACAAACCATTACTGAGCAAGATAATTGTGTATGCATGAAGCCGTGATGTAGGCATAAAGCAACTGTGTTTGTTCATTTTTAATGGAGTGTAGACGCGCAGCGGTTTGTCGTCAGCGATCGCATTGCTCCTACATGACCTTACTACCAATTGCAGCACTTTCCAATAGTCTAGTTCATCAATAGCTATAATTAATTTTTATGCAATGGAAAAACGAATTTACTCCTTAAAGTGGAAGAATTCAGGACTAAAGTTTGCATCTGTAAGCAGAAGAGAGTACTAAAAAACGCCCTTGTCTTTCCTACATTTATATATTTAAAAATACTAAAAACAAAAGTCCTGGATTTTTAAGAATGAAAAACTATATTTTAATTAAATAAAATAAAGCTAACTTACTTGTCTCGAAAAGATTGATTAAAAAATGAGGCATTTTCATACTTTGTTTTACAGTAGTTTTATTAGATTTATTAGTGAAATTATCTAATATAACTCTTTTTTGCTTTGTTATTCATAATTAAATTTAAATTTTTTAAAACATAATTGTCTAATTTATGTGTTTTGTAAAAGCCTAAACATCTTGTGTTACTAAGTTGAATTTAATAAATTTGAATTAGCTAAGAAATCTAGTTTATAGATTCACAAATTTAGCTTTTCAACCAAAAACAGTTCAAACTACCAATAACTAGGAAAAAAAATGACCACCAAGAAACAATACTCTAAACCTCAAGTAGTTGAGTTGGGTGATGCAGTTAAGACGACGTTGGCGTGGCCATACGGTCGAAGCCGCGAGGTTTTTCTCGGACGGAAGAGAATCTTCTTCTAATTTGTGACTTTTAAGAATGTAGCACTGTAATCATGGGCTGTTGAGCTAATCAACGGCTCTTGATAACGAAAGCCGATTCAAAACTACCAATAACTAAGGAGAAAAAAAATGACCACCAAGAAACAATACTCTAAACCTCAAGTAATTGAGTTGGGTGATGCAATTAAGACGACGTTGGCGTGGCCATACGGTCGAAGCCGCGAGGTTTTTCTCGGACGGTGGAGAGTTTTCTTCTAATTTGTGACTTTTAATTAGGAGAATGTAGTACTATAATCATGGGCTGTTAATTGACTTAACAGCCCATGATTATATTTAAATTGTTTACATTTTTTATAAGTATATAAACTTCAAAAAGAGCTAAAAAGGAAAAACCTAGTTTATTCTATAAACTGGGTTTTTAAGTTAGTAAGTATTATGTTTAATCTTTTTAAACTAGTTATATTGCAAACAACTTACTGAAATCTTGTTCTACATAATCAGACTCACGGAAGGGCTTTCCACCAAGCTCAATCCATGAATGTGCTCGAAATGGCTTATTGGCAACACCCACACACCAGGTCGCTGACAGTCCTTTAGTGAAGGCAAAAAGAACGAATGCCAATGATAATTCTAAGCAAGCTACTCTTCCTAAAAAGAAAAAGCTGGACTGACGCACTGCTCCCCACGCGATATTCGCTTCATCAATACCTATCTCACGCGAGCAGCGATGTTTTACTACACTGACAATTCTGCCAATCATTGAAAGTGACAAACAACGTAAAGCTATATAAGCAATAATTACAGATGATATTCCTTTCAAACGTTCTATCAAACTTAGATTAAAACTCATTGTTTGTAGTGTCATCTCAGTGTTCATGATATTTCTCTTAATTTGATGATGAAATTAAATTCTAATAACTTGGAATTGGATCATATTTTCCTGTTTATTTACGGCTCACTTTGCACTGTTTTAAGTAATCCGGCATGAATAAGTGAGCGAACCAACTCTTCAATATCTTCTCTAATAAGATCCGAAGAATAGTCATACAATTCCAATACCTCATTGAGCGCACTCTCAAATGAACCCTTCTGCATGAGGGATTTCCAAAAATCAGCGGCAGTGTTATTTAATGCGTGGTAAATGTTTGTTCGTGCATCTAAGATTACAGCACTATCCTTAAAAAAAGTTGTAGAAACGTGCGGAGGAATGCAAATTTTTTCCATGGTATTTTATGCTGCTACTGTGTCTTTGAAACTACAATTTATTAGCTTAGTTTGTATTAGTGTGCCGTCATATTTTCCTATTATGATGCTATCTGCAAATTGCTCTTTGGCAGTATATTTGCAAAGGTCGAATGTTCCCAGAAGCTATTTTTAGTATCAACCACGCGACGTAACCAAAGCTCAATTGCTAGCGTCTGATGAAAATGGAACGAACCAGCATCAAGTCCCATACTAAGCTGCATCATATAAGCACGGAGATTACTAATATCAATCAGGCCCATGTCGGCTAAAAGTGAGGTCTGAAACAGTTCACTAATTATGGGTAAATTTTTCTGGAGTCCGATAAATTCCCCATCCGTATAATCACCTTTAGTAGTCCTTTTAAAAATACTATTCGGTAAATCGTGCTCAAGTGCTTTGGAGAGAAGTGGTTTGTACGTGGATGGAGTTGTCCGCTCCTCTGGTTTTGCACTAAGACAGGCATCAATTACTAACGAATCAAAATAGGGAAATTCTAAATTGACATCATAGGTTTTAGCTAGCTGCTGCTGAACTAAGCTGGTGAATCCAGTACCTTGTATTAAAGCTATAGAGTTATGTTGCCCAGGAGATTTAGCTAAAGGAGTTGCGACTGTTGCCCACCTCTGTAGCTCTGTTACAACTAAATCTATAGAACTTTTTGTATACCATGTAGCAGGACTTGAAGCATAATGCCATCCTATGACTGTACTTATAGGTTGCTTGGTTCTAAACGGCTGGTACAATTGTCCAGCCATAAGTTTTTTAGCTTGTTGAATTAGCCACTGACGATATGAAGTCATACTTAGTTTTACGGCACTACTCATTAATGCTATCGGCGGCAAGTTGTTGACTCGGGACGAGCCATAAGTGTGTTGAAAAAATGCTCCTACCTGTGCGCGTCTTAGTAAATCTACTAAATACGAAGGATGTGATGCAAGAACGGGATCTCCACCCTCTCCACTCAGATGAAGTTTCGATCCTTTTGACTTAACAATTCCCATCGAGTAGTTAATTAAACCTAGAGAAAATACGACTGGGTCTGGTGCATCTGTTAGAGGGATTGATTCCAGATTACTCAACTCCGCAGGATATTCATGGCTCTCAATCATTATGGATGAAATGTTTGGGTAAAGACTAGCTGCATGTTTCGCCCATTTAACGTCTTCGGATTCAGTAGACGAAGTGTCTTTAATAGTGATTGTATGTAAGTTATGACCTCGTTTTGCTAAGTCTTTTGCTGCTATTAAAGCCAAACTAGTTGAATCAAAACCACCACTCAAGTCGCTAGTTACATTGCTGTATAAGCGAACTCTTCCTTCAACAGCAGTTAATAGCTGTTCACGCAACTGTTCGGCTGCGTCAGAAAAACTAATGTATTCTTGTGGTGCATTCCAATACTTTTTACACGTTGGTTTACCTGAAGATATTTGTAAGTAGTGACCAGAAGGAACAGTTTGTATATTCCGAAAAGGAGAGCGGTTTTGTACTAAGTTTGTTGCTGTAAGACCTACTAAAGAATTAGCAAGCCAACATGGATCTACTTCTGCCTTAATCAATTGTTGTAAAGGGACACCTAACGAAGAGTAAACAATAGAAGACTCATACTCTGTGTAAAACACAGGTTTAAGACCAGCTACATCTACAAAGATATATGTGTCAATTTCGTCTTGAACAATTAGGTTATAACTACCAGGCGATCGCATCAGTCGGCTATAGTCTTTATTTCTGACAGCATTTTGAAATAATTCAACTAAAGTCTTATAAGGTGCAAGGCAAGTACCAACTATAGCCAGCCGAACAGAGCCTTCAAAAATCGTGATTATTTGCTGTTTTCCCCAAGTTCCGCATACCCAAAAGGGCTTTGATCCCTCCCAGAGCATTTCCCCATCAAGCGGTTTAGGAAGGGTTGCTAAAGAACGATCATCTATTGCTGAAAATCCACAAAACCAGCGTTTCATATATTTTTCCTATCTGAAAGAAGTTTGTTGTTTTAAGTAATTGCTTAAATTGAAATCTTAGGAGTTTTCAGCCATGCTGTAATATTGACTAGCTGAAAGACGTACGTTATTTATATCCTTTAACTAAGTTTTTTTATTCATGACTATAAATCTAAAATATTAGAACTTAAAATACAAGACTTTAAAGATTTTTGGAAAAACATAATTGTCTAAATTATGTGTTTTTTGTTTTTGTTTACAGTTCAATAATTAAAAACAGAACAGTTATACTGAATGACTTAAGTAAAAAGTCTAATTATGAGATTTATAGTGGTCTTATGGATATCAAAACCAATAAAAAGGGAACTGAATTCACTAATATATTTAGAGAGCTACTAGAAGTTGTGCGTAGCTACAGTGGCGCTCTCTTTCGTTCTTTACCATTTTTATGGACAGCCGCGTCAAAAGAAACGGTCTTTATGGTCACTGCTGTTTTGTTGCAAGGGATTGTTCCGGCGTTAAGTATCTGGATTACCAAACAGGTGGTAGATACAGTTGCAACAGGTTTAACTCAAGGAAGAGAACTAAGCTCTACGCTTTTAGCTAGTTTAGTGGCAGCATGGATTGGAGCTTTGCTGCTAGAGGCTTTTTTGAGTCCTTGGGTGAGAGCAGTTCAGGGGAACCTCGGTGAAAAACTAACGGCTCATATCAACTTGCTTTTGTTGCATAAAGCAGATAGTTTTGCTGATCTGAACCGTTTTGAAGATCCAAAGTTCTATGACGAGCTACAAATGCTCCAGCAACAAGTAAACTATCAGCCATTGAGCTTGATTGCAAATTTAGCTGAGGGAGGCCGCACTTTTTTGACATTGCTAGCGATGGTAGGGCTACTAGCTCCACTTGGCTTGGGAATTCCATTTGTGATTGCGATCGCAACTCTACCGCAGATATATGTTTCCTTTCAATATGAAATGACAATTTGGGAGACAACATTTGAGAAAAGTCCACAAGCCCGGCGGATGCAATACTGCAACTCAGTTATGCTCACTGATACCTACGCTAAGGAAGTTCGGCTGTTTAAGCTTGGTTCCTTCTTTATCAATGGTTATCTGGAAGCATTTCAATCTTTACATCAAACTATGCGTCATCTCCGCAAAAAACAAGCCTTGTGGTCTGCGGGTTTGGCGATAATGAGCACTCTAGGGAATGGCTTTGCCTTCTACTGGGTGGTACAGCAGGCTTTTAAAGGCGAAATTAGCCCAGGAAGTGTATTGCTTTTTGTGCAATCGTTGGCTTACTTCCAGCAGAATCTAGAACAGTTTGTCAGTATCTCGCTTATGCTTTACGAAACTGTGCTTTATATGCAACAGTTTTTCGGTTTTCTAGAAAGCCAACCAACAATGACACTGTGCCTTCCTGGCAAACCCATGCGCGATCGCCTGAGTTCAGGTATCACTTTTGATCGAGTACACTTTTGCTATCCAGACAATCGGCCTGCTTTAGTAGACGTGTCCTTTACTCTTCAACCTGGTGAAACAGTAGCCTTAGTAGGAGAAAATGGAGCAGGCAAGACCACGTTAGTCAAGCTACTAACCCGACTATATGACCCGACAGCGGGAGCTATTTTAATAGATGGTGTAGATCTTAGAGAATTGAACTTAGATACATGGCGACAGCAAATTGCTGCGGTGTTTCAAGACTTTGGCCGCTACGCGCTCACCCTAGGAGAAAACATTGCTTTGGGAGACATGAGAGCGCTGGATGACTCAAAACGTTTGATAAGTGCAGTTCAAAAGGCTGGTATAGCTGAAATGGTTGAGAGTTTCCCGAAAAAAGAAGCCACACCCTTGGGAAAGCAGTTTGGTGGGACAGAGCTTTCTGGAGGAGAGTGGCAAAAGTTATCTTTAGCCCGCGCCTTTGTGCGAGAAGAAGCCCAGCTACTAATTCTCGATGAGCCTACCGCTGCACTTGACCCCCGTAGTGAGTCCGAGGTCTATCGTCGCTTTGTTGAACTAGCTCAAGGCAAAACCACGCTTTTGATCACCCATCGGTTAGCCTCAGTGCAAATGGCTGACCGGATCTTAGTTTTGAAAGCGGGGCATCTCATCGAGTCGGGTACTCACAAAGAACTTTTACAGCGTGGGGGTGAATATGCCACGCTGTGGAACATGCAAGTTCAACAGTACGGTTTTTAACAGTAAACAGTAAACAGTTATCAGTCAAGATAATTGGGCTGACGGGGTGACAAGGAGTCTGGAAGGACTGGTATATCGAGATGTGACGGTTGTACGGTAGAAAAAGATAGGTCAAGTATTGTCAACAAGACCTATCTCATGAAAATGCTGCCTGAATTCTACCAAAATTGCTTTCAAAATTTACTAACGGCCACGCAGTACATGATGCTGCAAATCTTGGTAATGCTATTACAATTTCATCAAACAGTCACGATTGAAAAACTGGCAACATTATTTCCACAACCAATACTCTTTGAAAGCAGACGTAAAAGTATTCAAAGATTTTTACTGCTACCACAACTGTCGATTCAGTTTCTTTGGTTTCCTGTAGTGAAGTATTGGGTAAAAAATCGTCAGATTCCAAAAGGGAAACAATTAATATTTGCGATTGATAGGACGCAATGGCGACAGCAAAATATATTTATCATCAGCATAATTGAAGACAAACGAGCCATTCCAATTTACTGGTTAACCTTAAACAAAAGAGGTTGTCGCAATCTGGGAGAACAAAAAGCATTAATTCGTCCGGTATTACGCTTGTTTAAAGGCTATCAAATATTGATATTAGGCGACCGGGAATTTCATAGTATTAGATTCGCCAATTGTTTACACAGCAAGGAAATCAACTTTGTTTTGCGGCAAAAACATCTTTACATATATTCGCTCTTGTAATCAATCATATCAACGATTACAAGATTTAGGGTTAAAACCTGGAGTCTCTTTCTTTATCCATGATGCTCAATTGACAAAGCAAAAAGGTTTTGGAAGATTCAATCTAGCTGGATACTATCCACGTAAGTATCGGAACAAGGTTGAAACCTCTGGATGGTATTTACTCACAAATTTAGACAGGTTCTCAGCAGCTATTAAAAGCTTTAAATATCGTAGTGGTATTGAAGCAATGTTTAAGGATTGTCAAACAGGTGGTTACAATTTAGAATCCACTTATGCGACTAGTAAACGTTTAATGGCACTGATTTTATTGGTAGCAATCGCTTACAGTTGTGCAGTCTTTAATGGACGTAAATCACGACAAATTGGTTTGCAAAAGTATGTTGGTCGCCTTAAAGAATTAAACCGTTCTATACGGCGGCATAGCGCATTTTGGATTGGTTTATACGGTTATTTATGGGTAGGTGCAATGGAATTTTGGTCAGATTTGGCGATCGCTCTTATGCGACTTAAGCCCAATAAGCTACCTCATTTTCAGAAAGGTCTACGCGCCATGACGCTTATTCAGTCAGCATTATAGCCTCACTGTCACCCCTTCAGATAATTGGGTTTGAGGGGAATCACTATCTTGGTGCTCACTTCTAACTGAAAACTAATAAGCCAATATCAATTAGTAGCAGGCGTTGTTTAACAGTCATCAATTTTTTTCTAACCACTGTTTACTGTTTACTGTTTACTGTTTACTGTTTTGTACTTGACTAATCTCTGACGGGGTGAGGTGGGAGTGTATAACCTCGCCATCCTTGAACCAGACGATACGCCTTGTTTTACGTGCCACATCTGGCTCATGCGTTACCATGACAATCGTAATTCCACTGTTATTTAAGTCAGAGAAGATATCCATTACTTCTTGTGTTGTACGCGAATCAAGGGCGCCAGTAGGTTCATCGGCTAGAAGTAAGACTGGTTGATTGACAATAGCACGAGCGATCGCTACTCGTTGCTGTTGTCCTCCAGATAGCTGATTTGGTTTGTTGTTTAACCTGTTTTTTAACCCGACTCGCTTTAAAGCTGATATGGCGCGATCGCGTTGTTCGCTAGTGTGGATATCTGCATAAACCATCGGCAGCATCACGTTTTCTACCGCACTCAGTTGAGGTAACAAGTGAAACTGTTGGAACACAAACCCAATCTTCAAGTTACGAATCTGGGCTAAGTCTGCGTCACTCAGCACAGCTACATTCGCTTTATCCAGATAATAGTGTCCTTTTGTTGGTTGGTCTAGACAGCCGATAATATTCATCACAGTAGACTTACCAGAGCCAGACGCCCCCATGATGGCGCAATACTCGCCTTGCTCCACAATCAGGTTGACATCCGCAAGCGCTCGAACTTCTGTTTCGCCAGAGCCGTATATCTTGGAAATATTTTCTAAGCGAACAATAACTGGTTTGAAAGGACTAGGAAGTTGAGAGTGAGTTGCTTCCCGTAAGATAGACAGAGGATTTACTTGGTTATTCATCTTAGGCGCTTCGCAGAGCAACAATTGGATCGAGTCGGGCGGCGCGGCGGGCTGGGACAACACCAAAAATTAGACCAATACTACCAGAAACACTCACAGCCAAAGCGATCGCAGGCAATGATACACCTGGTTTCAAGGGAGTTAGCACACCCACAATCATTGTGCCGCCGACACCAACGCCAGTTCCTATTAAGCCTCCAGCTACCGACAGAATCACCGCCTCGATTAAAAACTGAGTCAGGATAGCTTGCTGTGTAGCACCAATTGCCTTTCGCAGCCCGATTTCTTGGGTGCGCTCTGTCACCGAGACAAGCATGATATTCATGATGCCAATGCCGCCTACCAAAAGCGAGATGCTGGCGATCGCAGCTAACATCAAGCTTAAAGCGCCTGTTACTTGACTGATAAGATCCTGGAAAGACTTATTGGCAACAACAGAAATATCTTTCTTGCCATGTCTGCGTGTTAGTAGATTAGTAATCTGAAACGACGCCGCCCAAATACTCTGTTCATTCTCGGCAGAAACCTCAATCGAGTCAATCGGGATGCCATAGGGAGACTGGCGTCCATCTATTTGGCTGGCCATGGTGGTGATGGGCACATAAGCAATATCATCTTGATTAACTCCGCCAAAAGAACCTTTGGTTTTCATCACCCCAATGACTTGAAAGCTAATATTGTTGATTTGTACCTCTTTACCGATGGGGTTAGCACTGCCAAACAACTTACGCGCCGGAACTGAGCCAAGGGCAACTACTAAAGCATTCTGCCGCTGTTCGGATGAGTTAAAAAACCGCCCGCTGGCTACCGTAGCATTCCGTACATAGAGAAAATCTGGTGTTGTGCCTGTGATGTTGGCTTGTGTAGTCTGATTGCGGTAGGCGATCAATTGTCTAGCGGAAATTTGGGGGGCTACTTTCTTCACCGCCGGAGCTTGAGTAATAATCGCCTCAGCATCCGATAATACCAACTTTGGTTCTTCGGCAATCATACCCTCAGCTTCTTCACTGCCTGCAAACACGCTTAACAAATTAGATCCATAAGACTCAATCTGTGCAAGGCTATAATTTTGGACACTTTGACCAATACCAATCATCGCAATTACCGAACTATTGCCAATGATTATTCCCAACATAGTGAGACTACTACGCAACTTGTTAGCTGCTAAAGTTTTAACAGCCATCTTAATGCTTTCAATAAAGTTCATTTATCTCGTTGCCTAAAGTTATATCGATGTTTTCAAAAGATTGATGTCAGCTTGTTTCTGTTATTTTGATGGTCATACGTGTTTGTAGTGAGTTAGCGACTAAAGTGCTTACTACAAACATCTCAAAACTTTTGCGACAGACTACTAAAATTTAACCCCTTCTTCTTTCTGTTCTTTAGGAGGGCTAATAAATACCTGTTCCCCCTCAGACACCCCCTGAATAATCTGAATTTGATCGCCAACAGTAGCACCAACAGTCACAGATCTAAATTGGGCTTGGTTATCTCCATTAGGTAACAGTACGCCAGTCTCACCACTTGGGCGAGTGACAATTGTTGCCAAAGGAACAACTAAAGCCTGACGGATTTCTTGAGCAAGGAAAGCCAATTGTACATTCATGCCAAACTTCAGCTTGTCTTGACCTGTTTGCATAGCTACCTTGACTTTGAAGGATGTGATATTGTTTTCCTTCACCGCTCTAGGTGCAATCAACCGGACACGACCTGTAAATACATCATCAGGATAGGCATCGACTTTAATCTCAACACGTTGACCTATCTTTATTTGAGCAATACTTGCTTCTGGTACTTTGGCTTCAATTTCCAAACCGCTAGAAAGTTCAGCGATGGAAGCTGAAGTTGCGCCATCGCCGGAGGAAGCGGAAGTTGTGGGTGTGACAAAATCTCCCTCTTGGACAAATAATCGCGTCACTGTACCAGAAAAAGGTGCTTGAATTTGGGTATCTTGCAACTGAATTTCGTAGTATTGTAGCTGTCCTCTCGCTTCAGCAACACTCGCTTGGGCTTGAGCAATTTCCTCTGGACGTGTGCCATTACGAAGTTTGGTTAAACCTTCTTTTTGTTCTTGTAAGCGAGTTTGGGCTGCTTGAAGAATAGCCCTCGCCTCACCCTCTTTACTGAGATATTCGCCGAATTGATTTCGAGAAACTGCCCCTTTCTCTACTAAGCTTTGATAGCGTTTGAGTTCCTCACGAGCATGATTAAATTTGGCTTGGGCTTCAGCAATGCTAGCTTCTGCTGTAGCTACCCTGGCTTTGGCTTCGGCAATATCTTCTGGGCGATTTCCAGTCTGCTTTTGTGCCAATTCAGCTTGAGCCTTGGCTAAAGTGCTTTTGTATTGATTAATCTGTGCTTGTAGTCTTTGGGAATCCATGCGAGCCAATAACTCACCTTGCCGTACCAGTTTTCCTTCTTCTATAGATAATTGTACTATCCGTCCTTCAGCTTTAGGACTAAGATTGATTTTGCGGACAGCTTGAACAACGCCAGTAGTTTTGATACGAACAATCAAATCTTTAGATACTACTGCTACTGTCTGTTGTGTAATATCTGAGTTGGGGCTGGCATCTCGGAGTGCAATAGTTACAGTAGCGGCAATTCCTAACAATCCAGATGCCACTAATCCTATTAGCCAAGGAGTAGTTTTTTTGATTCTGCGAATTATTAAAAGTTGCATAGGCTATTAACAGAATTTCTACTAAAATGATGATTAAAAAATGTGTTTTAAGCTTTTTTACATGGTGATTCTAGATAGAATTCTGCTTGCATCTTGTACAATTTAGCGTATGTGCCGTCTAATTTTAGTAGCGTGTCATGGATGCCATATTCTATAATTCGTCCATTTTCCAACACTGCGATCGCATCAGCCATTCGTACTGTACTAAAGCGGTGTGAAATTAAAACGCTGGTGCGATCAAACATTAATTCGGCAAAATGACTGTACAATTCATACTCAGCCTGTGCATCTAGCGCCGCAGTTGGTTCATCTAGGATAAGTAAATCTGCCTCACGTGCAAACATCCGCGCAGTTGCTACCCTCTGCCATTGACCACCCGATAAATCAATACCCTCTTCTTCCTCTGCAAACATCCGGCTTAATTCTGTCTCATAACCTTGCGGCAAACGCATAATATCATCATGAATACTAGCTTGGTGGGCTGCTTGTTGTATCCAGTTATTATCATCAATTTTCGCTAGATTCCCTAAACCAATGTTCTCACCCACAGTCAAATCGTACCGCATAAAATCTTGGAAAATAGTGCCAATTCGTTGGCGAAACTCGGCGGGATTAAATTCCCGAATATCAATCCCATCCCACAAAATCTGCCCGTCAGATGGGTCGTATAGCCGAGTTAGTAACTTAACTAAGGTCGTCTTTCCAGCACCATTGAGTCCAACCAAAGCTAAACAACTACCTGCGGGAATCTTCAAATTGACATCGCGTAATATCCAAGGATGTTGTTTGCTATAGCGAAATGAAACATGGCGCAATTCTAATCCAGATGACAGCTTTGGTACTGAATGTGTAACTGTTTGAATTGGTAATGCAGGTGTTAATGCCAGTAATTTTCGGAAATAAGAATGAAAAAGCACACTTTCATTCAGACCAGCAATTGCCGAAATGAATCTAGCTAAGGCATCTTGAACTGAGCTAACAGCATTCACATACAGCGTAATATCGCCTAATGTGAGCTTTTTGCCAAATGCGGCAAGCACAACAAGAATAAAGGCGACACTCGCTACCACACTAGACAAAATGCTCAAGCCCAACTCCCAGCGTAACTCGCGCTGTTGTTGTTTTCGTTCTGCCCAATGAACCCGTTTGTATAAATCAAGCAGTTTATGAAGAAAATGTAATCCCAGTCCAAAAAGGCGCACTTCCTTCGCCGCTTGTACACTGGTTAGTAAAAAGCTGTAATAAAATTTACGCCGTTCAACGGGGCTGAGTTCAAACGCCAATCCAAATCGTTGCTGTCCCAGTTTCAACTGCACATATAGTTGAGGCAAGGCCGCCAACAGAACCAAATTAGCCAAAAAGAGATTGAATGAGAACAAGACACCGACAAAACTCAATAGAGTAACTAGGTTCTGGATAAATTCAGTGAGAATTTCTAGTGTTTGACTAGAACTTTGCTCTGCACCTTGTTGAGCAAGGCGAATCGTGTCGTAAACTTTCGGATTTTCAAAATGTGCAATCCCCTCAAAACTATTGATTTTTTGGTAAACAATTGACTGAATTAGCACTGTTAACCGCCGTCCTAACTCGGCATTCAGGTAACGACTCAGGTGCGGTAGCATTGCCGTACCAACCATCAATACCGCCTGTGCCACAAGCAACCAGATCAGCTGCTCTTTTGTCGCCCTCCCACCAATCAGTAATTGTGCTAACCAATCAAGTAGTACTTTAATTATCCAGGCATTTGCTAGTGGGATTAGTCCTTGAAAAATTGTGATGATAAAAGTCCCTATACAAGCCGCCGGATACGCTTGCCAAACTAGCTCAAGCATGTAAAATATAGATTGCAAAAACCGCTGCCCATATTTAAACTTATTAAACATCACTTGCTTCCTTAAGTAGGTGTACGGTATCTATATCCAAGCGACGCGGTAATTTCATTAAAGCTATGCCCGTTAATGCAGACAGAGGTATGGGCCCCACTATTAGAGAGTCCATACTAACTAGGCCATCTCCGCGTACAAAGCAATGATTTTCTGGCACTATCCAAATTAAATTGCCATCAGCATCACAGCGCGATCGCGAAGCGCTGCTACTTTCGGCAGATCGCAGTACTGTTTGCATAAACTCATGTAAGCTCGATATGGAAATACACACCGTGTCTCCAGGTAAACCAACGATGCGTTTAACAAATTTGGAATATTCTGACTCAAATGTGATAATTTCATTGTCAGACTCGTTGAAACTCTCAAATGCAGAGACATCACCGATTGTAGAGTCTGGATCGATAATGGTATGAATGTCTGCGAATACTTCAGGAGACGGTAAATTTAGTTGGTTAATGTTGCCAGTTACAATTTGTCCTTTACGCAGCCAAAGACGTGATAAGAGATTTAAGCTGAGTAAGCGATCGCCTTCCATCAGTGTCGGATACATGCTGTCACCATGTACAGTAGTGATGGTGAAATAAAATCGTAGAAAAGCAATTATCCCCAAACACATAACAAGTAAAACGATTGTTAGCTGTATCCACATGAGTATGCTCCTTTTTTGAGGAAGACCTCTGAGGTTCACAAAGCCCCAGAGGCCTGAAAGGGGATATCCCAAAAAATGTTTGCTAGCACTACGCTAATGCACAGTTGTAGAGTCAATTCCCGTTAGGAGTGAGACAGCATCTCTCAACTTCCGGTGGTTAAGAGGTTGTGCTGAATACTCTTAGAGGTTTCTACTAGCAGCGTTGCCGCAGGGGAGTAGTTCTACAGCCAAGCCAGCCGCAACAGCGCTCTTTACAATCTTTCCAGCCGTTTACACATGAAAAACAGGTTCGCCAGCAAAAAGCTGCTGCGTTATCTTCTGGAAGAATACCACTCAGTAGTTTATCAGCTACATTCGTCAGAATTTTATTGATTAGATTGTTCATGATTTTTGGCTCCTTTTCAACTTTGATAAGTCAAGTGATAAATGTAAAGCAGGAATTGACTCCACAATTTGGCATTAGCACTGCTAAGTAAACCGTTCAGTAAGCATCACCTCCTTTCATGTACTGGATTAGGCAGTTGCCCATGCACTGGTAAGTTGCTTTTCCCATCCAGGTTCAAACATACCGGCAGCTTCTACATGGCTATCCTGGTTGAGTGTGCAGTAAGAGGGAGTGGCATTGGCTTTATAATCACTGGCAAACGAATTATGCTCGTTGGAAGGAATCAGAATAGGCAGTGTTACATTATGCTTTTTCACAAACTCTGCTGTTTCTGCTTTGTCTCCATCAGTATTGACAAGCACTATTTCCACACCAGCTTGCTTGGCTTTGGGAGCAAGAGCATTCAACGCCGATATTTTATCTAGGCATGGGCCACAGTGAGGCGAAATAAAGATAAATGAAACTGCCTTACGAGCGTAGTCAGCCAGTGTCACAGTTTCACCTGTTAACGTCTGTGCCTGAAAATCTGGTGCTTGGCTGCCTTTTTCCAGCCCCACATCAATATCAGTAAAAGCTGATAGATGTGTTGATATACGGTTGAATCGACGAATCAGAGCAATGGTTAACAACAAATTCAACAACACAACAATCCATAGTAAAACCGAATTAGTAACCCAAATTGATTGCATAACTTCTTACACCCCCTAGTAATTTTGTTTAGTTGTCAGTTGTGCTGAAATAGGCGGTAAATTTCACCTAATTGTGCCCAAATGAGAACAAATACAAAAGCGATGAAACCTGTAATTCCTAAATTTAACGGTGCAATCGGTTCAGTAAATTCAGAGTTTGTAGCTAACCAGCCACCGCCACAGGAACAGAGCAAGAAACCAAAATTACGTAATAAATCTGCTTGTGAGATAGGATGCTGGCTCAGCCCAAAGCAATTGCACGCGGTTTGAATATTGCGAAATAAAACGGAAGCTAAGGCAACTGAAAAAATAACTAACAGACCCGAAGCTAACCAGAAAGCAATTACCTGCCATTTAAACAACAAGAGTACGACAAGTAGCTCACTAATTAAAATCAATATGGCAGTAAACCGGATGAATAAATCAGGCAATAGTCGAAAGCTACGCACAGTATTCACATATTGCGAGAAACTTTTAACTTTGGATATAAACGATATCGTAAATAAACAACCCACTACGATTTTGCAAAAAGTTAACAGATAGATATACTGCATCTGTCATTTTCTCCATGTTGATTTGGTCTCCTATCTATTACTCTGTGCTAGATGGATAAACTCAGGAAATTATTTATTTTATTCTCACTAGTGTTAAACGTTAATGAGAGTGCAATAGAGGCTTATATCTTGATACTAGCCATTTTTTCTCTGAGATCAAGTTTACTGGAGCGGGGTTAGCTGTGTGTTGCCTAATCCCATTTCAATATTCTGATAATTAATCTAGTATTGCAAGTGGTTTAAACTTATTTTCTATGCATAACTCAAGTAGTTATGTTTTGATTTTTTGAATATTACATATTAAATAATAAAGTTGTTTTTCTCTGATAAACTAAAATGCCGTAATGCGCTCTCAATAAAGCAAATTATGCAATTTGTAACTCAGGCTATGTATTTTGTCACAGATTGTGATTAGTGTTTTGTTACAGCACCAATGCCTGAAAACCCAGACTGATGATTGTTTCCAAGATTACTCTAAACTTTTGTAACGAGTGTGAAATTACTAGACTTTTGCTTCAGAGAAGTAAGCAGAAGAAAAACAAGGTGCATATTGCAAGTTTCACCAGGAGGAATTGCTGTGGAAATTCAAGGTAACTGCTTAACACCCTTTCAACGCAAGTTTTTGCTCAAAAGTCTAGAAACAGATTTACGTCCAGAATACCGCCGTCGGATTGAAATTATGCTGCTTGCGGATATTGGTCAATCTCAGGCTCAAATCTGTAAAGCCTTGGGGTGTTCTCAAGAGACAGCACGCCATTGGATTACTATGGCACAGACAGGTAATGCTCACAACTGGTGCGATCGCCGCATGGGACGCCCCAAAGCAGTTAATAAACAATATCTCGCTCGCTTAAAAGAGCTAGCAAGCCATAGTCCGCGTGAGTATGGCTATCCCTTTGAACGCTGGACAGCGCAATGGTTAAGCAAGCATCTAGCAAAAGAATTAGGGATTAAAGTTAGCAATTGTCATATTAACCGCCTGCTCAAGGAGATGGGACTTTCCACTCGAAAGATTAGCGATACCAAGAAAGTAACTCATGTTACTAAAGATTGCAGCATTACTATTAACGATCTGCAATCTTCATCAGAGCTTGATTCACTGTGGCCGCTAAATCTCATTAATACTAGTAACTAATTCTGCCTGAACTTTTCAACATGTTGCGCTATTCTTGATCTTTTCGGGAAATAAGCAGGAGAAGAATAGCGCTCCTTCTAATATCAGTTACTAGTTAGGTTTTACCCTAACTTTGTTGAGGTATCAAAAGTAAAAATATAAAAAACCTAACGCTTAATATCGAAGATGTTTTGTAAGTCTATAAACTTCTCTCTACCCATTCAACTTGAGTTGTATCTCTTAAGTAGAGTAACAGTACATAATTGTTCTCTCTAAAGGGCCATGAATACAGCTAATTGGGTAGCTAACTTGAAGAAATTCATGAATTGATCAAATGCAAAACCAACAAAAGTTTTTACTGCTTAAAAAAGTGAAAGCTTTAGTTAATTACAAGGAGTAATATCATGGCAGATACAAGCAAACGTGGCTTTGCTTCTATGGATGAAGACAAGCAGCGCGAAATTGCTAGCAAAGGCGGACAGGCTGCTCATGAAAAAGGCACTGCCCACGAGTTTACGTCTGAGGAAGCTCGTGAAGCTGGGCACAAGGGTGGTGAAGCCGTAAGTCAGGATAGAGAACACATGGCTGAAATCGGCCGCGAGGGTGGCAAAAGTTCCTACAGTGGTAGTCGAAATGAGGATGATGATGCCAATAGTGAAGAAAAGAGTACCCGTGGTGGTACACCAGAGCAACATGCCGAGGCAGGACGTAAGAGTCATAAGAATAAGAAAAAATAGGTTAAGCTAAAAATCGTTTCAGGAGATTACGTTGCAATTACTCGTAGGGACATGGCAATGCCATGTCCCTACTCATCATTAGACTTATTACATAAGTTGAGATTGGTTCAATCGAACCACAGACACAGACAGCGAAAAATAAGCGAAGCTCCGGGTAACAGGAGCGCAAAACTTTTCAAGACAGGCATCAGAATTTCTCCCAACGCGAGTGTCTATCTGCGACACCAAGGCGAACGTAGAGAAGGGGAGCCACTGCGGTCTTCTCCCAAAGGGAGACGCCCGCCGTAGGATGCCCAAAGGGCTGTAAGGCGATAGCGCAGCGTTAGCGAGTCCGCGAGCGTCTGGGGTCTCACGCCAGTCGCCTCAACGCAGGGAACCTCCCGAAGTTTGCTTGGAGGGAAACCCTCCTGGCAACTTCTCTTTGCACGGCGCTGGCTCCCCAAGTGGAGCAAGTGGCATGAGACGCAATCATGCGAACGGAGTTTCCCAACCTAGGAAACTTTCCAAAACAGATGAACACAAATAAATATCGGTGCAAATCTATAGTTATTTTTGATTTTATTCAGATTTTAGCAAGAAGTTTACTCAAATGAGATTTGCTATAAGGAAGAGTCATTGCCTAAGTCTTATTCTAAGTAGAAGGGTTTAATTAAATCAAAGCTCATAGTAAGCGGTTCTAGCTTTTGAACACCTTATCTAGAGCAATAAATGGCTCACTATGAACAAAAGTTTTATCTTACATTTAATTACGTCTACCTACTTAGTAGTTTGCCAAAGAAAGTTGACTCTTTAGGAAGAAAGGTTTATTTCCTTTCCCCTTTCCCCTTTGCCCTTTTGCCAACCTAAACCTATCATTTTTAGATTAGTGAACTACTATTTAGACTTTATCTTACATTCCATGTACACCTCCAAAGTTTCATTTAGCATTCGTTCAACAGTAAAGTGTGTTTCATAGCGTCTGCGTCCAGCGTTCCCCATGCGAATTCTTAAATCAGCGTTAGCTATGAGTTGAGTTAACCTTTCTTGCATAGCTACTACATCTGCTTTTGGGACTAAAAAACCAGTTTCTCCCTCTACAACTACTTCACTAACCCCTCCAACGTTAGTAACTACAACTGGTAATCCAGCACGCATTGCTTCAACTGAAACTAATCCAAATGATTCCCAATTTGTTGATAAAACAAAAATGTGTGTGTCTTGAAGAATTTGTTCTACATCAGAACGAGAACCCAAAAACTTAACCTGTTTTTTCAAGCCTAAGTTTTGAGTTAAAGACTCTACTTGCTCCCGTGTAGAGCCATCACCAACAAAAAGTAACTCGAAAGGTTTATCAATACCAGCTAATGCTTTTAAAAGCAGGCTTTGGTCTTTTTGCGGTGAAAAGCGAGCTACCATGACAATTTTTACCACATCTGTTTTGCCAGGTTCGGCACGATAAACAGTATCGGGTATACCAAGATATATTCTAACTAGTTTATTTCGGGAAGCAATACGATACTGAATAGCTAAAGACAAATCATATTTAGATACTGTGATAATCTTTGAACACCAATGAGCTGCAAGTTGCTCGCTGGGAATCGCTAAAAGTTTCCAGTACCAGGGAAGTTTGGCAGCAAAAGCCCAACCATGATCCGTAAAAACAGCAGGTACACCAGCCAATTTTGCTGCAAGTCGTCCTAATATCCCAGCCTTTGATGAATGGGCATGAATCAAATCTGGTTTGTATTGACGAATTAGGCTTAAAATATTTCCTACTGCTTGGATATCTTGGAATAAATTGACAGAACGCATTAAGTTAGGTAATACATGTACCTTAGCTCCCAATTTTAATGCTGATTCAGTCAGAAATCCTTCTTCTCCTGTGCATAGTATAATCTCAAATTTATCTCGAAAACCGCGAATAAGTTCTAAGACGTTAGTTTGAGCGCCGCCGCTCACAGCACGGGTAATTATGTAAAATATTTTCATTAAACGTAAATTTTATTGAGATAGTTTTAACTGTAGACTTTTGTCTAAAGCAATTTTAAGTTTGATTTTTAAAGCTAATTTCCGTTACTTCTTTTATATATTTATAAAATTCTAGTCTACGTTGTTTAAGTAGTTTTTCATTATACTCTTTTGCTACTTTTAGATTCCGAGTTGACATTCGTAGAATCCTTTCGGGTTCGGCAAATACTTCCTGAATTTTGGTTGCTAATCCAACTGTATCGCCTGGAATTACTAAATCTTCAGCTAATAGTAATTCAGGAATGCCTCCTATATTAGAACCAATACAAGGCAATCCTCTTGCCATAGCTTCAATCAAAGCTCTAGGTAAACTCTCTTGACGGGAGGGCAGTACAAACATATCTGCCATATCTAACTGTTCTAATACAGCTTTACCAGATGGTAGTTGACCTCGGAAAAACACACGCTCTTGAATTCCTAGTTTTTTGGCTTGAGCTTCTAAATCTGGTCTATATTCACCATCTCCAACAATAACTAACTCCAGATTTAACCCCTCTTGAATGCACATAGAAACAGCATCTATTAATACATCAATAGCTTTACAAAAGTTCTCTAGAGTTCCAACAGTAATTAAGGTGAGTTTGCCTGATTTAAGTTTAGGTAAACGAGGAGTAGAGACAAAAGCTTCATCAGATAATTCAACATCTGAATAATAAGTTGAATAAGCTTGTTTACTGGAAGGATACCGTTGTTGCAGAGCTTGTTTCGTAACATAAGAAACAGCCGCAGCTTCGATACATTTATTTTTTAACTTATGTGTAAACCACCTACGAAAAAAGGGGCGTAAAGGATGTTTAACTGAACCAGGTGCAAAGAAATTGTAAGGGTCGCCTACTACTTCTAAAGCATAAGGCTGATTAGTATGACGTACCCAATCGTAAATGCAATTAGCTACGTTTGAGGGAACTCTCAAAATAACAGCATCAGTTAAATTAACAGCATTCCTAACAGCCTGTTGGACTTGTGCAGCTTTTAGCAAGTACTGTACTGGGCCAACATAGAAAGGAACAGCTGCAACCGAAACGTTTTCGCCGTCAACACGTTGCCAATGGGCTGGTACTGAGGTAACTGGACGTACTCGTGCCACAATACGTACACTATCGAATACTTCTAAGTAACGCAACCAGAACGGATATCCACAATTTGTTGAAGTCCAAACAGCACCATCAGGTGTACCAAAATAACGATGGTCAATTGATACAACAACGTTCATTAAATAGCCTCCTAACTTAAACTGTAGACATGAACATCTAGAGGCTTAATTAAGCCAGAAAGCTTGCCACCTCTAATAACTAAACCTGAAGCACGGTTTACAAATATAGATTTTGCTTGACTGAGATTTGCAGGAACTTTAATTGCAACTTTTGTTGTGTCAGTATAAGATGTGTTAATAATAACGGCTAAAACTTGGTTTTGATTTATCCAAATTCCAGCCAATATATTTTTGAATCCCGTATCAATTTGATTTAAACTTCCATCCAGTAATATTGGGCTAATAACCTTGATTTCAGGAACCAAAGATTTCAAACCATTCCATAATTCTTGATGTTCTGGCAAATACCAATCCTCATAAAGGTAGCTGAAATAAATAATTCCTTTGACACCACCCAGCAGTGCTTGATATGTCATGTTGCGAATTTCGCTAAATCTTGGTTTTCGCTGGGGATTGCCAATACTATCAGGCTCATTCCATTTAAAAGTTTGTAAATTAGCTATAGCTGGAGCAGCATTATATTTTTTTGATATATCAACAAGAAGTTTCATATCATAAAAAGTTGAATTCAAAGGTCTATCAGAAATAGGATAACTTTGAAAACCTATTAAGTCAGAAGTATGTAAGAAACGCATAACTACTTCTGGCTTTAAAGAAAACATACTAATATATGTCAAATAATTAGGATTAATTTTTTTGACTTGCTTATGTCTATTTAATACTGTATCACGTTTGTATCTTGAATTAGCATCATCAGCGATATTCCAACCAAGCAGCGCAGATTTACCTTTAAATGCATCCATTACGTCGGTTTCAGCAGGCCCCTCGATGATGACATGAACCCCTAGTTTTTTAGCTTGGTCTAACATGATTCTATCATCATCTGGTTTTTCACTATTAGATGTGTGAATTATATTGAATCCGGCATGAGCCATATTATTTAAAGCTTTTATTTTTAATTCTGCTTTAATATTTTTGGGAACATTATAATCAACATAATATAAACCAAATGGGAAAAAAGGTTTGCTGTTTGATAAAATATTATTACTATTGGATATATAACCAATATCTTGCATGTCATTCTTGCTTGGAATAAAATAGAAGCAGGCGATCGCAACTAATAAAGTACTGATAAATATTAAAAATAAATTGGTAATTTTATTATTGATGATTCTCATATTTTAAGTTTTAAAAATAATTTTATACATGTCTTAATTTACTTAATTACTTTGATGTCTTTGCGAAGTGCTATAGCAACAGAGCATAAATAAAAACCGATAAAGCTTCCCATTGCTGGTATTGGATAAAATATTTCTTGAGTAAATGAAGTGAATAAAAAGATTATTGTTACCCAGAATATAGGTTTTATATATAACTCATTTTGATATAACAGAGACAGTATCTTGTAAAATAAAACAGCAAAAACTAGCAATCCTATAATGCCATTTTCTATAATTATATGGAGAAAAAGTAGATGAGCGCTGCCACTATCTACACCATTATCCCAAGCTGAACCGAAACCTGTACCAACTACCCATCGCCAAGGCTCTTGATTTAAAAATTTGATTTTTTCTTCCCAAATACTATCTCTACCGCTCAAGTTTTCGGCATTACCTGCATCTAATAAAGTTGTTTGTCGTTCTAATACTGATCCTTGAACTGAGACTAAATTCACTGAATCTAAATTACCTATACTTGTTAAAGCAACAATACCTAATAATAACGCAGCCAAGCTAATAGCTATTACTGTATTTCTTGGTTTTGTTAGCATATATACTATTACAAAAAGTAGGATCCCTAAAAATCCAGTGCGTGACTCAGTAATAAAACAAGCAATTAGCGATAAAAATAATAGTAAAAAGTCAATTTTTACTTGTTTACCGAGTCCTAAATATATTCTTAAAGCCGCAATCATAGTTACATGCGCTGCTACACAACCGTGGTTGTAACTGATAGTTCCCCAGCCTCTTCCGCCAATTTTTCCTAACCGTGCATACTCGCTCCATGCACCAGCCACATCCTTACCTTGCGGTAAATGTGCTGTCAGCGCATTTAAAGGTACGATGGCAAAAAAGGTTAATATAATTGATAAGCAAACAAATATTAAAAGAAAGTTAGTAATTTGCTTTAAAACATCGATTCTTTTGGGAGTTAAAGGAATCTGTGCTGTTACTGCAAAAACGCATAAGAATTCAATTAAGCGATAAATTTGATAAATGCCAAGTCTGACACCGTTAGCATTTAGATCTATCAAGTTACTAAAATAAATTAAATATGACATTATGCAGCATAAAAACACAAATATTAGCACGACAAACATTTTTTTATTTGCACTTGATACTACTGCTGATTTTTTGTGCCAATAATTTAGTATAAATGTCAAAACAAGCAGAACTGTTGCTAAATCTGGAAGAGTCAGCCAGGTTGCCCAAGAACCAATAGCTAAAATCGGAATTGTAAAACTTTGAGATAGCAAATATAAGCACAGAGCGATAAATTGCCATTGAGTATTTTTCACCGATAAAGTTGATATAACTGCAACGTTGCTCGGTTGTTTAATTTTATTTTGGCTAATAGTTGAAAATGTATTCAAGTTCTGCAAAATAAATTGAGGATGCTAATTGTTAATACCTAATTCACTCTATACTTTCACTAGTTTATGCTTAGGAGAATTTAGATTATAGAGACTTTGTAATTTTTGAACGCTTATGTGAATATTAAAAGGACTTTCTTTGACTAAAGCTAAAGATTCTTTTTGAGTAATTTTTGGCTTTGCATGGTTAGCGGTAAGGATTATCTCAGCCCATTGATCAGCAGGTTGAGATAAAGAAACTCTCTGCATTAAAGTATTGGCTATGTTTGCTTCCTCGGTAACTGTATCAGAAAAAATGCAGGGAAGTCCTGCTGACTGTGCTTCAAGTAATACTAAAGGTAAGCCTTCATGAAGTGATGGTAGAAGAAATACATCCATTAAAGTTTTCATTAGCTGCGGCACATCTGAACGCAATCCTGCAAAAATAATTTGCTGACTTAATCCTAATTGTTGTACTTTTTTTTCCGCATTGGAACGCAGGGGGCCATCTCCAATTAATACAAAATATGCTTTGGGTTCGCGTTTAATAACCTCAGCTGCAATGTCGATCAGAAAATCGTGATTTTTTTGTGGATCGAATCTACCAACATGACCAATTACCAAAGCATCTCTTGGGATGTTAAACTGCGATCGCCTGACAATTGGATCATTTTCAAAATCAAAAGCAGAAAGGTCAATCCCATAATAAAGCAGCTGCCAGCGAGAATCTTCTTTCCATTCTGAGCCATAAAGTGCAGCAGCAGCAGCACTAGAACAAGCTAATCCCGTAGTTGCATATTGTTTGATCCAATGGTTTGTCAAACCTAAATATAAACGCCGAGATAATCTGGCTTTTGCGTCGATTGCTGAAGTGTCGTTGTGACTATGAGCAATACGGATCGGAATACCAACTTGTTTGGCTAATCGCAAAACATAACCACTATAGTTATGAATATGACTGTGAATAATATCGTAAGGCCCATGTTCACAATACAGTTGCTTAAAGTTATGAGCGTACTGCAATGGTTTAGACGGATGCAGACAGGGAATAATTTTGCTCCCGCAAGCTAGAATCTCATCATCGTATGCACTTTGTTTTGTAGTTTCTACTAAAAAATCCATTTGAAAACGTTGGCGATCGCAGTTTCGCAAAACGTGCATTAACCATGTTTCAATTCCCCCTCGATCCATACAACCAACAACATGAAGAATCCGCTTAACAGTCATTTGAGTTTCACCTAATTATCTATGCATTAAGAGATTTCAGGGTTTGAGAATAAACCAGTCTTTCGCAAAACACGGTATATGTTGTATGAAAGAGGATAGTTTTGTAGTTGAGCAAGCTGTCCAGAAGTTGCACCGCGATTGTAATAATTCTCTGGTAAAGGTCTATCTTTAATGGCTTGAATATCTAATACATAGGCTGGGCAATTGTCTAATACCCAGTAACCAGGATAGGAAAAAAACTCAGGCAAAGGCTCAGATGGATGCCCCCATTTTTCAAATAATACTTTACCTGAAAATGAGGCAAATAGTTGTTTGATAATCTCAATTTGCCCAAGCATAAATGTACGTGTACCATGAAAATGAATTGGAACATTCATTAAAACTCGCCCACCTGGCTTGCAAACTCGAAAACACTGATAAAGCCCCCATTCGAGTGAACAGCCATTTTCTGCCCAGTGTTCCATTGTTTGGTTGCCAATTACGACATCAAACGATTCATCTGGAAAAGAGAGATCTGCTAAATTTTCTAAACGAGTGGCTATTGTTTTTTTGCCAAAATATTCTGTCTCTGTGTCGATTCCTTCATAACGCGCCCCGATACGTTCACAGTGATTTTTGATTAAATCCCAAGTTCCACAGCCGATTTCTAGAACCGTCATTCCTTCCTTAATTAATTGTAGGTAATCCTCTACAATAGGAACTTCGCACGCTCCCACGGGGGGTGGTGGAAGCTCTCTTCCCAAAATTTCCTGAGCTTTGGCATAAGCTGAACACTTATTGATAGTTAACATTCGACATTCTGAACATTTAGGCATTGTTTTTCTTTATTTTCCTCATTAAAACCACCAGCACACATGTGATTATTTAAAATTTTTTATGTATAACTTTGTCCAAACTTATCGGATTCTTATTAAGATGAAAGTTGATGTTAAACAGCCTGCGATGCTAATAATGCACAAAGTCCACACAGCACCAACTAAACCAAAATTTGGGATAAGTAACCACGATGTTGCAACTGTGAGTAACGTCAGTAGCAGATAAGGTATAGTAAAACGTTCAAATGCTCTAGTTGCAGTAATTCCAAAGTTTAAGTAGCTTCCTATATATCCAATTCCGGCTGCAATCATAACCCCAATAAATAGGTTAGAGTACCGAGCATATTCAGGTTTATATAGAATAGTAAGAATCTCTCTACCAGTAACCCAAGCCAACAGCACACCTACAGCACCAAGTATCACTCCTACACCAATAAGTTTGAGTAGCAAAGTTTTAAATAAAGAGCGATCGCCTGATGCATAATACTTTGCCAGTCGGGGAGTTGCTGATTGTCCAAGTGCCAGTACAACAGTTATTCCCACTACTTGTAAATAGGCGATCGCTGCAAAAATTCCTAACTCTCTTTCTCCTAAGTAACGCTCGATAAAGTAACGAGGAATGTTAGTTTGGAGCGAAATTAGCATCATGACAAAACCCAGAGGTAGCGTTAGCCAAAGTAATTCTTTGAGAGTTTTTGTGTCAAATTTTTGCAGGGGCGATCGCTCAAAACTTTGCACTTTGAAAAATTCCCGAACTAGAGTAAAACAAGTTCGTAAATTATTGACGCCAATCAATCTAATACTGATGGGAATGTCATAAACAATTAAAATCAATAACCATACAAATGCCAGTCCGACTGCTCCCCATGCAACACTTTTTGTCAGAAAAACCCCACCACCTAAAGCAATCAATGACAGCAAACCCTTAAAAATCATGGACTTGGCAATTCTATCCATGCGCTCGCGCTGCTGTAATAAACCATAAAAAACATCACTAATAGATTCAATACCTTTTGCTAGTCCAATCACCAAAATTACTAAGGCTGTTTCCCCGCGATAACCCCCCACAAAAGTTAGCCCGATAATCACTACAACAGCGAGTACAATTGTTATCAACCTCAACAATAAGTAGTCTCCAAAACGATATTGCTGTTTAGCATCCGTTGCTTGAACTGCCCGTAAATTGAGATTTGAAAACAGGATAATTGGCGCGGTAACTGCTAACCCCAACGTAAACCGTCCTACCATTTCTGGAGTTCCTAATTTGGCAAGCACTACTAACATCCCCCACTGACAACTTGCGTAAATCATGTTTCCCGCAAATGTCCAATAGAAATTGCGGCGTAAACTCAGCGGTTGAGAATTTTGTAGAGACTTGAGTGTCATAATTCAGTACTCATAGTGCTGTCTGAAGAGGATTTGGAAAAACGCATGTTGCAGAGTTCAGCCTCTTTGGCTGTTTCTTTTACTCCATAATATTTATCTGCGTAGTAATCAGAATACTGGGTATTAAATGTGGCTCCATTTATTACCATTCCCAATACATGTTGAGTAGATTGCTCTAGCAATGTCTTTGTGGCGGTAGCTGTAGCAGAGTTAAATAGACTAGGACGCACAACCAGCAATATCCCATCTGCTAGCTTACTTAACATCAAAGCATCAGCAAATAAACTTAATGCAGGGGTGTCGATAATTACAAAATCGTATTTTTTAGTAGCCTCTTGGATTAATAAAGCCATGCGTTGTGAGTCAAGTAATGCAGAAGGGTGAGATGGAATTGTTCCCACAGTTAGGACATCCAAATTCACTAGTACTTGTTGAACAGTGTGGGAAAACTCTGCTTGACCCACTAAAATGTCACTCAGTCCTATGAAGTTGGGTAATTTCCAAATCTCCTGTTGACAAGAGTGACGCATATCTGCATCTAGCAACAAGACTCGGCGTCCCATGCGTGCCTTGGCGATCGCTAAATTAGCTGCAACAAATGACCTACCCTCGCCTGGAGTTGAACTAACCACAGCAACCACTTGCAGCGGTCTATCAAACAGGGTGAGGTTTAAGTTCATCTGAAGCATTTCAAAGGCTGAACTGACTGCCGAATTAGGGTTATCTCTTACAGATAATGGTGCGAAATACTCCCTACTACCCCCCTTATTTTGACCCAAGTGAGGAATTGTACCTAGCAAAGGATAGCCTAGTAATTGCTTAGCTTGCTTAACAGTCTTCTGAGATTTATCCAAAGCTTCTAACAAAAGAGCCGTTCCCACTCCCAGCATTATTCCTAACAATCCACCGACTGCTAACTTTAGGTAAATGCGGGGAGAAATATCCCTATTGGGAATTGAAGCAGCAGAAACTACTCTGGCATTACCAACATCCTGATTTACTACCTCGACTTCTTGCAATCGCTTCAGTAGTTCTTCATAAGTTGATTGTGCTACTTGTAACTGTCGCTCTAGCTGTTGCTGCTTTTGTTGCAGTTGGGGTAAGACACTCAACCGTTTTTGGGAGGATGCGTAGGCATTCTTTAAGAGCATAACTCGATTAGCTAAAGCTGATCTTTCGACATTCGATTGCACTAACTGTGCAACGAGGTTCTGTTTGAGTCCTCCTATCTGTAAACTCTGTTCTGATACAGATAGCTTTTCATCCAGATTTTGAGAAACTCGTATCCCTAGCTGCTTTCTGAGGGCTTCTCGTTTGGTTGTTAAATTAGCGATCGTCGGATGTCGGTTGGTATAACGAGTCTGTGCTACAGCTAACTCATTCTGTACCTGCTGGTATTCTGCTAGCACCTGCTGCACACCTCTTGATTGACTTAGGTTGCCTATATCTATAGCCTGCTGCGAATTCAATTTCAGCTGACGTTGCAGAAGTTTTAAGCGAGTCTCAACATCTACTAAATTTGCCTGAACTTGGGTAATTTGCTCTGATAAATCACCGAGCTTTTCCACGCCTGTGGCCGCTTCTTGCTCCAAAGCAACTACTCTGTTTTCTTCTTTAAACCGACGTAAAGCTGTCTCTGCTCTTACTACCCTGACTTCAACTTCTGGCAATTGCTTGCTCAAAAAGTTCTTTGCTGCCGTTGCTTCTACTTGATTGATGTGAATATTATTCTCTAAGTAGTATCTCATTAACGAATTTACAACGGCAGCGGCTTCTTGTGGATTACTACTGTTGTAGGAAATGGCCAAAATATCCGTACCTCGGATACTTTTAACTTTAAGTTTCTTGAGAAACTGATCTATTTCTAGGGGCTTATCTCGTTGATCTCTCAGGTTGAGGTTGGCAATGGTTTTTGCAACTATGGGGTTAGAGCGAATTATCTCTGCCTCTGTATCCAGTGGATTGCCCAGTTCAGTTAAACTGTTTAACTCTCCCAGTTTTTCTATGGGACTTGTCAGCGACGAGACGCGATCAGTCTTATTGAAAACTAGTTTGCCTTCTGCTTCATAAATGGGTTTTTGTCTAAAGGCTGCTAAAGCTGATAATCCGAATACACAACCTGTTACAGCTGCTATTACTAGCCAACGCTTTTTTAGAGTCAGTAAATGCTGTTGTAAATCAAAATAGTTTTGGTCTTCTTGGTTAGATGGCATGACATATTGTTGCAAAGCAAGATTTATTATTTGAAATATTTAAAGGATGTCTAAAAAGTCAAAAACTTTCATGCCTAAAGGAGTAAAAGCACTCCAAGGCATCTCAATTAATTTAGATAAATAGAGATAAAATTTTTCGCTATACTCAAAACGCACTATTAATTTGAGTTTTCTTTTTTTAACTTATTCATGCTTTTCAATATGCCTTTTTACTCTACCTAATAATAATGCTAAAATTATTGATTTTATTACAATTACTTTTACTTTGTAATCACAATGTGAATTGTGTTACAAAAAATTGTCATCCGAAATGCAACTAATGTTGGTATTTTTAATTTTATTCTTTGACTAAAGTTAATTTCGTGGTTAATCTTAACATGCATTCAGAAAAAAGTACATAGCTTACGTTAAATATATACTTCTTATTGCAAAAAACTCACCTTTTGGTTAATAACTTTGAATATTCTTTACTGAAACTTTAAAATAACCTGATATATTTTCTTACAAACAGTCTAATTTCGCAAAACTCATAAAGTATAAAAACATACCTTAAACATAATCTAGTTTGAAAATATCAACTATCAAAATTTTAAATGCAGTGTTTAAATTTTTATGATTTACCTGGATTTTGACTCTTACTATTTCTACTATCTTCAGTTTGTATACTGATTATTGGTTCATTAGCAGCCAAGATAATACTTAATAACAAAGTATAAAATATTTGCTAACTTTTGTTGTTGCTAAATTCTCCTTTGTATAAAAGTTAATCAAGAGATTTACATAATCTTCACAATTAAAGTTTTGACAATCATCTATTATTTAGTCATTACAAAAATTAAATGAACCACATAACAATTGTGTAAAACACCTTAAAATTTTGCAAAATTGCTTTTATTTTTTCAACTAGAACCTATTTGAAAAAACAAAATTTAAATCGTATATAAACAACTCTCAAGTTCCAAGAGTTTAGAGACACAGCAAACCAAGATTTTCTCAAATCTTGGTTTACATTGATACGAAAAGGCTAGAGTTCAGTGTTACTGATTTAAGATAATTAGGTGGCTTATATCAAGCAGATGTAATGCGATAAACAACTTAGATCAAGCAAATGTAATGTCAAAAGCTGAATAGCAAGATAAATCAATGAGCCTTACGAGTTACATTAGTTCCCCGACAAAGATTAAGTTGCCGGGTAGAGTGCGTAATTTAACCATATTACTTTTGTTAGGAGACATATTTGGCTTATTCATTTGTTTAAAAATTGCCCTCTGGTTGCGTTTAGGTGAATCACTAAATGGGTTTGACCCACTTGTTTGTAGTTTTGTCTTATTGGTTCTAGTAGGGCTTTATTTGGCAGACGCTTACCATCCAGATACGCAAATTGCAGGTTTGCGAACACCATCCCGAATCTTGATTAGCAGTGTAGGCGTTAGTATCCTGACTTCTGCATTGATTTATCTGTCTGGGGCGTGGAGGGATCATATTCTTGTCGGGCGGGGTATTTTACTACCAAGCTTGGCAACATTTACAATCTGGGCAATAGCTTTACGGCTACTGGCGGTGAAATGGGTGCGATCGCGTGCTCAGCAAAGTCGTTTATTAATGCTGGGTGCAGGTGAGAGCGCAATCAAATTTGCAAAACATTTACTAGAGCTAAATTCATTGGGAGAGCTATTTGTCCTAGCTGAAAGTCAAGACACAACTCCTGACGCAGATACGAATATCAATCTAAATTGTGTAGGGTGCTTAAACAACTTGCATAGTTGGAGTCTACAGTCTTGGTCTGCGGTAATAGTTGCAACCCCAATTGAGTTCTCTAAGCAACAGATGCAGCAACTAATGCAAATGCGGTTGCGAGGTATACCAATTTATTGGCTACCAGATTTTTATGAAACCTTGTGGCACAAACTTCCTTCATCTCTGCTACAGGATCAATGGTTAGCTTTTAGTGCTGGTTTTAACTTGACGCCTGGCTACTTGAATATGAAGCTGAAGCGCTTTGTAGACTTGATTTCCGCTGGGATATTACTTGTAATGTTGTTTCCCCTCATGCTGCTTGTAGCTTTAGCAATCAAGTTGGATAGTCCAGGTTCTATCTTCTACAGTCAGCTACGAAACGGATTGTACGGCAAGGCATTTAGGGTTTACAAATTCCGCTCTATGTATCAGGATGCAGAAAAGCGAGGCGCACAGTGGGCAAACAAACATGACCCCCGCGTCACCAGAGTCGGACGTTGGCTACGCCTGTTGCGAATTGATGAACTACCACAGATATGGAATGTGCTGTGTGGTGAGATGAGTTTGATTGGCCCACGTCCAGAACGACCAGAATTTGATGTCAAGCTCAAAGAAGTGATTCCCTACTATGAAGTGCGTTATTTAGTGAAACCGGGAATTACTGGTTGGGCCCAGGTGATGTATCCCTACGGAGCATCTGTTGAGGATGCTTACGAAAAGCTAGCTTACGACCTTTATTACATCAAGAATTATTCTTTCTGGTTAGATTTGGCGATCGCCTTCAAAACCATTCGAGTTGTTTTGTTAGGTAAAGGTAGATAAAGGTACACAGAGGTAGATGAAAAATACAGTTTTAGTAACTGGTGGTGCAGGTTATATCGGTTCTCATGTAGTGCGTCAGCTCGGCTTAGCTGGTTACGATGTCGTAGTCTATGACAATTGTTCTACAGGTTCATCAACATCTGTACTACATGGGAAGCTCATCATCGGTGATTTAGCAGACAGCGAGCATCTTTATCAAGTCTTTGCCAAGCATGAATTTAGTGCAGTGCTGCACTTTGCAGCTAGTCTGGTTGTTCCAGAATCAGTAATCTATCCCCTAGACTACTACGCTAATAACACCCGCAATACGCTGAACTTGCTGCGTTGCTGTAGTGTCATGGGTGTTAATCAATTCATTTTTTCCAGTACAGCAGCAGTCTATGGAGAATCAGACTCCAGCCCAGTTAGAGAGTCTAATCCAACACAGCCTATTAACCCTTACGGACGCTCAAAGCTGATGAGCGAATGGTTAATTCGAGACTATGGCATCTCGTCTTCCTTGCGCTACGTAATTCTACGCTATTTTAATGTAGCGGGTGCTGAACCTGGTGGACGATTGGGGCCAATGTCACCCAATGCAACTCATCTAATCAAGGTTGCTTGTGATGCAGCACTTAAGCGCAAGCCAGAAATGCGAATTTATGGCACTGATTTTTCTACACCAGATGGAACTGGAATTCGTGACTATATCCATGTTGAGGATCTAGCGACTGCTCATTTAGATGCTTTATATTATCTGGAGGAAGGAGGAGAAAGCCAAATTTTGAACTGCGGTTACGGACAAGGATACAGCGTGCGGCAAGTGATTGAAAGAGTCAAAGCCGTTTCTGGGGTTGATTTTCCTGTTATTTCTGCACCACGCCGTCCAGGTGATCCTGCCTGTGTTGTGGCTTGTGCTGATAAAATTCGCAAGGTGCTAGGTTGGCAAGCAAAACACAATGATTTAGACAAGATTATCCACACAACCATTGCTTGGGAAATGCAACGAGATGGTTTGATGCCTAGGCAGGCTTTATACGTGTAGCCAAGCTTCCGTGTTGTTTTAAGGATTTGTAGTAAGCACTTTAGTGCTTAAAGAATTAAGGACTAAAGTGCTTACTACTAACTTGCTTATCTATCAACTTAAATTTGATCCGAAATTAAGAAATTAAGTATTATTTGTGACATTGGATAAGGTCATCAAAATTGCTCATAGCAAGCTTTTGGAGTGTGTATTAATTACGAATTACAGCATCACTCAAGTAAATCAGGTTCCTCGCGGACAATTCTGTCATAAAGTGGCTGGAAACAAAACCACCCACCTGAAGGCGCTCCCACTTGGCTATGTGTTAAACGAGCTGTTTCGTGTTTGATTACACTGGGTCTACCTGCGGCTTCTGCTAGGAGTTGCGCTTGACACGATTGCTCTAAGCTAATGTACCACCAAGCTGCTTCATCTACTGTGTGTCCCACAGTCAAAATGCCGTGGTTACGCAGAATTATTGCTTTGTTCTGGCTCAAGGCTTCAGCAATTTGTTTACCTTCGCAGGTATCTAAGAGAACATCTGTGCACTCATGAAACAATGCATGGTCTTCGTAAAAAGCACAAGAATCTTGTGTAAGAGGATCAAGCAGGCGACCCAAACTAGACCAGGCTTTCCCGTAAATTGAATGGGCATGTGCGGCGGCGATAACATCGGGTCGAGCCTGATGAATTTGAGAATGAATAGCGAAGGCAGCTTGATTTATCAAAGCATCACCTTTGACAACTTCACCTTCTTTATCAACTAAAAGCAGGTCAGAGACACGGATGTGCCCGAAGTACTTTCCAAACGGATTCACCCAAAAATGGTCTGTAAACTCAGGATCGCGAACTGTAATATGACCTGCTATTTCTTCACTAAATCCAAGCCGACCAAACAGGCGAAAGGCAGCGGCTAGATGTTGCTTGCGGTGCAGGCGTTCTTCTTCAACTTGCTGAAAAACGGGGGGTTGCAGTCTATCGAATTTGAACATGTTCTTTTTTTTCCTCCTTGCAGGGAGCGTTAGAATATCTAAAGCGAAACCACTTAACGCTTTCGGATTCTTGAGAAGCTTCTAGTTCGACGACTTTTTAAGTCGTCGAACTAACTACTTGTAATTGTGCATGACCTTCTGAGAAACTGTTATCTACACAGCGCCATACTGTATAAAAGTATTTCTGGACTATTAATTAACCATTGGTCTTTCGGCAGTGATTTCAAGATAGTGTTTGTCATCTATTTTCTCTCTTGAAGAAGCGATTGACATCAATAAATATTAGACTTCAAAAAGGATTATAGAGTAAATAAAAATACAGCCCGTTTTCTTGCCATGTTCTTTCATTTGAGTCAACAGATACTAAAGGAATTCCCCAGTCAAGACGAGCGGTAAAGCGATCGCCTTGTCTCCAGCGTAACCCCAACCCAACAGAAGCTAAAGTATTAGGATTAGGAGCGTCTCTACTTGAATTATTCCAAGCGACACCGAAATCAGCAAAGGGGATGACCTGTAAGGTGCTATCTATTTCGGGTAAACGGAGTATAGGGATTTGCACTTCAGCAGATGCAAAAGTACCATTATCTGTCAATAGGAAATCTTGACGATAGCCCCGAATACTATCTTGACCACCTAAGCCAAACTGCTCTAAAGGCAGAAGCGCTCTCGATGCTAGTTGTGTATTCAAACGGAGTAATAGTAAGGTTTCAGGAGCTAAAAGACGTGCCCACTGCGCTTGACCTTGCCAAGCAAAAAAACGACTATCGGGAGGGTCTTGATTAATCGTGGCATTCAACGCACCGATGCCCAAGTTAAATTGAGAACGTAAAGCGATGACTTCACGGTTATTCCGACTTGTCCATTCTTGAAAAAATCGCAACGCAGATACCCTGGTGCGTCCTCGTTCATCTGCTCCTGGCGAGAGTTCATTAGGGGGAAGTTCAACTGGTTCTTGAAACAGCCGAGAAGATATTTCACTTTCCCGTCGGGAGGCTGTCAACCCAAGGGCTAATTCTTGTGTGGGAGTTTGAATTAGTGGCTGACGAAATGTCAATTCGTAGTAGCGAGAAGCTGATTGGATATCTAGAGTGTTGAAAGGACGTTCAATAACATCACTCGATGTAGTGCCATAGTTGAAAATAAGTGTCCCGTTGTTGGGATTCAGAGGCAATGCGTAGCTAGCATCAAATGAATTACTACCATCGGTATTAGTGTAAGCTAGATTCAGACCATCTCCTAGTCCGAGTAAGTTCGCTTCACCTAGTTGCACTCGCCGCCGGAAGCTGCCAACACTAGGCGATCGCCCATTATCAAGAACTATTTGAGTATTGAAGGTTTTTGCTTCCTTAATCTGCACTTGTAGCACACTTGTACCCAGACGCGACCCTGCTGAAAGTTCCGCAGACAAGTTTTGAATCAAAGGATTGAGTTGCAAAAGTTGCAGTGCTTCCAAAAGCCGTTGCCGATTCAGAGGTGGCGATGTCGCTATTGCTATACGACTGCGAACATAATTAGAGTTCAGTCGTTGATTACCAGTTACCTCGATTTCCTCTAATTTACCTTCGACTACCTGAATTTTGATGACACCAGATTTGATTGTTTGCGGTGGGATGTAAGCGCCAGAAGTAATATAACCCTTGTTAATGTATAGTTCGGTAATTTGAGAACGAGCTTGATACAATTGCGCCAGTGAAATCGGTTTTTTGGTAAACTCAGCAAGTACCTGGGCTAACTCTTCAGGACTAAAGACTGTGCTACCAACAACTTCAAACCGTTCAACAGTAATAGTTAAAGGAATTCTACTAGGAAGCGATTCTTCCGGTGTGGGGGTTGGCGCAGAAGGGGGAAGTAGTTCTGCTGGTGGGGGTAGTGGCTGTGGTACTTGAGGCGAGGGAAGCGGGGAAGGCGAAGGCGGTTGGATATCTTGCGGTGGTGGGAGTTGTTGCGATGGTTGTACGTTATCAATCTGCGCTTTTAGAGGTTTAGAATTCATGCCGCTAAACAACATAAATATACTTAGCTGCAACCAGCACACTGCAAGCTTTTTAAGGTGTTTATCGATCATGATATTGAGTTAGGTGTCGCCAAAAACGATAAGGATGTCTAAGATGATTCTTTGTGCTATTTAAGACTCGAACCGTGTCGTTGCATTTTAATTCTTCGCATAACGTATTATTAATACTGCAAAATTTTTGTAAGTATAGGGAATAAAGAAGGCGATCGCTTAATACCTTTAATACCTGAGCTATTTGCCAAAAATCTAAAATTCGCTGATTAATCGAGTCATTCACAGTATTTTCTTTGTGCTTGATACAGTTAATACAGTTAAGCATTGCCACAAGCTGATACTTATTCAACCAGTGATGTAAGTAATTAGTTAAGTTAGCTTCGAGAGGCAAGTTACTAAAGGCTTTTATATTCAGGAAATCCAAATTTGAGCCACTTTTCAGTGGTACATATAATACTTAGTGTTTCAAATCACTATTCAGTTTGATAACCACTACCTTAGCCATATACTCATGGTAACTTGATTTTTCCAGTATCAAATTAACAATACCAAATAGTGAAAGTTATTTTATCGATCCTGATAAAATTATGCTTTTAACACTCTAAAAGAGCACCTGAAGCTATGAAAGAAGATACTATCGAGATTAATGGTTTTCATGCTCATATCTACTTCGATACCGCGAGTCGTGATGTAGCTGCGCGTGTACGTGAAGGATTAAGCAGTAAGTTTGAGGTGCAGCTGGGGCGTTGGCATGACTTGCCCATTGGCCCACATCCAAAATCGATGTATCAAGTTGCCTTCTCACCCAATGAGTTTGGCCACATTGTCCCGTGGTTAATGCTCAATCGTGAGGGATTGGATGTTTTAATCCATCCTGAGACGGGCGATGATGTGGCAGACCACATGAAACATTGTCTGTGGCTAGGAGAGAAACTAAATCTTAATATTGAGTTTCTTCAGCGTGTTAAGTAGGGAGGCGTAAATAAATTAAAGTTTGTAGTAAGGACTTTAGTCCTAATAATTCTTATTTTGAGCGATGAATCGCTCACTACGAACGGAGATTATCACTTTGATACGATTCTAAAATACCACTGCGAATCATTAGTTGCGGCCAGACTAATACAAAAAATCCCATCCAAGTTAATACAGGGATGGAGATAAGAATAGTCAGCCAGATAACTTTAAATAATAACCAACTACCACTAATCAAAGTTACACTTGTGAGAATTATAGACCAGGGTTGACACCACCAAGGTTTGTATTTCCAGGGATTTACGGGCTTTTGTTCAGACATTGATTTTATTTGGGCAATCTGTAAATTAGCAAAATTACATGATCAAGTATATGAAAACTGAGAAGTTTTAATATCAATCGGGCTTCCATTTTTCTAAGGATATATATTGATTAGTCACTACATCTAGAACCTCAATAACGCCATTTGACTTTAAAACATGAAACCAGTAAATCGTGACATTTTCATCTGGATGTTTTTCAAACACTTGAACTTTATAATAAGGTTCATCTAGCGTCGGTTGACCATCCACCATTGCTGCAACCCGTATAGTTCCCTTAGACAGTCGTTCAATGTCTCGTGCTTTGCGTTGCACTTGTGGCAGCTTCCAGACTAAATTTAGAGCTGTTTTTTCATCAATTTCTTGGGTAGTCTGAGAAACTTTTACATCAGTATATTTATTGAATCCAGTGAACGGGTTTGAGTAAGTTAGCCCCATTTGAGAATGGTTATTTAAACTCTGAGTTATGGCTAGCTGACTTGTTACTCCTATCAGCAAAGAAGCTACAAGAGGGCTACATATCAATTTTTTCATGAACCTATCCCTAATTGGTGTTTATTCTCGATGATAGTTCCAAATTTTAGATATTCCCATTACTCTATCAGAACTGACATTACCGAAGTTAATAGTTTATCAACTTAGAAGCTGCTGTATTTTGTACTCTAGATTCATGGTATACGTAGTAAAAAGTTAAAATTAAAACAATAGAAATGGATGAAAAAGTTGCGCCTAAATTAAGAACCAATACTTTTCAGATAAGCACTTAGAACCTTTTTCTTGAGCTGGGAAAAAATTCAGAGGTAAAGAGTAAGGTCTGAATTCAAACATACATCCATTTGTCTCTTTACTTTGAATGAAAGATATTATATCAAGAGCGATCGCTTAGACACTATCTCACAACTAAAATGTACCGATAAAAATACTTTTAGCTCAGTCATAGCTAACTCAGTGGTTTTCTAAGAATCAAGTGCAAGGCACTGCGAACACATACTTCCCATGATTCAGGAGTAGGTTGAAAGATTTGTGCGTAAAGCATAATCCCACTCATCGTATCAAATACTAGAGCTGGATCTATATCCGCTTCAACTTCATGTCTCACTTTTGCTCGCTCAATGACAATCGCAAAGGCTTGCTGTCGAGGTTGTAAGTATTTTGTCCAGTAGATCTGAGCAAATTGAGGATTGCTGGATGCACTGCTGATAATCATGGCAACCGTTTGCCGCCCTAAAGGGTTGAGCGTGATTTGTGCGGCGTTCTGAATCAGTGCATCCATATCACCCCAGAGTGTGCCCGTGTCAGGAATGACAACTTCTTCTCTTAGGCTTTCAATCGCGTCCGCAACAAGCTCGTCTTTGGAGTTATAGCGTCGATAAATAGTAGTTTTGCCAACTCCAGCATGGGATGCGATTGCATCAATGCTCATCCGCTCAAATCCGACTTTTGCAAGCAGATCCAAGGTCGCTTGTAGAATAGCTTGATGAGATCGAACACTTCGGGGTCTTCCTAGTTGCTTTTTGGTGGCATCGTTCATAAATGCTATTATAATTTACGAAACTATTTCGTATCGTAATTAAGTGAATTATGAGCAAATATCCCCGCCCTTGCTATACAGACAGAAGCAGTACTCAGACTCTTCGACAAGGATTGGAGGAGTACTATGCTGTAAATGCACGGATCACTGACCCAAGGAGCTTGCAATTAGAATTTGCTAAAATTTTGCTGGCTCATGATGTGTCGCATGTCATTTACGGTTGTGATACAAATATGTATGACGAACTAAAAATTCTGCCGCTGACGTGGTGGACAAGCAATTACAAATTTCGAGATCACTTACGCACGCTTAAAGATCCAAGCATCAGCCCTGCAATCAAAGTTATGTACGATGACTTGGTGAAAGAGCATGGGGTGATATGGTTATATACTTCAATCTTTTTTGTGTTACCACAGCTATTGCCAGAATTGATTTCAATGTGGCGCAAGAGTCGTCAGCGTGAGCGTTTTGTTCCATTTCTTGACTTTGAACCAATGTTAGACCTTTCACTGTCAGAGATTCGTCAAGAGTTCGATCTTTTGCCTTTCATTCAATGAGTTGACCTATAGCAAAACAGCGTGAAATAACGTTAATGGCACAATTATAGAAATGGTTTGCAAAGGAAAATCGACTAGAGGCGACGTAACCAAGTTGCTTGTTCCCAGACAGCTTTGAGGGAAACCAGGTTATTGTGGTTGAACCAGTGTTTCCAAGCTTGTTTAAATTTTCCCTTGGCTGCTGCTTGCACTCCATCACTGACGGACACACCGATATGCTGCATAACGCTGGAGTCGCGGTAGCAGTCAATCATACATGCGGTACACCCATCACGAACCCGCTGTGAACTGTCAAACTCGGTAATGTGGCACATGGGTTTATCCCAGTTGTGACAACGGTAAAGGTTAAGATGCCAGTCCAGATAAAATAACTTCCAGCCACCAAGACAGCCGAATTGCTCCGGTTCACCTCGTAAATGGCGTTGCATATCCTCAATGGAAGCGGTAGGATTCACAACCGGAAAATCTTGTTTGAGCGCCTTTAAAGTATCGAAGCGCTCATCCAACTCTTCGGCAGTGTAGTCTACTAAGTTCGACTCAGCGTAACCAAGATAAGATGATGCCAGGGTGGTGAGTGGATAAGAGAAAGTTACGCTGTCAAAACCCAGCGACTTGAGGAATGGTGGCAACTGATGGTAATCGTCAATCAGTCGGCTCATAGTGACTGAGGCAGTAGTACTGATATGCCGACGCTGAAAATGAATGTTAGCATCCTGGATGCGATCGCACACTCCTTTAAGTCCACGGTTCTGTTCATGTTTTTCCACCTCAGCCGCATCAATGGAAATAATCACACTCATTAACCCAGCATCAGCTAACTCATCAATCCGCTTCGGTGTCAGGAGAGAGCCGTTAGTCACAAGCATAGTTGCCATGCCGATACTAGATGCATGAGCAATCATCTCATTTAGTTGGGGATGAGCCATTGGCTCGCCACCCACGTAAATCAAGAAATATACCCCATTCCGATAGAGAATCTCCGCTGCTTGTTTTGCTTGCTCCAGCGTTACAGAATGCCGCTCATCCATCGGCATCTTATCCACCGCAAAATTACAGAATCCACAACGAGCATTGCATACACTAGTAATCGCAAATTGACAAGTAGAAGGCCCACCATCCAGCACTCCCTGTAAGGCAAGTTGCCATAGCGATCGCCGTTTTGCTCCTAATACTGAGTTATTCTTTGACATACTATCTCCTAAGAAGATGGGCAGGGGCAGGGAGCAAGGGACAGAGTTTTTATACTTGTTAACGAGTATCAAAGACTCATTAATGGAGTTCAAAGGTGGATTAATGAGTATCAAAGACTCATTAATGGAGTTCAAAATATCCCCCCTGCCCCTCCGCTCCCCTGCCTCCTAATTCTTGCCGAACACACTACCAAGAGCACGCGCCATATTTTGCGGTTGCATTGCATCCATAGCTGCTGTTGGTTCGTAGCCGCAATGAACCATGCAATCAGCACACTTGGGATTACCACTAGCGCGGCCGTATTGACTCCAGTCAGTTTCGCCTAGCAATTCCTTGAAGGTGGCATAATGACCTTCATTTAATAGATAACAGGGTTTTTGCCAACCAAGAACGCTATAACTTGGGCTACCCCAAGGCGTGCATTCGTAATCCTTTTCACCAGTGAGAAAATCTAGGAATAGGGGATTGTGATTGAAGTTCCAGTTTTTTTCACCCGTTTTCAAGGGAGCGAGAATTTCTCGGAAAAGGGCGCGTGTTTGTTCTCGTTGAAGAAAATGATCTTGATCTGGTGCCCACTCGTAGCTGTAGCCAGGAGAAATCATCATCCCATCGGTATTTAGTGTTTCCAGGAAATCAAAGAACTCTTGCATTGCTTTAGGATCAGCGCCGTCAAAGATGGTGGTGTTTGTAGCGACACGGAATCCTTTAGCTTTAGCGGCGCGAATAGCTTTGACAGCAATATCAAAAACGCCTTTGCGATCTACACATTGATCATGCCACTCCCGCATTCCATCAAGATGCACGCTGAAAGTCAAGTAAAGAGAAGGTTGAAACTTATCCAAACTTTTTTCTAACAACAAACCATTTGTGCATAAGTAAACATATTTTTTGCGCTCAACCAATCCCCGCACAATCTCATCAATCTGAGGATGTAACAGAGGTTCTCCCCCAGGAATCGATACAACAGGTGCGCCGCACTCTTCCACAGCAGCAAAGCACTGTTCTGGGGTAAGGTTTTGCTTTAGTACGTCTACGGGATGCTGGATTTTGCCACAACCAGTACAGGCTAGGTTACAGCGAAAAAGCGGTTCCAACATTAATACTAGGGGGAAGCGTTTACGCCCTTTCAAACGCTGGGTAACTAAATACTTCCCAATATCCATAGCTTGTTGTAGATTAATTGCCATTATGGCTATCACTCCTGTTTATATAGATAGAAACACTACAGTTATGCTGATGTGTATTTAATTTGCACTTTTGTTAGTTAAGGGGCAGGGGGAGCAGGCGGAGCAGGGGGGCAGGGGAATAAATACAGACGCGATTAATCGCGTCTCTACTCTTGACTTTTGTACAGACGCGATTAATCGCGTCTCTACGGCCATTTCTCATTTGACATATCCCCCAGAAATAAACCAATACACGGCTTCTTTGAGTGCTGCATTTAGTGAAGACTGAGGTAGACCTAACTCTCGTACTGCTTTTGAGGCATCGTAGTACATAGGTTGTTTAGCCATGCGAACGCCATCCAAAGGCACTGAGGGCGATTTCCCTAGCGGTGCGAGAATTTTTTCATCAATCCAAGCAACACTGAGGGGCAACCAAGCAGGTACAGTCTGTTGGGGTGCGCTCAGTCCTGTAATCTCGGCGAGTTCCTCCAACAGTTGCTTGAGTGTTAGGTTTTGATGACCTAAGATATAGCGATCGCCTGACTTTCCCTGCTGCAAAGCTAGTAAATGTCCCCATGCCACATCTCGCACATCGATGAAATTCAAACCAGTATCTAAGTATACGGGCATTTGTCGCCGCAAAAATCGCAGAATAATATCACCTGTTGGGGTTGGTTTAATATCTAACGCCCCGATTGGGCTACTGGGATTGACTACAACTACTTCTTGACCTGTTGCAGCGGCTTTCATAGCTTCTTGTTCCGCCAGAAATTTAGATTTTTTGTAGTCACCCACCAACTTTTCTAAGGGACTTTGATGAGTTTCATCTACTATTTGACCAGATGAACCCACGCCGATCGCTGCCACGGAACTGGTGTAAACGGTGCGCTCAATCTCAGCTTTCCGGGCTGAGGCTAGTACATTGCGCGTACCTAAAACATTGTGACGGTAGAGTAACTCTTGGTCTTTCTGCCATAAAGAATAGTGGGCGGCTATATGAAACAGGTATTGGCAATCTACCATCTGTTGCCAGAGATTCGGGTCATTGAGATCGCCCTGGACAATTTCTACATCCAAACAGCGTAAATTGTCCAGATTGCTGCTGGGGCGTACCAGCGCTTTGACTGTGTATCCCTGTTGTAGCAACAACCGCACTAAGTGAGCGCCAACAAAACCTGTACCCCCTGTGACAAACACTTGCATCAACTTTGCTCCCTTGCTTCTCCTCTCCCCTTCTTCTTAAACCGGGGAAACCAATCATCTAAAATGGCGTAGACCACAGGGACGACAATCAAGCTAAGGATAGTCGAAGTTACCAGTCCGCCTGCGATCGCTACAGCCATAGGCGATCGCAACTCGGAACCAGCGCCTAAACCCAAGGCAATGGGTAGCATCCCTAAAATAGTCGAGGCTGTGGTCATCATGATTGGTCTAAGGCGCACCGGGCCTGCTTTGAGGATTGCCTCTGTACGGTCTAAGCCAGAGTTACGTAGCTGATTGATGTAATCCACCAACAAGATGGCATTTTTATTTGCTAGCCCTAACAAAAAGACAAAGCCAATCAGCGAGATCATGCCGAAGTCGCTTTTGGTAACAAGTAGTGCCAGCATTGCTCCCACTAACGCCAAAGGCAAAGAGACGCCAATAACTACCGGGTCTACCCAGCTTTTGAATAGTAAAATCAGTACCACAACAATGCACAGTGCCGATAGAGCCAGAGTAGTACCGAAACTACCAAAAACCTCACCCAAGCGGGCCGAATCCCCTCCCAAGTCCAAGGAAACACCAGAGGGCAACACCGCGTTAGCTTCAGCTACCACTTTGTCAGTGGCATCACCCAAAGATAAATTCTGACCGAGGTTAGCACCTATATAGGCTACCCGCTGGTTGTTCAAGCGCTCAATTTGAAAAACTGTGCCTTGTTGATTCGTTTCACCCGTCACTGTGACATCAGCGAATCCTGGAATTTTCTGGAGGCGCTCTTTAATTGCTGTAGCGGCTTGACTGAGGGCTTGGAGGTCATTGCCCCGTAATGATACTTGCAAAGGTTTTTGACCGCCAGTATCAACAAACTGAATATCTTCGACACTGGTAGTCACACCAGCAAGCTTGGGTAAAGAAGAACGAAATTGGTCTTGGAGTTCCCCAGTTTTGATGTTGCGATCGTCCTTCAGCTTCACATAGAGCGTACCTTTATTCGGCTCACCCTCACGAGAACCCACAGTAGTAAACACCGTTTCCACAGCTGGAGATTGTCTCACTACCGCCTCCAGTTTCTTCGCCACCTCAAGAGAATCATTTAAGGGATTGGGAATAGCTATTGAAGCAGCAGAAGGAGAAATTCCTGCTTGTGCTGCTTGTGCTGCTTGCCTTTGCAAAGCAGCTAAATCAGGGATATTCGGTAAAGGAGCCGTATAAGTAATATTGAACTCGCCGCGATCTAGTTTGGGAATAAATCCTTTGGGAATTAAAGGAATTAGTGCTATTCCCGCAATTAAACTGAGTACAGCTAATCCGATAACTATCTTTCGGTGCTTCAAAGACCAGTGCAGCAAGTCTCGATAATACTGGGTAAAGACTACCCATTTGTTCCCTTCTCGGCGAGATGAACCAGAAGCAGCAGGTTTCAACCAATAGATAGCCAGTACTGGGGATAAAGTCCGTGCAACCAGTGTAGATGCAATCATGGCTGCTGAGACGGTGATCCCGAATGGCTTGAAGAACTGTCCAATCACTCCACCCATTAAACCAATGGGTAAAAAAACCGCTACTGCTGTAGCTGTAGTAGCAATGACTGTTAAGCCAATTTCTTCTGTAGCTGAGAAAGCGGCTTGACGAGGACTTTCGCCATCTTGAATGTGCCGCATGATGTTTTCGACATCGATGATTGCATCATCAATAACAGTACCAATCACTAAAGCTAAAGCTAACAGTGTAATTGTCTCTAAGTTAAAGCCGTAAATCGCCATGACGATAAACGTCGCTAAAAGAGACGTGGGAATCGCCAATGCAGAAATTAAAGTGGCTCGCCAACTCCACAAAAAAGGGAAAATCACAATGATAGACAACAAGATTGCTTCCATCAGCGCATCTATTGTTGACTGGGTGGCGTGACGGATATATTCTGCTTGAGTAGCAGCTAAGGTGAGTGTGACATCCTTTAAGCTAGACCGCAGTCTTTGGACTTCTTGCTCAACTCTACTCACCACTTCCAACGTGTTGGCATTACCACGTTTGATTACTTGAAATGCTAGAGCGTCTTTGCCGTTAAATCGGACTAATGTCGCCCCGCCTTGAAGGACATTAGCATTAGTTGGCTGCACAGGGGGAGCGCTAGGAGCGCCCAATAGTGAGACTTTGAGAACTCCAGGCAGTTTTGCGATCGCACTCACGATTTGGCCATTTGCCAACTTCGTCAGTTCTGTGAGATTTCGCGTCTGACTCTCAATGGCATAGCTAATAGCAGCTGACTCATTCAGATTCAGGGGAATAATTTTGTAAGTTGCTCCTTTAGTCAGAGTCAACTGTTTGATCTGAGTTGCAACGTTGCGGGTTGATGTTTCTAGATTAGTGCCGACAACAAAAGACAGGCTAACGGCAGTTTGACCAGGATAGGTAGATGAGCGGATATCCTCAAGTCCTTCCAGAGAGCGCAGACGCTCCTCTATGGGTTGGGTGAGCTTAGCCTCTGTATCCAGAGCAGTTGCCAGCGGGGCTGTAGCATTTACCACCACCACTGGGAAAGTAATATCTGGAAACAAAGCATACTTGAGGGAACTGAAAGCCAAAAGCCCAGCTACCGTCACGGCAATCCAAAAACTCACCGTCAGCCACGAAAAGTCAATTGCCAATTTGGAAATATTGAAGCGTTCTCGTGCGGATTTTGAGCTATTAGGCTTTACCATTTGGGAAAATCATCGTGCGGTGACACAATTATTATTCATGGTTAGTTAGAACTTTGTTAATTCAAACATTGTTCCATCTTTGGGCAGAAACGGAGACCATGAACTTCCGCTTCTAAATACTTGGCCATTGCTAAATCTATCTTAAGAATTACGCAGAAGGAAGGAAAAATTTCTGATCATGCTTTGCGATCGCAGAACATGAAGTCTCTGATAAAAGTACTTGTTGCCATAAGAAAGGGAAAATCTTCATCTGCCAGAAAAAATCAACAAAATACTGTGCCAAATTGTGGTATTGGGATAGAAGCAAACACAGAATTTCTACTTTGTCTTGGTTGAGCTTGTGGAAGTAAACCTGACAAATCCGTTTGATTCTGTCAGCTTTTGTATTTCTCATTCCAATTCACCAGTATTGCTGATTATGGCAGCAGTTATAGGTAATAGCGTATCAAATTTTTTCAGAATTCAGTTACCATGCTACAGTAATCACTTGCTTTCTGGAAGTGTTGAATGACTACTAGACTAATTCGTAATTTGTAATGACGCTCCTTCGTCGCTAACGCTTCTCTACGAGAGGCTACGCCAACGCTAACGTAATTCTTAATTAACATTTGGTCGGTCGCATTTGGTTCAAGACGAACTTTACGGCGATCGCAACAAATGACAAGAATCTTACCCCTGCATATATTTACGATTACAAATATAGATTAATGATTAATTTACTGCCTATCCACACGATTCTTGTGCCTCAAGGAGCAGAGTACAAAGCTGTGTGTCGCGGCTTAAGCCAGATCAACAGCTCAACGCCAACCGTGGTAGCGATACCCATTGGGATGAAACCTTTAACTAAATACCTAGAGCAATTGCAAACAGATAAATACTTCCAGAATGATTTACAACCCAGAGTCATAATCATGGGTATTTGTGGCAGCTTAAGCAAGCGCTACGTAGTTGGAGATATTGTACTTTATCAGAATTGTGTTTATCAGAAGCAAGTTCGAGAATGCGATCGCATCTTTACAACCCAGTTGCATTCTTATTTATCAGATAAAGTATCTTTAGTCAATTCTTTGAGTTGCGATCGCGTCATTTGGTCTGCGACTGAAAAACTTCATTTAGGCGAAACTTTGGGTACTGATGTTGTTGACATGGAAGGATTTGCTGCCTTAGAGTTTTTCAATGCATCTGGGGTAGCCGTGGCAATGCTGCGAGTAGTCAGCGACGACTCTGGGCATGATATTCCTGACCTTACACCAGCAATCAATCCTGATGGTTCTCTTCAGCCTTTAAAATTAGCAATGATATTGCTTCAACAACCTATTGCCGCAACTCGACTGATTCGAGGTTCCTTAACAGGACTAAAAGTGTTGGAGCAAGTGACCAATTTGCTGTTTTCTGGTTATAAGCTTGAATAATTTTAAATACGCTAATTCTATTAATAAAGCTACAAGACTTGCCAACGAGTATCACAGATTAATCGTCAAACCTAATTTATTCAATTTTTATGAACACCAGTACACCCATAGATAAAAATAGTGAATATCAGAACTAACGTTTAGGACTGCTTCAACGAGAGTCCTCGAAACGCAAAAAACACGGCTAGTACAATACAAAGACCCACACCTAGCCATACCGACACAAATGACAACACCAAAGCAGTCAAATACAATGGCCATCCAAAACGGTACTGTTTTGTGATTTCCTTAACATCTTCTTGTTTTGCTCCTTGAGCCAATAGCCTTCCACCCTGCGATGCGTGTCTCCATAGTCCTGAGAATGCAATTGCAAGTGCCAAAAACGTTCCTGCATAAATGCCAGCCGCAACTTTTGCCTCTGGATGAAGCAGGTACTCCGCTAGCACTGCTGTAGGAAACGGCACGAAGGTAACAAACAGCAGTAGAAGTCCGTTCCAATAGAGAAAGGTATGATCGCTTCGTCGAACCAAACTAAAAATTCGATGATGATTCACCCACATCACAAGAATTGTGGCAAAGCTTGTCAGAAACGCCAGATAACTCGGATAGAGAGACAGTAAAGCTGACACTAAACCAGAGGTTTCTACGGTGCTATGGTTCGGGACTTTTATTTCCAGCACTAGTAGCGTGATCGCGATCGCAAAGACTCCATCGCTAAATGCTTCGATGCGTCCGGTTTCCTTTTCATCTGGCGTTTCCACCATGCCTGATCCTCTCTGTAGGTAATGCCTTTTAAAGTATCAGGCTATTTCTGAACGGCTGTAAACCCCCCATCAACCACCAAGTTATGTCCAGTTACGAATGCAGCACCATCAGAACAGAGCCAAACAACTGCCGAGGCTATATCTTCGGGTGCTCCAATCCGCTGTAACGGAATGCCTGCTGCAACTTGATCCAACATTTCGGGGGGAGCACCTGCCCATAGATCCGTTTTCACTGCGCCCGGACTTACCGTGTTAATCCGAATCTGATCCGCAGAATACTCAGCCGCAGCCGCACGGGAAAGGGCAATTACACCTGCTTTGGCAGCCCCATAGGCTCCGTAATTAGCAACACCAATTAATGCGCCCTGAGAAGAGGTGTTGACGATCGCTCCCCCTCCTGATTGCTGCATCGCAGGAATTTCGTACTTCATTGATAACCAAACTGATTTTAGATTGGCATTAATCTCAAGATCCCAATCTGCTTCAGATAAGTCAGTAATTTTGCCAGAGGTTCCCGAACCAGCATTATTAAATGCATAGTCGAGGCGGCCGTAAGTTTCGATTGCTTTTTTAACCATCGCTTCAATATCAACCGCTTGCGTGACATCAGCTTTGACAAACACTGCCTCACCGCCTGCTTCACTGATCAAGCGAACGGTTTCCTCTCCCTGAACCTCACGACGAGCAACGACAACTACTTTTGCTCCAGCTTTGCCAAAAGCTAGTGCAGTGGCACGACCTATCCCAGAACTTGCGCCAGTAACAATTGCAACCTTTCCTACCATTAAATTCATGACTGTTGCTCCTTAATCAACTTTGCAATCTTATCGCTGTTATGCCAGGCTTTAGCCGAGAATCACTACTCCCCATTTCCCTCTGCCCTAACCTGGATAAACGCGTCCTTTCCAAGCACCGCCGCGGCCTTGCCAGTAACGTAGGGCTGAATCTAAAGTCATCAAAGTGTAGAGAAAAGCGATCGCAGGCAAACAAAATGCTAACCAAAAAGGACATTTATAAAAGCGAATTGTAGGTAAATAAGCCAAAGTCATTAGCAGCCATGTGCATAAACCTATGAATGCGATCACCCAATTTCCCCAAATCAAACCTAAAATAACACTCATAGGTGCAACCAGATAAATTAGCGTCATTCCCAACAAAGTTCCCAGTAGCAGCAATGGAGAATAATCCAGCTGGGTGTAGGCAGTACGAGCAACCATATCCCAAATTGTTCCCAAAGTTGGATATGGGCGCAAGCTGCGAGTCAAAGTACTCAATCCTAGCCAGATACGGCCGGGGGAGGCAGTGCTTCGACTTACCTCGACTTCGCTCGGCACAAGCCGCTCAGCAACCGGGGCAGGGGAGGAATTACTTGGTTTCCCCGCCTCCTTCACAGCACGAGCTAGGGCGCAATCATCAATTAAAGTTTGGCGAATGGCTTGAATACCGCCAATTTGCTCTAAAGCTTCTCGGCGGATTAGGATACAGCCCCCAGCGGCGGCGGCTGTGGGATTGTTAGGGCTATTAACCCAGCGGAAAGGATAGAGTTTTTGGAAGAAAAAGACGAAAGCTGGGATTAAAAGTTTTTCCCAAAAATCTTCACATCTAAGTCGCACCATCACAGAAACTAGGTCTAAATCTTCCTGCACAGCTTTGGCAACCAGTCGGCGGAGATTGCTAACGTCATGCTCAATATCGGCATCGGTGAGTAAAAAATAGTCGGGTTTCTGTAGAGACGTTACATGTGGAGACGTTACATGTGGAGACGTTACATGTAACGTCTCTACAGCCTGAATGCCTTGCTCAATAGCCCAAAGTTTACCCGACCAACCGGGAGGTAATGCCTCACCAGAGATAATATGCAATTGCTGGGGTTTATTTAGGGCGTAGGCAACCCCTTCGGCAAAATTTGCTGTCCGGTCTGTGCTGCGATCGTCTACCAAAAAGATGTTCAGAGAACCAGGATAATCTTGGAGGAGGAGCGATCGCAATGTGGTTGATATCAATTCAGCTTCGTTACGTGCAGGAATGACTGCACAAACTACAGGTAATGATTCTAAAGACGTTACATCTACGGTCTCTACCTCTAATTGCTGGTCTGCTCGCCAAAACTGCCCCCAAAAACTCAGTAATCCCAACCAAATTGTCAAGGATAAGAGGATTAACCCTAATACAATTGCCGCCATGATCTCTTGCAAATTTTCAGTGACTCAGACACAATACACCGTACTGCCGTGTTCATAACTACATACTGAGTGTTGAGGTTGAATAGTTTTTGATGCAAACACAAGACAGGGTAACAGCTAATCAAGTCGCAGATGCGATCGCAGCTAGCCAAAAATATCTGCTTTCGATTCAAAATCCGGCAGGTTACTGGTGGGCAGAGTTAGAATCTAATGTCACTATTACTGCTGAAGTGGTTCTCCTACATAAAGTTTGGGGGACAGACCAAACAAGAGCATTACACAAAGTTGAAACCTATCTGCGTTCTCAACAACGGCAGCATGGGGGCTGGGAGCTTTTCTATGGAGATGGTGGAGAACTCAGCACTTCGGTTGAGGCTTACATGGCGCTGAAGTTGCTGGGTGTCTCGGCAAATGATCCGGCGATGATTCGGGCGCGAGCCTTTATTCTCAGGCGGGGTGGTATCAGCAAGACGCGGATTTTTACCAAGTTGCATCTTGCTTTACTTGGCTGCTACAACTGGCGCGGTATCCCCTCACTACCGCCTTGGGTGATGCTTTTGCCCACAGCTTTCCCCATCAATATTTACGAGATGTCTAGCTGGGCCCGCTCCAGTACTGTACCGCTGTTGATTGTCTGCGATCGCAAACCTGTTTTTGTAACTGACCCAACTATCAACCTAGACGAGTTGTATGTTGAAGGTGTCGAGCAAGTCAGTTGGGAATTACCTCGCAGTGGCGATTGGACAGATTTATTCCTCACCCTTGATGATGGGTTCAAGCTGGCAGAAAGCCTGAATTTAGTACCCTTCCGCGAAGAGGGCATCAAAGCCGCCGAAAAATGGATTTTAGAACGGCAAGAAGCCACGGGTGACTGGGGTGGGATTATTCCCGCTATGCTAAATTCAATGCTGGCTTTGCGGTGTCTTGGTTACGACGTGAACGACCCCATTGTAGAAAGAGGTTTGCAAGCAATTGATAACTTTGCCCTGGAAACCGAGGATACCTATAGCGTACAGCCTTGTATTTCACCTGTCTGGGATACAGCTTGGGTGATGCGTGCCCTAATAGAATCTGGTTTTGCACCAGATAATCCCGCTGTGGTGAAGGCTGGAGAGTGGTTGCTACAAAAGCAAATTCTGGACTACGGAGATTGGGCTATAAAAAATCGTCAGGGAAAACCGGGAGCTTGGGCATTTGAGTTTGACAATAACTTTTATCCAGATGTAGACGATTCCGCTGTTGTAGTGATGGCTCTACACATGGCAAAACTCCCTAATGAAAAAATCAAACAGGCTGCGATCGCCCGTGGATTAAATTGGATTGCATCCATGCAGTGTAAGCCAGGTGGTTGGGCTGCCTTTGATTTAGACAACGATCAAGATTGGCTTAACTCCATCCCCTATGGAGACTTAAAAGCCATGATTGATCCCAATACCGCAGATGTTACAGCTAGAGTTTTAGAAATGCTAGGTGTTTGTGACTTATCAATTGATATCCACAACCTAGAACGAGCACTGAGTTATCTCATGGATGAGCAAGAAACTGAAGGCTGTTGGTTTGGTCGCTGGGGTGTAAATTACATCTACGGCACTAGTGGCGTCCTGTCAGCCCTAGCCTTAATTAATCCGCAAAGACATCAACTCAGTATAAAACAGGGAGCAGCTTGGCTAGTCGGATGTCAAAATTCAGATGGTGGTTGGGGCGAAACTTGCCGCAGCTATGATGATCCTAGCCTTAAAGGAAAAGGAGATAGTACCGCATCCCAAACTGCTTGGGCTTTAATTGGACTGATAGCAGCGGGTGAGGCAACAGGTAAATTAGCACTTGACGCCATTGATAAAGGAATTGGCTATCTTTTAGCAACTCAACAGCCAGATGGTACTTGGTACGAAGCAAACTTTACAGGTACGGGCTTCCCTGGACATTTTTATCTCAAGTATCACTTGTATCAACAATACTTTCCCCTAATTGCTCTGGGTCGTTATCAAGCAATTCTGGAATAGTGGAAGGGGAGGGGGAAGGAGGCAGGGGAGGCAGAGGGGTAGAAGAGAATATATTTTATTTTGGGATATGACAATGAGTCTTTGAACTGGATGAATCCACCTTTGAACTCCGTTAACGAGTCTTTAATGCTCGTAAACAGGCATAAAAACTCTGCCTTCTGCCCCCCTGGGGCGAAATTAGCACAACCTGTACCAAAAGCCATAATTGCAGCATAGACGCGTTCGCGGAGCGTCTCGTAGAGAAGCGGCTTGTCGCTAGACATCGCTCGTTGAGGAATTTTAGCATAGTAGCCCACTACGGAACCGCTAACTAAACCCCAAAAACCTGCTTGTAACCATAGTGGAAACATTACGGACGAATGATTAATAACAGTGAGGTATACCCATAGTGGCACGGCAGTGCCCACTGGTGTCAACTTCAGCTCAAACACTCAATTTCCCGTAGTTTCAGATCCCCCAACCCCCTTTAAAAGGGAGCATTCGATTCTATTCCCCCTTAAAAAGCTACGGTGTACACACAAATGGGTTCGCCGAAATAGCAAATGAGTTCGTCGAAATAGCAAATGCGTTCGTCGAAATAGCAAATGAGTTCGTCGAAATAGCAAATGAGTTCGTCGAAATAGCAAATGCGTTCGTCGAAATAGCAAATGAGTTCGCCGAAATAGCAAATGGGTTCGCCGAAATAGCAAATGGGTTCGCCGAAATAGCAAATGGGTTCGCCGAAATAGCAAATGGGTTCGCCGAAATAGCAAATGGGTTCGCCGAAATAGCAATACTACAAATCTTTGGTGATCAGGTTTTTCCGACTTGTGTGTACACCGTAGCCTTAAAAGGGGGGAAGTGGGGGGATCTCAAATCTAGGTGGTACATCGAAAAACTTTGAAATGCCTATCAGACTAAGCTTTCACTTTAAGTTGACACCAATGGACACTGCCGTGCCCCTACACCTGACAATGTCATGTTGTACCGCATTTGAATGGGAACCGCTATATGCAGTCAATGTGCAACTTGGACGCACATGAGCTAAATGTTGACAAAACAAATTAAATGTGGTTAGTGACTATGTTCTACCCACTATTTTTAAATCCAAATTATACTACTTGCTTCAAGAAAGTTACTATTTCTTCAAGGTTGGGTGTTTCGAGTAAATCCAATACTTCTGATGCTTTTTCGGATGGTATGCAGTCATCTGGTAAGCCAATAATCGAAGTTCCTAAATTTTGAGCTAAGTGATACCAAAAAGCCAATTTACAGTCAGTGCTCATTGCAGCATATTCATTAATAGGAATTGCCGTTTCTCCCCCTTCATTTTTTAGCAACTGACGCAAAGCATTTAGTTGTTCTGCTTGGGGTAGATTTTGAATTTGAGCAACCAAATTTGCTGTATTGTCATTTGGCACATCTTCAAGTGCGATCGCTGGAACTTCATCAGCAATTTCGTTGTAAAGTAATGCCAACACAACCAGGCGATCGTCTACATCCAAATTCTGGAATTTTGATATACCTTGTTCTGAAAAATTGATATTTGTAGAAGTCATAAAAACCTCCAATAATTTACTAACAGATTTGTAGTAATACTGCAATTAATTACTATCAATAGCAACCATATCAGATGTATATTTAACGTTTTACCTGACTGAAGATAGATGTATATAAACCAGAGAGCAGAATAATTAGAAACAGAATATCAATCGGGCGGAGTGTAGTCTTACCTCCAAAGTAGTGAGCGAGGAATACTGAAGCGCGGATAGCTATGGTTTAGCCCGTCCTGAGTCATTTGTTAAGAGTAGAGACGCGATTAATCGCGTCTGTACAAAAGTTAAGAGTAGAGACGCGATCAATCGCGTCTGTACAAAAGTCAAGAGTAGAGACGCGATCAATCGCGTCTGTATTTATTCCCCTGTCCCTCTGCCCCTGCCTCCTCAATCGCCACCAACTTACCGCCTTTGAGCAACTTTAGGCGCTGTCCCCGCCACTTGATTGTGCTGCCGACAAAGCCATAGCACCATATAGCAAAATGAATTAAATCGCGCCAAGGAATGATCCACAAGAACTTTTTGGCAACTGAATCATTGAGAACTTTTACCCCAACCACCCAGCCCATTACCAACCGCATCATCCAAGTGACCATTAACCCAGTCCAACCGACTATTGAACCTCTGGTAGTAATGAACAACAATAAGCTAGTAACTGTACCGTGGGTAAACAGCAATCCCAGATAACTCCAAGGGCGAGAAACGCGAATACAACGCGCCCAGCGGATCTGGCGCTGGATGGCATCAACTAGGGTACTAGTTGCCAAAACATGTTCAACTACATAATCAGATAGCACAACCTTGTAACCAGCTTGGGCTGGTAGATAGCCAAGTTGGAAATCATCTGCTAGATAATCAGCGATCGCTCTAAATCCACCAATCAATTCCAGCACTTGTTTACGAATTACAATAGTGGAACCAAAAGCAAATTTTATCCCTTCTAGTTGATTACTGACTAGAACACCTGCATGAAAATCAGTAGCAGTCCCCAACGCTTCTAAAGTTGTTACCCATCCTTGTGCTAAGGAACGATACAGACAGGTAACAACACCAACACTCTCATCTTTTAGTGGCTGGATAACTCGTTGCAAATAGTCTTTCCCGACGCGAATATCGCTATCGGCTATGAGTAGAATTTCATGTTTAGCGACGGTGACAGCATTCGCCAGATTACTGACTTTCAAGTTTGCGCCAATGATGCGATCGCTCACCACTAAATGAATATCCGTATCTGGAAACTGCTGGATGATTTTCTCGATAACTTCTATACCAGGGTCTTGGCGATCGCGCACAGCAAAGATAATCTGGTACTCTAGATAATCTTGTTGACAAAATGAGGCGAAATTTTCGTAAGCATCGCTATCAACGCCACAAATTGGTTTGAGAATGGTAATAGCCGGATGGAATTCAGGAGTAATGGGATGAGGGTGATTCAAGAAAGCGATCGCTGCATAAATCCCATAGCAGTAAAACAAAACAGCGGATAGACAGAGGATTAATAGCAAGATATTAATAATTGTCATCTAAATTTATGAAGTATTAACACTTTGAAGTAAACACAATAAAGAAGATTGGAAACTAGGCAAAAAATCCGTTCTGAGTCGGGCCAGGTTTTATACTAAATTTTCCCATTCCCCATTCCTCAATCCCCAATCCCCAATCCCTATGAATCTAATTTACTTTCTTCTGCAATCTTCTTGGGGGATGGTGGCGATCGCGATCGTCACTGGATTCCTGAGTGGTGGCAGTAGTGCTGGACTCATCGCCTTAATCAGCAGCGCCGCTACTCGCAGCAGTGCTTCGCCCCTCACATCCATAGCTTGGGGTTTTGTGGGACTGGTAATAGTCGCACTTATTACCAGCATTGTTTCGCAAGTGATGCTGATTCGTCTATCTCAAAATGCCATCTTGCAACTACGAATGCGCTTAGGTCGCCAGATTCTAGCTTCAGAGTTAAGCCATTTAGAACAGCTAGGAAATCCCCGACTGTTGGCAACTCTAACAGAAGATGTACAGGCTGTTGCGAATGCTGTATATGTGATTCCTTTCCTGTGTATTGATCTGGCGATGGTCTTGGGTTGTCTACTGTATATTACCTGGCTATCTTGGTTAGTATTTCTAATAGTTGTCAGTCTAATAGTTGTGGGAATAGGCAGTTGCCAATGGCTATTAAATAGAGGAGGGGAATTACTCGCCCTCGCCCGTGAGGATCAAGACGTACTATTTAAACATTTTCGTACCATCACTGAAGGAGTTAAAGAACTTAAGCTCAACTATCAACGCCGTCAAGTCTTTTTGACAAAACACTTACAATCAACGGCTACCAAATTTCGGCGTCACAATGTTGATGGTTTAACACTGTTTGCCACAACTACTAGCTGGGGTAAACTCTTGTTTTTTTTCGCAATGGGTTTTTTACTGTTTGCACTGCCTTACTTGCTGACTATCAGTCCCCAAACCCTCTCTGGCTATATCCTCACCTTTACCTACTTAATGTTGCCGATGGACAACATCGTTACCAATCTTCCCCAGCTTGGCAAAGCTAACGTTGCTTTACAAAAAATAGAATCACTCGGTTTATCTCTAGCTAGTCGCGCTGAAGTATCGACAGTTCCACCTACTTTTAAATCTGACTGGCACAGCTTACAACTTAAAGGTATTACTCACACTTACCAAACAGATCAAGAAGACAGTAACTTTATCCTCGGCCCCATCGACCTAACATTATATCCTCAAGAACTAGTGTTTATCGTCGGTGGTAATGGTAGTGGAAAATCTAGCCTAGCTAAACTGATAGCCGGACTTTATATCCCAGAAAACGGCGAAATTTGGTTTGACAGAGAACTAATTAACCAACATAATCGAGAGTGGTATCGCCAACATTTTTCAGTGGTATTTTCTGACTTCTATTTATTTGAAGAACTTTTAGGTTTAGAAAATACAAACTTGGATACTCAAGCAAAAAACTACCTCAAGCAACTTCAATTAGACCATAAGGTAAAAGTTGAAAATGGACAATTTTCTACCACTGCTCTTTCTCAAGGACAGCGTAAACGGCTAGCTTTACTCACAGCCTATTTAGAAGACCGACCAATTTATTTATTTGACGAATGGGCAGCTGACCAAGACCCAGTATTCAAAGAAATATTCTACACTCAGCTACTACCAGAATTACGGGAGCGGGGCAAAACAGTGCTAGCGATTAGCCACGACGATCGCTATTTTCATTTAGCAGACCGAATAGTCAAATTAGAGTATGGCAAAGTGGAATTTGACAAGCAATATCATAAATAAAACTATATTTGATACTAAGTAGTTAAGTGTAAATAAATTAAAGTTTGTAGTGAGTTAGCGCGGTCTTCCCTGCGAGAGGCTACGCGTTCACGTAGTGTCTCGTAGAGAAGGGGGTTTCCACGCCAGTTGCTTCTCCCAGGGGGAGACGCTGCTTTGTAGCTTGCTTCCCCGCAGGGGTACAAGTCGGCGAGCCGACGCCAGTCACTACAACGGAGGGAACCTCCGCAACGTGCTGGCTCTCCAACGCACTGGCTCCCCATGAGCGACTAACTGTCTTCGCAGCGGTAGTCTTGTCTACGACACCAAGGCGAACGAGCGTCACCCGTACCCCTACGCAAAAGCCAAGCTACAAAGCAGCGTCCCGGAGGGAAGGGTAAGGACTTTAGTCCTGATAATCCTTGTTTTGAGCGATGAATCGCTCACTACGAACTAGGATTTTATTTTGTCAGGACTTACGCAAAAACTCTCTGAAACTCTTATTTCTCCCTTCGGGTTTACAGTCGCCTGCGGAGGGAAACCCTCCCGCAGCGCTGTTTCACCGTGCCCTCCGTGTCGCGCCAGTTGCTTCTCCCAGGGGGAGACGCTGCGCGAACAAGTCGGGGAACCCGCCCAACGCACTGGCTTCTCTGTGGTAGCCTACGGCAAGCCGCTCCGCGTCTACGATTTTCCGTTACCTGTGCGTAAGTCCTGTTTGTGTGTAATTATACCTGCCTGCTTACTTATGAATAACAACTGAAGATTAAATTACTCTTAAACCGTGTAAGAGGGTACTCTTGCATCTAGCAAGCATCTGGTATCTTCCTAACAACGACAAAGCTGTTGTCAGGTATATTGATGAGTCGAATTAATGGATTTGTAGGACGTCGTGATTTTTTGAAATTGGCAAGTGTGCTGAGCATTGCTGTTACTGCTTTTGGCCCTAGTATTTGGAGTAAAGAGCAAGCTGCTATTGCTGATGTTCGTCCAGACAATCCCAATCCAGTCAAACCTAACGAAGCTATCAGACGCTTACTAGATGGTAATCAAAGATTTGTACATCAAAAACGTCAATATCCTGACCAATCACTTGAACGTTTGCAATTAGTTGCAAAAGCTCAGTATCCTTTTGCCTCTATTTTGGGCTGTGCAGATTCTAGAGTACCAGCGGAAATGATTTTTGATCGGGGGCTTGGAGATTTATTTGTCGTACGAGTCGCTGGTAATGTCGTTAGCGACACGATTATAGGTAGTCTGGAATACTCTACAGCGGTATTAGGTTCTCAATTGATTATGATTCTGGGTCATAGACAGTGTGGTGCAGTAACAGAAGCCATTAAAAGCGAGCCACTTCCTGGCAGAATCGGATTAATTATTGAGGGCATCAAACCATCTTTAGCAAGGGCAAAGTTAACAACGGGTGATACAACTCAGGATGCTGTAATAGCCAATATTCAATATCAGGCTGAAAAATTACAGGAAAGCTCAACAATTTTGGCAAAATTTATCAGTGAAGGTAAGCTAAAAATTGTTGGCGCTTGTTACGATATCGAAACTGGGAAAGTAGCTATTATTACTTAATATAGTGTCTACCTAATTAGTCTCATAAAAAATAGGTAATACTAAAAAATATTACCTATTACTAATTTTCAATTTTCAAACCAAAATCTAGCTGATGTACGTCTAAATTCAAAAATCTAAACTCGGCCAATCTGGTTCACGATGATAGTACGTCATATTGTCAAATTTCCGCAGTTCGACTCGGTGAATCAAAAATTCTGGGGAATTTAACAGCCATTGCTGATTTAATTCAGAAAGCATTGTGCTGAGATTTGTACGGTCTAAATCTGGTGAAATTTCACCAAAATAGCCTAATGTAACATGGGCTGTGAAGTGATAATGCTGTTCAATACCCAAAGCAATTAACTTTGGATTTTGATAGATTGTGCGGCGAAATTGAATAATTTGCTCGTAGCAGCGTTCATCTTGGGGTACTAAACAGACACCTACAGCTCTTGGCATGACTATCAATCCCAGCACTTGCCAGTAAATTGGATTAGTCTCGCGTGTCATGGATTGTTGATATTGCCGAAATATTTCAACACAGCAAGAGCTTAACTGTTGTTCAAATTCAGGATTTTTTTCATAGGCGTCACGGTAAGCACTGTCCCAAATCAAATCCGCCAAAGTCAGATGAAAGCTAGCAGGAGGTACAGGGATAATCAAATCACTGTTTACGGGCAACTGCAAAAGTTCCTGCTGATAAGCTTGTAACTTGGCGTAGAAAGCGGAGTTTTGTGATTCTTCGTCCGCAGATGGGGTAATTAGCGTATAGCCAGGAAAAGGTGCTGCAATTCTCGCCCCGGAATGCGGCTGAAATTTAGAAGATTCCTGGATATGCTGGACTTGGGATCTGTAGGCTTCTGGCAGCGTCATTCTTGCTACCCGATTTAAGTAAGTTTGATAGTTGTCGTCCAATCTTCTTAGCCTCTCGCTCTAACTTGATAGATTTTAGGGAAAATTATCCAAATTAACAGTATTGATCTCAAAAGTATTTAGCTTTTTTGGTTTGATGGCAGCTGATAGGAAAAGATGAAGAAGAGAGATAGGGACAAGAATTCAAAACTATTCCCCTACTTCTTTACTCCTCCAACCCCCATTTCACTTTATTTTCTCGGAGGTTTGTCTATGCCAATTTGTGTTTATTGGGGTGAAGACGATTTTGCTATAGAAAAAGCGGTTGCTCTTTTGCGCGATCGCGTCCTCGATCCCCTCTGGACAAGTTTTAACTACACTTCATTCCCTCCAGATCAAGCTGATGCTGCGATCCAAGGGTTAAATCAAGTAATGACACCAACTTTTGGCGCTGGTGGGCGCTTGGTGTGGTTGATAAATAATACTCTTTGTCAGCACTGTCCAGACAATCTGTTGGCAGAATTAGTAAGAACACTGCCACTAATCCCTGAAAACTCTTTTTTATTGCTCACCAACCGTAACAAACCAGATGAACGCCTCAAATCCACGAAATTATTGAAACAATTCGCCACTGAGTTTCGAGAATTTCCGCTCATCCCACCCTGGAAGACAGAATTATTGGTGCAATCTGTGAATCAAGCAGCTCTTGCTGTAGGCGTGAAACTGACTCCCAAGACTGCCCAATTATTGGCGGAGTCTGTAGGTAACGATACACGACTTCTCTACAATGAGATCGAGAAATTACGGTTATATATCGAAGGTAGCAATAAGCCTTTAGACGTAGCTACCGTTACACAGTTAGTCAGAAATACTACTCAAAATAGTTTACAATTAGCAGCAGCAATCAGAACAGGGGATACAGCTAAAGCTTTGGAAACATTGGCAGATCTCATCAATGCTTCCGAGCCTGGTTTGCGGATAGTTGCAACACTGATTGGTCAATTTCGCACCTGGCTATGGATCAAGATCATGATAGAAAGTGGTGAACGAAACCAACAGGCGATCGCCTCAGCTGCCGATATAGGTAATCCTAAACGTATCTACTTCTTACAGCAAGAAATCAAGTTCCTATCTGTAGAACAGTTAATCTCCTGTCTACCCCTACTACTAGAGTTAGAAATAAGTCTAAAGCAGGGAGCTTCAGAAATGACAATACTTCAAACTAAAGTAATCGAACTGTGTCAAATATGTCGAGGAAGTTGACAATAAATATATAAAGTCTGATGGATTGAATCTTAGCCGGAACTTACCACTCCTGAAATAGTTCAAAGTCATTATCACATCCCTATTACAGTTCAGCGTCACACACCAGATGAATAACATTTTCTCTTTCTTTTTTCTACCCAGCCGAAAGCGATGTCTGACGAGCAGCCCTAATGCTCAAGAATTTGCTCCATCTGTGCGCTCATCATCGCGCCTCAAGCCGATGCTCAAACTTCTCTTTGCAGCGCTACCTCACCGTTACGCCTCTACTATTTCTCAATCCTTGCTTTTGGGCCTAATAACTACTACTAGTGTGATTTCCAGCACTGTGTCATTGAATTCAAAAGCTTACGCTCAAACAGCAGTTAACAATACTGAAATTAATAGCTATGCCCAAGCCGTGTTAGCAATGGAGCCAGCTCGTCAACACGCCTTTGAAGAAATTAAAAAGCTTATTGGTGGTGGAGAAATTCCTCAGATTGTTTGTAACGACGGGAATAGCATAAATGGTCTTCCCAGGAAGGCTCAAGATATTGCAGTGAATTATTGTACGCGTTCCCAAAAAATAGTTGAAGATAATGGTTTGAGCATTGATCGTTTTAATAAAATTACTATGGAAGCACAAAATAACAATAATTTAAAACGACAGATTTATAATACATTATTACGTCTGCAAAAAGCTCCTGATTTTCCATAGACAAAACTTACAAACAATTTAGAAACTATTACATTAAAAATGAATACTTTCGTTTACTTAAGATTTAGTTAGTAATAACCAATGAATGTTATGGTCAATTATGGCGACACAATATTTTAGTTTCGTCTCATTAGGTCTTTTGCACAAATAATCTGAAAATTATCTAGGCGTAAATTCAAACGATACATGAGCGTAAAGCGCCAGACTTTCCAGCACATGATTGAGGTAATGAAGCGTCACCAAAAAGGGGAGATGAGAGAACTGGGGAGAAAAGAGAATTAAAATAATTTTGGTAAATAACTCGAATACACTTACTGGATAAAGAGATAAACATTTGCTTATCTCTGATTCTTGTATTTGCTCCCCCTGCTCTCTTCGCTCACCGAAAGACTTAGTTCTTGTGATAAAATGTGTCTTTCTTTTGACAGATAACAAATTGCTCTCAAGTTGAAAATGCATTATGTACTGTGGTAGAGGACTTTTTGCTCTGACTTCAGTACTATAGTCAAGAAACAAATTATTGGAAAAGTCAGAATTCCGATACATACTCAATTCTCATTCACTTTTGTTAAAGATAAACAACTTTTAAATTAATGTTGTTACTAGATAAATAATCTTGGAAAAACAATACGAAATATGGATAACACAAACAAAATTGATAGTACTGCAAAAAATTTGAGTCAGCAAAGAATAGACACTGAAACTGAGATATGTTCTGAGTCATCGTCTAACGAACTGATACAAACAAATAAAACAATTAATATAGATGGTCAGCGCCCAGTCGATCCTAGCAACATTCAAGTTAAGGAAACAATTAATATCGATGGGCAGCGTCCAATTGTAAAAAATGAAAATCATTATGACAAAACAATCAATATAGATGGTCAACGCCCGATTGCGAAGAGCGATTTTCAAGAGCATGACATGCTAGCTGTAGACGGCAACCGCCCAATTGATCCTAACGATTTAGAGATTGATGAAATTCTTGACATAGATGGTCAACGTCCGATCACTAAAAATGATTTCCAAGTTCAAGATACTATAGATGTAGATGGTAGCCGCCCTATAGTTTCAGATAACACTGTTGATTCCCAAATTTCAACAGATTATATAGACTAAAATCACCACTTTTATTGACATTGTAAATTCAATAACAAACTCTTTAAATTGACTAATACAATGCCAATTTATCTTGAGTTTTACAACAAGCTAACATGTAAAAATTGCTAAGTCGGATGAATAATTTCGATGTCAAAATTCTTGAAGAAAATATACTTTAGAGGTTGTTTAAAAAGTTTTTCACTGTGACTTTAGGCAATTTTAGATCCCCCCTAACGGAAACCGGGAATCAAAGTCCCCCTTTTTAAGGGGGATTTAGAAGGATCTAAAACTTTTGATACCGACAATAGGACTTTTCAAATATCCTCTTAACTAGGAGAAAAACAACGCCTGGCTTTTGTACTACAATTAATTACTCGTCTTAGCTACTAATATAGATTAACTCTGTTATTTACATTGAGTAATTTTATAGTAATCTTAATTGATTCCTGAAAAGATAATAAATTATTTCTTAGTTTAAGCTAAATAATTAAATTTCAAAAATCAATTCTGATTGCAGTACTAATCTTCAACTGTAGCGAATGCTTGTCGTTTGGTATGAATGTTTTTCATGTGCTTCTTTACTGTATTCAGAGTAATGTAAAGCTTGGCAGCAATTTCTTTGTAGCTGTAGTTGCTTCTATAGAGAAACCAAATTTCGGCTTCTCGCGGCGTCATCTCAAATTTTTTAACTTCAGTGTGGGCTAAATTTTTTAAAGACTCGTACCGATTTTCTATAGTTACTAATAAACAAGGCTGATCAAACCAATCTAAATCCAGCAATCTCACCCGAATGCGAAAAATATTTGACTTGTCGAGTACAATTTCATCTGAGACAATAGTGAGTTGATCAGAAAATTGCCTCCAACTGTTAAGTAATGTGTCGCAAAGATGCCAAATAGCTGACGGTACAAAATCATGGCTGAAATTGCCTTGATTAAATTGACAACAAAGACGAAGTGCAGATGCATTGGCATGAAGCAGTTCACTAGCCTCGGTTAAAATCAATATACCGTCTTCTAGTCCTTCAATTACTTCTTGTAAGAAATAAGCTCGCTTTGAGTCATGCAAGTCAATATTATCTGACTGTTTTGGTTTAACTACTATTTGTGCAGATGTCTTTGTTAGAGTAAACATATAGGATTCTTCAATGCCCAAAATACTGGTTTTTTGTTAGAGGAGTTGAAATATGCACTCTCATTTTTGTGCATGATTATCTAAGTAGATTTGGTGAATATTACACACCAATCATGCTATTTAAGCTAGATGTTTGTGTTATTCATAACATCTGCCCTTAAAAGTGCTATAAGACAACAGTTTATATAGCTTTTTTGATTTATTAAGGCTACATAATTTAAATACAACTCTTAAATTGTCTATTTCGGATGCAGTTTTTATTAGGTAGCGATCGCCCCAAACAAAGAGTGGTTAGATAGAACACGTAGAGACGTTACAATGCAACGTCTCTTGGTTGCAATCATTAATTGAATTGGTATAATTTATTTACGAAATATGCTAAGTTGTCAGTACTTACGCATTAACAAAATAGTCAAATTTTTATATGATTAGTTAGTATTATTAAAACATTCTCTAAGAGGATGTTTGAAAAGTTTTGAAAAGTCAAATTTTAGGCTAGTCGCCTTACCATAATACGGATCATGGCAAGATAAACAAAAGTCTCGGATGTTTCGGGTAACAGTTCATAGTCTCTGACTAGT
>JAESGM010000178.1_pt1 | contig 128934 bp, 111 predicted proteins | sample 9269721 | NCBI WGS metagenome assembly JAESGM01 (sample SAMN15720920, study PRJNA650825) | algae metagenome | isolation source: Komarekiella atlantica HA4396-MV6 and co-occurring heterotrophs from... | place: USA: Theobald House, Kauai, HI | collected 2009-07-29 | reverse complement strand
TCCCGCTCACCACCCGCCGGTCATCGACCCGCGGAACCCCGTGCGAAAGCGGAAAGAACGGCGATATCCGCGCCATCTGGCGCTCGTTCAGCAGAAACAAATCACCCATCACGGCCTCCTTCTCGGAGACCGTGAATCACATCTCAACCGGAATTAATAGGTCCTGAGCCTAGCAGCCTGAAGCTACGGTCGATAGCCACGAAAGTAGTGACCTGCCAGCGATAGCGGCGGCTAAGCGGGTGCGCTCTCCCCTTTTTCTTACTTAAAGGGAAGTCCTTGGCTTTCAGCTTGTCGTCTACCCAAGACGAAGAGGCTGTTCCCGTCTTGGTTGATCTAATTACGTCAACCACCCGCATAAGCCTTCTTAACGGGTTACCGGCCTGTCACGCAATCACACCCTACGCAAAGAGTGATGCTTTGTCACGTATATAATTAGGCTGGTGGAATTCTGGAGTCGCCGAACATGCGTTTCGGCGACGACGCAGACAGTGAGTTTCAGGAATATATTTCGGCTTGGTGGCGCAACATGCGCGCCGGAAGAATGCCGAGCAAACGGTCCATCGCATGCGTGCGCGCGTGCAAAATGGGTATGCGGTCTTCCAAGCAGCCGTCGGGTACAAGTACGTCAAGCAACCGGGCACAAGCGGCAAGACCCTCGTTCTCGACGAGCCGGTTGCTTCAGTCGTGCGCGGGCGCTTGAAGGCTACGCATCGGGCGAGTTTGAATCGCAGGCCGCTGTGATGCGATTCCTGCAAGACCATCCTCTGTTCCCAAAGGACAAGGACGGGAAGGTCCGCAATCAGCGCGTCTCCATCATAATGCGCAACTGGCATTACGCGGGCTGCGTCGAGTCAAAAAAATTAGGCGTGTCCCGGCGCAAGGGTCGTCATGAGCCCATCGTGTCGATGGAGACAATGCAGCGTGTTCAGGATCGCCTTGAGGGGATCAACCGCGCTCCCTACCGAAAAGAGTTGGGCGTGGACTTCCCGCTGCGTGGCTACGTCGTGTGCGATGATTGTGAGACTCCTTTGACCGCGTGTTGGTCAAAATGCTCGAATGGCAAATACCCCTACGACCTTTGCCCCAAGCGGGGCTGCGAGAGCTACGGCAAATCCATCCGGCGCGAAAAGCTTGAAGGCGAGTTTGAGGGGCTGCTGACACAGATGCAGCCGAGCGAGACGCTTCTGCGCATCGCGAGGATGATGTTCAAGGATGCCTGGGCAGAACAAGGCAGCGAAGTGGAAGCCCAGCGCACGGCGCTGAAAGAGCAACTGGAGAAGGTGGAGCGTCAAGCAGCCAATCTCTTGGCGCGCATTGTCGAGGGCAATGCGCCCGCGTCTGTTATCGCAATGTACGAGAACCAGATCGCCTCGTTTGAGCAGGAGAAGCTCGTTATCACCGACCGATTAGAAAATGCCGGGCGACCACGCAGCAGTTTTGACGACACACTTAGAACGGCGCTCGGATTTCTGGCAAACCCTTGGAATCTTTGGCGTTCGGGGCGTCTGGAAGACCGTCATGCGGTGTTGAAACTCGCCTTTGCCGACCGCCTCCGCTACACGCGAAAAGAGGGGTTTAGAACGGCAAATCTGTCCTTACCATTCAAGGTCTTAGGTGCTTTTGGATTGGGTGAAAACAAAATGGCGCGCCTTAGCTGACGAACCAGCGAACATGTACCACATTGAAATAGCGCGATAATATGGAAGCAGCTAAATCCGTCGGGCTATTCCCAGTTCGCTCTGTGTACCCTTCGACCGCAGCCGCAGAGTCTCTCTCGATGTGCCGAGAGTCGCCACATTCGATGGGAAACGGTGCGATTGGCTGAATAATGCTCATTCCTAAAAGCCACGCCAAACATGGCATGTCGACGGAATTTTGAAATGACCAATTTGGGGCCGACACCGGACTGTCCGATTGTGGGGATCCCTCGGCGGTAAGCTGCCGGCCAATGGCGGTCGAGCCCCAATGAACGCGGAAATGGTAACGTCGACGTTTCGCCTCGTCGTAGCACTTTAGCTAGCTCTCAGCCTCCGCGCCTTGCGCCGTTGCGGCGGCGAAAACGGCTGACGGTACTTCGTCCGGCCCTGCATCAACGAGAATGCCGCAAATAGGACAGGGAATGACTATGCAAACCTCCTTGAGCACCAGCGTGAACACCTGCAACTATGAACTGCCGCGTCGGTATCGCGTGTTCTTTAACCATCGAGATACCCGGAGGTATATTTTTCGAGCGGGGCTGGATCCCAAAAGCCGCTGCCAATGAAGTGGTGCAGCTGGTCATAGCTCACGGTGTCGGCGCGCGCCGCGATTCGACTGTGCTCTTTCGATCACTTCGAAATTGCTTTGTCTACGCCAGAGGCAGATCCAACCCCACTGAACAGGTCCACTTCGCAATCGGCAAGCTCGCGACGACGATCTTCCACCTCGTTGGTAGCTATCGTATCGGCATCGGCGAGCATGCTGTCAGCGATCACCAGTTGAGGGGGACGGGGCTAATCGGCGCGTTATCGACGCGTCTAGCATGCGGAGGATCGTGTCGGGCAACACTGCCTAAGGCGGCCGACATGATCCGCGACGGGCTCTGACCCGACAGACTATTCAGTGGGCGCCCGGTCGGACCTCCGGACTGGGAACGGCGACGCGTTTTTGGCGGTCCTCAACGCTTCGCATTGTGGGCAACGCTCATCCCGGGCGTTGCAGTGCAGCTGTTGATGACCCGCTCGGCATCGCGTGCCGCGCGCAGCAGCCTGAGGCCAAGACGTTCGAGGTCCATGCCGCTCAGCCGGAAGACCGGGACGCATACAGAAAGTCCGGCGATCGGTTCGCCGCGGCCGTTGCGGACCGCAACGCCCACGCCACCCACATCCGATCGGAACGCCCCCCAATTGATGCCGTAGCCGCGCTTACGCACCTGTTCGATCTCCTTTCGGACGAGGTCGGCGTCCGTCAGCGACTTGTCCGTATAGGAAACCAGCGGCGCATCCAGCACCCAGTCGACCCGGCTGTCAGGCAGCGCGGCGAGCTGTGCCAAGCCGGCCGATACGCAGTGTGCCGGCGAGCGCCCGCCGAGAGTGGCCAGCGATACGACCGGCTTGGGCGAAAGCAGCTGGTGCGTGTAGACGATGTAGCGGCCTTCCAGCCGGGTGAGGTGGATTGTCTCCTCGGTTTCCTCATGCAGCTCGATCATGATCGGCAGCAGCAGCGTCTTCAGGTCGAGGGATCCCTGGCGAGATGCGCCTAGCGCCAGTGCCGACGGCCCCAGACGGTACCGGAGATACTCGTCCTTAACGATCCAGCCGCGCGCCGCGAGTGTGGCCGCCAGTCGAAACACCGTCGTCTTGCCCGCCTGCAGCCGATCGGCAAGCTGCGTCAGCGTCAGCCGGTCCTCCGATGCCAGCACCTCCATGAGGGCCAGTGCTCGTTCGACCGAGGACAAGATTTCGTTTTTCTCGGCACTCATCGCTGCCCCTTCAAAAAAATCATTCCGCTATGTGGAACCAACTATTGCATATGCCGGAACATATGCATAGGGTCCGGCTCCAGAAAGTTGAGCCCCTCGGGTACACGACGACAAGCATCGGACCTAATCGATGGCCCGACACCAAACCGGGAGTTGAAATGCCACTGATCCGCATCAGCCATGCTGCCAGCTACGCGCAGCCCATCAAGGACAGACTGATGGTCGAGGTCACAGCCGCGTATGCGGCAGTGACCGGATGTGACCCGGCCAAGGTGTGGGTCATCGTTGAAGAGGTCGACAAGGCTGACTGGGCGACCGGCGGCACGTCGCTTGCGGCCAAGGCGAATGCCCCGTCCGCGGGCTGACCGGGCCCACACTCGATCCATTTTTTTCCAGACGCTTCCGGTGGATCGCGCCGGGGCCAACCGCAATCTTCGAAGGAGTTTCCGCATGAGCATTGCCCGAGTGACCAAGACCGTCGTGGCCGGCTGCTTCAACACCCGCTACGTGGAAGCTGGCACGCCGGGCAAGCCGACCCTCGTGTTGATCCATGACGGCGGTTTCGGCACGACGGCGGAGAATTGCTGGGCCGGCGTCATTGATCTGCTCGCGGACGACTTCCACATCTTCGCGCCGGAGCTTCTGGGCTGGGGCGGCACCGACAAGGTGGTGTACCTGGATCGCTCGCCCTATGCCGGCCGACTGCCTCACATCGCGGCATTCGCCGATGTCATCGGCATCGAGACCGCTTTCTATGCCGGCGCCTCCTTTGGCGGCTCGCTGACCATGCGCGCCACCGTAGCCGACGGCAATCCCTGGCGCATGACGAAGGCCATGACCATTTCGGGCTCGGGCGGACCCTACCGGCTCCAGTCCGGGATCGAGGCGCTGGCCGAGTACACCCCGAGCATCGAAGCGGCAACCAAGCTGACCGAACTCGTCGTCGGCACGACCGAGGGTCTCGAAGATCATATCCGCGACCGGCACGAGTGGAGCCTGACTCCGGGGCACTGGGAAAGCATGTATGCGCCGAGGCTGAAGAACCCCTCGGTGGAGCGCAAGGCGCCGGCCGATCCCTATCTCGACCAGCTTCGCTCGCTAGAAATACCCGCACTTCTTGTCGCTGGGGCGCGCGATCCGCTGCTGGAGGCCGGATGGGCTCGCAAGATGGAAAGCCTGTCGGACAACCTGAGCGCGGTCGAGCTCGATGCAGGCCATGAACCAAACATCGATCAGCCGGAACGCGTTGCCGGGTTGATCCGCAACTTCTTCATTCACGGGAAGGCCGACTAATGGCGGGAACCCCGAAGCTGGAGGCCGCGACGCCCGTTGGACTCGATGAGTTCGATGCGATTCAGCCGATCATGGCGGACGGTGCCGAGATCGAGCATGCGGTCGCCGACGCTGACCTGCCTGCGTTGCTGGCAGCCTTGGCCATGATCACCGACGACGATAGTCTGATTTCTGACGACCTTCGTCCTCCGACACCCCCAATGGGCGCGTCGATCAAACCGCAAGGCGGCCTGTCGCCGGAAGCGCAGGTGAAGGCCCGGCGTCTGGCGACGCAGGCGCTCATCGCCTATCGCGATCGTGGCAGTCCGGAGCCTTCGGCGCCGGATGGCGAGCGGCTCGACAGGATCATGCGCTTCCTGACCAAGGATGCAGGAACGGAATACCTGCCGCTGTTGCGCCATGAGCTTGCGCTGCCGCGTGACATGGGCGAGCCGGACTGGCGGCTGGGCGACATCGCGCCGGGCCGCGACTTTTCGGTCGCCGTCATTGGCGCCGGGCTGTCAGGCGTTGCCGCAGCCCATCGTCTTCAGCAAGCGGGTGTTCCCTACACGGTCTTCGAACGCAAGCCGGATGTCGGCGGCGTCTGGTGGGCGAACTCATATCCCGGCTGCCGCCTGGACACGCCGAATTTCGCCTATAGCCTGTCCTTCGCGCAGAAGCAGGACTGGTCGCAGCAATTCTCCCGGCAGCCGGAAATCCAGGCCTACATCTCCCGCGTTTCGGACCTTGCCGGTCTTCGCGACGACATCCGCTTCAACGCGGAAGTCCTGTCGCTGCTGTGGCAGGAAGACAGCGCCACTTGGTTGGTGACGACGAGGTCTGAAACGGGCGAGGTCGAGGAGCGCAGCTTCAACGCGATCATCACTGCCGTCGGCCAACTTAGCCAGCCATCCATCCCGGACATTGCCGGCCTGGAAGGCTTTGCCGGCAGCTACTTCCATTCGGCCGAATGGCCTGCCGATCTCGATGTGAGTGGCAAGCGGGTTGCGGTTGTCGGCACCGGAGCGAGTGCTTACCAGATCGTGCCGTCGATCGTCGATAGCGTCGCGTCGCTGCACGTCTTCCAGCGCAATCCGCCCTGGATGCTGCCGACGCCTAGCTATCACGACGATATCCGGCCGGGCATGGCATGGCTGTTGCGCCACGTTCCCTACTACGGCCGCTGGTTCCGCTTCTGGCAGTTCTGGATCGCGGCAGAAGGACGCCTTCCGCTCGTCGAGGTCGATGACGGCTGGCAGCATCCGATCTCCGTCGGGCAGGCCAATGAAGGCCTGCGCCAAGAATGCATGGCGCATCTCGAGGCGCAGCTGAAAGATCGGCCCGATCTTCTGGAGAAGCTCACGCCGACCTACCCGCCCGGCGCCAAGCGGATGCTGCGCGACAACGGCGTGTGGACGTCCGCACTCAAGCAGCCGCATGCGCATCTCGTGACGGAACGGATCGACCGCGTCGAGGGCAGCGCGATTGTGACCGCCGACGGCGAGAGGCACGAGGTCGATGTCATCGTCTTCGCGACGGGCTTCCTCGCCTCCGACTACCTCCATCCGATGGAGGTGAAGGGGCGCGAGGGTAGAGACATCCACGAATGGTGGGCCGGCGACTGCCGGGCACATCTGGGCATCACGGTTCCCGGGTTCCCCAATCTGTTCATGAGCGGCGGGCCAAACACGGGCGTGGTCGTCAATGGCTCCGCAATCTTCTCGGCCGAGTGCGCTGTCGAGTACGCGCTGTCGGCGATCGGGCAGACCCTGTCGTCCGGGCACGACGCCATCGACTGCCGCCCGGAGCCGTTCCAGGCGTTCAACGAACGGGTCGATGCCGAGAACCTGCGCAAGGCGTGGGGCGTCGCGAAGACCAGCAGCTGGTACCGGAATGCAACCGGTCGCGCGTCGCAGACCTGGCCATTCTCGCTGCTGGAGTACTGGCGCCTGACCGAGCGCGCCGACCTTGGTGAATACGACTTCGTCGATGCGGCACCAAGACGACAACCTGATTCTCAACCCTAATCAATTGAAAGCCTCGGGAGGAAATATCGATGGTGAAGAAATTGTTGCAGGCGGCGCTTGTCGCCACCTTGGCCATGGGCGGCACAGCGCACGCCCTCGAAAAAGTTGTTATCCAAAACGGCTCGCCAGTGCCGGCCGCCGCCTATCTCGACTACTATGTTGCTGATGTCGCCGGCTTCTATGCCGATGAAGGCCTCGAAGTCGAGATGCGCTATTCGCAGGGCGCGCCGCAGGCCGCCCAGATCGCCGCCAGCGATGGCGCCGACATGGCGCAGGTGGCTTTCGAGCCCTACCTCTACGGCTACAGCAACGGCATGCGCGGCCAGTATTTCTTCAACTCCACGCACTACAACATCTTCTTCGTCGGCGTTCCCGAAGAGAGCGACATCCAGACCGTCGACGATCTCAAGGGCAAGACGATCGGCGTGTCCAACATGGGCAGCGGCTCGCTGATCGTGGCGCGCTCGATGCTGCGCGGTGCCGGGATCGATCCCGATCCGTCCGTGTTCCTCCCCGTGGGCGTGGGTGACTCCGCCCTTCAGGCGCTCAAGTCCGGCCAGGTTCAGGCCCTGTCGCTTTGGGATGGCGGCTATGCCGGCCTCGAGCGTGCGGGCGTGAAGCTGCGCTACATCCATCATCCCAAGATCGGTTGGACGGGCAACGGCGGCCTGTTCCTGTCCGACAATTCGATCGAGAAGAACCGCGACAAGGCCGTCGGCATCGTGCGTGCGCTGGTCAAGGCTCGCATCTTCATTCGCGAGAACTTGGATGCTGCGCTGGACATCTACTGGCAGGTGAATCCCGGCGCCAAGCAGGGCGCGACGGAGGCAGAGGCCCGTGAAAAGGGCATGGCGGAACTGCAGTTCCTGTCGCCGTTCCTCGTCGAGGCCGAGGTGGACCAGATCGGCCGCTTCGACATGGAAGCACTTGCCACCTATCTCGATGTCATGAAGGAAGAGGGCGTGCTCTCCGCCGATATCACTCCTCAGCAGCTTGCCTCGAACGAGTTGCTCGACGAAATTGGCGAAATCGACGTCGAGGCGGTGCGCGAGCGCGCCCGCAACTGGAAATGACGGCGCCGATCCGCAGGGAGGACCTCAAAGGTCCTCCCACCCAGCCCGGAAACAATGTGGTGACGCTGTTGGAAGCCAAGCAAAATCATGCGCAGGCCGCGGGTTCCGACCTGATCGAGTTCGACCGTGTCGCCAAGGTCTACCGGGCGGCCGACGGTCGCCCCGTGCGAGCGGTCGATTCCGTCTCGGGAACGATCGGCAAGGGCGAGTTCGTTTCGATCCTCGGCCCGTCGGGCTGCGGCAAGAGCACGCTGATGATGATGCTGGCGGGCCTGCTTAGGCCCACCGAGGGCGAGGTAAGGTTCAAGGGCCGCGCCATTACCGGCCCCCAGGAGGGGTTCGGCATCGTCTTCCAGGACGCGGTCCTGTTTCCGTGGCGCGACGTTCTGGCAAACGTCAAGCTGCCGTCGCAAGTCCTCGGCCTGTCGTCTGCCGAACAGGATCGACGTGCACGGCATATGATCGAGCTCGTCGGCCTATCGGGCTTCGAGACGAAGTACCCGCACGAGCTGTCGGGCGGCATGCAGCAACGCGTCTCGATCGCGCGGGCGCTGTCGCTCGACCCCTCGCTGCTGGTTATGGACGAGCCGTTCGGTGCACTGGATGCCATGACGCGCGAGCAGATGAATCTCGAGCTCCAGCGCATCAGCCTCGAAACGGGCGCGACCGTTGTCTTCGTCACGCATTCGATCGCCGAGGCGGCATTCCTGTCGGATCGAGTATTCGTGATGTCGGGCCGTCCATCGACCGTACGCGAGATCGTGCCGGTCGACATTCCGCGGCCGCGTCGTATCGAGCAGATGAACACCGATGAGTTCGGGCGCTACGTGACGCATCTGCGCGGATTGCTCGACGCCAAGGGAGAGATTTGATGAGCACGACCGACGCAACCGAGTTGAAGCCATTCAGGCGGCCACTGACCATGCCGCGCAGCCTGCCGGCCGTCCTCACGGCGGTAGCTCTTCTCGTCGTCTGGGAAGCTAGCGTTCACCTGCTGAGCGTTCCTGCCTATATCCTGCCGACGCCGAGCATGGTCGCCATGCGCGTCTATCAGGACCTGGCGAGCGGGCTGATCATCCCGCACTTCTGGCTCACCTTGGTGGAGGTCGTGGCGGGGTTCGTGATCGCCGTCGTGGTCGGTGTCGGCCTCGGCACGGCGGTCGGTCTGGTGCCGGCGCTCGACCGGACGATCTACCCGATCCTGCTCGCGTTCCAGACCGTGCCTAAAGTGGCGATTGCCCCCCTCCTCATTATTTGGTTCGGCTACGGGATGCATTCCAAGGCGATCATGGCGGCGCTGATCGCGTTCTTTCCGATCCTCGTCAACGTGATAGCGGGACTCAAGACCACCGATTCCCGGCGGGTTCTTCTGATGAAGGCGCTGCGAGCCAGTCCTTTCCAGATCTACATGAAGGTACGTCTGCCTAGCATGCTTCCCTACCTGTTCGCGGGTCTCGAGGTCGCCATCGTGTTTTCATTGATCGGCGCTATCGTCGGCGAGTTCGTCGGGGCGTCGGTGGGGCTCGGTAGCCTGATCATCCAGAGGCAGGCGGTGGTCGACGTGGCCGGTGTGTTCTCTGTGCTCACATACCTGTCCCTCATGGGCCTAGCGATGAGCCTGATGGTCAAGTTCGTGGCCGACCGGTTGACGTTCTGGTCGCGGTCGCAGGATCTCGTCGGCGCCTGACCCCGAGCACCCGACAATGAAAAGACCGCCCGGCGCGTCCGGGCGGACAGCCCTTCCATGCCCAACGCACTGTGAGCCCAACATGCCCTTCGTCCGCCGCGGCAATCACCGAATACACTATCACATCGAGGGCGAGGGCGAGCAGCTCTTGCTGTTCGCCAATTCGCTGGGACAGAGCCTTGAGATGTGGGACCAGCAGGTCAAACTGCTCAAGGCAGACTTCCGCATCATTCGTTACGACCATCGTGGCCATGGACTTTCAGAATCTGAGGGCGAGAGCACGACTGTCGAAGAACTTTCCCGCGACACGCTCGCGGTCCTCGACGCGGCCGGTATCGGCAGCGTCCACTTCGTCGGCCTGTCGCTCGGCGGGATGATCGGCCAGCAGATCGCGCTAGACGCGCCGGACCGGCTGTGCTCGCTGACGTTATGCGCGACGGCGGCCCACCTGCCGCCGCCCGAAGGCTGGGAACAGCGCGCCGTAAAAGCCTTGGCGGAGGGCATGGAGCCGTTCGTCGAGATCTCGCGCGACCGCTGGTTCACGCCAACCTTCAACGGCGTGTCGGAAGCACTTGTGAATGCCGCTTTGGAGCGGCTCCGGCGGATCGACACGCAGGGCTACGCCGCCTGCTGCCGCGCGATACGGGATTTCGACCTGCGCGCGCGCATCGGTTCGATTTCGGCGCCGGTCCAGTTGATCTCGGGAGCAAAGGATCCCTCAACGCCACCCGCCCTCATGAAAGACCTGCACGACCATTTGGCCGGCTCCCGCTATGAAACAGTGGACGCCGCGCACCTACTCAACATCGAACAGGATCAGCAGGTCGCCGGCCTGGTCAGGCGGTTCGTCCAGTCCGCCTAGAGCATCTTCGATAGCGGGGATGGTCGACACCCTCGCGGGCGCATTCGCGGGCGACCTTGTCATACTCCCGCACAACCGTCGGCAGCTTCAACTGCTTGAGATGGTGCGCGAGCAGGACCTGCGGCGTGCCGCTCGTGGTTCCCGTCGGCATCGTATCGGTCCCTGACTTGCCGCTCATGCTGCCTTCCCGGGGACCAGAACGGCATAGTCAGCCGCCGCCGTTGTCCTCACATCCATCTTCGGCAGATGCGGATATCGAGAGAGATCAAGCCGCAGGGGCCGTCGTTCGATCCGCGACAGAGCGATCAGCTTGACCGCGTCGAACCCGATCGCGCCGAGCCGGATCGCCTCGGTGACCGCGGCCGCCACGATCCCCATCGGCATCGCCTCCATCAGCCGCAGCACCTGGATGAACTCCCGCTTGCCGCGATTGCCCATACGGGCCTCCAGAAGATGGCGCAGATGCTGGAACGTCTCGGGCAGATCCCAGCCCTGCAACGGCGCCGCCTGGTCGAGGGCGTTCGGCTTCATCTCGAGCAGCATCAGATAATGCAGCGGGTCGAAGACAAAGGTGCCGGTGGCATAGGAGCGGCGGTGTCGGGCGATCTCTTCGCCGGCACACAGGATCACCACCTCGTCGACAAAGCCCTTCACCAGAACATCCCGGAAGCCGAACGATGTCGGCACCGAGTAGTCGTTGCAGCGGTAGCGGACCAGGGCGGTGGACGAGACCCGGGCCGCTCGCTTCTCGCACGGCTCGAGCGGTGTCGCCGGCAAGTCCTTGAAGGCCTCCAGATCGGCGACGAGCCGCTCGCCGATCGTCTCGCTATGGCGTCCGGCGACTTCGCCCTGCCGCTGCCGGCAGCGCTCCGCCAGCATGGCGTTGAGATCGTCGAAGCTCGCCGCCTGCGGGATCGGCGTCATGAAGTTCGACCGGGCATACTTCACCAGCCCCTCGACTTTCCCTTTGTCATTCCCCTTTTCAGGGCGGCCGAAACGATCGGCAAAAAGGTAGTGGCTCTGGAGTTTCGTGAAGGCCCGGGTGCGCTCACGGCGGCCGTCGCCGCAGATCCTGGCCACCGCGATCGTGGTGTTGTCGTACAAGATCGACAGCGGCACCTTGCCGAAGAAGTCGAACGCCGACACGTGACCGTCCAGGAAGGCTTCCGTCGTCTCCCGCGGATAGGCCTTCACGAACGGCGCGTCCGACTGCGGCACGTCCATGCAGAAGAAGTGGATCTTCTGACGGACCCCGCCGATCACCTCGCCGAAGTCCACCTGGGCATGACCCGGTGAATGCGCCAGCGGAACGAAGGTCTCGCGCAGGCGCCCCCGGGCAATCCGGACATAGTCCTTTACCACCGTCAGGCCGCCGCCATAGCCGTGTTCGTCGCGCAGACGCTCGAAGATTCGCTTGGCGGTATGGCGCTGCTTGACCGGCGCCGTCCCGTCCGCCTCCAGGATCCAATCGATCACCGGCAGCAATGCTCCCAGCTTCGGCTTGGCAACTGGCTTCACCCGCGTGTAGCCCGGCGGTAGTGAGAACCGGCACATCTTCGAGACCGTCTCACGGCTCAGCCCAAACACCCGGGCCGCTTCTCGCCGGCTGTTGCGCTCGATAAGCACGAAATGCCGAACGGCGGCGTAAACTTCCACAGCGAACATTCCCGGCCGTTCTCCAAAAGGAAATCAGCCTAACCACTGGCCGGATTTTACTCCGGCCGCCGCAGCATCAGCGCCGCCGCTTCGTGGCCTACTTTCTCACCGCCCTTCACACAGTCCGGCGCCGTCACCTTTTTCACCCCCCTCACTCAGCAATCCCTGGCATCCGACCTGCGCCCGACTGAACAAATTGCTGGAAACGACAGCTGGGCCACCTCCATCACCGTGACATTCGTCGAGCGACATCCGCTTCGGCGTGCAGTCGAGGCGAGTGCCTACCGCTGAGACACTTTCGCCGGACAGGAATTGGTGGACGGTTGACACTGACTGACATGTCAGTCAGGATAGTCTCTGCATCGGCGTTGACACGAGAGTGTCGGGAGAGAGCGTGCAAGCAGATATCGTCGACATAGTCGTCGTTGGCGGCGGCGGAGCGGGCCTCATGGCCGCGCTTGCAGCCGCGTCGCGCGGATCATCCGTGGTTCTCCTGGAAAAGGCGGAACAACTGGGGGGCACGACCGCCCTGTCGGTCGGGACAGTCTGCGTCAGTGGTACGCCACAGCAGAAGCGGCAAGGTATCACCGACAATCCCCAGGATCATTTCGAGGATCTCGGGCTGTTTGCCGGTGAACTTGGCAAACGTGACAATCTCGAACTGCGCCGCCTTCTGGTCGAGGAGGTTCCCGAAACCTTCAAACAACTGATGCAGGCGGGTGTACAGTTCGTCGGGCCGTTCGAAGAGCCTCCACATCGGGTTCCGCGGCTCCATGCGATTGTTCCGCATTCCCGCGGATTCATCCATTGCCTCGCCACGGCATGCCGCCGCAAGGGGGTTGACCTGCGTACCGGCGCGCGCGTGGATTCCCTGATCTACTCCGAAGATCGGTCCTCGGTCGTCGGCGTTGCCATGTCAGGTGAGCACGGCTCGCGACGCATCCGGGCATCGAAGGCCGTCATCCTTGCGTCCGGCGACTTCAGTTCGTCCGATACGTCCTACAAGTCGCGCTTCATGAAGGGGCCGCTGCTGGAGATCGGCGGCGTCAATCCCACAAGCACCGGCGACGGCCAGCGCCTCGGCGAGGACGCGGGAGGCGAGGTTGTCAATGGCGATCTGGCCTGGGGCCCGGAAATCCGCTTCATGGCGCCTCCACGACCGCGTCTGGTTGCCAAGCTTCCGCCCCTTCCTATCATCGGAAAGGTGATCGCTTGGGCCATGCGCGCACTGCCCGACAAGCTTCTGCGGCCGTTTCTGCTTTCCTATGTGACTACCTATCTTGCGCCATCCCATGCGCTGTTCCGTGAAGGCGCGATCCTCGTCGACCGCAACGGCGACCGCTTTTGCGACGAGCGCAAGAGACCGCAGGATTTCTTCGGTCCCATTCCCGAGCAGCAGGCCTTCGTGGTCTTCGACGCTTCCATCGCAGAGCGGTTCGCAGAGTGGCCCAATTTCGTCTCGACGGCTCCCGGCGTCGGGTATGCCTACCTCGCGGATTATGCGCGTTCCCGTACCGATATCTTTCATCGCGCGCCAGACGTGGCCGGCCTCGCTGCTTCCATGGCGGTTGACGCGGCGGCGTTGCGCATGAGCATCGATCAGATGCGCCGCGCCAATGGCGGGCCGGTGCGCGCGCCATTCTATGCACTTGGTCCGGCAAAATCGTGGATCGTCTTCAGCGAAGGCGGATTGCGGGTCGATCGTGACATGCGTGTTCTGCGCAAGGACGGTGGTCCCGTTCCCGGCCTCTACGCTGCCGGATCGGCCGGGCAGGGCGGAGTGATCCTGGAGGGGCACGGCCATCATCTGGCCTGGGCCTTCACGTCGGGACGCATCGCTGGCGAGCGCGCGGCCATGCGGGAGGTGGTCGCGAGCGCATCCATCGGCCGGCGCCACTCAGGCTCTGAAGTCGCGGATCTGGCCGACGCAAGTCGTCGGCGGACCCATTTGGCAGTCAACAATTAGGAGGAGGGTGCAATGAACAGTATGCACAAAGTCATGGCGGGAGCGGGCCTCGCTGTTGTCCTGGCGGCTGCGTCGCTACCGGCGACCGCGCAGGAGATGGAACTCAACATGGCGACGCCTTGGCCCGGCGGCCACTGGCTCGAGGTCGGGGCGAAGAAATTCGCCGAGAATGTCGAGACCCTCACCGAGGGACGCATCAAGATCAACGTCCTGCCGGCCGGTGCGCTCGGCAATGCACTGAAGGTCACCGAGACCGTGCAAACGGGCGTCGCCGAAGTCGGCCACAACTGGCCCGCCTACGACTGGTCCATCGACAAGACCGGTGTGATCTTCGGCGGATGGTCCGGCGGCTTGAATCCCGAAGAATTGATGATGTGGCTCTACAATGATGGCGGGGCCGAGCTCTGGCAGGAATGGCGGCGCGAGAAATTCGGCGTCGAGATCGTTCCGTGCGGCGTGCTCGAAACCGAGTTCTTCATGCATTCGCACAAGCCCGTGCGCACTGCTGAAGATCTTCAGGGCCTGAAGCTTCGCACCTCCGGCGCCTGGGCGGAAATCGCGGCCAAGCTGGGAGCGTCCACGGTCATCCTGCCTGGCTCCGAGGTGTTCAGCGCGCTCGAGCGAGGGGTCGTCGATGCTATCGAGTGGGGTGGTCCGGGTCTCAACCTGGAGCAGGGCTTCCAGAAGATCGCGCCTTACATCGTGGCTCCGGGACTACACCAGGCGTCGGGCGGGCACGAGTGCATGTTCAACGCCGACATCTGGGAGCAGATCAGCGAGCAGGACCGCGAATTGATTTTCCGCGCCGGCAAGCTGACGATGATGGAAACCTATCTCGCCTACGCCAAGGACGACATCGCTGCCTACGACCAGATCAGCAGCGAAGCGGAAATGATCAGGGTCGACGATTCGCTCGTGGAAAAGGTCAAGGAGGTTTCCGCCGAGTGGGCCGATGAGCAGGCGAGCGGCAACGAGTGGTTCGCGCGAGCCTACGAGAGCCAGAAGGAATTCCAGGAAAGCGTATCCGACTGGGGTGAGTACCGCTTCCCGATCGGACGCTGAGAGCGTCCGATCTCAAGTAGAGTCAGGGTGCCGGGCCCAACCCGGCACTCCAGACCCGATCTTATGCAGGGAGGTACCCATGTGGCTCGCGAATGTGATCGACCGGTTCACCGGCGCCGTTGCGCTGGCGGTCTCGTTGATCGTCATACCTTTGGTACTGGCAATGGTTTACGAGGTCGTCAGCCGCTACGTCTTCGCGGCACCGACATATTGGGCGTTTGAAGTCAGCTACATGATGATGGGCACGATCTTCCTGTTCGGAATCGCCTATGCCCTGCAGATCGGCCAGCATGTCAGCGTCGATTTCATCAATTTCGCCATTTCCGACGGCGTGAGGCGCACGATCCGGGTCGTGAGTCACATCCTGCTTCTGGCCATGGTGACGTGGCTTACCTACGCACTCTATCAATACGTGGACAGTGCCTACCGCTCCGGGGAGGGCTCCGGCGTTTCGGCCTGGAACCCCACCATATGGCCCTATCGGGTCGCCTATCTTGCCGGTTTTGCGCTTTTCGCTTTGCAGATCGTTTCCGAAATCATCAAGGACCTGACCGTCTTCATGGGCGCGCAGTCAGGGGAGAACGCCTGATGTCGGCGCAGGATCTCGTCTTATGGATGTTTCCCGCGCTGCTGGTCCTCATCTTTCTGGGGATTCCGGTCGCCTTCTCGCTGATGCTGGTGTCCGTAGCTTTCGGGCTGTTGCGGTTCAACGAGATTGTCGTTCACCAGTTCGTCACGCGTGTTGACGAAATCGCCTCGAACTACGTGCTGGGCGCCGTTCCGTTGTTCATCTTCATGGGTGCCATCCTGCAACGCGCCGGCGTGGCGGAGCGGCTGTTCGACGCCATCCAGTTGTGGACGCGCCGCTTGCCGGGTGGTCTGGCGGTCGGCGCGCTGATCATGTGCACCATCTTCGCTGCCACCAGCGGGGTCGTCGGCGCGACCGAGACCATGGTCGGCATGCTCGCGCTGCCACCGATGCTCAAATACGGCTACGACAAGCGGCTCGTCTCGGGAACCATCTGTGCCGGGGGCTCGCTAGGCACCGTGATCCCGCCTTCGATTACCGTGATCGTGCTTGCGCCGATGGCCAATCTGCCGGTGGGCGATCTCTTCGCCGGCATCATGGTCCCCGGACTTCTGATGGCCCTGCTCTTCACGCTGTACATCATCGTCCGCTGCACGTTGAACCCTGAACTGGCGCCTCGCGGCGAGGAGTCGGAATATCCGCTGGGCTTTGTTGACAAGCTGCGGATGACCGCTCTGGCGATCATTCCGCCCATCATTCTGATCTTTCTCGTTCTGGGCACCATATTGTGGGGTCTCGCGACACCCACGGAGGCTGCCGCGTGCGGCGCGCTAGGCACTCTCCTGCTGGCAGCCTTGCACCGCCGCCTGACCTTCGAAATGGTGCGCTCGGCCGCGATCCAGACGATGTCGATCACGTCCATGATCCTTCTCATCGTGCTCGGCGGTTCGATGTTCTCGGGCGTCTTCTTCGCGTCCGGCGGCATGCTCCAACTGCAAGGGGTCCTGCAGGCGGCCGATTTCCCCGTATGGGGCGTGGTCCTCCTGATTTTCCTGATCACCTTCGTGCTTGGTTTCGCCCTCGACCTCATATCCATCGTGCTGATCGTCGTGCCAATCACGATGCCTCTCGTCCAGGCGCTGGGCGTCGATCCGCTGTGGTATGCCGTCACGCTGCTGGTGCTCATGCAGACGAGCTACCTCACGCCGCCAATGGCGCCCTCCATCTTCTATCTGCGCGCCATTGCACCGCCGGAGATCCGGCTGACCCACATGTACCGTGGCGTGACTCCGTTCATCATGTGCCAGCTCGCCACACTGGCTCTGCTGACACTGTGCCCGCCGCTGGCGACCTGGTTGCCGCAGCTTCTCTACGGCTCATCGTTCTGAAGCGCCGTTAGACACGGAACAGGAGAAGATACATGAAACAGGTACCGGGGAAACAGTCCAACGCGATGGTCGTCGCCCTGGATGAAGCGGAAAGCTACTGGCAGCCGGTCCCGGCCAATGGGTTCGTCCGCAACATCCTTGGCCCCGCGACCACGGGAAGCGAGAACCACTTCTCCATCGGCACGCAGACGGTGGCGCCGGGATGTCTTATCCGCGAGCACACGCATGACCGGAACGAGGAGGTGATCCACGTGCTCGAGGGGGAGGGCGTGGCCCGGATCGATGGGATCGAGCATCCGATTAGCCGCGGTTCGACGGTCTTCATCGGTCGAAACAGGCGTCATCATTTCATCAACCGCGGCGACGGCCCGCTGACATTCCTTTGGTTCTTCATGCCTGGAGGCCTCGATGAATTCTTCCGGCAGATCGGGAAACCGCGTGATCCGGGACAGACGGCTCCGGAACCCTTCCCGCGGCCCGACAACGTGGCAGAGATCGAGGCGCGCACGGTATTCGGCTGGACCGATGCCAGCTTCGGCCCGAAGAAGGGCTAGAACGCGCGATGTCGCTCGGCGTGCGAACCTTTCAGGTGGAGACCGACGACGGTGCCCGTTTGCATGCCTACGCGGCAGGCGAGGGCCCGCCGGTCCTCCTCGTCAGCGGGCTCGGCGGAACGGCGGCGTTCTGGAACCGCGTCGTCGCCTGCCTGCGCGGTCGCTTTACGTTGATATCCTTCGATCAGCGCGGCATCGGGGCCTCGACACGCGGTTCTGCGTCGCTGTCCATCGGCCGTCTCGCCGCCGACTGCGCCAGCATCCTCGCAGCACTCGGCATCTGCGATGCTCTCGTCGCCGGACATTCCACCGGCGGCTGCATCGCGCAGACCCTGGCCCTTCAGGCGCGGGATCGCGTTGGCGGCGTCTTGCTCAGCGCCACCTGGGTCGGTCCGAACCGTTACATGACGGAACTCTTCGAGGCGCGTCTGGAGCTTCTCGGAATTTCGCCGCGCCTCCAGGCGGTGTTTGCGGCTTTCCTCTCGCTGCCTGCCGATGCGATCGACGCCGACTGGTCCAGCTTCGAGGGGAGCATCGCGGGTGCGCCCGCCACTGACGAGGCGCGCGAGATCGTCGCCGAGCGTATCCGGGCCTTGCTTGCCTTCGACGGGTGGGATGCGGTGGCGGAAATCACGATTCCGGCCTCGGTCATCGGAACGCGGAACGATCAGATCGTGCCCTTCCACCTGCAACTTGAGCTGGCGCGCCTGCTGCCGCACGCGCGGATGATCGAACTCGAACGCGGCGGTCATTTCTTTCCGCTCGTCGAGCCCCAAACCTTCGCCGACGCGGTGGAAGAACTTGCGAGCCGGGCATTCATCCAAGGACGGCTCGAGCAAACGCACGAGGACCCGGAACGGAAAGGGAGAAGAAAATGCGCTTGAAGGACAAGGTGGCGTTCATAACAGGGGCCGGGTCGGGCATCGGCGAGCAGGCGGCGATGCTCTTTGCGGAGGAGGGGGCCGTCGTCATTGTCGCCGACTGGAACGAGGCCGGCGCACAGCGCGTGGCGGCCGCGGTCAACGGCGGCGGCGGCAGAGCCGAAGCGGTTGTTGTCGACGTAACGTCCGGTGACCAACTCCGGGACACGCTTGCCGGGGTCGTGGAGCGCCACGCTAGGCTCGACATCCTGGTCAACAACGCCGGATACGGCATCTCCGGCACCGTGGTCGATACGGACGAGGAGGACTGGAACCGCCTGATTGCCGTCAATGTCAACGGCGTCTTTCTCGGCTGCAAGCACGCGATCCCGATCATGCGGCGTCAGGGCGGCGGCGCCATCGTTAACACGGCTTCCGCCGTCGCCCAGGTGGGCATCACGGACCGCGCGGCCTACGTCGCGTCGAAAGGTGCTGTCGCCGCCCTCACGCGCGCAATGGCCCTGGACCATGTGGGCGAGAGCATCCGCATAAACTGCGTGGCGCCAGGCACCATCGAGTCCCCTTATTTCACGAAGATGTTCGACGAAAGCGCGGACGCGGCTGCCATGAAGAGGGCGCTTGAGGAGCGCCAGGCGATGAACCGTCTGGGCAAGCCCATGGAGATCGCCAAGGCCATGCTGTTTCTGGCCAGCGACGAGGCGTCTTTCTGTACGGGGACGACGCTGTTTGCCGATGGGGGCTGGACAGCCCGCTGAGGACCGGCCCGGCGTCGATTTCCCAGCTCTGGAAGCACACGATGGCCGCTGAAAACCGGCGATTCAAAACCGCTCGACAGAAACTGACAAACATGTCAGTCAGTATTTACGCTGCCCTCGGCTGGCATTCGCGACGAGAACGCCTGCGCAGCAATTCTTTAACGGAGGAAAAATGAGCATGTATTCTCTGCAGGGCCGCAAGGCGATCGTCACCGGCGGCGGCAGCGGCATAGGGCGCTCCATTGCGGTGCGGCTGGCAGACGAGGGATGCGATGTCGCCGTTGTCGACATCAATGCAGACGCGGCGCGCGAAACGGCAGAGCAGGTGCGCGCAAAGGGCGGCTTGGCGATGTCGGCGAGCGCGGATGTGGGATCGAAAGAGTCGGTGGAAGCGGCGCTGGACGGCCTTATGTCCGAGCTTGGCGCGGTCGACATCCTGGTCAACAATGCAGGCATCCTGCGCATCGGGCCTATGCTCGAGATGGACGAGAAGGACTGGTCGGACACTTTCCGGGTCAATGTCGACGGCATCTTCCATGTTTCGCGGAAGGTGCTGCCGTCGATGGTCGAGCGCGGGTCCGGGACGGTCGTCAATCTCGCCTCGTGGATGGGCAAGAAGGGTCTGCGCAACTATGCGGCCTATTGTGCCTCCAAATTTGCCGTCATCGCGCTCACCCAGTCGCTTGCGCTCGAGCTCGCGTCGAAAGGCATCCGCGTAAACGCCGTATGCCCCGGCATCATCGTCGACACGGCCATGCGCGAAGCCTCCGACGAGGTGAGCAAGCTGCAGGGGCTGCCGCTCGCCGCCGACCGGGTCGGGACGGTTCCGCTCGGAAGGCTCGGATTGCCGGAGGACGTATCGCGCCTCGTGGCGTTCCTCGTTTCCGACGAGTCCGACTACATGACGGGGCAGGCAGTGAATGTCACCGGAGGTCTCTGGACCAACTGAATTCGTACCGGATCCATATAGAACCCGAGGAAGGAGGCATCAAATGAGCCGTTTCAAAGACTTTACGCCGGCGGGCGTTATTCCCGCCACGCTGCTGTCGCTCAACGAGGATCTTTCGATCGACGAGCGCGAGACCCGCAAGCATCTGCGGGATTGCGCGCTGGTGGATGGCGTGGCCGCGGTGACCGTCAACGGTCACGCTTCGGAGGTGCACGCCTGCACCTTCGAAGAGCAGGAGCGCATACTTCACACATCACTTGAGGAAGTCGGCGACCGCGTGCCGCTCGTCAACGGCGTCTATGCCGACGGCAGCATGGAGGCGGCGCGGATCGCGGCGATGGCCGACAGCGCCGGTGCTTCCGCACTGTTGGTCTTTCCGCCGCAGAGCATGACGATGGGGGGACATCTGCGCCCCGAGATGGCGGTGGAGCATTATCGGCGCATCGCCGACGTGACCGACCTGCCGATTATCGCCTTCAACTATCCCGCAACGAGCGGCCTCGGGTATCCCTTCGAGACGATGCTGCGCCTTTTCGAGGAGATACCGTCGATCAAGGCGATCAAGGACTGGTCCAACGACGCGATGACGCACGAGAAGTTCATTCGCACGTTCCAGAACCTGCCTCGTCCGATCAACGTCCTGACCACGCACAGCTCGTGGCTCATGGCGTCCTTGACGATGGGCGCCAACGGCCTGCTTTCGGGCGCCGGCAGCGTAATCGCGGATCTTCAGGTCGCCCTCTTCCGTGCCGTGAAGGCGGGGGACCTCGCCGGCGCGCAAGCGCTCAACGACCGCATTTATCCGCTGGCGCAGGCCTTCTACGCGCCACCCTTCCTCGACATGCACAACCGCATGAAGGAAATGCTGGTCATGCTGGGGCGCCTCGAAAAGGCGTATGTCCGCCCGCCTCTCATGAAACTATCCGACGACGAACTCGCGCGCTTGCGCAACGCCATCGAGATGTCGGGCATAACTTCGGAAGGCAGCTTCGCGCGCGCAGCCGAATAGCGGATGCTTGAAGAACGACACACGGCTTCGCTGCCGGTTGCAACCACCGAGGAGCGGGAGGGCCTCCCGCTCCTCCTCACGCCGATGAATATCGGCAACGTACGAGTGCGCAACCGCATCGTCATGCCGTCCATGACCACCCGCGCGGCGGATGGCGAAGGCTACGTCACCGACGACGTGCTGGCCTACTACGCCGCACGGGCCGAGGGTGGTGTAGGACTGGTAACCATCGAGATGTCGTCACCGGAAAAGGTCGGGCGGCATCGACGCTTCGAGCTCGGCCTCTACGACGACCGCTTCCTGCCCGGCTTGAGCAAGCTCGCGGACATGCTCCATGAGCACGGCGCCAGCGTTTCGATCCAGCTTGGTCATGGCGGCGGGCATACGCGCGCCGAAGTTGCCGGCGAGACGCCTATAGCGCCGTCTGCCATCCCGCACTTGGTCCAGGAAGGCGACACGGAGACGGTGATCCCCGAGGAGATGACGCCTGAACGCATAGAGCAGACAGTGGAGGCTTTCGTTGCCGCGGCTGATCGCGCACGCAGGGCCGGCATCGATATGGTCGAGATCCACGCCGCGCATGGCTACCTTATCTCGCAGTTTCTCACGCCGGCCGAAAACCAGCGCACCGACCGGTATGGCGGGTCGCTGGAGAACCGTGCCCGGTTCGGGCTCGAGATCGTGCGCCGCATCAAGAGCAGCATGCCGGACCTGCCAGTCATCTTCCGCCTCAACGGCGACGATTTCTTCCCTAGCGGCATGCCGTTTCCGGAGGCTGAGCAGGTCGCGGTCTGGAGCGTGGAGGCCGGCGCCGACGCGGTGCACCTGACGGGCGGGCATTACCGCTCCCTTCCCAGCGCAGCGATCATGATACCGCCGATGGCGGAGCCGGAGGCGACCTTCCTGCGCTTTGCTTCCGCGGTGCGCCGAAGGGTCGACGTGCCTGTGATCGCAGTTGGCAGGCTGGGCGATCCGCTCCAGGCGGCACGCGCTGTCGAAGAAGGCCATGCCGATTTCGTCGCTCTCGGGCGCCCCCTTCTCGCAGATCCGGAGTGGGTCAGGAAGGTTCGCGACGGCCGCCCGGTGCGCATGTGCATCGCGTGCAACACTTGCGTCGATGGCATGCGTGAAGGCTCACGCCTGCATTGCCTGGTCAATCCGGCGACGGGTCGCGAACGCCGTTTGCCCAATCTCGAAGCATACCAGCGGCCGCGCCTCGAAGGGCGCCGGGTAGCGGTGGTTGGCGCCGGCCCCGCCGGCATGAGTTATGCGGCGCTGGCTGCGCGCGGCAACGAAGTCACCGTCTTCGAGCGCAATCCACGGCCTGGAGGAGCCTTTCTGCTTGCTGCGCTGGCGCCGAAGTTCCAGGGCGTCGACGCTGATGCCGCTTCGATGCAGAAATTCATTTCGAACCTCGAGGCCGCGTGCCGCCAAGCGGGCGTCGTGTTTCGTTTCTCCACGGACGTTCTGCTTCGTCCCGAACTGCTGGACGAATTCGACGAGGTGGTCCTCGCGACTGGCGCGAACTATCCGCGCGGGAGCGGCTGGCTTCCTCCGCTTCTGCTGCGCAGTGGCGTGCTGCGATTGCCCGGCTTGCGGCGGCTTGCGGTGTCGCCCGCGTTGCGCAGGTGGTTCTACTATCGCGCAAGACGCCCGGACCGTCGTCTTTGCGCCCATCTTGCCGGCGGCGGTCGCAGGATCACGCTGATCGGCGATGCAAAGGTCACGGGCAAGACGCCGGAGGCTATCCTCTCCGCCTTCGAGGCGGCGCTGGCCGAAGAGCCGGTAGGGCAGGTGGGAAAAGGGCCGCGATAAAGTAATATTCGTCGAATCTGAATCCAACTTGGCTTACGGACTGGGCCAGACAGACTCGGCAATACGATAGCAGCAGGAGCGGACCGTGCGCGATCAGATCAAGCAGAAGAGTACCGAGATGCTGATCCGGTACGGCTATCGTGGATTGAGATTTCAGCAGATCGCGGACGCGTTGGGAATTACCCGCAGCAACATCCACTATCACTTCGGTAGCAAGCATGCGCTCGCCGAGGAGGTGGTGCTGGACTACACGACCGTCACGCTGACAATGTTCGAAGCGGTTTGGGATGCGCCCGACACATCATTCCAGACCAAGATCACCCAAACCAAGGATCTCAACCTCAGGCGGTACCTGGCCTTCAATCCCGAGGGCGTTTCCGGGAACCCGTGGAGCCTGATCGCCCGCATGCGCGCCGAACGCGAGGTTCTCAGCCAACGTTCGCGCACGGCGCTGACGGACTTCGGCAAGGGGCTGGAGCGCTGCATGACCCGCGGCGTGAGGATGGCGATCGAGCGTGGCGAACTGCGCGCCGACGCGCCGGTCGCCGACATCGTGCTCCAGCTTGTTTCCATTGCGAATTCGGCCGGCCCGATCACGCAGGACGCCGATGGCTTCGAGCGTCTCGAGCATCTTTACATGGCCGTCGCCCGCATCGTTCAGCATGCCTATGGTGCACCGGGCCTGGCGCCCGAGGCGATGACAGGCCTGGAAGTTTCGCCGGCGAACCGATCAAAGGCGGCTCGCGCGCAGCAGCGCCGAGGCAAGCAGGCCGCGCGGTCGAATTGAGAGTCAGCCTTGGAAGCCGATTGGCAGGTGCAGCGCCTGACATTTCTCCGCTTCGCCCGCCAAGGCTCGGATGGTCGTGGCAAAGCCGTTGACGGTCACGACCTCTTTTGACTGAGAGCGACGGCGAGGATGATGATTCCTCCGCGGGATATGAGCTGCTGGCTGTATTCGAGACCCATCAGGATCAGCCTGTTGTTGATGACGCCGATCATCAACGCACCGAAGATCGAGCCGATCACGGTTCCCCGTCCGCCAAAAAGAGCGGTCCCGCCAAGGACGGCCGCCGCAATCACCGAAAGCTCGTCGCCTTCGCCCAGCTGGAACCGCCCCGATTGCAGGCGCCCGGCATAGAGCATGCCCGCCAGCGCGGCTGTCATCGATGAGATGACCAGCACGGCCATCTTTATCCTCGCCGTGCGGATGCCGGTATATCTTGCTGCCTCGGCGTTGCCGCCGACCGCCAGTATCCTGCGGCCGAACTTGGTGTGCCGCAGCGTGACGTGTCCGATGGCGCCTGCCACGATCATCCACAGAAGCAGGCTCGGAATCGGACCAAGATTGCCGCTGCCGAAGAAGCTCGCATAATTGTCATTCAGGACGGGGATTGCGGCGGTATCCGAGATCCGCATCGCGGCGCCGCGTGCGATTCCCATCATCGCGAGCGTAGTCAGGAATGTCGGGATCAACAGACGCGTGGACAGGACGCCATTCACCAGCCCCACGACCAGCCACGATGCCAAGGCCGAGGCCACCTGCTGACAGGGCCATCGCCGTGGTGACCGAGGCCAGTCCGGCTACGGCTCCCACGGACAGGTCGATCTCGCCCGACGACAGGACCAGGGTCATGGCCACCGCCATCACTTCGATCACGGCGGTCTGTCGAGCGATGTTCAGGACGTTGTTCGGATCGAGGAACCCCCGATCGTGCAGGGTCGCCGCAAAGAACACGAAGACCACGGCAAAGCCGATATAGATGATGTTCTGGCGCCAGGTTTGCTTGAAATAGCTCCAGAGTTTTTCAACAGATCCATGCGTAGATCGCGCCTCAGCCATGCCGCTTCCTTGTTGCAGGAGCAACTGCAGCTTCTGCTCGGCCTGCAGTTCCGATTGAGGATCTTGATCGCCCGCCATCAACTGCCTGGCGTCGAAAGTCTGAACGATTTCACCGCGCGCCATCACGCAGATGCGGTCGCTGACGGCCAGGAGTTCTGCAAGCTCGGACGAGATGAAGATGATCGATTTGCCTTCCGACGCCAGTTCGCGGACCAGGCGCAAGATTTCGCCCTTCGAGCCGATATCGATGCCCGCGGTCGCTTCATCCATGATGAGGATGTCAGGCGCGGTTGCCAGCCACTTGCCGATCACGACCTTCTGTTGATTGCCACCCGACAGGGTGTTCACGGCGGAGTCCGGGCTTTGGGTCTTGATGCCCATGCGGGAGATGGTGTCCCGCACGATCTGCCTTCCAGTCCGGCCGCTGATGAAGGCGGACGCGCCGAGCCTGCCGAGAACCGGCAGCTCGATTTTGTGGGCCACGCTGTGCTGGAGGACCAGTCCCTGACGTCGGCGGTCCTCCGGCACGAGCGCCATTCCGGCGGCCATCGCAACCTGGGGTGACGTGATCCGAAAGGGCTCGTTTCGGAGGAGGATCTCGCCGGCTCCGACGGGTTCCAGGCCGAAGAGCATGCGCGCCAGGCGGCTTCTGCCCGATCCCAGCAAGCCGGCGATGCCCAGGACCTCGCCTTGATGAAGGGCGAAGCTCGCGCCGGCACCCGTGCCTTCGCTGCGCAGGTTCCTGACCTCCAGGACGACATCCTCGCTGCTGGTCGAGGCCGTCGCATATTCGAGCAGGTCGCGGGTCGCCTTGCCCATGATGTCCGCGATCAGCGTGGTCAGCGTGTAGTCGGCGATCGGTCTTGTATCGATATGACGTCCGTCGCGGAGCACCGTGGCGCGATCGGCCAACTGGAAGATTTCGTCCATGCGGTGCGACACGTAGATTATGGCTTTGCCCTCGCTTCGCAGGCGTCGCACCAGGCCAAACAATATCTCCACCTCGGTGGCGGTGAGCGCCGACGTCGGTTCGTTTAGAACCAGTATGCGTGCGTCCTGGGAAAGCGCTTTGGCGATCTCGGCCAGTTGCTGCTGGCCGGTCGACAGTTCGCCGACAAGCGCCGCGGGGTCGATCTCGACGCCCATGTCGCGAAAGATGTCCAGGCTGCGTTCCCGCATCGCACGTTCGTCGATCAGCCCGGTTCGCCCGAAGGGTTCGTTGTTGAGGAACACGTTCTGGGCAACTGTCAGAGTCGGGACCAGGCTCATCTCCTGAAAGATCATTCCGATCCCGTGCTCGCGGGCCGCCTTCGCCGTCAGGGAAGGAAACGAGCTGCCGTCGACGATGATCTCGCCACTGTCGGGCGCAAGCACCCCGCGCAGGATTTTCAGGATCGTCGATTTGCCGGCGCCGTTCTCGCCCAGGAGCGCATGGATTTCGCCGAACTGCGCGGAGAAATTCACCTCGCGCAGCGCGTGAACGCCGCCGAAGCGCTTCGAGATGGCGCGCATCTCGACGGCGATGTTGCCGTTGGCCCCTGCGTTCATGCGACGTCTACCCAGGCTCCCGCTTCGGCCGATTTGGCGATCGCATCGGCGATGAGAGAAATCCGGTAGCCGTCCTCGAAATTGGGCGAGGGCTGCTCTCCCGACACGATCGCTTTCATCAGGTCGTAGCACTCGATGATCTTGGTGTCGCCGTATCCGATGCCAAGCGCCGGGATCGGCCACAGACCGTCACCATAGGGATGAGGTGCCCCTGTATAGATCGTCCGGAAACCCCTTGTGTCCTCCGGGTCGTCGGCAAACATCGCCTGAAGCTCGTCTCGGCGTTCGTAGTTGAAAGCGAGAGAGCCTTTCGAGCCGTGAATTTCGAAGGTCAGGAAGTTGTTGCGGCCATATGCGTTTCTCGTCGCCTCGAGCGACCCTACCGCGCCATTCGCGAATTTCAGCATCGTCATGACCTCGTCGTCGACATCGACGGGTCCGCGCACCGCATCCCTGTTGCCGCCGCCAACGCCCACCTTGTCGACGGTGCCGGACTGTTTGGGCCGGGTGGGGATGTAGGTCTTCACCAAAGCGTTGACGGAGGCGACATCTCCCACGAGGTAGCGCGCGAAGTCGAGCGCGTGGGTTGCGATATCGCCGATGGCGCCGGATCCGGCGACCGATTTCTGAAACCGCCACGACAGGGGCGAGTCCGGATTGGCGGACCAATCCTGCAGATAGGTGCCGCGAAAATTGAGCACCTCGCCGATGCGTCCGTCCTCGATGAATTTGCGCGCCAGAGCGACCGCCGGTGTTCGGCGGTAGTTGAATGCCACCATGTGGATGGAGCCGGACCCCGCCACCGCATCCAGCATTGTCTTTGCTTCCGCGGCCGTTCGCGCCAATGGCTTCTCGCAGATGATGTGCTTTCCGGCGCGGGCGGCGGCGATGGCGATTTCGGCGTGGCTGTCATTGGGTGTGCAGATATCGATGATATCGACATCGTCACGCTCGACCACCGCACGCCAGTTGGTCGCCGATTCGTCGAAACCGAACCTTCGCTGCGCGTCCTGGGCGGCTTCTTCGGTCAGGTCCACGACCACTTTCCGTCTCGGCAGGGCCGGCGCCGGCCAAAAATACATGGGCATCGCGGCGTAGGCCAAAGCATGGGCCTTCCCCATGAACCCGCCACCGATCATCGCCACATTCAGCGTTCGCATATCGTCACCAGTCTGAATTCATGAGGAAGGGGGGCGGAGGCAGGACGAACTGCCTCCGCGGCGCTCGGGAGGCGCTGTAGTCAGTTCAGGCTATCGCGCACGGTCGCGGGCGCATCGGCGTGGTAGACCTGCTGCCATGCCTCGAGAAGGTTCGCCTTTTCCACCGGCAGGGCAGGCAGAGCCACGTAAGCGGGCGCTTCCTTGCCAAGCAGGCCATTGCCAGCCAGCATGGCTTCGGTCACCCCTTATCGAACGGGCGCTGCGCGCCAAGTCCCTTCACATAGCCGCCGCGGGCCATGTCGATGGCGACGTTCTCGCCCAGGTCGACGGTCGTGATGACGAGATCGTCGCGTCCGAGCGAGCGGGCGGCCGAGATCACGCCTTCGGCCGGAACGTCCCAGACGGCCCAGATCCCCTGGAGGTCGGGATTGCTGACCATCATCGCCGAGGCGACCTTTTCGGCATCTCCGGTGAAATCAGGCCCGCCGATGCCCTGCTCGGCGACGATCTCGATGTCGGGATAGTTCTCGGTGATCGTCGCCTTGAACGCGTCGTAACGCTGCCGCGTCACGAAGAAATCGGCGGCATGGAACACAAGGCCGATCTTGCCGCCTTGATCCAGCGCCTTCGCCATCAGATGAGCTGCCGCCACGCCGTTTCCGTAATTGTCGGCCGATACGGCGCTGATGTAGTCCTTTCCGGCCTCGAAGCCGCTTGGAACATTGTCCATGAAGACGAGCTTCACGCCCGCCGTCACCGCCTGGCGATAGGCGTTCGCCGTCGCCGACGGATCGGTGGGTATCGAGACGATAATGTCGGGATTTTGCGCGAGTATCGTCTCGATGTCGGAAACCTGCTTGGCCGGATTGAAGTTGGCATCGGTAACGGCAATGACTTCGACGCCCATCTTGCCGAACTGATCCCGCAGCCCGTCGATCTGAGCCTGGGACCAGTCATTCCCGCCATAGTGCATGACGATGGCCGCCGTGGCCTCGAGGCCCTGTATCTGTGCGATTTCTTCCTCGGACAGGCTGATTTCCGAGGCGGAAACCGGTTCTTCGCCATTGGGACCGGTGCTGAGCGTTTGCTGCGACAAGGCCGTCAGTGCTTCGTCCGGCGATTGGGCCAATGCGGTGCCTGCAAAACCGCAGGCAAGGATGGCAGCAAGTGCAGTGTGAGCTATGGTTCTCATTCTTTCCTCCCTGTTATTTCAGTTCGACCCGGCAAGAGCTCCTAGCCGAGTGCCTTGGTCAGAAAGCGGTGACTTCGCCGCGCGCCGTCCAGCGGATCTGGCCAGGCGTCGAGTTCGTTGGTGATCCACCCGGAAAAGCCCATAGTCTTCAGTTCCTTGACCACCGCCTCGTTGTCGAGGTCGCCCTCGTCGAGCGGCGTGAAGGCGAAAGGCTCCTTCCTCAGACCTTTGAGGTGGACATAGGTGATCCGGTCCCGGTGCTCGCGCACCATCGCGGCAGGGTGGCCGCCCGCGGCCGCCAGATGCGCCGTGTCCGGGCAGAAGCGGATCCCCGTCAGCTTGAAGACTTCGCGCACAGCATCCGGGCCCTCCACGAGTGTGGTCAGGTGCGGATGGTAGTGAGCACTCAGCCCTGCTGCCGAGGCAATCTTGTCGACCTTGTCGAGCGTCGCCGCCAGGCGCTTCAGGTCGTCCGGTCGGCTGCCGCCGGCACGCTTGGCTCCCCCGCCAACGACCAGATGCTCGGCGCCCAGCTCCGCGCCGGCTTCCGCAGCCAGGCGAACGCGGTGCAACTCCTCCTCGAGGATGTCGTCGAAAATGAAGTTGCCACCTGAATATGCAGCCACGAGCGCAAGACCCGCGTCGGCCAGGATGGCCCGCAATTCGCCATAACGGCCGCGGTAATCGACGAGATTTCCGTCGAACATCTCGATACGGCTGTAGCCGGCGGCCGCTATGTCCGTGGCGGCTTTCCGCATGTCCCCAAAGGTTCGGTAGAAGAGCTGAGCTGCCGATGTGACGCCGACAGCCTCGCCGCCGAGGGGCCCCCAGCGCATCCGCTGGTCACGCGCAATCTGAAGATCCTCACGTCGCAGATGGGAGGCACTTCGGGTCTCGTTGGCGCTGCTCATGTCGTGACAGAGGAGATTTTCGCACCACGGTTTCTGCAGGGCTGGATCCTCAACGGTTCGCCCTTGCACCATCCGGAGTTCGCGGATCTGCTCGATCTGGCGCGTTCCACCATCGCCGTTCCCTCGAAGGGCAGGGTGGCACCCCCGCTCGAGCGTCGCCCCGCGGCGGGATCGATGGCGGAAAAGTGAACGTCCAGCCGGAGGCAGGCCCGGTCCTGGTCAAGCGACGTGAGGAGGAAAGACGTCGATGTCGATATCCGGGCTAGGCCCGCATGGGGAACGAGCGGCTCCCGCTGACCAGCTGGCGCTATCGGAAGCCGGGGCGCAAACGGCGCGGCTCCGCCGCTTCTCGGTGGCCCTTGTGATTCATACCACCCAGAGCGACTGGTCCCGGCAGAACATTGCCGGGATTGTCACGAGCCTCGGGCGCTATTCCGCTGCCCTGGTGGAGATCGTCGATTGCGCCTTCGACGTGGATCGCCAGCTGGCTGCGCTGGAACGGTTGGCGAAAGACAACACCATCGATGCCGTTATCTCCATACCAATCGGAAATGCCGGCGTGGCCAATGCCCATATGGGACTGGCAAAAGCCGGCAAGACGCTGGTGCTGCTGGACAACGCGCCCATAGGCATGCTTCCGCGAACCGACTATGCGAGCGTCGAATCGGCCGACAATTTCGGACTCGGCAAGATCGCGGCAGAACTGCTGGCGCCACACATTCCGCAGCAAGGCATGGTCGGCGTCCTGGGTTACGGCGTGGAGTTCTTCGCGACGCATGAGCGCGAACTCGCGTTTCAAAAATGGTTCGCGACATTTCGACAGGATGTCCGAATAGAACGCGCGAAGTTCGTTCAGCCGGAACGCGCCGGCGCCACCGTGACGTCACTCGTTGAGCAATACCCGGACGTCAGCGGTATTTTCTGCGTCTGGGACGTCCCCGCGATGGCCGCTGTCGAGCAATTGCGCAAGCAAGGCCTGTCGCTTCCGATGACGACGGTGGATCTGGGGCATGAAGTGGCCGAGGAAATGGCGCGTGGCGGCATGATTCGAGGAATTGCCGCCCAGCAGCCTTACGATCAGGGCTCGGCCGCGGCGATCGCCACCCTGTGTGCCCTGACGGGACAGAAGCCCCCGCCATGGATGGCAATGGCCGGCCTCCCGGTCACTGCGGAAAACGTCGTCGAGGCGTTCCAGGTGGTGTGGCACGCTCCGGCGACGCCAAGCCTGATCGCCTCGAGAAGCGGAAACGAGCGCAAGATCACCCCTGAGGTATCGCTATAGGCTGACACGTCTTGGCCGAACGGGTCCAGGCATCCAGCGCGCGCAGGTTTCGCACTGCATCGTCGGCCGAGGTCGGAAGGGGGCTGCCTTCAAAAATCGAGTCCGCGAAGGCTTCCACCATCAATTTGCAGGCGGAACAACCTTCCACAGGGCGCAAGACAGATATTGCGTACTATCCAGATAGTATGTATCTAGTGGATATGAGCGTGTGCTCGCATTCTAATGTGGAGGAATCGGAGATGGATCGAGGGAGCTATGAAGCCTATCGGGAGAATTTGCGGCGTCTCGCGGTCAGCAGTATCGAGCCGCATGCTGCGGCACTTGACAGAGAAGCGCGGTTTCCGGACGCCTCCCTCGACGCATTCAAGGAACTCGGACTCGTTTCGCTGGCCTTTTCGGAAGAGAATGGCGGGCAGGGCGGCGATGTCCTTTCGCAGGTCATAGCGCTTGAGGAACTCGCCCGCGTTTGCGCTACCTCCTCGCTGACGCTGATGGTCATTTGGGCAGGTCTCGTTCCGGTGGCCAAACATGGCTCACAGAAGCTGCGCGACGAGGTTATACGTCCGGCAATGGCGGGCGGCACCGTCGCCTCGATTTGCCTGACCGAGCCGGCTGGCGGCTCGAACCTCTTTGGTCTCAAGACGAGAGCCGAGAAGATCGGCAACGAATGGGTACTGAACGGCCAGAAGCGCTACATCACCAACGCCACGCGTTCGGACTGGTATACGGTGCTCGCACGCACCGGCGAAAAGACGCTGGGACTGTTCTCCGTCCATAAGGACGATCCCGGTATTTCCTTCGGCAAGCGCGAGTCCAAGATGGGCATCAAGGGAAGCCCGACCGCGGATGTCATCTTCGACAACTGCCGCATCCCCGAGCACCGCGTCGTCGGCGAGCAGGACAAGGGCTATGAATACATTACCGAATCGCTGACATGGACCCGTGCTCTGATCGGGGGCCAAGCGCTCGGCATTGCGCAGGGTGCAATGGACCAGGCGGTGAAATACACATCCGAACGCGAACAGTTCGGCGAGACGATATCCCGCTTTCAGATGATCCGAGGAAAGATCGCGGACATGGCGACCGATATCGAGGCCGGCCGTGCGCTGCTCTACCGTGCCGCTGAGGCGATCGACAACCGCGAGGCGGATGCACGCGCGCTCGGCTCGATGGCAAAGCTCTTCTGCAGCGACGCGGCGATGCGCGTGACGACCGAGGCCGTGCAGCTGCATGGCGGCGCCGGCTATCTGTCGGACTTCCCCGTCGAACGCATGATGCGCGACGCAAAGATTACCCAGATCTACGAGGGCGTGAACGAGATCCAGCGCCTGATCATCGCCAAGCATGTCTATGACCGGGCGGAGAACCGCTGATGAGCCTCATCACATACCTCACGCGCATTCAGTTCGAATCTGGCGCGATCAAGCTTCTCCGTGACGAGTTGAAGCTCCTCGGAGTTTCCCGACCGCTGATCGTCACCGACAGGGGAATTGTGGATGCCGGTCTTATCGAGCGGGTTCTCGAAGGCGCTGGCCTGGGGCGAGACGTAGCCGTCTATGACGGTACGCTCGAAAACCCTGACGAGACCAGCGTCATCGATGCGCGCGACAAGTTCCGTCAGGAAGGATGCGATTCGATCGTTGCAGTTGGCGGCGGCTCGTCGCTCGACCTTGCCAAAGCCGTCTCTCTTCTTGCCACCCACGCCGAACCGCTGGAACAGTATGCCGCGATCCTGGGCGGTATTGCCAAGATCACGTCGAACAAGTCGCCCGTCATCGCGGTTCCGACCACTTCCGGCACGGGAAGCGAGGTGGGGCGTGCTGCGCTGATCACCCTGGATGATGGTCGCAAGCTCGGCTTCATTTCTCCGCACATGATCCCGGAAGTCGCAATCTGCGATCCGGAGCTTACCCTTGGCCTGCCGCCCTACATCACTGCGGCGACCGGCATGGACGCTGTGACGCACTGCATCGAAACCTATCTCAGTCCGCGCGACAACCCGCCGGCCGAAGCGATCGCACTCGACGGGCTCGGGCGCGCCATGCGCTTCCTGCGTCGGGCGTTCCGTGATGGCCGGGATCTGGAGGCGCGCGAGCAGATGATGATGGCCTCGCTGGAAGGTGGCATGACCTTCCAGAAGGGTCTCGGTGCGGTCCATGGCATGTCGCACGCGCTGGGCGGCCTCAAGACCTTGCGCCTGCACCACGGGACGCTCAATGCCGTGATCCTTCCTTCGGTTCTGCGCTTCAACGAGACGTACGCCGAGGAGAAGTACAAGGTGCTGCGTAGGGTTATGGACCTTCCCGAGGGTGCGGACCTTGCTCAAGCGATCGCCGAGCTTTCATCGGATCTCGGCCTGCCGGCAAGCCTGTCCCAGATGGGGGTTCCCGCAGACAGCATCCCGCTCCTGGTCAAGCGGGCGATGGTCGACCATTCCACGGCAACCAACGCACGGCCCCTTACGGAGGACGATTACGACATGCTCTTCCAGCAAGCGATGGCAGCTTAACGTGAGCAGCGCAAACGACAACGCCGTAAAGAGCGGCGGCGGCCTTCAAGGCATCAAGATCCTCGATCTGTCGCGACTGGCTCCGGGGCCGTACTGCACCATGTTGCTGGCGGACATGGGAGCCGAGGTCACGATCGTCGGCGGCGGGGAGGGCAGTCTTCCCATTCCGGCGCTGTCTCGCGGGAAGAGGCTGATAAGCCTGGATCTGAAGAGCGAGGCGGGCAGGAAGGCTTTCCTCCGGCTCGCCGAAAGCGCGGATGTCGTGGTCGAGGGCTACAGGCCGGGCGTAACGGCACGGCTCGGGATCGACTACGAAACGTTGAAGGCGATCAATCCCCGGCTGATCTACTGTTCGCTGACCGGTTACGGCCAGTCTGGACCTTTGTCGCAGGAGGCGGGCCACGACATCAACTATGTCTCTCTGTCCGGGGCGCTGGGCGCCTTCGGCCCGGCCAATGACGTGCCGAATTTCCCGCTGAACTTGCTTGCAGACTTCGCTGGAGGCAGCCTCTTTGCCACGATCGGCATTCTTTCCGCGCTCTACAGCCGTGAGCGTGTCGGGGAAGGGCAGTATATTGATGCCGCCATGGTCGACGGGTGTCTGTCGCTCATGGCAATGCATTTCCCGGATTGGGGAAAGCCGGTGCTCGCCTCGCGCGGCGACGGCCTGGTCGCGGGAACCGCGCCCTATTATCGCTGCTACGCCTGCGCCGACGGAAAACACATCTCGGTGGGCGCGCTGGAGCCGCGATTCTTCCAGAACCTGTGGACCGGGCTCGGCTTCGTCGATGCGCCGCCGCAGCATCTCGACAGGTCGACCTGGCCGGCGATGACGAAGCTTTTCGAGAAGACCTTTCTGACGCATGATCGGGACGAATGGGTCGAGAGGTTCGCTGGAAAGGATGCCTGTCTCACGCCCGTACTCGATCCCGAGGAGGCGCTTGCGCATCCGCACAATCGAATGCGGCATCCGGACTTCGGAAAGGAGGACGCGGTGAAGGCGCCGCTGATGCGTGCGAATGCCGGGCGTTCGTCCGGTATCGACATGACGGACCGGACCGAGGAGGTGCTTCGCGAGGCCGGACTTGACGCCGAGGAGATCGCAAGCGCGAAATCGTCCGCCATGGCGATCGCAGGTCTCGCCTGGCCGCCACTCTAGCATGTCGCTTTCAAGATACCGGACCAGTGGTATTGGGGCCTCATGTTTTCTAGTCTATTCGAAAACCCGAAGCCGTCCGAATCCGTCGGTCGGACGAACGTTCCGGAATTTCAATCATGGCAAGAACAACTGTGGCAAAGGTGAACAAGAAGGCGCTCCTGCGTGAGGAGAGTATCCATCGTCTCACCCAGGCCGCCTTCCGACTGATCGTCGACAAGGGCTATCAAGCGTGCACGTTGCAGGAGATCGCAGACGCGGCGGGTTTGACGAAAGGTGCGATCTTCTTCTACTTCGAGAGCAAGGAAAACCTTCTCCTTCGTCTCGTCGACATCGCCGAAACCGATATGGTCGATCCGCTCATCAAGTTCCTTGACGAACTCGACCAGCCGGCGCCGGAGAAAATTGCCTCGTTCTTCCGTTTCACCTCCAAGCAGGGAATCGAGCGGCCGCACGAACTGCTTTGCCTCATCAAGATGTCGATCGAAAGCCGTAGCGGAACGGAGATTGTCGATCGACGCATTGCGGAGATCTATCAGCGAATCTACGAGACGCTCGAACGCATAACCCATCAGGGCAAGGCGCGCGGCGAACTGCCCTCCGATCTTCCGACCAAAGAGTTCGCCATGCTGGTTGTCGCCACCCATGACGGGATGATGCTTGAGTGGCACCGCCGCGGCGGCAAGATCGACGGGCGGGTCTTCGTACGGACCGTTTGGCAGACCTTCCTGCGCGGCATTCTCGTCAAGGCCGCCTGATCCTTGGTCGGCCCGCGGGTCAGGCTTCGGCTTTGGAGGCTCTTGCTTCCGAGATGAGTTCGCGAAGGCGGATTCCCGCTTTCTGTCGGTCCCAGGTCGCCTCGCCGATACCGGCATCCCTCAATTCACGCTTTCGCAGCTTGTTGGTCGGCGTTCTCGGCAAGCTCGGCATTATCTCGATGTATCGAGGCACCATGAAGTGGGGGAGGCGGGCTGCGAGATGGGCGAGGATGGCGGCCGGTTCGAGGGTTTCGGCCGTGCCGATGCAAAGTTTGATGTCGTCGTCGCCTTCCATGCCTGAAGGAACACCGACTGCGGCTGCCTCGCGAACGCCCGGGTAATCCAGCACCGCGACCTCGATATCGAAAGAGGAAATGTTCTCGGCCCGGCGTCGTATGCGTTCTTTGATCCTGTCGACGATGAAGATATTGCCATCAGCGTCGCGCCAGGCAGCGTCGCCGGTGTGGAACCAGAGATTGCGCCACGCAGCGAGCGTCTCCTGGGGCATGCCCATATATTGCGACATCATGGTCCAGGGGTAGCGAGGACGCACCACGATTTCGCCCACGGCTCCCTGGTCGAGTTCTCCGTCGGTCTCCGGGTCGACGATCTTCACATCGTACCAGTCGTCCATCGGCTTGCCGCACGACCCAAGGGGGCGGTCCCCTTCATATGGCGTCCAGCACGGGCAGGCGACCTCGGTCATGCCCCACATCTCGATGCCGCGCAGTCCGAAACGCCTCTCGAAGGCGTGGCCGATCGTCTTGGGAAGCGGGCAGCACATGAGCCGATGCAAGGCGTGATCTCGATCGAATGGGGTCTGCGCCGTGGCGTGGATCATCTCGATCATCGGTCCATGCGCGATGCTGAGCGTGATCGCGTTGTCGCGAATGACGCCGAGCCAACGTTCGGCGTCGAAACGCTTGTCGAGCACGAGCCGGGCGCCCACCGCAAAGGACGCCAGGACGCCCATGAACTTGCCCGCGATATGATTGAGGGGATGAACGCAATAGTAGACGTCGTCCTCGGTGAACCGGGTATTGACGATCACCTGATGTGCGAGGACGCAGACCTGCGCATTGGGCATCATGACGCCCTTGGAAGGCCCCGTCGTGCCTGAAGTGAACATGACCGAGGCCACATCCGATGGCTTCACGACCCGTTCAGGAAGCGCGGCATCGGGCATGGCCACGATGTCGGCATAGACATGGAAATCGACGCCGGGGAACGATGGTTGCGCGGTCAAACCATCACCGCCGACCACGACCACGTGACGGAGAAACGGGAGTTCGGCGGCGATCTCCGCCATTTGCGGAAGTAACGCGGAATCGGCCAGAACAACGGCGGGCCTTGCGACGGTCAGCACATGGCGTAGCAGATCCCCGCGGTAGTCCGCGTTGATCGTGACATCGACTGCCCCGATCAAGCTCGCTGCCATCCAGCCGTGCAGGGCAGGGATGCCGTTGGGGCAGAATACCGCGACCGTGTCGCCGACCTCCACGCCCTGTTCCAGGAGAAATCGCGAGAGGCTGGCTGCTCTCCCGATGAAGGTGCCGTAGCTTTCGGCAGGGCCGTTGACTTCCGCCACGAATTGCCGGCCGGCACTTTCCGCAAGCCGCCTCTCCGCAATGTTGCGGATTGTCCAGGTGTCCCGCGGACCGAGCGGCATTGCCGAGCGCATCCCTGTCATCAATTCCTCCCGATCTGTTCAGTCGTCCTGGCCGTCAGCCACATCGCTTCCATACCAGGTTCCTCCGTGGCTGCAGAATGTGGTTGCAAAGCAGCTTGATGTAACATACCATCCGGATAGTATTATTGGAAGTGGAGAGTTGGATGGACCGTCCGGCCAAATCGCAGACTGCTGACTCCGCAACGCAGAAAGGGGCGCTCGAGGGCATCAAGGTGCTCGAACTGGGCATGGTCATGCAGGTTCCGCTGGCTGGACAGATGCTCGGCGACTACGGCGCGAACGTCATCAAGGTGGAGAGGTTGGCGCCGGGCGAAATCCTCAGGACGCTCGACCCCATCGCCAACAAGAAGGGCGGGATGAGTTGCTACTACGCCGCGCTCGGCCGCAACAAGCGAACACTTTCCCTCGACTTCAAATCGCCTGAGGGGCGCGACGCGCTGCTGAAGCTGATCGACGACGCAGATGTCCTTCTGCACAATTTCCGGCCCGGCGTGATGGAGCGCCTGGGCTTCGGTTTCGAGGAGCTCGAAAAGCGAAATCCTCGGCTGATTTACGCTGCCGGCTACGCCTTCGGTGAATCGGGGCCCATGGCCAGGATGCCAGGGCAGGACATGCTGGCGCAGGCCTATAGCGGCCTTGCCCGGAGCGGTATCGCCGACGATCAGCCGCCCGTGCTGAGCAACACGCCGACGATCGACTACATGACCGCGCTCTCGCTGACGCAAGGCATCATGGCCGCGCTGATCGAGCGACAGAGTTCCGGTCGGGGGCAGAAGGTGACGACGTCGCTGCTCGACGTGTCACTTGCCGTGCAGGTGCTCGAAGTTTCGAGCATAAGCATGCATGGCCAGCGCACGAGCTGGATCAAGCAGTCGATGATGTTCCAAACGCTGGACGGATGGCTGCTGGTCCTGACGCTCTTCCGGGACAATCCGCTCCAAAGCATGTGCAAGGCGTTCGAAGTGCCCGATTTCAGCGATCAGCCGCGTTTTTCCTCACGTGATCTTCAGGTGGAGAACATTCGCGAAATCGAGGATCGCTTCCGTCCAATCATGGCGAGCCTGACCACGGCTGAATGCGTAGCCAGGCTCTCGGAGCGGGATGTGTTGTGTTCCCCGGTCAATACGCTGGAGGCGGCGATGGAGTCATCGCAGGCTCGGCACAATGGCACGATCTGGCAGGTGCCGGTTCCAGCCTATGGCGAACTGCCGCTGGCAGGAAATCCGGTCAAGCTCTCCAGGACGCCCGCGGCGCTTTCCTACCCACCGACGCCGCTTGGTCACGACGGATTCACGGTGCTTGGCGAGCACGGTTTCGCCGAGGAGGAAATGCTGAAGATGAAGGATAAGGGCGTCATTCACCTGGAAGACAACTGCTGATCATCACAGGGAAGAGCGGGCCAGGTACGAACGTCGCGTGGTTTAGATACTGTACGTAAAGTCAAAATGCAGGGAGGATGCAGATGCGAACTCAAGTGGGACAAAGCGAAGACACCGCATTCTGGCAGGAGGCGCTCGACCGGATGGTCGGCCGGGTCGCGGAATCGACAGAGTCAAATCTCGATGGTTTTCCGCACTATGGGGACCAGGCTACCGGGGAGTGGACGACCACGCCGGACGGCTTTTGGACGGGTGGCTTCTGGATAGGCGAGTTGTGGCTGGCTTCCAGCCTGACTGGAAAGAAGGCATTCCATGACGAAGCCCAGAAATGGCTGGGGCGCCTGGAGGCGCGGGTCGACAGCGGCACCGTCTTCCGTGGCTTCCTTTTCTACTACGGGGCAGTAACGGGGGCGCGGCTGCACGGCGACGCTCTCGCGGAGGAGCTCGCGGTGCGCGCGGCGCGCTCGGTCGCACGTCAGTTCGACGCCAAGGCCGGCCTGATCCCACTGGGCGCGGGGGCTGAGGAAGCCCATTCTGTCGGTGATGGCGAAGCCAATATCGACGGTCTGCCAGCCAGTCCGCTCATGCTGTGGGCTGCCGCCCACGCCGGCGAGCCGGAACTGCGCCGCATCGCATTGGATCATGCCTACAACAGCGCGAAGTTCTTCATTCGCCCGGATGGCGGCGTCATTCAGTCGGCAAGCTTCGATACGGCCACAGGCGAGTTGACCCGCCGCTACACGCACAAGGGCTACGCCGACGATTCGATTTGGACGCGCGCACAGGCCTGGGCGATGCTGGGTTATGTGCTTGCTGCGTCCTTGGAAAGAGACGAGCCCCGGCTCGTCGAGCTCGCGGAGAAAGTGGCCGACTGGTGGCTCGACAACATTCCGAACGATCTTGTCGCGTATTGGGACTTCAGCGCCCCGGTCACGCCCGAGACGAAGCGGGACACCTCTGGGACAGCGATCGCAGCTGCGGCCCTGCTCAAGCTTGCATCGATCCATCCCGACAAAGCCAAGGCCAACCGCTACGAGCAGATTGCACGCGACACCGCGCGCGCCTTGGTCGAGGGGCACCTGACGAAGGACGGCATTCTCGCTGACGGCTGCTTCGACCCCAAGAACAACAAGGCGACATCCAACGAACTGATCTGGGGCGACTATTTCCTCTTGGAGACCCTCGGGTATCTGAGCGGCCGCCTGCGCATTGCGATTTGACGCGGAGCGGGCATGAACAGCGAAGCGATACTGACGGCGACCAACTTGACCATGGAGTTCAAGGGGTTCGTGGCGGTAAACAACGTGAACCTCTCCGTTCGAAAGGGATCGATCCACGCTCTCATCGGTCCGAACGGGGCGGGCAAGACGACCTGTTTCAACCTGCTTAGCAAGTTCCTGACGGCGACCAGCGGCTCCATCGTCTTCGACGGCACTGACATCACACGGAAATCACCGGCGGAAATTGCCCGCCGGGGTCTTGTCCGTTCTTTCCAGATCTCAGCCGTCTTTCCGAATATGAGCCTGCTCGAAAATGTTCGTATCGCCTTGCAGAGGAAGCGCGGAAGCTCCTTCGACTTCTGGCGTTCGGACAGCGTCTTGAGGGAACTGAACGCGAAGGCGATCGAGTTGATCGGAGCTGTCGGCCTTGAGGATTTCGTCACGACCAAGGCTGGCGATCTCTCCTATGGCCGCAGGCGTGCGCTCGAAATCGCAACGACGCTCGCGCTTGAGCCGAAGATGCTGCTGCTCGACGAGCCGATGGCGGGAATGGCGATCGAGGACATCGATCGCATAGCGGAGCTTATCCGGCGCGTTTCGATAGGTCGCACGATCCTCATGGTCGAACACAACCTGTCTGTCGTTTCGAGTCTCTCCGATCAAATCACCGTCCTGGCGCGCGGGAAGGTTCTCGCCGAGGGCGACTACAAGACCGTTTCCGAGGACCAGCGGGTACTCGACGCTTACATAGGATCGGGTCATGGCTGAGGCAGACGTCATCGAGCGCGACAAGGTTGCAAGCCCCCGCCACGGCTCGCCGTTAATCGCGGTGCGCGACCTCAATGGCTGGTACGGCGAAAGCCATGTGCTCCACGGAATGACCTTCGACGTGCGCGAGGGGGAGGTTGTGACGTTGCTCGGTCGCAATGGCGCCGGCAAGACGACGACACTGAAATCCATCATGGGCATGCTCGAAAGGCGGAAGGGTTCGATCACCTTTCGGGGCGCCGAGATCATCGGCGACTCCTCGCGGCGCATTGCAAGGATGGGCATCGCCTACTGTCCTGAAGAGAGAGGCATCTTCTCCAGTCTCGACGTGGAGGAGAACCTGCTTCTCCCGCCAACCGTTGCGCCCGGGGGGCTGAGCCTGGAACAGATCTTCGAACTGTTCCCAAATCTTCGGGAACGCCTCCACAGTCCGGGAACCAAGCTCTCGGGCGGTGAGCAGCAAATGCTCGCCATCGCACGGATTTTGCGCACTGGCGCGCGTGTTCTGCTTCTCGACGAGCCGACCGAAGGCCTCGCGCCGGTGATCGTCCAGAGCATCTGCCGCACCATCGAGAAACTCAAGTCGATCGGATTCACGATTGTCCTGGTCGAACAGAATTTCCGCGCCGCAGCCTCGGTCGCCAATCGGCATCTGATCGTCGAGCAGGGCCGCGTGGTGGACGAAATCCCCAGCTCCGAACTCGAGACGAATATCGAAAGGCTCCATGCCTACCTCGGCGTCTAGGGGTGAAGCAGTCAACCAAGGGAGAGAGAAATGCGTTTGAAAACCAGTATTCTTGCGGTGGCGATGGCCACACTCATTGGCGGCCTTGCATCGGCCCAGGAGCCGATCAAGATCAAGATCGGCGTTCTCAACGATCGATCTGGCACTTATGCCGACCTTTCCGGCGAAGGTTCAGTCGTCGCCGCCCGAATGGCCGTGGAGGACTTCAACGTCGCGGACCACGGCCTGGAGGTGGAGATCATTTCCGCGGACCATCAGAACAAGCCGGATATCGCCTCCAGTATCGCTCGACAGTGGTACGATCAGGAGGGGGTCGACATCATCGTGGATCTTCCCACCTCTTCCGCCGCGCTCGCTGTCAGCGAGATCACGCGCGAAAAGGACAAGCTGGTAATCGTCTCGGCAGGCGGCACCTCCGACCTCACGGGTTCGAAATGTTCACCCAACACCATCCACTGGACATACGACACCTGGTCGCTCGCAAATGGCACGGGAAGCGCCCTCGTCCAGCAGGGCTATGAAAGCTGGTACTTCCTGACCGCCGACTACGCCTTCGGGCACTCGCTCGAGCGCGACACGTCCGCGGTCGTCGCGGCAAATGGCGGAACCGTTGTCGGCACTGTTCGCCATCCATTCCCTGGCCAGGATTTCTCGTCGTTCCTGCTCCAGGCGCAGGCCTCCGGCGCAAAGGTCATCGGTCTTGCAAACGCCGGCGTCGATACGATCAATTCGATCAAGCAGGCTTCGGAATTCGGGATCACGCAGTCGGGCCAGACGCTGGCAGGGCTCCTTGTCTTCATCAGCGACGTGCACGCCCTCGGTCTGGACGCAGCCCAGGGTCTGGTAATGACCGAAGCCTTCTATTGGGACCAGAACGAAGGCACCCGCGAGTGGTCGCAGCGCTTCGGCGAGAACTTCGGCGGCACCATGCCGACCATGGCCCATGCCGGCATCTATTCCGCCGTCACCCACTACCTGAAGTCCGTCGTGGCTACGCAGTCCAAGGACAGCGGAACCGTCATGGAGCACATGAAGGCGACGCCGAGCGAGGACGCGCTGTTGGGCACAGGTGAGGTGCGCGCAGACGGGCGGCACATCCACGACATGTATCTCTTCCAGGTCAAGACGCCGGAAGAGTCGACGGGTCCGTGGGACTACTACAAGCAGCTCGCGACCATCCCAGCGGCCGAGGCCTTCCGCCCCATGAGCGAAGGCGGCTGCCCCCTCGTACAGTAACTGTCTATCGGCCGGGGTGCTGAACCCACGCCGGCCCCCTTTTCCCCTAGGATCGGATCGAGACCGATGACCGAGATCATTGGCATTCCAGCAGCGGCCCTCTTCGGGCAATTGTTGCTGGGCCTTATCAACGGCGCGTTCTACGCGACGCTCAGCCTTGGCCTGGCCGTGATCTTCGGCCTGCTGAACATTATCAACTTCGCGCACGGCGCACAGTACATGATGGGCGCGTTCGTGGCCTGGATGCTGCTGAACTACCTGGGCATAGGCTACTGGCCGGCTCTCTTGCTGGCTCCGCTCATCGTCGGCCTCATCGGGGTTGTCATCGAGCGAACCATGCTGTCCCGCCTGTACAAGCTCGACCATCTCTACGGGCTTCTTTTGACCTTCGGACTCGCGCTGATCATCGAGGGCCTGTTCCGGAACCAGTACGGAATCTCCGGCCTCGCCTACGGCATCCCCAAGGAGCTTTCCGGGGTCATCGATCTCGGCTTTATGTTCCTGCCGCTTTATCGAGGCTGGGTGGTCATCGCATCGCTCGCGGTCTGCCTCGCCACCTGGCTTGTGATCGAGAAGACGCGACTCGGCTCCTTTCTCAGGGCGGCAACCGAGAACCCGGCCCTCGTTCAAGCGTTCGGCGTCAACGTTCCGCTGATCATCACCTTGACCTACGGGGCGGGTGTCGCGCTCGCCGCCTTCGCCGGAGTCCTTGCCGCGCCGATCTACGCGGTCAATCCGACGATGGGCGCAAACCTCATCATCATTGTTTTCGCGGTCGTCGTGATCGGTGGCATGGGCTCAATCCTTGGAGCCATCGTCACAGGCTTTGGCCTCGGACTGGTGGAGGGCCTGACCAAGGTCTTTTACCCCGAGGCGGCGGCGACTGTCATTTTCGTAATCATGGCCATTGTGCTTCTGGTGAAGCCGGCAGGTCTGTTTGGACGGGAAGTCTGATATGGCGATCGACGCTGCACATGTTCAACACGCAAGGCCGGCACCGGAAGAGGTGACGGGCGCGAACAGGCATCATGCTATCGTTTTTCTCGCGCTGGTACTGCTGGTCGCTGTCGCCCCCTTTGTGGTGTATCCAGTCTTTGCAATGAAGGTGTTGTGCTTCGGCCTGTTCGCGGCCGCCTTCAACCTGCTGCTGGGATATGGCGGATTGCTCTCCTTCGGCCATGCGGCTTTCTTCGGTGCCGGCGGCTATATTTCCGCGCATATGGCCAAGGTTTGGGGCCTTTCCCCCGAACTCGCCATCCTGGGCGGCACCGTCACCGCTGCGGTTCTCGGTCTCGCATTTGGCGCACTCGCCATCCGCCGCCAAGGCATCTATTTCGCGATGGTGACGCTCGCCTTTGCGCAGATGGTCTACTTCTTCGCGCTGCAGGCACCGTTCACCGGTGGCGAGGACGGCATTCAAGCGGTGCCGCGCGGCGAATTTCTGGGACTTTTCAGCTTGGCGGATGACCTGGCTCTTTATGTACTCGTCGCGGCAATCTTCCTCGTGGGCGTCCTCATCATCTATCGAATCATCCATTCGCCCTTTGGTCAGGTCCTGAAGGCGATCCGTGAGAACGAGCCGCGCGCGATCTCGCTGGGATACCAGGTGCAGCGATACAAGCTGATGGTGTTCGTCCTGTCGGCGACGCTTGCCGGACTGGCCGGCGCCACGAAAGCGATCGTTTTCCAGCTTGCCTCGCTCACGGACGTCAACTGGACGATGTCGGGCGAGGTGGTGCTCATGACCCTGATCGGCGGACCGGGCACCGTTTTTGGCCCGCTCGTCGGGGCGACCGTCATCGTGACGCTGCAGAACTATCTTGCCAGCATGGGCGCATGGGTCACAGTCGTGCAAGGCGCCATATTCGTCGTCTGCGTGATGCTGTTCCGCGAAGGCATTGTTGGCGTCATCGGGCGCTGGCTAAAGCGCCCGCTTTGAGTTCCAGACCGACGTCGTTTTCCGTCAGCGGCGGATGGGGCAAGCTTTTTCCGCAGCGGTCAGGCGTCGGTTATCCTGTCTAGAGGAGACTTTCTTGCCCAAATTATTCAGCAACATGATCGGCGGCGAATGGGTTGAAGGCGAAGCCGTACCCAACGTCAATCCGTCCGATACGAACGATGTGGTCGGCGAATACGCGCGTGGAACCCGAGCCGACGCCGACGCGGCGATCGCAGCAGCAAAGGCAGCTTTTCCGGCGTGGTCGCGCTCTGGTCTGCTCGAGCGGCACGACGTGTTGCGCAAGGCATCGAACGAGATCGCCGCGCGCAAGGAAGAACTCGGCCGCCTCCTGTCCCAGGAAGAGGGCAAGACCCTTGCAGAAGGCATCGGTGAGACGATACGCGCCGCGCAGATTTTCGACTTCTTCGCGGGCGAGGTTCTGCGGCTGGCTGGCGAGATGGTTCCGAGCGTGCGTGCAGGTGTCGGGGTAGAGGTAACGCGAGAGCCCATCGGCGTCGTCGGCCTCATCACACCATGGAATTTTCCGATCGCCATTCCCGCCTGGAAGATCGCGCCGGCACTTTGCTACGGGAACACTGTCGTGCTCAAGCCGGCGGAACTGACGCCAGGTTGCGCCTGGGCCATCGTCGATATCCTGCACCGGGCCGGCCTTCCAAATGGGGTTCTCAATCTCGTCATGGGCAAGGGGTCCGTCGTCGGGCAAGCGATGCTCGAAAACCCCGATGTGGACGCCATCAGCTTCACGGGATCGGTCGCGACGGGCAAGCGCGTGGCGAAAGCCAGCGTGGAGCACATGCGTAAGTTTCAGCTCGAAATGGGTGGAAAGAATCCGCTCGTGGTTCTCGACGACGCGGATCTCGACCTGGCGGTCGACTGCGCGGTGAACGGCGCCTTCTTCTCCACAGGGCAGCGCTGCACGGCCTCATCGCGACTGATCGTGACCGAGGGCATCCACGACCGGTTCGTCGCCGCGGTCACGGAACGGCTCAAGGGGCTGTCGATCGACAACGCGCTCAGCCCGGGCACCCATATCGGACCAGTGGTGGACCAGGTCCAGCTGGATCAGGACGAGAAGTATATTTCCATCGGCCGCGAGGAAGGCGCCCGACTGGCCTTCGGCGGCGAGCGGCTGACCCGTGAAACCCCCGGTTTCTATCTGCAGCCGGCGCTGTTCGTCGAGGCGACCAACGCGATGCGGATCTGCCAGGAGGAGATTTTCGGGCCTGTGGCGAGCGTCATACGCGTGAAGAACTACGACGAGGCACTGGCGACGGCCAATGAAACGCCAATGGGCCTTACGGCAGGCATCTGTACCGCCAGCCTGAAGCATGCGACCGATTTCCGGCGCAATGCGGAAGCTGGAATGGTGATGGTGAACCTGCCAACGGCGGGTGTGGACTTTCATGTTCCCTTTGGGGGCCGGAAGCAGTCCAGCTATGGCCCGCGCGAACAAGGCCGCCACGCCCAGGAATTCTATACCTCGATCAAGACCGCGTACACTTTCGCCTAGACGAATTGCCCGATCGACCATCGGACCGACACGGCGTCACAGAAGCGATTTCGCAGTTATCGTTGGCCGGCCGCCGGAAACTTCGGCGACCGGCCCATTTCCATGACGTGGTGCAAGCACTCCGGTCGGATCGTTGACGTCAGATCAAAGCGGCATGAAATGGTAGAAGAACACCGGCGTGTTCGCTTCGCCACTGTCCGAGTTCTCGGTTGTCTGGTCCGAAGTGCCGGATTGGCCGGACTCGGAAGCCGCTGAAGCCGACGAGTTGGAGGAAGACGATGCGGAGGTATCGGCGGTGGTCGAAGCCGTTGTCTCCTCGTCTCTCATCTCCTGTGCAGATGTGAGTTCGCTACGCGAGATGGCGTCATTTGAATCTGCGTCGAGTTCATCAAATCGCGCGTTGACGTGGCCTTCGCTCATGGCAGACGCAGTCGAACGCTTTGACCACTCCTGCATGTCCAGGGTGCCGTTGCCATCGGCGTCCAACGCCGAGAAGTTTGCAGCGGCTCTACCTGTGCACGGACTTCGAGTCCGTTCACGATGGTTGGGACTTGATCAGCGGACAGCCATTAAGGCCCGCGGCTCATATGATCCGCACCATGAGGCCGGACAGATGACCGCAACGACAAGTGCTTTAACGTCGTAAAAATTCCTGCCCCGCGGGTGTCATCCACAGATGCACAGGTGTGATGGATTCATTCCGAGTCATTTCGTTTGAAACGAAATGACTCGCTTTGAAGCACTTTCGAGGCTGCCGGCTGCCGGTTGATCGACGTCGTGTCGATGTCTGTCGAAGACGTCCAAGGTGTGACTGGGCTGCCGCGCCCGGAAGCTAAGATTGTCCGAGGCGATGTTGCCGCGTGGTTTTCGGTGATGCTGGACGGTTTGAGCGGCGTCATCGCCTTCGACGGCTTGGCTTCGGAGGCATCGCGATGAACGCGCTTGTCGATCTCATTCCGTCCGCTATCTCTGAGGCGCAGACTGCACGTATGCACCTAGCGCTCAACCTCGCCAGTGAATTTGCGCGCTCGCCTGAGAACTTCGATCCGAAACAACTGGAGCGGCTCGGCCGCGAAGGGCTCGGCGTCTTTCTGACTGGGGTTGGACATGCGGCCCGCGCGAAAGTGGCGAGCCCGACGTTGGACAAGGGCTCCGAGACAGTTCGAGCGCAGACTGGGCCGGCAAGAATTATTGCCGGAGGCGACCTTCAGAGTAAGGGCTGGAAGCATCTTCACCGGCGCGAACGCTCGTTCTGGCTGACCGGCCTAGTAGCTGGCTTGCGCGCCGGCGGATGGGTCACGGCCACTGGCTGGCTGATTCTTCTGCTCGCCGATCATGTTGTTCCGCTGGCCAAGGAGATGCTGGCATGAATCCGTTCATCGCAACCGCTTCGCCTTGGCCGGCTCGTCTTGGCTGCCTTCTCGCAATGCTGGGTGCATCAATTCTTGCGCTTGTCGCGTTCTTCGTAATGCTGCCGCCGGTCCTCGTTCTGCCCGGCCGACCAGCGGTGACACTCGATCTTGTGACGCTCGCCTCGTCTATCTGGCATGCGGCATCCTCCGCCACCTGCAGGGCTGGGATGTTTTCCTGGCTCGCATTGGACTGCCGCTTCGCCGCGATTGCCAATCTCTTAGCCGGACCGGAAATCCAACACCTGCTTGCTGTGCGGCTTGCGCTTGTCGCCGCGTCCACGGTCGCCGCCGGTTGGATAGCTGCAGATCGGATCGGCCGCGCAACACCGAAGCGAGACGGACTTACGCATGTCGACGGCCGTCGTCTGCGCCAAGGCGTCGATGCTCAGCAATCTCTTCGTCGGGCGCTCGCGCAGATCGGGGTGCCGGATGAAAGAAGCTTGTGGCTCGTGCCCCACGTCCAGCTGGCACGCGCGGCCGAAAGCTACAATATACTCGCGATCGGAACCCAGGGCGCCGGCAAGACGGGTTTGCTACGGGCCTGGATCGAGCAGTTGATCGCTCACGGCGACCGTGCGGTGCTGCACGACGTGAAAGGCGACGTGACGGCGGGGCTTCCAGTTGATCGCATGATACTGGTCGCCCCGCACGACCGTCGGTCCGCCGCGTGGGACATCTCACGGGATATCACGGATCGCGCAGCTGCACTCGAATTTGCCACACGGAGCATCAAGGCTGCCCAGGGGGACTCGATGTGGGCCGATGGCGCACGCGCGTTATGGGCGGATGCGATCGTCGCTCTCATCAAGACGAAAGGTAGAACGTGGACCCTTGCGGATCTCTATGCTCTCCTGACGGCGCCGCCCCTCGAGTTCCGGAAAGCTTTGGTCGACACGGGCGCGTCGAGTGCTGAGTTGATCGCCTTCGACGAAGCCGGCGGCGTGCAGCGAACGAGCATGAGCCTGTTAATTACGCTGTGGGTCGCAGCGTTGACCACGCTGAAGCCCCTTGTCGACGCCTGGTCCGATGTTCCCGCCAACCGTCGCTTCAGTCTCTCCGAGTGGTTGAAGGAGGGCCGCCAGCTGCCGAAAACCATCGTCATCCAGAAGTCTGCCGCATATCCAGAACTCTCGGCCTTGGTCGGCGGATTGTTGGTCGAACGGCTCGCCGGCCTGGTCCTGTCGCCGGCGGCGGTTCGAAATCCGGAGGAGCGCGTCGCATTGGTGCTCGACGAACTTGCCGAACTCGGGCGTCTGGAACGGCTGCCGAATCTGTTGGCTGTCGGTCGCGAACTGGGCGTTGTGACGATAGCGGCTATCCAGGATCTCGGTCAGCTTGTCGAAACGTACGGCGAGACGACTGCGCGTACACTCGAGGCTCGCTTTGGGATCAAGGTGGTCGGTCGACTGACGGCAGGGGACACCGCGAAACGCATTGCCGACGATTTGATCGGCGATCGAAAGATCAGCTACACCGAGATGCGGGCGGTACCTGGCAGCGCGGAACGCATGCCGGAAACGATCCGCGAGCGGCATCCGGTCTTCGCCGCCGAACGGTTCGAAACCGAACTCGGCGTTCGCGCCGAGCGTCGAGATTTGTTGATCCGTTGCCTCATCCTCGGGCTTGGCGATCCAGCGCTGCTGGACGTGCCTTTCACGTCCTGGCCGGACCTGCGTCCTGCGCATCGTCCCGCAGTCTGGATGCGGCAGCCACCGCTTGTTTCTGTGGGGCAGGGAGATATGGCCGACCGGAACCAAGGAGAACCGGGCAGCGAGACGGCCTCCGCCTCATGACGGGGTACAGATTGATGATTTGCGCCCGAACTCGAGGTGCTTAGGTTGCAACATCATTGATGTCTCGAAGGGAGACGTCGATGGTGGCAACGATCGCTGCAGGCACGAGCGCCGGCTATTACCTCGCTCAATCGGAGTATTATCTTGGCGGCCACGAGCCGGCAGGAACTTGGATGCGCGTCGGCGCCGGCCTCGGCGTCTCAGCCGGATCGACCGTAGAGAGGGACGCATTCGAACGGCTACACGAGGCGATCGATGCCAACGGCCGGACGCTGCTGTCGAACGGCAATGCCCGGCTCGATCGCGTGCCGGGCTACGACATAACCTTTTCCGCGCCGAAATCTGTATCCGTCATGTGGGCGCTCGCCGATGACGACCTGCGAAACGTAATCGAGCGAGCACAGACCCAAGCGGTAGCAGCGGCGCTGGCCGTTTTGGAAGACCATGCGGCAACCAGCAGGCGCGGCCGAAACGGAGCTCGTTCAGAAGCCGTTAAACTGTCCGTCGCCTGTTTTCAGCACGGCGAAGCGCGCCCGACCGAACATGTGGACGGCCGGGTCTTCGCCGATCCGCAACTTCATTCGCATGCAGTGATCCTGAATCTTGCCCGCCGTTCGGATGGCACGGTCGGAACGCTTGACGGGCGGCGGCTGTTCGCCTGGAAAATGTCAGCGGGGGCGGCATATCATCTGGAACTTGCAACAGGGCTGCAAAAGCTCGGCTTCGGCATCGATGACGTCGGTAAGAACGGCATGTTCGAACTCGCCGGGCTGGATGCGGAGCTGAAGTCGTACTTCTCGGCGCGGCGGCAGGAAATCGAAGCCGAACTCGGCGAAGCTGGCTTGACCAGCGCGGCGGCTCCGGCGCTTGCCGGTGCCATTACAAAGGCAACGCGTACGACGAAAGATTCCGCAACGGCGCAGGAAAGATTCGCGCTGTGGCGCGAGATCGCAGCCGAGCGAGGTCATGACCACGTCAGGGTGGTTGGGAGTGCGCGCGTGGGCGGCAGAGCCGGGTCAAAATTTGAGAACAGAACTGACCGGGCTCGCATCGCTGCCGCGCTTGCCAACGTTCCGATACTGCTGACCGAAACCGAGAGCGTATTCGAGCATCGTCATCTCGTCGCCGCCGTCGCCTCCGCTTTGGTCGGGGCAGGCGCGAGTGTGAATGAAGCGATGGCTGAGGTCGACGCGATGATTGCCGATGGCCGTGTTGTCGAGCTCGGCACAGACGCCATCGGCGAACGCCGCTATTCGACGCCTGAAATGATCCGCATCGAGCGCGACATTCTCGACGTTACGAAGGCGCTCGCCACAAGGCCGGCGATTGCCGTTGACGTCGATCTAGCTGAACGTCTGTGTGCCGACGGGCATTTGAGCGATGAACAGCGAGCAGCCGTCCGTGCTGTGACCAAGCCAGCGTCGGTCACGCTTATCGAGGGCGCCGCGGGATCTGGCAAGACCACGTCGCTGCGCCCGATCGTCGAGGCCCATCGGGCCGCCGGCTACCGTGTCATCGGCTCGGCCACGGCGTGGCGGATTGCAAATCAGTTGCGCGACGATCTTGGCATCGAAGCCCGCGCCACGGATTCCTGGCTTGCCGGGGCCGGCGTGGGCAAATCCTTTCTCGACGATCGAACGTTGCTGATCGTCGATGAAGCGGGCCAGCTGTCGAGCCGGCAGATGCACGCGGTGCTCCAAGCTGCCGAACGCGCCGGCGCTAAGCTTCTCCTCGTCGGCGACCGGAAGCAACTGCAGCCGATCGGCGCAGGCGGGGCACTGTCGATCGTCGCCCGCGCAACTGATGCCGTGCGCGTCGACAGGATCGTTCGGCAGCGCGAGGAATGGGCGCGCGCGGCGACAGCCGATCTCGCCGCTGGCCGAACGCGGAAGGCGATCGAGGCGTATAGTGAACGCGGGCACGTCCATCTTCACGATGGAGGGCGGGCAGCTGTCGCGGCTCTGGTGGATCTCTGGCAGGCCGGGGTCGCGGACAGCTATGCCCCGCTGCTGCTGGCTCGAACAAACGCGCAGATCCGCGACATTAACTTCGAAATCCGGGGGCGTCTGCGCGCTGCCGGCGCATTGCGCGGTCCGGATGTCCATATTGGGGTGATGGCGTCGAACGGCAAGCCGGCAGAACTGGCGCTCGCAGTCGGTGACGAAATCCGTTTCCAAAGTCGGAATGATCGACTCGGCGTCATCAACGGCACCACAGGGATGATCACCAGCATACGCGTGCATGAAGATGAGCCGGCGCTGATTACCGCAATTGTCGACAGGCGCGAAATTGCGTTCACGCCGGTGGATCTCGCTGACAGCGAGGGGCATGTTCGGCTGGCCCATGCCTATGCGTCGACCGTTTACGGTGCGCAGGGCCTCACCGTCGACCGGGCGATCGTACTCCTCGATCCAACCTTCGACCGGCATGACACCTATGTATCGCTCAGCCGCGCGCGGATCGCGACGGAGATTGTCGCCGACCGGCGGCTGATCGAGGCTGGCGTCCGGGCAGAGCTGCCGCTATCTGAGCGCGCCGACGCAAAGAACATCGACGACGATAGGCGGCTGACCTGGCTGGGCGCGAAACTATCGCGCGCTTCCTGCAAAGGCACGACGCTCGATCTGATGGCCAGTGCAGAGCTCGAACGGGCGACCGCCCAACCGGCTGTCGCTAAAATTGCCGCCCGTGCGGTGGCGCTCGAAGCCCAACGATAGATGTGGCGGCGTCGTTATCCGCTCGCACCAATGAACGGCACGAAACCGAAAAGATCCTGCAGATATCGGCGCGTCGGCCGAAAGCGCATTTGTTCCCGAACTCCCACTTCGATGCTGGCGGCACGCTCAATAGGCATCGTCGATGCAGCCGGCCAGTGCCGGTCGATTTCTCAAAATTGCGAGATGGCGTAGATGTTTGAGCTTGCACCTGTAACCCACACTCCAATCACCAACGCGTTAAACGGCGCAATCGATGGGGTGCTTTCGCGTCGCGACGCTGAAGCGATCGTGCCGAAGAAGTTTCACGACGTGCTGAAGTTCGCTATCGATTTTGAGAACACCAGCCGCGGCCATCCCTGCCACGTCAGCACACAAATGGCTGAGCGAATTCTGCGGCTGCTGTCGCTTGCCGAGTTTCTTTGCCTCGCGAGACGTCAGCCGAAAACCGCCGCTGAGCAAATTGGCGTGTGGCTCCAGGACTATTTCAGACAGGTTACCCAATATGATTGGCTGGTCTCCGGCTTGCTCGCGAGCGTCCACAGCCAGCAGCCGAGCAGTTTTATGGACGCGGATGCTGTGGATCCGGAAACGAGAAAGTCCCTGCACTAAGGCTATGAAGCGCCGAACTCCGGCCCTTGTTTGATTGCGGATGGCTCTGCCTGTCAATCAGTACCGAAATGGGGCCCCGGATCGGCGCGCAAATGAGACCATCTCGTAATGCACGACGGTCAGCTCTCACCGAGCGCAGCTGGTATGAGTGCGCAGCCCGGCGAGCGCCGACCGGTTCTTCGCACCTTTCTTGAACCTGGCATGCATCGCCACCGAGCGTGCGCCGATCTATGTGGCGATAGTCGAAGGTCCCAGCGCCCTATCTCTCAGCATCGAGCGGTGCCGGTTTTTCGGGTTTGGATCGTGACGAGAACATTTTCGCTAAAATTCTCGAATGAAGTTTCTTGGCAATGTGAAGGAGAAGCTCATGATCGTCGTCCGTGAGTTGCGGAATGACATCATCGAGCTCTTCGCGAGGGCTACCTTGATATTGATCACTTGCGAGCTGCTGAGCCACCGGATCACGCGAGAGCAACGAGGCTGGCGTTACATCAAGAGCCTCCGCAATCGCTTCGAGTGATTTTTGCGTATATCCGATCCGCCCGGATTCCAGATAGTTATAGTTCGAAACGGACATGCCGACGCGTTCCGCAAACTGCTTTTGGTTCATCCCAAAGAGCAGCCTCCATTCCTTCAGAAAATGTCCTGGGTGGTCAGGGGCGATCCTAGCTGGCACGATTTTTCCTCTTTTGTCGAATTTCGGTTGACTCCGACAATTGCGGTGCCCTACAACGATGGAATATACCAACGAGGTAGGAAGTCGCAAGGACTGATCGAGTTCCCACCTCAAAATGGAGGCCTTAGTTGAATGCCGAGGATGTTGGTGCCGAGTGTGCTGTTTAATTGTCAGTTCGAAATAAGCGCCCGAATGCGTCTACAAATGCGGTTCTGAAATGCGCCGTTGTGCAGGTCAGCAGGGCTATCTGGCAACAGTTTTGGGAAGCAAATAAACTGAAACATCCCGTCTAGTCACACTCCTTCGAGTCTGGCGCCTCTCCTCCCCATGGCGTGGCTGATCGGAACGAAGCCCTCTTCAAATCAATGAAAGAACACGACGCGGAGCATTTGTCCTCCGCGCGGTCGGAACCCTTATGCCTGTTAATGCTCAGTTAAGCCGGAGGTCATCATGAGCGCTCGTGTCCACGTTCTCAATTTGCATGCTGATGCGGCTCTGGAACTCGAGCCTGCCACATCAAAGCCGGCGGAGATCCGCGCGGCAAAAAGATGTTTGCCTAAGCTGATGGCGGACCTTGCTCACCCTGACGTTTTCGAGTTCGCGTGGAAAGGCGCCGGAATCGAAATGGACGGCAACGCTCGTACCTATTACCCGAACATTTCAGCCGAAGAGATCGCCGAAGCCAGCCTGTGTCCGCTTCCGCATGAACGAATGTGGGTCGAAATCGAAGTTCCGACCCCGTTCAGGACTGCCGTTCGATACGTCTGGCCGATCCAGCGCCACAAAGAAGACCTTACGAAATTCACGGCCCATCCGCTGGTCGTCCGGGACAACAGCTTGGTCTATTTTGGTGCAACTCTCGTGGTTCCGGTAGGCGGCGGCCCTGGATGCGATCGCGAAACCGGCGGCGTCGTCCATTCGAAATTCGCTTCCTATGCCCGCACGAAGGATATGACAGAGTTTCACGCGCAGATCAGGTTGCTCCAGCGGTTCTTCCGTATTTTGACGCTTCCGGGCGTAGAGGTTGATGAAGTTGCGCCTACGTCGATGGGCAGCGCGACGCGGTTTCCGCAGGACTCGATGTCCGCCCCGTCTCGTCGGATCGTGACAATCGACGAACGCGCCATTCGGCCGGAAAAACGTGATCCCGCCGATGGTCATCTCTGCGAGCCGCGGCGCGAGCATCACCGGCGCGCGCATTTGCGGCGGCTCCCTTCGGGTAGGACTGTGCCGATACGAAATTGCATCGTCAATCGCGGGGTTGGAACTGCCCAGCCGCAGTCTTTCCTCGTCAAACGTTAGTTCGGCTCATCGCGGGCGGCCTCGCGCCACCCGCCACCAAAATAACCTCATCAGGATTTTTCATCATGCCCCTTATCAGATTCCATATTCCACCCTGATCGGCGCGTCAGCTTTCACGACACATTGATCTGCGTCGCGAATTGCGCCGGCGCCGGAACATGTCCCCATCTCCAGAAGGTCCTAGCAGCTTGCCGCAAACGACGGCGAGACGGACCGATGTTGCTCAACCGCGAGGTCGAAATGCCCATCCAGCCCACGTTGAAATACGACTACCTGAACCCGAGCAATCGCCGTTCTTCACGGCGGTGCGCGCGCCGGCTTATATCGAGCGCTGCGGCTCGAAGCCTTCCAGTAGTCGATCTGAGGAGATCTCACATGCCGCAAGGCATCGACTATCTGTTCAACTTTCGCGCCACGAGTGTCCTTGGTGTTCACATTCATTGCGATGGCCCGAAATGGTACGCGGATTTTGAACTGAAGTCGCCAGCTTCGGGCGATATTTGGGTGGTCGGAACACCCGTGGGCGAACCTTGGCCGAGCCGGGAAGCTGCCGAAGCCTTCGCTGCAAAAGCGCTATTGTTGATGATCGAGCGGGACAAGGACCTCGCGAAGTTACCGCAGCCTGACGGCACGGATAAGCCTTTTCAGCTCGATGGCGACTGGTTCGTTATGCCCGGGCCGTTGCTTCAGGAAGTGCACCGGTTGGGTCCCTGGAGCGAAGCTGTCGCGATCACGCGGATAAATGTTTGCCGGACGATGCTGGGAGGCCGGATTACCGTGAATGGTGTCCACTCCTTGTCGGAAGATGATTGCACAGTTCTCTACATGGCAATTGCCTCACTCTGGCTGATGGGTTTCCCGCAATACCCGGTCGACACGCGGACACTGAACTGACCGAGCCGCCGCGGCCAGTGTTCCCGCGAAAGCGTTGGCCCCCAACCCGTTGATGTCTTCACGCCTTCTATCTGCCGATAACCACCTTAGCGTGAGCGCGGCCTGGCCTGTTGATTGAAGGCGTGCAGGCCACGCTAAACATACATCGGCGACGCCCAAAACCCGCAGGGATTTTGATCCCGCCGGAGCCGTCCGCAAGCATAAGGACTGACTATGAACATTTCGAGCAGCAACAAGCACGCCCCGGGATCGAACCTCGACGCCGGTTTGGCGGCGCCATCGAGGACACGACGCACGTCTGCGCGAACAAGAGTGAAGAATTCCACCTATCTCAAGCGGCTGCCTGATCTTGGAGGCCATCTGCTGCGCGATGTCGTCAATGATACGAAATCCCGCGCCTTTTGCGGGCCGACTGCTGTTGCCACCATCGCCGGGCAACCGATTTCCCTTGTTCGTGACGCCTTCAGGCTCGCGCGCTACGGAAGTGGCTGGATTGACCGAGCACGCGCACCCGCAATTGCAGGAACGAGTGGCTCGGACGTCGCGGCAGTCTTGAGGATGTTCGGCTTCGTTGGCTATTGGGAGAAGGTCAAAGGTGATCCTACGCTTGCAGCGTTTCTTGAAGGTCGGCAGGGCAAGATCCGCACACATCCCTGCATCGTTGAAGTGACCGGCCATTGGGTCGCGGTTAGCGGCTGGCAATTCTGCGATACGTTCAGCAAAGGCATCGTTGTTGAAGCGGACCATGCCCCCGGCCGCCGAAAACGCGTAAAAAGAGCCTTTGTGATCGTTGATCGTGTTGCGACAGTGGACGTCCCGCGGAAGGACTATTCCCGAGCTGCAGCAGAAAGTGCTCGCTGATTTCATCTTCTGAAAGTTGAGCATACGTCAGCGCGGGTATCGTGGACGACCCGGTCCTTGATGTGGCCGCCCTAGGCGGCCACCTTCCCACGATCGTCCGACGATACCCGGCGGGTTGCAGTTGCGTGATGGGTGGCGTCCAGTTCGATGCCAATGAACCTGCGGTCGAGGTCTTTGGCCGCGACAAGGGTCGAGCCGGAACCGCAGAAGGGATCGAGCACCAGATCCCCAGGATTGGTGAAAGCTTCGATTAGGGGCGCCAGCACCGAAACCGGCTTTTGTGTCGGATGAAAAGCGTTTCGCTCGTAGCGCCAGTCGATTACGTCCGGGATCGGCGTTTTGGGTAGATCGACCCGACCCTTTGCCAGCAGATATGCCTGTTCGTGATGGTACCGCAAAAAGCGTTTCGACGAAGCGTATCGCTTGGCGAAGACAATGTGCCCGACTGGCCGAAAGCCTGCGACGCGCCAAGCTGCCAAGAACTTGTCGGCGTGGTTCCAGCCGTAAAATGAGATGCAGAAGCCGCCCGGCTTCAGGACGCGATACGCCTCAGCGAAGGCAGGCTTCAGCCAAAGGTCGTTGTCGTCATTGCGAACCGTTTGCCCGTCCCGCGATCGATAGCGGGTAATGTAAGGTGGATCGGTCAGGATCATGTCGGCCGTCGCCGGAGCCATGTGGCTCATGGCTTCAATGCAGTCGCTGTGGATCACGGTGTCGATTGGCTGCTGGGCGGTGATGCTGGTTGTGATGGTCATGTCGTCTCTCCTGTTTCGGGGTTGCCGTTGGGCGCGCAGGAGAAGGCCGGACGCAGAAGGCGTCCCGTCACCGCAGGGGAACGGCTTGCCCGTTGACGGGGCGGCGCGGTCGGCCAGAACGACCAGAGCCAAAGGCAAACCCAAAACCGCAAAGAGCCGGGCAACATTCCCAATTCACCAGATCACTGCCGTCGATCGGCAGCTCAGGTCGCGGCGACGAAATGGAAAGACGGTTGCAGCCGATATGAATCCGGATCACCATTTTTGATGTCCGCTCCCTGTCGCTGTCGCGCGATCAGGTGGCTGGCCGCTCGGGGAAGGTGAGGAAGATGTCCGCGCCGGTCGGCGACCACCCTCGATGTCGAAGGTCGTCGGCTGGTGCGGGCGGATTCCGTCATGTCAAAACAGATATCGGTCGTCGACACTCGTGGTCGCGGCCCGTCGAGGTCCCGCGCGGTAGCCGGCGCACGAAAGAATGCAAAAGCCGAACGGTCCGCGTTGGCTTGCGAAGTCAGTTTCGAAACCGTTGATGATCAGCGGTCATGGGCAGCAGCACGCCGAGCGGGTCAACAGCGACGACGCAGAAGAGAGGAGACTGCGCTTGAAGTGCTTACAGAATTGCCCGAGGTCGTACCGGTTGTTGCTGCCGAACTTGCGGCGCTCGAAGCGTATCTGTGTGCCGAGATCGACGCCATCCTGGCGATGAAGAGCTAGCAAAAGTTCAGTGCTGACTCAGGTCATCTCTGGCTCGACAAGGCAGGCCATGTCGAGCACACCGGAAGAACCATTCCATTGGAGAGAAGCTGTCCATGAAAGTCGCCCGCCAGCCTGTGTCTCGCGAAGTCCTTCGGCCGTTGCGTGCGGCGCTCTATCTCCGTGTGTCGACCGGTCGTCAGGCGGAAGGGGATGTGTCCCTTCCATCGCAACGTGATCTGACGAGCCGCTATTGCGAGCGCGAGGGCTGGACGATCGTCGACGAATATGTCGAGCCGGGGCTTTCCGGCACTGATGATCGACGGCCCGCCTTTCAGGCAATGATCGAGCGCGCATGCGATGCCGACCATCCCTACGACGTGATCGTCGTGCACGCTTTTTCTCGCTTCTTCAGGGATGGCGCGGCGATGGAGCTTACGATCCGTAAGCTGCGCAAGCATGGCGTCGAACTCGTTTCGACGACCCAGCCGACCGGTGCGGATCCCTCGCAGGAGATGATGCGCCAGATCATCGGCATCTTCGACGAGTACACGTCTAAGGAGAATGGTCGAAACGTCTCGAGGTCGATGCTCGAAAATGCCAGGCAAAATTTTTGGAATGGAGCCACTCCGCCGCTTGGCTATCGCGTCGTTGAGGCAGAGCGTCGCGGGCAAAAAATCAAGAAAAAGCTGGAGATCGATCCGGTTGAGCAGGAAGTCGTGCAATTGATCTTTCGTCTCTATGCAGACGGTGACCCCAAGACGAACACGCCACCGCTCGGCATCAAAGGGATATGCCAATGGCTGAACGGCAGAGGTTTCCGCACGAAGCGCGGCGGAGCGTTTGGCATCGGTCCCGTCCACCTGATCCTGACAAATACGGCTTATGTCGGCCGCTGGAAATACAATGTACGCTCGGCAAAGACCGGTGAGAAGAAGCCGGAGAGCGAAGTCGTCGAAATCGCAATTCCGCCCATCATTAACGAACCGCTCTTCGATCGGGTTCAGGCAAAGCTGGCGGCAAACAACCCGAAAGTCACGCCGCCGCGCGTCGTCAATGGTCCTATCCTTCTGACGGGCTTGGCGACCTGCGGCCATTGCGGCGGCGGCATGACGCAACGTACCGGTACATCCCGTTCTGGAAAGCTCTATTGCTACTATGCATGTGCAAGCCGTGCGCAGAAAGGCTCGACAGCCTGCAAAGGTAACTCCATGCCAATGCAACGCCTCGACCAGAGTGTCCTTGATGCCTTGAAGGATCAGCTGTTCAGCCGCGAGCGTCTGGCGGAAATGCTCTGCAAGCTTTCGGAGCGAAAAGCCGCTCGATCAGTTGCAATCAGCAACCGTCTTGTCTCCTTGCAGGCGGAGGTGGCGGCATCGGAACAGAAGTTGAAGCGCCTTTATCAATCCATCGCTGACGGCATCGTCGAGCTTGACGATTTGCTCGGCGAGCAGATCGCTATCTTAAAAGCCGATCGCGAGAAGGCGAAGGCCGCGCTGGACAGGGCGAAAGCGCAAGGATCGATCAACGTGACGATCGACGCCGAAAAGGTCGAAGCGTTCTCCCGCCTGATGACGGGGATGCTCGCCAATCCCGATACACCCGTCCTGAAGCCGTATCTGCGATCAATCATCGGAAAAATCATAGTAGACGAGATGACTGTCCGAATTCTCGGCAGCAAGGACGTCCTCGCCGCCGCGGTCACCGGCAAATACTCCGCACGTCAAAATGTTCGTGGTTTCGTACCGGAATGGCGCGCCCGAAAGGATTCGAACCTCTGACCCCCAGATTCGTAGTCTGGTGCTCTATCCAGCTGAGCTACGGGCGCGCATCGATCGCAAGGATCGCGGAGCCGGCGGACCGGCATCTGAAGTGGCCGTTACCTAGCCATTGAGCCGCTGAAAAGCAAGCGGGGTTTGGAGAAAAATGCGCGGCGTCGTCATTCCCTTTGGGCAGTCCGGCGACGTCGTCCGGTCAGGCCGGGCGGCGGATCGACTTGCGCGCCTCGTCGAGCGCGATGGGCTGATCGGGAATGCAGATCTCGAAGACCGTATGTCCGCCGCGCGTCTCGACGAGTTCCAGCGTCCCGGCATGAGCGCGCACGAGTTCGTGCGCGATCGCCAGCCCAAGACCGGTGCCGCCGCTGCGTGCCGCGCCGCGGAAGGCGGCGAACAGGTTTTCGCGTGCCCGCTTCGGCAGACCGGGGCCGGTATCCTCGATCGAGATTTTCGAGACGGCTCCCTCGCGCATCGCGCCGATCGTCAACCGCTTGACGACCGCGGTTTCCGTATCGGTCTGCATGGCCTGCACGGCATTGCGCGCCAGATTGGCAAGGACGCGGAACAGGTGATCGGCATCTGCTTCGACTTCCAGTCCCGGATCGACCGCATTGACGAATTCGATGTCGCCCTCGGGCGCCAGGCCCAGTATCTCGCCGACGTCGTCGACCATCAGCGCAAGCCGCAGCCTGCGGCGCGAAGGCGGCGCCTCCTGCGTGCGGCCATAGGCGAGAACGCCTTCGGAATAGGAAACCGCGCGGTCGAGCGTGCGCACCAGTTTCGGTACGAAGGATTGAACGGTCGCATTGTCGATCAGTCGCAGCCTGTCGGACATCAATTGCGCCGCAGCCAGCATGTTGCGCATGTCGTGATTGATCTTGGAAACGGCGAGTCCGAGTTCGGCAAGATGCCTCTGCTCGCCGAGCGTGCGCTGCAATTCGCCCTGCATACTCGCCAGTTCATGCTGCGCGATGCCGATCTCGTCGGTCCGGCGGTCGGGCCGGATCACGCGGGCGGGGTCGTCGGGCGCGGCGGAGAAAGCCAGCATGGAATGTGTCATGCGCCGGATCGGGCGGATCATCATGCGGTTGATCGCCCAGAAGACGAGACCCGCGGTGATCGCCGAGATGAGCAGGGACAGGATCGCGACATTGCGCGCATAGACCATCATCGCCGAGCGCAGGTCGGCATCGGAAATGATGAGCTCGAATTCTTTGGTGCTGTCGCCGACGGGACCGAAGACGCGCAACATGCGATCGCCGCCCCAAATCGCGGTCGACAGGGCATCACGTACGGCGACGACCGGCGATGTCATCTCGATGGCGATATGCTCGTCGATTTCGGGCGGCATTTCCGCAGCGACCAGGAGTTGGGACATGCCTTCGTCGCGCACGGCCACCGCCTTGGCGCCGAGCGAGGCGAGCACATCGTCCTGCGTCGCGCGGGACAGGCTGGAGGCGTCCTCGTCGACGAGAACCGTGGCGACGGCCGCTGCCGTGCTCAGGCGCTCCTCGAGCCAGCGCAGGCGGAAATTGGCGATGGACGGGATGAAGATCAGAACTTCGGCGATCAGCACGAAGAGCATGGTCAGCAACAGCAGCTTGGTCGACAGGCCGCGGCCCAGCGCCACGCTCGCTCGCCTGTCGAGCGCCGCAGCCTTGTCTTCCGTCTCGCGGTCCCTCACGCGGCGTCTCCTGCCAGCCCTAGCCGAACGCCCGAAGAAAGCGGATGATTCGCCTCACGACGGGCTTGCGGGTCATGTCTGCAAAATAGGACATGGCGGCGCGTTTGCCAATTTCCCCCACGGTCGGATAGGGCGAAATGAAGGCCGTCAGGTCCCGCAGGCGCATTTTCTTCGCCAGGGCGAGCGACCAGAAATTGCCCATCTCGGACGCTCCCTTGGCGAGGATCGACACACCGAGGACGCGGCCGCGTCTGTCGGCCACGATCTTGATCAAGCCTTTGGTCTCGCGCTCGGCCTGGGCGCGGTCGTTGTCGTGAACCGGCCAGGTCAGCGCGCGAACATCGCCATGCGCCTTGCGCGCTTCCGCTTCCGTCAGCCCGACCTGCACCAGTTCGGGATCGAGAAACGTCACGCGCGGCAAGGACGCATAGTCCACCTTGGCGGGCAGCCGGAACAGGAGCGCGCGGATCGCGATGCCGGCATGGTAATTGGCGACATGGGTGAATTGCGGTCCGCCGGCGACGTCGCCGATCGCATAGACCCGCCGGTTGGAACTGCGCAGGCCGGCATCGACCGCGATGCCTTTCTTGTCGTGACGGACATTGGCGGTGTCGAGATCGAGTGCGGAGAGGTTCGGCGCACGACCGGCGGCGACGAGCAGATGCGAGCCCTCGATCACGCGCTCGTCGCCGCTTTCGGTTTTCGCGAAGAGACGCAGGCCGTCATGCGTCCGCTCGACGCGCACGACCGAATGGCGCTCGAAAAGCGCGATCCCCTCAGCGCGAAGCGTATCGAGAGCGATGGCTGCAAGATCCGGATCGTCGCGCGACAGGAACGTGGCTGCCTCGACGACCGTGACGCGCGAGCCGAGCCGGCGATGGGCCTGGGCGAGTTCAAGCCCGATCGGTCCGCCGCCGATGATCACGAGATGGTCGGGCCGTTCCTTGATGGCGAAGATCGTCTCATTGGTCAGTGCATCGATGCTGTCGATGCCTTGTATCGGCGGAATGACGGGCGAGGAGCCGGTCGCGATGACGAAACGGCGCGCGGATATGCGACGATTGCCCGCTTCGATCGTCCTGTCGTCGACGAAGCGGCCTTCGGCCTCGATGACCGTGACGCCGAGGCTCTCGAAGCGCTCGACGGAATCGTTCGGCGCGATGGCGTCGATCACGGATCGGACATGGGCGTGAACGGCCTGGAAGTCGATCGCGGGCTCGACCGCTGCGATGCCGAAAGCGGAGGCCGAGCGCATCGCCTGCGCGCGCTTTGCGGCCGCGATCATCGCCTTTGACGGCACGCAGCCATAGTTGAGGCAGTCGCCGCCCATCTTCGCGCGCTCGACCAGCACGACATCGACCCCGAACGCGGCCGCGGCCGCGGCTACCGAAAGCCCGCCCGAGCCGGCTCCGATGACGCAGATGTCGGGCGTGAGATGCGCTTGCATGAATGATCCGATCAGTCGGCAGCGGGCGCCTTGGCCGCGGTCCTGCGGGTCCAGTAGGTCTTGATGAGCATGGCCGAAATGGCCAGCAGTGCAAGGCCCGCGAGCGCCAGCGTGATCTGGGGCGTCACGATATCGCTCAAGGTCGGCGTCTGGCCGGCGGCATTGGCGGCCGTCAGGACGCTGTCGACGCCGGCGCCGAGATAGGCAAGGACGAATGTGCCCGGAAGGATGCCGAGGAATGTCGTCGCGACATAGGTTGCCAATCGAACGTTGAAGAGGGCCGGGGCCACATTGACCACGAAGAAAGGCAGGATGGGGGTCATGCGCAGCACGAGGAGATAGCCGAAGGCATTCTCCTCGAAGCCTTTGGAAAGAACCTCGGCCCGGCCCTTGACGCGGCTGCGCAGCGCATTGCCGAGCGCGGAGCGGGCAGCAAGAAAGATGAGCGTCGCGCCGATCGTTGCCGACACGGCGACGACCGCGCCGGCGATCGCCCAGCCGAAGAGAAAGCCGCCGAATATGGTGAGCGCGCCGGCGGCCGGGAAGGCGAAGGCGGTTGCCACCATATAGACAAGCCCGAACAGGAAGGGCGCCAGAATGCCGTAGGACGCCGCATAGGCCTGCAACTGATCCTTGCGCGCGGCCAGTTCGCCAAGGCTCAGATACTCGTGCCAGCCGAGCCCGAAGCCGACGGCAAGGCCGCCGGCGAGGATGGCGAGCGGCACGAAACGCCAGATCGAGTTTGATCGGCCCGCTGTCATTGCGCCGTCCTTTGTCCGCTCGCGCGAAGTCACCGTCGCAACGCGAAGGGCTGGTCGCGACATGTTGGTCATGCCTTTGGCATTGGCGAGATTGGCTGGCAAGGGAAACTCCCGATGCGGATGTGCGTTGGGCCTACACATGGCGCGCAAATCGTTTGGCCACAATGCCACACGCGCGGTCTCAAGCTGTGTTGACAAGCGCCGGCCCAAGCCTCACCCCGCCGTGACCGGCGTCGATTGACTCACGCGGTCGATCTTCCTATAAGCCGCCCACGCTCGGGCCCAGGTCTTGGCGCGACTGATGTTGCGTGCATGGCCGGCCGAAGCTCCTCGTCCGATGAGACAGCTATCCAAGAAGGGCCGCACCCCGCGGTATTAAATAAATGAAGCGTACCTACCAGCCGTCCAAACTCGTCCGCAAGCGCCGCCACGGGTTCCGTGCGCGCATGGCCACCAAGGGTGGCCAGAAGGTCATCGCTGCCCGCCGCGCACGCGGCCGCAAGCGTCTGTCCGCGTAGATTTCGCGGGCCGGGCGCCGTAGGGCAGGGCTTTGACCGACCGGCCGCACGAAGTTGCACCGGCGCGCTTGAAGAAGCGCGCCCAGTTTCTGGCCGTTCGCCGGGGCGAAAAGCGCCGCGGGCGGCTTTTTCTGTTGGAGACGATGCGGCGTGACGACGCGGGCGAACCGCGTCTGGGCATAACCGTGACCAAGAAGGTCGGCAATGCGGTGGTCCGCAACCGCATTCGTCGCCGGTTGAAAGAAGCGGTTCGCGTCCACGCGGCGCGTGACATGGCGTGCGGCACCGACTATGTGATCGTCGGCCGCCGCGAACTGCTCAAGACGCCGTTCGACGAATTGAAGGCAGAACTCTCCCGCCGATTTCGCTGAGCGGGGATAGGGATTCCTTGATGGAAAACAATCGCAACTTCTTCATCACGATCGCGCTTTCCGTCGTGATCCTGACCCTCTGGCAGGTGTTCTACATGAACCCCCGCATCGAGGCGCAGCGCGAGGCGGCCGAGATCCAGGCGCAGCAACAGCAGGCAGACGCACCGCAGGGACAGGCGTCCAGCGTCGCGCCGGGCGATGGAGATGTGCCGACGGCACAAGGCACGCAGGCCGAGGTGCCCGGCAGTGGAGCGCCGTCGGCCGCGCCTCAAACCCGCGACGGCGCCGTTGGCGCGACCGACCGCGTGACCATCGACACGCCGCGTCTTTCGGGTTCGATCAATCTGACCGGCGCGCGCATCGACGACCTTCTCCTGAAGGACTATCGCGTCACCGTCGAGCGGAATTCGCCGAACATCTCGCTTCTCAACCCGTCCGCGCTCGCCGACGGCTATTATGCCGAGGTCGGCTATGTCGGGCAGGGCAATGCCGGCGCGGTTCCCGGCCCGCAGACGGTCTGGTCCGTCGAGGGCAACCCGCAGCTCACGCAGGACGCTCCCGTCTCGCTTTCCTATACGAACGATGCCGGACTGACCTTCGAGCGCACGATCGCCGTCGACGCCGACTACATGTTCACGATCTCGGACAGCGTCGCGAATGCCGGCGGCGAAGCCGTCGAACTGATGAATTACGGCCGCATCACGCGCGTCGGCACGCCCGACATCGAGGGCATCTTCGTGCTTCACGAAGGCCTGATCGGCGTCACGGGCGAGGAAGGCCTGCAGGAAATCGACTATTCCACGCTCGCCGAGGATCGCCAGATCGTGCCCGGCAAGAGCACTGACGGCTGGCTCGGCATCACCGACAAGTACTGGGCGGTGGCCATGGTCCCGTCCGACGGGCAGGCGTTCCAGCCGCGCTATTCCTATTTCGACGATGGCCGCGTGCGCTACCAGGCGGATTACCTGTCCGACGCCGTCTCGGTCGCTCCCGGCCAGTCGGCCGATATCGAGACCCGGATCTTCGCCGGCGCCAAGGTGGTCGACGTCATCGACGGCTATGAGGAATCCTATGGCATCCGCCAGTTTGAACTCCTGATCGACTGGGGCTGGTTCTATTTCATCACCAAGCCGATGTTCTTCGTCATCGACTGGTTCTTCCGGCTCTTCGGCAATTTCGGCGTGGCCATCCTCGCCACGACCGTCCTCGTCAAGCTGGTCTTCTTCCCACTCGCCAACAAGTCCTACGTGTCGATGGCGAACATGAAGAAGGTGCAGCCCAAGCTGATGGAAATCCGGGAGAAATACGGCGACGACCGGATGAAGCAGCAGCAGGAGATGATGGAGCTCTACAAGAAGGAAAAGATCAATCCGATCGCCGGCTGCTGGCCGATCCTTCTACAGATTCCGGTTTTCTTCGCGCTCTACAAGGTCATCTACGTCACGATCGAGATGCGCCACGCGCCGTTCTTCGGCTGGATCAACGATCTGTCCGCGCCGGACCCGACGTCGATGTTCAACCTTTTCGGCCTTCTTCCTTACGACGTGCCGTCCTTCCTGATGATCGGCGTCTGGCCGTTGATCATGGGCATCACGATGTTCGTGCAGATGCGCATGAACCCGACGCCGCCCGATCCGACGCAGGCGATGATCTTCAACTGGATGCCGGTCGTGTTCACCTTCATGCTGGCGACGTTCCCGGCCGGTCTCGTGATCTACTGGGCCTGGAACAACACGCTGTCCGTCCTCCAGCAGGGGCTGATCATGAAGCGCCAGGGCGCCAAGATCGAACTCTGGGACAATCTGGCGGGGATGTTCCGGCGCAAGCCCAAGGAACCGGCCGAATAGGCGATAGCGACCAAAAGCCCCGCCGCAAGCGGGGCTTTTTTGTGGTCACACTTCGGTGATCCCTGAAACTGTAAGCACCGTGCTCCCGTAACTGGATATGTCAACGACAACATTCCTTGGGAGAGGCATCATGAAGAAGCTTTCGATCACGACCCTTTTTGTATCCGCTGCAGTCGCGCTGGCCGTGCCGGCATCGGCTCAGGAAAACCCGACCGTCGGCGGCGCGCCGATGCTCGTCGAGCGCAATATCGTCGAGAACGCAGTGAATTCGCCGGTCCACACCACGCTTGTCGCCGCCGTTCAGGCTGCCGATCTTGCCGGCACCCTGTCGGGTCCAGGCCCGTTCACCGTCTTCGCGCCGGTCAATGACGCCTTCGCGATGCTTCCGGCCGGCACGGTCGACACGCTGCTGATGGCCGAAAACAAGGATCAGCTCACCGGCGTCCTGACCTATCACGTCGTCCCCGGCAAGCTGAGCGGTCCCGAACTTCTGCGCCGCGCCAACGCGGGTGGCGGCGAGGCCCAGTTGACCACGGTGCAGGGCGGCACGCTGACCGTGGTGCCGTCCGGGCGCGGCGTCGCCGTGACGGATTCGAACGGCACGACCAGCGTCGTGACCACGGCGGACGTCAACCAGTCGAACGGCGTCATTCACGTCGTCAACCGCGTCCTTCTGCCCTGATAATCGTGCTTGCCCGGCCGGACCACTATGTCCGGCCGGGCGGCATTGGTCTGCTTGCGCTTGACAAGCGAGGCCGAAAGCTCAATGCCATCCACGGCAATTTTGGCCCTGGAGATCGACGTTGAGCGATATGGAAGAACCCCGCCCGGCCCCAATCGTGGCGGCACCGTTCCCCAAGAATTGGATCTTCATTCGCGGCGTCCCTTCGATGAAGTTCCTGCCGCCCGAAGGTCCGCCCGAAATCGCCTTTGCAGGCCGGTCCAATGTCGGCAAATCGTCGCTGATAAACGCACTCGTGGCTCGAAACGGGCTTGCGCGCACCTCGAACACGCCCGGCCGCACGCAGGAACTCAACTATTTCGTCCCCGATGGCTTTTCGGGAGAGGCAGGCGACCTGCCGCCAATGGCGCTGGTCGACATGCCCGGCTATGGCTTCGCCAAGGCGCCGAAGGCCCAGGTCGACGCGTGGACGAAACTCGTCTTCGACTATCTCAAGGGCCGCGTGACGCTGAAGCGCGTCTATCTCCTCATCGATTCCCGCCATGGCGTGAAGCAGAACGATTCCGATGTGATGGACCTGCTCGACAAGGCGGCTTGCTCCTATCAGGTGGTTCTGACCAAGACCGACAAGATCAAGACCGCTGGCGTCCAGCCGCTGATCGATGAGACGACGCTGAAGATCAAGCGCCGCCCAGCGGCGTTCCCCGTCGTCCTGGCCACCTCGTCCGAAAAGAACGAGGGTCTTGAGGAGTTGCGGGAGGCGATCATGCTCGCCTGCGTGACCTAGCCGGATCGCGGGACGGCACAGCGGGGCAATGAGGGGACGGCAATGAGTTTCGATCTGATCGTCAAGGGCGGCACGCTCGTGGACGGGCGCGTGGCGGATATCGGCATTCGGGGCGGCAGGATCGCAGCGATCGAGCCAAGCCTCGATGTGCAGGCCGGCGAGACGATTGACGCCGCCGGCGACCTCGTCGCGCCGCCCTTCGTCGATCCGCATTTCCATATGGACGCGACGCTCTCCTACGGCACGCCGCGCATCAATGCGTCCGGCACGCTTCTGGAGGGCATCGGCCTTTGGGGCGAGTTGAAACCGCTCCTGACGCATGAGGCCGTTAAGGAGCGGGCGCTTGCCTATTGCGACTGGGCCGTGTCGATGGGCCTTCTGGCCATCCGCACCCATGTCGACATCTGCGACGACCGGCTCCTTGCCGTCGAGGCATTGCTCGACGTGAGGAAGACCGTCGCGCCCTGGCTCGACCTGCAACTCGTCGCCTTTCCGCAGGATGGCTTCTACCGCGACCCGACGGCGCGGGAGAACACGATCCGGGCACTCGATATGGGCGTCGACGTGGTCGGCGGCATTCCCCATTTCGAGCGCACCATGGAGGACGGCCGCCGCTCCGTCACCGAGCTTTGCGAGATCGCCGCGACACGCGGCCTGCGCGTCGACCTGCATTGCGACGAGACCGACGATCCCTTGTCGCGGCATATCGAACAGCTTGCCCATGAGACGCAGCGGCTGGGCTTGCAGGGCTGCGTCAACGGCTCGCATCTGACCTCGATGCATTCGATGGACAACTACTACGTCTCGAAGCTGTTGCCGCTGATGGCGGAGGCTGAGGTTTCGGCCGTCCCGAACCCGCTGATCAACATCGTGCTTCAGGGGCGTCACGACACCTATCCCAAGCGCCGCGGCATGACGCGCGTGCCCGAAATGCTCAAGGCCGGCATCCGGGTCGGCTTCGGCCAGGACTGCGTGCTCGATCCCTGGTATTCGCTCGGCACCGCCGACATGCTCGACGTCGCCTTCATGGGCTTGCATGTGGCGCAGATGACGAGCCCGGCCGACATGAAGCGCTGCTTCGACATGGTGACGACGGAAAACGCCGCGATCATGGGCCTCGAAGGCTATGGCCTCGCGGTCGGGAATGTTGCCAGCCTCGTCGTTCTCGACGCCGGCAATCCGATCGAGGCGCTGCGGCTGCGGCCGGACAGGCTTTGCGTCGTCTCGAAAGGGCAGGTGGTGTCGCGCAAGGTGCGCAACGATTCGCGCCTGTCGATCGCCGGGCGCCCTGCATCGGTTCGCCGGCGACACACGGCGTCCTGATCAGGGCCATTCCGCAAAGCTCGGCACATGCACGGTGCGGCCTTGGTCGGCCTGCGCGTCGATCACGGCGCGGCGATAGCGGCCGGGCGGCGTCCCCGTCATCTTGCGGAAGAAGCTCGAAAAATGCGCCGGGTCGGAAAAGCCGAGCGAATGGCCGAGCTGCTGGATGGTGAGCGATGAGCGTTCCAGCCGCAGCATCGCCTCGCGCGCCAGGCGTTCGGAAACAAGCGCCTTGGGCGATTTGCCGATGCCGTCAGTGCAGATCGCGTGCAGCCGGTCGGGCGAGACGCCCAGCGCATCGGCATAGCGCGCGACCCGCCAGTGATTGCGGAAATTCATCTCGACGAGCTGGCGGAAGCGCTGAAGCAGGCTCATACGCTCGCCGATTCCCGGCAGCGATTCCCGTCCGCCCGAAACGCGCAGCATCGAGACGAGCACGATGCGCAAAAGCGCCGACAAAAGAAGCGCGGACGCCTCCTGCGGCTGGCGCCGCTCTGCGATCGCGGCGCTCAGGCAACGCTCGATCAGCCCCAAAGCTTCCGCGTGACCTGCAAGGGAAAGCGTGAAATCGCGGTCGACGAGATAGCGCAAGGCGACGGAGTGCGCCTCGTCGCCGATGGCCTCGACGAGCATGTCGTCGTCGATCTGCGCGCGAAGACCCGTCGCGCCGGCCTCCAGCCGCAGCCGTCCGGGCTTCATGTCTCCGAGCCACAAAAGCGCGGGGGCGGCTATGGCGAGCCTTTGCCCCCCCGCGTCGGCCTCGCCGCCGCCATCTGTCAAGACGACGAGTTGGCGCGTCGCGGTTCCTGTCGCCCCGTTGAAGGACCAGAACCGCGCGTGCAACCCGCAATCGATCGTACCAAAGTCCATATGCCTGTCCGGTACAGCCAGATATTTACAATAGATCACCGGTTTTCTTCATATCAAGTGCCGATGGCTTGCGCTTCAATCTGAGTGTCGCCGGGAGAACGGAGCCCGAAACGGGCCGTGGCGGCTGAAGCGGAGTTCACGCTTCGCGGGAGGATGATTTGGCAAAGGCAGCGCGGCTCGCGGCGCCCATGGGGCAGGCCGTCGAGGCACCCTATCTGGAACGCGTCGGCCCTCTGACGGGGACGGTCGTCACGCGCGTCCACGCCTCGAACGTCCCCGAGGCCCGCCACGCGGCCAATCGCGCCGCCGCCGCTTTCCCGAAATGGTCGGCCACGTCACCGACCGATCGACGCGCCATCCTCAATCGCGCCGCCGACCTTTTGCTCGCGCGCACCGAAATGTTCGTCGCCAGGATCGCCGAGGAAACAGGCGGCACCCGCGCATGGAGCGAACTCAACTGCCGGCTGGGCGCGTCCATCCTGCGCGAGGCGGCTGCCCTGACCACGCAACTGACCGGCGAGACGATACCCGCCGACCGTCCTGGTTCGTTCGCGATGGCGGTGCGCCAGCCTTGCGGCGTGGTGCTGTCGCTGGCGCCGTGGAACGCGCCGATCGTTCTGTCCGTGCGCTCTATCGCCATGCCGCTGGCCTGCGGCAACACGGTCGTCTTCAAAGCCTCGGAACTGTGCCCCGGCACTCATTCGCTGGTCTGTGACCTCTTCACCGATGCCGGACTTCCCGAAGGCGCGATCGCCGTGGTCCACAATCAGGAGGACCACGCGCAGGAAATCGTCGAGGCGCTGACCGCGCATCCTGCGGTGCGGCGCGTCAATTTCACAGGTTCGACCCGGTCGGGCCGGATCATCGCGGAACTGGCCGCGCGGCACCTCACCCCCGTCCTGCTGGAACTCGGCGGCAAGGCCCCGATGATCGTGCTCGACGATGCCGATATCGACGAGGCCGCAAGGGCCGCCGCTTTCGGCGCCTTTTTCAATCAGGGCCAGATCTGCATGTCGACCGAGCGGCTGGTCGTGCAGGACACCGTAGCCGACGCATTCCTTGAACGCTTGACGGCCGAAGTGAAGCGCCTGCGGCTGGGCGATCCGCGCGATGGCGCGAACGAAATCGGCCCGATGATCAGCGAACAGGCGGCCGAACGCGTCAAGGCGCTGATCGACGATGCGGTGCAGAAGGGCGCCCGCCTCGTCGTCGGCGGCGAGCAGCGCTCGGTCTGGCTCGACGCGACGATTCTGGACGGCGTGACGGCGAACATGCGCATCTATTATGAGGAAAGCTTCGGCCCTGTCGCCTCGCTCATTCGCTTTTCGGATGTGGACGAGGCCGTCTCGATCGCCAACGACACCGAATACGGGCTCTCGGCGGCCGTGTTCGGTCGTGACGTCACGCGCGCGCTCATGGTCGCACGGCGTCTGGAAACCGGCATCTGCCACATCAATTCGGCGACCATCCACGACGAGCCGCAAATGCCGTTCGGCGGGGTCAAGTCATCGGGCCATGGCCGTTTCGGCGGCCGGGCGGGCATCGACGCGTTCACCGAATTGCGGTGGATCACGATTCAGAGCGGGCAGCCGGACTATCCGATCTGAAAATGAACACCGGCAGGAGGATGCCGGATCTTGGCAACATTGGGAGGAAACAGGACATGATCAGACGCACATTAATCGCACTCGCAGCCGGCGCCGCGACGCTGGCCTTCGCCGGACATGCAGCGGCGCAGGAAACGATCAAGATCGGCGCCAGCGCGCCCAAGACCGGCCCGCTCGCGGCCGGCGCTACGGTCAGCCACTGGCCGAACATCCAGCTTTGGGTGTCGGAGGTGAACGGTCGCGGCGGTCTTCAGGTCGGCGACCAGCAGATGATGATCGAACTCGTCGAATATGACGACCGGACCTCGGCCGAGACCGCCGTCCAGAACATCCAGCGTCTTGCGACCGTCGACGAGGTGGATTTCATCGTCACGCCCTATTCGACCGGCCTCAACGTCGCCACCGCGCCGATCATCGCGCGCTACGGCTATCCGCACATCACGACCAGCGCGATCACCGACGGCGTCGAGGAATTCGCCGAGCGCTGGCCGAACTCGTTCTGGATGCTGGGCACGTCGAAGGAACTGGCCGAGGGAACCGCGGCGGCCTTGAAGAAGCTCATGGATGCCGGCGAGATCGGCAACAAGGTCGCGCTCGTCCACGTCGCTGACGCCTTCGGCCTCGAACTTGCCGGCGCCGGCAAGCCGGCGCTGGAAGCGGCAGGCTTCGAGATCGTCTACGAGGCGTCCTATCCGCTCGGCACGCAGGATGTCGCGCCGATCGTCAGCCAGGCCAAGTCCGCCGCGCCCGATGCCTTCGTCGGCTTCTCCTATCCGGGCGACACCTTCGCTCTCACGGAGCAGGCGCAGATCCAGGATCTCGACGTCGGCGCCTTCTATGTCGGCGTCGGCGCGTCCTTCCCGGCCTATGCCGGCCGCTTCGGCGCGACGGCGAACGGCGTCCTGGGCGCAGGCGGCACCAATCCGGATGACGAGAAGATCAAGGAATACCGCGCCAGGCACAAGGAAGTGACGGGCGCGGATGCCGACTACTGGGCGAGCGCGGTCACCTATTCGGGCCTCCAGGTTCTCGAACAGGCGATCGAAGCCGCCGGCACCAAGGACCGCGAAGCCGTGGTCGAGGCCATCAGGACCGGCACCTTCGACACGGTGATGGGCGAGGTGAAGTTCGAGAACAACATCAACCGCGATCTGTGGACCGTCGGCCAGTGGAAGGATGGCGTCTTCTACGGCGTCGCTGCCAACGGCATCGACGGGGCGGTCGAGCCGGTCCGGAAGGACGGCTGGGAATAGCAAACAAGAGGCGTCATCCCGGCCGAAATCGAGCATCGCGAGATGAGAGCCGGGACCCATTCCGTGACGACGACCTGACGGAATGGGTCCCGGATGACCAACCGCCGCCTTGCGCCGGCTGGTCTCCGGGATGACGCTCCTCCTGCCCATGCCGCGACAGGGAACGAAGTGGTAGCTTAGAGAATGCAGATCATCATCACGGGCATATTGCTGGGAGGAACCTACGCGTTGATCGCGCTGGGGCTGACGTTGCAATATGGCGTCGCGCGCATCATGAACCTTGCCAATGGCGAGACCTTCGTCGCGGCCTGCTTCATTGCCTTCTGGCTGTTCACTGCCATGCAGATCAACCCGCTGGTCGGGCTGCTCATCATCGCGCCGGCCGCCTTCATCATCAACTGGGGCATCTATTCGGTCCTTTTGAAACCGCTCGTCGACCGGGCGAAGAACCGCGGAATGCTGGAGGTGGATTCGATCCTGGCGACCTTCGGCCTGCTCTTCCTCTTGCAGGGCCTGATGCTGCTCGCATTCGGCGGCTCCTATTTTTCCTACACCTTTCTTGCCGAGCGCTTCGTGATCCTCGGCAATCCGTTCGGGCTGAACCGCGTGGTCGCCTTCGGTGCTGCCGTGGTCATCGCCCTTGCGCTCTATGTTTTCCTTTACCGCACGCGACAAGGCACGGCCGTCCGCGCGGTTGCGGTCGATCCGAATTCGGCCAGGCTCGTCGCCATCGACGTGGCGAAGACCGCGGCCTTCGCCTTCGCGCTCGGCGGCGCGTTGACGGCCTGCGGAGGTGCGCTGCTCTCGACCTTTTATACGTTCAACGCGTCGATGGGCGTCGTCTTCACCATGAAGGCGCTGATCATCGTCATCATGGGCGGGGTGGGCGACATTCGCGGCGCGGTGCTTGCAGCACTCATCCTCGGCGTGACCGAGACGGCAGTCGCCAGCCTCATCGATCCCGGCCTGACCATCGCAGCGACCTACGCGCTCTTCATCATCGTCCTCCTCTTTCGTCCGCAGGGCATGTTCGGGAGGCGGACGTCATGACACTCGACCAAGCGGAAATCCGCATCGGCCTTCTCGGCGCGGTCGCCGTCGCTGCGCTCGCGACCCTGCCGCTCTTCAGCCAGGGCTACTATCTTTCGCTCGGCGTCAATTTGATGCTCTATGCCGCGCTCTGCACGGCCTGGACGCTCTTCTCCGGCCCGACGCATTACATTTCCCTCGCCACCGCGGCCTTCTTCGGCCTCGGCACCTATACGGTGGGGCTGTGGGTCGACCACATGCCGTTCTTCGCCCTGGTTCTCGGCGGCGGGCTGGTGGCGGCGGCGTTGGCAGGGCTCGTCGGCCTTGCGACGCTGCGGCTCTCCGGCGTCTATTTCGTCATCTTCACGCTGGGCCTTGCCGAACTCGTACGCCAGGTCGTCTCGTGGACGCAGACCAAGGTCTCGACCCGCATGGGGCTCTACGTCTTCACCGATTTCACCGAAATGCACATTTACTGGATGTTGCTCGCGCTGACGGTCGCCGTCTTCGTCACCGGTTGGCTGATCGGCCGCTCGAAGCTCGGCTTCGCGATGAAGATCATCGGCAATGACGAGACGGTCGCGCGGCATGTCGGCATCGACACCGCCCGCGCCAAGATCATCCTGTTCATGATTTCCGGCGCCTTCATCGGCATCGCCGGCGCCATCTCCGCCCCGCGCTACGCCTATATCGAGCCGCCATCGGCCTTCAATCCTATGATTTCGTTCCTCGTCGTCATCATGGCGCTTCTGGGCGGCACCAAGCGCCTGTGGGGTCCGCTCGTCGGCGTCATTCCCTTCACGATCCTCTTCGATCAGGTCTCGGCGCAGTTTCCGAACCACACGCCCATCGTCATGGGTCTGGCCTTCCTCGCCATCGTCTATCTGTTGCCGGATGGTGTCACGGGGCGGCTGGAGCAGTTGCAGGCGCGGACGAGGCGGTCACGGAAGGCAGTGGGCGAGGAGAAGGTCGCATGAACGTGGCTTTCGCTTTATTCGACTCCGATTGCGTGGTGATACCCCCACCCTTTATCCCTCCCCACAAGGGGGAGGGAGTTCGCCAACGTCCCGCCAGGCGGGATGAAGCCGGACGGTCTGCCTCGCTGACGTCTCCCTCCCCCTTGTGGGGAGGGGTGAGGGGTGGGGGTATGCCGGGCTCCATCGTCGAAGGAGGTCGCCCATGACCGCCATCCTCTCCGTCGACCGCGCGCAGAAGAAGTTCGGCGGCCTCGTCGCCGTCAATGACGTGTCCTTCGACGTCCGCGAGGGAGAACTCCTTGGGCTGATCGGGCCGAACGGGTCCGGCAAGACGACGATGCTCAACCTGATCTCCGGTGCGTTGCGCCCGAGCGCCGGCGAGATCCGGCTGAAGGGCGAGCGCATCTCCGGCCACGCCGCGCATCATATCGCCCGCCGGGGCGTGGCACGCACCTTCCAGCTCGTGCGCATCCTGCCGTCGATGACGGCGGAGGAGAACGTCGTTGCCGGCGCCGTCTTCGCGCGCAACAGGCTATGGGGCACGGACGCCCATGCGCTGGCGCGAACGCTGCTTGCCCGCGTCGGGCTCGAAGGCCGCGCCGACATGGCGGTATCCGCCATGACCTATATCGACCAGAAGCGGATCGAACTGGCCCGCGCGCTCGCATCCGACCCGCGCGTGCTCCTGCTCGACGAATGGCTCGCCGGCCTCAACCCGTCCGAATTGCAGATCGGCATCGCCCTGATCGACGATCTGCGCCGCGAGGGCCGCACCATCATCATGGTCGAGCACGTGATGGATGCGATCCGCACGCTTTGCGACCGCTGCGTGGTCATGAACACCGGCGCCAAGATCGCCGAGGGCGACGTCGCCGAAGTGTTGTCCGACGCGGAAGTCGTGCGTGCCTATCTCGGGGACGACGACGATGCTTGAGGTGAAGAATCTCGGCGTCCGATACGGCCGGCACATCGCGCTCGAAGGTGTTTCCGCGAAAATCGCCAAGGGCGAGATCTGTGTCATGCTGGGCGCCAACGGCGCAGGCAAGTCGAGCCTGCTCAAGGCGATCGCGGGACTGGTCAAGACCGAAGCCGGCACTGAAATCACGATGAACGGCAAGCCGATCCGCGGTGTCAAGGCGCACCGGATCGTCGAGGAAGGCATCGCGCTCGTGCCGGAAGGTCGCGGCATCTTCGGCGATCTCACCGTGGCCGAGAACCTTCAACTCGGCGCCTTCGCCGGCCGTGCGCGACAGGCCGAAGCGGAGACGCTGAAGCGCATCTACGAACTCTTTCCGCGCCTTGCCGAACGCAAGGGCCAGATCGCGCGCACCATGTCGGGCGGCGAGCAGCAAATGGTGGCGATCGGCCGCGCGTTGATGTCGAAGCCCGACATATTGATGCTCGACGAACCCTCGCTCGGTCTCTCGCCGCTTTTGTCGAAGGAACTGTTCAAGTCGCTGAAGGCGGTGGCGGCGACCGGCGTCGGCATCCTGCTCGTCGAGCAGAACGCCAAACTCAGCCTGCGCATCGCCGACCGGGGCTATCTGGTCGAAAACGGCCTCATCACCGGTGAGGACACGGCGGTCAACCTGATGAGCGACCCCGCCGTGGTGAACGCCTATCTCGGCGGCGGAAAGACGGACGACGCGAAACGCAGTGCAAGGCGGGGCATTTCGCTGCCGCCCTTCATGGCGCTGCCTGCCACGCTTGAGGCGATGGGCCGGATGGCGGGCGATCTGGCACGGCGGGCCGGTGCGATCCAGACGGCCTTCGTGCGCTATCTGCGACGCGAAAACACCGCGCCGAGCGCCTTTGCGGGCCGCTATGATCCGAAAGCCGGTCCCGATCCATGGGAAACGGCGGCAAAGGAAGCGTCACAGCCGAAGTCGCCATCGGCGGAAGCGGGCCGCCTGTCCGACCAGGCGGCGGAACTGGCGCGGCGCGCGCAGGAACGGCTTGCCGCTCATGTCGAGGCAAACCGCCTGACGCGTGGCGCTGGCTCGATCCCACAAGCGTCTCAGCGCCCGGTTTTCGTCACGCCGTCGGCCGCTCCGAGACGTGTCGAAATTGCGCTCGACCCGGTCGCGCTCGCTGAACGTGCGACGAAGCGTCTTGCCGCCCATGTCGCAAGCCGCCGAAAGCCGGCCGAACGGCCCGTCCTGCCGCGCAAGCCGGTCGCCGCGCCCGCGGCAAGGCTCAATGGCGGCCACGGCCTTGTCGGGCACAACAGCGCCGGCTTCGACATCGAAGATGACGAGGCGCCAGCACCCGCAATCCCGCAGCGCATCGACCTCACCAGTGTCGTCGCGCGCGCCGCCGCCATCCAGGCGCAGCACGTCGCCGCGCGCCGCAAGACCCTCGCCGCGTTCACGATCCCGCCGCAACCGGCGGAGAAGCTGGGCGCCGATTCCCACCCGAAGAAGAAATCGCCCAAAAAGCGGAAGAAGCATAAGGAGGCTTGAAATGGCTCGTGTTTTCGAAGGCATGTATATCGGCGGCGGCTGGTCCGCGACCAAGAAGACCTTCAAGGATTTGAATCCTGCCGACGGCTCGGTCTGGGCCGAGGTGCCGGATTCGGGGCGCGCCGAGACGGCGGCCGCCATCGAGGCTGCGCACAAGGCGTTTCCCGAATGGGCCGCGTTGCCTTTTTCCAAGCGGGCGCATTTTCTTCACAAGGCGGCCGAGATATGGGAGCGCCGCAAGATGGAGATCGTCGACGCCATCCAGGCCGAAGGCGGCGGCTGGTTCGGCAAGGGCATGTTCGAGACCGGCTATGTACCGGAAGTCTTCCACGCCGCGGCGGCCTCGGTCTGGAACCCGGTCGGCGAGGTCATGCCGTCCGAATATGGCAAGGTCTCGATGGCCGTGCGCCGGCCGATGGGCGTCGTCTCGGTCATCTCGCCCTGGAATTTCCCCTGCATCCTCACCGCGCGCGGCTTCCTCTTTCCACTCGTCGCGGGCAACACGATCGTCTTGAAGCCGTCCGAGGAAACGCCCTATCTCGGCGGGCTTCTCTTCGCGGAAATCTTCGAGGAAGCCGGCCTGCCAAAGGGCGTCTTCAACGTCGTCACCTGCTCGCGCGAGAACGTGGCTGAAGTCGGCGACGAATTGATCGAGCATCCTTACGTCAAGGGTATTTCCTTCACCGGGTCGACGGCGGTCGGCCGTCAGGTCGCGGCCAAGGCCGGCGCGCATCTGAAGAAGTGCTGCGTCGAACTCGGCGGCAAGGATTCGATGATCGTGCTCGAAGACGCCGAAATGGAGCGCGCCACGCAGGCCGCCAATTTCGGCTCCTTCATGCATCAGGGCCAGATCTGCATGTCGGTCGAAAAGGTGCTTGTCCACGAGAAGATCTTCGACGAGTTCCTGGCGAAATTCGTCGAGCGCGCGAAGAAGCTCAAGGTCGGCGACCCGACCAAGAGCAAGGAGCACATCATCGGCCCGCTCATCAACGACAAGCAGGTCGCCAAGGTGAAGGAACAGCTCGACGATGCGATCGCCAAGGGCGCAAAGGTCGTGCTCGGCGGCAAGATCGAGGGCCGCTTCGTCGAGCCGACCATCCTGACCGGCGTGACGCCGGACATGAAGCTCTACCAGGACGAAACCTTCGGCCCCGTCGTTCCTGTCATCCCGTTCCGCACCGACGAGGAAGCGATCGAGATCGCGAACGACAGTGAGTATGGCCTGTCGGCCGGGGTCATGACGCGCGACGAGGGCAGGGGGCTCGCCATCGTCAACAAGCTCGATACCGGCAACTGCCACATCAACTGCTCGTCGGTGAACGACGAGCCGCACGTTCCCTTCGGCGGTTTCAAGGCGTCGGGCGTCGGCAAGCATGGCGGCCGCTGGTCGCTCGAAACCTTCACCGAGACGCGCTGGATCACGCTCGACCGGGGCGGTCGGCCCTACCCGCCGATGTTCTGATCGGAAACGAAAAGGCCGGGCGATGCCCGGCCTTTTTCCTATCCCTGAGACGCAGCGATGCGCGATTTCGTCTCGCCCGATGCCTCGCCCTTGTCACCCGGCACGCCGGCATTGGCTTGGCGGGACTGTTCCGGCGAGACGGCCTGGCCGGGGCGGCGGATCGATGCGGCGGCTTCGAGTACGATGGGGTTCAGACCTTCGCCGCCGCTGTCGACGATCTCGAAGAAGTGCCCGCGCATCCGCGGTTCCCAGAACTTGTTGATGTGCTCGGCAACGCCTGCGACGCCAAGATGGTGCGGCTTCGATTCGAAGAAGGTGCCGATCTGGTTCGCCATGCGGATCAGCTTCGTGTGTGGGTTGAAAGCCTCATGCGACATGGGTATTGCTCTCGGGCGTCAGACGTTCGGGATGGGTGAAGATGTCGAACTCGTCGCCGCGAACGAGCGCGACGAGCGTCATGCCGGCCTCGTCCGCCGTGCGGATGGCGAGTGCCGTGGGCGCGGAGACGGCGATGATGAACGGCGCGCCGATGGCGGCCGTCTTCTGCACCATCTCGACGGAAACGCGCGACGTGACGACGACCGCGCCGGACGCGCCGGCAATGCCGGTTTGCGCCTGCGCGCCCGCGAGTTTGTCGAGCGCATTGTGCCGGCCGACATCCTCGCGCGCGAGAACGATGCCGCGACCCGGCACGTAAAACCCGGCGGCGTGGACGGCGCCGGTCTCCTTGTGAAGCGGTTGCACCTTCGAGAGAAGCCGAACGGCCTGCGTGATTTCGCGTGCGGAAAGCGTAAGTGAAAGCTGATCTACGCCTGCAACCGACCGCATCGCTTCATCGATGGATTCGATGCCGCACAGCCCGCAGCCGACTGGCCCGGCAAGGCGGCGTCTGCGCGCCTCGAAGCGCTTATTTGCCTTGTCGAAAAGGCGGATCTGGATGTCGATCCCCGCGCCATGGTCTTCGACGTCGATCGCCTCGATCTCGTCCGGCGAAGCGATGATGCCTTCCGTCAGCGAAAAGCCGATCGCGAAATCCTCGAAATCGGCGGGCGATGCCATCATCACGGCATGGGTCGTCCCGCCATAGGACAGCGCGACCGGCGTTTCCTCGGGCACGTTGCGGTCGGCGGTGGAGGCGCCGGTCGTGCGGTGGGCGAGGCGGGGAAGGGTGGTTGTTGGAGAGCGCATCTCTAGGCACCCCCCTCTGGCCTGCCGGCCATCTCCCCCTCAAGGGGGGAGATCACGCACGTCTCGACCACGCTTGACCTAGAACGGCGGAGGATCTGCGCATTCATAGAAATCGGGTGATCTCCCCCCTTGAGGGGGAGATGGCCGGCAGGCCAGAGGGGGGTGAGATCGACGAGCATATGACCTTCTCCGCTGTCGGGCGACCTACTCCGCCGCCTCCAGCGGTCGTGCGATCCGCCGCGACTGCCGCGCCTGGTCCTGATAGTCCACCTGCCAGTCCGACGGACCGTTGGACGGCGTCACCTGAACTGCGGTCACCTTGTATTCCGGGCAGTTCGTCGCCCAGTCGGAGAAGTCGGTGGTGATGACGTTGGCCTGCGTGTTCGGGTGGTGGAAGGTCGTGTAAACCACGCCCGGAGCGACGCGCTCGGTGATCAGCGAGCGCAGCGTCGTCTCGCCGGCGCGGCTCGCCAGCCGAACCCAGTCGCCGTCGCGAAGGCCGCGCTGTTCGGCGTCGTGCGGGTGGATTTCCAGCCGGTCCTCGTCGTGCCAGACGACGTTTTCCGTGCGCCTCGTCTGCGCGCCGACATTGTATTGCGACAGGATGCGCCCGGTGGTCAAAAGCAGCGGGAAGCGCGGTCCGATCTTCTCGTCGGTGGCGACATATTCGGTGCGGATGAACTTGCCCTTGCCGCGCACGAAGCCGTCAATGTGCATGATCGGCGTTCCCAAAGGCGACTTCTCGTTGCACGGCCACTGAACCGAGCCCATCTTGTCGAGATAATCGTAGGAGACCATCGCGAAGGACGGCGTCGTTTTCGCGATTTCGTCCATGATCGCGGACGGGTGGGCGTAGTCCCAGCCGAGCCCCATGGTCTGGGCGAGCTTCTGCGTCACTTCCCAGTCCGCAAGGCCGTTCTTCGGTGCCATCACCTTGCGCACGCGATTGATGCGCCGCTCGGCATTGGTGAAGGTTCCGTCCTTTTCGAGAAAGGTCGAGCCGGGCAGGAAGACGTGGGCGTAGTTCGCCGTTTCGTTGAGGAAAAGGTCGTGAACGACGACGCATTCCATCGCGGCGAGACCGGCGGACACATGCTTGGTGTCCGGGTCGGATTGGAGAATGTCCTCGCCCTGGATGTAGATGCCCATGAACGTGCCTTCGACGGCGGCGTCGAGCATGTTGGGAATGCGAAGGCCCGGCTCGTTGTCGAGCTTGATGCCCCAAAGGCTCTCATAGATGTCGCGAACCGCGTCGCCCGAGATGTGGCGATAGCCGGGAAGCTCGTGCGGAAAGGAGCCCATGTCGCAGGCGCCCTGAACGTTGTTCTGGCCGCGCAGCGGGTTCACGCCGACGCCGGGGCGGCCGATATTGCCCGTCGCCATGGCGAGGTTGGCGATCGCCATGACGGTGGTCGAGCCCTGGCTGTGTTCGGTGACGCCGAGGCCGTAATAGATCGCGCCGTTTCCGCCCTTGGCGTAAAGACGCGCCGCGCCGCGAATTTCGTCCGGATCGACGCCGGAGAGCTTGCCGACGACCTCCGGCGAATTCTGTTCCTCGGCGACGAAGGCTGCCCAGTCCTCGAATTCCGACCAGTCACAGCGCTCGCGGATGAATGCCTCGTCGAACAGCCCTTCGGTGACGATGACATGCGCAAGCGCGGTCAGCATCGCGACGTTGGTGCCGGGCTTAAGCGGCAGGTGGTGCTGCGCCTCGACATGGGCCGAGCGCACGATGTCGGTGCGGCGCGGATCGAGCACGATCAGCTTGGCGCCCTGGCGAAGGCGTTTCTTCAGTCGCGAGGCGAAGACGGGATGGCCGTCGGTCGGGTTGGCCCCGATGATCATCACCACATCGGTCTGCTCGACCGAGTCGAAATCCTGCGTGCCGGCGGATGTGCCGTAGGTCTGGCCGAGGCCGTAGCCGGTCGGCGAATGGCAGACGCGCGCGCAGGTGTCGACATTGTTGTTGCCGAAGCCCTGCCGCACCAGCTTCTGGACGAGATAGGTTTCCTCGTTGGTGCAGCGCGAAGACGTGATGCCGCCGATGGCGCCCTTGCCGTACTGATACTGGATGCGGCGGAATTCCTTCGCGATATGCGCGAATGCCTCGTCCCACGTCACTTCCCGCCACGGATCGGTGATCTTCTCGCGGACCATCGGGTTGAGAATGCGGTCCTTGTGGTTTGAGTACCCGTAGGCAAAGCGGCCCTTGACGCAGGAGTGGCCGCGATTGGCCTTGCCGTCCTTCCACGGCACCATGCGCACCAGCTCCTCGCCCTGCATTTCCGCCTTGAACGAGCAGCCGACGCCGCAATAGGCGCAGGTCGTGACGACCGAACTCGTCGGCATTCCCATCGCCAGCACCGACTTCTCGCGCAGCGCGTCGGTCGGGCAGGCCTGCACGCAGGCGCCGCAGGAAACGCACTCGGATTCGAGGAAATCGGTCGGCCCGGCGACGATCCGCGATTCGAAGCCGCGTCCCTCGACCGTCAGCGCGAAAGTGCCCTGCACCTCCTCGCAGGCGCGCACGCAGCGCGAGCACACGATGCACTGCGCCGGGTCATAGGCGAAATAGGGGTTGGACGCATCGCGCGCGATATAGTCGATGTTGAGCGAACCATTGCCGGGCGCGACATGGTTGCGGCCGTCCGTGCCGTAGCGGTTTTCGGTGAGGCCGACAGACTTCACCACCGCGTCGAACTCGCTGCCGCCGAGGCCCGAATTCGCGTCCCAGCCGAGCGGATGGTCGGAGACGTAGAGCTCCATCACACCGCGCCGGATCGCGCCGAGCCGGTCCGACTGGGTGCGCACGGAAATACCTTCGGCTACCGGCGTGGTGCAGGAGGCGGGCGTGCCGCCCCGGCCCTCGATCTCGACGACGCAGACGCGACAGGAGCCGAACGAATCCAGCATGTCGGTGGCGCATAGCTTCGGGATTTCGGTGCCGGCTTCCATCGCTGCGCGCATGATCGACGTGCCTTCGGGAACGGTGACCGAGCGGCCGTCGATCGTCAGCGTGATTTGTTTTTCGGATTTCGCGGCGGGCGTGCCGTAGTCTGTTTCGTGAACGAGACCCATCTGGCTCTCCTATTCGGCTGCGGCCGCGACTTCGCGCGGCCTGAAATCGTCGGGGAAGTGGGTGATGGCGCTCATGACGGGGTAGGGCGTGAAGCCGCCCAGCGCGCAGAGCGATCCGAACTTCATCGTGTTGCAAAGGTCGGAAACGAGCGCGAGGTTCGCGTCCGGCTCGATGCCGGCGCCGATCCGGTCGAGCGTCTCGACTCCGCGTATCGAGCCGATGCGGCAGGGCGTACATTTGCCGCAGGATTCGACGGCGCAGAATTCCATCGCGAAGCGTGCCTGGGAAAGCATGTCGGCGCTGTCGTCGAAGACGACGATGCCGGCATGGCCGATCAGCCCGTCCCTGGCCGCGAAGGCCTCGTAGTCGAAGGGTGTGTCGAAAAGCGCGCGCGGGAAATAGGCGCCGAGCGGCCCGCCGACCTGCACCGCCTTGACCGGACGCCCCGATGCGGTGCCGCCGCCGATCTCGTCGATGATCTCGCCGAGGCTCAATCCGAAAGCGGCCTCGAACAGCCCGCCATGCTTCACATTGCCGGCGATCTGGATCGGGATGGTGCCGCGCGAGCGGCCCATGCCGAAATCCTTGTAGTGCGCCGCGCCCTTGTCGAGGATGATCGGCACGGAAGCGAGCGAGATGACGTTGTTGACCACCGTCGGCTTGCCGAACAGCCCCTGCAATGCCGGCAGCGGCGGCTTGGCGCGCACGACGCCGCGCTTGCCTTCGAGCGAATTCAGGAGCGACGTTTCCTCGCCGCACACATAGGCGCCCGCGCCGACGCGGACTTCCATGTCGAACGCATGTGCCGAGCCGAGGACGTGCGGCCCAAGGACGCCTGCGCCGCGCGCGACCGCGATTGCCGCGTTCATCGTCGCGACCGCGTGCGGATATTCCGAGCGCAGATAGATGTAACCCTTGGTCGCGCCCGTCGCGATGCCGGCGATCGTCATGCCTTCGATGAGCACGAAGGGGTCGCCCTCCATGATCATCCGGTCGGCGAAGGTGCCTGAATCGCCCTCGTCGGCATTGCAGACGATGTATTTGCGGTTGCCCGGCGCGTCGTGGACGGTCTTCCACTTGATGCCGGTCGGAAACCCCGCGCCGCCGCGCCCGCGCAGGCCGGAGTCGGTGACGGTCTGGACGATGTCGAGCGGCGTCATCGCGACGGCCTTTTCGAGGCCGGCGAGTCCGCCATGAGCGCGGTAATCGTCGAGCGACACCGGATCGATGATGCCGCAGCGTGCAAAGGTGAGGCGCGTTTGTTTGGCGAGGAACGGGATGTCCTCGGGCCTGCCGAGTGATTTCGCGTGTTCACCGCCGGCAAGGAAATCGGCGTCGAACAGCGAGGCGATGTCGGACGGGCGCACCGGGCCATAGGCGACGCGGCCCGTTTCCGTTTCCACCTCGACCATCGGTTCCAGCCAGTAGAGCCCGCGCGAACCCGTCCGCACGATCTTCGCATCGATGCTGCGCGCGGCAAGCTCGGCTTGAACCGCTTTCGCGACCTTCTCGGCACCGAGTGCCAGCGCGCCGGAATCGCGGGGAATGTAGATGGTCGTCATGCCCGCACCTCTGCCGCGATCTCTTCGATCCGCTCGGCGTCGAGCCGGCCGATCACCTCGTCGTCGACCATGGCGGAGGGCGCGCAGGCGCAAAGGCCGAGGCAGTAGACGGGTTCGAGCGTCACCGCGCCGTCGGCCGACGTCTCGTGAAAGCCGATGCCGAGCAGGGCTTGCAGCTTTGCGGCGAGCGCGTCACCGCCCATCGACTGGCAGGCCTCGGCGCGGCACAGCTTGACGACATGGCGTCCGGCGGGTTCGCGGCGATAGTCGTGATAGAAGGTCACGACGCCATGCACCTCGGCGTTGGAGATGTTCAGCGCGTCGGCGATCACCGGCAGGGCGTCCTGCGGCACGAAACCGAACTCCTCCTGGATGCCGTGCAGGATCGGCAGCAGCGGGCCTTCGAGCCCCTGGTGCTCGGCGATGATGGCAGCGGTCTTCGCTGCGATCTGGGTACTTGCCTGCTGCATCGTCACGCAGCGCCCTCCCTGATCAAGGCATATATGCGGTTTCGATCAAGCCGCAGAAATGCACCGGAATCAATAAAGCCGTCTCGTCGTTTGATAGAAGAAATCTATCAAACGCTCCTCAGGGTGACATTAGGTCAGCGTTCGGCGTCGAAGTCGCCTGCCAGCGTCATCGCCTCGTCCAGAAGCGCCGCGACGAGCGGCGTATGCGGCTCGCGCTCGGCCGCGACGAGACCGACGAGATGGCTGGCGTCGGGTTCGACGATCGGGATGGCGCGGATCGGTTCGGCGAACCCGAACGTCTCGGCGAGGTTGAGCGGCATGATCGACGACCATTTGCCGGTCCGGATATGGGAGAAGAGCACGATCATCGAATTGGATTCGAGCGTAGGCCGCGCGACGCTGCCGGCCTCGGCCAGATGCTGGTCGATGATGCGCCGGTTCTGCATGTCGGGGGTGAGCAGACACAGCGGCAGGTCCGCAATTTCGGCCCATGTCACCGACGCCCTGTCGGCATGGGCCGTGCCGACCGCCGTGATGAGCTGGTAGCGCTCCGAATAGAGCGGCACCGAGACGACACGGCCGAGCGGCTCGTTGTCGAGATAGGTGATGCCGACATCGATGTCGAAATTGCCGAGCAGCGACAGCACCTCGATCGAGGTCCGCGACAGTACGGAAAAGGTGACGCCCGGATGGTGTTCGCGAAAGGGTGTCGTCAGCCGCGGCACCATGGCCAGCGCGGTCGGGATCGCGGCGATGCGGATGCGGCCCGACAGGCCATGCCGCGCCGCGCGCATCTCTTCCCTCATGGTCCGCGCGTCGCCGGTGATCCGCCGCGCCCAGACGAGCACCTGTTCGCCTTCGCTTGTCAGCCCCTGGAAGCGAGAGCCGCGCTTGACGAGCATCACGCCAAGCTGGTCCTCCAGCGCCTTGATCGATGCCGAAAGCGTCGGCTGGGTGATGCCCAGTTCCTCGGCCGCGCGGCCGAAATGCTGCGCCTTGGCGAGCGCGATGAAGAATTCCAGCCTGTCAATCATGGCCAAACCTATCGCGCGCCGATGCAGGGCGAAAGCCTCAGCCGCGCGCGGCCGCTTCGAGCGTTGCGACGTCGAGCTTGATCATCTTCATCATCGCGGCCGTGACGCGGGCGGCCTTGTCGCGGTCGGGGTCGGTCATCAGGCGCGGCAGGATTTCGGGCACGATCTGCCAGGAAAAGCCGTAGCGATCCTTCACCCAGCCGCACTGAACCTCTTGACCGCCATCGGCGGAAAGCTTGTTCCAGTATTCGTCGACCTCTTCCTGGTCCTTGCAGAGCACCTGGAATGAGACACTGTCCGAGCGCGCCGCGCCGGGATGCTCGCCGCCGTTCAAACCGAAGAACTGATGACCTTCGATTTCGAACGAAGCGGTCAGAACCTGGCCTCCACTCATATGCGGTTCGCCCCCCGCCGAAGCGTGCGTGACCTCTCCCGGCTTCGCGTTGCGGAAGACGGAGACGTAGAATTTTGCTGCGTCTTCGGCCTCGTCCCTGAACCAGAGCCAGGTGGTGAGCTTTTTTTGCATGACAGCCTCCATTCGTGTTGTTCTCGAGCCAAGGACGCATTGCTTGCGCATAATCCGACAGGGGCCAGCCGAAATATCGGCGCTTGGTTCACGGGCGATATTGGCCTATCTGCTCATCAGTCCATTTTCGCGAAACGAGTATCATGACCGTCACCAAGGAAACCGTCCTCGAAACGCTGAAAACCGTCAAAGGTCCCGATTTCGAGGGAGATCTTGTCTCGCTCGGGCTCGTTTCGGACATTTTCATCGCCGATTCGAAGGTGTTTTTCTCCATAACCGTTCCATCTGCGCGCGCGCAGGAACTCGAACCCTTGCGTGCGGCGGCGGAGCGTGTCGTCAAGGCGATCCCCGGCGTTGCCGGTGCGGTGGTGGCGTTGACGGCGGAGAAGAAGGGCGGCGGCATGGAAAGCGCCCCGCCGCGCCCCGCACCGAAGCCCGCCGCCCGCCCGGCGCCGCCGATGGCTCCTCCCTCGACCCAATCGGGCAAGCGCGGCGTTCCCGGCATCCGCTCGATCATCGCGGTCGCCTCCGGCAAGGGTGGCGTCGGCAAGTCGACGACGGCGGTCAACATCGCGCTCGGCCTCGCCGCCCTCGGCTTGAAGATCGGCGTGCTCGACGCCGACATTTACGGCCCGTCCATGCCGCGCCTGCTCGGCATCCGGGGCAAGCCCGAAACGGTCGACGGCAAGACGCTGAAGCCGATGGAGAATTACGGCGTCAAGGTCATGTCGATGGGTTTCCTCGTCGAGGAGGAGACGCCGATGATCTGGCGCGGACCGATGGTCATGTCGGCACTGACGCAGATGCTGCGCGAGGTGCAGTGGGGCGAACTCGACGTGCTCGTCGTCGACATGCCGCCCGGCACCGGCGACGCGCAACTGACCATGGCCCAGAACGTGCCGCTGGCCGGTGCCGTCATCGTCTCGACGCCGCAGGATCTGGCGCTGATCGATGCCCGCAAGGGCCTGAACATGTTCAAAAAGGTCGACGTTCCTTTGCTCGGCATCGTCGAGAACATGAGCTATTTCATCGCCCCCGACACCGGCGCGCGCTATGACATCTTCGGCCATGGCGGGGCCGAGCGTGAGGCCGAACGGCTTGGCGTGCCCTTCCTCGGCGCGGTGCCGCTGACGATGGACGTGCGCGAGACGTCGGATGCCGGAACGCCGGTGGTGGTTTCTAACCCGACCGGGCCGCAGGCGGGCGTCTACCGCGCCATCGCGCAGAAGGTGTTGGAACGGCTTCGCGCGGAAGTATCCGCAAGTGAAGCGGCGACGCCGAAGATCGTCTTTGAATAATCGGGAACAGGGGAGGGGAGGCCATGAGCGAGAACGTCGTCATTCACGAGAAGCGGGACGGCTATGCAGTCATCACGCTCAACCGGCCGGACAGGCTGAATTCGTTCAACGAGGCGCAGCACCATGCGCTGCGCGCCGCGCTCGATGATTGCGAGAAGGACGCCGATTGCGGTGCGATCCTGCTGACTGGCGCCGGCCGCGGCTTTTGCGCGGGGCAGGACCTTTCCGACCGCGATCCGGCGATGATGGGCGAGCGCCCCGATCTCGGCAAGACGCTGGAGACCTTCTACAATCCGCTTGTGCGCAAGCTGCGCGCGATGGAAAAGCCGGTCGTCTGCGCGGTCAACGGCGTCGCCGCCGGTGCCGGCGCCAACATCGCCTTTTCCTGCGACATCGTGCTGGCCGCGAAGTCGGCGAAATTCATTCAGGCCTTCTCCAGGATCGCGCTCGTTCCCGACGCCGGCGGCACCTACTGGCTGACCCGCCATCTCGGTGAAGCGCGCGCCAAGGCGCTTGCCATGACGGCCGAGCCGCTTTCGGCCGAGGATGCCGCGAACTGGGGCCTGATCTGGAAGGCCGTCGACGACGACGGGCTGATGGACGAGGCGATCAAGCTGGTCGAAGGTTTCGCCAAGGGGCCGACCAACGCCTATGCCCTGACCAAGAAGGCCATCCACGAGGCATCGACCAATTCGCTGGACGCACAACTCGATGCGGAGCGCAAGTACCAGCGCGAGGCGGGAATGTCTGACGACTACAAGGAGGGCGTCGCCGCCTTCCTGCAAAAGCGCCCGGCCGATTTCCGCGCGGCGCGGAAGAATTAAGCCGAAGCGGCGCATGAAGATGATGAGCGCCGCCGCCTGAGCGTCTTCCCGGAACGCGCATGGCGCGAAGCGACAGTTGTGTATCCGGGACCCACTCCGTGACGTCGAAGGAAACGGAATGGGTCCCGGCTCTCGGCTCGCTACGCTCGCCTTCGGCCGGGATGACTCCATTCGTTCAGGCTCACGCTTCCGCCCGACTACCACTCACCTTGGCGTTGAAGTTGGAAAAGAACTCGCCGGCCAGCTTCTTCGAGGTCGAGGTGATGAGCCGCGAGCCGAGCTGGGCCATCTTGCCGCCGACATCGGCCTTTGCCGCATAGGTGAGGATGGTGGCGCCGCCGTCCTCTTTCAGCGACACGTCCGCGCCGCCCTTGGCGAAGCCGGCGATGCCGCCCTTGCCCTCGCCCTGGATCGTATAGGAGTGCGGCGGGTTGAGGTTGATGAGTTGCACCTCGCCGTTGAAGCGCGCCTTGATCGGGCCGATCTTCAGCGACACCACGGCGGACATTTCCGTGTCGGACTTTTTGTCGAGGCTTTCGCAGCCGGGAATGCATTCACGCAGGATTTCGGGATCGTTGAGCGCTTCCCAGACCGTCTGCACCGGTGCTTCGATCCTCTCCTCGCCCTCGATGATCATTGCCATTGCGGTGCCTCCCTCATTTGTCTCGCCAACGCCTAGCCCAGCGCCGTGCGCTTGTCCATGCGACGAAGGAGAGAGCGGCTTTGCGGCGGTTCGCGTCGCGCTCAGTGGCCCATCGAACTGCGCGGCAGGCGGATTTCGGGATGGCGCTCGCGCAACCGGTCGTCGAGCGCGCGAGGGATGTGGCGCGGGAACTGCGTCGCCAGGATGCGCTTCTTCTCGGCGATCGCGCGCTGGAGAATGTCGGGCCGGCCCTTCTCGGCCCACTCCTTGGGGCTGAACCGGTCCGCGATCGCCGGGTAGAAATATTCGCGCTGCATCAGGTCGAGCGTCTGGCGATGGCCGAGATAATGGCCGGGACCGTTGAGGCAGACATCGCTGATCGCGTCGATCGACAACGCCGCCTCGGACGTGTCGATGCCGCGCACGCAGCGCAGGCACTGGCCGATCATGTCGTTGTCGATGATCAGGCTTTCGAGGCAGAAGCCGAGCAGCGAGGCGTGCATTCCGGCCGCCTCGTAGACGAGGTTCAGGCCGGACAGCCCCGCCATCACGTCGGTGACGCCCTTTTCGAAGCCTGACTGGATGTCAGGCAGCTTGGAATCTGCCATGCCCGCGGCCGACCCGCCCGGCAGGTCGTAATATTGCGCCATCTGCGCGCAGGCGGCAGTCAGCAGCGCCTGTTCCGCCGACCCGCCCGACATCGCGCCTGTGCGCAGGTCCGAGACGAAGGGCCATGTGCCGAAAATGGCAGGGTGGCCGGGGCTCAAGGCGTTGACATAGACCAGACCGGCAAGCACCTCCGCCACCGCCTGCACCACGGCGCCGGCAATCGCGGCGGGCGCAGTCGCGCCGGCCTGCCCGGCGGAGAGAAGCAGGATCGGGATGCCGCCCCTGACGCACTCTTCCAAGACGCCGCAGGCGTCCTCGGCGAACTTCATCGGCGGTACGACGAAGCAGTTGGAGTTGGAAACGAACGGCCGCGCACGGAACTTCTCTTCCCCACCGGCGATCGCGTAGAGCATGTCGAGCGCGGGGCGCACGTTGTCGGCGGTGGTGAAGGACGTGCCGACATGCTTGGTGGTGCCCGCCACGCAGGCATAGAGCGTGTTCAGGTCCATCTCGAACGGATCGGGAATGTCGCGCGGCACCATCGGGCGCTGGAAGAAGTGGATGTTGTCCATCCGGTCGACGATGCGCGCCGCGTCGTAGATGTCCTGTAGGAGCGACTCGCGATATTCGCGCTTCTCGACATCGACGACATGCACCGCCGCGCCCGCCGTGCCGTAATGGACGCGGGTGCCCTGGAGCTTCAGATCGTGCCGTGGCTCCTGGCCATGAAGCGCAAATCCGCGAGCCGCCGACCTGATCGTCTCCAGTACGAGTCGGCGTGGAAATCGGATGCGCTTGTCGGGTCCGTGGATCGCCCCGGCGCGGGTGAGCGCGTCAAGGCAGGACGGGATGGCGTTGGCGAAGCCGACCGTTTCCAGGACGGTCAGAACCGCCTCGTGGATGCGGTCGAGGTCGGCGCGGTCGAGCGGCTTGTAGCGCCCGCCTTCAAGTCCGGCGCGAACGGGGCGAAGATCGTCGGCGAGCGGAGCGGCGCGAATGGCCCGTCTTGCCTCGCGCCCGCCGGAACGGCGCGACCTTTGGGTTTCGTGATCTTCGAGAACGACCGACATCTGACGCTCCACCGGAACGGAAAAGGTGGCTCAACTATGCGGCCGAAAATCCGGATCGGTTAGTCCACCGGGATTTCGCCCGATGGACCAAATTGCACGGTCAGGCTGCGGCCGGTCGCCGTCCGGCGGCGGTCGCCAGTTCCCTGATGCCCGGCTCGATATGCTGGAGCGCGATCGACGAGATTCCAAGCCGCACGAAGCGGCCGTTCTTCTCCGGCTGGTCGAAGAAGCGCGCGCCCGGCTCGATCAGCACGCTGCGCGAGGCGGCGAGTTCGGCCAGCGCCTTGCCGCTGGTGCCGTGCGGGCCTTCGAGCCAGAGCGAGGTGCCGCCCGGCGTGTCGGTGATGCGCCATTCGGGCAGGTAGGACGAGACCGCGCCGATCAGCCGCTCACGGCGCTCCTGGAAGGCGGTCGACAGCCGGCGAACCAGCGCTTCGTGATGGCCGAGCGAGAGGAACAGCGCGACGGCGCGCTGATTGTTTGCCGGCGGATGGCGCAGCATGAACCGCCGCAGCGCGCGCAGTTCGGCGATCAGCTCGGCCGAGGCGACGATGTAGCCGAGGCGCAGGCCGGGCGCGAGCGTCTTCGACATCGAGCCGACATAGATGACGCGTCCGGACCGGTCGATCCCGCGCAGCGCCTGCTGCGGCGCATCGTCGACGAGCTGGCTGTCATAGCCGTCCTCGATGATGATGCGGTCGTGCTTCTGCGCGTCGGCGATCAGCTTTTGACGGCGGTCTTCGGGCAGCGACACCATGGTTGGACACTGGTGGCTCGGCGTGACGAAGGCGAAACCGCAATCGTCGGGGATCGCATCCGGGTCGATGCCGTCGCGGTCGACCGGAACCGGCACGACTTCGGCGCCGGAGAGGCGGAAGATCGAGCGCGCATCGGGATAGCCGGGGTTCTCCATCGCCACCTTGGTGCCGCGCCCCATGAGGAGCGTCGCCAGCATGTAGAGCGCGTGCTGCGCGCCGAGCGTGACGATGATCTCGTCGGGATTGGCGAAGATGCCGCGCCGGGGCAAAAGCCGCGCCTGGATCTGCTCGATCAGGAGCGGATCGTCCCGGTCCACCATGTCCGACGCCCAGTTGCGGATTTCGAGCACGGCCAGCGCCATGCGGTTGCACTCGCGCCATTCGGCGGTCGGAAACAGGCCCGGATCGAACTGGCCGTAGACGAAAGGATAGGAGGCTCTGATCCAGTTTTCCTGCTTCGAAGGCTCGGGCATTTCGGAAGCGGCGACCTTGCGCCGGCTCTTCCAGTCGAGCGTCGGGTCCGATCTGCGGATCGCGCCGGGCGCGCGCGCCGGCATGGTCAGCATCTCCGGATTGACGAAATGGCCGCGCCGCTCCTTGGCGATCAGGAAGCCCTGGTCGACGAGCTGCTGGAAGGCGAGGACGACGGTGCCGCGCGCGACGCCCAGCTTCTCGGCCAGCACCCGGCAGGAGGGCAGGGGCATCGAGGCCGCGATCTGACGGTCCAGAATGGCGGCGACGATCGCCTGGCGGATTTGCGCCTGCAACGTCTGGCCCGATTCGGGCGAGATGCGAAACAGTCCGGACCAGATTGCGGGATCAGTACGAGCGGCCATGGCGATATCCTTCACATGCAAACTAGCCTATGCCTGTGGTCCAACGGGATCAAGTCTGGTCCAATTGGTTGCGCCAATGATATTTATTGATCCATCCAGTATGCAAAAGTGATTGGTCCTTGGCGCAAGGCCTGCTCTTGCGCTCGCAACTGGGCGCTGCTTAACCTGCGCCATCTCATGTGATCGAAGGCCATGCGCTTGAACAATCCGAAGCTTGAAGCCGCGCGCGCGCAGATACTCGAACATCGGTCCAGCAGCGCGCCCCTCGACATGCGCGCCATGTTCGCCGCCGATCCCGGCCGGTTCGAGGCCTTTTCGCTGACGCTGGACGACCTTCTGCTGGACTTTTCAAAATGCGCGGTGGACGCCGAGACGGTCGACCTCCTGATCGCGCTTGCCGAGGCGGCAAATCTTGAAGCGCGGCGCGACGCGATGCTGGCCGGCCAGCCGATCAACATCACCGAAGGCCGCGCCGTCCTCCACACCGCGCTTCGCCTGCCGCGCGAGGCGTCGCTGGTCCTCGATGGCGATGACATCGTGCCCGGCGTTCATAAGGTGCTGGACGCGATGGCCGCTTTCGCGGACGGATTGCGCGGCGGAACCATCACCGACGTCGTCAATATCGGCATCGGCGGCTCCGATCTCGGTCCCGCCATGGCGACGCTCGCGCTAGCACCTTATCATTCTGGCCCGCGGCTTCACTTCGTCTCCAATGTCGACGGCGCGCACATCGCCGACACGTTGAAGGGTCTCGACCCGACGAAGACCTTCTTCGTTGTCGCCTCCAAGACCTTCACCACCATCGAGACGATGACGAACGCGCAAACCGCCAAGCGCTGGATCGCAGACGCGCTCGGCGCAGATGCCGTACCGGACCACTTCGCTGCCGTCTCGACCGCTCTCGACAAGGTCGCAGCCTTCGGCATTCGCGAAGACCGGATCTTCGGCTTCTGGGATTGGGTCGGCGGGCGCTATTCGCTCTGGTCGGCGATCGGCCTGCCGATCATGATCGCCGTCGGTCCGGAGAACTTCCGCCGGATGCTCGCCGGTGCGCATTCCATCGACCGTCATTTCGCGGAAGCGCCGCTGGAGCAGAACCTGCCGGTCATGCTCGGCCTCGTCGGCTGGTTCCACCGCGTCGCCTGGCGCTACCCCTCGCGCGCGATCATCCCCTACGACCAGCGCCTCGCACGCCTGCCGGCCTATCTCCAACAACTCGACATGGAATCGAACGGCAAGGGCGTCACCGTCGACGGCGAGCCCGTCGCGACACCGACCGGACCGGTCGTCTGGGGCGAACCCGGCACGAACGGCCAACACGCCTTCTTCCAGTTGCTCCACCAGGGCACGGACGTCGTGCCCGTCGAGTTCCTCGTTGCCGCCGAAGGCCACGAGCCGGAACTGAAGCACCAGCACGATCTCCTCCTCGCCAATTGCCTGGCGCAGTCGGAAGCGTTGATGAAAGGTCGCACGCTGGAGGAGGCGCGCGCGCAGATGCTCGCCAAGGGGATGAACGCCGCCGAAGTCGAGAAGATCGCCCCGCACCGCGTCTTTTCCGGCAACCGGCCTTCCGTGACCATCCTCTACCGAATTCTCGATCCCTTCACGCTCGGCCGGCTGATCGCGCTTTACGAGCACCGCGTCTTCGTCGAGGCGCAGCTTTTCGAGATCAACGCCTTCGACCAGTGGGGCGTCGAGCTCGGCAAGGAACTCGCGACCGGCCTGCTGCCTATCGTCGAGGGCAGGGAAGGCACGGCGGGCCGCGACGGCTCGACGGCCGGTCTCGTCGCCCGCATCCACGCGCTGCGCGGCAACGCGTGATGGCGATCAAGGCGATCCTGTTCGACAAGGACGGCACGCTGGTCGACTTCAACGCGACCTGGTTCGCGGTCGGCGATCATCTGGCGCTTGAGGCCGCCGGCGGCGACCGCAACGCGGCGAACGCGCTCCTGGAACGCGCCGGCTACGACTTCGCCGCTGGAAAGTTCCGGGCCGATTCCGTCTTCGCGGCCGGCACCAATGCGCAGATCGTCGATTGCTGGTTTCCCCAGGCGAGCACCGTCGAGCGGCGGGAGCGCGTCGCCCATTTCGACGCGGTGACGACCGTCGAGGGCGCCGCCCGCGCCGTCGCGCTGCCCGGCATCGTGGACGCGCTGTCCACGCTCCACGCACGCAGCTTCCGCCTCGCCGTCGCGACCAACGATTCGACGCAAGGCGCGGAGAAAACCCTGCTGACGCTCGGCGTCTCGCAACTTTTCGATGCCTGCTTCGGCTATGACGCGGTCGCCAACCCCAAGCCCGCCCCCGATGTCATCATTGCCTTCGCCGACATGGCCGGCCTGAAACCGTCCGAAATCGCGATGGTCGGCGACAACAATCATGACATGGAAACGGGCAGGGCGGCAGGCGCGGGCCTGCGCGTCGCCGTCCTCAGCGGCACCGGCACGCGCGCGACGCTTGAGCCGCTGGCCCATGTGGTGCTGGGATCGATCGCGGATCTGCCAGCCTATCTGAACGGACGCTGAGGCCCAATGAAAAAGGCCCGCCGAAGCGGGCCTTTCGATCTCTACCGCAGCTCACGCCGCAGGATCTTGCCGACATTCGTCTTCGGCAGTTCCTTGCGGAATTCGACAGAACGCGGCCGCTTGTAGCCGGTCAGCTTGTCGCGCGTGAAATCGATGATTTCCTGCTCGGTCAGCTTCTCGTCCTTCCTGACGACGAAAAGCTTGGGCACCTCGCCCGAATGCTCGTCCGGCACGCCGACGGCGGCGACTTCGAGGACGCCTGGATGTTCGGCGACGACTTCCTCAAGCTCGTTCGGATAGACGTTGAAGCCCGAAACGAGGATCATGTCCTTCTTGCGGTCCACGATCTTGACGAAGCCCCGCTCGTCGATGAAGCCCATGTCGCCCGACTTGAAGAAGCCGTCATCGGTCATGACCTTCTTCGTCTCGTCCGGCCGGTTCCAGTAGCCGGACATGACCTGCGGCCCGCGAATGCAGATCTCTCCGACTTCGCCGGTGGGCAGGTCCTTGCCGTCCTCGTCGCGGATGACGATTTCGGTCGACGGGATCGGCATTCCGATCGTGCCTGAGAACTCGTCGGCGTCGAAGCGATTGGCGGTCGCCACGGGTGCCGTCTCCGAAAGCCCGTAGCCTTCGGCGATAACGATGCCGGTCAGCTTCTTCCAGCGATCGGCCACCGGCTTTTGAACGGCCATGCCGCCGCCGAAGGTCAGGATCAACGGCTTGAAGTCGAGCTTCTGGAAATCGGCATTGTTGAGGAGCGCGTTGAACAGCGTGTTGAGGCCGGGGAAGACATGAAACGGCGTCTTCTGCAATTCTTTCACGAAGGCCGGGATGTCGCGTGGATTGGGGATCAGGATGTTCTGCGCGCCCTGCTGCATTCCCATCAGCGCGTTCACCGTCAGCGCGTAGATGTGATAGAGCGGCAGCGCGCAGATATAGACGACATCCTTCGGCTTCGGCTTCTTCGAATAGGCGGCTTCCACCCAAAGCGCGTTCTGCGCCACATTGGCCAGGACGTTGCGGTGAAGCAACGTCGCGCCCTTGGAAACGCCGGTTGTTCCGCCCGTATATTGCAGGAAGGCGACGTCGTCATGGCCGACGTCGATCTTGCGGAAGGTCTTCTTGGACCCCTCCTTCAATGCGTCGTTGAACGGGACATGGCCGGGCAGCGACCAGGCGGGCACCATCTTCTTGACGCGGCGTACGACGAGGTTGACGACGAAGCCCTTGAGGCCGAGGCGGTCGCCCATCGTCGCGACGACGACATGCTTGATCCTGGTGCGGCCGATCACCTGCTGTAGCGTGGAGGCGAAGTTCTCCAGAATGACGATCGCTTCCGCGCCCGAATCGTTGAGCTGATGCTCGAGTTCGCGCGGCGTATAGAGCGGATTGACGTTGACCACGGTGTAGCCGGCGCGCAGCACCGCCATCATCGCGATCGGATATTGCAGCACGTTCGGCATCATGATGGCGACGCGCGCGCCCTTCGACAGGCCCTTGCCTTGCAGATAGGCGGCAAATGCCGCCGATTGCTTTTCGAGTTCGGCAAAGGTCAGTGACTTGCCCATGCAGGTGAAGGCGGGCTTCGAGCCGTATTTGCGGCAGGATTCGACCATCAAATCGCCGAGCGATTGATCGGCCAGCGGGGCGATCTCCGCCGGAACCCCGTTCGGGTAATTGGCGAGCCAGGGCCTGTCGGCCTTCGCCGCCGATGGCTTCGCGGCCGTCGTCGGAGTGGCGGACGGCTCGGACTTCGGCGCCGTGGCGGCAGCCGCCTTGGGCTTGGCGGCGGACGTCTTGGCCTTGGAAGCCGCCGGCTTTGCAGCGGGCTTCGACGAGGCCGGTGCTTTCGCCGCCTTTTCTGCAGCGGGCTTTGCGGTCTGGGCCGCAGGCTTCTTCGCAGCCGGTTTTGCCGTGGTCTTCGGGCTGGAGACCTTGGCGGCGGCCGACTTTGCGTGCGCCGATGCGTCGACGGGCGTGGCAGCGGCAGTTGCCGCTGGCTTTGCCGTCGGCTTCTTGGCAGCGGTCTTGGCCGGGGCCGAATTGGACTTGGCGGTCGAACTGGTCTTCGCCGTCGCGGGCTTTTCGGCTGCGGACGCCTTCGTCGCCGGCGCTTTCTTCACGGCAGGCTTCTTGGCCGCCGGCTTCACGTCGTCCTTCGCAGCCTTGCTCGTCTTCTCGGTCGCTTTGGCCAATTCGTCCTCCCTCAAGATGTTGTGCATGGAGGCGGGATCGGTCGACTGATGCGGCCGGATTGCTGATTTGCCCGCTCACCCGGCGCCGGATGCCCGCCTGCATCCTGGAATATGTTGCTAGTGCCTATCTAGGGCCACAATTCGCTGCCGTGCAAGCCGTGCCGCAGCGTAATACAAAAGCGCCTCTGCTCGAATTACTGGCCGTAGCCTGCATGGCCTTCCATGAATTTGCGTTCTGCCTCCGTCGTCTTGCGTCCCAGCGCCTCGTTGCGGTGCGGAAACCGTCCGAACTGCTGGATGATATCGCGATGTTCGATCGCATATTTCAGGCCGTTTTCATTGTCGATCGATCGGAAGAGATCGACGCAGCGTTCCTGGTCGGCCGAAATTTCCGAGTGCATGAACGGCATGTAGAGAAACTGTTTTTCCTGGTTCGAGAGCTTGTGATCGAGTTGCCTTTCGGCCGCATGGCGCGCGATCTCGATGGCGAGATTGTCCGTGCCGAAGGCGGCGGCCCTTCCGCGAAACATGTTGCGCGGGAACTGGTCGAGCACGATCACCGCGGCGAGCGCCGTCCGTTCGTCGTCGATCGCCTCGGGGTCGAGCCCGGACCTGAGTTCCTCGTAAAGGCCTTTGAAGCGCGTCGTGATCTGTTCGTCGATCTCGCGCTTGCTGGAATACCAGTCCTCGGCAGTCAGTTCGCCGAACCAGAAAGACAGGACCTCGTCTTGCCAACCCTTCTTCATCTCGTCCTCCCTCTTGGTTTCTGGAAGAGGGCGCGGGCAAGCGCCGCTCTTCATCGTATCTTGCCGCCGTCTGTCAGATGCGGCCTTCCTCGACACCGTGGCACGCCGTCTCGCCCTCACCGTTCCACAGGAGCTGGGGAATTTCCATCCGGCAGCGCTCGTTTGCGAACGGGCAGCGCGGATGGAAGGCGCAGCCGGACGGCGGGTCGATCGGGTTCGGAATTTCGCCCTCCACCTTCTTGCGCTTGCGGCCGGTCATTTCGAGGTCCGGCACGGCGTCGAGCAGCATCCGCGTATAGGGATGGCGCGGCCTGGCGAACAGCGTCTTGGAATCGGCGACTTCTGCCAGACGCCCGAGATAAAGAACGCCGATCCGGTTCGCCATGTGCCGCACGACAGAAAGATCGTGGCTGATGAACAGGAAGGTCAGGCCGAATTCGTCCTGCAAATCCTTCATCAAATTGAGAATCTGCGCCTGCACCGAGACGTCGAGCGCGGAAGTCGGCTCGTCGCAGACGATGAAGTCCGGCCGGGCCGCGAGCGCGCGCGCGATGGCGACGCGCTGGCGCTGGCCACCGGAGAATTCGTGCGGGAACTTGACGCCGTCTTCCGGCGACAGGCCGACCAGCGTCAGAAGTTCGCCGACCCGCTTGCGCCGGTCGAGCGAGGACATGCCTCCCTCGAACACCTTGAGCGGTTCGCCGATGATTTCGGTGACGCGCCAGCGCGGATTGAGGCTGGCGAACGGGTCCTGGAAGATCATCTGGAACCGGCGGCGCAGCCGTCTTGCTTCGCCGCCCTTGAGACCCTTCTTCAGCGACTTGCCGTCGAAATGGATGTCGCCTTCCGATGGGTTGAGCAGGCCGACGATCAGCCGCGCGATGGTCGATTTTCCGGAACCGGATTCGCCGACGAGCGCGAGCGTCTCGCCCTTGTTGATGCGGAAGGTGACGTCGTCGACGGCGCGCACATAGGCCTTGTCCGTCCGCTCGATGACGCGGTTCAGCCACGGCTTCGAGACGTCGAACCGGCGCGACAGGTGATTGACTTCAACGAGAGGGGTCGGGGTCGTCATGCGGCTTGCTCCTCGGGCGCATGTAGCCAGCAGGCGACGCGGCGGGAGCCCGAGGCGATCGGCTCGGGACGCTCGACGAAGCAGCGGTCGAATGCGTGCGGACAGCGGGGATTGAAGGCGCAGCCCCTGGGGATCGCCGACAGGCGCGGCATCGAACCGGGGATCTGCGTCAGGCGGTCGGAATTGGTGGCGAGCGTCGGGATCGAGCCCATCAGTCCGGCCGTGTAGGGATGCTTGGCGTCGGTGATGACGTCGCGCACCGGTCCGATCTCGGCGATGCGCCCGGCATACATGACCGCCACGCGGTCCGCCGTCTCGGCGATGACGCCCATGTCGTGGGTGATCAGCATGATCGCCGCGCCGTATTCGGCGCACATGTTCTTCATCACGTCGATGATCTGCGCCTGCACCGACACGTCGAGCGCGGTGGTCGGCTCGTCGGCGATGACGAGCGCGGGGTCCGCGCACAGTGCGAGCGCAATCACGACCCGCTGGCGCATACCGCCCGAGAACTGATGCGGGTAGTCGTCGATGCGCCGCTCCGCCGCGGGAATGCCGACATCGTCGAGAAGCTTGATCGCCCGCTTGCGCGCATCGGCTTGCGAGAGCGGCATATGCGTGCGGATCGTCTCGATGAGCTGTTCGGCGACCGTATAGAGCGGGTTGAGCGAGGTCAGCGGGTCCTGGAAGACCATGCCGATCCGCTTGCCGCGATAGGGGCGCATCCGCTCGGAGCCCAGATTGTCGATGCGTTCGCCCTGGAGCAGGATTTCACCGCCCGAGATGCGGCCGGGCGGTTCGATCAGGCCGATGACGGCCGAACCGGTCATCGACTTGCCGGCGCCGGATTCGCCGACCACGCCGAGCACTTCGCCCGGCATGATGTCGAAGGAGATGTTGTCGACCGCGGTCAGGATACCGCGGCGCGTGGGAAACTGGACGGTCAGGTTCTTGATGGAAAGGACGGGTTCCATGCGCTTACCTCAGTCGCGGGTTGAGCGCGTCGCGCAGCCAGTCGCCCAGAAGGTTGACCGAAAGCGCAAGCAGGATGAGCGTGAAGGCGGGGAAGAACAGAATCCACCACTCGCCGGAGAAGAGATATTGCTGGCCGATGCGGATCAGCGTGCCGAGCGAGGGCTGCGTGGGCGGAACGCCGACGCCGAGGAAGGAGAGCGTCGCTTCCTCGATGATGGCGAGCGCAAGCCCGATCGTCGCGATCACCAGTACCGGTCCCATGACGTTCGGCAGAACGTGACGGCCGAGGATCAGGACCGGATGGACGCCCATGATGCGCGCCGCCGAGACATAGTCCTTCTGCCGCTCCACCATCGTCGCGCCGCGCACGGTGCGGGCGAACTGCGCCCAGTTGGCAAGGCCGATGGCGATGATCAGCACGTAGACCGCCATGCTCTCCTGCTGTGATGGCGGGATGATGCCGCGCGCGATGCCGAAGATCAAAAGTGCGATCAGGATCGCTGGAAAGGAAAGCTGGATGTCGGTGACACGCATGATCACGGCATCGGTCGTTCCGCCCTGGTAGCCTGCGATGAGCCCGAGCGAGATGCCGAGCGCCATCGCGAACAGCGTCGCCGAGAAGCCGACGAAGAGCGAGATGCGCGAGCCGTAGAGGATCGTCGAGAACACGTCCCGGCCCTGATTGTCGGTTCCGAGCAGATAGTAATTGCCCATCCGACTTTCCGAGAAGGGCGGCGTGAAGCCGTCCATCAGGTTGAGAGAGGCCGGATTGAACGGATCGTAGGGCGCGATCCACGGCGCCAGAAGCGCCGCGCCGACGATGATCACCACGACGATGGAGGCGATGATCGTGACCGGCGAACGGCGGTAGGAATAGAAGATGTCGGAGTCCCAGGCGCGGTAGAGGCGTCCGGAAGGCTTTGGCGGCAGGACCGGCTCGCCGTCGCCGGCGGCCATGGGTTTGGGATCTGGAAGCGTTGTCATGCGATCACCGTTTGCCGGTGCCGACGCGCAGGCGCGGATCGACCGTGTAGTAGAGGATGTCGACGATCAGGTTGATGACGACGAAGACGAAGGCGATGAACATCAGATAGGCCGCCATCACCGGCACGTCGACGACCTGAACCGACTGGATGAAGAGCGAGCCGACGCCGGGCCACTGGAACACCGTCTCGGTCACGATCGCGAACGCGATCACCGAGCCGAGTTGCAGGCCGGTGATGGTGATCACCGGCACTAGCGTATTCTTCAGCGCATGGCCGAAATTGATCGCCCGGTTGGACAGGCCGCGCGCCTTGGCGAAGCGGATATAGTCCGCGCGCAGCACTTCCAGCATCTCGGCGCGCACGAGGCGCATGATCAGCGTCAACTGGAAGAGCGACAGCGTGATCGCCGGCAATATGAGCGATCTGAGCCCGCTTTCGGTCAAGAGCCCTGTTCGCCACCCGCCGACCATCACCGTCGTGCCGCGTCCGAAGGACGGCAGCCAGCCGAGCTCCACGGCAAAGACGTAGATGAGGCCGATGCCGATCAGGAAGGTCGGCAGCGAAACGCCCGCCAGCGACAGCGTCATCACCACGGATGTCAGCGGCGATTTCGGCTTCAGCGCCGTATAGACGCCGAAGAACAGGCCGAACACGAGCGCGATGGTGGCCGATGCGAAGGCCAGTTCGATCGTCGCCGGCAACCGCTCCATGATGAGGCGCGTGACCGGCTCCTGGAGCCTGTAGGAGATGCCGAAATTGCCCTGGACGGCATTGCCGATGAAGGTGGCGAACTGGATGTAGAAGGGGTCGTTGAGACCGAGGCGCTCGCGCATCGCTTCGCGGTCGGCAAGGCGGGTGTCCTGTCCCACCATGGAGTCGACCGGGTCGCCCACATAGCGAAAGACGAGGAACGCGACGAGCGAAACCGCCAGCATCACGATGATCGATTGCAGCAGGCGCCTTATGACAAAGGCTGTCATGTTGTTTGTCTCCGGAACGGGAGCGTGTCGGACGGGCCGACGCCGACGCTCCCGGTTTGTCGGGATAGGGTGCTGACGGCGCGCGGGGCTTGAGGCCGCGCGATGGGCACGCAACCGGCGCCGGGCGCCGCGAAAGGCGCTCTTTTGGCGACTCGAACCGCCACAATCAAGCCCATAATGCTGACCCGCCGCGCAATTGCTTGCGCGGCGGGTTTGTCTTTAGGAATATTGCGCGGATTACTCGCCGATCGTCACATTCGACATGTTCGGCTGGTTCTCCGGATGCACGTCGATGGTGAAGTTCGACGTGGTCGCGTAGGCCAGAACCTGATTGTGGATCGGCAGGAGGACGCGGTCTTCCTGGATCGTCGCCCAGATTTCGGCGATGGTCGCGTCGCGGGCTTCGAGGTCCGTCTGCGTGCCGAGCGCCTCGATCTTCTCGTCGAGTTCGGCATTGGAGTAGCCCGACGGGTTGTAGGCGCCGTAATTGCCTTCCTTCGTGTGGATCAGGTCGTTGAAGATATAGGCCGAATCGAAGGTCGGAACGCCCCAGCCGAGCAGGTAGAAGTCGGTTTCGCCATTGGTGACGAGCGGCGAGTGCTGCGCGACCGGGCGCGAGGCCAGCGTTGCGCGAATGCCGATCTGGCCGAGCATTCCGACGACCGCCTGGCTGATCGCCTCGTCATTGACGTAGCGGTTGTTCGGCGTGTCGAGCGTGACGGTGAAGCCGTCGGCGTAGCCCGCCTCTTCCATCAGCGCGCGGGCGCGCTCGAGATCCGGCGCCGGGTAGGCGTCGAGCTCTTCCGTCCAGCCATTGACGAAAGGCGGCATGGCGACGCCCGTGGGAACCGAGTTGCCGCGCATCACGACTTCCTTGATCGCGTCGCGATCGATGGAAAGATGCATGGCCTCGAGCACCTTCGGGTCGGCGAAGGGGTTCTTGTCGGTCACGTCCGAGCTTGCCAGCGGCTCGTCGGTGAGGCGGTAGCCGAAATAGATGATGCGGTTTTCCGGGCCGGTCGCGACCTTGATGCCGTCGGTCGAGGACAGGCGCTCGATGTCCTGCACCGGCACGTCCTGAACGAAGTCGACCTCGCCCGACAGAAGGGCCGCGACGCGCGTCGCGGCGTCCGAGATCGGCGTGTAGATGATCTCGGTGACGGCCGGTTCGGTCTCGGCCCAGTGGTCCGGGTTCACTTCCATGACCGAGCGGACGCCCACTTCGCGCGAGACGAGCTTGTAGGGGCCGGTGCCGTTGGTGTTGCGCACGGCGTAGTTGTCTTCGCCGCCGGCATAGTCCTGAACCTCGACGACATCGTTCGTCTCGGACCAGGTCTTGTCCATCATGAAGGTGTTGGTCAGGTTGTTCGGGTAGAGCGGGCTCGGGCCCTTGAGCTTGACCTCGACCGTGTAGTCGTCGACGGCGGTCACGCTTTCGACGTCGGCATGGAGCTGACGCATGTTCGAGCGCTCGGAACGCGCGCGGTCGAGCGAGAAGACGACGTCTTCGGCGTTGAACTCGGCGCCGTCATGGAAGGTGACGCCTTCGCGCAGCGTGAAGACCCAGGTCGTGTCGTCGCCTTCCTTGATCGCCCATTCGGTGGCCAGGCGCGGGATCAGCGTGCCTTCGGTGTCGCGCCACACGAGCGTCTCGTAGATGTGGTGGGCAAAGGTGTGGGTCGTGCCTTCGTTCTGCGAATGCGGGTCCAGCGTCAGCGCGTCGGCGCCGCGCGCCCAGCGGATCGTTTCGGCCGAAGCCGGCATTGCCGTCGCGGCCAGGGCCAGAACGCTGGCCGTCAAGAGAAGTTTACGCATGATTGCTCCCATGTTTTTCTTTTAGAGGTCCCCGCAGTGGCTTTTCCCGCCTCCCGCGATTGGCGCGTACCATAAGAGAGCGTTTTCGATATGGGAAGCGGGCGAAAACGCTTTGATCACACAGCGTAAATGACGTTGCGGAATGGGTTTCGTGAGGCTTGGAAGATAATTTATTTAGTAAAAGCGAATGAACGCGGGCGTGATTTCAGTACAAATATGCTTATCCATATCCCCGACAACCTTACCAAAATGTCATATTGCGGTTCACATTGAGTTCATGTGGGAACCTTCATTCTGCTCGAGCGTCTTTGATGACAAAGGAGTTAGAGAGATGAAGAAGTTTCTTTCGATTATCTGTGCTGCGACAATGGCATTCACCGGTGTCGCTGCAACCAGCGTGACCGCCAGCGCATCGCCGGCATTGATCCGGGCCGTGGATTCCGGAATCTCGAATACGAACGTGATCGAGGTTCAGAACCGGCGTGAACTGCGCCGCGATCGTCGCGAGTTCCGTCAGGACCGCCGCCAGGATCGCCGCGAGTTCCGTCAGGAACTGCGTCAGGACCGCCGCGAATTCCGTCAGGACAACCGCCAGGCGCGCCGCGGTTTCTACCGCCAGGGCAGCTACAGCTATTATAACGGTCACCGCGGCTATCGCGACCGCCGTGCCGGCTACCGCCAGCACAACGGTTTCTGGTTCCCGGCAGCGGCCTTCATCGCGGGCGCCATCGCCGGCGGCGCCGTGAGCCAGCCCTCGCGCACGGTCGTCGTTCGTCCCGGCCGCCTGTCGCAGGCTCATGTCGACTGGTGCTATGGTCAGTACCGTTCGTACCGCGCGTCGGACAACACGTTCCAGCCCTATAACGGCCCGCGCCGCGCCTGCTCGTCGCCCTACAGCTAAGGACATCGAGACGGCAGAAGCCTGGGGGCGGTCTACGGATCGCCCCTTTTGCGTGGGCGGTTGTGATTCGAAGGCGGAGCGAAGATCGACCGCAGCGCCGCTGACATCGACACGTGCGATCGCGGCGCGGTGATGAAACCTTATGACCATCGCTTCCGATACCTCAGGCGATATCAAGGATCATAAGCGCCGACCATGCGTCAGACAGGATTGCTGTGTTTGGCTTGGGAAGTGGTGCCGCTTAGGTGACTCGAACACCTGACCCCATCATTACGAATGATGTGCTCTACCAACTGAGCTAAAGCGGCCCGTCGAGGGTGTCTGTCGGAGCGGTCGACACCTCGAAAGAGAGCGCTAGATAACTTCATCGGCGGGTAAATTCAAGCGCCAGACTCGGGAAAGGCGCGGGAAATTCGAGATACGCGCGAGAGCCGGCCCGGATGGAAGCAAAGCGTGCATATGGTGCCGCCGATGTGATGAAACGATGGTCTAAGTCCTTGCTGTGGCTGTGGACTCCTGGCCAAGCTGCGATAGAGTTTACCACGCCTCGGGCGCCGATGAAGTGAATTGGAGGGAGAACGAATGTCTGACGTTTCTATGGTCGTGAATGGCCGCAAGGTCTCGGGCAATGTGGAGGACCGGACATTGCTCGTGCATTATCTGCGCGAAAATCTGGGGCTTACAGGCACCCATGTCGGCTGCGACACGTCGCAATGCGGCGCCTGCGTGGTCCACATGGACGGCAAGGCGATCAAGTCCTGCTCCATCCTTGCCGCTCAGGCGTCCGGGTCCGAAATCACCACGATCGAGGGCCTCGCCCCCGGCGCGGAACTTCATCCCATGCAGGCCGCCTTCAAGGAGCATCACGGACTTCAATGCGGGTTCTGCACGCCGGGCATGATCATGACGGCCGTCGACATGGTGCGCCGCCATCCCGAGGGGCTGGACGAAAAGACAGTGCGCAACGATCTTGAGGGCAATATCTGCCGCTGCACCGGCTACCACAACATCGTCCAGGCGATCCTGTCGGCATCGCAGGCGATGGCCGGCAAGAGCGAAACCAAGGCAGCCTGACCGCCGGTCGGATCATCTGAAAATTCACTCGATTCGGCAACCGGAGGAGGTTCTGAACATGGGTATTGAAGGCATTGGCGCCCGTGTGGCGCGCAAGGAAGACAAGAGGTTCATCACAGGCGCAGGGCGTTACACCGACGATTTCGTCGTCCCCGGCATGAAGTTCGCCGCCTTCGTCCGCAGCCCGCACGCTCATGCGCGCATTCGCGGCATCGACGTGGAGGCGGCACGGGCCATGCCCGGCGTCATCGACGTCCTGACCGGGCCTGAGATGAAGACGGACGGCATCGGCAACATCATCTGCGGCTGGATGATCCATTCGAAGGATGGCTCGCCGATGAAGATGGGCGCCTGGTCGCCGCTGGCGACCGATACCGTCCGCTATGTCGGCGATGCGGTGGCGATCGTCGTCGCCGAAACCAGGGGCCAGGCGCGCGACGCCGCAGAGGCGGTTGATGTCGACTATGAGGAACTCGAAGCCGTCATCCTGCCGGAAAAGGCGATGGACGCCGGCGCGCCGCAGGTCCATCCCGAAGCCGAGAACAATCTGATCTTCGACTGGGTGCTCGGCGACGAGGCGGCGGTCGAGGAGGCGTTCGGCAGGGCGACGCACCGCGTCAAGCTCGACATCCTGAACAATCGCCTGATCCCGAACGCGATCGAGCCGCGCTCGGCCATCGGCCATTACAACAAGGCCGAGGACCACTACACCTGCTACACGACTTCGCAGAACCCGCATGTGGCGCGCCTCGTCATGAGCGCGTTCTACAATGTCGCGCCGGAAAACAAGCTGCGCGTCATCGCGCCGGATGTCGGCGGCGGCTTCGGCTCCAAGATCTACATCTATCCAGAGGAAATCACCTGCCTCTGGGCCTCGAAGAAGACCGGCGTGCCGGTGAAGTGGACGGCGGACCGCTCGGAAAGCTTCCTGACCGACGCCCACGCCCGCGACCATGTGACGACGGCCGAGATCGCGCTCGACGCCGACCACCGGATCACGGCGCTCAGGGCGGACACGATCGCCAATCTGGGCGCCTACATGTCGCTCTTCTCGTCGGCGACGCCGACCTATCTCTACGCCACGCTTCTGTCGGGGCAATACGAGATCCCGGCGATCTACTGCAATGTGAAGGCGGTCTACACGCACACCTGCCCGGTCGACGCCTATCGCGGCGCGGGCCGGCCCGAGGCGACCTATGTCGTGGAGCGTCTGGTCGAAACGGCTGCGCGCGAACTCGGCATCTCGCCGGTCGAACTGCGCCGCAAGAACTTCATCAAGTCCTTCCCCTACCAGACGCCGGTGATCATGAACTATGATTCCGGCGACTTCAACGCGCTGATCGACGCCGCGACGAAGGCGATCGACTATGATGGCTTCGCCCGCCGCAAGGAGGAGGCCAAGGGCCGCGGCAAGCTGCGCGGCATCGGCATGAGCTGCTATATCGAGGCCTGCGGCATCGCACCCTCGGCGGCGGTCGGTTCGCTCGGCGCCGGCGTCGGGCTTTGGGAATCGGCCGAAGTCCGCGTCAACGCGGTCGGCACGGTGGAAGTCCTGACCGGCGCACACAGCCACGGCCAGGGTCACGAGACCACCTTCGCCCAACTCGTCTGCGACCGGTTCGGCCTGCCGATGGACAATGTATCGATCGTCCATGGCGACACCGACAAGGTGCAGATGGGCATGGGCACCTATGGCTCGCGCTCCGGTCCGGTCGGCATGTCGGCGATCGTCAAGGCGCTCGACAAGGTCGAGGCCAAGGCGAAGAAGATCGCGGCCCATATCCTGGAAGCGGACGAAGGCGACATCGTCATCGAGAACGGCGAGTGCAAGGTCGCCGGCACCGACAAGACCGTGCCGTGGTTCCAGTTGGCGCTGGCGGCCTATACCGCGCACAACCTGCCGGGCGGCATGGAGCCGGGCCTGAAGGAGGGCGCGTTCTACGATCCGACTAACTTCACCTTCCCGTCTGGCTGCTACATCTGCGAAGTCGAGGTCGATCCTGATACGGGCAAGACCGAGATCGTGCAGTTCGTCGCCGCCGACGATTTCGGCCGCGTCATCAATCCGATGATCGTGGAGGGACAGGTCCATGGCGGACTGGCGCAGGGCATCGGCCAGGCGCTTCTCGAGGGCGCGGCCTACGACCGCTCCACCGGACAGCTCGTCACCGGCAGCTACATGGACTACACCATGCCGCGCGCCGACGACCTGCCGTCCTTCCAGGTGCCGATGACCGAGACGATCTGCCCCGGAAATCCGCTCGGCATCAAGGGCTGCGGCGAGGCTGGCGCGATCGGCTCCCCGCCGGCCGTCATCAACGCGATCACCGATGCGATCGGCAACAACGACCTGTCGATGCCCGCCACGCCGCAAAAGGTGTGGGCGGCGCTCAACGCAGCCACACGGCACTAGGAGAGGACGTCATGTACCAGACCAACTATCACCGTGCGTCTTCCGTTGAGGATGCCGCAAAGCTGCATTCCGGAGCGGACGAGGCGAAATACGTGTCGGGCGGGATGACGCTCATCCCGGCCATGAAGACGCGGCTTGCCGCCCCGTCCGACCTGATCGACCTGCGCCATGTCGAGGGCTTGAAGGGCATCAGGGTTTCAGGCCGCGAGGTCGAGATCGGCGCTGCCGCAACCCACGCCGATATCGCGCAGTCGAAGGAGATCGAGAGCGTCTGCCCGGCGCTGCACTACATGGCGAACCATATCGGTGATCCGCTGGTGCGCCATCTCGGCACCATCGGCGGCTCCGTCGCCAATAACGATCCGGCGCAGGATTATCCGGCGGCCCTTCTGGCTTTGGACGGGACGGTTGTCACGAACAAGCGCGAGTTGAAGGCCGAAGCATTCTTCACCGGCCTGTTCGAAACGGCGCTGGAAGAGGATGAGATCGTGACGGCGGTGAAGTTCACCGCGCCGGACAAGTGCGGCTATGAGAAGTTCCGCAACCCGGCCTCGCGCTATGCGATGACTGGTGTCTTCGTGGCAAAAGGTGCGGGCGGCGTTCGCGTCGCCGTGACGGGTGCTGGCGAAAACGGCGTGTTTCGGGCGAAGGAACTGGAGGAAAAACTGGCCTCCAACTTCTCGGCCGGTGCGCTGGACGGCGCGACCGTGTCGTCGTCGAACCTGATGTCCGACATGCACGCTTCGTCGGAGTACCGCGCCAATCTGGTGGTGGTGATGGCAAAGCGGGCGGTCGCCACGGCAGCCGGCTGATCACGCGCCGGGCGGGCGGTTTCGCTCGCCCGCCCGTTCATTTCATGAGAGCAGTCTGCGGCGATTGATCCGCTCACGCCATGCGATGGTGATCGCGCTTGCGACGATGAGTGCGGCGCCGACCCAACTTGCAAGCACCGGCATTTCGGCAAAAAGCGCGTAGTCGTAAGCTGCCGCGAAAATCAGCGTCAGATAGAAGAACGGCATCACGAAGCTCGCTTCGCCGCGCCGCAGCGCCTGGATGAACAGAGCCTGCACGCAGATCATCGTCGCGCCGAGCGTCGCCATCAATATCCATTGACCGGTCGTCGGTGCGATCCAGACGAAACCGGCTGCCGTTGCGGCCAGCAATGCGCCTGCGGAATTGTTGATTGCGAGGATGCGCAGCGGCGGCTCGCTATCGGCGAGTTTCTTGATCAGGATCGCCTCGGCGCCCATGAAGATCGCCGCGACGAGCGCGATCAGCGCGACCGGTTGGAATGCCGCCGAACCCGGCTGTACGATGATCATCGCGCCGATGAAGGCGACCGCCGCCGCGCCCCAGCGCCACGGCCCCACCTTCTCGCCGAGAAGCGGGATCGACAGCAGCATCGCGACGACGGGGTTGAGAAAGGAGATCGCATTGGCGTCGGCAAGCCGCATCAGCCCCGAAGCGGCAAACAGCGCGCTCACGCCGGCCCATCCGAACAGAACGCGCAATGCGTGATTGGCCCATTTCGTGCCCGCGAGAGACGGGCGCCACGCCAAGAGAAAAGGCGTCAGCGCAAGGGCGGCGAAGCAGAAGCGTCCCGCAGAGATCTGGAAGGGATGAAGCGGGTTTTCGCCTCCCGCCGGCCCGAGCATCTTGGCGATGAGAGTCGTGCCGGCGAGAAGCGCACAGGCAGACACCATCAGCGCGACCGCGATGACCGCATCCTTTGGGCCGCGCCTCTCTGTCCGGTCGTTCAAGCGGCGAGCTTTTTCTTCGCGTCGTCGTATTCGCGCGCGAGCCGATCGACCAGTTCGGCTGCGCCGACGACGGAATCGACCGCGCCGATGCCCTGGCCGCAACCCCAGATGTCCTTCCATGCCTTCGACTTGTCGCCGCCGAAATTCATTTTTGAGGGGTCGGATTCGGGCAGGTTGTTCGGGTCCATGCCGGCTTTTTCGACCGAGCCCTTGAGATAATTGCCATGAACGCCGGTGAAGAGGTTGGAATAGACGATGTCGGCCGCCTTGGACTCGACGATCATCTGCTTGTAGTCGTCGGCCGCGCGCGCCTCGCGCGTGGCGATGAACGGCGATCCGATATAGGCCATGTCGGCGCCCATGGCCTGTGCGGCGAGCACCGCGCCGCCATTGGCGATCGCGCCGGAAAGCAACAGCGGCCCGTCGAACCACTGACGGATTTCCTGAACCAGGGCGAAGGGCGAAAGCGTGCCGGCGTGGCCGCCGGCGCCGGCCGCCACCGCGATCAGCCCGTCCGCGCCGCGCCTGATCGCGTTGCGGGCATGTCGGTCGTGAATGATGTCGTGCAGCACGATGCCGCCATAGGAATGGACCGCCTGGTTGACCTCCTCGACGGCACCCAGCGAGGAGATGACGATCGGCACCTTGTATTTGACGCAGAGTGCAAGGTCTTCCTCGAGCCGCGCATTCGACTTGTGGACGATCTGGTTGACGGCGAAGGGCGCGGCCTTCGCATTCGGATTTGCCGCATCATGCGCGGCAAGATCCTCGGTGATCTGCGCCAGCCATTCGTCAAGCTGCGAGGCGGGACGCGCGTTCAAAGCCGGAAAGGAGCCGACGATTCCCGCCTTGCATTGGGCGAGGACCAGCGACGGATGGGAGATGATGAAGAGCGGCGCGCCGACGACGGGAATGCGCAGATTGGTCTTCAGGATGTCGGGCAGCGCCATTCGGGTCCTCCGCTGGGAATTTGACGTTTGCGTAAACGTCATTACTAGAGCATCGAAATGGAAAGTGGAAACCGGTTTTCGGGCTTCGCCGCCGGTTGATTGCAACGCGTCGAGCCGTCACCTCCGGGCCAACGGCATTGAACCTCGCGTCGGGCGCGTTTAACGATGTCGCAACGATCATGGTCAATGGTCGGTAAACAACAAAAGGGTTTCCGCTTGGACGGGATCGAGCAAGCTATCAGACGCGCCCTGGCCAAGGGGAATGATGACGACAGAACCTTTCGCGAAAAGGTCTATCGCTCGGCGTTCGCCGCGCTCGACCGGTCGTTGAAGGAAAAACCGGAGCTGACCGTCGAGAACGCGATCAAGCGGCGCAAGACGTTGCAGGCGACGGTCAAGGCCATCGAAACCGAATATGTGCCGGCTCTGGCACCGGAGCCGGTCGCGGCCGTCCCGCATCCGGCGCAGCCTGCACCGCTTGTCGCCCCCGAGCTTCGCGCCGAGCGGCGTGCGGCAGCGATCGATCCGGCGCCGCGTCTTGAGCCGGACACCGCCGGGCCTTCGCGCCGGCCCGTCAGGCTCGACCAGCCGCGTCCCGCGCGCAAGCGGAAAAAGCGTGGCGGCGGACGCGCATTGTCGTTCGTGACCGGCCTCGTCATTCTCGCGGTGCTCGGCGCTGGTTTATGGTGGGCCTATGCCAATTTCGGCCAGTTCATCGGCGCGGACATGAGCGAGATCGAAACCGCCATCAATGAGAGCCAGGGCCAGTCCGGTCCGCCGCCTCTGTCCGCCGACGGCGCCGGCGCTGAAACGGGATGGACGACGATCTTCCGGCCGGAAGACATTCGACTCGTTTCCCCGCCCGAGGGCGCGTCCGCCGATGCGATCGAGGACGAAACGGGCGCCTATCTGCGGATTCGTTCGGATGCCTCCGGCGCCCCGGTCGCTTTCACCGTCGCGCAGGATCTCCTCGACCGCTTCGCCGGGCAGCGCGTGGTCTTCAACATCGTCGCTCGCGGCATCGAGGGCGAAAGCACGCAGATGTCCGTCGAGTGCCAGTTCGGCGCTCTGGGCGATTGCGGACGAACGCGCTACGACGTCGGAACCGCGCAGGAGGATTATCTGTTCGAGGTCGCCTTGGCCGACGCGGCTGCGGGCAGGTCCGCGACCATCGCCATCAACACGGATGTGACGGGCGAAGGGCGAGGGGTCGACATTTTTTCGATCCGGATGCGCGCGGCCGATTGATCACGGATCGAGCATCGATAACAGCGCATCCAGCCGGTCCGCTTCGCCTGCCGGTTTGTCCCACCGCAGGCGCGAGACGCGCGGAAAGCGCATCGCAACGCCCGATTTGTGCCGCGTCGACCGGTTGAGGCCTTCGAACGCCACTTCGATGACGAGCCCGTGGTCGGGCTCCGCCCGCACCGAACGGACCGGGCCGAAGCGGTCGATCGTGTTGTCGCGGATATATTTGTCGAGAAGCTTCAGTTCCTCGTCGGTGAAGCCGAAATAGGCTTTGCCGACCGGCACGAGTTCGGGCTGGTCCTGCGGCCCGGTCCACACCCCGAACGTATAGTCGGAATAGAAGCTGGACCGCTTGCCATGCCCGCGCTGCGCATACATCAGCACCGCGTCGACCGTGTAGGGATTGCGCTTCCACTTGAACCACGGACCCTTCGGCCGGCCCGGCACATAGGCCGAGTCCAGCCGTTTAAGCATCACCCCCTCGATCACGGGATGGGGCGGCGTCTGGCGCATGGCGTCGAGGTCGTCCCATGCCCCGAAATCCACGAGCGGCGACAGGTCGAAGCGCGCCGGATCGAGTGTCGCGACGAAGGTTTCGAGCCGCTGCCTCCTTTCGGCGAAAGGCAGCTTTCGCAAGTCCTCCTCGGCCAGTTGCAGAAGATCGTAGCAGCGCACGAAGGCGGGAAACTGATTCTGGGTCTTCGGCGTCACGACCTTGCGGTTCAGTCGCTGTTGCAGATCGGAAAACGTGCCGATGTGTTCGCCCGGCACGCCGACCAGCAATTCACCGTCGAGTGCGGCGTCGAAATCCATGGCCTCGACGAGGTCCGGAAACGTGCCGGAAATGTCGTCGCCGGTGCGCGAATAGAGCCGCGCCACGCCGTCTTCGCAGACGACCTGGACGCGGATGCCGTCCCATTTCCATTCGGCCGCATAATCCGCCGGCTCGATGCGCGCTAGGTCGGAATCCTCGACGGCGTTGGAGAGCATCACCGGCCGGAACATCGCGCGCGCGGCGTGGACCGGCTTTTCGCCCTTGCCGTCGAGCCAGGCGAAGAGGCTGAGATAAGGCGGCTCCAGTCCGTGCCAGAGCTCCTCGATCTCGTGAACATGAACCTTGCCGTAATCGGCCAGCGCCTGCTTGGCGAGCCGCGCAGAGACCCCGACGCGCAGGCCGCCGGTGACAAGCTTCAGGACGGCGAAGCGCGAAGCCGTCTCCATCCGGTCGAGCAGCGCGGCGAGCACGCGCGGCGCATCCGACCGGCTCGCCGCATGAAGCCGCTCCACCGCCTCCGACAGCGACACCCCGCCGGGGATCGCCTCGACCTCGGCGTCGATGCCCCAGACCAGCGAGACCGTCTCGGCAAGGTCGCCGACATAGTCGTAGGAATAGGCGAACAGCGTCTCGTCCATGCGCTCGGCCATCAGCGCACGCAGCACGCCGGGCTTGACCGCGTTGAACGAAAGGTTGCCGGTGATGGCGGCAAGCGCCAGTCCGCGATCGGGGTCCGGCGCCTCGCGGAAATAGTCCTGCATCAGGATCAGCTTCGCATTGCGCGAGGACGTGATCAGCAGTCGGTCGAGCAATTCCGCAAACCGGTCCATTATTCAGCCTCGTCCTCGTAGCCGACGAGATGCAGCGGCCGCGCCTTGATGCTGTTGAGTTCGCACCAGCGCACCAGCGCCTCCTCGCGGCCATGCGTCACCCAGACTTCGCCGGCCTTGACCTCGCGGATCGTGGCGATCAGTTCGTCCCAGTCGGAATGGTCCGAGATGATCAGCGGCAGCTCGACGCCGCGCTGCTTCACGCGCTGCCTGATGCGCATCCAGCCCGAGGCGAAGCAGGCGACGGGATCGGGAAAGCGCCGCGCCCAGCGGTCGGCGAAGGCGGATGGCGTGCCGACGACGATGGCCCCCGCGAACTGCGCCTTCGACCCGCGCTCGATCGTCGCCGGTTCGAGCGGACCGAGATCGATGCCCTGGCTTTCATAGTAGTCGCACAGCTTCTGGAGCGCGCCATGAATATAGATCGGCTCGTTGTGCCCGGCCTGGCGGATGAGCTTGATGACCCGCTGGGCCTTGCCGAGCGCATAGGCGCCGACGAGATGGGCGCGCTCGGGAAACTGCCGCACGGACTTGAGCAGCCGCGCGATTTCCGCCCTGTCGTCGGGATGGCGGAAGACGGGCAGGGCGAAGGTCGCCTCGGTGATGAAGACGTCGCATTCCACCGGCTCGAATTCCTGCGCCGTCGCGTCCGGCCGCCGCTTGTAGTCGCCCGACGCGACGATCCGCAGCCCGTCCTTCTCGACAGCGATCTGCGCCGAACCGAGCACATGGCCGGCGGGATGGAACGAGACCCGCACCCCGTTGATGTCGAGGCTTTCGCCAAAATCGATCGGCTGCGATGAACCGGCGAAATTCTCGCCATAGCGGATGCCCATGATGTCGAGCGTCTGGCGCGTTGCCAGCACATGGCGATGGCCGGGCCGCGCATGGTCCGCATGGCCGTGGGTGATCAACGCGCGCGCGACGGGTCGCACCGGATCGATGTAGAAATCGCCGGGCGGGCAGTAAAGACCTTCGGGACGCGGGATCAGCAATTGGTGCGGGTTCATGGCTCCCAACAGATAGGATTTCCGGCCCGCACGGAAAGGGATTGCGAAAGCGCGCGAATTGGCAGATAAGCCGCGCGCCCGATCATGGGTCGCGAGCCCCTCGAAAAATGAAGCCCATCCTGTATTCGTCCGGTGACGTCGCTGCCGACCGCCGTGCCGACTATGCCGAAATGCTGTTCGCTTCCGGCGATCATGCCGCCGCCTGCGAATTGATGACCGCCATCATGGCCCTCGCGCCCGGTTGGGCGACGGGCTGGTTCCGTCTCGGCGAAATGCGCCACGCGGCAGGCGAGATCGCGACGGCCATCGACGCCTGGCGCGAGGCGTTGCGTCATGATCCGGCAGACCGCCTCGGCGCGGCCTTCAAGCTCGAACTTGCCGGTGCGATCGAAAATGCCGGCGGCATATCGAGTTCGTTCGCCGAGATGCTGTTCGACCAGTATGCCGGCAAATTCGATGCCGAGCTCGTTCAAAAACTCGGTTATCGCGTGCCCGAACTCATTGCGAACGCCTTGCGCGCGACGGGCCGTACAAGCTTTGCCCACGCGCTCGATCTCGGCTGCGGCACCGGCCTGATGGGCGAGCGGCTGCGGGCGATGACGAGCTTTCTCGAAGGCGGCGACCTGTCGGAAAACATGCTCAGGAAGGCGCGCGCCAAGGGCGTCTATGACCGGCTGACGCGGCAGGACCTGTTGACCTTCGAGCCTGTGCGCAACACGGCCGATCTCGTCACCGCCGCAGACGTCTTCCTTTATGTCGGCCGGCTGGAGCGCGTCTTCGCCGCGGCAGCCGCGGCGCTTGTTCTAGGTGGCCTTTTTGCCTTTTCCGTCGAGCGTCACGACGGGGCGGGCGATCTGCAATTGCGGGAGTCGCGTCGCTACGCCCACGCGCCGGATTATCTTCGCCGCCTGCTCGTCGAGAACGGCTTCGATCTCGTCGTGATGGACGAGGCGATCATCCGCCGCGATCGCGGGGCGGACATCGCCGGCCTGATCGTCCTTGCCGGGCGACCGGCATTGGCGATCCGTTCGGGCGAGACCCGCGCCGAAGTGTCTCTGCCGGAAATCCATCCGCACTGACGCCTTGGCGCTTTGCAGGCCCGACGCTACATCTGGTCCGTGAACAGACCCCTTGACGATGGCGCCCTCGAAGACGCGACAATGCTGCCCGAACTCTTTTCGCGCTGGTTCTCCTCGCGCGGGTGGCAGCCGCGCGCGCACCAGCTCGACCTCCTCGCGCGCGCCGAAGCGGGCCGGTCGGTCCTCCTGATCGCACCGACCGGGGCGGGCAAGACGCTGGCCGGCTTCATGCCCTCGCTGGTGGATCTGGCGCGGCGCGGCAAGCGCAAGCCGGGCGCGGCCGCGCAAGGTGTCCACACGCTCTACCTCTCGCCGCTGAAGGCGCTGGCCGTCGATATCGAGCGCAATCTGACCCGGCCGGTTATCGAGATGGGCCTGCATATCTCGATGGAAACGCGCACCGGCGACACGCCGGCGCACAAGCGGCAGCGCCAGAAGCAGATGCCGCCGGACATCCTGCTGACGACGCCCGAACAGCTCGCGTTGATGCTCGCCTCGAAGGACGCCGAGCGCTTCTTTGCCGACCTGCGCTATGTGATCTTCGACGAGTTGCACGCGCTGGTCACATCGAAACGCGGTCAGCTTCTCTCGCTCGGCCTTGCGCGCTTGCGCAAATTCGTGCCCGATCTGCGCACGGTCGGCCTGTCGGCCACCGTGGCCGAGCCGGACGAGTTGCGCCGCTGGCTCGTCGGCCAGAACCCGCCTGGAGACATGGCCGACCGGATCACGGTCGCGGGCGGGGCAAAGCCGCACATCACCATCCTCGAATCCGCCGAGCGGGTGCCATGGGCGGGACACTCGGCGCAATATTCGATCCCGGACATCTACGAGGCGATCAAGGCGCACCGCACCACGCTGCTCTTCGTCAACACACGCAGCCAGGCCGAGCGCCTGTTCCAGGAATTGTGGCACGTCAATGCCGACACGCTGCCGATCGCGCTCCATCACGGCTCGCTCGATGTCGGCCAGCGAAGGCGCGTGGAAAAGGCGATGGAGACCAACAGCCTTCGCGCCATCGTCGCCACCTCCACGCTCGATCTCGGCATCGACTGGGGCGATGTCGACCTCGTCGTCCATGTCGGCGCGCCGAAGGGTGCGAGCCGGCTGGCCCAGCGCATCGGCCGCTCCAACCACCGTATGGACGAGCCCAGCCGCGCCATCCTCGTGCCGGCCAACCGCTTCGAGGTGCTGGAATGCCAGGCCGCGCTCGACGCCAACTATCTCGGCGCGCAGGACACGCCGCCGGTGGGCGAGGGCGGACTGGACGTTCTTGCCCAGCACGTCATGGGCATGGCCTGCGCCGGGCCCTTCTTCGCCGCCGATCTTTACCAAGAGATCGTCGGCGCCTCGCCCTATGCCGGGCTGGATCGCGCCACCTTCGACCGCATCCTCGATTTCGTCGCGACCGGCGGCTACGCGCTCAGGAGCTATGAGCGCTTTGCCCGCATCCGGCAGATGAAGGACAGCCGCTGGCGCGTCTCGCATCCGCTGCTTGCCCAGCAATACCGCCTCAATGTCGGCACCATCGTCGAGGCGCCGATGCTCAACATCCGGCTCGTACGCTCGATGAAGGGCAGGGCGCTTTCCGGCGGCTATGCGCTCGGCAAGATCGAGGAATACTTCCTCGAAACACTGACGCCGGGCGACACCTTCATCTTCGCCGGCCAGGTCGTTCGCTTCGCCGGCATTCGCGAGAACGAATGCTATGTCACGCCCGCGCCGGGTGCGGACGCTCTGGTTCCTTCCTATGGCGGCGGCAAGTTCCCGCTCTCGACCTATCTTGCGGCGGAAGTGCGCTCAATGCTCGCCGATCCGTCGCGCTGGTCCCGCCTGCCCGAACAGGTCGCCGAATGGCTGGTGATCCAGAAAGCGAAATCGGTCCTGCCCGGTCGCGACGATCTTCTGATCGAGACCTTTCCGCGCGGCAACCGCTTCTACATGGTCGCCTATCCGTTCGAGGGCCGGCTGGCGCACCAGACGCTCGGCATGTTGCTGACGCGCCGTCTGGAGCGCGGCGGCGCACGGCCGCTCGGCTTCGTCGCGACGGATTACGCCATCGCGATCTGGGGCCTGCGCGACATCGGCTCGCTCCATCGCGCGGGCAAGCTCACCTTCGGCGAACTCTTCGACGAGGACATGCTGGGCGACGATCTCGACGCCTGGCTGGCCGATAGCTGGCTGTTGAAACGCACCTTCCGCAATTGCGCCGTGATTGCCGGCTTGATCGAGCGCCGGCATCCCGGCAAGGAGAAGTCAGGCAGGCAGGTGACGGTGTCGGCGGACCTGATCTACGATGTCCTGCGCAGCCACGATCCCGACCACATCCTTTTGCGCGCGACGCGCGCGGACGCTGCAAGCGGGCTGCTCGATGTCAGGAGGCTTGGCGAGATGCTCTCGCGTGTGAACGGCCGAATCGTGCATAAGGATCTGCCGCGCATTTCGCCGCTTGCCGTCCCGATCATGCTCGAAATCGGCAAGGAGCGGGTCGCGGGCGGCGCAGAGGACGAGCTTCTGGGCGAGGCGGCCGACAGTCTGATCGACGAGGCGATGGGAACGGAATGAACTTTGGATCGCAGGACAGATTTGCAGCCACCAGCGAGACCGCGATAAGCGGCGAGCGCGTGGTCTGCGATGCCCGCGGCGTGGCCTTCTTCCCTGAAATGAACCTGCTCGCCGTCTCCGACCTGCATCTGGAAAAAGGCTCGCGCCAGGCGCGCCGCGGCTACATGCTGCCGCCCTACGACACCGCCGCGACGCTCGCGCGCCTCGCCGCCGTCATCGCCGACTACGAGCCTGCGATGGTGGTCTCGCTCGGCGACAGTTTCGACGACATCGGCGGCGCCGCGCGGATGCCGTCCGCCTACCGCGACCATCTCCTGGCGCTCATGAAGGGCCGCGACTGGTTTTGGGTCGCCGGCAATCACGATCCCGAAAAGCCGGCCGACCTGCCCGGCGCGAGCGTCCAGGAGTTCGGCATCGGCCGCGTCGTCTTTCGTCACGAGCCTTCGGCCGGCCGGCTTTGCGGCGAGATCGCCGGTCATCTCCATCCAGGTGCGCGCATCGTCCAGCGCGGGCGGTCGGTGCGCCGGCGTTGCTTCGCCGCAGACGGCAACCGGCTGATCATGCCGGCCTTCGGGACGTTCACAGGTGCGCTGAACGTGCTCGACCGCGCTTTCGCGAACCTCTTTTGTCCCGAAGAATTCGTCGCCTACATGCTCGGCACGGACCGCGTCTATCCGATGAACCGGCGGCTCCTGCGGGCTGACTGAAGCAATTCCAGCCAAAGCGCGAAGCGGAATTGCATAAAGCGCCTCAGTCCCGCTTGAAGATCATCCGGCCGAGCCAGCCGGTGACGATGGCGAGGAAGACGGCGAAGATGCCGAACAACAGGCCGTTGTCCTGCGCGGTGCGGTAGATGCGCTGTTCGAGGCCGGCCTTGACGATGGTGAGCTGCGCCGAGGTTTCCTTGACGAAGGTGCCGTTGCGAAAAAGGTAGGCGCGGGCGCGATGCGTGCCGACCGGCACATTGGGCGCGAGCGCCACGGTTGCGCGAAAAAGACTGGGCGAGAGGAACTGCACGCCGCCCACGCGCTCGTTGTAGAGCCCGGCTGCGCGTTTCTGCTCGCGCAGCGCCGCAGTGAACTCCGTCACCTTTCCGGGGTCGCGCTGCCCTTCTTCCTCGACGGCGCGCAGGAAGATGTTTTCCGAACCCAGCGCCAACTGGCGATAGACCTGCGGTTGGGTCACGTCCTGCAAGGGCCGCGTGGTCGAGACCGAATAGGAGACCGGCACGCTGGTGAAGCTTTGCGATTGCGTGTTGATCCAGACGCCAAGCACCCGGTTTTTCTTGCGCACGACGATCGGCCGCGCCGGACCTTCGAGGACGACGACGATATCGTAGCGTCCCTGTCGGGCGAGCATCTGGTCGGCATTGTCGAGCGCCCCGAAGATCGTCAGGTCCGCGCCCGAGAAATCCGACGAGATCGCGACACGATTGGTCGAAAGGCCGATCTGGAAGGATTCCGGCGCATTCGGATCCTGCGCCTGCGCGGCGGTCGCCGATAGCAAGAATATGAAGGCGGCAAACAGCGCGCGCATCAGATGCCCCCCACCGTCGCCAGCGAATAGGGGCTTGCCGGCGGCACGAAAAGGTCGACGGCAAGGCGTCCGGCGACCATCAGGACGAGAAGCGCGAGCAGGGCGCGCAACTGTTCGCCGCGCAGCTTCTGGCCGGCGCGGGCGCCATATTGCGCCCCCGCCACGCCGCCGATCATCAGAAGAAAGGCAAGCACGATGTCGACCGCCTGGTTCGTCGCGGCATGGACGATGGTGGTGTAGGCGGCGACGAAGATGATCTGGAACAAGGATGTGCCGATCACGACATTGGTCGGCACCTTCAGGAGATAGATCAGCGCCGGCACCATGATGAATCCGCCGCCGACGCCCATGATCGAGGCGAGAAAGCCGATCGCCGCGCCGAGGCCGAGCACCGGAATGACGCTGACGAAAAGCTTCGAGGTGCGAAACCGCATCTTGAGCGGCAGCCGGTGAATCCAGTTGTGCTGGCCCGGCTTGCGCAGGCTGGCGGCTTGCCCCCCCTTGGCGCGCCGCAGCGCGCGGATGCTTTCGGCCAGCATCAGCCCGCCGACCGTGCCGAGCAAGCCGACATAGAGCAGCGAGACGACCAGATCGAGCTGGCCGAGACCGCGCAGGAAGGCGAAGACGAAGACGCCGATGGTCGAGCCGAATATGCCGCCCAGAAGCAGCACCGTGCCGAGCTTGAAGTCGAGCGTGCCCTTCTTGACATGTGCAAGAACGCCTGAGACCGACGAGGCGACGACCTGGTTGGCGCCGGTGGCCACAGCGATCGCCGGAGGGATGTTGTAGAAGATCAGGAGCGGCGTGATGAGAAATCCGCCGCCGACACCGAACATGCCTGACAGGAACCCGACCGCCCATCCCATGCCGAGCAGAACCAGCATGTTGACGGACAATTCGGCGATCGGGAGATAGATGCCCACCGGCTCATCTCGCTCCGTATTCGGGAAGGGGGATTTCCCTTGGATTTCATGGTCGAAGCATGGTTGTTCTTGCGCTTTGAAAACGGCGAAGTCAAACCGCTGGAACGACATTGACGCAAAAAGTTGCGCCCGCGCTGACGGGCGGGCGCCATGGTCGCAAAAGCGATGCTGGAAAGCGTCAGCCGAGCGCGAGAAGCGCTCGCACCAGCGGTTCGTCGATCTGCCCCGTCGGCTCCATCTGGTTGTCCTTCTGGAAGGTCGCGATGGCGGACGTCGTCCTGGCGCCGATGATGCCGTCAGGCTGTCCGGCATCGTAGCCATTGGCGTTGAGGATCGCCTGCACGCGCTTGATCGCGGCGCCGAGATCGGTGCCGGCGGTCGCTTCCATGTCCTCGGTCCAGGCGTCGGGGATCGCGACCGCATTGGCTTCGGTGTCGAGTGTCTTCGGCGTCCACAATTCGACGGTCTTCTTCGCCTTTTCAAGATCGGCGGGCGGCAGGAGCTTGCCCACTTCGTCGCGCTTTGCCGCCGCATCCGTGTCGCCTGCCGCGGCGACGATGGCGAGCCATTTGTAGGCGGCCGCCAGGTCCTGCTTCATGCCGACGCCCTTGGCCGCCAGGATGGCGAGATTGAACTGGCTGTCGCGGACACCGAGCTCGGCGGCCCTGGTGAAATTGCGCGCCGCCGCCGCATTGTCGGTGCGGCCGTTCGCGCCCATGGCGTGAAGCACGGCGAGATTGTGCATGGCGCTCGCATTGCCCTTCGCCGCCGCCTCTTCGTAAAGGGCGATGGCGCGGGGGATGTCGCGTTCGACGCCGGTCGCCTTTTCGAGCATGTTCGCAAGCCGGTATTGCGCGGGCGCAAGGCCGGCTTCGGCGGCGTTCTCATACCATAGCCCCGCCGCCTCCATGTCCGCCGCAACGCCGCGGCCTTGCGCGTAGCGGTTGCCGATCTCGAACCAGGCCTTGGGGTCGCCGGCCTCCGCAGCTTCGCGCAGGACGACGTTGCCCGCTTCGAGAGGAACGGCGGTGACGCGCGGCGCTTCTTCTATTTCGTCTGCGGCGTCGGCCGGCGGCGTTGGCTGAATGGGGCCGGGATTGCGCACGTCGGGAATGATCGATGCGGTCGCCAGTTCGGCTTCATCGGTCGCAGGCGTCTTGACGGACGCCAGCACGGGCTTCGTCGAAGGCGAAGGCGCCGGCGCTTTTGCCATCGCGGTCAGATCGCGCATGGCGGTGGGTTCGGCAACCACGCCGGAAGCAGCGGCCGTTTCCGGAGCCTGTTTTGCGTCGACCGCGCCAAGCGTGATCGTTTCGGAAGGCTCGACTGCCGCAACCTGATCTTCGGCGGTCAGCGTCTTGCCGATCTGGAGACCGGCCAGGGCCAGCGTCACGGCGATGATGCCCATCGACACCGCGCGATTCCTGGATTTGAGAAGCTTCGACAGGCTGAAGCGCTGCGAGCCGTCTGCGGATTTGCCGGATTTGAGCGCTTCGGCTTCGGATGCGGCGGCCTGCGCCGCGCGGCGTGCTGCGGCGATGAAATCCGCCTTGGCATCGACATCGGCAGTCGTGCCGTCCTTGCCCTGCACGGTCCGCTCGTCACGCACCCGGCGCATGATGGCGTTCAGATCGGGCGAACCGTGGCCTGGTTCGATGGGCTGGTTCACGATTGCAGGATCGATCGGTGCGTCGAGTTCGAGTTCCGGCGCGGCGGACACGCCCGCCTCGTCGCGTTCCCGGCGCTTGCGGCCGAGAACGCGTGCGATCATCGAGCGCGGCTGGTCCGTATCCGGTCGCGTCCCGTCGTCCCGCTCGCTTGCAACGGGCATGTCCGCGTCAAGGGCGGTATCCATCGACATGTCGTCGACATCGGCGTGAAGCGTTGGCGTTTCCACGATCCCGACGCGCGCAGCCTCGTGATCGTCCCGTGGGTCAGGTTCCATCGCGCCGAGGCGCTCGACGATCTTCAAGAGCGTGTCGTGGATCGCCTCGAACGTCTTGGTGTTGCGCTCGTCGGAGCGGCGCGACAGCGCTTCGAGCGCACGCAGATCGTCGGCCAGGCCCTGAACGACGTCATTGTCGCGCGAGCCGGTTGTCCCTATGGCGCGTGCTGCCTGTTCGGCGGCTTCGCGCGCCGATTCCAGCATGGCCGCGTGGTTGTCGGCGATGATGCGTTCAAGCCGCTCCAGCCGCGGCGCGACATCCTCGAATTCTGCCGGTATCCGCGCAGGCGACTGAATCGCTTCGGCAAGGCTTGCAACCTGCGTCTCCAGGCTCTTCACCAGATCGGGGTCGATCGAGACCAGCGTCGCCGTGGTTGTTTCGAGCCGCTGCGATATTCCGCCGAGCCGCTGTTCGAAGCTGTCGGCGAAGACGGCGAGCCGCTCGTCCATCGCGGCCATCAGCGCGTCGCGCGATTGCCCGGCCTGGACCGTTTCCAGCTTTTCGGTCAGGGCGCCGAGCCGTGCGTCGAGTTCGGCGAATAGCTGCTCGCTCTTGGCCGCGTCCGCAGTGCTGCGTTCGTCAACGGTTTGCGAAAAGGCGGCAAAGCGGGTTTCGACGCCCTGGAAGATTTCCGACAGATCCGGCGAAGCGGGGATGGCATCGACCTTGCCCGCGATGACGTTCATCTGCTCGGCCAGTCGCGTCATCGCGTCATGCGGCAATGAGGAGCGGGCGGCGATCTCGTCGATCCGCTCGCTCATGGCCGCGATCTGCGCGCCGATGTCGGCGGTCGGCCTGTCCTCGATCAACTCGTCGATCTGCTTGGCGAGCGAGCCGATCCGGGCCTCGATGCGCTCGAACGGCTTGCCGTCGACGATCAGCCCGCGTCCGGTGCTGGCCGAGGCCGCGATGGCGCGCGAGATTTCGTCGAGGCGTTCGTCGATCAGCGACAGGGCGCCGTCGCCAAGAGGTCCCTGTTTCTGCGCGAAACGGTCCATCGCGGCGGCAAGCACCTTGAGCTTGTCGTCCAGCGCGTGCATGGCCGCCGGCTCCGGCAGGGTCGCGACGACCGAGCCCAGTTCCTCGAGCCGGCTCTGGATGCCTTTGACCAGATCGGAGTCGGGGCCGGCGAAGGCGTCGAGCCGGCGGTCGAGATCGTCCCAGCGCTTTTCGGCGGTCGATTCGCGCGCGACATCGGCGAGCGCCTGCCTGACTTCTTCCATTTCGGCCTGAAGGCGGATCGCATTGTCCTCGCCGCCGCGCGCGGCCAGCGCGTCGATCATGCCGCCGAGGCGGTCGACTTCGCCGGATATCTCGTCGGCACGGCAGGCTGCGGGCGCGGCGCGGGCGCCTTCGATCTGCGTCTTGAGTGCGGCGAATTCGCGTTCGATTCCGGTCGCCAGCTTGGCGTTGAGATCGTCGCGCAGGAGTTTCAGTTCCGTTGCGATCGAGCCGGCGGCCTCGACGCTTTCCTCGCGCCGGCGCTGGGTCTCGAAATCGGCGGCGAGTTTTTCCGGCGCGATCGTCCTTGCGGGCTCGTCCGCCCGTCCGGCGATGCGCGTCTCCAGTTCCGCCAGCGTGCGATTGAGGTCGTCGATCGAGGTTGTCGGGCGCCGCCGGCGGCCGCTGTTCAACGCATCGAGATAAGCTTGCTTCTGTGTCATCCTGACGCCCGTTGCCCTCTGCCGGCCTCTGCCGGACCCGTTGACGTTCCGGCGACGTCCCGCGCCGGAGGATCGAAGCCGTGAGGAACGAAATACGAGACGGATCACGGTGAGTCGCTGGAGGTCACCTTTCCTCATCCATGGTAAACAAGCCGTTAACCAAGCTTACCAAAGGTTGAGTGACGCGCGGCGTCGTTTGCGTGTGCAAAGTGGCGCAGGCGGATGTTTCGCACTTGCAGCACGAACCGTCTCGGATTATATGCGCGCCCCATGCCTCGCTTGCCTTACGGAAGGCGGGGGACTTATCCGCGAAGGCGTCCTTCGCCTCGCCACAAATTTTCGCGACAAGCGAACCGAATCAAGAATCACGGGATCTGACATGAACATCATGCCGGCCGGCACGGACGTGGCCTCCTTTTCCAATGCCTCGGGCGACGACAATGGCGAACTCATGCGCATCGGCGATGTCGCGCGCAAGTTCGACGTCAGCCTGCGCACCTTGCGCTTCTACGAAGACAAGGGGCTGATTCAGCCCAGGCGCGAGGGCACCACGCGCCTTTACGCCCACCGCGACCTGGCGCGCCTGAAGCTCATCACCTTCGGCACAAAGGTCGGTTTCTCGCTGCGCGAGATCAAGCAGATGATGGATCTCTACGATCCGAGCGGCCCCAACATGAAGCAATACCGCTTCGTCCTCGACAAGTCGGAGCGGCAGATGGCCCGCCTCGAGGAGCAGCGTCGGCAGCTCGACGACGCGATCGAAGAACTGCGTCAGACGCGCGACAAGGTTGCCGCGCTGGTCGAGGAGCGTCAGCGCGCCAACGCCGCCTGACCGGTCGAAATTTCACCTGTATTGAAGCCGGCTCATCAAGGGCCGGCTTTTTTCATGTGCGTCGCGCAGCAAGATAAAACTTTGACGTTTACGCAAACGTCAAAATTTGATAGCAATTGTCTCCGGATCAGCGCCCCGCCGGCAGGACCGGGAAAGGGGCTTTCAGCTTTCTTTCGGAGGATCGTCATGCCGACCTACAAGGCGCCCGTCGCGGACACGCTTTTTGTCTTGAATGAAGTCCTTGGCTATGAGCGCTACGGCAATCTGGCCGGCTTTGCCGATGCCACGCCGGATGTCCTCGAAGCCATCCTTGAGGAAGGCGCGAAGCTCGCCGAGAACGTGCTGCATCCTTTGAACCGCGTCGGCGACGAGGAAGGCTGCACCCGCCACGAGGACGGCTCGGTGACGACGCCGAAGGGCTTCAAGGCGGCCTACGACCAGTATCGCGAAGGCGGCTGGATGGGGCTTGCTGTTCCTCCGGAATATGGTGGGCAGGGGCTCCCCTACACGGTCCATTCGGCGATCGGTGAATACATGTCGTCGGCCAACATGGCGCTGATGATGTATCCGGGCCTGACGCAGGGCGCCGTCGCCGCCATTCTCGCCCATGGTTCGGACAAGCAGAAGCAGACCTTTCTGCCGAAGATGGTCGAAGGCGTCTGGACCGGAACGATGAACCTCACCGAGCCGCATTGCGGCACCGATCTCGGTCTCCTGCGCACCCGCGCCGTGCCGAATGGCGACGGCACCTACAGGATTTCCGGCCAGAAGATATTCATCTCGGCCGGCGAGCACGACATGGCCGAGAACATCATCCATCTGGTGCTTGCCCGCATCGAGGGCGCGCCGGAAGGCGTCAAGGGCATCTCGCTCTTCATCGTGCCGAAACTCAAGCTCGATGCGAACGGCAATCCTGGCGAGAAGAACGGCGTCTCCTGCGGCTCCATCGAGGAGAAGATGGGCATCCACGGCAACGCCACCTGCGTCATGAATTATGACGAGGCCGAAGGCGTGCTGATCGGCCAGGAGAATGGTGGCCTCAAGGCCATGTTCGTGATGATGAACGAGGCTCGGCTCGGCGTCGGCCTGCAGGGCCTTTCGATTTCCGAGATCGCCTACCAGAACGCCGTCGTCTACGCGAAGGATCGCATCCAGGGCCGCTCGCTCTCGGGCGCCAAGGCGCCGGAGAAGAAGGCCGATCCGATCATCGTCCACCCCGACATCCGCCGCAAGCTGATGACCATGCGCGCCATCAACGAGGCCGGCCGCGCCCTGATCCTGTGGACCGCGCTCAAGTCCGACGTCGCGCACCGCTCCGAGGACGAGAAGGCGCGCGAGCAGGCCGAGGACCACATGAGCCTGATGACGCCGGTCATCAAGGGCGTCCTGACCGACAAGGGCTTCGACAATGCCGTCATGGCCCAGCAGGTCTATGGCGGCCACGGCTATATCGAGGAGTGGGGCATGAGCCAGTTCGTGCGCGATGCCCGTATCGCGCAGATCTACGAAGGCGCGAACGGCATCCAGGCGCTCGATCTCGTCGGCCGCAAGCTCGGCCAGAATGGCGGCCGCGCCGTGCAGGCCTTCTTCAAGGATGTCGGCGCGTTCTGCGAGGAAAACCGCGCGGACGATAAGATGGCGCCCTATACAAAGTCGCTGAAGAAGGGCCTCAACGATCTTCAGGCCGCGACCATGTGGCTGATGCAGAACGCCATGGCCAAACCCGACAATGCCGGCGCCGCCTCGACCGACTACATGCACCTCTTCGGCCTCGTCTCCCTCGGCTACATGTGGGCGATGATGGCGAAGACGGCGCAGGAGAAGATCGCCGCCGGCGCCAACGGTTCGGCCGAATTCTACGAGAACAAGCTCGCCACCGCGCGTTTCTTCATGGATCGCCTGATGCCCGAGACCGCGGCGCATCTCGCCCGCATCTCCTCGGGGGCCGATTCCATGATGGCGCTTGCGGAAGACGCGTTTTAGCGGCCAGTATGGGTTCTTGATGTTTGCGCCTCGTCGCACCCCCCTCTGGCCTGCCGGCCATCTCCCCCTCAAGGGGGGAGATTATTCTCGTCGCCGAACCCGCGTGATCTCCCCCCTTGAGGGGGAGATGGCCGGCAGGCCAGAGGGGGGTGCGACGAGGCGCCACCCTTTCCATTCGCCTGGAGCAGTCGCATGACCCATCCCGCAACCGTTCTCGGCCTGCCGAAGCCCGACTGGGCCGGCGACGAAGTCGCCATGCTGTACGACATGGCCGAGAAGTTTCTCGATACCGAGATCGCGCCGCGCTACGAGGAGTTCGAGAAGGCGGAATGTTTCGACCGCGAAAGCTGGCGAAAGGCCGGCGAAGCGGGTCTCCTGTGCGCCTCCATGCCGGAAGAATATGGCGGCTCGGGCGGTACCTACGCGCATGAGAGCGCCATCATCGAGGCCATCGGCCATGTCGGCGTCGACGGCTTTGGCATCTCCCTGCACAATTCGATCGTCGCGCCCTACATCCTTCACTATGGCTCCGAGGAGCAGAAGAAGAAGTGGCTGCCCAAGATGGCCTCGGGCGAGCTGATCGGCGCCATCGCCATGACCGAGCCGGGCGCCGGTTCCGACCTCCAGGGCGTCAAGACGCGCGCGGAAAAGGACGGCAACCACTACCGCATCAACGGCTCCAAGACCTTCATCACCAACGGCCAGCTCGCCAACCTCATCATCGTCGTCGCCAAGACCGACCCGTCGGCCGGTGCGAAGGGCACGTCGCTGATCGTCGTCGAGACCGACGGTCAGGACGGCTTCGAGCGCGGCCGCAACCTCGACAAGATCGGGCTCAAGTCGAACGACACCTCCGAACTCTTTTTCAACGACATGCGCGTGCCGACCTCGAACCTCCTCGGCCACGAGGAAGGGCAGGGCTTCATCCAGTTGATGCAGCAATTGCCGCAGGAACGCCTCCAGATCGGCGCCGGCGCCATCGCCATGATCGAGCGCGCGCTGTCGCTCACCATCGATTACGTCAAGGAGCGCAAAGCCTTCGGCAAGGCGGTGATCGAGTTCCAGAACACCCAGTTCAAGCTGGCGGAACTCAAGACCGAGGCGACCATCGGCCGCGTCTTCTACAATGACTGCGTGACGCGCCACGTGAATGGCGGGCTCGATCCGGTTACCGCCTCGATGGCGAAATACTGGCTGTCGGACCTCCAGAACAAGATCGTCGACGAGTGCCTGCAACTCTTCGGCGGCTACGGCTATATGAACGAGTATCCGATTGCCCGCATGTTCCGCGACGCGCGCGTCCAGCGCATCTATGGCGGCACCAACGAGATCATGAAACTCCTGATCGCCCGCTCGCTCTGAGGTGAAGGAATGTCGCAGCACGTCGCCGAATTGAGCTGGACGTCGGAAGCCGGAACGGACTTTCGCGCAGGCCGCTATTCGCGCGTTCACGAATTGCGTTTCGACGGCGGCGCCGTCCTGTCGGCATCCGCTTCGCCCGCCATCGTCCCCGCGCCCTACAGCGACGCCGCCGCCATCGACCCGGAGGAGATGTTCGTCGCCTCGCTTGCCTCCTGCCACATGCTTTGGTTCCTCGATTTCGCCAGACGGGCAAAGATCGACATCCGTTCCTATATGGATCGTGCGGAGGGTGTGATGGCGAAGAACCCTGATGGCCGCATGGCCATCGTCAAGGTCACGCTCCGCCCGCGCGTCGAATGCGACGGCGATGCGGCGACCATCGAAGAGCTGCATCACAAGGCGCATGACGCCTGCTTCATTGCCAATTCGGTCACGACCGATGTGACGGTCGAACCCCAGTTCTGAGGATCAGAGGAGAACCCCGATGACTGACGTATTCGTCTATGACGC